>Ga0190275_10000119_pt1 | contig 93062 bp, 84 predicted proteins | sample Popmic550T_FD_133745 | JGI IMG/M metagenome (GOLD analysis project Ga0190275, IMG submission 133745) | Populus adjacent soil microbial communities from riparian zone of Yellowstone River, Montana, USA - 550 T | ecosystem: Environmental > Terrestrial > Soil > Riparian zone > Trees stand | place...
CACCAGCACGAACTCGTCGCCGCCCCACCGGCCGCAGGTGTCGCCCTCGCGGACGGCGGAGGACAGGCGCCGGGCCGCCTCGACCAGCACGGCGTCGCCGGCGGCGTGGCCGTGGGCGTCGTTGACGGCCTTGAACCCGTCGAGGTCGACGAAGACCACCAGGGGCAGCAGGTGCAGGCGCTGGGCCCGGATGAGGGCCATGCGGATGCGGTCCATCAGCAGGCCCCGGTTGGGCAGGCCGGTGAGGTCGTCGTGGAAGGCCAGGTCAGCCAGCACGTCGTTGACGCTGTGGTGCACGGTGGTCTCGGTGCGGGTCATCACCAGGCCGCCGTGGGGCAGGCGCTCGGCCGAGAGGAGGAACCAGCGCACCTCGGTGGGGTCCTCCGCCCCGTGCACCTGGTACTGGACCTGGAAGCTGCTGCCCCGGCCGTCGAGGAGCCGGCCCAGGCCGTCGGCGGCGTGGTCGGCCACCGCGGCCAGGTCGCCGCGGGCGGCCCGCAGGGCCAGGGGCAGGTCGGTGTCGACAGGCACCGTGACCACGTCGCCGTCGCCGCCGGCCAGGTCCCACAGGCGGTTGGTGGCCACCACCACCCCCCGCTCGTCGACCAGGGCCAGCCCGTGGGGCAGGGCGTCGACGATGGTCTCCAGGCTGAGCGGGGGGCCGCTGCCCAGGGTGGGGGGGTGGGAGGTGTGGTGCACGGGCGAGGACCGGGGGAGAGGGAAGCCTGGCCGCACCGTACCCAACGCCCGTGTGCCCCGCCGCCACCCTCCGTGGTGAGCCCACCACAAGGCATCCGCCGTAGACTCCGGCACCGGTAGGGGGCACGTCTCGACCATGCGCAGAACCACACCACCCGCCACCGGCACCGGCCCTCGCCGCCACCGTGGGTGGGCCGCGCTCGCCGCGCTGGCCGCCGTGGCCGCCACCGTGCTGGCCACCCCGACCAGCGCCCAGGACGGCGATCCCGGCCCCGTGGACGCCGAGGCCCTCCGCCGCCAGTACGAGGACCTGGCCGGCGCCGAGGCCGACACCCTGGTGGCCTACGACCAGGCCACGGCGCGCCTCACCGAGTTGCTGGGGCAGGTCCAGGCCGCCCAGGAGGCGGTGGCCGCGGCCGAGCAGGGCCTGCGCGACGCCGAGGCCGCCCTGGCCCGCGACCGCGAGGCCGAGACGGGGGCCGAGGCGGCCCTGGACCGGGCCCGGGAGCGGGTGACGGTGGCCGAGGGACGCCTGCGGGCCCACGCCGTGGAGTCCTACATGGGCGAGGGCGGGGCCACGTCGCTGGCCACCTTCCTGGCCGTGCTCGACGGCGACGACGGGGCGGTGGCCCGGCGCGGCTACCGGGAGAGCATCAGCGACCAGCAGAAGGCCCTGGTCGACGAGCTGGTGGCCGCCCGGCGGGAGGCCGACGCGCGGTCCCGGCAGGCCACCGGGGCCCGCCGGCGCTCCCAGACCCGCCGCGACGACGTCGACCGGCTCCGGGCCGCGGCCACCGACGCCCTGGCCGAGCAGGCCCGCCTCACCGGCGAGGCCGTCGACGAGCAGGCCCTCCAGGGGCTCCTGCTCAGCGACATCCGGGCCCGCAAGGTGTCGATCGAGGCCCGCATCGTCAGCCTGGACAAGGCGGCCGACGGGGTGGCCCAGCTCCTGGCCGCCTACCAGGCCGGGGACCCCGACTGGCAGCCCGGCGCGGTGGACGTGGCCAGCCCGTCACCGGGCTCGGCCATCGTGTCGGAGTTCGGCCAACGGGCCCACCCCATCCTCAACCTCACCCGCCTCCACGCCGGGTGCGACATCGACGCCCCCAACGGCTCCCCGGTCCGGGCCGCGGCCGACGGGGTGGTGCTGCTGGCCAGCGAGCGAGGCGGCTACGGGCTCACGGTGGTGGTGGCCCACGGGAGCTCGCTGGGCACCGTGTACGCCCACAACTCGTCGATCTCGGTGGCGGTGGGCGACCGGGTGGCCCAGGGCGACGAGCTGGCCAAGGTGGGCAGCACCGGCCTCTCGACCGGCCCCCACATCCACTTCGAGACCCGCCTCCGGGGCATCCCCGTGAACCCCCGCAACTTCCTGCCCCCCGAGCAGGGCGGCACCGCGCCACCCCGCTGACCACCGGCCCGGTGCCGTTCAGGCCGGGCCGGCCATCTCGGCGGCCAGGGCGGCCACCAGGGGGGCGACGGGGGGCGCGGGGTGGCCGTCGAGGCGCTCGACGGTGCAGAACACCTCCACCGCGTCCTGGCGACGCTGGAGCGAGGCCACCAGCGACACCGCGGCGGGGGCCGGGTCGCCCTCGTCCTGGACCAGGAGCAGCAGCTCCACGAAGCCCGACGACCGGTCCAGGTAGGTGATCTCGCCCAGGGCGTGCCCGGCCTCCACCAGGCGGGCCATGACGGTGGCCGGCTCCGCGTCGACCAGCAGGGCGTCGCCGTCCACCCTGGTGTCGACCGGGGTGCGGGCGGTCCCGGGTCGACCTTCGTCCCGCCGGCCCTCCGGCGGGGGCGGGCCCGGCCGAGAGCCCGGGGCCGGCCCGGTGCGCAGGACCCGGTGGGCCTCGATGAGGCGGGCGGCGTCGGCGGTGGCCCCGGTGCCGGCCCGGTCGGGGTGGCGGGCCCGGATCAGGGCCCGGAAGGCGACGCGGGCCTCCTCCGGGGTGGCCGAGGGGGCCACGCCCAGCAGCCGCGCCGCCTCCTCCCGGTCCACCGGTGCGCCCTACCGGCCCGAGACGCCGGCGCCGGGGCTCACCCGAGGAACCACTGGCCCAGGGCGGCGGCCATGCGGAGCGGGTCCTCCCGGCCGCACAGCTCCCGGGCCGAGTGCATGGCCAGCTGGGCCACGCCCACGTCCACCGTCGGCAGGCCCAGGCCGGCGGCGGCCAGGGGACCGATGGTGGAGCCGCAGGGGACCTCGTTGTGGCCCACGAAGTACTGGAACGGCACGCCGGCCCGGTCACAGGCGGCCTCGAAGGCGGCCTGGGTGGCCGGCTCGGTGGCGTAGCGCTGGTTGGCGTTGACCTTGACCACCGGGCCGCCGTCCACCGCCACCCAGTGGCCCGGCTCGTGGCGCTCGGCGTGGTTGGGGTGGGTGGCGTGCGCCATGTCGGCCGAGGCCAGGGCGGAGGCGGGGAGGGCGGCCAGGAGGTCGGACCGGGTGCCGCCCCGGGCCGCCACCAACCGCTCCAGCACGTCGGCCAGCAGGGGCCCGCCGGCCCCCCGGGTCGAGGTGCTGCCCACCTCCTCGTGGTCGAACAGCACCAGCACCGCGGCCCGGTCGCCCTCGGGCTCGATCCCGGCCAGGGCCACCAGGCCGGCCCAGCAGGCGCACAGGTCGTCGAGGCGGCCGCTGGCCACCAGGCTCCGATCGGTCCCCACCACCGCGGCGGGGGTCAGGTCGTGGACCATCAGGTCCCAGCCCCCGATCCGCTCCGGGGCCACGTCCAGCCGGCTGGCCAGGTCGCGCCGGAAGGCCCCCGGCTCGGGCGTGCCCACCCCCCACACCGGGGTGAGGTGGCGCTGGCGGTCGAGCTTCAGGCCCTGGGTGGAGAGCTCCCGGTCGAGGTGGATGGCCAGCTGGGGCACCCGCAGCACCGGCTCGTCGACGCGGACCAGGTGGGTGGCCACCGACCCGTCGTCGCTCCGCACCGCCACCCGGCCGGCCAGGCCCAGGTCGCGGTCGAGCCAGGAGTTGACCAGGGCGCCGCCGTAGACCTCGACGCCGAGCTGGCGCCACCCGGCGGCCCCGGTGTCGGGGCGGGGCTTGATCCGCAGGCCGGGGCTGTCGGTGTGGGCCCCCACCAAGCGGAGGGACGGGGCCGGTGGGCCGCCGTCGGGCAGGATCCAGGCCACCAGGGCCCCGTCGGCCCGGATGTGGCCCCGGGCCGGGGCCCCGGTCCACGGCCCGGCCAGGGCCACCTCGACCGAGCCGGCGGCGGCCAGCCGGCGGGCCGCCTCGGCCGCGGCGTGGTACGGGGTGGGGGAGGCGTCGAGGTAGGCCAGCAGGTCCTCGACGGACGGGCCGGCGCTCACCGGACCGGGACCGGGGCCAGCCGGGCCATGGCCGCCTGGGCCGGGACCAGGTCGTCGGGGTGGGTGATGCCGACCCAGGAGGTCCCCACGGGCAGGGCCTCGACGGTGAGCCGCCCGGCCGCCCTCAGGGCGTCCAGGGCGGTGGGCAGGGGCAGCTCGGCGTCGGGCTCCCCGGCGTGGTCGGACCGGAAGGCGGCGACCGGGCCGGCCAGGACCGGTCCCAGGTCGGCGGGCAGGCCCCACAGGTTCATCGATGCCGGGGCGTCGGGGTCGAGGGCCCCCCGGGTCGAGGCCACGGCGCCGTCGGCGGTCCGGGCCACGCCCTCGTGCTCGACCATGCCGGTGACGGTGGACCCGTCGTCGCCCAGGCGGCACACGGCCCGGGTGACCGGGCCGCGGGGCGACAGCGTGGCGGCCAGCGGCCAGGTGACGAGGGCGGCCCGCCCCGGGCCGGCGGCGGGGGAGCGCAGCCAGCTCACCAGGGCGGCGACGGCGTCGGCGCCGTAGTGGTCGTCGGCGTTGGCCACCACGGCCGGGCCGGGGCAGGCGGCCAGGGCCAGGGCGACGGCCTCGGCCGCCCCCCACGGCCGGGAGCGCCCGGGGGCCGGGCCGGGCTGGTCGACCACGACCAGGGGGGCGGGGGCCCGGCGGCCCAGGTGGCCCACCACCTCGGCCCGGACCTCGGGCCGGGTCACCACCACCACCTGCTCGACCCCGGCGGCCACCGCGTCGGCGATGGTGTGGTCGGCCAGGGCCTCGTCGCCCGGCCCCACCGGGGCCACCTGCTTCAGGGCCCCGAAGCGGCGGGCCATGCCGGCGGCCAGCACCACGAGCGACAGCGGGGGAGCGGGCATCCCCCGACCGTACCCGGCACGAAAGTGCCCGCATGTCGGGTCGTTTCGTGCTGGGTTCGGGGTGGGCGCCGGCTCCTCGTCATCCTCGGCACGGATGGGCCGGACATCGGGCGGTTTCGTGCTCGGTCGGGGGTTGGCACACGGTGCCGGGAGCGGGAAACCGCGTTGGAGGGGGGCCGGGCCGGACCGGTAGAGTTGTCGGACCCCACGGGCCAGCGACGTCCCGGTACCCCCGACCACCATCTGACGATGGAAGGGACGCATGCGCAGGACTCCGGCCCGCCAGGGCCTCTACGACCCCGCCCTCGAGCACGACGCCTGCGGCGTCGCCTTCGTCGTCGACATGCACGGCCGGGCCAGCCGCGACATCGTGGACAAGGGCCTGCTGTCGCTGTGCCACCTCGACCACCGGGGCGCCTCGGGGGCCGAGGTCAACACCGGCGACGGGGCCGGCATCCTGATCCAGGTCCCCGACCGGTTCCTGCGCGAGGTGGTGGGCTTCGCCCTGCCCCCGGTGGGCGCCTACGCCACCGGCATCGCCTTCCTGCCCCAGGGGGCGGACGCCGCCGACACCGCGGTCGAGGCCATCGACAAGGTGGTGGCCAGCGAGGGGCTGGAGGTCCTGGGCTGGCGCGACGTCCCCGTCGACGCCTCGTCCCTGGGCACCATGGCCCTCGACGTCATGCCCACGTTCCGGCAGGTCTTCATCGCCGCCCCCGGCGGCGCGCTCACCGGCATGGGGCTGGAGCGCCGGGCCTACATCGTCCGCAAGCGCATCGAGCACGAGGTGGGCCGGTCCGAGGGCTCCGCCGCCGGAGACGTCGGCGACAGCGAGGTCTACTTCCCGAGCCTGTCGTGCCGGACCCTCTGCTACAAGGGCATGCTCACCACCGGCCAGCTGGAGGAGCTCTACGCCGACCTGCGCGACCCCCGGCTGGAGAGCGCGGTGGCCCTGGTGCACTCGCGCTTCAGCACCAACACGTTCCCGGCCTGGCCCCTGGCCCACCCCTACCGCTACATCGCCCACAACGGCGAGATCAACACGGTCAAGGGCAACCGCAACTGGATGCGGGCCCGCGAGGCCCTGCTGGCCAGCGACGCCTTCCGGGGCGAGGACGGCGCCACCGACCTGGAGCGCGCCTTCCCCATCTGCACGCCCGACGCCAGCGACTCGGCCAGCTTCGACGAGGTGCTGGAGCTGCTGCACCTGGCCGGGCGCCCCCTGCACCACGCGGTGCTGATGATGATCCCCGAGGCCTGGGAGAACAACCCGGCCATGGACCCGATCAAGCGCGCCTTCTACCAGTTCCACGCCTCGGTCATGGAGCCCTGGGACGGCCCGGCCTCGGTGGCCTTCACCGACGGGTCGGTGGTGGGCGCCGTGCTGGACCGCAACGGCCTGCGCCCGTCCCGGTACTGGGTCACCACCGACGGCCTGGTGGTCATGGCCTCCGAGGTCGGCGTGCTCGACATCGACCCCACCACCATCGTCCAGCGGGGCCGGCTCCAGCCCGGCCGCATGTTCCTGGTCGACACGGCCCAGGGCCGGATCATCGCCGACGAGGAGATCAAGGCCACCCTGGCCTCCGAGCACCCCTACACCGACTGGCTGCGCGGCGGCCTGGTGCCCCTCGACGAGCTGCCCGACCGGCCCCACATCCGCTACCCCCACGCCGAGGTGGTCCGCCGGCAGGTCACCTTCGGCTACACCACCGAGGACCTCGACATCCTCATGGCCCCCATGGCTCGCACCGGCGGCGAGGCCCTGGGCTCCATGGGCACCGACACCCCGGTGGCCGTGCTCTCGGAGCGGCCCCGGCTGCTGTTCGACTACTTCACCCAGCTCTTCGCCCAGGTCACCAACCCGCCCCTCGACGCCATCCGCGAGGAGCTGGTCACCAGCCTGCTGGGCACCCTGGGCCCCGAGGCCAACCTCCTCGACCCCAGCGCCGAGTCGTGCCGGCAGATCCTCCTGCGCCACCCCATCCTCGACAACGACCAGCTGGCCAAGCTGGTCCACATCAACGACGAGGGCGACATGGCGGGCTTCGCCTCGGTGGTCGTCCCCGGCCTGTTCCCGGTGGCCGAGGGGGGCGAGGGCCTGCGCCGGGCCCTGGAGGAGGTCCGCGCCCGGGTCTCGGCCGCCATCGCCGAGGGGGCCCGGATCATCGTGCTGTCGGACCGGGGCGCCAACGCCGAGCTGGCCCCCATCCCGTCCCTGCTGCTGACCAGCGCCGTGCACCACCACCTGGTGCGGGAGCGCACCCGCACCCAGGTCGGCCTGGTGGTCGAGGCCGGCGACGCCCGCGAGGTGCACCACATGTGCCTGCTGCTGGGCTACGGCGCGTCGGCCATCAACCCCTACATGGCCTTCGAGACCCTGGAGGACATGTGCGCCCGGGGCCGCCTCCCGGGCACCGGCATCGACGAGGCCGTGGCCAACTACATCAAGGCCTGCGGCAAGGGCGTGCTGAAGGTGATGTCCAAGATGGGCATCTCCACGGTGGCGTCCTACACCGGGGCCCAGGTCTTCGAGGCCCTCGGCCTGGGCCAGGAGCTGGTGGACGAGTACTTCACCCTCACCCCCAGCCGCCTGGGCGGCGTGGGCCTCGACGTGCTGGCCGAGGAGGTGGCCGCCCGCCACCGGGTGGGGCACGCCCCCCGGCCCAGCGAGCGGGCCCACCGCGAGCTGGAGGTGGGCGGCGAGTACCAGTGGCGCCGCGAGGGCGAGCACCACCTGTTCAACCCCCAGACGGTGTTCAAGCTCCAGCACGCGTCGCGGGCCAAGCGCTACGACATCTTCAAGGAGTACACCACCCTGGTCGACGACCAGGCCCACCGGCTGGCCACCCTGCGGGGCCTGTTCGACCTCAGGGCCGGGGACCGCACGCCGGTGCCCCTCGACGAGGTGGAGCCGGCCTCGGCCATCATCGCCCGCTTCTCCACCGGGGCCATGAGCTACGGCTCCATCTCGGCCGAGGCCCACGAGACCCTGGCCGTGGCCATGAACCGGCTGGGCGCCAAGTCCAACACCGGCGAGGGCGGCGAGGACCCGATCCGGTTCACGCCCCTGGCCAACGGCGACTCCAAGCGGTCGGCCATCAAGCAGGTGGCCTCGGGCCGCTTCGGTGTGACCTCGGAGTACCTGACGAACTCCGACGACATCCAGATCAAGATGGCCCAGGGGGCCAAGCCCGGCGAGGGCGGCCAGCTCCCCGGCCACAAGGTGTACCCCTGGATCGCCAAGACCCGGTTCTCGACGCCCGGGGTTGGCCTCATCAGCCCGCCCCCGCACCACGACATCTACTCCATCGAGGACCTGGCCCAGCTCATCCACGACCTCAAGAACTCCAACCCGTCGGCCCGCGTCCACGTGAAGCTGGTGTCCGAGGTCGGGGTGGGCACCGTGGCCGCCGGGGTGTCCAAGGCCCACGCCGATGTGGTCCTCATCTCCGGCCACGACGGCGGCACCGGGGCCAGCCCCCTCACCTCGCTCAAGCACGCCGGCGGGCCGTGGGAGCTGGGGCTGGCCGAGACCCAGCAGACCCTGCTGCTCAACGGCCTGCGGGACCGCATCGTGGTCCAGGTCGACGGCCAGATGAAGACCGGCCGCGACGTCATCATCGGGGCCCTGCTGGGGGCCGAGGAGTTCGGCTTCGCCACCGCCCCGCTGGTGGTGTCGGGCTGCATCATGATGCGGGTCTGCCACCTGGACACCTGCCCGGTGGGCATCGCCACCCAGAACCCCAAGCTGCGCGAGCGCTACACGGGCCAGCCCGAGTTCGTGGAGACGTTCTTCGAGTTCATCGCCGAGGAGGTGCGCGAGCTGCTGGCCGCCCTGGGCTTCCGGACCCTGGCCGAGGCCATCGGCCACGTCGAGCTGCTCGACACCCGGGCCGCGGTCGACCACTGGAAGGCCTCGGGCCTCGACCTCACGCCCATCCTGGCCCAGCCCACCTCCGGCTTCCCCGACCAGGACCTGCACTGCACCAAGGCCCAGGACCACGGGCTGGACCGGGCCCTGGACGTGGAGCTGGTGGCGGCCTGCCGCCAGGCCCTCGACCAGGGCACGCCGGTGCGGCTGGAGCGGCCCATCCGCAACGTGAACCGCACCGTGGGCACCATGCTGGGCCACGAGGTCACCAAGGCCCACGGCGGGCCCGGCCTGCCCGACGGCACCATCGACATCAGCTTCACCGGCTCCGCCGGCCAGAGCTTCGGCGCCTTCCTGCCCCCGGGCATCACCCTCCGCATCGCCGGCGACGCCAACGACTACGTGGGCAAGGGCCTCTCCGGGGGCCGGCTGGTGGTGCGCCCGCCCCAGGAGGTCCACCCGGGCTTCGTGGCCGAGGACAACGTCATCGCCGGCAACGTGATCCTATACGGGGCCACCGCCGGCGAGGCCTACATCCGGGGCCTGGTGGGCGAGCGCTTCTGCGTGCGCAACTCCGGCGCCACCGCGGTGGTGGAGGGCGTGGGCGACCACGCCTGTGAGTACATGACCGGCGGCCGGGTCGTGGTGCTGGGCCCCACCGGTCGCAACTTCGGGGCCGGGATGTCGGGCGGCATCGCCTATGTGTGGGACCCCGACCGGGCCCTCGACGCGCTGCTCAACCGGGACATGGTCGAGCTGGAGCGGCTCGACGAGCTGGATCGGACGTGGCTGGTCAGCACCGTCTTCCAGCACCGCGAGGAGACGGGCTCGGCCGTGGCCGACCGCCTGCTGGCCGACTGGCAGTTCAGCGTCGACCAGTTCACCAAGGTCATGCCCCGCGACTACAAGCGGGTTCTCACCGCCATCAAGGCCGCCGAGGAGTCCGGCGCCGACATCGACGAGGCCATCATGGCCGCGGCCCAGGGCTGAGGACGGAGACATGGGAGACACGCAGGGGTTCCTGAAGCACGGCCGCGAGCTGCCCACCCGCCGGCCGGTCCCGGTCCGCCTCCGGGACTGGAAGGAGGTCTACGAGCCGTTCCCCGACGACCACCTCCAGAGCCAGGCCAGCCGGTGCATGGACTGCGGCATCCCGTTCTGCCACCAGGGCTGCCCCCTCGGCAACCTGATCCCGGACTGGAACGACCTGATCTACCGGGACCGCTGGCGCGAGGCCATCGACCGCCTCCACGCCACCAACAACTTCCCGGAGTTCACCGGCCGGCTGTGCCCCGCCCCGTGCGAGGCGGCCTGCGTGCTGGGCATCAACCAGGACCCGGTCACCATCAAGCAGGTCGAGGTCTCGATCATCGACCACGCCTGGGACCAGGGCTGGGTCACCCCGGTCCGGCCCTCGGCGCCCACGGGCAAGGCCGTGGCCGTGGTCGGCTCCGGCCCAGCCGGGCTGGCCGCCGCCCAGCAGCTCACCCGGGCCGGCCACCAGGTCACCGTGTTCGAGCGGGCCGACCGCATCGGCGGCCTCCTCCGCTACGGCATCCCCGAGTTCAAGATGGAGAAGCGCCACCTGGACCGGCGCCTCGACCAGATGCGCCAGGAGGGCACCACCTTCCGGGCCGGCGTGGACGTGGGCACCGACGTCACCGCGGCCGACCTGCGCCAGCAGTTCGACGCCGTCGTCCTGGCCGGCGGGGCCACCCAGGCCCGCGACCTGCCCATCCCCGGCCGCGACCTCCAGGGCATCCACCAGGCCATGGAGTTCCTGCCCCTGGCCAACCGGGTGCAGGAGGGCGACACCTTCACCTCGGCCATCTCGGCCCGGGGCCGCAAGGTGGTCATCATCGGCGGCGGTGACACCGGGGCCGACTGCCTGGGCACCTCCCACCGCCAGGGGGCGGCGGACATCCACCAGTTCGAGATCATGCCCCGGCCGCCCGACCAGCGGGCCGTGGCCACCCCCTGGCCCACCTGGCCGTTGATGTACCGCACGTCCTCGGCCCACGAGGAGGGCGGCGAGCGGGTCTTCTCGGTCAACACCGAGGAGTTCCTGGGCGACGCCGAGGGCCGGGTGCGGGCCCTGCGCTTCCACGAGGTGGAGATGGTCGACGGCCGGTTCCAGGAGGTGGAGGGCACCGACGTCGAGTTGGAGGCCGACCTGGTCCTGCTGGCCATGGGCTTCACCGGCCCGGACAAGGGGCCGCTCCTCGACGAGCTGGGCGTCGACCTCGACGCCCGCAGCAACGTGGCCCGCGACCAGGGCTGGGCCACCAACGTGGACGGCGTGTTCGTGGCCGGCGACATGGGCCGGGGCCAGAGCCTGATCGTGTGGGCCATCGCCGAGGGCCGGGCCTGCGCGGCAGCGGTCGACCGCCACCTGGTGGGCGAGACCCTCCTGCCCGCCCCCGTGGTCCCCAGCGACGCGCCCCTGCGCTGAACCCGGACGCGACGGAGCCCCCGCCCGGCGGCGGGGGCTCCGGTCAGCGCGAGCCGGCGATCAGGCCGACTTGACGACCACCGACTTGGCGATCTTGTCCCGCAGGGTCTGCTTCTTGGCGTCCCACAGCGGGAACAGGTTGTCGACCAGGCCGACGATGCCGCAGCAGCACCCGCTCACGACGAAGAGCAGGTTGCGGACCAGGCCCTGGTTGCCGCCTATGGGCTGGCCGGTCTGCTCGCCCACCAGGCGCAGGCCGGACTGCTTCATGCCGATGCTCTGGCCCGTCTGCCCGGCCAGGTAGCCGTTGTAGAGGGCCCAGCCCACGGCGGCCAGCTGGATCAGGGACCCGAGCCAGTAGAGGCCGCCCAGGTCGGTGCGGGAGAACGGGTTGATGCCGCCGCCGACCGTGCTGATGAGCCAACCGAGGAGCCACGGCCCGAAGAAGTCGATCACCCCGGAGAGGAGGCGGTCCTGCCACTCGGCCAGGGGGCCGGGGACGCCGGGCGGGGGGCCGCCGGCCGGGGGTGGGAACCCTCCGCCCGGGGGAGGGGGTGGGGGCAGGTTGGACATGGTGGGACCTCCTGGGATCGGCGGCGAGCGTAGATCGTGGCGACGGGCCGCGGGTGCGCCCGGCCCCGAACGCTTGAATCCGGCCGGCACCGGCCGACAGGGGCCGAGACCTCACCCGGGGTCGGCCGACACCGGCCGCCACACGCCGCACCACCACCGACGGGACGGACCCGCCCTGTGTTCGACCGGATCAGCATCCGCAGCAAGCTCATCGCCATCGTGGCCGCCCCGCTGGCCGTCATCCTGGCCCTGGCCGCGGTGGGCTTCGTCCAGCGCCGGGCCGAGGCCAGCGACACCCGGGCCGACGTCCGCCGCCTGGAGGCCATCGCCGCCACCCAGCTCCTCCAGTACGAGCTGCAGCGCGAGTCGCTCTACAGCGTGACCTTCGTGGCCTCCGACGGCGAGCGGGGCCGGGCCGGCCTGAAGGCCCAGCGGGCCCGCACCGACCGGGCCGCCGCCAGCCTGACCCGGGCCGTCGACCGCCTCGCCGCCGACGAGGGGGCCGTGCCCGGCGCCCGCGCCGCCCTGCGGCAGATGCAGTTCTCCGACGACACCCTGCGGGGCCAGGTCGACTCCCGGAGCCTGGAGTGGCAGTGGGCCATGGAGCTCTACCGCCAGATCGAGGCCTCACTGCCCCAGGTGGGGGACCGGCTGGCCTCGGCCATCGACGACTCGTCGCTGTCCGAGGGGGCCCAGAGCGTCATCGCCCTGGGCGAGTACTCGTCGTGGCGGGCCCGCACCGGCGCCCTGCTGGCCGGGGCGGTCGAGGCCGGCGGCTTCCCGCCGGCGGCGGCCGGGATCGACCTCAAGGCCCTGTTCGACCAGGCCGTCGAGAGCAGCGAGGTGCAGCTGGCCGTGGTGGGCTCCGAGTCCGGCGCCTCCACCCGGGCCCGCCTGCGCAACCAGATGGCCGGCGACGACCTGTCCTACTTCGCCGACCAGGTGGAGATCGTCCACGACCTGCCGGAGCGGGCCCTCGAGATGGAGATCCCGCCCGAGCGCTGGACCCGGGCCGTGACCGCCACGCTGGGCCAGCTCCGGGACATCTCCCTGTCGGAGGCCGCCCTGGGCCTGGACGCGGCCGAGGACCGGGTGGCCGAGGCCGAGGACTCGGCCCGCCTGTACATGGCCGGCGCCCTGGCCGCCGTGCTGCTGGCCCTGGGCCTCGCCGTGGTGGTGGCCTCCTCCATCGCCCGGCCCGTCCGCCACCTCACCACCGCCGTCGACCGGGTGGCCACCGAGCAGCTCCCCAAGCTGGTCGAGGGCATGACCAACCCGGCCGAGACCGACCTCGAGCACCTCCGCACCGGCATCGACCAGCTGGAGGTCAAGGGCGGGGCCGAGCTGGCCCGCCTCACCGCCTCGGTCAACGCCATCCAGGAGGTGGCCGTAGAGGTGGCCACCGAGCAGGCCACCATGCTCCGCAAGGGCATCGGCGACATGTTCGTGAACCTGGCCCGCCGCAACCAGGGCCTCCTCGACCGCCAGCTCGAGTACATCGACGACCTGGAGGCCCAGGAGGAGGACCCCGACCAGCTGGAGCACCTGTTCAAGCTGGACCACATGGCCACCCGCATGCGCCGCAACGCCGAGTCGCTGCTGGTGCTGGCCGGGGCCGAGCCCAACCGCCGGCGGGGCCAGCCCGTGCCCCTGACCAAGGTGGTCCTGGCCGCGGTGGGCGAGATCGAGCACTTCGCCCGCGTCGACCTGCTCGACCTCGACCAGGCCGACGTGGCCTCCAACGCCGCCGCCGACCTGGCCCACCTGCTCTCCGAGCTGATGGAGAACGCCACCCAGTTCTCACCGCCGGAGGCCCGGGTCGAGGTGGTCGGCCACCGGGGCGGCGAGGGCTACACCCTCTCGGTCACCGACTCCGGCATCGGCATGTCCCCGGAGCAGATGGCCGAGGCCAACGACCTGCTGGCCCGCCCCCCGCTGCTCGGCCTGGCCCTGTCCCGCAGCCTGGGCTTCATCGTGGTCAGCCGCCTCTCGGACCGCCACGGCGTCACCGTGCGGCTGGTCCCGGCGGCCAACGGCGGCGTGAGCGCGGTGATCCTGGTGCCGGCCTCCATCCTGGTGGCCGGCCCGCCCTCCGACGGTGACCGGGCCGAGCCCGTCCCCGCGGAGGGGGCCGTGTCCTCGATCCTGCCCCCGCTGGTGCTGGGCGGCCCCGGAGCCGACCTCGAACCGGAGTAGCCCCCGGCGCCGGCCGCCACCCCGGAACCCGCCCTGGCGCCCGGCGCGCCGGCCACGCTGGAGGAGGCGGTGCCCACCGGCCGGGCCCTGGCCGACGGCCTCGACCAGGTGGCCGCCGGCGCCGAGGTGGCGCCCCTGGCCCGCCGCACGCCCGCCGGCCCCACGGGCCCCACCGGCCCGGTGCCCCACGTCCCGGCCGGGGCCGCGACCCCGGGCGCCCTGCCCACCCGCCGACCGGCGGCCCGGGCCGGGGCCTCGCCCGCCGCCCCGCTCCCGGCCGACGGCGTGCCCCCCGCGGCCCCGCTGCCGGTCGACGGCGTGCCCCCCGCGGCCCCGGCCCCCCGTCCCGCTCCCGTCCCGCCCCGCGCCCCCGTGGCCGCGGCGCCGGTGGCCCACGTGGCCCCCCCGGCCAGCGCCCCCGAGCCGCTGCCCGCCGGCCTGGTCGCCCCCCCGGCCGCCGCTCGGCCCGACTCGGCCCCCCTCTTCGGCGCCAGCCCCATCGGCGGCTCCGGCCCGGCCCCGCTGGCCGTCCGGGCCGACGACGGCCCGCCCGCCGCCACCGGGCCCGCCCCGGCGCCCGTCCTGCCGGCCTCGCCCGAGGTGACGGCGGCCGGGCTGGTCCGGCGCGTGCCCCGCCGGGCCGGCGGCGACCGGGCGGTGCCCGGAGGCGACGGCGGCCGGGGTGGGGCCACCACGTCGAGCCGATCGCCCGACGAGGTCCGCTCCATGCTGTCCCGGTTCCACTCCGGCCGGCAGGCCGGCCAGACGCCGACCCCGACCCCGACCGTCGACGAGAAGGACACCTGATGCAGCTGAGCACCGATGCCCGCAACGTGAACTGGCTCCTCTCGAGCTTCGTCGACCGGGTCCCGGGCGTGAGCGAGGCCGTGGTCGTCTCGGCCGACGGCCTGCCCATGGCCGTGTCCCAGGGGCTCGACCGGGACGCCGCCGACCGCTTCGCCGCCGTGGCCTCGGGCCTGATCGGCCTGGCCTACGGGGCCGCCGGCCGCTTCGGCGGCGGCCAGGTCACCCAGATCATCATCGAGATGGAGCACGCCTTCCTGTTCGTGACCGGCATCAGCGACGGGAGCTGCCTGGCCGTGGTGGCCGACGCCGGCTGCGACGTCGGCCTGGTCGGCTACGAGATGGCCGTCCTGGTCGAGCGGTGCGGCGCGGTGCTGACGCCCGAGCTGCGGGCCGAGCTCCAGGGGCTCCTGCCCCGATGAACCGGCGTGGCGACGGCTCCGGCCTCCGGGTCCGGCCCTACGCCCTCACGGGCGGGCGCACCCGCGCCGCCACCGACATCGCCATCGAGACCATCCTGGTCCTCACCCCCGAGGGCGCGGCCCGGGCCGAGCACCGGCCGATGGAGAAGGGCGACATCCTCCGCCTGTGCCGTGCCCCGTCGTCCCCGGCCGAGATCTCGGCCCACCTCCACCTGCCCCTCGGCGTCGCCCGCGTGTTGGCCGGTGACCTGGTCGACGAGGGCCTCCTCGACTTCAACCGGGAGGCCGCCGCCGGCGACCCCCCCAGCCTCCGACTCCTCGAAAGGGTGTTCGATGGTCTCCAGGCCCTCTGACCTCACCGCCGACCCCGCCGGGGCCGCCGGGCCGGCCCCGCTGCCGGTCAAGATCGTCATCGCCGGGGGCTTCGCCGTCGGCAAGACGACCTTCGTCGGCTCCATCTCCGAGATCGAGCCCCTCACCACCGAGGCGGCCCTGACCGCGGTGAGCGAGGGCATCGACGACACCAGCAAGGTCAGCGCCAAGACGGCCACCACCGTGGCCATGGACTTCGGTCGCATCGGCCTGGGCTCGGACCTGGTGCTGTACCTGTTCGGCACCCCGGGCCAGGACCGGTTCTGGTTCATGTGGGACGACCTGGTGCGGGGGGCCATCGGCGCCGTGGTCCTGATCGACACCCGCCGCCTGGAGGAGTGCTTCCCGGCCGTCGACTACTTCGAGGAGTCCGGCATCCCCTTCGTGGTCGCCATGAACTGCTTCGACGGCGTCGTCACCCACCCGCCGGAAGCGGTGCGGGAGGCCCTCGGGGTCTCGCCCGACACCCCCATCCTGCTCACCGACGCCCGCCACCGCGACGCCACCAAGGCCACCCTCATCGAGCTCGTCCAGCACGCCCTCAGCCGGGCCACCGCCGCCCCCGTCTGACCGGCCCCGATTTCGGGGCCGGGGGGCCGCGGCCCACCATGGGGCGGTGACGAGCGAGCCGGCCGTGGCCGTGGTGCTGGTGCACTGGAACCAGCCCGAGCGCTGCGCCACCGCGGTGGAGGCCTGGCGGGCCCAGACCGTCCCCGTCGCCCTCACCGTGGTCGACAACGCCTCGCGCCCCGAGGCCCGGGCGCGGCTGGTCGCGCTGCTGCCCGGCGGCGTGGCCGTGGTCGACGCCGGGGCCAACCTGGGCTTCGGGCCGGGGGCCAACGTGGGGTTGCACCGGTTCCTGGCCGACCCGTCGGCGGGGGAGTGGGTGGTCGTCGCCCCCCACGACGCCCTGCCGGCGCCGGACTGCCTGGAGCTGATGACCGCCGTCCTGGCCGACCGGCCGGCCACCGGCCTGGCCTGCGCGGATGTGGGCGACGGCCACGTGCCCATCGTGGACCCCTACTTCGGCGGGATGATGGTCCCCGTGGCCGCCGGCGCCCTGCCCTGGGCGGTGGCCCCGGCGGACCGGGCCGGGGTGCCGGCCTCGGCCCCGCCCCGGCGCCAGGTCGAGGCCCGTTGGGAGCCGGCCGGCTACCCGCACGGCACCCTGCTGCTGGCCCGGAGGGCCTGCCTGGAGGCGGTGGGCACCTTCGACGAGCGGTACTTCTCCTACTGCGAGGAGGCCGACCTGGGCGAGCGGGCCCGCCGGGCCGGCTGGGACGTGGCCATCGTGCGGGGGGCCGAGGTCCGCAACCCCCACATGGGCAGCGGGGCCGGCGTCTCGGACTACCTCATGCTCCGCAACACGCTGCTGTTCGTGCGGGAGCACTTCGGCCGGTACCACGCCACCGTGCGGGCCGCCCTGGCCCTGGCCGACCTGGCCCGGGGGCTGCTGCGCCCGGCCACCCGGCCCTGGATCTTCGTGCCCGCGGCCCGCCTGCGGGCCCTGGCCGACGCGGCCCGGGGCCGGTTCGGCCCCCCGCCCCCCGGTCTGGGGGGCGGTTAGCGCTCGGCCCGCCAGGGCGGGGCGCCGGAGGCCACGCCGGCGGGGGCCACGCCCGCGGGTTGGACACCGACGGTTTGGTGGGTGGCGCCGCCGAGGGCGGGAGCGACGCGGGGCGGGAGGCCGTCGCTGGGGCTGGGGCCGGGCCGGCCGAGGGGGAGCCCGGCAGCCAGCATGGCGTCGATCTCGGCCGCCTCGACCGGGCGGCTGAGCAGGAAGCCCTGCGACAGGTCACAGCCCAGGCGGTGCAGCTCGCCCAGCTGCTGGGGCGTCTCCACCCCCTCGCCCACGGTGGTCATGCCCAGGGCCCGGGCCATGCCGATCACGTGCTCCACGATGGCGGTGTCCTCAGCCGACTGGCCCAGGCCCTTCACGAAGGAGCGGTCGATCTTGAGCATGTCGAGGCTGAAGCTGCGGATGTAGGACAGCGACGAGTAACCGGTGCCGAAGTCGTCCAAGGCCAGCTTCACCCCCATCCGCTTCAGCAGCCGGAGCGAGCTCCACGCCGCCTCGATGTCGACCATCAGGGCGCCCTCGGTGATCTCCAGGCACAGGCTGCCCGGGGGCACCGGGATGGACGAGAGGGTGGCCCGGACGTGCTCCTCGAAGCCGGTCTGGGCCAGCTGCCGGGCCGACACGTTGACCGCCACCCGCAGGGGCGGCCGGCCCGGGTGGTCCTGGTGCCACCGGAGGGCCTGGCCGAACGCCTCCTCGATGATCCACGCCCCCACCGGGACGATGAGGCCGGACTCCTCGAGCACGGGGATGAACTCGACGGGCGACACCGGGCCCCGGTCGGGGTGGTCCCAGCGCAGGAGGGCCTCCACCGAGACCAGGTGGCCCGTGGCCGTGTCCACCACCGGCTGGTAGAGGAGGCGGAACTCGCCCTGCTCGGCCGCCCGGCGCAGGTGCGGCTCCAGGGTGGTGGGGCTGAACCGGCGGCCGTGGACGGCCACGTCGTAGAGGACGGGCCGGCCGTCGTCGCGGGCCTTGGCGTCGTACATGGCCGCGTCGGCCTGGCGGATCAGGTCCTCCCCGGCCATCAGCTCCCGGCCGTCGCTCAGGGCCACGCCGATGCTGGCCGCCACCCGCAGGGTGTCGGGCCCGACCTGGAAGGGCTCCTCCAGGGTGGTGAGGATGCTTCGGGCCAGGCGGTCGGCCGAGAGGCGGCCCGGGTCCTCGCGGCTGATGACCAGGAACTCGTCGCCGGCGTAGCGGACCACCCGGTCGCTGTCCCGGTCCGAGACGCACTGGCGCAGACGGGACGCCACCTGGGCCAGCACCGCGTCGCCCACGTCGTGGCCGTGGGTGTCGTTGATGACCTTGAAGCGGTCCAGGTCGACGAACAGCACGGCCACCCGGTCGCCCCGGCGGCGGGCCAGGCGCAGCTCCCGGTCGAGCCACTCGGAGAGGAACAGCCGGTTGGGGAGGCCGGTGAGGTTGTCGCGCAGCGACAGCCGGGCCAGCTCCTCACGGATCTCCATGGCGTCGCGGTAGCGGCGGACGGCGTAGATGGTGGTGGCCGCCGGCACCAGGACGGCCATGGCCAGGATGCCGTTGACGTCCAGGGCCTCGACCTGGCCGGCGGCGCCGATGACCCAGTCGGCCACCCGGAAGCGGATGGAGGCCACGGCCAGCAGCACGCAGACGACGACCAGGAGAGCCAGGTCGACCCCGGCCTGCCCGTCTCTCCCGGTGGGTTCCCGTGTGCGGCTGATGATCGGCCCCGATCGCGAACGTCGTGCGGGGGGCCCATCGGCACCGGGCCGCCACCTGTGAGCGGTTCAGGGACCGGCGTCACCCCTCCGGGTCCGGAGGCGGCGGACGACGACCTCCACCACCAGGAGCAGCACGCCGGCATAGACCAGCCCGTGGGCCCCCTGGGACTGCTCGGGCCACCGGAACCCGGCCGGGAACCGGTACCCCACCTGGCGCACGGCCACGTAGGCGGCGGCCCCGGCCAGCACCGCGGCCGGCCCCAGGGCCAGCAGCGGGCGGGCCCGGTCGGACCGGAGCCCGGCCAGGGTGACGACGGCCAGGAGGAGCCCGGCCGGGGCCCCGGCCAGCACAGCCCCGGCCAGGCCCAGGGCCACGGTGGTGGCCCCGGTCACCGGCCACGACGGAGCCGTCCCGGGGCTGCGGAGGGCCCAGGCCAGGTCGAGGGGCAGGGGCCGCTCGTCGGGGCCGGGGTCCGTCGCCGTCGCCGGGGTGGGGGCCGGGGTCGGGGCCCGCCGGGCCGCCCACCAGCGACGCCACCGCCACGGCCGCAGCACCAGCACCAGGCAGCCGAGGGCGGCCAGGAGCGACAGCCACAGCCCCCCCAGCACCACCCGCTGAGGCGCCCACACGACCTCCACTGTGGCCGGGTCGGCCCCCGGGGGGAGCAGGAAGCCCGACGAGTAGCCGTCGACCAGCTGGGGCGGGCCCAGGTCCTCGCCGTCGAGGGTGGCCCGCCACCCCTCGTTGTGGCTCTGGCCGACGACCAACCACGTCGGCTCGGCCCGGGGGCCCACGTCCGCGGTGACCCGCCAGCGGTCGCGGTCGATGACGGTGGTGGTGACCGGGGCCGGGTCCTCGACCAGGGGCGTGGTGGCCGTGTCGGCCTCGCCCCCGGCCGCCGAGCGCAGGGCCAGGCGGTCGATCTGGAGGCCGGTGTCGACGCCCTCGGCCGTGCGGAGCTGCGACGGGCCGGCCGGCAGGTCGAGGGGGGCGCCGTCGCAGGCGGCCAGGTCGAGGGCCTCGCCGTCCAGGGCGGCCCGGGTGGTGCCGGTGATGCGGACCGGCACGGGATCGCCGTCCAGGGTGAGCAGGTCGTCCCGGCACCCGCTGTCGAAGGCTTCGGGCAGGGGGTCGACCCGCAGGCCGGGGATGCCCCACTCGGCGATGCCCACCGGCATGACCACCGGCTCCTTGGAGATCCAGTCGTTGGTCTCGACCTCGCGGGAGTCCACCACGTGGATCGAGATGTCCCGCCCCGTGACCTCGGGGAAGGTCAGCCGCACCTCGGTGGTGGCGTCCTTGCCCGGCCGGTCGGCGATGGCCGGCACGTCGACGGTGGCGGCCGTCTCGCCGTCGGCCTCGATCCGCAGGCGGGTGGGGACGGTGTGGCGCCCGTCGGCCACCACCCGGAGGTCCATGTGGTCGAAGGTGACGGGTTCGGCCAGCCGGTAGCCGGCCCACTCCCCGTCCTGGCCCAGGAAGCCCGGGCTCCAGTGGGTGCCGGGGTCGCCGTCGACGGCCGCCGCGGCCTGGGCCGACACGTCACCGGGCAGGCGACGGCTGGAGGCCGGCTCGACCCCGCCCTCGGCCACCGTCGGCCGCCCCAGCAGGAGGTCGATGAGGGAGTCGGTGGCCGCCGCCGAGAGGCGGGCGGTGCCGGCCAGGGCGAAGGCGCGGGCCCCGGGCAGCTCCAGGTCGCGCACCATGCCGGGCTCCTCGTCGGTGCGCAGCGGGGCCGACGACCGGGACCGCAGGCGGGTCAGGACCAGGGCCAGCGGGTGGTCCAGGGCGTCGTCACCCAGGGCGGTGAGCAGGTCGAGCGGGGGCCGGACGGACTCGTCGATGCGCACGTCGCCGTGGCCCAGGCGGATGTCGGAGAACCCGACGCCGCTCAGCTCGTCGTAGGCCGGCAGCTGCCCGGGCTCGGTGGCCAGGATCTCGACCGACAGCTCGCGGAAGGTGCGGCGGGGGAAGGGGATCTCCTGCCCGGGGGCGGCCCGGGAGGCGAAGTTGAGGTCGACGTCCACGGGGTCGCCGCCGTCGAAGCGGAGCCGCACCCGGGTGATCCAGCGGTTCTGGATGCCCCGGCCGGCCTGGAGGAGCCGCACCGAGTCGGTGGTGCGGGGGCTGGCGTAGGTGGCCTCCAGCCGCTCGCCCCGGGCCGAGGCGAAGGCCGAGGTGTACCAGCCGGTGAGCGGGTCGTCGTCGAAGGCCTGGGCGGCCCGGTCCTCGGGGGTGAAGGTCACGCTGTTGCCGTAGCTGGTGGCCCGGACCGACAGCTCGCCGCCCTGGACGGCCACCGTCTCGGTGGCGGACCCGGCCCCCGGGAACAGCGGGAGCCGGTTGTCGCTGGGGTCGACGACCATGGGCTCCTCCCCGGCCTGCTCGGTGAAGCCGTCGGTCTCGTGCACCGAGCCCCAGCGCTGGCCGGAGCGCCGGTTGGTGTCGGTGACCACCAGGGCCCCGCCGTCGGCCAGGGCCCGGCGCAGGGCCGCGGCCCCGCCCCCGCCCTCGGCCGCGAAGGAGGCCGAGTAGCGGATGAGCTCGTCGCCGTCGATCAGCCCGGCGGCGGCCGCCGCCACCAGGCCGTCACCGTTGCCGGCCACCACCACGGTGGACGACACCGGCTTGGCCGCCAGGAGGTGGGGGTCGCCCTCGACCGGGTACAGGGCCACCGGCGGGGGATCGGGCAGGTCGGGGTCGGCCCCCAGCTCCAGCTCGTCCTCCAGGGGCAGCCGGGGGTCGGGCACGTTGGGGACGGCCGGGCCGAAGCCCTGGGCCGGGCCCAGCCCCGGCGCCCGCTCCAGCAGGTCGTAGGCCTGCCGGGGCCGGACCAGGTTGAACCGCTCGTAGGCCAGGTCGCCCCGCAGGACGATGTCGCCGGCCCCCATGAGCCGGGCGATGGGGGCGATGGCCTCGGGGTCGAGGACCGCCTCCTGCATCTGGTGGTCGAGGGCGTTCAGCAGGTCGGCCGACGCCGGGGTGCCGTAGGGGATCAGCTCCCGGGCCACGTAGGGCCGGTCGACCAGGCCCGGGGTGATGGGATCCACGGTGTTGCCCCACCGGTAGGCGGCGAAGTCCGAGCCCGGCACCTCCAGGACCCGCGACTCCCACCCGTCGCCGTCGCGGCCCCGGCCGTCGATGGCGGCGGCGGCCTCGGTCCAGTAGGCGGGCAGCTCCTCGTCGCGCTGGAGGTTGTCGGCCACCATCTGCCCCAGCCACAGGGGCGGCAGGCCCACCAGGGCCAGGGCCACCAGGGCGGTGGCCGACGGCCGCTCCCACCGCGGCCGCCACCGGCCCACCGCGGTCACGGCCATGCCGGTGGCCACCGACAGGCCCAGGGCGATCAGCGGCACCGTGCGGGGCAGGCTGCGCATGGCCAGGCCGGCCTGGGACTGGAGGAAGGCCTTCACCCCGGAGCCGGCCACCGTGGGGTCGTCCCAGGGGTGGGCGCCCACGGCCACGGCCAGGCCCAGCACCACCAGGCCCACGAAGAAGCCGCGGTAGCGCCATCGGACCAGGCCGGCGGCCAGCAGGCCGAGGACCGGCAGCCCGTAGGTCAGCAGGATCAGGGCCGGGTTCTCGGTGTAGGCCGACGACGGTTCGATCCACTGGCCCAGCTTGTCGTCGCCGTAGAAGTACCAGTACCCCAGGCCGCGCAGCAGCTCGGGCGCGGTGGAGGCGTCGGCCACGGTCCGGGCGGTCTCGGTGTAGCGGAGCACGTCGATCCCGAACCCGCCCTGGCACCACAGGCCGACGACCCACCACAGCGAGGTGGCCACCGTCAGCACCCCCATGCGGCCCACCACCCCCAGGGCGGCCCGCAGGCGGACCTCCTTCAGGACGAAGGTGGCGTACGGCACCCACAGGGCCGGGGCCAGGCCCACCAGCAGCAGGGCGGTGGCGTTGCTGGAGCCCACGGTGGGCACGGCCAGGGCGAAGAGGGCGGGGTGGAGCCAGTCCCGCTGGCGCACGGCCCGCACGGTGAGGCCCAGCAGCCAGCCCAGCGCCGCGAAGGGCAGCAGCAGGGCCGAGATGCGGGCCCCCAGGGTGAGCACGTACGGCGACAGGGCGTAGAGGAACATGGCCACCGTGACGCCGGGCCCGGATTGGCCCAGCGCCCGCAGCAGGTAGCGGACGCCCAGCCCGGCCCCGAACAGGATCGACCCCAGCCACAGGCGCTGGGCCACCCAGTCGGGCAGCCCCAGGTGCTCCGACGCCCAGTAGAAGGGCCCCATGGGCCACAGGTAGCCGATGTTCTGGTGGGGCACGGTGCCCAGCCCCACGTTGGGGTCCCACATCGACCAGGCCCGGCCCAGGAGCCGGTCGGGGTCCAGGTACAGGTACGACTTGGTGTCGGCGCCCACCTGGCCCCGGTGGGTGAGCAGCAGGGGCAGGTAGCACACCGCGGCCAGGAGGCCGACGGGGGCCCAATGGGGGAGGTGGCGCCGGCCCGCGCCGGGGCGCGCCGCGACGGCGGGCGGGGGCGGCACGGGGTCAGCCGGGCCCGAGGGGGCGCCGGGGCGGGGTGCCGGTCACCGGCGGCGCCAGGTCCGCCAGGGTCGGTCCTGCCACCGCTCGGCCTCCTCGGCCAGGGCCTCCAGGATCGAGCGGGCCGTGGCCTCCCACGTGAAGCGCCGGGCGTGGGCCAGCGCCCCCGACCCCAGGCGGTCGCGGGTGGCGGCGTCGGAGGTGATGGCCACCAGGTGGCGGGCCAGCTCGGCGTCGTCGTCGGCCAGCAGGCCGCTGCGGCCCTCGTCCACCGCGTCGACCTGGCCCGGGATGCGGGTGGCCACCACCGGGGTGCCCGCGGCGCCGGCCTCGGTGAGGGTCATGTTCCACCCCTCCCGCACCGACGACGAGGCCACCACCCAGGCCCGCCGGTACAGGTCGAGCTTCTCCTCGTCGGAGATGCGCCCGGCGAAGGCGACCCAGTCGCCCGCCCCCAGCCCGGCCACCAGCTCCTCCAGCTCGCGGCGCAGGGGCCCGTTGCCGGCCAGGACGAGCTGCAGGTCGGGGGTGGCCTCGCGGGCTGCGGCGGCGGCCCGGATCAGGCGGTCGATGCGCTTCACCGGCACCAGGCGGCCCACGTGGACCACCAGCGGCACCTCGGAGCGGGTGCCGCCCGGCGTGTAGAGCGGGTCGACGCCGGGGGGGACCACGTCGATGCGCTCGGGCCGGAAGCCCAGCTCGACCATCTCCTCCTTGGACGACGGCGACAGGGTGATCATGCGGCTGCGCCGGTAGATGCGGGGCGCCACCTGGCGCTCCATGGCGTCGCCGACCTGGGCCAGCCGGGGCGGCAGCACCATCTTCCACATGTCGGCGTGGACGTGGTGGAGGACCACCACCCGGGGCACCGTGGCCCACAGCGGCGAGAAGAAGGGCATGCCGTTCCAGATCTCGACCAGGCCGTCGGGCCGGCCGTGGGCCCGGCGCACCTCGGCCAGGGCGGTGCGGGGGAAGGCCATGTAGCGGCCGGCCTTGCGCACCACCTCGTAGCCGTCGCGGCGGTCGTGGTTGGGGTGGCCCTGGGCCCACGAGGTCCGCATCATCACGTCCAGGCCGGCCTCGGCCCAGTGCCGGGCCACCTCGGCGGCGTGCACCTCGGAGCCGCCGGCCTCCACGTCGTCCAGGTCCCGCCAGGCGATCATGTGGACCCGTTGGAGCCCGGCGGCGGCGGCGATGTCGCCCAACTTGGGCCGCAGCGCGCCCAGCGGCGGAGGGGTGGGGGGACGGGGCGCGTCGGTCAACGGATCACGGGGTCGGAAGGGGCCTCCGAGTAGGGTGGCCGGCTGTGCCTCCCGGCCTCCGGGCGGCGCTCGCACGATAGAGCACCGGCCCCCGCGACGGCGGATCATCGGGCCGCCGCGCCGCCCTCCTTCCCCCGGCCCACGCCTCCGGGCCCCGACCGAGCTGAGCCCCGCACCGATGACGTCCTCCGCAGTTCCCGCCCCCGGCCCGACCGACGGGCCCACCGGCCTCGACTTCGCCACCACCCTGGCCGACGTGGCCGACGTCGAGGGGTGGATGACCGACGGCCAGGCCCGGCTCCTGTGGGACGCCGCCGGCCGGGTGGCCGACGGGGGCCGGGTGGTGGAGATCGGCAGCTTCCGGGGCCGGTCCATGGTGGTGCTGGCCCGCTCGGCGGCGCCGTCGGTGGAGCTGGTGGCCATCGACCCCCACGCCGGCAACGACCGGGGTCCCCAGGAGATCGACGGCTTCGTGGAGGAGGCGGCCGAGGACCACGACGTGTTCCGGGCCAACCTGGACAAGGCCGGGGTGCTGGACCGGGTCACCCACGTCCGCAAGATGTCCGACGAGGCCCACGGCGACGTGGCGGAGCCCATCGACCTGCTCTACATCGACGGCGCCCACCGCTACGGCCCGGCCCGGGCCGACATCCGCGACTGGGGGGCCCGGGTGGCCGACGGCGGCACCATGCTCATCCACGACTCGTTCAGCTCCGTGGGCGTCACCCTGGGCATCCTGCGCGAGCTGTTCCTCGGGGGCCGCTTCCGCTACGTGGGCCGCTCCGGGTCCATGACCGAGTACCGGCGGGAGCGCCTCGGCCCCAAGGCCCGGGTGGCCAACGCCGTGCACCAGGCCCTGGAGCTGCCCTGGTTCGCTCGCAACCTGCTCATCAAGGCCCTGATCGTGGCCAAGCTGGGCCGGGCCACCCGGCTCCTGGGCCACGACGCCAGCGGCTGGCCGTACTGACGTGGCCCCCGACACCGGCGCCGCCTACCAGCGGCTGACCATCGTGATGCCCGTCTACAACGAGGCCGCCACCCTGCGGCGGGCCGTCGAGCGGCTGCTGGCCGTGGACATGCCCCTGCCCACCGAGCTGGTCATCGTGGACGACGGCTCCCGCGACGGCTGCACCGAGCTCATCGCCGACCTGGTCGACGGCGACCGGGTGCGCCTGGTGCGCCAGGAGCCCAACCAGGGCAAGGGGCGAGCCCTGGTCCGGGGCTTCGCCGAGGCCCGGGGCGACCTGCTGACCATCCTGGACGCCGACCTGGAGTACGACCCGGCCGACATCCCGCTGCTGTGCGCGCCGGCCCTGCGGGGCGAGGCCCGCGTGGTCTACGGGGCCCGCTCCTACGGGGGCCACGCCGCCTACTCGTTCTGGTTCGTGATCGGCAACAAGCTGGTGGCCTACTGGGCCAGCATGCTCTTCGACGCCTGGCTGACCGACGTGGAGACCTGCCTCAAGCTGGCCCCCCGCGACACCTGGCGCGAGCTGGGCATCACCTCCTCCGGCTTCGGCATCGAGGCCGAGGTCACGGGCAAGCTCCTGGCCCGGGGGGAGCGCATCTTCGAGGTGCCCATCTCGTACACGGCCCGGGGCCGCGAGGAGGGCAAGAAGATCCAGTGGACCGACGGCGTCGAGGCCCTCTGGATCCTGGCCCGCATCCGCCTCCGCTCCCGCCGCACCTCGCCCCGCTGACCGCCCTCGACGAGCCATCAGCGGACCAGGTCGCCCAGCGACTCGGACCAGGTGCCGTCGATGCGCTGGATGGCGCCGATCCGGTGGGGGTCCTTGGCCCAGGGGGTGAGGTCGCGGCTCCACCTGAACCGGAAGGTCCACCGGCCGGTCACCGAGAACATGCAGGCGGCCAGGACGTCGAAGGCATGGAAGGGGTACTTCCGCCCCGCCCCCGAGTCGCGGGTCTTCTGGGCTTCGACCTTGGCGTCGCCGTCCCTGTACGTGTCCCGCAGGGCGTTCTTGCACTCGATGGTGATCTCTCGCCCGTCGACCAGCCGGACCCGGAAGTCAGGCTTCCCGTCCTCGTCGATGGGCTCGTGGGAGGCGACCGCCGGCTCCCGGTCCAGGACCACGCCGAGGTGGTGCTCGGCCACGCTGCCACGGACGGCGACCCCGAGGCGGAAGTTGGCCTCGATGATGTCCAGGATGGTGGCGGCGTCGACGCCGAACAGGTGCTCGAGGTCGTGGCGGGCGACGTGGCCGGTGGCGAACCGCTCGGCGAGGGCGATCCGCAGCCCGGTGTCCAGGCCCAGGCCGGTGGCCAGCGCCTCGAAGCGGGCGTAGTCCAAGAACCGGTCGGGGGCGAAGCCCACCATCGACTCGAGCCCATCCCAGGTCGGCCCCAGGTCGGTCCGAGGCTTGGCCTTCTCCTTGGCCCAGGCTGACCAGCCGGTGGCGGCGACCGCGTCAGCCTGGGCGTCCCGGTAGTAGCCGGACACGCCCATCGGGAGTTCGGCGTAGACGAGTGGGTCGAGCCCCACGATGAGGTCGCGCTCGGCGTCGACGGCGAGCACCAGGGTCACGTCGACCCCCGACGGGTCGTGCCCCAACGGGTTGGCCTCCTGGCGCACACGGGTGGGGTCCCCGAAGCGGATCTGGAATCGATGTTCGGCGTGAGGGCGGTTCCTGATGGCTCGACGCGTGGTCGTGAACGGGTAGAGCAGCAAGCCGTAGCGGTGGCCCTCCCCGTCCTCGGCCCCCATGAAGATCGGAGCGACCGCCTCTCGGGGGAACGAGCAGGAGACGACCCGCCCGCCGCTGGCCTCCACGGCCCCGGCGAGGAGGTCGATCACCGGTGCCCGCGAGGTCGAGATCCGGTAGGTCTTCGGGACGTAGCTGCGCCCGGCCAGCTCCGTCACCGGACCGGACCTCGGCGCGGGCCCCCGGAGGCTCACGCGACGTCGGCGACCTGGCGTGCCACCCTCTCGGCGAGCAGGGGGGGCACGGAGTTGCCGACCTGGGCTTGGACCGATGCCCGACGCCCGACGAAGGCGTAGTCGTCCGGGAAGGTGAAGAGCCGCCGCAGCTCCGGGACCCGGAGCCGGCGGTTCTCCCAGTGGAAGGGACCGACGTTGGGGCCGGGCTGGGCTTGGATGGTAGGGGAGGGCCGGTCCGGGTCGAGCTTGAGGAGGAAGGACCAGTAGCGGGAGCGCCACTCGAACACCGGATCGGGGTGCCCTCGCTTGGCCGTCAGGTGCAGGTAGTTGTCGCCCGGGGGGATCTCGGGCAGCAGGTGGCCCCAGCGCCCCCCGACCACCTCCTCGCGCTCTGGCTCGGTGATGAGGCCGGCGAGGGCTTCGCCGGTCGTCACGTGGGGGAGCGGCCCACCCTGGCTGGCGCGCCGCTCCCACCTGCCGTGGTGGGTCGGGGCCGGCAGCTCGGGCAACGGCTCCCGCTTGCGGGCGCCGACGATGAACAGCCGGGGCCGCGCCTGGGGGATGCCGTGGTCGGCGGCGTTCAGCACGTCCCACCGGGCGCGGTAGCCCGCCGCCTCGATCTCGTGCAGGAGCCGTGTGAAGGCAGGTCTGCTGGCCCGGTTGTCGAAGGTCAGGGCGTAGACGTTCTCGAGGATGAAGAACCGCGGCCGGGCTTCGGCCAGAACCCGCGTGTAGGCCTGGAGGAGGCTGGCCGCCGGGTCCACCCCGTCCCGCTTCCAGCCCAGCCAGAACCCCGACTTCGAGAAGGCGACGCACGGCGGCCCGCCGACCAGGAGGTCCGGGCGCTCCCGGGGGCCGAGGCCGCCCGCTCGGAGCAGGTCACGGGTCGTGACCCCACCAGAGGAGCCGGCGGCCAGGGGGTAGAGGTCTTCCCGAACGACCTCCCGCAAGCCCGGGAAGGCGGTCGGCGCGTTCTTCTCCATGGTGTCGGACGCGTCCTCGTCCCACTCCACCGCCGACACGGTCTGGAACCCCGCGGCTTCCACCCCGAGGTCAAGGCCTCCGGCGCCGGAGAAGAGGGAGAGGGCAGAGCCGACAGGCACCGGGCCAGTCTGGCTCGCGGGGTCTGAAGGGGCGCGCACCCTGGGCCGGGGGAAGAGGTCGAGCCGAGGGTCGCCGCCGCGATGGAGGCCGTGCTCCGAGGACATTCGGGCAGTAGACCAGGTCCCTGTGACAGCGAAGCCGGTGGCCGGCCCTCCCGGTGCCGCAGCCCCCCTGACCGTGAACCTCGGCGGAGGGGTCATCGTCCCCTACCCTGAGCCCAAGGACGAGGCCGCCACCAAGATCGGCAAGGCCAACCGCCGCAAGGACACGAAGCTCGAGGTCCGGCTCCGTTCCGCCCTCCACCGCCGTGGCCTCCGCTTCCGGAAGGATCACCTGTTGCGCAGCGGCGACCTGCGGGTCCGGCCCGACATCGTCTTCTCCCGGGCCCGTGTGGCGGTGTTCGCGGACGGGTGCTTCTGGCACGGGTGCCCGGAGCACCAGCACGTCCCCCAGCGGAACCAGAGCTACTGGGTCCCGAAGCTCCAGAAGAACGTGGAGCGGGACCGGCGGGTGGACGCCGCTCTGACCCAACAGGGGTGGGAGGTCATCCGGGTGTGGGAGCACGCCGACCTCGAGGGCTCGGTCGACCTGGTCGAGCAGGTCGTGCGCAAGCGGGCGGGAGAACGAGCCCGCCGGTGACGGCGGCCGTCTCAGCTCCGGGTGGGGGGGGTGACGAAGACGGCGACGGCGGCGCCGATGTCCAGGACGCGGAGCATCTTGTCCCGCGTGGGCTCGGGGACCTCGGCGTGCAGGGTGGCGGTGAACAGGTTGCCGACCCACTCCTCGGCCACGGCCGGGAGCCCGGCGGCCCGGAGCTCGGTGTCGACCTCGGCGGACAGGGCCTCGGCCTCCTGGCGCTCCTCGGGGGTGCGCTCGTCGGCGTAGGCCACCTGGTCGGCGTCGGGGCGGGCCTGCCACTCGGCGATGGCCGGCCCCACCACCAGGGTGACCACCGCGGTGGCCTCGGCCTCGGGCAGCACCCGGTAGCGGACCGCGCCGGCCCCGAAGCCCTCGTCGACACCGACAGTGAACCCGGCCCGCTCCAGCTCGTTGACCAGGCCGATGCCCTGGGACCCGATGCTGACCGGGTCGATCCACCGGACCAGGTAGCGACCGGAGCGGCCCCCGCCCACGACCTCGCCCCGGCCCAGGGCCTCGGCCGTCCCGTCGGCCACCACGCCCAGGGTGGCCGACAGGTCGGGGCGTGACGGCTCGGCGTCCACCGTGTCGGTGGTGAAGGCGCCGGCCGCCACCACGGCCACCAGGGCGGCCACCCCCACGGCGGCGCCCCGCAGGGCGGTCCGCCGGCCGGGGCCGAGCCGCGGGGACAGGGCGGCCCAGCCGGTCCAGGCCACGGCCAGGAGCATGAGGACGCCCAGGCCCCACGTCCACAGGAACAGGTAGTACCAGAGGGTGCCGTAGACCCGGCTGATGGACAGCCAGCCCAGGGCCAGGGCCGCGGCCAGCACCGCGTGCAGGCGCAGCAGCGGGCGGTGCCCGAGGCGCCAGGCCCCGGCGGCCGCCGCGGCCCAGGCCAGCACCAGCACCGTCCCGGCCACGTTCCAGCGGGTCGCCCCCTGGGCCGTCAGCTCCGGGCCCCACCCCACCAGGCGACCGGGGTCGAGTTGGAACAGGAGCTGGCGGATCCCGGTCCCGAAGCCGGTGACCGGCTCGACGGGGTCGGACAGGGACTCCCGGATCTTGGTGACGTTGCCGGTGCCGAACAGCTCGTCCAGCACCGTCGGGGTCCACAGCGCCACGCCCACGACCACCGCCGCGGCCGTCCACCGGGCCAGCCGGCCCCGGTCCACCTCCTCGATGCCCCCCGGGGCCCGGGCCGCCCGCCGGGCCCGCCACCGGGGCCACAGGGACAGCGCCACCGGCACGGCCAGGAACCCGGTCAGGGCCCCGACCAGGCCCAGGTAGGGCAGGTGGGTCTGGGCGCAGAAGGAGCCGGCCACCACCGCCACCACCAGCAGGGGCGGGTCGCCGTCCAGCACCGACCACAGGGCCAGCAGGAACACGATCCAGGCCATGACCGGCAGGTGCGGGTTCCAGGGCTCGATGAAGACCTCGACCCCGTAGGTGCGCACCAGCAGGGCCAGGGCGGCGGCCACCCCGGCCACCAGGGGCAGGCCGGCCCGTCGCCCGGCCGTCCACAGGGCGGTGCCGATGGCCGCCGCGTGCAGGGCCACCGAGGACACCACCAGGGCCCAGGCCGAGCCGCCCAGCAGGCGGTAGATCGGGGCCAGGGCCCAGAAGCTCAGCGGCCCGGGGTGGCTGCCCGGGTCGGAGAAGTCGCCGATGCGCCCGGCCAGGCCGATCAGCGGGGTGTGGCGGCCGCCCACGTCGCGGACCCGGAGCTCGCCCTGGGCCAGGTCGGCGATGGGGTACCAGCGGGGGTGGCGCATGGCCACCGCGGCCACGGCCAGGGGGGCCACCACCACGGCCCACAGGCCGACGGCGGCCAGCGACGGCCGGCGGCGCCGACCGGTGGGGGCGCTCGGATCGGCCTCGGGGGCCGGGGGGCCGTCAGCCCGGTCCCCGGCGGTCTCGGCCACCGCCGGCGCGGGGCGGGTGTCGCCCGGTTCGCTCACCGCGGCCCGGGCCTCATCCGGGGGCCCCGGCCGGGTCGGGCTGCTCGGTCACCGCCTCCAGCTCCTTGCGGCCCAGCAGGAAGGCGGCGCCGTAGGCCACGGCCACCACCAGCAGCAGGTTGCGATAGCCGGTGACCAGGGCCAGGTACTCCAGGATGCCGCCCACCATGCTGCCCACCAGGTTGGCCCCGAAGGCGGTCATGGAGCTGCTGGTGGCCTTGAACCGCTGGGTGAAGACCAGGTTGGCGGTGAAGATGGGGAAGAAGGCCAGGGTGACGGCGGCCAGGAAGCGGGGCACCACCGGCAGGTCCAGCAGGGTGGCCGGCGGGACCAGCCAGGCCACCACCAGGGCGGCCAGCAGCACCCCGTAGAGGCGGGTGGGGTGCCGGAACGAGACCCGGCGGGACACGGCCACGGCCACCAGCACCGAGAGCAGGACGCCCATGAACACCAGGGCGTTGACCAGCCAGGTGGTGCCGAAGTAGAGGGCGAAGCCCACCACTCCCTTGGTCTCCAGCAGGAGGAAGGCCACGCCCATGGCGAAGAGGTCCATGTAGGCCCGGAACGAGTCGGCCCGGTCCCGGCCCCCGACGCCGAGGGTCCCGCCCAGGGGGCCGCCCACGAGGCGCAGGGCCACCAGCGAGAAGGCCAGGATCAGCAGCGACGACACCACGTAGATGCTGGGGATGCCGCGGTCGCGCAGGTACGGGAAGGGGTGGTCGTCGGTGGCCGGTTCGGGGGCGTCGGTGGCCTCGGCTCCGGCCCACCGCGACTCGGGCGGGCAGTCGATGGCGCTGGGGTCCTCGGAGGCGATGAGCACCGAGAGGTTGAAGGCCCCGACCTTGGTCACGCACGGGGCCGTGCCGAAGGCCTGCTCCAGGGTGTTGGCGTAGCGGTCGACCAGCCAGTCCTGCCGGTAGAAGTTGTACATGGCGAACACGCCGCCGGGGGCCAGCCGGTCCCGGGCCGTCTCGGCCGCCTCCCGGGTGAACAGGTACGACTCCAGCCGCACCGACGACGCCCCCTGCACCAGGGTCAGGGAGTCGGGCAGGGCCAGCAGGATCTTGTCCCACGTCTCGTCGGTGCGCTCCAGGAAGGCCCGCCCGTCGTCCACGTGGACGTCCACCCGGGGGTCGCTCCACGGGTCGTCGGGGTGGCTCTCGCGGGCCAGGTCGAGCAGCTTCTGGTCGATCTCCACCGCGTCGACGTGGGTGGCGCCCCGGCGCAGGGCGGAGGCCACGTCGTTGCCCGAGCCGGCCCCGATGACCAGGGTGCGGCCGCCCTCGGGCCGGGTGCTGTTCTCGTAGACCAGCTCGTAGAGGTAGTTGTCCTCGATGGGGATCTGGGTCCAGTGGGGGCTCTGGTTGACGGTGGTGTCGATCCCCCCGAACTCGTTGCGCTCGTGCTGGATCCGGTAGTAGGGCGACCAGACCACGTCGCCCCGGGTGGCCTCGGCCGCGAACGGCACCAGCAGGCCCAACAGGCCGACGGCGGCCACCACCGCCCGCCAGCGGGGACGGGGGGCCACGGTCAGGGCCACGATGGCGGCGATGATCACCCCCCACACGATGGGCCGGGCCCCCAGGAACGACAGGGCGGCGAAGCTGGCGATGCCGGCCACGCTGCCCACCAGGTCCAGCTTGTAGGCCTCGAGGGGGGCGAAGGTGCCGAACGTGCGGGCCACGCCGTCGCCGATGGCGGCCATCACCGCGGCCACGGCCACGAACAGCACCACCAGCACCACCTCCCGGGGGATGGGGCTCTGGGGTTCGATGGTGTCGAAGAAGATCAGCCCCGTGGTCTGCACCTTGAGGGGCACGGGGAAGATGTCGACGTAGAGGATCAGCGCCCCCAGCAACGCCGGGGCGAACGGGAACAGCGACCGCCCGCCCCGCCCGGCCCACAGGAAGCCGAGCCCGATGCCCAGGAAGCTGCCCAGCAGCACGAAGTTCGAGAAGTAGGAGAGGTAGAAGACCTCGGCCCCCAGCCAGCGGATCAGGGCCAGCTGGGTGAACAGCATGAGGAAGGTCAGGGCCACCAGCCGGGCCCGGGGGCCGAGCACGCCCTCGCGGGCCGCGGCCGCCTCGGGCGCGGGGGCGTCGGGCACGGGGGCGTCGTCGGCGCTCACGGTCATGCCGGGGCGAGAGTAGCGGCCGGCCTCCCGGGCGGCGGAACCCTCCGGCCCGGCCCCGCGGCGGCGTCGAGGGCTGCGGAGCCCCGGGGATAGTGTCGCCCGCCATGCGCCCCGTGGTGCTCGTCCCGACCTACGACGAGGCCGACAACATCGAGCCGGTGCTGCGCGCCATCCGGGCCGCGGCGGCCGACGCCGGCATCGTGGTCATCGACGACGCCAGCCCCGACGGCACCGCGGACGTGGCCGAGCGGGTGGGGGAGGAGCTGGGCGGGGTCGACGTCCTGCGACGGGCCGGCAAGGACGGCCTGGGCAACGCCTACCGGGCCGGCTTCGCCCACGCCATCGCCCGCGGCCACGACGTGCTGGTCACCATCGACGCCGACTTCTCCTTCGACCCCGCCGTCATCCCCACCCTCCTGGCCGGGGTCGAGGAGGGCCACGACCTGGTGGCCGGCTCCCGCTACATCCCCGGCGGCAGCACCCCCAACTGGCCCCTGCACCGCCGGGCCCTGTCCCGCTACGGCAACCGCTACACGTGCTGGGTGCTGGGCCTGCCCCTGCGCGACGCCACGTCGGGCTTCCGGGCCTATCGGGCCTCGGTGCTGGAGGCCATCGGCTACGACACCACCCGGGCCAACGGCTACGCCTTCATGACCGAGCTGGCCTTCCGGGTCACCGCCGCGGGGGGGCGGATCTCCGAGGTGCCCATCGAGTTCCGCGACCGCGAGCGGGGCACGTCGAAGATGTCGGGCCGGATCATCGTGGAGTCCATGGCCCGGGTGACCTGGTGGGGCGGGCGCGAGGCGCTCCGGCGCCTCCGGGGCCGCCGCCGGTCGGAGCGCTCCGCGGTGGCGGGATCACCGGGCTCGTGAGCGCCCCGGCGGCGCTGCGGTCCCGGGCCACCTCGGCCGCCGCCGCCCTCCGCGCCGAGCGGGCCCTGGCCGTGGTGGCCGGGGCCACCGCGGTGGGGGCGGCCCTGCGGGTGGCCTGGGTGCTGGTGGCGTCCCGCCCGCCGACCAACCTCTACGACCCGGCCCGCTACGTGGGCTACGCCGAGGGCATCGCCCGGGGCCACGGCATGGTCGAGCCCCTCACCGGCCAGCCGACCGCCTATTTCCCGCCCGGCTACCCCTGGTTCCTGGGGGTGATCGACGCCGTGCTGGTGCACACCCCCCTGCCCGACGACCTGCCCCTGGCCGCGGGCCTGGCCCAGGCCGTCCTGGGCACGGCCAGCATCGTCCTGGTGGCCGTCCTGGCCCGCCGGCTCCACTCGGCCGCGGCCGGGGCGGTGGCCGCGGTGGGCTTGGCCCTCTACCCCAACCTGGTGCTGCACACCGCGGCGCTGCTCAGCGAGACGCTGGCCATCGCCCTGCTGCTGGGCCTGCTGGTGGCCCTGGTCCCGCCCCCGGGGGACGGCCCGTGGCCGGCCGGCCTGGGGGGGCGGCGCCTGGTGGCCGCCGGCCTGCTCCTGGGGGGCGTGCTGCTGGTGCGGCCGGTCTCCGCCGGGGTGGTGCTGGCCCTGGCCGTGTCCCTGCTGGTGGCCCGGGCCGGGCTCCGGCGCACGGCCGCGGTGGTGGGGGCGGTGGCCGGCATCGGCGTGCTGTGCGTCCTGCCCTGGACGGCCCGCAACGCCGTGCGCATGGACGCCTTCGTGCCCCTGTCCACCAACACCGGCGACAACCTGTGCATCGGCCACGGGCCGGGGGCCACCGGGGGCTTCCGCCTGGCCGAGGACGAGTGCGCCACCGGCACCGGGGTCCAGGACGGGACCGAGGGCGAGCTCCGCAACGACGAGGAGAAGACCCGCACGGCCCTCCGCCTCATCCGGGAGGGGTGGCGCGACGAACCGGGCCTGGTGTGGGACCGCTTCGTGGCCACCGTGGACCGCGACGACGACGCGGTGCGGGCCGTGCAGTCCTACGGCGACGACCCGTGGATCAGCGAGGACCGGCAGCTCCTGCTGCGCCGGGCCTGCGGGCTGGCCTGGCGGGCGGTGGCCGTGCTCGGGTTGGTGGGCCTGGTCCGCCTGGCCCGGGGTCGCCGGGGCGACCGCCTGCTGGTGCCCCTGGCCGCCCTGGGCCTGCTGGCCGCGCCACTGGTGACCTTCGGCGACGCCCGGTTCAAGGTGCCCATCGTGCCCCTGCTGATCGTGGCCGCGGCGGTGGCCGTGACCCGGCGGGACGGCGGTCAGGGATCGGAGCGGACCAGGAGCACCGAGGCGGTGTAGCCGTGCAGGTGGCTCCGGGGGCCGATGGGGCCGATCTCCCCGGCGCAGGCCATGCCGGCCACCGCCGGGCCGGCCAGGCCCGCCACCAGGCCGGCGTCGTGGTCGGGCTCGCCGAAGAAGGCCCGGCCCCGGCCGCTGCAGCTGAACAGGAGGGCGCCGGTCACCGGGGGGTCGTCGTCGACCTCGGCCAGGAGCCGCCGGAGGTCGTCATCGGCGCTGTCGGCGTCGCGGACGTGGAACTGCACGGTGGTGCCCACCTCGACCCGGGCGCCGACGGCCACGCCCCGGCGGTCGGCGTCGGCCCCCACCACGTCGCGGATCAGGAAGTCGCCGGTCCCGAAGGTGGCCTTGGCCTCGTCGACCACCACCCCGACCTGGGGACCGGCCTCGAACAGGTGCCGGTCGTCGGGGGCGATGGCGCGGGCCACCTCCACCAACCGGTCCAGGGCCGGTTGCCCGGCCAGGCCCAGCAGCACCGACCCGTCGACCTCGGTGACGATCATGGGCCCGCCCACCGGCCGGCAGCCGTGGGACACCAGGGACGTCACCGCCGCCCCCGGCGGGAACAGGACGCCCACCGCGCCGTGGGACCGGACCTCGCCGTCGAGCACCAGCCGGTTGCCGCCCGGGCCCCGGGCCGCCGAGGCCAGCCCGCCGACGACGGCGAGCTCCGGCAGGTCGCGGCCCATGCCCTCGAGCAGGCCGTCGGTCGGCAGCGAGAAGGGATCGGCCAGCAGCAGGAGGGTGCGGGGGCCGCCCTCGCCGGCCGCGGCGGGCAGGCCCCGGACCTGGACCCCGCCGGGGGCGGTGACGGCGTCGAGCCGCACCGCCTGGGCGCCGGGCGCCGGGCCGGCCCACAGGGCCAGAGCGGGCCCGTCGTCGACCTCCCGACCCCCGCCGATGACGGTGGAGGCGGTGGCCCCGACCAGGACGCCCGGGGTGAGGATGGCCCGCACCGTGGCCGCGATGTCCTCCATGGCCCCGGCCAGGCCGGGCGAGGCGAACAGGACGGCCACGTCGGGGCCCGGGCCGACCTGGTCGAGCACGCTGCCCACCACCTCGCCCACGGCCTCGGCCGGGACCGGGTGTTGGGACAGGGCGGCCGCGAACACGACGGGCGGCGTCAGCCCACCGGGGGCAGCAGGGTGAGGGGCACGGCGATGATGGGCCCGGCGTCGAGCCGGCAGTGGGCCTCGACCACGCCGTAGTCGGCGAACTCCAGCTGGGCCCGGACCAGGCGGTAGTTGAACTTGCCCGGCTCGACCTGGAGGGGCTGGACGTTGCGGGCGATCTGCTCACCGTCGCGGTGGTAGGTGACCTCCAGGGCCCCCTGGCCGGCCTCGTCCTCCCGGCACCGGACCAGCACCAGCAGGTGGGGCTCGATGGTGACGGGCACGGGGGAGGGGGCGGCCAGGGAGAAGTGGACCCCGGTCAGGTCGATGCGGGTCGACGGCCCCGGCACCGACCGCATCTCCATCTCCTCGATGAACACGGCGGCCACGATGTCCATGGCCCCACCGTAGGCCCTGGCCCCCTCGGTCCCCGACGGTCAGCCGTGGACCTGGGTGGCGGCGATCCAGGTGGCGGTGCAGCGCAGGGAGGCGGGGTCCAGGGCCACGACGTCGGCCCGGCGGCCGGGAGCCAGGGCGCCGCGGTCGGCCAGGCCCAGGAGGGAGGCGGGCGTGGTCGAGGCGGCCCGCACCGCCCGCTCCAACGGCACCCCGACCACCTGGACGACGTACGCCACGGCCTGGTCCATGGCCAGGCTGGAGCCGGCCATGGTGCCGTCGGCCAGGCGGGGGACGGTGCCGTCGTGGGCCAGGCCGATCTCCCCGACCCGGCCGGCCCGCCAGGCCACCGAGTCGGTGACCAGCACGATCCGGCCGTCGGGCTTGCACCGGAAGGCCACCTCCAGGGCCGCCGGGTGCACGTGGGCCCCGTCGGCCACCAGCGACACGGCCACCCGGTCGTCGGTCAGGAACGCGCCCACCAGGCCCGGCTCCCGGTGGTGGAGGGGCGACATGGCGTTGTAGCCGTGGGTGACCAGCCGGGCCCCGGCGTCGACGGCCGCCCCGGCCTGGGCCAGGGTGGCCGCTGAGTGGCCGATGGCGGCCAGGCCCCGCCGGGCGGCCACGGCCCGGACGGCGTCCAGGGCCCCGGGGGGCTCGGCCCCCAGGGTCACCACCCGCACGATGGGCGGGAGGGTGGCGATCCACTCCGGGTCCGGGGGGCGGACCAGGTCCGGGGGGTGGGCGCCGGGCCGGTCGCCCAGGAACGGGCCCTCCAGGTGGGCGCCGGCCACCTGGGGCCGGGGCCCGGGCCGCTCGGCGGCGGCGGCGATGGCCGCCAGGCGGCCGGGGTAGGCGTCGAGGGGAGCGGTGACCAGGGTGGGGCACCAGGTGGTGGTGCCCTGGGCGGCCAGCAGGCGGTCGAGGCGCTCCCAGCCCGCGGGGTCGGCCCCGGCCACGTCCACGTCGTCGATGCCGTTGACCTGGAGGTCGACGAAGCCCGGGGCCAGCACCCGGTCGGGCACGGGGCCGGTGGTGGGCGCCACCGAGACGATGCGGCCGCCGTCGACCTCCACCAGGCCGGGGGCCAGGACGCCCGTCGGCGTCACCACCCGGGACCCGGCCAGCACCGTCACGCAGCAACAGTACGGGTCGGCGCAGCCGACACGCTCAGGGTGGCGGGTGGGGTCGGAGGGCGTCGTACCCGGGCGGTACCCTGCCGGCCGTGGCCAAGGCGACGCTCTCGACGCGGGAGGCGATCCTGGTCGAGGCCCGGCGCTGCTTCGCCGAGAACGGCTTCGACGGGACGTCCCTGAACGACATCGCCGCCGGGGTGGGCATCCGCCGGCCCAGCATCCTCCACCACTTCCCGTCCAAGGACGCCATCTACGCCGAGGTGTTCCTCGGGGTCATGGCCGAGTGGTCGGCCCGCGTCGAGCAGGCCGTGGAGGAGCCCTCGGCCGAGGGGTGGAACAAGGTCGACCAGGTCATCACGGCCGGCTTCCGGTTCTTCCAGGAGAACCCCGACTTCGTGCGCATGGCCCGCCGGGAGGCCCTGGAGGGCGGCCAGCACCTGCCCATCGACCTGGGCAAGGTGCTGCGGCCCCACTTCCTCCGGGCCGTGGGCTACTTCCAGCGGGAGATGGACGCCGGCCGGTTCCGCCAGCACGACCCCGAGCAGCTCATCCTCTCCGGCTACGGCGCCCTGCTCTCGTACTTCAGCGACGGCCCGTTCCTCCAGGGCCTGCTGGGCCGGGACCCCTTCAGCGCCGAGGTGCTGGAGGGCCGGCTCGACCACGTCCGGGCCCTGTTCCGCACCGCCCTGCTGCCCGGCGCCGAGGCCTGAGGCCCGGGGGGCCGCCCCCTAGTGTCGGGCGCCGTGCCCGTCCCCACCTCACCCGCCCCGCCCGCCTCCCGCACCCTGTCGGAGGCGGCCTCCAAGCGCCTCCTGGCCGGCCACGGCGTGCCCCTGCTCGACGAGCGGGAGGCGGCCACGGCCGAGGAGGCGGTGGCCGCCGCGGCCGAGCTGGGCCTGCCGGTGGTGGTGAAGCTGTGCGGGGACGCCATCGCCCACAAGACCGAGCGGGGCCTTGTCCGCCTGGGCCTGGCCGACGACGAGGCGGTGCGGGCCGCGGCCACCGACCTGCTGGGCGCGGCCACGCCGGCCGACGGGGGCGTGTCGCTGCTGGTGGCCCCCATGGTGCGGGGCAACCGGGAGCTGATCGCCGGGGTGGCGGTGGACGAGCAGTTCGGCCCCACCGTCCTGCTGGGCGTGGGCGGCATCCTGGCCGAGGCGGTGGGCGACGCCGTGGTGCGCCTGGCCCCGCTGCGGCGGGCCGACGCCGAGGACATGATCGACGGCCTGGCCACCCAGGCCCTGCTGGGCCCGTTCCGGGGCGAGCCGGCCGTCGACCGCGACGCCCTGTGCGCCGTCCTGCTGGGCCTGTCCGCCGCGGTGGAGGCCGACCCCACCATCCGGGCCATCGACCTCAACCCCCTGATCGTGGTGGACGGCCGCCCGGTGGCCGTCGATGCCCTGGTCGAGCTGTCCGGTTCTGAGGCGCCAGCGCACGCTCCCACGAGCGGAGCCGCCTCAGAACCGTCGGCTGGCGACGGCGACGGGGTTCCGAGGCGCCACGGTTCGCCATCACGTGCGGAGGCGCCTCAGAACCGACCGACGGCCGAGCAGTTCCGGGCCCTGTTCGAACCCCGGGGGGTGATCGTGGCCGGGGCTTCCAGCCACCCCGGCAAGTTCGGCTTCGTCACCCTCCACAACATCCTGGCCGCCGGCTACGAGGGCCGGGTGTTCGGCACCAACCGGGACCGGGCCGAGGTGCTGGGCGTCCAGACCGTGGACGACGTGGCCCAGGTTCCCGACGGCTACGCCGACCTGATCTTCCTGTGCACCCCGGCGGCGGCCAACCCCGAGCTGCTGCGGGCGGCGGCGGCCAAGGGGGTGCGGGCCGCCTTCGTGACCTCGGCCGGCTACGGCGAGGCCGGCCCCGAGGGCCAGGTGGCCCAGGACGAGCTGGTGGACCTGTGCGCCGAGCTGGGCGTCCTGCTGGCCGGGCCCAACGGGCAGGGCGTGGTGTCGACCCCCGTGTCGCTGTGCGCCCAGATCGTGGCCCCCTACCCCCCGGCCGGGAGCATCGGGGTGGCCAGCCAGTCCGGCAACTTCGTGTCCAGCTTCGAGAACCTGGCCGTGGCCACCGGCATCGGCATCAGCCGGGCGGTCAGCGCCGGCAACGCCGCTGCCGTCACCGTGGCCGACTACCTGGAGCACTACGCCGACGACGCGGCCACCACCGTGGGCCTGGCCTACGTGGAGGGCGTGGCCGACGGCCGGGCCTTCTTCGACCGTCTCCGGGGGGTGGCCGCCCGCCAGCCCCTGGTCCTGCTCAAGGGGGGCGCCACCGCCGGGGGCCAGAAGGCCGCGGCCAGCCACACCGGGTCGCTGGCCACCGACGACCGGGTCTTCGACGGGGCCTGCCGCCAGGCCGGCGTGACCCGGGCCTCCTCGGTGGAGGACGCCTTCGAGGCCGCCGCCACCTTCGCCACCCAGCCGCTGCCGTCCGGCCCCCGCATCGTGGTGATGACCACGGCCGGGGGCTGGGGGGTGGTGTGCGCCGATGCCATCACGCGCTCGGCCCTGGAGCTGGCCGTCCTGCCCGACGACCTCCGGGCCGCCATCGACGAGAAGCTGCCCCCCCGGTGGAGCGGGAGCAACCCCGTCGACCTGGCCGGCGGCGAGACCCGCGACACCATCCCCGAGGTGCTGGAGCTGATCGCCGCCCACCCCGAGGTCGACGCCGTGATCTACCTGGGCCTCGGCATCCAGGCCAACCAGGGCCGGCTCATGCGCCACGGGCCCTACTTCCCGGACCACGGGCTGGGCCGCATCGTCGAGTACCACGAGCGCCAGGACGCCCGCTTCGCCCAGGCCGCGGCCGACATCAGCGCCGCGGTCGGCAAGCCCATCCTGTGCGCCACCGAGCTGGCCGTGGCCGACCCCGAGAACCCGGGCCCGGCCACCGTCCGGGCCACCGGCCGGCTGTGCTACTCCTCCGCCGACCGGGCGGTGCGGGCCCTGGAGCACCTGTGGCTCCGCCGCCGCCACCTGGATCGGGCCTGAGCGGGGCCGCGGGCCCGGGCACCGGCCCCCGACCAGGCGCGGCGTCCTTGCGTCGACCCGGTGCGACGGGTAGGAAGGTCCGACCCCAGGGGCCCCCCGGGCCCGTCGCCGCCCCCGCGGCACGACCCCCACGGAGACGCAGTGGCCACGTCCGACAAGGCCCAGGGCGGCGATCGCAGCCCCAAGGAGAGCGCCACCGAGATCTGGGCCCTCGTCCGCGACTACGCCAAGCAGGAGACCCTCGACCCCCTGAAGGGCCTGCTGGCCTTCGCCAAGTGGGGCCTGATCGGCTCGGTCCTGGTCGGCATCGGCGTCATCGAGCTCACCGTGGCCGTCCTGCGGGCCGTGCAGGCCGAGGGGGGCGACGCCGTCGACGGCCGGGTCAGCCCCGTGCCCTACCTGGTGACCCTGGTGGTGGCCGGCGTGGTCCTGCTGCTCACCCGGCGGGCCATGACGTCGCGCCAGGACCCCGCCGCCCCGAAGGGAACCCGTTGATGCCCCCCACCGCCACCGACACCAGGATCAGCCGGGCCGACATCGAGTCCAAGTTCCGCGAGCTGCAGGGCGAGGTCGACGAGACGGCCGAGTCGGCCAAGGGCGTGGCCCTGGCCGTCGGGGCCGCGGTGGCCGTGGCCGCGGTGGTCGTGGTGTTCCTGCTGGGCCAGAAGCGCGGCCGGCGCAAGACCACCATCGTCGAGGTGCGGCGGTTCTGATGGCCGCCACCCCGTCGGCCCGGGAGGGCTCGTGCCCCGGAAGGTGACCCCCGGCCCCCGCGGCCTGTGGAAGCTGGTGGTCCGGGTCCAGCGCTTCGGCTTCGCCCAGGGCCTGCGGGGCAAGGGCGGCCACTGGCTGGCCCTCGGCGTGGGCGCCTGGGGCCTGCAACGGCTCCGGGCCATGAGCGTCAAGGACGCCGAGATCCTCATCAAGGAGCCCCTGGCCCCCGGCGAGCGCATCGTCATCACCAACGAGACGATCACCCGGGCCGCCGAGGACGAGGGCCGCCGCCGGGCCGGCAAGGCGGCCAAGGCCGCGGCCCGGGCCTCCCGCCGGAGCTGAACCCACCGGGTGGGGAGCCGGTGGTCGGCTCTGCCACCATGGGCGCCGTGCAGGTCCGCCTCCGCAACCCCAGCCGCACCATCGAGGTCGACGGCCCGGTCATGGTCTCGGTCCTGGTCGACCGCCTGGGCCTGAACCGGGAGTCGGTGCTGGTCATCCGCGACGGCACCCTGGTGCCCGGCGACAGCGTGCTGCCGGCCGAGGCCGAGGTGGAGATCCGGCCCGTCATCTCCGGGGGCGCGTCGTGAAGTGCCGGGTGTGCCGGGAGCCGGCGGTCATCGACGTCCGTCGCCACAACGCCAACTTCTGCCCCGAGCACTTCCTGCGCCTGTGCCGCGACCAGGTGGCCAAGGCCATCGACCGCTTCGCCATGCTGGCCCCCGGCGAGCGGGTGCTGGTGGCGGTCTCGGGCGGCAAGGACAGCCTGGCCCTGTGGGACATCCTGGGCGAGCTGGGCTACCTGGCCGACGGCCTGTACCTGGGCCTGGGCATCGACGGCTACAGCGACGTCTCCGGGGGCTACGTCCACCGCTTCGCCGAGGCCCGGGGCCTCCACCTGGTCGAGGTGGACCTGCGGGCCGACGAGGGCTTCGACGTGCCCACCGCGGCGGCCGCCACCCGCCGGGTGCCGTGCTCGGCCTGCGGCCTGTCCAAGCGCCACATCTTCGACCGGGCCGCCCGGGAGGGCGGCTACGACGCGGTGGCCACCGGCCACAACCTGGACGACGAGGCCGCGGTGCTGTTCGGCAACCTGCTCAAGTGGCAGGCCGAGTACCTGGGCCGCCAGCGCCCCGTGCTGGCGGCCCGGGACGGCTTCCCCCGCAAGGTCAAGCCCCTGGTCCGCCTGACCGAGCGGGAGACGGCCGCCTACTGCATCCTGCGGGGCATCGACTACCAGGTCGAGGAGTGCCCCATGGCCGCCGGCAACAAGCACCTGGGCTACAAGGAGACGCTCAACGACCTGGAGCGCCGGACGCCCAACGCCAAGCACGACCTGTACTTCGGCTTCCTGGAGCGCGCCGTCGACCGCTTCGCCGACGACGGCCGGCCCGGCGACGAGGCCCAGGGGCCCCTGGCCCGCTGCGCCGAGTGCGGCGCCCCCGCCTCCGGCGAGGTGTGCGCCTTCTGCCGCCTGGCGGCCAAGGCCCGGCAGGCCGAGCCCGTGGCCCTGGGGCCGGCCCGCAAGGGGCGCCGCCGATGACCGCGCTGGCCGCCGGCGACCTGGTCCTGCTGGTCGACGCCAAGAAGCGGCGCTACCTCGTCACCCTGGAGGAGGGCGGGGAGTTCCACTCCCACGCCGGGATCGTGGCCCACGACGCCCTCATCGGGCAGGGACCGGGGCGCGAGGTGCGCTCCAGCCGCCACTCCCGCTACACGGTGCTGCGCCCCACCCTCAGCGACTACGTGCTGAAGATGCCGCGGGGGGCCCAGGTCATCTACCCCAAGGACATCGGGCCGATCCTGATGATCGCCGACATCGGGCCCGGGGTCCGGGTGCTGGAGTCCGGCGTGGGCTCCGGCGCCCTGTCCATGGGGCTGCTCCGGGCCGGGGCCGAGGTGGTGGGCTACGAGCTGCGGGACGACTTCGCCACCCGGGCCCAGCGCAACGTGCGGGACTTCCTGGGTCCGGAGGTGAGCGAGCGCTACCGGGTCCAGTTGCGGGACTGCTACGAGGGCATCGACGAGAGCGACGTCGACCGGGTGGTGCTCGACCTGCCCGAGCCGTGGCGGGTGGTGGCCCCGGCGGCCGCCGCCCTCCAACCCGGGGGGCTGCTGGTGGCCTACACGCCGCAGATCACCCAGGCCAGCCGCCTCCGCCAGGAGCTGGAGCGCAGCCCCTTCGCCATGGCCGAGACCGTCGAGGTGCTCCAACGGGGCTGGTACATCGAGGGCGAGGCGGTGCGACCCGACCACCGCATGGTGGCCCACACCGGGTTCCTCACCCACGCCCGGCTGCTGGCGCGCTGAGGCGGATCGCGTCCGTGCTCGACCTGCTCATCGTCGCCCTGCTGATCGGGGCGGCGGTGGGCGGCTACCGGCTGGGCTTCGTGGCCCGGGCCGCGTCGTGGGCCGGCATGGTCATCGGGGTGGTGCTGGCCGCCCGGCTCATGCCCCGGGTCATCGAGTCCCTGGGGGAGCGGGCCGACCGGGGCGAGCTGCTCCTGGTGGCGGCCGGGCTGCTGGTCGGTGGCGCCGCCGTGGGCCAGGCCCTCGGGGTCCTGGTCGGCACCCGGGCCCAGGTGGGCATCACCAGCACGAGGGGAAAGCGGGTCGACGCCCTGGGCGGGGCCGCGGCCGGGGTGGTCGGGCTCCTGGCCCTGGTGTGGCTGCTGGTCCCGGCGGTGGCCGATGTGTCGGGCTGGCCGGCTCGCGAGGTGCGGCGCTCCCGCGTCGTCGAGGCCCTGGCCGAGGGCCTGCCCGCCGCCCCCGACGCCACCCGGACCCTGCGTCGCCTGCTGGGCGACGGCTACCCCCAGGTCTTCGACGGCCTGAACCGCAGCCCGGACGTGGGCCCCGTGCCCGAGGGCACCGGCATCGACCGGGCCCAGGCCCAGGCGGTGGCCGGCTCGGTGGTCAAGGTGGTGGGCGAGGCCTGCGACCGCATCCAGGAGGGCACCGGATGGGTGGTGCAGCCCGGCGTGGTGGTCACCAACGCCCACGTGGTGGCGGGCGAGCCGGCCACCGAGCTGGAGGCCCAGGACGGGGAGCGGGTGCCCGCCACCCTGGTGGCCTTCGACCCCGAGGTGGACCTGGCCGTCCTGCGGGCCCCGGGCCTCGACGCCGAGCCGCTGGCTGTCGTGCCGTCCGAGGTCGGCCAGCGCGGCGCCGTGTTCGGCCACCCCGGGGGCGGCCCCCTGGAGCTGTCGCCGTTCGAGGTCCGCCAGCGGGTCGACGCCGTGGGCTCCGACATCTACGGGCGGCCCGGCGTGGACCGCGAGGTCCTGATCCTGGCCTCCGAGCTGGCCCCCGGCGACTCGGGCTCGCCGCTGGTCGACGGCGAGGGCCGGGTGGTGGGCGTGGCCTTCGCCATCGCTCCCGACCGCCCGGGCGTGGCCTACGCCGTCTCGACCGCCGAGGTCACCGCCATCGTGGCCCGGGCCGCGGGGCCCGTCGCCGCCGGCCCCTGCGCGGCCTGAGTCACTCGGGCGGCTCGATGAAGATGCACTCGCCCGGGCACTCCTCGGCCGACTCGATGGTGGCCTCCAGCTGCCCGTCGGGGATGACGGCCAAGCCCTCGGCCCCGCCCGGGTCGGCGTAAACCTTGTCGCCCTCCTTGACGTAGGCCAGGCCGTCGTCGAGGAGCGTGAAGACGTCGGGCGCGATCTCCTCGCAGAGGCCGTCCCCGGTGCAGAGATCCTGGTCGATCCAGACCTTCATCGTCGTCTACGCCTCCCTGAGCGGGCGCTCGTGGAACCTCGGCCGGGCTGGTCCCGGCGCTGCGGGGTCCAGGGTAGTCCCCGACCCGATAAACACGGCAACATCCAGGGAAAGGTCACCCGTCACGTGCCCGAGACCGAGGCTGGCGCCTCGGAGAAACCCGGCCGTCCCGCCCGCTCCCGGCGTCGCGCCGAACGGGGACGGCACCCGGTTAGGGTGCCGAGGGAGGCTTCCCGGCCCGCTCGGGGGGCGACACCGCCCGGGAGGTGGTCACCGTCGAGGAGCACCGAGACCCTCACCCCGACAGCGCCGAGGGCATCGAGGACCTGCGCGAGCAGGCCACTGCCTTGGAGGAGGAGGTCGTCGTCCTCCGCCGCCGCCTCCAGGACGCGCCCAAGCGGGTCCGCACCCTGGAGGAGCGGCTGCTGGAGACCAAGGGCCAGCTGGCCCACGCCGTCAGCCAGAACGAGAAGCTGGCCTACACCCTGCGCGAGGCCCGCGACCAGATCGCCGCCCTGCGCGAGGAGGTCGACAAGCTGACCCAGCCCCCGGCCGCCTACGGGTCGGTGCTGGGCCTCAACGACGACGGCACGGTGGACGTCATGTCCGGCGGCCGCAAGATGCGGGTGGCGGTGCTGCCCGAGGCGGCCGAGGAGCTGGAGCGGGGCAGCGAGGTCGTCCTCAACGAGTCCTTCACCATCGTGCTGGCCCGGGCCGCCGACGGCACCGGTGAGCTGGTCACCCTCAAGGAGGTCATCGACCACGGCTCCCGGGCCATCGTGGTGGGGCGGGCCGACGACGAGCGGGTGTGCGAGATCGCGGCCTCGCTCAAGGGCGTGCCCCTCCGCTCGGGCGACGCCCTGCGCATGGACCCCCGCTCCGGCCTGCTGCTGGAGCGCCTGGCCCGGCCCGAGGTGGAGGAGCTGGTGCTGGAGGAGGTGCCCGACATCTCCTACGAGGACGTGGGCGGCCTGGACAGCCAGATCGAGCAGATCGCCGACGCCGTCGAGCTGCCGTTCCTGCACGCCGACCTGTTCGCCGAGCACCGCCTGCCCGCCCCCAAGGGCATCCTGCTCTACGGCCCCCCCGGCTGCGGCAAGACCCTGATCGCCAAGGCGGTGGCCAACTCGCTGGCCAAGAAGGTGGCCGACTCGGCCGGGGACAGCGAGGCCCGCAGCTACTTCCTCAACATCAAGGGCCCCGAGCTGCTCAACAAGTACGTGGGCGAGACCGAACGCCAGATCCGCCTGGTGTTCCAGCGGGCTCGGGAGAAGAGCGAGGAGGGCTGGCCCGTCATCGTCTTCTTCGACGAGATGGACTCCATGTTCCGCACCCGCGGCACCGGCATCAGCTCGGACATGGAGTCGACCATCGTGCCCCAGCTGCTGGCCGAGATCGACGGGGTCGAGGCCCTGCGCAACGTCATCGTGATCGGCGCCTCCAACCGTGAGGACCTGATCGATCCGGCCATCCTGCGGCCCGGCCGCCTGGACGTGAAGATCAAGATCGAGCGCCCCGACGAGGAGGCCGCCACCCAGATCTTCGGCCAGTACCTGACCACCGACCTGCCCCTGGACGCCGAGGAGGTGGCCAGCCTGGGCGGGGGCGACCGCCACAAGTGCGTGCAGGGGATGATCGAGGTCACGGTGGCCGAGATGTACCGGGTGGACGAGGCCAACCAGTTCCTGGAGATCACCTACCAGAACGGGGACAAGGAGGTCATGTACTTCAAGGACTTCTCGTCCGGGGCCATGATCGAGAACATCGTCCGCCGGGCCAAGAAGCTGGCCATCAAGCGCCACCTGGCCGGCGCCCCCAAGGGCATCCGCACCGACGACCTCCTGGCCTCCATCCACCAGGAGTACAAGGAGCACGAGGACCTGCCCAACACCACCAACCCCGACGACTGGGCCAAGATCTCGGGCAAGAAGGGCGAGCGCATCGTCTACGTGCGCACCATCGTCACCCACGACGACACCGACGGCGAGGTGGCCGGGGGTCGCTCCATCGAGCGGGTCGCCACCGGGCAGTACCTGTAGCCCGCCGGCTCCGGGGGACGTCCATGGCCATCGGCAAGATCTGCGGCATCGAGACCGAGTACGGCATCGTCCACCGGGGCCTGGCCGAGTCCAACCCGGTCACCGCGTCCAGCTTGCTCATCAACGCCTACGTCTCGGAGCTGGCCGTCACCGCGGCGGCCGGCAGCCCCCCCGTGGGCTGGGACTTCGAGGACGAGTCACCGGGGCGCGACGCCCGGGGCCGGGCCCCGGCCGACGCCGCCCCCCCCGAGGTGGAGACCCACCTGGTCAACGCCGTGCTCACCAACGGGGCCCGCTTCTACGTCGACCACGCCCACCCGGAGGTCTCCACCCCGGAGTGCGCCGATGCCCGGGCCGTGGTGGTCTTCGACCGGGCCGCCGAGGTCATCGTGGCCCGGGCCATGGCCGCGGCCGGGCGCATGCTGCCCCCGGGCCAGGACATCGTGGTCCACAAGAACAACTCGGACGGCAAGGGCAACTCCTACGGCTGCCACGAGAACTACCTGATGGACCGGGCCGTGCCCTTCGGGCGCATCGTCACCGCGGCCACCACCCACTTCGTCACCCGCCAGGTGTTCACCGGGTCGGGCAAGGTCGGGGCCGAGGCCAGCGGGGCCGGGCCCGGGGCCCCCGAGGTGCCGTACCAGCTCAGCCAGCGGGCCGACTTCTTCGAGGCCGAGGTGGGCCTGGAGACCACGCTCAAGCGACCCATCGTCAACACCCGGGACGAGCCCCACGCCGATGCCCAGCGCTACCGGCGCCTGCACGTCATCGCCGGCGACGCCAACCTGGCCGAGGTGGCCACCTTCCTGAAGGTGGGCTCCACCGCCATCGTGCTGGCCATGGTCGAGGACGAGGCCCTGGACCGCAGCCTGGCCCTGCGCAACCCGGTGGCCGCGGTGCGGGCCGTGTCCCACGATCCCACGCTGGCCACGGTGGTGGAGCTGGCCGACGGGCCGTCCATGACCGCCCTGGAGGTCCAGTTCGAGCTGCTGGCCCGGGCCCAGAAGTGGGCCGAGGAGCACGGCCTGGACGCGGTGGGCGGCGACGCGGTGGGTGGCGAGGTGCTGCGCCGCTGGGAGCAGGTGCTGACCGGCCTGGAGGCCGACCCCGACTCGGTGGCCGGCCAGGTCGACTGGGTGGCCAAGCGCCGCCTCATCCAGGGCTGGGTCGATCGCCACGACGCCACCTGGGCCGACCCCCGGGTGGCGGCCCTGGCCCTCCAGTACCACGACCTCCGGCCCGAGCGGAGCCTGGCCCGCCGCCTGGGCCTGGAGCGCATCACCGGTGACGACGAGGTGGCCCGGGCCGTGACCGAGCCCCCCACCGACACCCGGGCCTACTTCCGGGGCCGTTGCCTGGCCAAGTTCGCCTCCAGCATCGTGGCCGCCAACTGGGACTCCCTGGTCTTCGACGTGGGGGCCGAGCCGCTGCGCCGGGTGCCCATGATGGAACCGTCGCGCGGGACCGAGGCTCACGTCGGTAGGTTGTTGGACGAGTGCGCAACCCCGGCCGAGCTGGTCGCCCGACTGTCGTCGTGACCGGGGGGCGTCGAGACAACGGAGAGCGACATGGCTGAACGGGAGCAGAAGAAGCGCAGCGCCCCCCAGCGGGAGGCCGAGGAGGTCGCCGACGCGCCGCAGCCCAGCGAGCGGGGCGAGGAGATCAAGGCCGACATCGACGACATCCTCGACGAGATCGATGACGTGCTGGAGACCAACGCCGAGGACTTCGTCCGCTCCTACGTCCAGAAGGGCGGGCAGTAGACGGCCGCTAGGGTCCACGCCGTGACCCTGCCCCTCTTCGGTCCCCACGACGACCCGGGCCCCGACTTCGCCGGCCTGGTGCGCCGCGCCGGCCGGGCCTCGGAACCCCCGCTCACCCCGTTGGCCGATGCCCTGCGCATCCCGCACGGCACCACCGTGGTCGCCGTCCGCTACGCCGAGGGCGTGGTCATGGCCGGCGACCGGCGGGCCACCTCCGGCCACCTCATCAGCCACCGCACCATCGAGAAGGTGTTCCCGGCCGACCGGTTCTCCGGGGTGGCCATCGCCGGCGCCGCCGGGCCGGCCATCGAGATGGTCACGCTGTTCCAGCTCCAGCTCGAGCACTACGAGAAGGTCGAGGGCTCGCACCTGTCGCTGGAGGGCAAGGCCAACCAGCTCAGCCAGATGGTGCGCAACCACCTGCCGGCGGCCATGCAGGGCCTGGCCGTCGTGCCCCTCTTCGCCGGCTACGACCTGGCTCGGGGCTCGGGGCGGCTGTTCCAGTACGACGTCACCGGCGGCCGCTACGAGGAGCAGGACTACGCGGCCTCGGGCTCCGGCATGCTCCACGCCGGCACCGTGGTGAAGCTGGGCTTCCGGCCCGGGCTGGACCGGGCCGCGGTGGTCGACCTGGCCCTGCGGGCCCTGTGGACGGCGGCGGACGAGGACTCGGCCACCGGCGGACCCGATGCCCTGCGGGGCATCTGGCCGGTGGTGGCCACCATCAGCGACCAGGGCTACCAGCGGGTGCCCGACGTCGAGCTGTCCGAGCGCTTCGCCACCCTGCTGGAGGCCGAGCGGGTCAGCCGGGGCACCACCGCCCCCGCCGGCGGCCAGATCTCGGGTGGTGACGCACGATGAGCATGCCCTTCTACGTCGCACCGGAACAGGTGATGAAGGACCGGGCCGACTACGCCCGCAAGGGCATCGCCCGGGGACGCAGCCTCATCGCCGCCATCTGCTCCGACGGCATCCTGCTGTGCGCCGAGAACCCGTCGGCCACCCTGCGCAAGATCAGCGAGATCTACGACCGCATCGCCTTCGCCGGGGTGGGGCGCTACAACGAGTTCGACCAGCTCCGGGTGGCCGGGGTGCGCCACGCCGACCTCAAGGGCTACTCCTACAGCCGCGAGGACGTCGATGCCCGCAGCCTGGCCAACGCCTACGCCCAGGCCCTGGGCCAGGTCTTCACCCACGAGATGAAGCCGCTGGAGGTCGAGATCCTGGTGGCCGAGGTGGGCCACGAGGCCGCCGGCGACCAGATCTTCCACATCCTCTACGACGGCACCGTCATCGACGAGCCGTCCCGGGCCGTGCTGGGCGGCGACGCCGAGGCCATCGCCGGCCGCTTCGAGGCCGCCCACGACACCGGCGCCACCACCGTCGAAGTGCTGGCCGCCGCGATGGGCGCCCTGGCCGGCCCGGACCGCACCCTGTCGGCCGGCGAGGTGGAGGCCGCGGTGCTGGACCGCAACGGCACCCGCCGGGCCTTCCGCCGCCTCACCGACGACGAGATCACCGCCGCCCTGGCCAGCACCCCCGCCGCGCCGGCCGAGGCCGACGACACCGGCGGCGGCGCCGGGGCCGACGACGAGACCTCGGGCCAGGGCCGGGCCGAAGGGTCGGCCGGAGCCCCCGGACCCGACGCCGCCGGTGCGCCGGCCTCCGAGCCCGACGGCGACGAGCCCCTCGAGGGTGACGAACCCGACGCCTGAGCCACCCGGCCGGCGGGGAGGCCGGCCGCCCAGCGCCGTCCCGGCAGGGGAGCGGCGGACCGTCCTCCGCGACGCGGTGGCCATCGGGGCGGTGACCGGGGCCTACGGCACCTCGTTCGGTGCGGTGGCGGTGGCCGCCGGGCTGTCGCCCGCCCAGGCCTGCGCCCTGAGCGTGCTCATGTTCACCGGCGGGTCGCAGTTCGCCATGGTGGGCACGGTGGCCGGCGGGGGCCACCCCCTGGCCGGGGCGGCCACCACCGTCCTGCTGGGGGCGCGCAACGCCTTCTGGGCTGCGGCTCTCGCCCCTGCTCCAGGTCCGGGGGGCGCCGGCGGCTGGCCGCCGCCCACCTGGTCATCGACGAGAGCGGCCATGGGGGCGGCCCAGGACGACCCCGGCGCCCTGGGCCTGGACGTGGCCGGGCCGGCCGCCTTCGTGGCCCTGCTGGCCCCCCGCCTCCGGGGCCGGGAGCCGTGGACCGTGGCCCAGGCCGGCGTCCCCGTCCTGCTGGCCGCCGCGGTGGCGGTGGCCGCCGACCTCCGCCGGGGGGCGGGATGATGTGGACCGCGGTGCTGGCCGGCTCGGCGGCCTGCTACCTGCTCAAGGTGGCCGGCCTGTCGGTCCCCGAACGGGTGCTGGCCGACCCCCGGGGTCCAACGGGTGGCCGGGCTGCTGCCGGTGGCCCTGCTGGCTGCCCTCATTGCCCTCCAGGTGCTCACCGACGGCCGGCGCCTCGTGCTCGACGCCCGCCTGCCCGGCCCGGCCGTCGCCGTCCTCGCCCAGTGGCGCCGCGCCCCCTTCCTGGTGGTGGTCACCGCCACCTGTGCCACCACCGCCCTCGTCCGCGCTCTCATCTGATCCATTCTGAGGCGCCACGGCCCACACCTATGGCCAGGGCCTCAGAATGGAGACCGGTTTCGACGATGGGTCCCATCGCCACCGTCCCAGGCACAATCGGGGACTATCCCGTTCGAGGCCTGCAAACGTCGGTGAACCGACGTACGACGGCTTGTTCACCCACCAGTGCTTCGCCACGGCTCCACCGAACGATGGGCGCGCTCTCTCCGCGCCTGTTTAATGTGCTCGTTGACCGAGCGGTCCAGGATCGGGATCAGGAGACGGCCGGGCACGTAGCGCTCGTGTCGCGTGCGGTACCGATTGAAGGACATCCCGGTCACGACCCCGAAGTAGATCTCGCGTCGGGCTCCTGGATACGTCAACAGGATCACGACACTGGAAGCCACAACCCAGATGGCGAGGGGCGAGGGCACGACAAAGAGGAAGGTTTCCGATACCAGATAGACCACGATGACGAGCACAGCAAGGAGCACGATGACCGCTTCCCGCAGTCGCTGGCGACCAGGTGGGCGGAAGTCGTAGAAGGCGGAAAGGTCGCGCAACCATCTTGGCTGCTCCGCCTCATCCAGGGCGACGGTCAAGGCGCTCTCGGCAAGCGACGGGCGTCCATAGCGTCGCTTCCACGCGTCAACGATGACCCCGAGGCGCTGCAGACGATTGCGCACCGAGAATGCCACCGTCGCCATAACGAATCGCCGGAGCGAGGGACGAACCGGGTACCAACGCCGAGACCTCGTCACCCGCCTTGCGCGCCTCAGCATCCACTCGGGGGTGTCGGCGTCCATCATCAGAATCTGGCTCTCACCCACCCGAGCGGTCGCCTCGGCAAAGACCCAGGTCCACAGCAACTGGTCATCACCGACGACTTCCGCCGCCTTCTGACGACAGAACAGGACGAAGAGGGCATCCGCCATCTGGTCCACAACTATGTCAGGTCTCTCCTTCACGAGGTTGATCCCCAAACGTTCGGAGAGCCGAAACGCAGCAGCCGCATCCGTCGAGGCGTACGACGCGAACACCTTGTTGAACTGATCGACGCGAAGGGTGACGAGTCGGGCCAAGACTTCCTCCCCGTCAATCTCCGGCCGACGCTCGGCAACGACGCACCAATCGGCGTAGTCGATGAGGGTGACGTTCAGCAGGTGAAGCCGACGCAGCCACTCGATCTGGACCTCGGGGGCCTCGTCCATCTGGCTGAGGAACTGCAGCTCGGCCTCCACGTACTCGATCCACAGCGGGTTGGAGTAGAGCTGCGTCTCGAGGAGGCAACGGCCCATCACCCCTTGCTGGCCGATCGCCCAGACTTCTCCGAGGGCAACATCGCGCTGTGACGGGGGCAGCAACGCTACGGCGAAGGGGACGACCTCGACCAATCGGCTCCTGACCTGTGGGAACTTGGACCGGACGAAGTCATTGTGCGATACCACGAGTTCCGGCCAGCCATTGACGCGCCCGAGCGCATACTCCTTTGCGGCCAGAAACTCGCAGAAGGTCAGGTGAATGAACCGTAGTGACTCGTTGAGCCGCTCGACACCGAGCACCCCCGTCTCCTTGCAGAGTTCCAGCAGTCGCCTCTCGGCATCAGACTCGAGGCAGCCCTCCATCTGCACCATCGTCTCAATGGCGTCAGCCCAGCTGATGACGTTGGCGGGCTGCCCTTCGTCCGCCAGGTTGTTCCTCGCGATCCGGCCCAGGAACGCCTCCCGTCTTAGCCGTAGGGCCTGGCGGGCCGACTGGCCGACCTGCCGACTCCGTCTGGCCACGAGTAGTTCCTCAAGCACTTGGGCGTAGAACTCGGTCCTGGTGCCAGGCGACGCCGTCTTGTCCGTCGCCTGGTCATTGGCGACGTACATGGCCAGGACCAACGGGTTACTGCACATCTCCCGCAAGGTGGGGCGATCGGTGAGTTCGGCATAGATTCGTAGAATCTGACCCGAGGCATCGCTCTTGAATGGCCATGCTCTTAGGAATCGGATGATGTCTGAGGGGTTAAACGGTTGGATCTCCCACGTGACGACGAAGGTCTGATCGAAGTCCTCCCGAATCTGCGAGTGGAACTGGCTACGCATCGTCATCACGACCTTGTTCCTGGGTGATCGGTTGGAGAGCAGGCGGCACAGCCCGAGGATCGCCTGGGAGGTGGGTCGGTAACGGTCGGACGACACCTCGTCCAGACCATCCAAGAGGACGAGGAGACCGTCTCCGGTCGAGCTGCTTTCGAAGAGCGTTCCCATGGCGAAGCCGTGGACATCGGTCACCTGGCGCCGCACTTCAGACAGGGCCCAATCAGCCAGCTCCGAGTCCTCCAGGTCCGTCGGCGGCACGAAACTCTTCAGCTCGATCACGATGGGCAGCAGCGGCGGGTGTCTCCTTGCCCATCGCCCCGAACCGACCTTCGACTGCGAGCACGCCGCCCTGAAGATGTGCTTCACCAATGACGACTTTCCCGATCCCGGGTCTCCGACGATTTGGACGAACCTCGCCGAGTCGGGCTCGTTGAGCAACGAGTAGAGGTACTCGACGTGATCTCGCTGCGAGGTCGAAGTCGAGGAAACGGTCAGGGGTACGAAGATGTCATCGGTCTCCAAGGAGATCTGGTTTCGCCCCGGCACGTGCAAGTATCGCGACTGCGGGCGAGCGAGCACCACACGGCAGTACCGGCGGAAGCTCGCCCGCCTGGACATACTCCGACGCAAAACGCGGCCGATGGCCCACGTGACTGCATCGAAGGCGAACAACGCATGCCTCTGCAGAAACGCTCCCAGGCGGCGGGCGACGAGATAGCACACAGGCGCGACCGCCAACGTGATGACTACGGTTAGCAACCGATCGCTCATGCGGACCACCTTCTACTGGCGTCTGCCCTCATACCTCTCCCCCATGCCTCTCCCCGTTTCCTGCTGGCGGCAGCCTACGACACGAGCAAATGGGATCGCGAACCAGCCGGTCAGGCCGCCATCGGTGACCTGGCGGGATCCCCTGGACAGGGGCGCCAGGGCTCCGTAGCCGGCACCCCGACGGGGCCCGAACCCCTTGCCTCCAGCTAGAGAAGAGTGGTGGCAGACGGCCGTAGCAATGTCTCGGTCACCCGATTCTGAACGCCGCGAACAGATCAGCGCCTTGGTGCCCCAGGAAAGGCCAGCTCCCTGACACGGGGGCTTCTGAGGCGCCACCGCATATGACCAGGAGCGGTGACACCTCAGAACAAGTTGAATTGGGCGGCCGCTGCGGCCGATGAGGAGGTCGGCCCGGGGTGGGAGGGGCGCCGGTAGGGTGCGCGCGTGGACAAGCGGATCTACGGGTTGGAGAACGAGTACGGCGTCACCTGCGTCTCGCGGGGCCAGCGCCGGCTCAGCCCCGACGAGGTGGCCCGCTACCTGTTCCGGCGGGTCGTCTCCTGGGGCCGCAGCTCCAACGTGTTCCTGGCCAACGGGGCCCGCCTGTACCTCGATGTGGGCAGCCACCCCGAGTACGCCACCCCGGAGTGCGACTCGGTCCACGACGTGGTGGTCCACGACAAGGCCGGGGAGCGCATCCTGGAGCAGCTCCTGGGCAGCGCCGAGGCCCGCCTCCGCGACGAGGGCATCCGGGGCGACATCTACCTGTTCAAGAACAACACCGACTCGGCCGGCAACTCCTACGGCTGCCACGAGAACTACCTGACCAGCCGGCGCGACGACCTGGGCCACTACGCCGAGGTGCTCATCCCGTTCCTGGTGTCGCGGCAGATCTACGCCGGGGCCGGGAAGGTCATGCACACCTCCCGGGGGGCCCAGTACTCCATCAGCCAGCGGGCCGAGCACATCTGGGAGGGCGTCTCGTCGGCCACCACCCGCAGCCGGCCCATCATCAACACCCGCGACGAGCCCCACGCGGATGGCGAGCGCTACCGGCGCCTCCACGTCATCGTGGGCGACTCCAACATGAGCGAGTACGCCACCTTCCTGAAGGTGGGGGCGGCCAGCATCATGCTGCGGATGCTGGAGGACCCGGCCGTGGTCCTGCGGGACATGACCCTGGAGAACCCCATCCGGGCCATCCGGGAGATCAGCCACGACCTCACCTGCCGAACCCTGGTCAAGCTGGCCAACGGGCGGGAGGTGAGCGCCCTCGACATCCAGTCCGAGTACCTGAACCGGGCCCTCCGCTACGCCCAGACCAAGTCGCTCCAGCCCTTCGAGCAGAAGGCCCTGGAGATGTGGGAGCACTGCCTCAAGGGCATCGAGTCCGACCCCCTCACCCTCGACCGCGAGTGCGACTGGGTCATCAAGCACCGCCTCATCGAGGCCTACCGGGGCCGCCACGACCTCCCGCTGGCCCACCCCAAGGTGGCCCTCCTCGACCTCCAGTACCACGACATCAGCCGGGGCCGGGGCCTGTTCCACCGCATGCAGGCCCGGGGCCTGGTCGAGCGGATGTGCACCGACGAGGAGATCGACCTGGCCATCGACGAGCCGCCCCAGACCACCCGGGCCCGGCTGCGGGGCGAGTTCATCCGCAAGGCCAAGGAGAAGCGGCGGGACTACACGGTCGACTGGGTCCACCTGAAGCTGAACGACCAGGCCCAGCGGACCGTGCTGTGCAAGGACCCGTTCAAGGCCCACGACGACCGGGTCGAGCGCCTCATCTCCTCGCTGTAGCGGGGCCGGGACGGCGGCCGGGGGCGGTCTGGCACACTGCCGCGGTGCCCGCCTTCCGGACCGTCACCGTCACCGAGGTCCTGGCCGCCCGGCCCGGCCTGACCCGGGTGCGGGTGCGGGGCGAGGGTCGGGACGACGACGAGCGGGCCTACGTCCTGACCGAGCTGATCGGGCCGGTGGCGGTGGGCGACGAGGTGGTGGTCAACACCACCGCCGTCGACCTGGGCCTGGGCACCGGGGGCTGGCACGTCGTGCACTGGAACCTGAGCCGCCGCCAGTGGGCCCAGGACGGCCCCGGCCACATCCTGAAGCTCCGCTACACCAGCCTCCAGGCCGACGTGGGGGCGGCCGAGGAGCACGACCCCGACGCCCCCACCGACCTGGGGGGCACGCCCGTGGTGGCCTGCAGCCTCCACAGCCAGGTGGCGGTGGTGGCCACCGCCCTGGGCGCCCTGGCCCCCGGGGCCCGGGTGGCCTACGTCATGACCGACGGCGGCGCCCTGCCCCTGGCCCTCTCCGACCTGGTGGCCGAGCTGCGGACGGCCGGTCTGGTGGCCGGGACGGTCACCACCGGGCACGCCTTCGGCGGGGACCACGAGGCGGTGTCGGTGGCCTCGGGGCTGGCCGTGGCCCGCCACGCGCTGGGGGCCGACGTGATCGTGGCCGGCATGGGCCCCGGCGTGGTCGGCACCGGGTCGCGGCTCGGCTTCAGCGGCCTGGACCAGGCCACCCTCCTCGACGCCGGGGCGTGGCTGGGCGGGCAGCCGGTGGCCTGCGTGCGGGCCTCCGACGGCGACCAGCGCCCCCGCCACCGCGGGGTGAGCCACCACACGGCCACCGTGCTCGACGCCACCCGCTCCGGCGTGGACGTCGTGGTGCCCCCCGGCCTGGACCCGGGCCCGGTGCCCGAGCGCCACACGGTGGTCGAGGTCGAGCCCCCGGACGTGGCCGGGCTCCTGGCCGCCGCCGGCCTGCGGGTCACGACCATGGGCCGGGGCCCGGAGCGCGACCCCCTGTTCTTCGCCGCCGCCGGCGCGGCTGCCGCCCACGCCGCGTCGCTCCTCCGGCCCCGGCCGTAGCATCGCCGGCGTGTCGACCAGCAAGGCCGAACGGCTGCTGACCCTGCTCAAGGTGCTGCTCGACACCGACGTGCTGGTCACCGCGTCCCAGATCCGGCGGCGGGTGCCCGGCTACGCCGAGAGCGACGTGGCCTTCCGGCGGGCCTTCGAGCGGGACAAGGTGGAGCTGGGGACCATGCTCGGCCACCCCATCCGCTCGGCGCCGGTGCCGGGCACCGACCCGCCCGTCGAGGGCTACCGGATCCGGCCCGAGGACGCCTACCTCCGCGACCCCGGGCTCACCCCGGCCGAGCGACGGACCCTGGGCGTGGCCGCCTCGGCCGTGCGCCTGGCCGGCGTCGACCCGGCCCGGGGCACCATGAAGGTGGGAGCCACCCCGGGGGCCGGCCCCCCGGCCGACGGGGCGGGCACCGAGGTCCCCGCCGATGCCCGGGTGGTGGCCCTGTTCCAGGCCGTGGCCGAGCAGCGGGTGGCCCGCTTCCGCTACCACGACGAGGACCGCGAGGTGCAGCCCTTCCGGCTCCGCTTCACCAAGGGCCGGTGGTACCTGGCCGGCCACGACGCGGCCCGGGACGCCGAGCGCCAGTTCCGCGTCGATCGCATCGAGGGCGAGGTGGCCGTCGGCCCCCCCGGCGCCTACGCCCCGCCGGCCGAGGTCGGTGCCGACGCCCTCGACCAGCCGTGGGCCATGGGCGACGGCCCGGCCCGGCCGGTCCGGGTGCGGGTGGACGGGCCCCGGGCCGAGGCCGCCCGCCGGGGCGCGCCGGGGGCCGAGGTGCACGAGGAGGCCGCCGGGTCGGTGGTGCTGACCCTGGAGGTCCGCAACGTCGAGGCCCTGCGGGGCTTCGTGCTGGGCTTCGGGGAGGACGCCGAGGTCCTCGACCCGCCGGAGGTCCGGGCCGAGGTGGTGGCCTGGCTGGCCGCCCTGGCCGGGGACGGCGCCCCGTGAGCGACAGCGGGCCGGTCGGGGGGGCCGAGCACGAGAGCCGGGAGACGGCGGGGGAGCGGATCACCCGCGTCCTGGCCCTGGTGCTGTGGATCGCCGAGCGGGACGGGCCCACGCTGGACGAGGCGGCCGCCCACTTCGGCGTCACCGAGGCCCGCCTGCGGGCCGACCTGGAGCTGGCCAGCATGATCGGCGCCGACAGTGACGACTACACCGACATGCCCGTCGAGATGTTCCTGGAGGGCGACCGGGTCTTCGTCCACCTCCACGCCTTCGACCGCCCCCTGCGGCTCACCCCGGCCGAGGCCCTGTCGCTGGTGGTGGCCGGCTCGGCCGTGACCGGCGAGGGGACCCCCGGCGACGGCTCCGACGGGGGCTCGGCCACCCTGCGCCGGGCCCTGGAGAAGGTGGCCGGGGTGCTGGGCCTGGCCGTGGGCGACCAGGTCGACGTGGACCTCGGGGTCCGGGACCGGGAGACCTTCGCGGCCCTGCGGGCCGCGGTGGACGGGCGCCGGGCCGTCCGCATCGCCCACATCGGCACCGCCACCGACGCCCGCACCGAGCGGGTGGTCGAGCCCTGGCAGCTCTTCCGTGACCGGGGGGCCTGGTACCTGTCGGCCCACTGCCGCTCGGCGGCCGGCGAGCGGGTGTTCCGGGTGGACCGCATCGTGCGGGCCGAACCCCTGGACGAGCAAGTCGACCGGCCCGACCCGCTGCCCGCCCCGTCGGCCCTGCGCACCCCGGCCGACGCGCCCCGGCTGGTGGTGGACCTGGCGCCGGAGGCCCTCTGGGTGGTCGAGAGCTACCCGGTGGAGGCCGTGGAGCCCGGACCCGACGGCCGGTCGCGGGTGACCCTGGCCGTGGTGTCGCGGCCCTGGCTGGAACGGCTCCTGCTCCGCCTCGGGCCCCAGGCCCGGGTGGTCCGCCTCGACCCCCCGTTGGGGCCCGGCGACCCGGCGCCGGCCGCCGCGGCCCGGGTCCTGGCCCGCTACGGATCGGCGCCGCGGCAGGGCTAGCGTGCCGCGGTGACCGACGAGCCCGACCACCGCCCCCCGGAGGACGGCTCGCCGGACGCCGCTGCCACCACCGTCCCCGTGGACGGTGACGAGGCGGGCCCCGGGCTCGGTGCCACCACCACGGCCGAGGGCCGGGACGAGGACGCCGACGACGCGCCCAGCGCCACCCGCCGCCGGGTGCGCTCGGTCGTCGAGTGGGTGGCGGTGCTGGCCGGCGCGCTGGTGGTGGCCCTGGTGGTCCGGGCCTTCCTGTTCACCACGTTCTGGATCCCCACCGGGTCCATGGAGCCCACCCTGGAGGGCGCCCCCCGCAAGGACCGGGTGATCGTCAACCGCCTGAGCTACAAGTTCCACGACGTCAACCGGGGCGACATCATCGTCTTCGAGCTCCCGCCCGGCGAGCCGACCCTGTCGGTCGAGGGCCAGCAGGTCAAGGAGCTGATCAAGCGGGTGGTCGGCCTGTCGGGCGAGACCGTCACGCTGCGCCAGGGCAAGGTGTACATCGACGGCGAGCTCCTGGACGAGCCCTACCTGCCCGACGGCACCCGCACCGACCCCACCTGCGGCGAGGACGAGTTCGTGATCCCCGAGGGCTCGGTGTTCGTCATGGGCGACAACCGGGGTGGGTCGCGCGACGCCCGGTGCTGGCGGGTCCACGCCCTGGACGAGGACGCCATCGTGGGCCGGGCCTTCTTCCGCATCTGGCCGCTGGGCGAGCTGGGCGGCATCTGACCCGGCCCTCAGGGGGCGGTGGCCCGCTCCCAGGCCTCGACCAGGCGATCGACGTGGTCGGAGAACACGCCGTCGATCCCCATGTCGAACAGGCCGTCGAGGACGCGGGGGTGCTGGGCGTCCCACCCCCAGGCCAGGACGCCGAAGCGGTGGTAGAGGGCCACCAGGCCACCGGACCAGTCGGTGTGGTGCAGGTTCACGGCGTCGATGCCCCGCTCCCGAAGGCGGGCGGCGTGGCGCTCGGGCCCCCGGTCGAGGTGCTTGAGGCGGGTCGAGTCGACCAGGCGGACCTGGGGGGCGAGGTCCCGCCACGACAGCAGCAGGTCGTGGTCGTGGTGGCAGAGCCAGACCCGGGACAGCCGGGTGGGGTCCTCGGCGCCCAGGGCGTCGATCAGGGGGCCCGCCGCCGCCGGGTCCTTGACGTCGATCGACAGGGAGGCCCCCGCCCCCAGGTGGGGGGCCAGGGCGGCGGCGTCGGGGACGTGGGGGGGCAGCTCGGCCCGGGGCACGTCGCCGATGGGGCGGCGCCGCAGGACCTTCCCGACCACGCCGTCGTGGTCCAGGACGGCCACCCCGTCGGCGGTGACCCAGGCGTCGGTCTCCAGCCCCGTGGCCCCCAGCTTCAGGGCCAGCTCGAAGGCCTCCACGGTGTTCTCGGGGGCGTGGGCCCGGGCGCCCCGGTGGGCGAAGGCCAGGGGCGGGCGCAGCAGGGACGGCAGGCGCGTCGGCACCGGCCCATCCTCGCGCCCCCCGCCCCGGGCCCCGGCCCCCGCGGCGGGGGCAGGCGTTCGCCCCGGGGCCTCAACTGCCTCCCGTGGCGACCGATCAGGAGGGGGTCAAGCACGGACGGGACGGTCCCGCCCCTGGAGGAGCAGCGAGCATGGCGACGATCCGAGCGACGTGCACCGACTGCGGCGACGTGGAGATGACCAGCGACGACGTCGTCGTCCGGGTCTGCGTCGACGACGGCCGGGGTTCTTACACGTTCCGGTGCCCCCACTGCGGCATGGCCATGGCCAAGCCGGCCGAACCCCAGGTGGTGGAGCTGCTGATCGCCTCGGGTGTCCGCCTCGACCGCTGGCGGCTGCCCGCCGAGCTGGGTGAGCGCCGCCGGGGCGCCCCCATCGACCACGACGACCTGCTCGACTTCCACCGCCTCCTGACCGACGACGGCCGCCTCACCACCGAGCTCGGCCGCCTCGTCGACGGCTAGGTCGGCCGGGGCGCGAACGTGGTGACGTACTCTGCTGTCGTGATGTGGCTGTGGGTGGTGGCGCTGAGTGTCACCGCCGTGGGGCTGGTGGCGGCCGTGCGGGCCGTGGCCCGGGCCGACGCCGCCGTGGCCCACCTGCGGATCGCCTCCGGTGCCGTGGCCGCCGTGCCCGCCGCCGGGGCCGCCCTGGAGCGGGCCACCGCCGAGGCCGCCCACCACCGGGCCGTCCTCCACGCCCGGGGCACGCCCCGCCCCTGAGCGGGCCTCCCGGCCCGGGATCGGCTCCCGGCCTTCGGTAGGCTCGGGCCATGTTCAACGTCGGCGCCGGCGAGATGTTCGTCATCATGCTGCTGGCGCTGATCGTGCTCGGCCCCGAGCGGCTGCCCCGGGCCATGGGCCAGGTGGGGCGGGCCGTGGCCCAGCTGCGGCGCATGTCCAGCGGCTTCCAGGACGAGATCCGCCGGGCCATGGACCCCGACGACGCCCCCTTCCGCCCCGGGGAGGAGACCCTGCGGGGCCCCGTCCCGGGCATCGAGGACGAGGTCAAGGTGGTCAACGCGGGGGAGGAGGCCGGCGACGGCGAGCCGGCCCCCGGGGCCGAGCCCGAGCCCGAGGGTGACCGGGCCGATGCCGAGACCGCGGGGGACGAGGCCGCGACGGACGACACCGTCACCCCCCTCCGCCCCCGCCGCGACGGCGACGCCCGGGCCACCGGGTGACCGCGGAGGCCGGCGCCCGGCAGGAGACCGGGCACATGACCCTCATCGAGCACCTGGTCGAGCTGCGGACCCGGCTGGTCCGCTCGCTCCTGGCCGTGGGCCTGGGCGCGCTGGTGGCCTGGTTCCTCTACCAGCCCATCCTGGACCTGCTCCTGGACCCGCTGTCCCAGACCGCCCCGGACCCCGAACTGGGGGCCCAGCTGCTGGCCACCGACCCCCTGACCGGGTTCCGGGTCCGGATCCAGATCACCACCTACACGGCCATCGCCCTCGCCCTGCCCATGATCCTGTGGCAGGTCTGGCGCTTCGTCTCACCCGGCCTCTACGCCAACGAGAAGCGCTACGGCCTGGCCTTCATCTTCAGCGGCACGGTGCTGTTCGCGGCGGGGGCGGCCATCGCCTTCTGGACCATGCCCAAGGCGCTGGAGTTCCTCCAGACCATCGGCGGCGACGGCAACTTCACCGAGTTCTACACGCCGGACAAGTACCTCCGGCTGATCACCTACATGATGCTGGCCTTCGGCATCGGCTTCGAGTTCCCCCTGGTGGTGGTCACCCTCCAGTTCGTGGGGGCCGTGACCACGGCCACGCTGCGCCGCATCCGCCGCTACGTGGTCGTCATCGTGGCCGTGTTCGTGGCCGTGGCCACCCCCAGCGGCGACCCCATCAGCATGCTGGCCCTGACCGTGCCCATGTGCGTGCTCTACGAGGTGGCCATCCTCATCGGCCGCCTCCGGGAGCGTCGGGTGCGCAAGGCGGAGGAGGCCGCGGCCAGGGCCCGGTCGTGACCCCGGGGGAGCGGCCCTTCGCCCTCGACCCGTTCCAGATCGAGGCCCTGGCCGCGGTGGACGAGGGGGCCTCGGTCCTGGTGGCCGCCCCCACCGGGGCCGGCAAGACGGTGGTGGCCGACCACGCCGTGGACCGGGCCGTGGCCCAGGGGCTGAAGGCCTTCTACACCACGCCCATCAAGGCCCTCTCCAACCAGAAGCTGGCCGACCTGCGGCGCCGCCTCGGGGCCCACCGGGTGGGCCTGGTGACCGGGGACGCCACCGTGAACCCCGACGCCCAGGTGGTGGTCATGACCACCGAGGTGCTGCGCAACATGCTCTACGCCCGGTCGCCGGCGCTGGAGGGCCTGGGCGTGGTCGTCCTGGACGAGGTCCACTACCTGCAGGACCGCTACCGGGGCCCGGTGTGGGAGGAGGTCATCATCCACCTGCCCCGGTCGGTGGGCATCGTGGCCCTCTCGGCCACCGTGTCCAACGCCCAGGAGCTGGCCGGCTGGATCGACGCGGTGCGGGGCCGGACCGTGGCCGTGGTCGAGCACCAGCGGCCGGTCGAGCTGGTCAGCCTGTACGCGGCCCGGGACCGGAGCTCGCGTGACCTGGTGGTCCTCCCCGTGGTGGTGGACGGCGAGCCCAACCCGGTGGGGGAGCGCCTCGACGCCCCGCCGTTGACCCCCCGCCACGACCGCCGGGCGCGGGGCCGGCCCCGCTACGCCACGCCCCGCCGCCTGGAGGTGGTGGAGCACCTGGCCGAGGCCGACCTGCTGCCCGCCATCTGCTTCGTGTTCAGCCGCAAGGGCTGCGACGAGGCCGCCCGGGGGCTCCTGGAGGCCGGGGTGCGCCTCACCGCCCCGGCCGAGCGGAGCCGCATCCGGGCCATCGCCGAGCACCACCTCGACGGCCTGTCCGACGGCGACCTCGACGTCCTGGGCCACGAGCTGTGGCTGGCCGCCCTGACCGAGGGCATCGCCGCCCACCACGCCGGCATGGTCCCCCCGTTCAAGGAGGCGGTCGAGGCCTGCTTCGTCCAGGGCCTGGTCAAGGTGGTCTTCGCCACCGAGACGTTGGCCCTGGGCATCAACATGCCGGCCCGCTCGGTGGTCATCGAGAGCCTGTCCAAGTTCACCGGCGAGCACCACGAGCCCCTGACCCCCGGCCAGTACACCCAGCTCACCGGCCGGGCCGGCCGCCGGGGCATCGACGAGGTGGGCCGGGCCCTGGTGCTGTGGAGCCCGTTCACCCGCTTCCAGCAGGTGGCCGACCTGGTCATGAGCCGGCGCTTCGAGCTGCGGTCCGCCTTCCGGCCCACCTACAACATGGCGGCCAACCTGGTCCGCCGCCACGACCCGGACGAGGCCCGCCGCCTGCTGGACCGGTCCTTCGCCCAGTACCAGGCCGACCACGGCGTGGTCCGCCTGCGGGCCCGGCGCGACACCCGGGCCGAGACGCTGTCCCGCCTGGACGACGAGGCGGCCTGCGAGCGGGGCGACGTGGAGGAGTACCGGCGCCAGCTGCGGGTCGACGACGATGCCCGCCGGGGCACCCAGTCGCGCCACGACGTGCTCACCGCCCTGGCCCGCCTGCGGCCCGGTGACGTGGTCCGGCTGGCCGGCAGTCGCCTGGCCGTGCTGTCCATGGGCTGGCGGGGGCCGGAGCGGGGCCGCCTGCACGTGGTCGACGAGCGGGGCCGGGCCCGCACCATCGCCAGCTCGGACGTGCACGAGGTGCTCTCGGCCATCGGCGAGATCGAGCTGCCCCGGCCCTACGCCCCCAACAACCGGGCCTTCCAGCACGAGGTGGCCCGGAGCCTGGCCCAGGTCCGGGGCGGGTCGCGGCGCAACCGGGCCGGCCGGCCCGCCCCCGCGCTCACGGCCCCGTCGCACCCGGTGGCGGAGTGCCCCGACGCCGCCCGCCACGTGCGGGCCGCGGTGCAGGCCGACCGGGTCCGCCGCGAGCTGGCCGACCTCGACCGGCGCATCGCCGGCAGCACCGGCTCGGTGGCCCGGGAGCTGGATGCCGTGCTGGAGGTGCTGCGGGGGCGGGGCATGGTCGGCGACTGGGAGCTCACGGCCCGGGGGGGCCTGCTGGTCCGCATCTTCCACGAGTGCGACCTGCTCATCGCCGACTGCCTGGCCACCGGCCTGCTCGACGACCTGGACCCCCCGGCCCTGGCCGGCGTGGCCTCGGTGTTCACCTACGAGCACCGGAGCAAGGTCCCGGCCCCCCCGCCGTGGTTCCCGGACCGGCTCAGCCGCCAACGGGTCGAGGCCATCCTCGACCGGGCCGAGGACCTGCGGGCCGCCGAGGGCGCCGCCGGCCTGCCGGCCACCCGGCTCCCGGACCCGACCTTCCTGGGCCTGGCCCACGCCTGGGCCGAGGGCCGGCCCCTCGACACCGTCCTGGACGACGACGAGATGACCGGCGGGGACTTCGTGCGCAACGTCCGCCAGCTCGTCGACCTCCTGCGCCAGGTGGGCGAAGCCGCCCCCGACCCCCGCACCGCCCGCTCGGCCCGGGCCGCGGCCGCCGCCCTGGACCGGGGGGTGGTGGCGGCGTCGATCGGCGCCTCCACCGGCGGCGACGCCGCCTCGCCCGAGCTGCCGGCGGCGGAGGCCCCGTGACCGTCGAGAAGGGCCGGGACTGGGGGACGTCGGGGCCCCTGCCCGCCGGGGCCATCCTGGCCCGCTCCGACGCCGAGGCCCGGGCCGCCCTGGAGGAGGCCCGGCGCTCGGGCCGGCCCCTGCCCGCCCTCGGCCTCCTGGGCGGGGACCTGTGCCGCACGCTGGGGGGGCGCGGGGACGAGGCCCGCCTGCGCGACGGGGGCACCCGGGTCCAGGTCGACCTGGGGGTGGCCCTGCTGGACGGCCGGTCCCACCTGTTCGTGGCCCACCTGGTGGCCCGCCGCCGGTGGTGGCGGGGCCGGGTGGTGGCGGTGATGAACGCCCAGTTCCTGGGGCCGTGGGACGCCGCCCCCCGGGCCCACCCGGGCGACGGCCGCCTCGACGTGCTCGACGGTTCCCTGGGTCCCGGCGACCGGTGGAAGGCCCGGCCGCGCCTCCGGGCCGGGACCCACGTGCCCCACCCCGGCATCGCCCAGCACCGGGTCCCGGCCTGGACAGCCGAGCTGCCCCGGCCCACGCCGGTGTGGCTGGACGGCGCCCGGGTGGGCGAGGCCCGGTCCCTGGCCGTCCGGGTCGAGCCCGACGCCGTCACCGTCGTCGTCTGAGGGCCCGGCGGCCCCTAGGCTGCCCGACCGTGGCGCACTTGCGGTGGAGGCGGGTCCGGGCCCTGGGAGCGACGGTGGCGGTGGCCGCGGTGGCCGGGGGCTTGGGCGGCTGCACCACCGATCCGGTGCCGGTGGCGGTGGCCGGCCTCGACCGCCGGGGCACCCCCGTCGTGGGCGGGATCGACTGCACGTACTCCACCGAGGACCTCGAGCGCATCGCCGTGTCCTTCGACGACAGGATCTTCGGGGCCGAGTCCTGGGTCGTCAGCCAGCCGGACGTCGGGGGCCTCGGCCGCCCCGGGGGCTCGACCCCGTCCCGGGACCAGCCCCCGGAACCCGACCCCCGGGCCCTGGACAAGGTGCCCCTCATCGCCGTGGGCGATCCCTCGGTGCCGGGCTGGGTCACCGAGGTGGCGCTGGAGGAGCCGGTGCCGGAGCTGGGCGAGATGGACGTGCGCTTCGAGCAGGAGGTGGAGCCCACCATCGACCTGACCGTGGCGCTCGACGGGCCCGCCGACCGCTTCTCGGCCTCGATCGACGGCGACGTGGTCAGCGGGCTGACCTCGGCCGAGCTGCGGGCCCGGATCGCCGAGACCTGCGACGAGGCCCAGTCCTTCGCCGCGGGCACGTTCTGGGCCGTGGCCGGGGGCACGACCGGGGCGGTGCTGCTCCTGTGGGTGGTGGCCGGCGTGGTCGCCGCCCGGCAGTGGCGCCGCGCCGCCCCGGCCGTCGCCGGGGCCCGGGCCGGCACCGGCTGAGCCCGGGGACGCGCCGCCGGCCGTCGGGTCGCTACCGTCGCCGACCGTGGACGCGTGGACGTTGGACGAGGCCCCGGGGGAGTACCGCTGGGCGACGGTGCCCGACCCCGAGGCGGGGCCGGGCGAGGTCCGGGTCCGGGTGGTGGCCAGCGCCCTGAACCACATGGACCACTGGCTCACGCAGGGCCGGCCCCGGCCCCCGGCCTTCCCCCACGTCCCGGGGTGTGACGTGGCCGGCGTGGTCGATGGCACCGGTGACGGGGTCGAGGGCTGGGCCGACGGCGCCGAGGTGGTGGTCAACCCCACTGTCACCTCGGTGGCGGCCCTGGCCCGCTACGGCGTGGACGCCCCCGCGGCCCGGGGCATGCGCCTGGTGGGGGAGAACCGCTGGGGCGGCCACGGCACCTACGTGGTGGTGCCGGCCCGCAACCTGGTGGCCCGCCCGCCGGGCCGGTCGTGGGCCGAGTGCGCGGCCTACCCGGTGGCCTACTCCACGGCGTGGCGGATGCTGCGCCGGGCCCGGCTGCGGGCCGGGGAGACGCTGCTGGTGGTGGGCGTGGGCGGGGGCGTGTCCAACGCCCTCCTGGCCCTGGGCCGGGCCGCCGGCGCCCGGGTGGTGGCCACCTCCCGCGACCCCGTCAAGCGGGAGGCGGCCCTGGCCGCGGGGGCCGACGAGGCCCTGGACTCAGCGGCCGAGCGGTGGGACGTCGACGCCGACGTGGTGGCCGAGAGCGTGGGCGCCGCCACCTGGGACGCCTCCCTGGCCGCCCTCCGCCCCGCCGGGCGCCTGGTGGTGTGCGGCGCCACCTCGGGCGGCGTGGTGGAGCTGGCCCTGCCCCGGGTGTGGTTCAAGCAGGTCGAGATCATCGGGTCGACCATGGCCTCCTACCAGGAGTTCGCCGAGGTCACCGGGCTGGTGGCCCAGGGCCTGCCGGTGGCCGTGGACTCCGAGCGGGGCCTGGACGCCTACCCCGAGGCGCTGGCCCGCCTCCGGGCCGGCGACCAGCTCGGCAAGCTGGTCCTCCGGCACTGAGGCCACGGCCCCGCCGTCGCCGGGCCGGGGGCCTGCGCGGGCGGCACGCCACCACCTCGGTAGCCTCCGGGCATGTCGGACCTGGAGGGGACCAAGGGGCGGATCGTCGCGGAGGTGGACCGGCGGGCCGACCTGCTGCTGGACGTGTCGCACCGCATCCACGAGCGGCCGGAGCTGGCCTTCGCCGAGCACCACGCCCACGACCTGCTCACCGAGGTGCTGGAGGGCGAGGGGCTGGCCGTGGAGCGCTCGGCCTACGGGCTGGCCACCGCCTTCGCGGCCCGGGCCGGCACCGAGGGCCCGACGGTGGTGGTGTGCTGCGAGTACGACGCCCTGCCCGGCATCGGCCACGCCTGCCGCCACAACGTCATCGCCGCCGCCGGCCTGGGGGCCGGCCTGGCCGCCGCCGCGGTGGCCGACCAGGCCGGGGGGCGGGTCCTGGTCCTGGGCACGCCGGCCGAGGAGGGCGGCGGTGGCAAGCAGCTCATGATCGATGCCGGCGCCCTCGACGGCGTGGCCGCCGCCGTCATGGTCCACCCCGCGGGGGCCGACCTGCGGTGGATGGACACCCTGGCCATCCAGCGGGTGACGGTGACCTACCGGGGCCACGCGGCCCACGCCGCCGCCGCCCCCGAGAAGGGCCGCAACGCCCTGGACGCCGCGGTGCTGGGCTACGTCAACGTGGCCGCCCTGCGCCAGCACATCACCCCGGCCGAGCGGGTCCACGGCATCTTCACCGAGGCCGGCCAGGCCGCCAACGTGGTGCCCGACCGCGCCGTGGCCCAGTGGTACGTCCGGTCCCCGTCCCGGGACGGCCTGGCCGCCCTGCGGGAGCGGGTGGTGGCCTGCCTGCGGGCCGGGGCCGCGGCCGCCGGCTGCACCATGGAGGAGGACTGGTACGACCCGGCCTACGACGAGCTGGTGGGGGTGGAGAGCTTCGACGACCTCTACGCCGCCAACGCCGCCCGGCTGGGCCGCACCGTGCTGCGGCCCGGCCTCGACGGGGTGCCGGCCGTGGTGGGCTCCACCGACATGGGCAACGTCAGCCAGCACGTGCCGGCCATCCACCCCATGATCCAGGTGGCCCCGCCCGAGGTGGCCATCCACACCAGCGCCTTCGTGGGCCACGCCCGGGCCCCGGAGGGCGACCGGGCCGTGCTGGACGGGGCCAAGGCCCTGGCCCTCACCGTGGCCGACCTGTGGCTCGACCCCGCGGCCCTGCCCGCGGTGGAGGCGGAGTTCGCCGCCCGCCGTCCTCGCTAACCTGCCCCCGATGCTGACCGGTCGGGTCCTCGCCGTGCAGGCCCTCAAGCGAGCGGCCGAGGCCGGGCACATCCGCACCAGCACCCCCATCCCCAAGGCCAACTTCCAGCCCTCCAGCCTGGACCTGCGCTTCGGGCCGGTGGCCTACAAGCTGCGGGCCAGCTTCCTCTCCCACACCTCGACCGTGGCCCGGGGCCTGGAGCGCTACGCCATCGACGAGCTGGCCATGGGGGAGGGGGGCATCGTGCTGGAGCCCCGCCGGCCCTACGTCATCCCCCTGCGGGAGTCGCTGGCCCTGCCCGAGGGGCTGGACGGCTTCGTCAACCCCAAGAGCTCCGCCGGCCGGGTCGACACCCTGTGCCGGGTGCTCACCGACCGGTCGGACTCCTTCGACGAGATCCGGGCCGGCTACAACGGGCCGCTGTACGTGGAGATCGTGTCCCGGACCTTCCCGCTGCTGGTGCGGCCGGACATGACCCTGGTCCAGCTGCGCCTGTTCGACGACGTGCCCGGGGCCCTGGACGGGGCGGCCCTGGCCGCCGAGCACGAGCGCTTCGGCCTGGTCTGCAACCCGGAGACCGACCGGGCCATGGCCCCCGACCTGTCGGGCAGCAGCATCGGCCTGTCGCTGGACCTGCGGGGCGACGAGCACGGCGTGGTCGGCTACCGGGCCAAGCGCAACACCGAGGTCCTGGACTTCGGCCTGCTGGACCAGGAGTGGCGCCGCTTCTGGGAGCCGGTCTACCGGGACGTGGACGAGCCCCGCCTGGTGCTGGAGCCGGAGGAGTTCTACCTGCTGCTGTCGCAGGAGGCCATCACCATCCCGCCGGGGCTGGCGGCCGAGATGGTGCCCTACGACGTGCGCAGCGGCGAGGTCCGCACCCACTACGCCGGGTTCTTCGACCCCGGGTTCGGCTACCAGCGGGGCAAGAAGGGGTGGGGGAGCCGGGCCACCCTGGAGGTGCGGGCCCACGACGTGCCCTTCGTGGTCGAGCAGGGCCAACGGGTGTGCCGGATGGTCTACAGCCACCTGGACGAGCACCCGGACTTCGTCTACGGCAGCGAGATCTCGTCCAACTACCAGGCCCAGATCGTGACCCTCAGCAAGCACTTCACCCGCCCCACCAGCGAGCCCGATGCCCAGCAGCTCACCCTCATGCAGGGCGCCTAGGCCGGTGGCGGCCCCGCTCAGGCGGCCAGGGCGGATCGGGCCCCGGGGGCCAGCTCCAGGGTGACGACGTGGCCGCAGCGGTCGCAGGCCAGGCGGACCTCGTCGGTGCCCGGGTCCAGGACGGGGGAGGGCGGGTAGGGGTCGAGGTGGTCGGTGCAGTAGTCGCAGGTCTCCATGCCCGCGCACCCTACGGAGGGGGTGTGACAGTGGTCGTCGGAGGGGCCGCGCCACGGTTCGTGGTCCCTCGGGGCCGGGGCGGCAGCCCCTAGAGTCGCCCGCTGTGACGGTGTACGTCCCCGAGGACTTCAGCGCCGACGAGAGCGACGTCCTCCGGCGGTACTTCACCAACCTGGACGGGCCCGTCTTCGCCCTCGTGAACCTCCCCGAGGTGGTCAAGGGGGCCCTCTTCGCCCGCTACTCGCGCTCCTCCAAGAGCCTGCGGCGGCTGTTCCTGGACGAGTTCGTGGGCGAGCTGGACATCAGCGGCGACCACACCATCGACGCCACCGTGGGCCTGCGGCGGGCCGAGGAGCTCTACGACCGGGTCTTCTTCGAGTACGGGGACGACTCGGTGGCCCAGCTGGGCGGCGTGCACCTGGCCTGCGAGCAGGCCTCCAACCTGCTCACCAAGGTGCTGGAGTGGGGCCGCCTCATGTCCTACCTGGAGCAGTCCACCCGCTACATCGCCTACGACAGCCGCCTGGGGGGCCGGTTCCGGTACCGGCGCGACCCCGACATCCTGGGCTCGCCCCTGGGCACCCGGTACGTGGGCGACATGGACCGCCTGTTCGACACCTACGCCACCCTGGTGCCCCGGCTGCAGGAGTTCTTCCGGGAGCGCTTCCCCAAGGAACCGGGCGACTCGGACCTGATCTACCGCCAGGCGGTGCGGGCCAAGGCCTTCGACGCCCTGCGGGGCATCCTGCCGGCGGCGTCGCTGTCCAACGTGGGGATCTACGGCACCGGCCAGGGCTACGAGCAGCTCCTGCTGCGCATGCGCTCGCACCCGCTGCCCGAGGCCCGCCGCTACGCGGATCTGATGCTGTCCGAGCTGCGCAAGGTCATCCCCTCGTTCCTGAAGCGGGTCGACCTGGACGACCGGGGCGTGGCCTGGAGCACGTACCTGGCCAGCACCCGGACCGCCACCGAGGAGATCGCGGCCCGGCTGTTCCCGGCCGACGAGCCGGCCGACGCCGCCCCCGGCGTCACCCTCACCAGCTACGACCCCGACGCCGAGGTCCGCCTGGTCACGGCCATGCTCTACCCCTCGACCCACGTACCCGAGGCCCAGGTCGAGCGGCGGGTGCGGGACATGGGCACCGACGAGCGCCTGGCCGTCATGAAGGCCTACGTGGGCGACCGGTCCAACCGGCGCCACAAGCCGGGCCGGGCCCTGGAGCGCCTCACCTACCGCTTCGACGTGCTGGCCGACTACGGCGCCTTCCGCGACCTCCAGCGCCACCGCATGCTCACGGTGGAGTGGCAGAGCCTGAGCCCCCGCCACGGCTACACCCGGCCCGAGGCCGTCGACCTGGCCGGCCACGCCGCCGGCTTCGACGAGGCCATGGAGCGCTCCGCCGCCCTGCACGACACCCTGGTCGACCGGTTCCCGGCCCAGGCCTCCTACGCCGTGTGCCTGGCCTACAAGGTGCGCTTCGCCATGCAGTTCAACGCCCGCGAGGCCATGCACATGCTGGAGCTGCGCTCCACGCCCCAGGGCCACCCGGCGTACCGGGAGGTGGCCCAGCAGATGCACCGCCTCATCGCCGAGGAGGCCGGCCACCGGGCCGTGGCCGAGCTGATGCGCTGGGTCGACCACTCGCCCGAGCCGGCCCTGGAGCGCCTGGCCGCCGAGCGCCGGGCCGAGCTGCGCCGCCACACCCGCTGAGCCGCCGGCATGACCGATGGCACGCCCACCAGGGCCGGACCGGTGCGTTGCATCCGGTCGGGCGCGGCCTATGATCCGCCGCGACCGCCCGCCTGACGGCCGACGAAGGATCCCATGGCTGACGAAGAACCCACCGACGAGGTCGAGATCGAGGAGGAGGAAGAGGAGCTGGACGAGGAGGTCCTCGACGACGATCTCGTGGAGGACGAGGTCCTCGAGGTGCCCGTCGAGGACGTCGCCCTCGTGGAGGTGGAAGAGGACGCGGAGGAGGCGGAGGAGCCGCCCAAGCGGCCCGAGAAGGGCCGGGCCGGTGACGACGAGGAGGAGGACGAGGACGAGCCCGACCCCGACGACGTCGAGGAGGACCTCGACACCATCCTCAAGGACCGCATCGCGGCCAACGACGACGAGGACGAGGACGAGGACGACGCCCCCCCGGTGGAGGCGCCCACGCCCGACGCCGGTGGGCGGGTCCAGCCCAAGCGGCCCGGTGAGTTCACCTGCCAGTCCTGCTTCCTGGTCAAGCACCCCAGCCAGCTGGCCGACGCCGACGAGATGCTCTGCGCCGACTGCGTCTGAGCACCGGCGCCCCGCCCCCGGAGATTTCCCGGGGGCTCGGCCCCTGGGCCAGCATGGCCCGGTGACCGACCCCCGAGAGGTCTTCCCATGAGCGACCGCAAGCCCCCCGTCGACGCCGCCCTCGACGTCCTGCTCTACGCCCCCCTGGGCTTCGCCCTGGAGGCCCGGACGCTCCTGCCCAAGCTGGTCGAGCGGGGTCGCAACCAGGTCTCGATGGCCAAGGTCATGGGCCAGTTCGCGGTGCAGCAGGGCCAGGTCGAGGCCAACAAGCGCCTGGGCCCGGTCCAGGAGCAGGTCCGGGGCCAGGTGGGCACGGTCCTGGCCGACCTGGGCCTGGCCCCCCGACCGGCCCGCCCGGCGGCGTCGGGCCCCGACCCGGCGGAGGGGGCGGCGGCCACCGTGGCCTCCACCCCGGCCGAGGCCGCCTCGCCGGCCACCGCCCCGGACGCCTCGGTGGCCGAGACCGTCCCGTCCGGCGACCTGGCCATCCCCGACTACGACAGCCTGGCCGCCTCCCAGGTCGTGCCCCGCCTCCGGGCCCTGTCGGAGGCCGAGCTGGAGGACGTGCGGGCCTATGAGGCCGCCGGGCGGGGGCGCAAGACCATCCTGAACCGCATCGCCCAGCTCCAGAACGGCTGAGGGGCCGGCCCGTGCTCCGCCCCGGACCCCGCCGGTCCCGCCCGGGACGGGGCTGACCTCCGTGGAGGAGGTGCGGCCGGCCACCGCCGAGGACCTCGACGACCTGGAGCGACTGGCCGCCACGGCCCGGTCCGAGCTGGGGACGGAACGGGGCGGCCTGATGTGGCAGCTCCTCCACGGCCGGCCCGAGCCCCTGCGCGACACCCTGGCCGCCGACCTGGCCGAGGTGGCGGCCGGCACCGGGACCGTCCTGGTCGGCACCTGGGCCGGCGCGCCGGCCGGCTACGCCGCCGCCCACCGCGACGTGCTGGGCGACGGGACCACCGTGGCCGTGGTCAGCGACATCTACGTGGAGCCGGGCTTCCGGGGCGTGGGCCTGGGCCAGGCCCTCATGGACGCGCTGCTGGCCTGGGCCGAGGGCCACGGCTGCCGGGGCATCGACGCCCTGGCCCTCCCCGGGATGCGCCACAGCAAGAACTTCTTCGAGCGCTTCGGCCTCACGGCCCGGGCCATCCTGGTCCACCGCGACCTGCGCCCCCCGGTTCCCGACGACGACCCGGACCGGACCGGGGCCGCGGAGGGGCGATGACCGGCGGTGGGGGAGCGCCGCTCCCGGTCGTGGGGGTGGCGGCGGTGGTCGTCGAGGAGGAGGACCTGCTCCTGGTGCGCCGGGGCCGGCCGCCGGGGGCCGGGCGCTGGGCCCTGCCCGGGGGGCGGATCGAGCGGGGCGAGACGGCGGTGGAGGCCGCGGTGCGGGAGCTGGCCGAGGAGACCGGCCTGGAGGGCATCTGCGGGGACTTCGTGGCCTGGACCGAGGTCATCGACGACGAGCACCACGCCGTGATCCTGGTCTTCCGGGTCCACCTGTTGGCCCGGGCCGACCCCCTGGCCGGCGACGACGCCACCGACGCCCGTTGGGTGCCCCTGGGCGACGTGGTCGACCTCCACCTGGTGGCGGGCCTGGCCGAGCTGCTGCACGACCACGACCTGATCGCCACCTTCACCTGAGGATTAGCCCCGGGACGGCTGAGGGGCCCGGCACCGGCGTCGGTGCCGGGCCCCCGGCAAGGCGATCAAGTAGCTGGGCTGGGCCCGATCAACGGCCCTTCCACACGGGGGCTCGCTTCTCGGCGAAGGCGGTGAGGCCCTCACCGAAGTCCTCGGTGCTGAACATCTTCATGATGCCCTCGCCCGACATCTTCCAACCCACCTCGTCGGGCTGGTCGGTGGCCTCGATCACGATCCTCCGGCTCTCGGCCACGGCCAGCGGGGCCGCCGCGCACACCTGGGCCGCCAGCTCCTGGGCCCGCTCCAGGGCCTGGCCCTCCTCGGCCAGGTGGTTGACCAGGCCGAAGTGGTGGGCCTGCTCGGCCGGGAAGTCGAGGCGGCCGGTGAGGGCCAGCTCCATGGCGATGTTGCGGGGGATCTTGCGGGGCAGGCGGAACAGGCCGCCGGCCGCGGCCACCAGGTTGCGCTTGACCTCGGGGATGCCGAACACCGCGGTGCGCGACGCCACCACCATGTCGCAGGCCAGCACGATCTCGGTCCCCCCGGCCAGGGCCGGGCCGTCGACGGCGGCGATCACCGGCTTGGTGCGCTCCCGTTGGACGAACCCGGCGAAGCCGCCCCTGGCCGTGGACATGCCCCCGGGGTCGGTGGCCATCTGCTTGAGGTCGGCGCCGGCGCAGAAGATCCAGCCCTTGTCGGTCTGGCCGCCGGTGATGATCCCGACCCAGGCCTCGCCGTCCTCCTCCAGGCGGTCGATGGCCGCCTCCAGGCCCTGGGCGACCGCGGTGTTGACCGCGTTGCGGGCTTCCGGGCGCTTGATCGTGATGACGGCGACGTGGCCGTCCAGCTCGTACTCAACCATGGCCCGGGACCCTAGATGACCGGCGCCCGCATCTGGACCGCTCGGTCAAGTTCGCCGGGGCACGCCCACCGGGCGCGGCCGGCGCTACTCGCTGGCCGGCTGGGAGCCCCGGTCCTCCTCGTCGCGGCCGTCCTCGACGGGCACCGCCGGCTCCACCGGGGTGTCCTCGGCCCCGGCCGCGTCGGCCGGGTCGGCCTCGGGAGGCAGGTCGGGGGCGGGCGCGTCGGGCGTGGCCGGGGGTCCGGGCGTCTCGACGTCGGGACCGGCTGGCTCCTCCTCCTCGGCCGGGCCGGGCTCCTCGGCGGTGCCGGGGGCGGACGGGGGCTCGGGAGCGGGGTCCTCGGCCACCGGGGCGGAGTCCGGCTGGGGCTCCGCCGGAGCCTCGTCGACCGGCCCGTCCTCGGCCGGCGCAGGAGCAGCGGCGGGGACCTCCGCCGGCACGGCCTCGGGCGCCTCGGCCGCGGGCTCGGCGACCTCCGGTCCCGGGGAGGCAGGCGCGGCGGCCTGGTCCGTGGCCGCCCCCGGCTCCTCGGACACGGCCGGGGGGGCCTGCGCCTCCGGTGCGACGGCCGGCTCGGTGGTCGGCTCCTGGGCCCTGGGGGCCGGGGCCGGCGGGGGAGGGGGGACCGGGCGGGCGCCGCCGCTTCCGGGGCCGCCCTTGACCGGGCCGCGACGGCCGGGACGGCGTCCCTTGGCCGGGGCGGGCTCGACCCCGAGGGCCTGGGCCACCAACGGGGCGTGGGCGCCGGCCGCGGCGACCACCGCCTTCAGCTCGTCGGACGGGGCCTCGGGGACCGAGGCCGGGGCCACCTTGGCGTGGACGGGGGAGAGGGCCAGGGCGTCGAGCACGGTGGCCCACCGCTCGGTGAGCGTGTCCGAGGTGAGCGAGGCGCTGGCCGCCTCGACCATGCGGGCGGCCAGGTCGGGGGGGAGGGGGGAGCCAGCCTTGGGGGGGCGGGAGCTGACCCGCAGGGCCCGGACCACGCGACCCTCGCCCAGGAGCTGGGCCATCTCGGCCAGCCAGGCGGCCTGGTCGGCCTCGACCCGGCGCTCCAGCCCCTCGCGGAGCTGGACGGCCAGGGCCTTGGCCTCGTCGTCGCGGGCGGCCGACTCGGCCGCCGCCACCACGGTGCGCAGGTCGCGCAGGTCGAGCTCGGCCAGGTCGGCCAGGGCCGCCTCGGCCCGGTCCCGCCAGTCGGCGGCCCGCAGGCGGGGGAGCAGGCGCTCGGCCAGGCCCTCGATGTGGGCCGCGTCGACCTCGGGGCGACCCTCGGCCCGGGCCTGCGTGTTCTGCTTCTCCACGGCCTGGCGGACGGCGGCCATGCCACCCCGCAGGACCTCCTCGGCGATGGGGCGCTCGTGGGCCTCCAGCGTGTCGAGCACGGCCCGCCGGTGGGCGCGCTGGGGGCGCAGCCGCTTGGGGCGGGGCTTGGCGTCGTCGGGACGGCGGCGGGGGCGGTCCGGGCGCCCGGTGTCGCGGGGGCCGGCGTCGCCCCGGCCGGCGCCGTCACGGGGGTGCCGGGCGCTGCGGTCGCTGGCCGGGCGCCCACCGGGCCGGCCGTCGCTGCTGTCGGGCCGGCTGTCGCCACCGCTCCGGCCCCGGTCACCACCGGGTCGCCCGTCGCGCCCGCCGGGACCCCCGGGGCCGCTCCGGCCCCGGCCACCCCGGCGGTCGCCGTCCCGGTCGCGGTCGCGGTCACGGCCGCCCCGCTTGCCCACCAGCTTGCTGGTGACCAGGTCCTCGTCCCGCAGGTCGCGGCGCACCAGCTCCAGGCGCTCGGGCTCGGCCCGGGGCCCCTTGCCGGGGAGGACGGCGGTGATCTCGGTGCCGTCGAGGCCGATCTCCACCTCGACCCGGAGCACGTCACCGACCGAGGGCGCGCCGGGGAGGACGCCCGAGGCCACCACCCCCTTGGGTTGGCGGGCCCCAGCGGCGCGCCACGTCCAGGACCCGTCGTCGCGGGTGCTCGTCAGCTCGATCTCGATCCGGCGGGCCATAGGGCGGCCACCGTACTCCCCGCCCCGGTCACAGTCCGCAGCCGATCCGGTGGCGGGCCCCGGTGGCCGGCCCCGCGGGCTGCGGTGGCCATCGGGGCCCGGCCGGGCCACTCCGGCCAGACCGCCCATAATCATCGTTATGTCAAGTTATGAGGAGGGCCGGCCGGTGAGGTCGGTGCGGGGCTCGATCCACGTCCGCACCAGCGGGCGGGCGTTCTCGAGCAGCCAGTCCAGGGCTTGGCGCACCTCGGCCGGGTCGTCGCCGGCGGCGGCCAGGTCGGTGTCGACGTCCTCCACCGCGGCGTGCAGGCAGTACAGCGCGCCCTGGAGGTCCTCCAGGGCCTGGCGGCCGATGATCACATCGTCGTCGCCCAGGCCGTGGGCCGCGGCCAGCTTCCCGGCCATGTGGGCCTGCTGGCGGCACCCCTGTCGGCAGAACCGCCGGGGCCGCCCCGGTCCGGCGGCGGGCGGGAGGCGGCGCCCGCACCACCGGCACCGCCGGTCGGGGTCGGCCCGGCCCACCATCGCCCGATCCCCCGCGCCCTCCGCTCCTCCGGGTTCCGTCACGTGACGAAACTACCGTGTCGGGCAGGGCCGGGGGTGGACGGCGGGCGGGTCGGTGCCGCCGGTCAGAGGGAGCGGACCCGGGGGCCCCGCACGGCCCGCTCCACCGCGGTCATCGGGCGGGCCGGTGGCGAGCCGCCCTCGGCGCTCCCCTCCTGGCCGGTGGTGGTGTCGGGTTCGCTGGCCGGCTCCCGGGGCGCGGCCCCGTCCGAACCGTCCCCGGCGGGCGTCCGGGGCTCGGCCGCGGGCGCGTCCGCCTCCGGCCCGTCGGTCGGCACCTGCGGGTCGGGCGCCTCGTCGGCCGGCGTGGCCTGTCCCGGCGTCGCGCTCGCTGGCTCGGCCTCGGCCGGTGGGCCCGGTGCGGTCCCGCTCGACACCGGAGACGTGACAGGCTCCGTCATGGGCGGGGGAGCGGAGGGGGCCGGGAGCCGGGCCCGGCCCGAGCCGGGGGGAGCGGGCGCGGGCGGCGCTCGGCGGCCCGGGGCCACGCCCACCGAGACCAGGAGGTGCTCCACCGCGGCGCCCACGTCGACCGGGTGGCCGTCGATGGACACGGCGTCGGCGTCGGTGGGGGGCGGCGTGTCGAAGGGGGCGGGGACGGGCCGCTCCTCCCCCGCCCGGGCGGGGTCGGCAGCGGCCTGCGGGTGGGCGGCCCGGGCCCGGGCCGCCTCGAAGCGCTCGCGCAGGGCGCGCAGGTCCTCAGCGCGGCCGCTGTCCTGGTACAGGTCGACCAGGGTCAGGAAGAAGGTGGGGTCGAGCTCCCCGCCCGTCTCCGCCACCTCGTCCTCGACCGCGTCGAGCAGGCCCAGCAGCAGCGCCTCGGCGGCGTCGGCCCGGCCCAGGGCGAACATCTCGGCGATCTCGTCGCGGTAGGTGCTGTGGTGCCGGCCCCCGAAGGTGCCGGGCGCGCCCACGCCCATGATCCGGCGGCGGACGCGGTCCCGGGCCCGGCCCAGGCCTGGCTCCCCGTGGTCGGGTCCGCCGTCCCGGGCCGCCACCGGCGTGGGCTCCGGGATGGTGGGGACGGTGCCGGCGGCCAGCTCGGCCAGGGCGTCCAGGTCGGCCCGGGCCGCGGGCTCCTCCCCGGCCAGGGTGTACACCTGGGCCCGTTCCTCCAGGGCCGCGGCCAGGACGGCCAGGCTGCGGGTGGGGACGGCCAGGGCGTCGCTGGCCGCGTCGAGGGCGGCGGGGCCGTCGCCCACGGTCCGGGCCGCCACGCTGCGGGCCACCAGGGCCAGGGCCGAGACGTCGTCGACGTTGGCCAGGCGGGTGGTCAGGTCCAGCGCCTGGGCGTGCTCGCCCATGGTGAGCAGGGTGGCGGCCAGGGCCAGCACCACCGCCGGCTCGGGCGGCAGCTGGCGCAGGACGGCCACCGCGTCGGCCGGCCGGCCCTGGGCGCCGCTCAGCTCGGCCAGCAGGAGCCCCAGCGCAGAGCGCGACACCGGCACCAGGGCGGGGATGCCGGGGGCCAGGCCCACGGCCACCTGCAACCCGGCCCAGTGGCGCTGGAGGAGCTTGGTGGCGCCCGGGTCGGCCGGGGCCGACAGGGCGGCGATCAGCACCTCGGCGGCCAGGGCCGGGTCGATGCCCAGGGCCCGCCCGGCGTGGAGCACGCGGGCCGCGTCCTGGGCCGAGCCGGGCTGGGCGGCCAGGCGGCCCAGGGCGTCGACGTCGTCGGCGGCCACCGCGGCCAGGAGGGCCTTCTCGGCCCGGGGGGCCACCGGTGAGGGGCGGACCCGCCCGGCCACCGCGGTGGGATCGGTCGGGCCCTGGCCGGACAGGACCCACATGCGCCACGGGGAGGGGGGGAAGGTGGGGGCGGGCTGGCCCGGCGCGCCGAGCAGGAGGTCCACGTGGCCCGTCAGGTCCATTCCGTCGTCTTCTCCGTGGAGGCCGTCGTCGGGCTCCCGGGGTCCGGGAGCGGTGGTCGAGGTCCCATCGGCCGCTCGGGCCCGAGATCCAGCACTCGGGCCGGAAACGGGCCGGTCCGGGCGGCCTCGCCGCCGGTGACGGCGGACCGTCGGCGGCCTAGCGTGGGTGGGGTTCGCCCACCGGCCCCCCGCCCCGCCGGTCCCCGCCGAGGAGCTCCCCCATGACCGATCTCGTCCCGCCCAGCCCCTTCGTGGAGCGCACCCCGGAGGAGGAGCGGGAGCACCGCAAGCGGCGCCTGGCCGGCGCCTTCCGCCTGTTCGGGCGGTTCGGCTTCGACGAGGGCGTGGCCGGCCACATCACCGCCCGCGACCCCGAGCGGGCCGACCACTTCTGGGTCAACCCGTTCGGCATGAGCTTCAAGCGCATCCGGGTCTCGGACCTGATCCTGGTCGACCACCAGGGCGAGGTGGTCGAGGGGACGTGGCCGGTCAACCGGGCCGCCTTCGCCATCCACTCCCAGATCCACGCCGCCCGGCCCGACGTGGTGGCCGCCGCGCACTCCCACTCCCGCTACGGGCGGGCCTTCTCCACCCTGGGCCGCACGCTGGCCCCCCTGACCCAGGACTCGTGCATCTTCTACGAGGACCACACCCGCTTCGACGACTACACCGGCGTGGTCGACGACGTGAGCGAGGGCAAGCGCATCGCCCACGCCCTGGGTGGGGCCAAGGCGGCCATCCTGGCCAACCACGGCATCCTGACCGTGGGCGAGACGGTGGACGAGGCCCTGTTCTGGTACGTGACCATGGAGCGGACCTGCGAGGTGGAGCTGGTGGCTCGGGCCGCCGGGGAGCCCAACGAGATCGCCCCCGAGGTGGCCGCCGCCACCCGGGAGCAGATCGGTTCGCACCTGGCCGGCTGGTTCAGCGCCCAGCCCCTGTTCGACTGGATCGAGGCCCAGGAGCCCGACCTGGCCGACTGAGGCCGCCCCGGCCCGGGGCGCCTCAACCGGTGGTGGTCGTGGTGGTCGGCGCGCTCAAGGTGTAGATGATGGTCAGGTTGCCGTCGACGGCGTTGGCCGTGTCGGTGACGGCCACCAGGGCCTGGTGGTCGGGGCCGGTGGCCCGGACGCTGGCGCTGGCGGAGCCGCCGTTGTCGGTCGTGGTCTCGTCCTCGATGGTGTAGCCGGCCCCCTCCAGCTGGGCCACGATCCCGTCGGTGACCGCCCCCAGCTCGCCGTCGAGGCCGGCGGTGACGGTGATCTGCCCGGCCTGGTCGGTGGCCAGGACGATCTTGGCCCCCTCGGGCAGGGCCAGGTCGGCGGGCCAGGCGTCGGGCAGCTCGGCCTCGCCGCCGGCGTTGAGGTCGAACTCCTGGTCGTCGCAGTTGCCGGAGAGGCCGCTCCCGCCGGAGTCGATGTCGACGTCCTTGCAGGTCGAGTTCCGCTCCACCGCCTCCTCGGCCACCGTGTCGGCCACCTTGCTGCAGCCCACGCCGCTGGCCACCAGGGCCAGCCCCACCGCTCCGGCCGCCATCGCCCGTCTGATCTCCATGCCGTCCTCCGTCTCGTCGGCCCCGGGATGGGGAGCCGGGACCCATCATGGGGGCGCCCGGCGGTCGGGGGCTTGAGTGGCCGGTACGCAACCGGCCGGGGGGCGGGCCCCCGGCCCGGGTCGGCTGGTAGCGTGGCCGGGCTGTCGACCCCGTGCGGGAGAGGCCCAACGTCGGGCCGCCGAAGGAGCAACTCCTCCCGGAATCTCTCAGGCCCCAGGACCGCACGGGCGAGGCGACGCTGGAAAGAGGTCGGTCCGCCGGCCCACCGACGGTGCAAGCCGGTCCCCGGGCCGGTGAACCTCTCAGGTGCCGATGACAGCGGGGAGGGCAGCCGAGCCGGAGCGCACCCCGCTCCCCCGCCGTCCCCTCCGGAGATCCCATGTCCGACCGCACCCGCCTGAGCACCCCGGGCTCCGGCCTGCCGTTCGCGGCCCGCCACATCGGGCCCACCGACGACGACCAGGCGGCCATGCTGGCCGCCCTGGGCTACGGCTCGCTGGACGAGATGGTGGCCGACGCGGTGCCGGCCGGCATCCGCGACGTGGCCCCCCTGGACCTGCCCGAGCCGGTGGGCGAGGCCGAGGCCCAGGCCGAGCTGGCCGCCCTGGCCGGCCGCAACCAGGTGGCCACGTCCATGATCGGGCTCGGCTACCACGGCACCCTCACCCCCCCCGTGATCCGCCGCTCCATCCTGGAGAACCCGGCCTGGTACACGGCCTACACGCCGTACCAGCCGGAGATCTCCCAGGGTCGGTTGGAGGCCCTGCTGAACTTCCAGACCCTCATCGCGGATCTGACCGGGCTGGCCCTGGCCAACGCCTCCCTGCTGGACGAGGCCACCGCCGCGGCCGAGGCCATGACCCTGGCCCGGCGGGCCTCCAAGGCCCCGGCCGAGGCTGCCTTCGTGGTCGATGCCGACTGCCACCCCCAGACGGTGGCCGTGCTGCGCACCCGGGCCGAGCCCCTGGGCCTGGCCGTGGTCGAGGCCGACCTGTCCGCCGGCCTGCCCGAGGGCGACGCCTTCGGCGTTCTGGTCCAGTACCCGACCAGCACCGGCCTGGTGCGCGACGACGCGGCCCTGGTGGCCGCGGCCCACGACCAGGGCGCCCTGGTGGTGGTGGCCGCCGACCCGCTGGCTCTGTGCCTGCTGCGGCCCCCGGGCGAGATCGGCGCCGACGTGGCCGTGGGCTCGGCCCAGCGCTTCGGCGTGCCCATGGGCTTCGGCGGCCCCCACGCCGGCTACATGGCCGTGCGCGACGGCCTCCAGCGCTCGCTCCCCGGCCGCCTGGTGGGCGTCTCGGTCGACGCCGACGGCGCCCCGGCCCTGCGCCTGGCCCTCCAGACCCGGGAGCAGCACATCCGCCGGGAGAAGGCCACCAGCAACATCTGCACGGCCCAGGTCCTGCTGGCCGTGATCGCCTCCTCGTACGCCGCCTACCACGGCCCGGACGGCCTGGCCGCCATCGCCGAGCGCACCCACCGGGCGGCCCGGGTGCTGGACGCGGGGCTGCGGGCCGCCGGGGTCGAGGTGGTCCACGACACGGTGTTCGACACGGTGCTGGCCCGGGTCCCGGGCCGGGCCGACGCGGTGACGGCCGCGGCCGGCGCGGCCGGGGTCAACCTGCGGCGGGTGGACGGCGACCACGTGGCCGCCACCTGCGACGAGACCACCACCCTGGCCCACCTGGACGCGGTGCTGGCCGCCTTCGGCGCCCCCGCCGAGGCGGCCCGCCTGGCCGACGACCTGGGCGAGGCCCCGGCCGTGCCCGACGCGCTGGTCCGCACCTCGTCCTACTGCACCCACCCGGTGTTCTCGGCCCACCGCTCCGAGACGGCCATGCTGCGCTACCTGCGCCGCCTGTCGGACCGCGACATCGCCCTGGACCGGGCCATGATCCCCCTGGGCTCGTGCACCATGAAGCTCAACGCCGCGGCCGAGATGGAGCCCATCACCTGGCCCGGCTTCGCCGGTGTGCACCCCTTCGCCCCCCGGGACCAGGTCCAGGGCTACGCCGAGCTGATCGACGACCTGGAGCGCTGGCTGGTGGCCATCACCGGCTACGCCGCGGTGTCGCTCCAGCCCAACGCCGGCAGCCAGGGTGAGCTGGCCGGCCTGCTGGCCATCCGCTCCTACCACCGGGCCCGGGGCGACGAGGGCCGCGACGTGTGCCTGATCCCGTCCTCGGCCCACGGCACCAACGCGGCCAGCGCGGTGATGGCCGGCATGCGGGTCGTGGTGGTGGCGTGCGACGACGACGGCAACGTCGACCTGGACGACCTGCGGGCCAAGGTGGCCGAGCACGCCGGGACCGTGGCCGCCCTGATGGTGACCTACCCGTCGACCCACGGTGTCTTCGAGGAGGCCATCGGCGAGATCTGCGCCGCCGTGCACGACGCCGGCGGGCAGGTGTACCTGGACGGGGCCAACCTCAACGCCATGGTCGGCCTGGCCCGGCCCGGTCGCTTCGGCGCCGATGTCAGCCACCTCAACCTGCACAAGACGTTCTGCATCCCCCACGGCGGCGGCGGCCCGGGAGTGGGCCCGGTGGCGGTCGGCGCCCACCTGGCCCCGTACCTCCCGACCCACCCGCTGGTGCCCGAGTGCGGGCCGGCGGAGACCGGCCCCGGCCCGGTGTCGGCCGCCCCCTGGGGCTCGGCCGGCATCCTGCCCATCCCGTGGGCCTACGTCCGCATGATGGGGGGCGAGGGCCTGCGGCGGGCCACCCAGGTGGCCATCCTCAACGCCAACTACATGGCCCGGCGCCTGGCCGAGCACTACCCCGTGCTCTACTCGGGCCGCAACGGGCTGGTGGCCCACGAGTGCATCCTCGACATCCGGCCCCTCACCAGGGCCACCGGCATCACCGTCGACGACATCGCCAAGCGCCTGGTCGACCACGGGTTCCACGCCCCCACCATGAGCTTCCCGGTGGCCGGGACCCTGATGGTGGAGCCGACCGAGAGCGAGGACCGGGCCGAGCTGGATCGCTTCTGCGACGCCATGATCGCCATCCGGGCCGAGGCCGACACCCACCCTGGCCTGCTCCAGGGGGCCCCGTGGACGGCCGAGGCGGTGCTGGCCGAGGCCTGGGACCACCCCTTCACCCGGGCCGAGGCCGCCTTCCCGGGGGCGGTGCGCCGGGCCGACAAGTACTGGCCGCCGGTGCGGCGCATCGACGGCGGCCACGGCGACCGCCACCTGGTCTGCTCGTGCCCCCCGGTGGAGGACCTGGCCTGACTGTGACCCGCGCCCTCAGGGCTTGGACACGAAGGGGGTCCGGACCACCCGGGCCGGCACCGGGGCGCCCCGCACGTCGATGGCCACCTCCAGGCCGGGGTCGACCGCGGGGGGCAGGAAGGCCAGGGCGATGCCGTGGCCCAGCGTCGGGGAGAAGTTGCCGCTGGTCACCTCCCCCACCGTCTCACCGTCGATCAGGACGGCCTGACCCTCCCGTGGAGGTCGACGGCCCTCGACGGTGAGGCCCCGGAGCCGGCGGGCCACGCCCCGCTCCTTCTCGGCCGCCAGGGCGGCGCGCCCGGGGAAGTCGCCCTTGTCCCACCGCACCACCCAGCCCAGGCCGGCCTGGAGGGGGGTGATGCCGGGGCCCAGCTCGTGGCCGTGGAGGGGCAGGCCGGCCTCCAGGCGGAGGGTGTCGCGGGCCCCCAGGGCGGCCGGGGTGCAGCCGGCGGCCACCAACGCCTCCCACAGGGCCGGGGCGTGCTCGGCCGGGACCGCCACCTCCACGCCGTCCTCACCGGTGTAGCCGGTGCCGGCCACCACGCAGGCGATCCCATCCCAGGTGAAGCGGGTGACGCCGAAGCGGGGCACGGCGGCGGCCTCGGGGGCCACCGCGGCCAGCCGGCTGCGGGCCTCGGGGCCCTGCACGGCCAGGACGGCGCGGGTGGCGGTGACGTCGGTGGCTCCCTCCCCCAGCGCCCCGGTGACCCGGTCGGTGTTGGAGGCGTTGGGCATGACGTCGAAGCGCTCGTCGTCGACCCACCACACGATGATGTCGTCCAGCACCGAGGCGTCGGCCGGGTCCAGCAGGTGCGTGTACTGGGCCCGCCCCGGGCCGATGCGGCCCAGGTCGTTGGTGAAGGCCCGCTGGATGGCCTGGTGCGCCCCCGGCCCCTCGACCCGGACGGTGCCCAGGTGGCTGACGTCGAACACCACCGCGCCGGTCCGGCAGGCCCGGTGCTCGGCCAGCGTGCCGTCCGGGTAGCTGACCGGCATGTCCCAGCCGCCGAAGGGCACCATGCGGGCCCCCAGCGAGCGGTGGACGGCGTCGAGCGGTGAGGTGCGGCTGGTCACGGCGGGCGACTGTACCGGCCCCCCGGGCCGGGTCGGTCCACCCTGGACGCTTGTGGTCCAGGTCAGAGGGCGGCGGCCACCGTGCCGCCCGCGGCCGGGCCCTCGCCGGCCGGGGCGGCCGACGGGCGCAGCTCGTGCACGGCGGTGTCGAGCTCGCCCTTGAGGCCGTCCAGGGTGACCAGGTTGAGGTTCAGCACCCCCTGGCCGTGGAGGCCGTTCACCACCTCGATCATCTCGGCGTCGTCGCGGACCAGCACGGCCGAGGACCCGGTGATGACCAGGCGGGCCGAGGCCACGTCCTCACCCAGGTTGGTGCGCAGGTAGGTGAAGGCCTCGCGCACCGACTCCAGCTTGATGCCGGAGTCCAGCATGGTCTTGATGAGCTTCAGCTCCAGCAGGTCGCGGTAGCTGTACTCGCGGCGGGAGCCGCTCCCCCGGGCGTCGGCCAACGACGGGCGCAGCAGGTTGGTTCGGGCCCAGTAGTCGAGCTGCCGGTAGGTGATGCCCACGATCTCGGCCGCCGCTTTGCCGCTGAAGCCGTCCATGGGCACGATCCTCCGGGGTGAGGGATCACAGGGGCGTAGTTACGCCACTGTGGGCTGCCCAACCTACGCCCGTCCCGCCCTCCGGGTCAACGCCCGTCGGGGTCGTTCCCGAAGGGTTCGGGTCAGGACGCGAAGTCCTCCGGGTTGACCGAATCGATGAACTGGCGGAACTCCTCCACCACCTCGGCCTCGGGCTCGCCGTCGTCCTCGGTCTCGTCCTCGGCCGGGAAGCCGGCCTCCTCCAGGACCTCCTCCGAGGCGTAGATCGGGGTCCCGACCCGGACGGCCAGGGCGATGGCGTCCGAGGGCCGGCTCGACACCCGGTGCACGCCGTCGGCGGCGTGGAGCTCGATCTCGGCGTAGAACGTGCGGTCCCGCAGCTCGGTCACGCTGACCGACTCGATGCTGACACCCAGGTCGTCGAGCAGGTTGCGGACGAGGTCATGGGTCATGGGCCGGGGGGTGACGACCTCCTCCAGGGCGAAGGCGATGGCCGTGGCCTCCGGCCCCCCGATGAAGATGGGCAGGACCCGGCGCTCGCCGGTGCGCTCGCGCAGCAGCGCGATGGGCGTGTTGGAGGGCAGCTCCACCCGCACGCCCACCAGGTCCATCTCGATCACCCCCGCAGGATATCGCCGGGGAGGGAGAGGGCACTCGCACCGGCCGAGGTCGCCCGGGAGTGGGCGGCTAGCGCAGGTGCTCGGACAGGGCGGCGCGCAGCAGGGCGGCGCGCAGCCCCTGGCCCAGGCCGGCCAGCTCCACCAGGGTGTCCTGGGCCTGGCGGCGGGACTCGGGGTTGCGCTGCTTCACCAGGGGCAGCACCAGCGACTCGAGCAGGGACGCCTCCCGCTCGGCGGTGGTCTTGAACAGGCGCAGGTGGCGGGCCTCGACCCCGTGGGCCAGGAAGCCACAGGACTTCTGGGCGATGACCAGGTCCTCTCCGTCGTAGAACAGGTCGGCCCCCACCGCCTGGCCGGTGATGAGGCCGTAGTCCTCCAGCGAGGCCAGCTGGGCCGCGGTGAGCCCGCTGGCGGCCAGCATCTCGTCGGTGGTGAGGCTCACGGAGCTGACGTCGGCCTCCAGCGGGTCGGAGCCGTCGCCGATGTCGGCGGACCGGCCCGAGCGGCCCCGGTCGGCCTTGGCCCGGGCTGCGTCGGCCATCCAGATGGGCAGCGCCGCGGGCTCGGTCGGGCCCTCCGGCACCGGGGCGGGCGCGGCGGCGACCGGCGGGGCGGCTGAGGGGGCGGGGGCGGCCGCCGGCGACGGGGCCGGGACCGGGGCGGCGGCCGGCGGGTCGGCGGTCGGCTCGGCGGCCGGGGCGGTCCCCGCCGCGGGCACGGAGGCGGCGGCGCCGTTGCCGGAGCGATCGGGCGCCGCCATCTCGCCCTCGATGCCGGCCTCCAGCCGCTCCTTGATGACCTTCAGGGGCAGGAACTTGTCCCGCTGCTGGGTCAGGATCCACCGCAGCCGGCGCACGTCGCCCTCGTAGAACTTGCGGTACCCGGAGGGGGTGCGCTCGGGGTCGAGCAGCCCCTGGCTCTCCAGGAAGCGGATCTTGGAGATGGTGACGTCGGGGAACTCGTCCTGCAGCAGGCTGAGGACCTCTCCGATGGAGAGGTGGGACCGGTCGGTGGAGCGGGTGGTGGCCATGGTTTACCCGTTGGCCTCGGCGCCGGCCACGAAGACCAGCTTGAACTTCCCGACCTGGACCACGTCGCCGTCGGCCAGCTCGCCCTCCTCGATGCGCTCCCGGTTCAGGTAGGTGCCGTTGAGCGAGCCCACGTCGCGGACCACCAGGCGGCCACCGCCGGCCCGGACCACCTCGGCGTGGCGGCGGGACACGGTGACGTCGTCGAGGAAGATGTCGCTGTCGGGGTGGCGACCGGCGGTCACGGTGTCCTTGTCGATGGCGAAGGTCGACCCGGCGTTGGGCCCGGCCCGGACCACCAGGACGCCGTCCCCGGGCAGCTCGTCGAGGTCGATGCTGACCTCGTCGGGGCTGCCGGCGGGCGACTCCAGCTGGAGCTGGATGGTGGGGCGGTCCTGGACGTCGGCCTCCAACGGGGCGCCGCACGACGAGCAGAAGTTGGCATCCGGGGCGTTGTGGTGGCCACAGCGCTGGCACTCGAGGTCGGCCACGGGCTACTCCTCGATCAGGCTCCGGTAGGCGGCCGGGTCGAGCAGGGCGTCGGTGGGGGCGCCGTCGTCGACCTCGATGACGCAGATCCAGCCCTCGCCGTACGGGTCCTCGTTCAGCCGCTCGGGCGTGTCGGCCAGGTCGGCGTTGGCCTCGACCACGGTGCCGGCCAGGGGGGCGTAGATCTCCGACACCGACTTGGTCGACTCCACCTCGCTGACGGTGTCGCCGGAGGCCACCGCCACGCCCACCTCGGGCACCTGGACGAACACCACGTCGCCCAGCGCGTCCTGGGCGTAGTCGGTGATGCCGATGCGGAGGCGGGTCCCGTCGGTTCGCACCCACTCGTGATCCTTGGTGTAACGCAAGTCCTCCGGGACGTTCATGCTCGCAACCTACCCCACGCCCCGGCGTGGCTCCGGCGGAGGCTCACCGGACCAGTTGCCGTAGTCGGCGACCGTACTCCTGGGCCCGCGACCGGGCGTCGGCCTCCCGCCCCGCCTCGGCCCAGATGTGGGTCAGGGGCTCGGCCGGGTCGGGTAGGGCCAGGGCCCAGCCGTCGTCGTGGAGGACCTTGACCCCGTCCACCAGGACCAGGCGCTCCGGGTCGGCGCGCTCGACCAGCGACCGCATGACCAGGCCCTTCTGCTCCCAAGGCGTGACCACCACCTCGTGGGCGATGTGGGGGCGGGGCAGGTCGTCGACCACGGCCGACAGGCGCACGTCGTTGCGGGCCAGCAGCTCCAGCAGCTTCACCAGCGTGGCGGCGGCGTCGAAGGCGGGCAGGAAGCCGGGGATGATGTAGCCCCCGTCGGTGCTGCCGGCGAAGCCCACGTCCTTGTCGTCGGCGGCGGCCATGAGGGCGGCTGACGAGGTCTTGGCCTGCCTGATGGTGGCCCCGGTGCCGGCCACCAGGTCCTGCAGGTGGCTCGTGGCCGTGACCGGGACCACGATGGTGTCGCCGTCGATGCTCCCGGCCACCAGCCGGACCAGGGCCATGAGGGCCTGCCCGTCGCTCAGCACCCGGCCCTCGTCGTCGACCAGGGTGAGGCGCTCGCCGTCGGGGTCCAGCACCGCGCCCACGTGGGCGCCGGCCGCGGTGACCAGCGAAGCCGCGTGCGCCGCGGCCCGGCCCCGATCGAAGCCGATGGACGCCTGGGTCGAGGCGTAGGGGTTGACGGCCAGCACGTCGGCGCCGAGCTGGGCCAGCACCGTGGGCATGGTGAAGGAGGTGGAGCCGAAGCCGTAGTCGGTGACGATCTTGAAGCCGGCGTCCCGCACCACCTCCAGGTCGACGGTGGCGCCGAGGGCGTTGGTGTAGTGCTCCAGCACCCGGGGTGGGAAGTCGATGTCGCCGATCTCCTCGGCCGGCACCCGGCGGTAGTCCTCCCGGGAGAGCTGCCGCTCGATCTTGCGCTGCGCCGCCTCGGAGATGTCGAGCCCGGCCCGGTCGACGAAGCGGATGGACACCGTGTCGGGGTCCTCGCCGTCGAGGCGCAACGTCACGCCCCCGGACACCACGGGCTGGCGCACCGCGAACCGGGTCACCGGCACCGACGCCACCTCCAGGTCGAGCACGTTGATCCCGGCGGCGTTGAGCCCCGACATGAGGGCCCGCTTCAGCATGCGGGCGGCCCGGCTGGAGTCGCGGGAGGTGGCCACGGTGCTGCCCTTGGGCAGGGCGCTGGCCCAGGCCATGGCCAGGCGGGTGGCCAGCTCCGGGGTCATGTCCACGTTGGCCAGGCCCGACACCGCCGAGCCACCGAACAGGCTGCGGGCCCCCCGGGTCTCCAGGATGATCGAGGAGTTGACGGTGGCCCGGGCCTCGATGGTCTTGAACGGGTACACCTTGACGCCGGCGCCGACCACGGCCTCGTCGCCGACGAAGCACTGGTCGCCCAGCACCGACCCCTCGTCCAGGCGGGCGGCCCGCCGGATCTCGCTCGAGCGCCCGACGACCGTGCCCCGCAGGCGCGAGCTCTCCCCCAGGTACACGTTCTCGTAGACGACGGAGCGCTCGACCGAGGCGTCGGCCCTGACCCGGGCGTTGCGGCCCAGCACGGCGTAGGGCCCGATGCGGGCCCCGGCGCCCACCCGGCAGCCCGGGCCGATCACCGCCGCCCCCACGATCTCGGCGGTGGGGTCGACCTCGGCCCCCTCGCCCAGCCACACGCCGTCGCGGAGGTGGAACCCGGGCACCTCGACCTTGACCGTGCCGTCCAGGACGTCGCGGTGGGCCCGGACGTAGGCCTCCAACGTGCCCACGTCCTCCCAGTAGCCCTCGGACACCGCTCCCACCATGGGCAGGCCCTGGGCCAGGAGCTCGGGGAAGACCTCCCCCGAGAAGTCGACGGGCCGGTCGGCGGCGATGTGGTCGAAGATCTCCGGCTCCAGCACGAAGATCCCGGTGTTGATGGTGTCGCTGAACACCTGGCCCCACGTGGGCTTCTCCAGGAACCGCTCGATGGAGCCGTCCTCGCGGGTGATGACGATGCCGAACTCCAGCGGGTCCTCCACCGCCACCAGGCCGATGGTGGCCATGGCCCCCTTGGCCTCGTGCTCGGCCACGATCCGGCTGAGGTCGATGTCGGTGAGCACGTCGCCGGAGATGACCAGGAAGCGCTCGTCGAGGACGTCCATGGCGTTGCGGACCGACCCCGCGGTGCCCAGGGGCTGCTCCTCGGTGGCGTAGGTGATCTCCACCCCGAACTCCGACCCATCACCGAAGTAGGTGCGGATCTGGTTGGCCAGGAAGGCCACCGTCACCACGATCTCGGTGAAGCCGTGGTCGCGGAGCAGGCCCACGATGTGCTCCATCATCGGCCGGTTGGCCAGCGGGAGCATGGGCTTGGGCGTGTGGGAGGTGAGGGGCCGGAGGCGCGATCCCTCGCCCCCGGCCATGATGACGGCCTTCACCGCCCCGAACCTATCGGGCGCCCGACCGGCCCGATGCCGGGGCCCGGGCGGCCCCGCCGGCGGCGGTTCCCTCGGCCCCGTCCGACTCGGCCGCGGCCTCGGCCGCTCGCCCGGCCCGGCCCGCCCGCAGGGCCTGGAGGCCCAGGGGCACGTAGAGGCCCAGGGCCACGTAGGAGAGCACCAGGCCGGGAGCGGTGAAGCCCCAGGCCACCACCGAGGCCGTCTCCCGCCAGCCCACCGTGCTCTCGGCGGCCAGGAACATGGGGATGGCCACCATGTTGCAGAACGTCCCGGCCTTGCCCCACCACGTCACGTCGACGCGGGTGCCCCCGAGGGCGGCCAGGCCCACGGTGGCCACCGAGACGGCCAGCTCCCGCCCCAGCACCAGCCACGCCACCCACGGCGGGATGGAGCCGTCGACCACGATGGCCAGGCCCCCCACGAAGAAGAGGAGGCGGTCGGCCACGGGGTCGAGGACCTTGCCCACCGTGGACACCTGGTTCCAGTGCCGGGCGATGTAGCCGTCGACGAAGTCGGTGGCCCCCAGGATGCCCAGGAGGGCGGCGGCCGCGGCCCGGTTGTCCCGGCCGAAGAGGAGCCAAAGGAAGACCGGCAGGCACGACAGGCGCACCACGCTGATGGCGTTGGGGAGCGTGAGGATGCGGTCCTCGCCCGGCAGGGGGTCGGCGGCCGCGGTGGGCTCGGGCTGGGCCGTGGCGCTCGACACGGCCCGGAGCCTACGGGGTGGCGGCGGGGTCCGACCGAGGCGCCCCCCGGACCCACCCCGCCGGGCAGGCCGGCGCCGGTCCTACCATCGGGCCATGGCCTCGATCTTCAGCCGCATCATCGCCGGCGAGCTGCCCGGTCGCTTCGTCTGGCGCGACGACCGCTGCGTCGCCCTGCTGACCATCGCCCCCACCGCGCCGGGCCACGTGCTGGTGGTGCCGGTCGAGGAGGTCGACCACTGGGTCGACCTGGACCCCGACCTCCTGGCCCACGTCATGGACGTGGCCCGCCAGGTCGGCCGGGTCCTCCAGGACGTGTTCTCCCCCACCAAGGTCGGCGTCCTGGTGGTGGGCGAGGAGGTCCCCCACGCCCACGTGCACCTCATCCCCTTCACCGACCTGGCCCAGCTCGACCTGTCCACCGCGGATCCCTCCCCCGACCCCGCCGCCCTGGACGACGCCGCCGAGCGCATCCGGGCCGGCCTGCGCGCCGCCGACGCCCCCGGCGTCCCCGACTGACGACTCCCGCCGCCGGCGGCCCCGGAGGAGGCCGAACCCCGGCCCGCACGGCCCGGAGCGATCACGGCCTCTGTCTCGACCGCCGGCCAGGCTGGCCCGGACCTGTGCGGGGACCCGCACCACGGGTTCTCTGGTCGATCAGGTTGATCGAACGCGTGTTCGGGCAAGGTGGATGCCGTGAAGATGTCCGACTCCCCCACCTCCAGTGCTGCGCCAGTGGACCTGTCGACGCGGCTGGGTGAGGTGGAGGTGCTGCTGGCGGGGCTGGCGGGTGATCTGGTGCCCGAGCGGGTGCCGGGGCACGCGTTGGAGCGGGTGATGGGGGTCCTGGGGCGCATCGAGCGGCGGG
>Ga0190275_10000120_pt1 | contig 92641 bp, 83 predicted proteins | sample Popmic550T_FD_133745 | JGI IMG/M metagenome (GOLD analysis project Ga0190275, IMG submission 133745) | Populus adjacent soil microbial communities from riparian zone of Yellowstone River, Montana, USA - 550 T | ecosystem: Environmental > Terrestrial > Soil > Riparian zone > Trees stand | place...
ACGAGCAGCTGGTTCAAGGTCTGCTCGCGCTCGTCATTGCCGTTGCCGAGCCCGGCGCCGCGATGCCGCCCGACCGCGTCGATCTCGTCGATGAAGACGATGCAGGGGGCGTTTTTCTTGGCCTGCTCGAACATGTCGCGGACTCGCGAGGCGCCGACGCCGACGAACATCTCGACGAAGTCGGAGCCCGAGATGGTGAAGAAGGGCACGTTGGCCTCGCCGGCGACGGCCCGCGCCAGGAGCGTCTTGCCGGTGCCCGGAGCGCCGACCAGAAGCGCGCCCTTGGGGATCTTGCCGCCCAGCCGGGCGAACTTGGTCGGGTCCTTCAAAAAGTCGACGATCTCCTGCAGCTCCTCGCGCGATTCGTCGATCCCGGCGACGTCGTCGAACGTCACCCGCCCCGATTTCTCGGTCAGCAATTTCGCCTTCGACCGCCCGAACCCCATCGCCCCGGAGCCTGCATTCTTCTGCATCTGCCGCATGATGAAGAAGGCGATCCCGAGGATGAGCAGGAAGGGCAGCGACTGGTACAGCAGGATCAGCCACACCGAGGTCTGCGGCTCGGGCTCGCCCTGGAAGGAGACGCCCTTCTCGCGAAGCCGCGAGGTCAGCTGCGGATCGGGAATGAAATTGGTCCGGAACGCGTCGCCGTTGGTCAGCTTGCCGGAGATCACCTCCTTGCCGATCGACACTTCCTTGACCGAGCCCTCGTCGACCCGGTTGAGGAAATCCGAATAGGCCATGGCATTCCCGGCCCCGGCCCGCGACCCGCCGCCGTCGACGATCTGGACGAACAGGATCAGAGCGAGCAGGATCCCGGCCCAGATGAAGAGGCTCTTCATCCACGGGTTGGAGGGGTCCTTGTCGGGCTTGCGGGGAGTCTGGTCGGACATAAGCTTCCCATGAAAGTGGTACTTTCATGGGGTCCCGCGACGTAAGGGGAGCCCAGGGAGTACCGTTCGTTCGGTGCGTTCATCCCTAAAATAGGGTTTGGCGGCGGATTGGCAACTTAGCTGCGGCGGGTGAACGGGGAATTACGACCGGAAAGCCGCTATGCGCGCTTCACCAGCTTGCCGCCTTCGTTGACGGCGTCCATCACTCCGCCGCCCAGCTTCATGTCCAGCATCAGCATGAGCTCAGTCAGATCGGCATAGGCGATGGAGACGCCGCGCCGCCGGTTCGCCTCGCGCTGCACCGGATCGTTGTGCAGGTCGAAACCCCAGCCTTCCGAAAAGGCACTGCTGGAATTCGCCCCTCTTGAGGTGACGGTAACGCGGACGAATTCAAAGCCGCGAAGAGGCGCGATACGCCGGTTCATGGTGTGGCTGATCACGCTGCCCGCAATATCCTCGTCCGGAAAGGCCCTGCGATAGGCACGGCGATAGCCCGAATAGTCCACATGAACCCACAGCTGCAGGCGGCGATGAAACACTTCCGATCCTTCCAGCGCCCAGATGGGGAATGCGAGATCGAGCGGCGGCGGATCGTAGGTGCGCACCAGCAACGCCTTGCCCGAACGGGGTCCGCAGGGACGGCCGACGATTTCGCCGACATAGGCGGCGACAGCCTCCTCGCTGGCCGCCGCGATGGGCACGTGGAGACACTCGGCCAAGCCGTAGCGCTCGCCCGCTATCCTGCGCGCCGCTTCGTCGATCTGTCGCACCGGCGTCGTTTCTCCCCGCCTACGATAGTCGTCGGGTCGATCGCCCGCATACGAAATTCGTATTTATGCTGCTACATAATTGTGCTAAAGGGGCGCGGCTGGTAACAAGCGGATGTGAAGATCAGCTTCGACTCGGCTAAGCGCGAATGGACGCTGGAGCATCGCGGGCTCGATTTCGTGGACGCCGAGAGGGTGTTCGCGGGTCCGGGGATCACGGTCGAGGACGATCGCCGCGATTATGGCGAGGACCGCTATGTGACTTATGGGCGGCTGGGCGATCGGCTCGTCGCCGTCGTTTGGACTCCGCGCGGCGACGTTCGCCATGTTGAGATGCCTGGTTCGTCCCCCGGACGAACCTAAGCAGGCACCTCAATTCGATGAGGAAGGCCAATGACCGAGAGCAAAGAAAATACGGACCCAGACTGGCTTGATCCTGATGTCGATCCCGACGAGGCGCCGGAGTTGACGGACGAGGTGTTCGACCGCGCCGAGTTCGCGATCGGCGGCAAGGTGATCCGGCCGGCGACGGGGACCTTGACCCGCGCCTTCACTCCCGACGAGATCCGCGCACGCCGCGGCCGGCCGCCGCTCGGCGAGACAGCGAAGGTTCAGCAATCGCTTCGGCTGTCGCGCGAGGTGCTCGACCATTTCAGGGCGACCGGGCCGGGCTGGCAGGCGCGGATCGACGAGGTGCTGCGCCGGCACGTGCAGGCGGCGGCGGCGCGGGCCAATCAGCGCGTGGCGGACGAGCAGGACGGGTTTTGCGGCGAGGAGGCGGCGAGCAAGCTTCCGTAGTCCCGTCATGCTCCCTGAAATCCATTCAGGGATGTTCGCCATCCAAGGGGAGCCGCTGCGCGGTCTGCCCTCATCGTATCGGGCGCATTTCCTCGACGGGCGGCAGGCCCTGGATTTTTCGAGAGACGGCGCAAAGGCGCAAAGGCGCGACGTAGAAAAAGGCGGCTCTACGTCGCGCCGTTGCGCCGTCTCTTTGAAATGGGCGCCGAGGCGCCGGGGGCCAGGCGCAAAAGGTTCGGCCAACAAGCGACGTCCGGACGCGCATCGAATGGACCCTGAACGCGTTCAGGGTGTCGCACTATCGGTAGCGGACAGGCCGACCGGCGCCGATCAGTCGAAAATGTCCTCGAGCCAGGATTTCTTGCGCTTGTGGTGGCGGAGGTCGTGGTGGCCGCGCTGGTCGTAGCGGGGTCGTAGCCGCCCTGGGGTGGGTAGGGGGCCTGCGGGGCCATCGGGGCTTGCGGAGGCATCGGGGCCTGGGGTGCGCGGGGCGGCTGGGGTGCCTGCTGGGCCGGGGCCATCTCGGCGGCGGCCGCTCGAGTCGATCCCGGCGCCCGCGCTCATCGCCAGCGGACGGCGCAGTGAGGTCATTCGATGGGCTCAGGATGAGCGGAGCCGGGGACGGGTCTTTTCATCTCCCTTTCAGGCGGATCGGTTTATCGCTTCCCCGTCCCTCGCTGCGTGGTGCGCCCCCCTGCGCGCTCCGGCCAGAGGAAGGGAAGCGAGCCCAGGACGAAGCCGAGAAAGGCGCCCTGCAGGAGCAGCGAGCCGGGGGATGCCGAGAAGTCGAGGACGAAGAAGGCGTAGGAATTGACCGTGACGTCGGCGGCCATCACCAGGGCCGCGAGCGCAAGGCCGAGGCGGCGGCGGCCGGCGACCAGAAGGGCGATGACGAGCGGGTCGAGCAGGGTCAGCGAAGTCCAGAAGACGTTGATCCACCGGGGCGCGTGATCGTAGGGGAACAGGCCCCAGCTTACGATGTCCGAGGCGTGGAAGAACGATGCGACCGCGAAGGCGGCGAGATAAACCGCAAGGGCGGCGGCTTGCGCGAGGGTCATGGAGCCGTGGCGGCGCATCGGCGGCAGGATAGGGGGTCGCGGGGGAAGCGCAACTCGAAGGGAAGGGGTTTGGGGGGGACAGTCACTCGTGACTGTCCCAAGGCGCGAAGGCACAAAGGGAGGGGGATGACGAAAGCGGGCGCGGGATGACGAAAGAGGGAGAGGAGAAGAGTCCCCGAGGTACCGCCGTCATGGCCCGTGCTTCACCTCCGCGGCCGGCAGGCCCTGGATTTTTCGAGGGAAGGCACGAAGGCACAAGGCACAACGTAGAAAGAAGGGCTCTTTACGTCGCGCCGTTGCGCCGTTGCGCCTTCTCTTTCAAACTGGCGCCGGGGCGCCGGCGGCAGGTACGGACTTCCGATCCGCAACATGGCGTCTGACGGAGAGCGAGCGATGGGCAAAAGATCGGGCGTCCCGCACCGCGACGACGAACTGGCGGCGCTGACTCCGGACGCGCTGGCCAGCAAAATCGCGCGCTGCCGCACGCGTCTCGGAATCGCCCGCAGCGCCAAGACTGCGAAGCAGTGGCGCAAGCACCTGTACTGGCTCGAGAGCGCCCAGGCGCGGGCGGAGGATTAGGGACGGGGCCCGTACTTTTCGCCTGAAAAGACCGTGTTGCCATTTCCAGCGAGGCCTTCGCGGGCCTCGCCGTGGGACAGTCGGCGAGCGACAGTCCCTGAGCTAGTCGAAAATGTCCTCGAGCCAGGATTTCTTGCGCTTGTGGTGGCGGCCGTAGCCGTGGTCGTGGTGGCCGCGCTGGTCGTAGCGGGGGTCGTATCCGCCCTGGGGCGGGTAGGGGGCCTGCGGGGCCATCGGGGCTTGCGGAGGCATCGGGGCCTGGGGGGGCTGCGGGGCCTGCGGCGCCGTGTCGGCGGCGGCGCGCTCCAAAATCTTGTCGAGCTCGCCGCGGTCGAGCCAGATGCCCCGGCAGGTCGGGCAATAGTCGATCTCGATGCCCTGGCGCTCGCTCATGACGAGCGGGACGGCGCAATGGGGGCAGGACATTGGGGTGGGGGCGGGCACTGGCGGGCTCCTGTGCGGGTGGCGGTTGAGGGGGAGATAGGGTTTCGTGGGAGATTGGCAATGCGGGACCGGGCAAACCGCCGGCCTGGGGTTCATCCGTTCAACGTACAGACCTGACCGGCAGGCGTCGACGGCGCGTGTCCGCCGTAAGCCGGTTGACTTGGCCCATATCATTAAGGATCGGGTAGCGGACCACGACGGGTAGCGGCCGAGGAGGATCACCACCCATGGCGAGGATATACCTCTCATACAGCCGGCGCGATGGCGATTTTGCCCGGCTTCTCGTGGAACAGCTCAAGGCGGCCGGTCACGACATCTCGGTGGACTTTGACGATCTGGCCGCCGGGCAGGACTGGCGAGGCGTTTTGTCCAAGGGCCTGAAGGAGGCGGACGCGTTCGTCGTTCTGCTTTCGGAGGCTTCCTTGGCGTCCCAATATACGCTCATGGAATTGGGAACGGCTCGATCCTATTCCGCCGAAATCGGCCGCCCAGTCATCATACCGGTACTTATCGACGATATCCCGATCCCCATTCCCATCCAGGATATCCAGGCCATCCTCGCCAAGGATCGCCAGGTGGACGTGGTGGTTGCCGAGATCGACCGCGCGCTTTCGCTCCACGCCGGCCGGGAGGCCGCCCGGGAGACCCGGGCGGAAGAAACCGCCCGGAAGATCGAGCAGAATGCCGCGAGCTACATCGAAGCGGCGGTGCGCGCCCAGAAGGAGTCTGAAAAGACCCACAGGCGGCAAGCCCAAATCTGGTACGGCGTCGGATTTGGCGCGTTGCTCAGCGGTATCCTTTTCGCGATGGGATCGTTTTACCTGCGTCCAACCGATGGCGGCTGGGTGAGCATCGCCGCCGTTCTGGTGACAAACGTCATCGTCATCGGTTTCCTGGGCGCCTGCTCCCGATATGCGTTCTCGCTCGGCAAATCCTATATCAGCGAGAGCCTCAAGGCGGCCGACCGGATCCACGCCATCGCCTTTGGCGAATTCTATCTCAATGCCTTCGGGGACCGGGCGAGCTGGGCCGAGGTCAAGGAGGTGTTCCAGCATTGGAACATCGATCGCGCCTCCGCCTTTTCAGGGCTCGACGTGTCGCAGATCGACCCTCAGGTTCTCGTCATGCTGGGGCAACTCGCGGGCGCCACGAAGACCAAATGATCCAAATCCGAATCGGCGGTCGGCAAAGGGTGCGGAAGGCGCCCCCGACGGGCCTGAAAAATATTCTCGTGCGCACGAAAATAGGATTTCCAGGCGCGAGTAGCGTTTCGCTCCAGCGGCGGAATTCCGCCGTGGATCGCCCGAAAAAATTTCCCGGAGCTCGAGGACGAGCTGTGCGCGCTCGTGCTGGGCGGGGGCTATGAGGGGAAGGGGAGCCCGGACCGGGCCGACGCGATGGTCTGGGCCTTGACCGAGCTGATGCTGGGCGAACGGCGGGCGGAGCCCCGGATCCGGAGCTTCTGACGGCTAACCTTTTTTCAAGCCTTCTTCGGCAAAAGGGCGGCTTGGTACGCGACCGGGGGGGCGGGGGCGGCTTTGCCGCTTCCGCCTTCTTCTTAGCCCGAGGGGCGTCGCGAATCGATAATTTCCTTTCGATCCCGTGGCTTACGTTACGGATGCGAATCCGATTCGCCGAACGAAACCGGATTCAAACCGGCTAGAAGCGGGAATGGCTTAACGCGCGCTAACGCATTCGTTCAGCGCTTCCTCAACCCTGCTGCCCCATAAGCCGCACCTGCCGCCCGATGCAGGCCACGCGGAAGGCGGTCCCTCGAGTCGCGTATCCGAGGGGGGGCCGGCGCCCTCAAAAGCGCCGGCCCCGTCCCTCCCGGAGCGCGGCCGCCCCCCAAGCAACCTAATCTTTACCGGCAGCCGCTAGAAGCCGGGCCGATCACTTGCCTTGAGGGGGCCTCACCTTGTTCATCGACGCCGAGCTGTCCCAGATCCCGATCACCGACGGCCGCAAGGCCGAGCGCCGGATCGTCAACCTCGCCGCCGCGCTGCGCGAGCAGGGCGCGAAGACCAGCAAGATCGTCGTCGTCGACATCTCGGTCGGCGGCTTCAAGGCCGAGGCGGAGGAAGCGCATCAGGAGGGCGACGAAGTCTGGCTGAAGCTGGTCGGGCTCGAGCCGAGGCGGAGCCGGGTGGTGTGGACCCGCGACGGGGATGGAAAGTGGGAGATCGGCTGCGAGTTCGAATGGCCGCTCCATCCCAGCGAGCTCGAGATCATCATCGCGCCGGCGCCGAGGCGGATCGTCAAGGGCGTGTTCCGCCGGGTCGAGCGCTGACCCGTCATCCCGGCGCAAGCCGGGACCTCGGGACGAGAAGTCTCGGCGGGTCTCCCCGAGGTCCCGGCTTTCGCCGGGATGACGGTTCAGAGGGCGTAATGGACGATGTCGGCGATGGCGACCTGGTCGAGGCGGGTGCCGCCCTCGTCGCAAATCTCGATCGCCTCGCGCTCCCAGCGCGTGCCCAGAGCGAGCTCGCCGCGGATCAGCTCGCGGGCGCTGCGCACCGCCTGATACCAGGCGGCCTCCGCGTCGGGCAGCTTGAGCCCCTCCTCGTCCTGAAGCCGGCCGCCTTCGCGGGCGAGGTGGAAATAATAATGGGGCATGGCGGTGGGAACGCCCCAAGCCGTTGAAAGAACCACGTAAAGAGGGTGTCCGGGGGGTTAAGCTTCTTTTTTTTGCGGGGCGCCGTCGCGTGTCGCTCTCCCGAGCCGCGCCGCCCTTGCGGGAAGCCGGCTACAGCCCGGCCTTCTCGAGCGCCGAGGCGAGCTCGGCGTCCATCGAGGCACCCTCGTCCCTCGGCGTAAGCCGGTTCAGGACCGTCTGAATTCGCTTTTGCGCGACCTGAAGCGACTTGTGGCGAACTTCGCGGGCCGCGTTGGTCCGCCCGGACGAGCTCTCGCCGAGCAGCGCCGCCCATTTCGACTCCTCCGCCGCCAGCAGGGCCAGGGCCAGCCGCAAGCCATCCCGCCGGCCGCGGGCGTAATCGTCGGACATCGGGCCGCTCCTCAGGGAAAAGGCGACACTATAGATTTCGGGTCGGACGCACAGCCACGAAGGGCGCGCAAGGATCGTTCGTCACCGCGCCCGGGCCAGAGCGACGGCGTCCGCGCCCGCGGGGAAGCGGAGCCGGCCCGCGACGTCGTGGACCGCTTCCCAGATCGCCTCCGCGACGTCGCTTTCCGTGGTGGTCATGGCGGGCCTGGCGAAGGCCTCGAGGATCGGCCGGGCGAAGTCCGCATAATCGGCGGGCAGCAGATCCTCGACCGGGACGATGGCGTTCGCTCCGAACCGGGTGGTCGGCGCATAGCCCGGCTCGACGAGCTTCACCCGCACGCCGAAATGACCGAGCTCGTGGGCGAGCGAGCCCGAGAAGCCCTCGATGGCCTGCTTGGTGCCGGTGTAGAGCGCCGCGAGCGGGAATTCCCCGAGGGTGACGCTCGACGTGACGTTCACGATCGCGCCGGAGCGCCGCTCGCGCATCCGCGGGATGACCGCATGGCACATGGCCATGACTCCGATCGTGTTGGTCTCGATCAGCCGGCGGATCATCGACATGGGCATCGCCTCGAACGCGCCTATACCGCCAACGCCGGCGTTGTTGACCAGCACGTCGATCGGCCCGGCGTCCTCGATCAGCGCAGCGATGCTCTCCTCGCTCGTGACGTCGAGCGGCAGGACGCGCAGCCGGTCGGATGGGCGGTCGAACAGGGTGGGGTCGGGCCGCCGCATCGTCGCGACGACATTCCACCCGCGCGCCAGGAAAAGCTCCGCGGCGGCCTTGCCATAGCCCGAGGATGTGCCGGTGATGAGGATCGTCTTCGTCATGGTCGGTCTCCTGGCTTCGAATGAAGCGGCGGTAGACCGGCGTCTTGATACGATCTATAATCTGTAGTCTGTATTCTATTATAGATCGTCCAAACCATGGATCCTCTCAGCGATATCATTGCCCTGTTGCGGCCGAGCGCCGCCGTCTCGAAGCCGATCACCGGCCGCGGGCGATGGGGCGTTCGCTACCAGGCCTATGATGCGCCCGGGTTCACGATCGTCCTCGCCGGCAAAGCCTGGGTTGCGATCGACGGCAGGGCGCCGTTGCGGCTGGCCGAGGGCGACTTCCTGCTTCTGCCGACGACACCGGCCTTTTCGCTTTGCAGCGAGCCCGGGATCGAATGCCTTCCCGTCGAACCCCGGAACGAAGCGGTCCGCCATGGCGAGCAGGACGGCGAGCCCGACTTCATCGCGCTCGGCGGCAGCTTCGCGATCGAACGGGTCAATGCGCCGCTGCTGCTCGCGCTGCTTCCCGACCTCATCTACATCTCGGCCTCGCAGGGCCGGGCAACCCGGTTCGGCCGCCTGGTCGATCTATTGTCCGAGGAGTGCGTCACCAGCTATCCGGGCAAGGAACTGATCGTTCAGCGGCTGCTCGAGACGCTGCTGGTCGAGGCGCTGCGCTGGGGCATCGTCGGCCATGGCTCGGTGCCGGCGGGGTTGTTGAACGGATTGCGAGACCCCGCCTTGGCCCGAGTGCTGCGAGCGATGCATTCGGACGTGCGCGCCAAGTGGACGGTCGCGCGGCTCGCCGGGTTAGCCGGAATGTCGCGATCCGCCTTCGCGGCGCGGTTCGGCGATACTTTGGGGTGCGCGCCGATCGAATATCTCGCGCGCTGGCGGATCGCGATCGCCAAGGACGCGCTTATGCGGGGCCTGAAGTCGCTGGACCGGATCGCGGACGAAATCGGCTATGAGTCCGCGAGCGCCTTCAGCACCGCCTTCCGCAAGCGGCTCGGCTGCTCCCCCGGCCGGTTCGCCAGGGAGCATGCCGTCGAGGCGCAAAGCTAGAGCGTTCGGTGGTCAGGTCGCTTTGTCTCCGTTCGGGCTGAGCTTGTCGAAGCCCTGCCCCTTCGCCTTATGAAACAGGAAGAAAGGCCCTTCGACAAGCTCAGGGCGAACGGGTTTGGGTGATCCAATCTAATCCCTCAACGCCCTGGACAGGCTCTGAGGCGGAGCGTGCGCCCGGCACATCCGTTGGGCCATCATGGCCCTGGCGCCCGGCCGACCGGGTCGCCTCAGGTCCGGCCTTCCTCCTCCGGCGCCGCAAAGCTCAGCCTGAACGTCGCGCCTCCCTGGCGGGGCACCACCCGGACCTCGCCGCCATGGGCGCGCATGATCTCGCGCGTGAGGTGGAGCCCCAGGCCGCATCCCTCGGCGTTCGAGGTGCCGCGGGAAAAGGGTTCGAACAGGCGGGGCTGCAAGGCCGCCGGAACGCCCGGGCCCTCGTCCGTCACATCGATGATCCGGTCCGAGCCGACCACGACCCGGATCTGCCCGCCGCCGCCGCCATGGGCGACCGAATTGCCGACGAGATTGGTGAGGGCGCGCGAGATGGCATGGGGATCGCCGGTCACGATCACCTGCGAGTCCGGCGCCTCCAGCGACAGATCGTAGCCCGACTTGATCGCGGTCGGTGCGAGGTCGGCGACGACGTCCCGGGCGAGGGCGGCCAGGTCGACGTGCGAGCGCTCCCGGCTGGACAAGGATAATCGCTCGAGGTCGAGCATCTGCGAGACGAGATGGACCAGGCGTCCAAGCCCCCGCCGAAGCTCCTTTCTGTCGGTTTCGTCCTCAAGCGCTTCCACCCGGAGCGCGACGACGGCCAGCGGCGTTCGAAGCTCGTGCGCGGCGTCGGCGATGAAGCGCCTCTGCCGTCCAAGCTCCGAAGCGAGCCGGTCGAGCGCGGCGTTGAACCCGCGGACGAGGGGCAGAAGCTCGCGCGGCGCCTTGTCCTCGTCGAGCCGCCGGGCCGGCGCCCGCGGAAGGATGGACGCCGCTTCGGCGGCGAGCGGCCTCAGGGCGCGCGAGAGGATGGGCAAGGCGATCAGCATCGCCGCGAAGCCGACGATCGCGATCCCGGTCAGGATCACCAGGATTCCCTCGCCCCAGGAGGCGCCCAACGAGTCCCCCGATCCGAGCGTCCCGGGATCCACCCCGCCGACGGCGAGGAGGATCGAGCCGGATCCGACCCGGCGCCGCTCGACGACGGCGTTGGCCAGCGGCCGCTCGACCCCCGGAACGTAGAAGCGGCCGGACTCGATGAGCAGCCCGTGCTGCTCGAAGGCCCGGGCGACGGGCTCCGGCACCCGGCCGACGGAGAAAGCGGAGTCGCCGCTCCGGGCGATGAGCCAGAGCGCCGGGTTGCGGGAGGCCATCGCGGCGAAACCGCCGTCCCGCTTCATCCGGAGACCGTTTTCCGTCCGCTGCAGATCTTCCGCGGCGCGCGAAAGGGCGATCTTGGGGGCCGTGTGGCTGTTCGGATCGCGATGGGGATCGTCGGTCACGATGACGATCGCCAGGAAGACCGCGATGGCCGCGATATAGACGGAGGTGAACGTCAGCACCGCGCGCAGAGCGAGCGAGGGCGTGCGTCTCAGCATGGCTGGAGCATGTAGCCGACTCCGCGCACCGTCCTGAGCTCCACTCCGGACTCTTCCTCCTCCAGCCGGCGGCGAAGGCGCGAGACCAGAGCTTCCAGCGCATTCGCCGAGACCTCGACATCGAGCCCGTAAAGCTCGGATTCGAGATGCCCCCTCTGGACCACCCGGCCGGCGCGGCGGACGAGAAGCTCGAGCAGGGCCAGCTCCCGGCGGGGCAAGGCGATCGCCCGGCCGCCCGAGCGGACCTCGCGCGTGCCCGGGTCGAAGGCGAGCCGGGCGACTTCGATCGGCGCCGGCCGCGTCGCCTGCCCCGGGCGCCGGCAGGCCGCCCGAAGCCTTGCGAGCAGCTCTTCCAGGGCGAAAGGCTTGACGAGATAATCGTCCGCTCCGGCGTCCAGCCCCTCGACCCGGTCGGCGAGGTCGTCGCGGGCGGTGAGGAAGATGATCGACGGCGGCGAGGCTCGCGATTTGGCGGCCGGGATGAGCCCGATCCCATCCCCGTCCGGAAGCCTGCGGTCGAGCAGGATCGCCCGGTAGGGGAACAGGATGACGGCTTCGAAGGCCTCGCCGAGCGAAGCGACATGGTCGACCGGCCATTGGTCGCGCTCGAGCGCGCGCACGATCTCGACCGCAAGGGCGGGATCGTCTTCGACGAGCAGGATTCGCGATCCGTCGGCCATTCGAGCGTCCTAGGTCGATGTGCTGACGCCAACCTGACACGAATTTCCGCCCGAGGGCAGATTGTCGTCAGCCGCACCGGATAGGCATGATTCGGTACTCAGGAGGAAAGACGATGCTTGAACCAGGCCGTATCGAAATTCAGCGCCGCTTAGTCCGAAAACCTCTCCGTCATTCCCGCGCAAGCGGGAATCCAGTTCGGAGTCAGCGCTGGATTCCCGCTTTCGCGGGAATGACGGGATGGCCCAGCCTTCGCCATGACCTTCGCCGGGCCAAATCGACTGGATGTCGATACAGCCTGTTTGCCTTATGCGCTTTCGCCGCCCTTGCCGGCGCGGTTCCGGTCAGCGGCGCCATTGCCGCTGATCGCTCGAACGCCAATGCAGCGCCCTCCGTCTCGCAGCCGGAAGCGGCGATCCGGGCTTTCGTCTCGGCGTTCAACGCGCTGGACCGGACTCGCTTCGATGCGCTCTTCGCCGAGGATGTCACGCTCTACTTTCCTTCCGCCCCCTTTCCGGTGCGGCGTATAGAGGGGAAGGAGGCGACCCTGTTATGGTTCGGCCGCTTTTTCGAATCCCTGCGCAAGCGCGGGGCCAGCCCGGGAATCGCTCCGCAGGACCTAAAGGTTCAGGATTATGGCGACTTTGCGATCGCCACCTTCCACCTGGGCGGCGGCGAAAGCGTCGGGCGCCGGACCGTCGTGCTTCGGCGCAAGCGGGGCCAGTGGGCGATAGCGCACCTCCACGCCTCTTCGGAAACCGAGCGGCGGCCATGATCCGACTTCTCCTTTGGCTCGCGCCGATCCTGAGCCTGCTTTCGCCGGCGGCGGCCGCCTGGGCCCGGGAGTCCCAGCCCAGGCATATCGCGACTCATTTCATCGCCGAGACGGACTGGCCGGCCGCGGGGAGCCTCGTCAGCCTCGCCATCCGGATGACCCCCGAGCCCGGATGGCACGGCTATTGGAAGAATCCCGGCGACAGCGGCACCGAGCCGAGCGTGAAATGGACCCTGCCGGGCGGCGCGGCCGCGGGACCCCTCGAATATCCGGTTCCCGGGCGGCTCGGCGTCGGCGGCCTCATGAATTACGTCTATGAGGGTCCCTATGCCCTGCTCCTGAAGCTCAAGGTGCCCGACGGGCTCGCCCCAGGGACAAAGCTCCCGATCCGAGGCAGGTTCGATTATCTCGTCTGCACCCGGGAGATCTGCGTTCCCGAAAGCGCCGACCTGACGCTCGACCTGACGATCGGCGCGGCCGGCGCCGCGCCCGCCCGACGCGCTGCTTTCGACGGATTTCGCCGGGCCCTGCCGAAGCCGCTTTCGAGCGAAACGCGCTTCGAGTGGAGCGACGGCCGGTTCCGTCTCGCCATTCCCTTGCCCGCCGCGATGGCCGGCGAGGCCCCCTATTTCTTCCCGCTCACCGACGGCGCGATCGCTTATGCCGCCGAACAGAAAGCGACCCGCAGCGGCGACGCGCTGATCATCGAGACCCAGGCGGGCGGCCAGAAGCCTTCGTCCGTGGAAGGCGTGCTTCGGCTGAGCGACGGCCAGGGCCTCGCCTTGACCGCTCGGCCGGGGGCCGTTCCGACCGCCGGAGCGGGGGCGGCCGGGCAGGGCGCCTACGCCATGCTCGCCGCTTTGGCGGGCGCCGTCCTGGGCGGGCTATTGCTCAACGTCATGCCCTGCGTCTTCCCGATCCTGAGCCTTAAGGCGCTCAGCCTGGCGAAGGCGGGCGGGGACGAAGCCGGCGCGCGCCGGGAGGCGCTCGCTTATACCGCGGGCGCGGTGGCGGTCTGCCTTGCCCTGGGCGCGGCGGTGCTCGCGCTTCGCGCCGGGGGGATTTCGGCGGGCTGGGCCTTCCAGCTCCAGGATCCCCGGGTCGTCCTGCTGCTCCTTTTGCTGGTGACGGCGATCGCCCTCAACCTGGCGGGATTGTTCGAGCTGCCCTCGATCGGGCTCGGCGGCTCGCTCGCCTCCGGCGGCGGCGCGGCGGGCGCGTTCTGGACGGGGGCGCTGGCCGCCTTCGTGGCGACTCCGTGCACCGGCCCCTTCATGGCCGCGGCCCTGGGCGCCGCCCTTCTCCTGCCGCTGCCGGCGGCCCTGGCGGTCTTCGCGGGGCTCGGCCTGGGCCTCGCCTTGCCGTTCCTCGTCCTCGGCTTCGTGCCCGCCGCGCGGCGGCGCCTGCCCAGGCCCGGACCCTGGATGGCCCGGCTCCGGCATGGGCTTTCGGTGCCGATGCTGCTGACCGCGCTCGGCCTTGCCTGGGTGCTTGGGCGCCAGTCGGGCGTGGACGGAATGGCGATCGGCCTCGCCGCGGCTTTGGCTCTGGGCCTGGCGCTCTGGTGGGTGGGCCGCCGCCAGGGCGACGGTCGCTTCTGGCTGCGCCTCGCGCCCGCGGCCGCGGCGGCGGCGGCGGGCCTTCTGTTCCTTCCCCTCGGCGGCGGAGGGCAGGCCGCCGCCTCGCCGCTGGCGGGCGAGACGTTCAGCGAGGCGCGGCTCTCCGCGCTTCGCAGGGAGGGCCGCCCGGTCTTCGCCTATTTCACCGCCGACTGGTGCCTCACCTGCAAGGTCAACGAGAAGGCGGTCCTGCAGCGCGAGGAAGTGTCCCGCGCCTTCGCGAAAGGCAAGGTCGCCGTGCTGGTCGGGGACTGGACCGGCGGCGACGCCGCCATCGGCCGTTTCCTCGAATCGCAGGGACGCTCGGGAATCCCGCTCTACATTCATTATGCGCCGGGCAAGGCTCCCGAGATCCTGCCGCAGCTGCTCACCGTGTCCCGCGTCGTTTCACTGACCCAACAGGAGACTTGATATGAAATTCCATTCGATCGCCGGCCTGGCCACCGCTTCGGCCCTGTCGCTCGCCCTCGCGGCCTGCAGCCCGGACGCCGCCGAGGCCCTGGCCGACCTCCCGATCGGCAAGGCCGCGCCGGACTTCAGCGCCAGCGACGTCAACGGCCGGGCCGTCAGCCTCTCGGATTTCCGAGGCAGGACCGTCGTTCTCGAGTGGAGCAATCCGGAATGCCCGACCGTGAAGAAGCATTATGAGAGCGGCAACATGCAGATGACCCAGGCCGCCGCCGCCGCCGGCGGAATCGTCTGGCTGACGATCAACTCCAGCGCACAAGGCGAGCAAGGCCATATGACTCCGGCCGAGGCCAAGGCCCTGACCGCCGGCCAGCCGAGCCGCCGCACCTCCTATCTCCTCGACCCGAAAGGCGAGGTGGGACGAAGCTACGGCGCCAAGGCGACTCCGCACATGTACGTCGTCGACCCGGCCGGCACCCTCGTCTACAGGGGCGCGATCGACGACAAGCCGACCCAGGACAAAGCGGACATCAAAGGCGCCCGCAACCACGTCCTGGCCGCCCTGGCCGAGCTCAAGGCGGGCAGGCCGGTGTCGGTGCCGACGAGCCGGGCCTATGGGTGCAACGTCAAATACGGCTGAGCGGCGAGGGAGTCTGAATGAGGCTGCGGCGGTTGCGTCGTCAGAGACCAGGCGATCGATCTCGAATTGAGCGGGCATTCGGTGCCTGGCACGTGCCAGGCACTGAGGAAACAGGCACCGAGGGAGCGCGAGCGTGGGTTACCTGCTTGCCGCCGGGCAAGCGCAGCGGCTGCTATCTGAAGATTTCTTCCAAACTTTCATCCGTTTGGGCGGCGGCGGCGCGTCGGCGATAGGACAACAGCTTAAGCGCCCAAACGATTGCCCCGGCAACGATATAGGCAACGCCACCGGGGAGCGGATTCCACGGCCCGCCGTCCGCGTTGCCGAAGCCGTAGAGGACGACGGCCAACGCAACCGCCGTGGCGACGGACAGGGTTATGCCGACAGGGGCGGTATTCACCACCCGCTTAAAGATCGCCCACTCCAACAGCGACGCTACGAAATAGACGGCGATTAGGCCGCCCACGATCATGCCGATCATCATCATTCGGACTTCTCCCCCGGCCTAATCTGCATGAAAAACCGGGACGGTATACATTTTTTTGGTCAGGCGGCCGTCATTCGAAGGCGCGGAAAATATATGCTGTCACGGTTTCTTGGACCGGATGCGGGGCGCCCGGCCGGTCGACCGTCGCTTCCGGTCGGACGGGGCTTTAGCGTATGTTGGCTATTTTAACCGTTCCGAAGAAGCGGGTGTCCTGCGTTGCCGGCGGCTGGCACGCTCCCGACCGCGTGACGTAAACTTTGCTGCCATAAGATATAAGGCTGTTCTGAATTGTCAGCTTCACTGACGTGCCGTCCAAGTATTTCAGCGGCTGGTCATCGACCGAGACGGTCAGGCTGTGCGGCTGCGTGTTACAGAAAGGAAAGGCTCTTGAGCCCTCGAAGGTGAGGACGAAGAGCCGCGGCTCGCGGAGATCCAGGAGCTGGACGCTTTTCCCCGGGAGCACCGACCAGAAGCTGGTCGTCACCTCGGTTATTTGTCGCGGCTGGGTAAGCGCCGCCCACCAGCCCGTGATGGTTCTGCCGGCCGTCGCTTGACGGATCTCAACGGCCTTGCCCTCCACGATCATCTGGCTTCCCTCGGTCAATCTCTTCGGGGTCGTGCCGCGATCTGTGTCGATGCGAAAATCCATCGGTGTCGAGACCTCCCAGATGTTGGCATGCACCAGCAGGGGAGGAAGGACGATGGTGTCCGGGACCCCGACAACGATGGGGACGCGCGCTCCGCGACTGGTGTCCCAAGGGCCTTGCAGGAATTGCTCCGGGGTCGGCGGCGGTGTCGGTAGCGTGACCTGGCCCGAAACGTTGGAGGCAAGGCAAGCCGCTACAATGCCCGCTGATATTCTTCTTCCGATATTGACCATCATTTCAACAACCTCTGAATCGGCCGCGCGACCCTGTCCAGGGTTTGGACGCGCCCTGCCGTTCTGAACCTAGCCACGATCAGACCTCCCTCGTGCGTAGGCGAGGGACCATTCCCCTGCGTTGCACGGTCCGTTTAGCAAGGTCGATTGGGCTCCAGCGTGATCCGAATCACGCGGTCGCTCATTGGCCTGGCGGAACACGCAGGTTTCGCGAAAAAGGGCGTGCTTCCATATCCGGGAGCAGTGGCGACCCTTCCCGCCGGCCGCCCCTGCCTCTCGGGCGCTCAGGTTGAGCGCACCCCGATGCACAAGGTGGTTTACATGACTAATACAGCGTGACAGACGGGTGCGGCAAAGACTCCGGGGGATTCGAATGCTCGTCTATTTCCTCGCCCTCGCCCAAGCGCGCCGCGCGGCCTGAGGGACGGGCATGCTGGGCAGGATCGCGGCGTTCGAGTTTCGCTATCAGGTCACGAGCCCGCTGTTCGGGGCGGCGGCGGCGCTCTTTTTCCTGGGGGCCTTCGTCGACATGGCGGTGGCGAAGGTGTTGAGCAGCGGGGGCGGGAACGTCCTGTTCAACAGCCCGCATTCGATCATCATGTCCCACCTCCTGGTGTCGCTGGTCTTCCTGTTCGTGGGCGCCGCCTTCGTCTCGAACGTCATCGCGCGCGACGACCAGACCGGGTTCGGACCGCTCGTCCGCTCCACCCGGATCACCAGGTTCGACTATCTGTTCGGGCGCTTCCTCGGCGCCTTCGCCGTCGGCGCGCTGGTCATGGCGACCGTCACGCTTGGCGCCTGGCTCGGCACCTTGATGCCTTTCGCCGATCAGGAGATGCTCGGGCCCAACCGGCTCGAGGCTTTCGCTTACGGCTATGGCCTGTTCGCGCTTCCGAACGCGCTGATCATCTCGGCAATCCTGTTCGCGCTGGCCACCGCGACGCGCTCCACGGCGGGCACCTTCATCGGGGTGGTCGGCCTGCTCTTCGTCTACCTCTTCTCGCAACGGCTGATGGAGGGCCAGCCGCAGCTCCTCACTGTCCGGGTGCTCGCCGATCCGCTCGGCATGTCCGCCTATCTGGCAAGCTCGCGCTATTTCACGGCGGCCGAGCTCAACGCCGGCGCAATACCGGTCACGGACCTGATGCTGCTCAGCCGGCTCCTCTGGGTCGGCGTGTCGATCGCCCTTCTGGCGCTGACCTATCGCCTCTTCCGCTTTTCGGAGCGGGGCCTGTCGCGGCGGCAGCAGCGCAAGCTGCGGCGGCAGGCGGCGATGGAGGCGCCGTCTTCCGCGGCCGCGCCGGCCAGGCAATTCACCCGGCTTCCGGACCCCCGCTTCGACGCCCGCACCGCCTGCCTGCAGTTCGTCGCCCGCGCCGGGATGGAAGCGCGCTACATCCTCAAGAGCCCGGCCTTCCTGATCCTGCTCCTCATCGCCTTCGCCTTCACGCTTCCGAGCCTGCTCACCGCGTCGGGCTGGATGGGCGTGCCGTCCTATCCGCTCACCGCGATTTCCGTGCCGATCATCGAGGCGAGCTTCGACACGATCCTGATCATCATCGCCACTTATTATGGCGGCGAGCTGGTGTGGCGCGAGCGCGAGCGGAAGATGCACGAGATCATCGACGCGACGCCGCTTCCCGCCTGGGCCCTGATGCTCCCGAAGATGCTCGGCCTGGCGCTGGTCCTGTGCGCGACCTTGCTGGTCGGAATGGCGGTGGGGATCCTCGTGCAGCTTCTGGAGGGCGGAGTGGACCTCGCGCCCGGCGAATATTGGCTCTGGTACCTCCTTCCGGGCGCAGTGGACGCAATATCGATCGCGGTGCTCGCGGTCTTGGTCCAGGCGCTCAGCCCCAGCAAATATGCCGGCTGGGGCGTGATGGTCCTCTACGTCATCCTTCTGGTCTTCGGGCCCTCGATGGGGCTCGAGCATCCTCTCTTCCTCTATGGCAGCGTCCCCGCCGTGCCATTGTCCGACATGACCGGCACCGGCTATTCCGGGTCGGCGGCCTGGTGGTTCCGGCTGTTCTGGGCGGCGGCGGCGGCTCTGCTCTTGATCGCGACACACTTGCTCTGGCGGCGCGGCACCGAACAGCGGTTGAAGCCGCGGCTGCGCCGGATGCGGGCCCGACTGACCGGCCGGACCGGACTGGCGGCGGCCGCGGCGGCCGCGCTCTTCGTTCTGAGCGGATCCTGGATCGTCTACAACAGCCTCATCCTGAACGACTTTCGCACCTCGGGGGATACGCAGCTGTACCTCGCCGAATATGAGAAGCGCTTCTTTCGCTACGCGCGATTGCCGCAGCCGGTGGTCAGGCATGTCGAGCTCGACATCGCGCTTTACCCCGAGGCGATCCGGGCCGAGGTGCGTGGCCGCTACCGGCTCGTGAACGAGACGGAAGCGCTGATCGAACGGGTCCATGTGCGCCTCATGAATCGCGACCTCGACCTCGTCCGTCTCGATTTCCCCGGGGCTCGTCTGGAGCTCGATGACGAGGAATTCGGCTACCGCATCTATCGTCTCGACTCGCCGATGCGGCCGGGGGAAGCCCGGGCGTTCGCTTTCCGCACGCGCCGCGAGCAGGCCGGTTTCCGGGCCTCAGGCACCGAGGCGAGGCTCGCGCCCAACGACACCGATCTCAACACCCTCGAGCTGACTCCGCGGATCGGCATGAGCGATGTCGGACTGATCGACGACCCGGCCGAGCGCCGCCGCCACAGCCTTCCGGAACGGCAGCCATTTCCCCGGCTGGACGATCTCGCGGCCACCCGGATCACACCGAGCGGCGACGTCAGCTGGACCAGCGCCGACATTACCCTCTCGACCGCCGCCGACCAGATCCCGATCGCGCCCGGCCGGAGAGTGTCGGAGCGTCTCGAGAACGGCCGCCGGATCGCGCGGTTCGTGTCCGATGCGCCGATCAAGAACTTCTTCTCGATCCAGTCGGGCCGCTATGCCGTCAGACGGCAGATCCACGGGGGCGTCGAGCACGCCATCTACTTCCACCCCGCGCATCACTGGAATGTCGACCGGATGATGACGGCGATGCGGATCTCCATCGATTATTATGGCCGGGCCTTCGGCCCCTACCAATTCGATCAGGCGCGGATCGTCGAGCGTCCCGGAGGCGGCGGCGGCCAGGCCTTCGCGAACACCATCGCCGTCAGCGAAGGCATTTTCGCCATGGATCTCAGGGATCCGAACCAGATCGACATGGTCACCATGCTCACCGCCCACGAGCTTGCGCACCAATATTGGGGGCATCAGGTGCTGGGCGCCAGGATGCAGGGCGGTTCGCTGCTGTACGAGACGCTCTCGCAATATTCCGCGCTGATGGTGATGAAGCGGCTTCACGGCGAGGACGGGATCCGCGGCTTCCTCCAATTCCAGCTCGATCGCTATCTGAGCGGCCGCCGAACCCAGGTGCTCGAGGAGGAGCCGCTCGTCAGCGCGGGGATCGACCAGGATTATATCAACTACGGAAAGGGCGCGCTCGCTCTGTATCTGCTCCAGCAGCGGATGGGTGAGGAGGCGGTGAACCGGGCGCTTCGGCGGTTCGTCGACCGCTACCGTTTCACGGTCGCGCCCTATCCGCGTTCCCTCGACCTGATCGCGATGCTTCGCGAGGAAGCGAAAACGCCCGAGCAGCAGGCGCTGATCACCGACCTGTTCGAACGGATCACCCTTTACGACCTCCGGGTCGACCAGCCGAAGGCGGTGAGGCGTCCCGACGGCCGCTGGGACGTGACGATGACGGTGGAAGCGCGCAAGGCCTATGCGGATGGGCGAGGCAACGAGCGCCAGGCCATGCTCGACGAACCGATGGAGATCGGGTTGTTCACCGCCGAGCCGGGCGGCGGCAGCTTCGACCGCCGCAACGTCCTGGCGATGGAGCGCCGTGCGCTGCGCACGGGGCGGCAGGTGCTTCGCTTCGTCACCGACCGGCGGCCGACCCACGCCGGCGTCGACCCGTATAATTTCTACATCGACCGGAATTCCGGCGACAATGTCGGGCCGGTGACGGGCTGAAGCCGGTCCGGCCGGACCGTGTCGCCGAATGTCCGATGCCGCGAGCCGGCATGACAGGCCGCTCCGCTTAACCGGGCCTGTCACCTCTACTCACACCCGGTTCACCCGTTTGCGCCCCTAAAGGCCGCGAGCCGGGGCTCAGGAGAATTGAACGTGCATAAATTCAAATCCATGCCCGGCCGGGCCCTTGCGCTCGCCGCCGCGCTGACCACCCTGGCCACGCCCGCACTCGCTCAAGAGCGCTTCGACTGGGGCGGCGGCCGCAGCGGCGAGCGCGATTATCGGCTTGTCGGCGCCGGAGTTCCGCAGCTCCTGCCCGAGCTGAAGCGTACCGCTCGGGGTCGCGCCTTCGTCATGCGCAATTTCGATCGCAACGAGGACGGCCGTGTCAGCCCGCGCGAAGCGGCCGACGCCAACCGCGCCTTTCTTCGCCTTGCAGGCGGCCGCCGCGACCGTTTCGACTGGGAGAGCCGCGACATCGACCGCCCGGTGGTCCGCAATCGCGAGTGGGACCGGCGCGGAATGCGCGGGTACCAGATGCGGCAGACCCGATATGGCGCGACCTTCGACCTTCAGGACGTATTGTTCGAGACCGGCAGCGCCCGGCTTCGCCCGGCGGCTGTCGAACGCCTGCGTCCGCTCGCTTCCTATCTGAGCGCCAATCCGGATGTCCCGGTGCGGATCGACGGCCATACCGATTCGGTGGGCAGCGACGGCGCCAACCAGCTCCTTTCGGAGCGCCGCGCCGATTCGGTCCGGGCGGCGCTGGGCGCGATGGGCGTGGAGGAGAATGAGTTCAGGGTCGCCGGCCATGGCGAGACGATGCCCGCGGCAAGCAACGCCAACGCGACGGGGCGGCAGCTGAACCGCCGGGTCGAGGTCACCCTCGTCGGCCAGCAGGCGCGCAGCTTCTCGGAGTAAGGTGGAATGGCGCCGTTCGAATCCTCCCCGGCTTTTGCCGGGGAGGGGACCATGCGAAGCATGGTGGAGGGGCCTTCTGACCCCGAAGAACCCCTCCACCGCGCTTCGCGCGGTCCCCCTCCCCGCGAAATCGCGGGGAGGATTTTAGACCGACACGGTATAAAGCAGGTAGGAACCCGCTCGCCCTCCGACCGGTTGGATCCTCGTTCTCATCCCAGCGAAAGTAGAGGAAATCGACATGGCGGAAGCTTCGGGCATCAGCGCGGACATGGAGGTCCGCTCGGCGGACGGGTCGCACGTCGGGACGGTCGACGGGGTGGAAGGCGAGCGGATCAAGCTCACCCGGAAGGATTCCCCGGACGGCGAGCATCATTATGTCGGCCTGGACCAGGTCGAGCGGGTGGACGAGCATGTGCACCTGGCCGACGGCGCCTCCGTGGCCTGAATTTCTCCTCGGGTGCCGGCTCCTTCCATAATCTGGCTCCGGCAGGATCTGCGGCTTCACGATCAGCCTGCCCTGGAAGCGGCGGCCCGGGAGGGGGCGGTGGTCCCCGCCTACATTCTCGACGACGAGACTCCGGGTCGATGGAGGATCGGGGGCGCTCAGCGCTGGTGGCTCCATCACAGCCTCGAACGGCTGGACGAGGCTTATCGGCGGCTCGGCTCGCGGCTGATCCTGCGCCGGGGCAAGGCCGACATAGAGCTGGCGCGGCTTGCCGAGGAGGTCGGGGCCCGAAGGGTCCATGCCACCCGGCATTACGAGCCGTGGTGGCGCGAGGCGGAACGCAAGGCCTGTGAGGCGCTGGAGCTGGTGCTTCATGCCGGCGGCACCCTGGTGCCGCCCGAGCAGGTCCGGACCGGCGGCGGCGCCCCCTACAAGATCTACACGCCCTGGTGGCGTGCGCTCCAGGAGCAATTGCCGCCGGCCGAGCCCGTTGCGGCTCCGCGGGCGCTCCGGCCGCCGGGCCGATGGCCGCGGAGCGACGACCTCCATTCGTGGCGGCTGCTTCCGACCCGGCCGAATTGGGCGAGCGGCTTCAGCGAGGAATGGGCCCCGGGCGAAGCGGCCGCTCTGGAGCGGCTGAGCGACTTCGCCGGCCGGGCGGAGGATTATGCCGCGACACGCGACCGGCCCGGTTCGGAAGGGACCAGCCGCTTTTCGCCGCATCTTCATTTCGGCGAGCTTTCGCCGCGGCGCGTCTGGAATGCTCTGCCGGATGCGGCTGGCGAGAAGTTCCGCAAGGAGCTGGCGTGGCGGGACTTCTCGAACAACGTCATGCTCACCCAGCCCGAGGTCGGAGAAAAGGCCGGTCGGCCCGACTTCGCGAATTTCCCCTGGCGCACCGGTAAGGCGGCGGAGTCGGATTTCGAGGCCTGGAGCCGGGGGCGGACCGGCTATCCGATCGTCGATGCCGGAATGCGGCAATTGTGGGCGACGGGATGGATGCACAATCGGGTGCGGATGATCGCCGCCTCCTTCCTCGTGAAGCATCTGCTGATCGACTGGCGGCGCGGGGCGGAGTGGTTCTGGGAGACTCTGGTCGACGCCGACTACGGCAACAACAGCCAGAATTGGCAATGGATCGCCGGCACCGGGGTCGACAGCCAGCCCTTCGGCCGGATCATGGCGCCCATCGTTCAGTCCGCGAAGTTCGGCGCCGGAGATTATATTCGGAGGTGGGTGCCCGAGCTGAGCGGCTTGGACGACGAGCGGATCCACGAGCCCGGCGGATCGCGGCCGGGCGATTATCCCGAAGCCCTGATCGGCCACCGCGCCGCCCGGGAGCGCGCGCTTGCGGCCTCGAGCGGGTTCGCGGGAGCGGGGTCGGAGGGCGGCGCGTGAGTCCGGCGGTCACCCCCGACGGACGCTATATCGTCGTCGACGGCCGTCTCTGGCGGGCCAGCAATCCCGGGCTCCCGGCCGACGTCAGGCAAAAGCTCGTCGATGCGCTCATGGAGGCGAGGCGGGCCGTGCGGGCGGCTTTGGAGGCGGACGATCCGGAAGCCCTGAAGTCGGCCAGATCGCGGGTGCAGGCCGCGAAGGAGGCGCTCGGCGAGCGGGGCGAAGTCTGGTGGGACGACGGCGCTCCGGACCTCAACAGGCGGCTGATCGAGAATACGCCTTATGCGGAGTGGTGGCAGAGGGAGCGGGGCAAGGGACGCTAGGGCATTCGGCTGTCGGGTCGCTTTGTCTCCGTTCGGGCTGAGCTTGTCGAAGCCCTATCCTTCGCCTCATGAAACAGGAAGAAAGGCCCTTCGACAAGCTCAGGGCGAACGGGTTCGGGAGATTCAGCCCAGTCCCTCGACGCTTTAGGGGCATTCGGCGTCCGCGTTTCCCTCTCCCGCTTTCCGCGGGAGAGGGGAAAAGGGAAGCGCTCAGGACTTCCGCGCCGACCGGGCGTAGAGCGGGGCGAGCGCCGCATCGACCGCGGCGGCGTCGATGGCGCCGGCCTGGCTCGGATCGTCGACGAAACGGACCTCGAACCGGGTCATGTAGCCGGCCAGGGTCCGGGGGCCGGTCGGGACTCCGTTCATCGTCATCTGGCGGTGCCGGCTGAAATCTTCGCGCTTCTCGATGACGAAGGCCTTGCGGCCGCGCTCGAGCGCCAGGCGGGCGGCGCGAAGCAGGGTCATCTCCTCGACCGCGAGCGGCGACGAGACGGAGCCGACGAACTCGATCCGGGTGGCGCCGTTTTCGAGCAGCTTGTCCTTGAAGCCGGTGTTCTTCAGCCCGAGACCGAACTGGCCGGAAAAGCTGTTGAGCTGGTCGTCGTCCTCCGGCTCGGGAAGGAGCGCGAAGAGCTCGGGACTCGCCAGCCGGTCGAGCCGGGCGTTGCGGTCGCCGTCGAGCTTGGCCCGGAGCTCGGCCGGCTCGATCGCGACCATGCCCTTGCGCGCCTCGGGCGGAAGCTTGGCCCGAAGGTCGCCGGTGAGCTGGGCGAGGAGCGGAGTGGCCGGCCAGTCGGTGACGGCGATCAATTTCTCCTGGGCGGCCGCGGCATCGCCGGCGGCGAGGAGCTCCGCCGATTCGATGACCGGGATCCACCGGTCGATCGGCTTCATCACCGCCGTCTCGACCGCGGCCGGATCCCCGGCTTCGGCCAGTCGCAGCTTCATCTTGCCGAGCTGCGCCGCCGCCCCCCTGGCATCGGCGCGAAGGCTCTCGATCACCGCCCGCGACCCTTCACTGTCCCCCGCGCGCGCCGCCGCGTAGGCGGCTACCAAGCCCTTGCCGAGGTCCCGCTCATAGCGGAAATAGGCCGTGCCCGCGGCGGCCGGCGCCAGCGTCTCGCGCTGCTTCTTGAGCAGCGACCAGGCCTCGGCGTGACGGCCCGAGCGCAAATAGAGCGAGGCGATCGTCTCGGCATAATCGGGATCGAGCGCGCGCAGCCGTTCGGCCAGCGCAAGCTCCTCGGCCTCGTGGCCGCCATCGATCCCGAGCATGCCGAGCGCGAGCATCTGAACGCGCACGCTCCACGGCCGGGCGGCGGCGGCCCGGCGGACCGCGGCGAGCCCCTCCTCGCCGCGGCCGAGACGCATCAGGGCGATCGCCCGGAGGATGTCGAGGCTGACGCCGGTGCTTCGCCGGTAGAAGGTGTCGGACCCATTGCTTCCGGCCGCCGCCACGGCCGAGTCGAGGGCGGCGAGGGCCGCTTCCGGCTCGCGCGCTTCGAGATGGTGGAGGGCGAGCGCCTGGTTGAGTGTCACCCGGCGGATCCAGCCCGCCTCCGCGGTGAGCGGATCGGCGAGCGCCGTCCGGCAGGCCGCGACCCCGGCGGCGCCGGGCTGGCGGCCGCCGGGGCTGAAGCCGCTCGAGAAGCCGGAGAAGCTCCAGCTCCGGGTCAGCGCCTTGCCCTTGACGAGATCGTCGGAGCCGGCCTTCGGCTTGGCATAGCCGTCGCACTGAACGAAGGCGGTCGGCGGCTTGGCCGCGGCCGCCGTGCAGCCGGAAAAAGCCGCGCCGAACGCGAGCGTCGCCAGAATCGCTTTCATCGGAGAATCCCCCACCCCTTTGGGGCGTGAGCATAGCGGCGAAACGATTGAGGCAAAGCGTTTTTTCTTCCCCGAGCCAAGCTCGGGGAGGAATAGCCCTACCGCGCGTCCACCAGGACGATCTCGGCATTTTCGACCGCCTTTATCGCCAGCGTCTCCTCGCCCGTGACCGCGACCCCGTCCCTCGGCTCGGCCCGGCGGCCGTTCACTTCGATCGCGCCGCCGACGGCAACGAAATAGACGTGGCGGGCCGGATCGAGGGCGAGCTCGGCCGTCTCGCCCGACTTCAGGGTCGCGCCGAGGACCCGAGCGGCGGCGTTGATCTTCAGCGCCTCGGAATCTTCGGCGAAACCGCTCGCCAGGGTGACGAACGTGCCGGCTCGGTCGTCCTTCGGAAACTGCCGCGCGCCCCAGCTCGGCTCCGCGCCGCGCTTGTCGGTGTGGACCCAGATCTGGAACAGGGTCGTCTTCTCGTCCTCCAGATTATATTCGGCGTGGCGGACTCCTGTGCCGGCCGACATCACCTGGACGTCGCCGGCGCCGGTCCGGCCCTTGTTGCCCATCGAATCCTCATGGGTGATCGCGCCCTCGCGGACGTAGGTGATGATCTCCATGTCCGAATGGGGATGGGGCGGGAAGCCGGAGCGGGCGGCGATCTCGTCATCGTTCCAGACCCGGATCGCGCCCCATTCGGTGCGCCCGGGATCGTGGTAATTCGCGAAGGAGAAATGGTGGCGGGCGTTGAGCCAGCCATGGTCGGCGTGGCCGAGGGTGGCGAAGGGGCGGATGTCGATCATTATGGGTCTCCTGGCGAGAGAAGGGATGGACATGGAAGATTCCTCCCCGCGATTTCGCGGGGAGGGGGACCGCGCGTAGCGCGGTGGAGGGGTTCTTCGGACTCAGCAAGAACCCCTCCACCAAGCTTCGCTTGGTCCCCCTCCCCGGCAAAAGCCGGGGAGGATATTTCAGTTGAGCAGGCCTTCGGCGCGAAGGGTCTCCTGAACCGCGGGCCTCTCGGCGATCCGGGCGAGGTAGCGCGACAGACCGGGCCAGCGGGCGATGTCGATCGCGTGGATCTTCGTCCAGTTCAGGACCGCGAAGGCATAAGCGTCGAGGATCGAGAATCGGGTGCCGAGGATGTACGGACCGTCGCCGATCTTCTCCTGCAGATAATCGAACTTCTTGCCGAGCGCCTCGCGGGTCGCCTGCTTATATTCGTCCGGGGTGGCCGGATTCCACAGCGGGCCGAAGCCCTTGTGGAGCTCGGTGGCGATGAAGTTCAGCCATTCGAGAAGCCGGTAGCGCTCGATTCCGGACTCGGGGATCGCGAGCTCCGAATTGGGCGCCAGGTCCGCGAGATATTGCAGGATCACCGCATTCTCGGTGAGCACCTCGCCGTCGTCGAGCCGAAGCGTCGGGACGGCGCCCTTCGGATTGACGTCGGTCAGCTTCTCGCCGTCGTCGGTGACCTTGTCGGGAAAGCGCACGTTGGCGAGCTCGATGGCCAGGCCGGCTTCGCGGGCGACGATGTGGGGGGCCTGCGAGCAGGCGGCGGGGGCGTAGTAAAGCTTCATCTCTTGTCTCCTGGCGCCGTCATCCCCGCGAAAGCGGGGATCCAGTTCGGCGGCCGTGCTGGATTCCCGCTTGCGCGGGAATGACGGATAAGTGGGTGCCGCCCGGTTCTTCTCAAGCCGCCAGCGGCAGCTCCTCGACGGCGAGGCCGCGCAGCGCCTCGATCGCCTCGGCGATCGAAGCCGCCGCTTGCTCGGGGCCGAAGGCCAGCTTCTCGACCCGTACGAAGGTCGAATCGTCCAGCCCCATGAAGCCGAGCAGGGTGCGAAGATGCGGCTCCTGGCTGTCCATCGGCGCCGACGGGCCGCTGCTGTAGAGGCCGGCCCGGCTCTCGATCACGATCGTCTTCTTGCCCTTGAGCAGCCCTTCCGGCCCGGCTTCTGAGTAGCGGAAGGTGATTCCGGCGCGAAGGACATGGTCGAACCAGGCCTTGAGGGTCGAGGCTATGCCGAAATTGTACATCGGGGCTCCGATGACGACGAGGTCGGCGGCCTTCAGCTCCGCGATCAGATCGTCGGAAAGCGCGAGCGCGTCGCGGGCGGCGTCGGTCTCGGCCTCGGCGCCGCGGATAGCCGGCGTGGTCTCGGCGGTGAGGTGGGGGACCGGGTGGGTACCGACGTCGCGATGGACGATCCGGACCGGGCCTCGGCCGCGAAGGATCGCCTCCAGCTCGCCGGTCAGGCGCCGGGTCACGGACGCCTCGCCGGTGGCGGCGCTGTCGATGATGAGAACGTTGATCATATTGCCTCCTGAACTTGCATGGCGACATGTAAGCCGGTAGCACCGTTGCTTGTAGACGCTCCTCACGCATTCTGGTGTTGCATATTATGGAACGGTCCTCCGTCGACCTGCTCGACGTCCTCGCCTTCGTCCGGGTGGTGGAGACGGGCGCCTTCAGCCGCGCCGGCGAGCGGATGGGAATGTCGAAGTCGATCCTCAGCCGGCGGGTGGCCCGGCTCGAGGAGCAACTGGGCGCGCGGCTCCTGACCCGGACGGCGCAGGGCGCCCAGCCGACCGAGGTCGGCCAGGCCTATTTCGAACGCGCCTCGAACATCCTCGCCGATCTCGAGGCGGCCGAGGAGGTGGTGGCGGAGGCGGTGACCCAGGTGGCGGGGCCGGTCCGGCTTTCGGCGCCGCTTTCCTTCGGGGTGGAGCATCTGGCGCCGGCGCTGGCCGAGTTCGCGAAGGCGCATCCCCGGGTCGAGCTCGACATCTCGTTCGACGACCGGCCGGTCGACCTCGCCGCCGGCGGCTTCGATCTTGCCGTCCGGATCGGATCGCTCAAGGACAGCGCCCTGATCGCCCGCCGGATCGCGCCTGTGCGGAAGGTGCCGACGGCGAGCCCGGCCTATCTCGACGCCCGCGGGCGTCCCGAGCATCCCCGCGATCTCGCGAGCCACGACATATTGCTCTACGCCAACGAGCAGTGGCGCTTCCGCGTGGGCGACAAATGGGAATATGTCCGGGGCCAGCCCAGGCTCCGGGCCGACAATGGCGAGATGCTCCGGGCGGCGGCGGAGGCGGGGCTCGGAATCTGCATCCTGCCGAGCTTCATCGCCGCGCCGGGCTTCGAGCGGGGTACTCTGGAGCCGTTGCTGCGCGACTATCCGCTGGAGGAAGGCGCGCTGCACGCGGTGATGCCGCCGGGGCGGGCGACGACGGCCCGGGTCCGGGCGCTGGTCGATTTCCTGGTCGAGCGCTTCGGGCCCGAGCCGGAATGGGATCCGTGCTGGCTCGCGGGAGACCGGACATGACGGAGGAAAGATGCGAGGGCTGCGGCCGCGCCGTCGAGGGCGGGACCGAAGCCTGCCAAGCGCGCTACGAGGCGCTGCTCGCCCGCGACTATGAGGATCCCGCCTTCTTCGCGGTGCACGGGATGTTCGTCGACATTTATTCCCTGCAGCATCCGGAGCGCTATTGCCGCTCGGCCAAGTCGCTGGCGGTGCATCTCGTCCGGCTCGGGCGGGAATTGAACGAGGGGATTTCGGCGGCGTCGGGCGGACAGGCCCTGAGGGCCTGGGTGGATGGCCCCTGGCGCTGGAAAAGCCGCCGCTTCCCGACGCGCGCGGCGAGATCACGCTCGGCGACGTCGAGGCGATCGAGGAGCCGGAGGCGTGGCGGGAGGCAGTTCGGGCCTGGGCGGTCGCGACCTGGGAGGCTTATGGCGAGCTTCATCCGGTGGCGCGGCGCTGGGCGGCGGAGGCGGGGAGGGGGTGAAGCTCCTCCCCGACATTTGTCGGGGAGGGGGACCGAGCGGAGCGCGGTGGAGGGTTCTTCGGAATCAGCAAGACCCCTCCACCAGGCTTCGCCTGGTCCCCCTCCCCCGGAAATCCGGGGGAGGAATTAAGGTAGGTGGACGCGTTCTCGCCAGGCGCTAAAGCGTCCTGCATGAGACACCCACTCCCGCTCCTCGCCCTTCTCCTCGCCGGCGCCTGCGCGACCACGGCGCCGCAGGGAGATCCGCCGCCGCCGCCGCGGGCCGAAGGGCCCGTCATCGCGCCGCCCGCCGATCCCGCGGCCGAGGACGCCCGCCTGCTCGCGTTCCTGGACGCCGCGTTCGACGCGCGGAACGAGTCGAGCCCCGAGACCCTGACCTCGCTCGGCAGCAAGGCGAATTACGACAGGCTCGACGATTATACCGACGCTCAGGCGCAGCGCGACCAGGCGCTCGTCCAGAAGCAGGTCGCGGAAATGAAGGCCCGGTTCGACTATGCGAAGCTCAGCCCCGCCGCCCAGCTCAACTACCGCCTGTTCGAATATAATGCGAAGCGCTCCGCCGAGAATTTCCGCTGGCGCGATTACGGCTTTCCGATGTCGACCAACGGCAGCCCGGCGGGCGACTTCCCGGTCTTCCTGATCAACCAGCACCGGGTCGACAGCGTCGCCGACGCCGAGGCCTATATCGCCCGCCTCCGCGACACCGAGCGGGCGATGCGCGAGATCAATGCCGAAGCCCGGGCGCAGGCGGAGAAGGGGATCGTTCCGCCCAGGTTCAACTTCGCGCCGGTCCGGGCCGACGCGAAGCGGGCGATCGCCGGGGCGCCGTTTGGCGCGGGCGCGGATTCGCCTTTGCTCGCCGACTTCCGGAAGAAGGTGGACGCGCTCGACGCCTCCGCCGAGGTCAAGGCGCGGCTGGTCGCCGACGCTTCCGCGGCGCTCTCCGGCCCGTTTCGGCGGGCGGTCGGCGACATGCTGGCGACGCTGGAGGCGATCGAGCCCAAGGCGACCGGGAATAGCGGCGCGTGGAGCCTTCCCAGCGGCGCGGAATATTATGCCTCGCGGCTTCGCGCCCAGACCACCACCGATCTTTCCGCCGACCGGATCCACCAGATCGGACTGGACGAAGTGGCCCGGATCCACCGCGAGATGGAGGCGATCAAGGCGCAGGTCGGCTTCAAGGGGACGCTCCAGGCCTTCTTCCAGCACATCAAGACCGGCCGGCAGTATAAATATCCGAACAGCGACGAGGGCCGGCGGGCCTATCTCGCCGACGCCAACGCCTTCATCGCGCAGGTGATGGCGCAGGCGCCCAAATGGTTCAGCCGCCTGCCCAAGGCGCCGCTCGAGGTTCGGGCGGTCGAGACCTGGCGGCAGGAGACGGCCTCGGTCGCCTTCTACAACCGGCCCTCGCCCGACGGCTCGAGGCCGGGCATCTTCTACGTCAACCTCGCCGACATGAATCAGGTGCTGAAGCCGCAGATCGAGGGCATCGCCTATCATGAGGGCGCGCCCGGCCATCATTTCCAGATCGCGCTCCAGCAGGAGCTGGACGGCGTTCCCAAGTTCCGCCGCTTCGGCGGCTACGGCGCCTATAGCGAGGGCTGGGGCCTCTATGCCGAGCGGCTGGGCCGGGAGATGGGCTTCTACAAGGATCCCTATTCGCTGTTCGGCCACCTGTCGCTCGAGCTTTGGCGGGCGGTCCGGCTGGTCACCGACACCGGCCTCCATTCGAAGCGCTGGACCCGCGAGCAGGCGATCAAATATTTCCAGGACAATTCGCTCCTGTCCGAGCGCGACATCGTCAAGGAGGTGGAGCGCTACATCAACAATCCGGGCCAGGCGACGAGCTACAAGATCGGCCAGCTCAAGATATTGGAGCTTCGCGAGCGAGCGAAAAGCGAGTTGGGCCCCCGCTTCGACATCCGCGACTTCCATGCGGCGGTGCTTGAGAACGGGCCCTTGCCGCTCGACATATTGGAGCAGCAGGTCGAAGCGTATATCGCGGCGAAGAAGGAGTAGAAGGGCGACCACGGACGCGTTCGTCATCCCGGACTTGATCCGGGATCCATGAACACCGATCGTGGAAGCGTCGAACTACCGTGTTCATGGGTTCCGGCTTTCGCCGGAATGACGGCATAGGAGAGACGGACATGGCCAAGGGTCAGAAGAAGAGCAACAAGGAAGCGCGCAAGCCCAAGAAGGAGGTCAAGAAGACCATCGCCGCCAATCCCTCTTCCAAGGGCGGCGGCGGGCTTTCGAACGGCTGATGGCCGAGCCCTTTGCCCGCCACCGCCAACCCTGGAAGCAGGAGGAGATTCAGAAGCTTCACCTGCTGGCGGGCAAGGGCATGTCGCTGAAGGCGGTCGCCAAGGCATTGACCCGGACCGAGGAGTCGGTGAAGGAGCGCGCCAAACAGGACGGGCTGAAGATCAGCAAGTTGCGCTGAGGCCCGACCAGCCTTCCGTCATTCCCGCGAAAGCGGGAATCCATTCGGGCTCAGCATGGATTCCCGCTTTCGCGGGAATGACGGGGAAACACGAATGAAGAGACGAGACATGGCCGATACGCCCCCCGACCGACTTTCGCTCAACCCGCGAAGCCCGTTCTTCGATGGCGAGCTGCTGCGCCGGGGAGTCGGCATTCGCTTCAAGGGCAAGGAGCGAACGGACGTCGAGGAATATAGCGTCTCGGAAGGCTGGATCCGGGTCGCCGCGGGGCGGAGCATGGACCGGTTCGGCCAGCCGATGACGATCAAGCTGAAGGGCGAGGTCGATCCCTTCTTCCAGGATGCCAAAGCGGCGGAAGCGGGCGGAGAGACGGCGGGCGAGGAAGCCTGATCCGTCATCCCGGCGAAAGCCGGGACCTCGGGACAAGAGGTCTCAATGGGTCTCAACGAGGTCCCGGCTTTCGCCGGGATGACGGCTTTCAATCCGTCTCGGCCTGATCCTCTCCCTCGGTGGCGAGGGCCTCGAAGAAGGCCGCCACCGTCGGCTCCGTCATTTCCGGCGCCAGCCCCCGGGTGAAATGCTCGCCGAGCTTGCGGTAGCTCTCGAACTGCGATTCCGAGAAGAATTGGTCGCCGGTCGTCTCGTGCGGGAAGGTGGCGCTGTTGTTGGCGTAGGCGACGACGTCCAGAGGCAGCTCGCGGCCGAAGAAGCTGGGCTTGATGTAGAGGATCCGGCCGACCCGTCCGCCGCCATAATCCACCTCGCCCAGGGCCCAGGCATATTGCGGCTCGATCGCGCGATCGCGGCTGGAGATGCACATCGGCCCGAACCTGATGTCGACGTTGAGGTCGATCTTCACCTTGCGGACCGCATTGCCGAGATCGTCGAACGCGCATTTGGGGTCGGCGCCGGCGTCGCTGACGAGGATGTAGCGGCAGCGCCTGCGGACCATCTCGTAAATGGCCAGATTCTCGAAATGGCCGCCGTCGGAGAGGTAGATGTCGCGGCCCCTGTCGTCGGTCGAGCCGGCGAGCTCGCGCAGGAGGGCGCGAAGCGAATTGTTGGGCCCCGACAGGTTGACGTCCTCGCCGAGCCGCTCGGCCAGCGCCGGATTGGGCAGCCAGGCGCCGAGCCGGACGTTGAACAGGGTCATCAGGAAGGCGGTGGCCGGCGAGCTGTGATAGCCCATGTTCGGGCTCGCCGCGGCGCCCGAGATCGACACCGCCGTCGCCAGGCTGACGCCGTTGCCCGGCATCGCCAGATCGGGCTCGCTGCCCCCGTAGGTGAGCGAGGATATGTAGGCGCCGTCGCGAACGCGCCGGGGCGGGGTGGGTCGGGGGTCGAGCAGGGCGCTGCCGCTGAACAAAGGCGAGAAGATGAACGGCTCCGCCTTGCGCTCCTGCCAGGCGAGGTTCTCGGCGTGGGTGACGTTCAGGCAGACGTTGATGATCGGATAGAGCACCGCTCGGCCGCCATGCCCGGGTACCAGCTCATGGAGACGGATATTGTCGGCGGGATCGAAGCCGGTGAACGGGTTGGGAGCGCGCTCGGGTCGGGCGCCGCCGGGGAAGGCTCGGGCCAGCCGGTTACGGTAGAGGCCGTTCAGCGAAAAGCGGTTCACCTGGATCGCACCGCTGAAGAAATAAAGCAGCAGCGAGAGGACCAGGACGATCAGCCAGTGGGCGCTGACTCCGGCGTCGAGCGCCTTCCAGATCGTCTCGACGAAAGCCAGCTTCGACGCCAGCGCGGAGGCGACCATCGCCTCGAGCCGGGCGAGGATGACCAGGAGCGAGACCGCGAACAGGCCGGTGCACAGGGCGATGACGAGATGCATGGGCACGATCTTCATCAGCCGGCCCGCCAGCCCCTTGACCAGGCTGCCGCTATTCTCGCTCTTGCCGCCGGCGACGGCGCCGCCGCCGGCGACCAGCGCGACCAGCGCCGAGAGCGACATGTCGACCCGGCCGAGAAAGCGGTTGAGCAGCCAGTTGATCAGGAGCGCCGAGCCGGCCGCGACCGTCCACAGGATCATCGGCTTGATCTTGACCGCCGAGAGGCGCGCGAGCCATTCGCGATCAGAATCGGGCTGGCTGCTGGCGCCGGCCGAGCTTCGGAACCCGGCGAGGACGATGGCCGAGACGAGGTGGGAGCCCATCAGCCAGAGCGGCGCCATTGTCGCCAGGAAGACGGCCCGGCCCGAAGTCGCGAATTGCTCGGCGGGCGGCAGCGGCGATGGGGGAAAGCCGAACAGGGCCTGATAGAGCCGGGCGCCGACGAGCACCGCGGCGATCCCGAACAGCATCGCCGCCAGCCAGACGGGCACGTCGTGGAGGAAATTGCCGCGATAATCGTGCTCGTGACCCTTGCGGTTGAGGGTCAGCCCGGCCGCGAACAGGCCGAGGAACATGCCGCCGAACGACACCAGGGCGAAGGCCGCCCCGGCCGTCCCGAGCCAGTAGGGCGAAATCCACAGGTCGTAGCCGAGCGCGTAGGTTCCCGCCGCCGCCCAGAGGATGAGCGGGCCGACGATCCGCTTCATCAGCCAGCCGTCGGCGCCGCCGGGCCGCACCTTCACGCCCGGCCCGTAGCTCGGCAGTGCCCTGACCGTGAACCAGCTCGCTACCCCCAACCCCAGTGCGCCGAGGGCGAGGAAGCCTTCGAGCAGGCCGGGAGTCGCCGCCACCCGCCAGGGAAAGGCGACGACGCTGGTGAGGAAGATGTTCGGGATCAGGGCAACGAGGACGAGGAGCGGCCCGAACAGAAGCCAGTTGAGCGAGATGTTGCGGAAGGAGATGGCGATCGCCGTCCAGGTATCGTTCGAGCCGATCCCGACCCGCGGAGTCAGATAGTTCGAATTCTCGCGCAGATTCTTGATCTCGGCGGGCTCGTCCTCGTTTCCGAGCGCCGTCATCACCGCCTCGGCTTGCCCGCCCTGCTCGCGGATCCAGCGCTGCAGCCAGCCGTGCAGATAGCCGCCGCCCGAGACGCTGGAGAGATAGTGGAAGCCGGTGAGCAGCCGCTTCCGGCTCAGCGCCTGGACCACCCCGAGCGCGAAGGCGGCGCTCCGGATGCCGCCTCCGGAGAGGCAGAGCGCGGCCTGGCCGCGGTCGAAGGCGAGGTCGCCGAGGTCGACCGGCTCGCCCGATGGCGGCTCGCCCCAGATCAGCCGGAATTCGGTCTCGAGCACTTCGGCCGTCGAGGCCACGTGCACATTCGCTTTTCCGTCCGCCACGATCCGCCCCCCGAGTCGCCCGATCCCGAGAGGAACAGAAAAGCGCGCCGCTGACAATCGCCCGGACCGATCGTCATCCCCGCCAAGGCGGGGACCCAGACTTCCTTTCCAACGCGGAGCGGCTCGTCCGTAGCTGGATTCCCGCTTTCGCGGGAATGACGAAGGAGGCTACAGCCCCAGCCGCTCCAGCGGTCCGCCGAACGTGCCGGCCACCATCTCCGCCTGGATCCGGGTCGCGGGCCACAGGCGCCCGAAGGGCGGGACGATCCGATCGCGGATCCAGGGGAGGATGAGGCTGTCCGACTGATAGGCGGGCGTGAAGAGGGCGGAGAGCGCCTGGTAGAGGCGGACGTGGGAGCGGCGCAGGGCCACCGCCCGCCGGAGCGCCGAGTCGAGCTCCGCCTCCTCGTTCAAGGCCGTGGCCAGGGCCCAGGCGTCGAGCAGGGCCATGTTCGCCCCCTGGCCGAGCTGCGGGCTGGTCGAATGCCAGGAATCGCCGATGTGGATGAGGCCCGCCGAGGCGGGCTCGCGGAGGGTTCGGTGGGCGTAGCGGGCGAAGGTCAGGCGCTCCAGGCCGTCGATCTGGTCGAGGAGGGGCGCGGTCGCCGGCCACAGGGCCCGGACCTCGTCCTTCCAGAGGGCGAGGCCGCCGGCCCGCCAGTCGGCGAGACGGTCGCCGCGCAGGAGCCAGAAGAAGGCGGCCTGGCGGCGCTCGCCGCCGGGGGCGAGGCCGACGGGAAGGACGCCTGTCATGACGTTCGCCCGCCGGTAGCGCTGCTCGAGCGCGGTCTCGTCGAAGCCGTTCACCCAGTCGAGGCTCGCCCACAAGGCGCCATAGGCCAGGGGCCGAGCCGCTTCGCCGGCCAGCGGCGAGCCGGCGCCGAGCGCGTCGACGACGAGATCGTGGGGCGGGGAAGACTCGCCGCCGGCGAATTTCAGTCGTCCTCGCGCCACGCCGGTCACGGTGCGGCCGGTGTGGATCGCGATCCGCTCCGCCGTCACCGCGCGATGGAGGATGTCGAACAAAGCGGAGCGGTGGACCCCGTAGCCGAGCGCGCCCGGGCGGCGAAGCCATTCGTAGCGGACGTCGAGTACGACCCGTCCGGACGGCTCGGCCCTGCCGAGCAGCCGCTCGACCGGCGCCGCCGCCCCGAGGAGCGCCGCCGCCAGTCCGAGCCGCTCGAGCACGGCCAGCCCCGTCGGCTGGATCATCAGGCCCGATCCGACCGGCCGCGGCGAATCGAACCGCTCGTAGATACAGACCCGGTGACCCTCGCGGGCGAGCAGCAAGGCCGCCGCCAAGCCCCCGATCCCGCACCCGGCGACGCCGATGTCCAGCCCCCGCATGATAAGAGAATAGCGCGGCGTCGGGAGGGGTGGAAGTGACGCGTCATCCCGGCGAAAGCCGGGACCTCCGGTCGAGAAGTCTCAGGCGGTCTCCACGAGACCCCGGCTTTCGCCGGGGTGACGAGGGGGTCACCGCCCCCTGAAGCCGGAGAGGAGGCGGCGGTGGGCTCGGGGTTCGAAGGCGTTGCCGGGGCTTTCCGGGTCGAGCAGCTCGTTCTTCGCCACGGCCTTGAGGGGAGCGCTGAACTCGGGCGGGCGGTAGGGGATAAGGGTTCGGCCCTTGCCGCGCAGCCGCTCGATCGTGGCGATCAGGGAACCGCTTTTCGCGCAGGAGGCTGCGACCTCGGCCGGATCGACCCCGAGATGCTCGGCGATGAGATCGGCGCGAAGCCGCTTGATCGTCGCGCCCGCCGACTCGTTGCCGGGCAGCCGGGCGTCGATCATCACGTCGCACTCGCTGTCGAGGCCCATCGAGCGGTTGTTGAGATTGGCCGACCCGACCCGGATGACGACATCGTCGACGACCATGATCTTGGCGTGGACGTAAATGTCTTCGCCGCCCTCGGTCACCGGCGTGTAGATCCGGAAGCGGCCGTAGCGGTCCTTGCGCTCGAGCGCCTTGACCAGTTCGGCGCGGGCCGGGCCCATGACCGATTCGTCGAGCCAGCCATAGCCCGCTTTCGGGTTGACGATGACGAATTCGGGCCCGTCCGGCTCGGCCAGGCGCCGGCCCATCGCCTCGGCCACGACCCGCGAGGCGAAATATTGGGTCTCGATATAGACGTGGCGACGGGCGCTGGCGACGAGGTCGGCGAACAGGGCCTCGATCTCGCGGACCTGAGACCAGCGTCCGTGCTCGGCCCGGGTCCGGGCGATGGCGAGATCCACGTCGAGAAAATCCGGCTCGAGCTCGTCCGGCCAGGCGTCGCCGCCGCCGCCCGCGCTCGCCAGGCGTTCTTCGGTGGCGGCCTCCCAGCGCAGTCGGGCGAGCTCGCCCAGAGCGAGCGCGGCGGCGCCGTCGACCGCCATGGTCGCGTCGTGCCAGGGCGGATAGCGGCGGCGCGTGGTCGGGCGGCGGCGGCCGGGATCGTCGTCCAGATGCGCGCGGGTGTCCCAGCGGTCGGCGGTGATGTCGATGCCGCCGCAAAAGGCGAGGGCATCGTCGATGACGGCGATCTTCTGGTGATGGCTGCCCGCGGTGGGATGGGCGTAATCGAGCTTGAAATGGATTTGAGGGCTGGCGCGCCAGGCGGCCATTCTCGCCAGAGTCGTTCCGCGCCCGAGGATGCTGTAGGCCATCCCGCTCCAGGCGAGCATGAAGATTTTCAGCCCGGGCCGGTGCTTGACCAGCCAGGAGACGAACGGCCCCAGGCAATTGGGCGGATCGCCCTTGCCGCCCGGCTCGTCGAGCGGGATCCGGGTATCGAGATCCCAGCCGATCAGAAGGATCTGCTTCTCCGCCTTCAGCATCGCCTGGCGGACGAGCCGGAAATAATCGCAGCCGTCGACGATCAGGGACGCGCGATGGGCGCGGGCCACCCGCCAGCAATTGCGGCCGGGCTCGAGATTGAAGATGCGGCTTTCCCCGCTTCGCTGCGTTTTGGTGGTCACGCTATCCGGAACGTATCTCGTGCCGCAGCCGTTCCAATCTGAATTCCTCTCCCGCTTTTCGCGGGAGAGGAGGGGCCCAGGCCGTAGGCTTGGGAGGTGAGGGTCTTGCTGACTGTGGAGTACAGACCCTCACCTCCCACCGCTTCGCGGCGGGCCCCTCCTCTCCCGTAAAGACGGGAGAGGGGTTGGTGCCGAAGGAGAATTCATTTGCGTAACGCTGCCCTGATCGCCCTGCTGCTCGCCACCGCCGCCTGCACGACCCGTCCCGCCGGGCCGCCCGCGACGGCCGCCCCGGCGGCGGAGGGGTACGACCTCGCGGCGCAGCGGGCCAAGATCGCCCGGATCCCGATGGCGCCGGACACCGCCTTCCTCAACGCCGAGGAGCGGGCGGTGGTCAATCTGCTGATCCAGGCGGCCGAGCTGATGAACCCCATCTACCTCAGGCAGCGCTCGATCGAGAATCCGACGATCCGGGCCGAGATCGCGCGCAGCCAGCATCCGCAGAAGGCGGCCTTGCTCGACATGTTCGATCTTCATTTCGGACCGTGGGACACGCTGGCCGAGAACCATCCCTTCTACGGCGGCGAGAAGATGCCGGCCGGGGCCGGTTTCTACCCGCGGGATCTGACCAAGGCCGAGCTCGAGTCCTATCTGATCGCCAATCCGGGCCAGAAGGAGGCGCTGACCAGCGGCTATACCGTCGTCAAGCGGCGGGGCGACCGGCTGGTCGCGGTGCCCTACAGCGTCGAATACAGGCCATGGCTCGAGCCGGCGGCGAAGCTGCTCGAGCGGGCCGCGGCGCGGACGAGCAACGCCTCGCTCCGCAAGTTCCTGAACCTGCGCGCCAAGGCCTTCCGGACCAACGATTATTACGAATCCGAGCTGGCCTGGATGGAGGTCAGCGGAACGCCGATCGAAGTCGTGGTCGGGCCGTATGAGGTCTATACCGACTCGCTCTACGGCACCAAGACGGCGTTCGAGGCCTTCGTGACCGTTCAGGATCCGAGCGAGAGCTCGGCTTTGTCGCACTACAAGGCCCTGCTCCCCGACATGGAGCGCAACCTGCCGGTCGAGGACAAGTACAAGAATTTCAACCGACCCTTCGCGTCGCCCATCCTCGTCGCCGACCAGGTCCATGGCGGCGGCGACAATGTGCCCGGAGTCCAGACCATCGCCTTCAACCTTCCGAACGACGAGCGCGTGCGGGAGGCGAAAGGGGCGAAGAAGGTGATCCTGGCGAACGTCCTCGGCGCCAAATACGACCGCATCCTGGCGCCGATGGCGGGGCTGGTCCTGGTTCCCGACCAGGCGCGTCTGGTGACCAAGAAATATATGACCCAGGAGACCCTGTTCCACGAGCTTTCGCACAGCCTGGGGCCGGGGACGATCAGCGTCGGCGGGCGGCAGACGACGGTCAATGCCGAATTGAAGGATCAGTATAGCGCCAGCGAGGAAGCGAAAGCGGACGTGATGGGGGTGTATAACATCCTCTATCTGATGAAGCGCGGCGAGCTTCCGGTCGCCGAGCGCGAGCAGCTGCTCGCCAGCTATTTCGTCGGGATCTTCCGGGCGGTCCGTTTCGGCACCGACGAAGCGCACGGCCGGGGCGCGGCGATGCAGTACAATTATCTGAAGGAAAAGGGCGCGTTCCGCTGGGACGAGGGGGCCGACCGCTTCCGGGTCGATTACGACCGGATGGAGGCGGGCCTTCGCGATCTCCTGGCGACTCTGGTCCGGCTTCAGGGCGACGGCGATTATGCCGGCACCAAGGCCATCTTCGACCTTCATGCCCGGCTGGACGAGCGGGCTCGGGCGGTGCTCGCGACGACGGCGCATATTCCGACCGACATCCAGCCGGTCTATCCGATGAAGGTTTAGGGGCGAGAAAAATCCTCCCCCGGATTTCCGGGGGAGGGGGACCGCGCGAAGCGCGGTGGAGGGGAACTTCGGAGGCTGAAAGAACCCCTCCACCAGGCTTCGCCTGGTCCCCCTCCCCGAGAAATCTCGGGGAGGATTAAAGGAAGTAGGAGCGAGAATGGATTATCAGGCCCTGGTCGACGAGGTGCTCGCCGACGTCTCCGCCTACAAGGGGCAGGGGAATGTCGCCTCCTATATCCCGGCGCTGGCGCAGGCGGATCCCAACAAGCTCGGCCTCGCGCTCGTGCTCGAGGACGGATCGAGCTATGCCGCCGGCGACGCGGACGAGGCTTTCTCGATCCAGAGCATCTCCTACGTCTTCGCTTTGTGCCTGGCCCTTCACCACGTCAAAGCCTCCTTGTGGAACCATGTCGGCCGCGAGCCGGCGGGATCGCCGGTCAATTCGATCCTTCAGCTCGAAATGGAGAAAGGGCGGCCGCGCAACCCGATGACCAGCGCCGGCGCACTGGTCGTCTGCGACCAGCTGGTCGGCTCGGCGGGCGGCGCCGATTCCGCGGTGGGCGAGCTGGTCGGCTTCCTCCGCGAGCGCTGCGGGAGCGACAAGGTGTCGATCGACGAAAGCCTTGCGATGTCGGAATCGCGGGCGGGCGCGTTCAACCGCAGCCTCGCCCATTTCATCGCCGCCTTCGGCAACCTCGCCAACCCGGTGGAAGCGGTGCTTTCCACTTATTACCGGCAATGCTCGGTCGCGATGAGCTGTCGCCAGCTCGCCCAGGCCGCCCTGTTCCTGGCCTTCGACGGAGTCGATCCGCGCACCGGGGACCAGGTCACCATCGCCTCGCGCTCGCGCCGAATCAACGCCCTGATGCTGACCTCCGGCCATTACGACAATAGCGGCGATTTCGCCTTCCGGGTCGGCCTTCCGGGCAAGAGCGCGATGAGCGGGGGGGTGCTGGCCATCATCCCGGGCCACGGCGCCGCCTGCGCCTGGTCGCCCGGCCTCAACGCGGCGGGGACCTCGCTGGCCGGGGCGATGGCGCTGGAGAGGCTGGCGGAGAAAACGGGCTGGTCGGTGTTCGTATAGTTCAATTCCTCCCCCGGATTACCGGGGGAGGGGGACCGCGCGAAGCGCGGTGGTGGGGTTCTTCCGACGCCCAAGAGCCCCTCCACCATGCTTCGCATGGTCCCCCTCCCCGAGAAATCTCGGGGAGGAATTTAGTCCGTCGCATGTTACCAAGCCCCCATGCTGACCGCGCTCCTCCTCGCCGCCGCCGTCCCGGCCCCGCCGGCCTGCCCGATCGAAAAGGCGGTCTACCGCCTTAAGGGCGATCCCAAGTTCACCGCCGGCTTCGCCCGGCAGGACCGGCGCGATGCCGGGGCCTCGGACCTCGTCCTGTGGCTGAACACGCCCAAGCGGACCTACTGGTTCGGATTCGGCTCGCCCAACGGCTATGGCGGCACCTATCTGACTCCGGAGATCGACCCGCGGATCTCGGTGCGCCTCTCGGACGACGAGGAGCGGGACGCGGCGAAGAGAATGGAGCCGCCGGATCCGCTAAGCATCCAGTTCGATGCCTTTCGCGCCGATCTAGCCGCCTTCGCGGCGCCGCCCCAATCGAGCGACAAGCCGCCGTCGCTGCTCTTCGCGCGCGGCCTTGGCCCCGCGCTCTGGTACGGTCCGTCGACCCTCGCTGGCAACGATTCCACGGCCGAGCCGGAAGGCATGCCGATCAGCCTGTTCGTCCCGGCCGGCTGCGGCGGGCCGCCGCGGGAGAAGAGATAGGCGGGCCCCGGCTTTCGCCGGGGTGACGGATCATTCCAGGTCGAAGCGGATGAAGCGGCCGGCTTCGCTGCGGCGGACCGACTGGGCTTCCAGCCGCTCGAGCATGCCCTTCGGCATCTTCCGGCGGAGCGGACCGCGCTTGTCCATGATCAGGGTCTTGGAGCCCCAGTGGCGGGCGAGGCGGAGGCGCTCGTCGCGGCTCAGGGCGGGGTCGAACAGGCGCTCGGCGGCGGCCTGACGCTCGGCGAGGCCTTCGATCATCGGCTCGGGCCACGGCACCGAGACGACCCGCTGGCCGGTGGCGACGATCGGCCAGGCGAAGACGTCGTAGGCGGCGACCGGCTCCGAATCCGGTATGTCGCCCGTGAGGGCGAGCGCGGCGTCGAAGCTGCTGCCTTCCTTTTCGAACACTTGCTGCTCGCCGGCAAGCTGGGCGCCGGTCATGATCCCGAAGACAGCGAGGCAGAGCAGGGCGAAGGCGAAGAGGCCGAGCTGGGCGGAGCGCGGCAAGGTGCGCCAATCGTCGACCAGCGCCAGGAACAAGGCGCCGAGGCCGATGTGGAGCATCAGCACCGCGGGCATGACGAAGCGGGTGGCGATGAGCAGTCCGAACCAGCCCAAGGCGAAGATCCCGGCGAACAGGACGAAGGCGGCGAGGACGGGCAGAGCGGTTCGGGCGAAGCGGCGGTGGCGAAGCCCCCACAGGCCGAGCAGCGACGGAACGAAGGCGACGACCAGCATCAGCGGATGGTAGAAATTGACTCCGCCGGTCCAGCTCGGAAGGCCGGCGCGCGCGATCGCCTCGAACGGATTGTGATAGGGCCAGGCCATCGACAGCAGGATTCCGGCGGCCAGTGCCGCGGCGGTGCCGGCCCGGGCCTTCAGGCTCGCGCCCGGCCAGAGCAGGATGAAGCAGCCCGCCGCCATGAAGCCGATGCCGGCGCCGAGCTGGTGGGTGGCGAACATGAAGGCGGCGAGCGGGACAATCGCCCAGGCGAGGACGGGCCGTTCGAAGGCCCGGATGACCAGGGCCCAGAGCAGCAGCGAAAGGCCGATCAGCAGGGCCGCGGGATAGGCGATGCCCTCGATCAGGGTGCCGAGCGAATGATAGCCGGTATGGCTGAACGGAAGCGACCAGCCGAAGACCATGGCGCCGAGCAGGGCGAGCGGGCCCCACGGGCTTCGGTAGAAAGCGCGGCCGAAGGCGTAGAGGCCGGCGAGCAGGGTAAAGGCGCTGACGAAGCCGGCGAAGGCGATGGCCTGCCAGGCGTTCCAGCCGAAGGCCCGGGCGACCAGCGCGACCGCGACCCAATAAGGGTGGAAGTGCCGGGAGCCTTCCCCGGTCGCAACGAACGGATTGGCGGGATGGAAGGGGTCGGCGATCAGCTCCCGAAGCGTGGCGAGATGCTGCCACAGGTCGCGCGAGGTCTGGTTGAGGAAATGGCCGCCCGAGAAATTCCAGGCGGCGAGGCCGTAGACGATCAGGCCCGCGACCCAGAAGCACAGGCTCGGGCGGCGAAGCAGGCGTCGGAGCGGCCCCGCTTGCGCCGGGACGGGCGGGAGGGTGTCGGCGAGGCTTGCCATGGACGGGCTAAGCGAGGCGGGCGACGAAGTGCAGCCGGCGGTCGAACAGCCAGCTGAACGGCGCCGGGTAGAGGCCGACCTTGTCGGTCAGCCGCTCGACCTTGAGGCCGAGCTTCGACCAGATCGAGCGCCATTCGGGATCGGAGAGATAATTGTAGGGGAGGACGACTCCGTGCTGGGCGTTGCCGACCCAGTCCATGAAGCGGAGCGTGGCGTCGGCGAGCACCCCTTCGCGGAAATGGTCCTTGATGACGATCCCGCCCCTGGAGACCCGCTTCGCCTCGGCGAGCAGGCTGGCGGGCGCCTCGGTGTGATGGAGGACGTCGACGAACAGGGCGATGTCGAAATGATCGTCGGCCCAGGGGATCGTGTCGCCGTCGAACTCGGTGACCGGGATTTCGGTGCCCGGGCGGACGAGGACGTCGATGCCTTCGATGCGGATGTCCGGGCGGAGCGCCATGATCCGGCTGGCGAGGGTGCCGCTGCCGCAGCCGATGTCGAGGACCCGGGCATTGGCGGGAATGAAGTCGGCGAGCGTTCGGGTCAGAACCTCGATCCGGCGGTCGAACACCGCCTTGCCGTGCACTTTCCGGTGGATTCGCTGGAAGAGGCTCATGGCGATTACCTTTGCGGATTGCGGGCGGGGTGGGAGAGCAGCTCGAGAAGGAAGGCGGTGAGCATGAGCTGCAGGCCGATGCCCGCGGAAAGGACGGAGGGGATGGAGAGGCGCATCAGCATGTCCGGGTTCATGTCGCTGAAGCCGCCGCCGGCCCAGGAGGCCAGAGCGACGATTGCGCCGGCAAGGCCGGCGAGCATCATCGCGCCGCCGATCAGCGAGCCTTTGTCGATCGTGAGCAGGGCCCGGGCGCGCTCGAGGCCCCGGCCGGCGGACCAGTAACGCTCGCGCACCCCGAACAGGCCGGCGAGGAGGCCGAAGCTCATCATCTGGGCGCCGATCAGCATTCCGGCGCCGGCGAAGAGCAGGGAATGGACCCCGAAGCGGACGCTTCCGACGGTCACGTCCCCGGGGAGCAGTCCGAGGAAGACGGCGAAGCTCAGGGCGAACAGGCCGAGGCCCGGGTAAAGGTAGAGGGAGCGCGGAGCGAAGAGCAGAAGGAATTTAAGATGCCGCCAGCCGTCGCGCCAGCTGCGCAGATGGGGCGGGCGCGAGCGGCCGTCCTTGCTGAGGGTCGCGGGCACTTCGGCCATGGACAGGCCGGCGAGCTGCGCCTTGACGATCATCTCCGAGGCATATTCCATGCCGGAGGAGGAGAGGCCGAGCGACTGGACGGCCTCGCGGCTGAAGGCGCGAAGGCCGCAATGGAAGTCGCCGATCGGAGCGGAGAAGAAGATTCGGCCGGCGAGGCTCAGGACCGGATTGCCGAGATAGCGGTGGAGGGGCGGCATCGCGCCCTTGCCGATGCCGCCGAGGAAGCGGTTGCCGACGACCAGCTCGGTACCGGCGCGAAGCCGGTCGAGAAAGGGCATCAGGTCCATGAAATCGTAGCTGCAATCGGCGTCGGCCATGGCGACATAGGTGCCCCTTGCGGCGTCGATCCCGGCGCGAAGGGCGGCGCCGTAGCCGCGCTCGGCGACCGGAACGACCCGAGCGCCGGCGCCAATGGCGATGGCGGTGGAGCCGTCGGTCGAGCCGTTGTCGGCGACGACGACCTCGCCCGAAACGTCATAAGCGTGGAGGAAGCGCCGCGCCCGGTCGATCACCTGGTCCAGGGTCTCGGCCTCGTTGAGGCAGGGAATGACGATGGTAAGCTCGCACTCCGCGGAGGCAGCCTGGGGCACGAAACCCACCGGCGTTTCCGTCCGCGCCTGTTTCTTCACCCCCTGCACCTTGGAATTCTCCCCGTTTTTCGGTCCTTGCGAGGGGTTTGGCAGGCCATGGTTAATTTTCTGTTGATGGGGGGCGAACCCGTCATTCCCGCGAAAGCGGGAATCCAGCGGGCGGTAGAGCGGCTCCGAGGCTGTCTGGATTCCCGCTTTCGCGGGAATGACGGGAGGGGTCGTAGGACGAATCCCGGAACCTGCCCTTGTCGCGCCGCATTGTCCTGCTTATGGCCCCGGCAACCCTTACTCACCCGAGAGATTAGATTCCATGAGCCTCCGCAACGTGGCCATCATCGCGCACGTCGATCACGGCAAGACCACCCTGGTCGATCAGCTGTTCCGCCAGTCCGGCACCTTCCGCGACAATCAGCGCGTGGAAGAGCGCGCGATGGATTCCAACGACCTGGAGAAGGAGCGGGGGATCACCATCCTCGCCAAATGCACCTCGGTCGAGTGGCAGGGGACCCATATCAACATCGTCGACACGCCCGGTCACGCCGATTTCGGCGCCGAGGTCGAGCGGATCCTCTCCATGGTCGACGGGGTGATATTGCTCGTCGACGCGGCCGAGGGGCCGATGCCGCAGACCAAGTTCGTCACCGGCAAGGCGCTGGCGCTGGGGCTGAGGCCGATCGTCGTCGTCAACAAGATCGACCGCCCCGACGCCCGGCCGGCGGAAGTGCTCGACGAGGTGTTCGAGCTCTTCCTGACGCTCGAGGCGAGCGACGAGCAGCTCGATTTCCCGACCCTCTACGCTTCGGGCCGCGCCGGCTATGCCGGCCTGGGCGACGACGTCCGCGAAGGCGACCTGACCCCGTTGTTCGAGGCGATCGTCGGCCACATCCCGGCGCCCGACGCCAATCCCGAAGGCCCGTTCCGGATGATCGGGGTGCTGCTCGACCGCGACCCCTTCCTCGGCCGGATCCTGACCGGACGGATCGAGAGCGGGCGGCTGCAGGTCAACATGCCGATCAAGGCGCTCGACGTCGACAATCAGGAGGTCGAGACCGGCCGCGCCACCAAGGTCTTCGCCTATCGCGGCCTCGAGCGGGTGCCGGTCGAGGCGGCGCAGGCGGGCGACATCGTCGCCATCGCCGGCCTGACCAAGGCGACCGTCTCCAACACCATCGCCGAAATGGCGGTCACGCGCGCCATCGCCGCTCGGCCGATCGACCCGCCGACCCTGGCGATGAGCTTCGCGGTCAACGACAGCCCCTATGCCGGGCGCGACGGCGACAAGGTGCAGAGCCGGGTGATCCGCGACCGGCTGGAGCGCGAGGCCGAGACCAACGTCGCCATCCGGCTGACCGAGAGCGCCGAGAAGGACGCCTTCGAGGTGGCCGGACGAGGCGAGCTCCAGCTCGGAGTCCTGATCGAGACGATGAGGCGCGAAGGCTTCGAGCTCTCGATCAGCCGCCCGCGGGTCCTCTTCAGGGACGGCGCCGGCGGCCGCGAGGAGCCCTATGAGACGGTCGTCATCGACGTCGACGAGGAGCATGCCGGGACCGTCGTCGAGAAGATGGCGCAGAGGAAGGGCGAGATGACCGACATGCGCCCGTCGGGCGGCGGCAAGACGAGGCTGACCTTCTCCGCGCCGTCGCGCGGCCTGATCGGCTATCATGGCGAGTTCCTCTCCGACACGCGCGGCACCGGGATCATGAACCGGTTGTTCGAGAAATACGGCCCCTACAGGGGCGCGATCACCGGCCGGCAGAACGGAGTGCTGATCTCGATGGAGCAGGGCGAGGCGGTCGGCTATGCGCTCAACATGCTCGAGGAGCGCGGAGTGCTGTTCATCTCGCCGGGCGAGAAATTGTACGAAGGCATGATCATCGGCGAGAACGCCAAGCCGCAGGACCTCGAGGTGAACCCCTTGAAGTCCAAGCAGCTGACCAACTTCCGCGCTTCCGGCCCGAAGGACGAATCGATCCGCCTGACCCCGCCCCGGCGGATGACCCTGGAGCAGGCGATCGCCTATATCCAGGACGACGAGCTGGTCGAGGTGACCCCCAAGGCGATTAGGCTGAGGAAACGGCATCTCGATCCGCACGAGCGCAAGCGGGCGAGCCGGAAGGCGGAGGCGGCCTAGGGCGCGACACGCCCTCGACCCCACATAACGAGAGGATCCGACGAACCATGCCGCCCTTCAAGGACACCTTCCAGGACCGGGTCGGTCAGGCCGCCGAAGCCAAGCGCAAGGCGCTCGAGAAGCTTCGTTCCAGGCCGCCGGTCGATGAAGCCGTCGCCGCCGCTCGCCAGGAGGCCAGCCGTCAGCGCGAGGCCCGGGCGGAAGAGAAAAGGGCCGCCAAGGCGGAAAAGGCGAAGGCCGCCGAGGGCGCCCGTACCGCCGCGAACGAAAAGGCCGCCGACGCCGCGGCCGAAGCCGCCTCCGCCCCGCCGCCGCCGACCGAAGCGGAGCGCAAGGCCGCCCGCGATGCCCGATACGCGGCCCGCAAAAGCCGAAAGTAAGTCGCCTCGGTTCATGACCGACGACGAGGTCGCCGCAGTCCATGAGGCGGCGCATGCGGTCTTCGCCGTCTTCGGCCAATGGACCAGGCTGGCCGGGCCGGTCGTGCTCAAGGGCCCGGGCTATGGCGACGTCGTCATGGGGACGAACATCGAAGCGATAAGGCGAACGATCGAGGCCGATCCCGGATTCGCCCGGGACCTGCCGCGGATCCACCTGGTGCGCTCGCTTCTGGCCGGCCCGATCGCCGAGCGGATCCTTGCCGCGGGCGGGCGGGCGGATCTCAGCGAAGACGAGCTTCGGGACGTTTCGAAAAACGATTACCGGGTGGCGGCGGAGCAGCTCGGCGAGCTGGAGACGCCGCGGCCCCGCTTGCTGGACCAACTCGAGCGGGAGGTCCGGGATCGGCTGGAGCAGCCCGTAATCTGGTCCGCCGTCGAGCGCTTCGCCGCCATCCTCCTCGAACGCCGCAGGCTGGAGGCCGAAGACGCCACGGCCATTCTCGAAGGCATGAGGACGGGGGCGCCGATCGACCTCGGCCCGGCGAAGGCGAAGGGCCCCTGGTCGGGCCTGCTTCGCGCATTCCTCCTGCGGGTCCGCCGCAATCGGGCACCGTAGGCATCGGATCAGGCCGTGGCCGCCCGACGCGCGGGCGGCTGGCCGCCGATCCAGCCTGCGGCTCCGGCGAGGATCCCCGCGCCGAGGCCGAGGCTCGCAATGAGCGGCGTCGGGACCTGGGCGAGCGAGGCGTAGAGGCTCTCCCAGCCCTCAGTCCGGCCGAGAGTCTCGAACAGGAGGCTCTGGACAAGAACGAGCCCGCCGACGATCAGGAACGGGCGGCCGTGCTTCGGCGCTCTCGCGTAAAGGAGAGCGGCGATGGCGACGGCGATGCCGTTGGCGATGTGAAGGCCGTAGGCGAAGCGGTAGAAGGTCTCCGGGCCGGTGATCGCCAGTGGCGGAAGCGCCGGCATCAGTCGCGACAGGATCGGGCCGAGCAGGAACAGGATCGGCGCGAGCATGTAGCGGGCGTGCGGGTGGACCTTCCGGCGCCACCTTATCGCCGAATAAAATAAGAAGGGCAAAGCGATCGAGGAAACGGCATCCATCGTCCCGAGCCGGGCTCCGAAGAGAGCATAGAAAGGATCCTGACCTGCGCCGAACTTGCCAGCCATGGTCTGAAGCACGAGCAGGCCGCCGGCCAGGAAGACCGGGAACAAGGCGAAGCTCGTCAGCCCCACGCCGCGGTGGACGGCGTTGCGGCGGCTGTGGATGGTCCAGCTTTGGAAGGCGAGTAGCAGGATCCACAGGGACGCGGTGATCCCGTGGACGTGGAACGCGACAGGGGAAGCGGTGAATTTCGAGAAATAGCCCGGCCAGAAGGCCAGTCCCGTCAGCGGGAACAGAAGCAGCAAATACCAGTGCACGTGGCGATACGGCATCGTCTCTCCCCCCGGAGTTCGGCGCAGCTTAGTGCCGGGCGGGGCTGTGCGCCAGCGGCCGCTTGCGTTTGAGGCGGCAGCCAGGCTGTATCGACATTCAGCGAGCTTGCGCTTCTAAAATCCTCCCCTGCATTTGCAGGGGAGGGGACCATGCGAAGCATGGTGGAGGGGTTCTTCTGACTTCGAAAGAACCCCTCCACCGCGCTTCGCGCGGTCCCCCTCCCCCGGAAATCCGGGGGAGGAATTAGAAGGACGACCTCGGCTGAAGGTCGATACGCTCTAGAAGCACTTCGAGATTCCGAGGGTGAACTGGACATAGCTGTAGCCGGAGCGCGGCGTTCCGGTGAGGGACGGCGTGTTGGTATAGGTGACGGCGCCGTTCAGCGACCAGTCGGAAGCGCGCGGGCTTCGGAAACGGGCATGGGCGTAGCGCGAGGCGCGCCAGCCGGATCCGGAATCGCGCTGCACGCCCACGCCGGCGGCGCCGAGCAGCTCCCAGCCGCCGACGAAGCGCCGCATCTGGGCCACCGGAAGCACCTCGGCATACCAGCGCGGCGAATAATAATCATATTCGCCGGGGTCGCTGCTCCGGAAATAGCGGCCGCGCAGCTGGGCGCTGAGGCCGATCTTCGGCTTCACGACGTGGATGTAGCTTGCGCGCAGGTGAGTCCTGACATTGTCGCCGGTGAATTTCTGGACCCCGGCGAGCGCGGTGAAGACGTTGCGGTCGTCGACCGGAAGGTCGACCGCGGCGCCGGCGAAGGTCGAATAGAGGCCCAGGTCGAGTCCCTGGCGGGTCTCGACGATGTCGCGCTCGACGAAGAATTCCTTGCGGATCTTTGCTTCGTCGTTGAGCGACAGCCCGCCGATGACGCTGTCCCCGTCCGTGCCCACCCGGGCCCGGAGCTGCCAGTTACCGAGCTTCTCGGCACCGGTCAGGAAGATTCGGTCGCGCGATTCCCAACCCCTGTCGCCGGGATCGTAGCGGGCCCGCTCGACCCGCATTCCGATCGAGCTCGTATCCCCGGAGTTACGAAGGCCGACGTCGAGCGCGGCCCTGGCCACCTCGGTCCCGTCGCTGTCGGAGGAGTAGAAGACCTCCGAGCCGACGGCCGGGCGAAGCGAGGATCCGGCCTCTTCGGCCTCGGCCGGCTCGACCGGCTCGGTTTCCCCGGCCGCCGCGGCCGCGGCGGGCTCGGAGTCTCCCGGCGGCGGCGGCGGGGCGAGCCCGGTGAGGGCGAGAAGCGCAACCGGAGCCGCCAGCAATCGGAATTTCCTCATGTTCCGCCCCATTCCTTTCTTCTTCCGGTGAGCTCGGCGACATAGCCCCAGAGCGAGACCGGCTGCATCAGCAGCGGATAGGCCAAAGCGAAGGCGGCGAAGCCGGTCAGGCTGCGCTCCATCTCGATGCCCGCGCGCCTCAGCATTCGCATCTGGATTCGAAAGATCACCAGGTTCCACAAAGCGGCCAGGGGCAGCACCAGAAGGGTGACCGGGCCCGCCAGCCAGTAAATTCCGCAAATCGCGAGCACCGACCCGGGAATGAAGACGACGGTGAAGGCGAGGTCGAGCGAGATGAACAGCAGGTTCCACCAGATGAACATCGTGCTCAGCCGCGGCTTGAACAGCAAAGACGGGTGGTGGGCCAGCGCCTCGACCATGCCCCGGGCCCAGCGCGTCCGCTGCCGGGCGAGCCCGCCGAAGGTCGGCGGCGCGTGGGTCCAGGCGATCGCGCCCGGGGAATAGCCGATCCGGTGGCCGCCGCGGAGCAGCGCCCAGGTGAGGACGATGTCCTCGCCCACCGTATCCGGCCAGCCGCCCGCGTCGAGCAGAGCCTGGCGCCGGTAGATCGAGAAGGCGCCCTGCGCCACCAAGGTGCCGCCATACATGCTCTGCATCCGCTTCACCGCGGCGATGCCGTGGAAATAATCCCATTGCTGGGCGCCCGCGATCAGGCTCTCGCGGGCATTGCCGACCAGCACAGCGCCCGCCACCGCCACGGTGTCCGGCGGGTCGGACAGCAGCCGGTCGACGATCGCCGAGAGGCTGCCCGGATGGAGGTGGGTGTCGGCGTCGATGGTGACGATGAGCTCGTGCCGGGCCCGTTGGAGGCCGGCGTTGAGAACCGTCGCCTTGCCCCGGTTCCGCTCGAAGCGGATCAGCCGAAGCTCGATGTCCGGCGAGGCTGCGAACAGCACCGCCCGGATATGCTCCACCGCCGCGGACGTGCCGTCCGCCGAACCGTCGTCGAGGACGATGATCTCGATCCTGCCCCGATAGCCGGCGTCGCGGACGCTCAGCAGGGTTTGCGCGATCGCCCTCTCCTCCTGATAGGCGGCGATTAGAACGCTGACCCCGGGATAGAAGAGCTGGCGCCGGTGCTTCCGCCTCGGCTCCATGAGCAGGCTGAAGAGAAGGAAGGCGTTCATGAAGCCGGGCACGTAGGCGATGAAGGTGAGAGCGGCCAAGGCGAGCAGCGGATGGGTCAAATTCCCAAGGTCGCCGAGCCAGGGCTGAGACACCCAGACGCTGAACGATGTCCAGGCGCAGGCGAAGGCGAGGGCGACGGCGAACTGCAGTCGGCAATTGCCATGCTCCCCGGCCTTGCCGCCGGCGTCCGCCGCATTGCCTGCAATGCCCTGTTCGAAGCCGGCCAACTCTACTCCGCCACGCACACCCGCGCCCACCGGCCTCCTTCGAGGCAGCGCATCCCGGACGAACGCGAGTGCCCCCGCTTCGATCCGGCGGAAGATGGTGAACGCCGTGGAAGCTATTTCCGATGATCCTTTTTCAACCGTGGAAGCCGCACACCAGGGCCCTTGAGGGGAGCCGAAGATGCAGGAAGAGATGGTGGCACGCGCGATCGACCTGCTGCTCGTCGCCGCCTTGTTCGCCGGTCAGGCCGCGCTCGCCCTCGGCGCGGTGCAATTGCCGGTCTAGCTTTCGGGTCTCACCACGAAGCAGCCGCGCCCCGACGCCAGAAGGCGCGCGCAAAGCCTGCGGGCGGCCGCCTCGTCCTCGATCCCGCCGATCCGTACCCGGTTGAGGCCGCCGCGATGCTGGCGGATCGCGGTCAGCGGCGCCAACTCCGGCACCCGGCTCTTCAGAGTGCGAACCTGAGCCTCTGCCGCCGGCGCGTTCCGGAAGGCTCCGACCTGGATCTGCCAGGCGCCCGCCGGTGGCGGCGCGGCGGTGGCGGCCGCTGGGGCCGTCGCGGCCGGAATCGCGGCATGGGCCTCCATTCCCGACCGCATGCCGGCGACGCCTTGCCCGATCCGGGCGGCGAAGGCGGGGTCGGGTCCGCCGTCCAGCGCCGATGAAAGCGCCCCGGCCGTCAGCACCGCTCCGGCCGCCGCGACCAGCGCCAGAGCGCCGACCGGCCATGACCGCGACGGGCGATAGAGCCGCGCCGCCGGTGGTCCGGCCTGGTGCTCCGGAGCGATCAGGATCTTCTCGTGGCGAATGATTCGCGTCCGATTCTAAAGGGGTTGCCCGGAACTGTTGAGATGCTCTCAAGGTTCCCCCGGTGCCGGGCCGTGAGGGGCCGTAGGGTGCGCTAAGTTGCGTTGCACTGAATGAAAGAGCCGACCGGGTGTGACACGATCCTCTTTTGCGCGGCGGACGGGCCGATGGCGGATCCCGGGCGGTCGGTCATCCCTGCACAATTTCTCCTTCCCCGCGGCATCCGGGCTGCAAGACGCCGTGCGAGAGGGGAGGCTGGCAATTCCATGAAGGCGGATCGATGACGGGACGGATGGAAATGAACGGGCGGAGCGGCGGCCAGAGCTGGCGGATGGCGGTATGGGGCGGAGCGGCGGCGCTGCTGCTCGCCCCGGCCGTCGCGATGCAGGTGACGGACGAGATGGCCTGGGATCCGGCCGATTTCATCCTGGTCGGGCTGATGCTCGCCGCGGCCTGCGGCGCCTGGGAGCTGGCGATGCTCAAGACGAAAAACCGGGCCTATGCCGCCGGCGCCATCGTCGCGGCGGGCGCGGCCTTCCTGCTCTTCCTGGTCAATGGAGCGGTCGGCTTCATCGGCAACGAGAACGATCCGGTCAACCTGGTCTTCTTCGGAGTGCTCACCGTCGCTCTCGGCGGGGCGATCATCGTCCGCTTCCGGCCCGAGGGCCTGGCCCGGACCATGGCGGTCACGGCCGGCGCCCAGGTCATGGCCGGGGCGTTGGCGGTGTCGATGGTCCCGGACGTGCGCGGCTTCCTGCTCGGGACGGCGATGTTCGTTCCGCTCTGGCTGCTCTCGTCCTGGCTGTTCGCCCGGGCGGCCCGGGAAACGGTGTAGCTTCCGTCATTCCCGCGAACGCGGGAATCCAGTTCGGAGTCGGGGCTGGATTCCCGCGTTCGCGGGAATGACGGGAGGGCGGAGCTGCGCCGGCTTACTTCTCCGCCGTCTCGCCGCGCAGGTGCTTAAGCTCGGCTTCAATCCTGGCGATGCCTTCGAGGATGTGGATCTGCTCCTCGTGGGTGAAGGCGTCCCGGTTCTCGTTCAGCCGGTCGATGAGCCGGACGATGATCAAAGGGGCGACTCCGAAGATCGAGATGTGCATCAGGACGAAGGCGAGAATCTGGCCGCCGAACGACTTGGGCGCGATGTCGCCATAGCCGGTGGAGGTCGCGGTGGCGCCGGCCCAATAGAGGCTGGTCAGGAAATCGTGCCGCTCGAGCAGCATGAAGAGAAAGGTGAAGGCGAGCAGCAACAGGGCGTAGAGGAGAGCCAGCTCCTTCAGGGTGTCCGTCGCCGCCCGCAGCTTGTGCATGATCAACCCTTTATCAAATGGGGGAGGAAACGCGCCCGGTTGCCGGTGATGAGGCCGTCCTCCCGGATGCCCATCCCGGCCGCTTCGCCGTCGACAACCCAGCTTCCCAGCACGGGATAGCCGCTTCCGAAATCGCGCAGCGGATAGAGTTCCTGATACATGGTCAGGCCCTCCTGATACTCGCCCTGGGTGCGTTCGACGGTGCGCCCGCCCTCGACCACCTCGATGTTCGATCCTTCGCGGGCGAGGAAGGGCTTGGCGACGTAGCTGCTCCCGATCTTCTCCGAGCGCACCGAGGCGGCGAGCAGATTGGGGTGATTGGGGAACATGTTCCAGAGGATCTGGAGGATCGCCTTGTTGCTCCAGATCATCTTCCAGATGGGCTCGATCCAGACGGTGTCGGGGAGGTGGCGGACGATGTCCGGGCCATAGGCCTCGCTGACGATCCATTCCCAGGGATAGAGCTTGAAGATGGCGGTGATCAGCTGGTCCTCATGGTCGAGGATCCGCCCCGAGGCGTCGAGGCCGATATCGTCGATCAGGACCGCATGGGTCTCGAGACCGGCCTGGGTGGCGAGGTCGCGAAGGTAGGTGGTGGTGATCGTATCCTCGTGAGAGGGATCGGCGGTGTGGGTGAACCAGATCCGCCGGCCCGGGATCCGGGGGCGAAGCTCCGCCCAGCGGCCGATCAGCTTTTCGTGCAGGCTGTTGAACTGGTCGAGGCCGGGGAACAGGTCTTCCTTCCATTCCCACTGGATCACCGCCGCTTCGAGAAGCGAGGTCGGCGTGTCGCAGTTGAACTCGAAGAGCTTCGGCTCGCCTTCGCCATTATAGCCGAAATCGAAGCGGCCGTAATTGAGCGAGGGCGGCTCCTCCTTCCAGGCGGCCTTGATGGCGCGGTGGCAGAAAGCCGGGATTCCGAACAGCTCCATCAGCGTCGGATCGCCGGCGATCTTCTCGCCGGCCTCGAGGAAGAGCTGGTAGACCGCTTCCGTCGCCGTCTCGATCGTCTCGATCTCGGCCGAGGCGAAGGCATAATAAGCGCTTTCGTCCCAATAGGACTGGCCGGCCTCGCTGTGCCAGATCAGCCCCTGAGCTTCGACGATGGACTGCCACCCCTCCCGCGGGGCGCTCGAGTGCCGCTCCATCTTGTGATCAGGATCTGCCGCCGCCGAAGCGCCGGGAGCTCGAGCCGAGGCCGCCGCGCGACACGGCCTGAGAGCGGGTCATCTTGGTCGTGGCGGGCGCCCTGGCATAATTGACGCCCGGCTGCGGAGCGAAGGAGCCGGGCCGGCCCTGGCGGGCGTAGCGGCGGTCGTAGATGGAATCGCCATAATAAGGGACGGCGGAGTTGCGGCCGATGTAATACCAGAGGAAGGCGCTCGAGCCGCCGCTCCTGGGACGGTCGTCGGCGCACAGATCGTCGTCGACCCGGCTGCCCTGCTGATCGACGCAGACGGCGGTGTCGCGGTCGGCGACGACGTCCTCGTTCCAGCCGTCGTTGGACGAGCAGGCCGGCAGGGCGACCAAAGCCGCCGCCATCGCCGTGGTCATGGACAATTGCTTCCTCATCGGTTCGACTCTCCTAAGGAACCATACAGGCGGCCTGGAGGATTCCGATCCCCAGGCCGATGCCGCCGACGAATATGCCCGACGCCGCGCACCCTTCCGCGATCCGGGTCGAGATCGTCCGGAAGAGCAAGCGGGAGATGAGGAAGAAGACCGCCAGCTGAACCACCGCCGCGACCGCGCCCCAAAGGAGCATGTCGGGAATGTTCACCGAATGGCCGATGACCATGGCGACGGGGATGCAGAAGCCGAGGAAAGTGCCGGTGAGCTGCACCGCGGCGGCGCTGTTGCCGTTGCGGATCAGGTCGAACTCGCGGTGCGGAGTGATCATGACGTAGACCGCCAGGAAGGCGGCGGCGAGCAGGATCGCCGCGCCGAAATAAGCCAGGAAATGCGGCAGCGTCTCCGTAAAATAGGCGAACATTCGGGCCCCCTTGCCGTTGCTGCGAAGCGATGAACGTAACAGCCTGAAAGCTTTTGTGAAAGGTCGCGGAAGGGGGTCCGCCGAGGAAATCAGGCAATGCGCATTTTGTAGGACAAATGGTGAATCGGATGGGTATAAGGGTCCCCGATCAGTCGCGGCCCGGGGGAGGGCCCGGCCCGGAAAGGAAAGAAAAGGCCGCCGCTTTACGCATTGTAAAGGCGGCCTTTCCTAACCTCGCCGGACTTCGGGGGGGAATCGATGCCATCATATGTGCGTTCCGGGGCCGCGATCGCGGTCAGCAGCCTCAATTCGGGCACTCAGATGCGCTCCACCGTCAAGGCGATGGACGACGGCGGCTTCATGGTATTCTGGTACAGTTCGGACCCGGCCGCCGACGGATCGGGATATGCCGTCAGGGCGCGACGCTTCGACGCGCAGGGCGTTGCGGTCGGCGCCGAGACGCTGATCAACACGTCCACCACCGGGGACCAGGTCTGGCCCCGGATCGCCACCTTGAACTCGGGCGCTTATGTCATCGCCTGGGAGACCAGCGATTTCACCCAGGACGGATCCGGAACCGCGATCAAGGCACGGATGTTCAGCGCTTCCGGAGCGCCGATCGGCGGAGAATTCCTGGTCAATACCCACGTCGTCGCGGATCAGAAGCAGCCCAATGTCACGGCGCTGGCCGACGGCGGCTTCCTGATCGCATGGCAGACCACCGACCCCGCCCAGGATGGTCAATCTTCGGCCATCAAGGCGCAGAGATTCGATTCGAGCGGAGCGCCGGTAGGCGCCGAGTTCCTGGTCAATGCCGCCGCCCCCTGGGGCTCCGGCAGCCCTCAGTCGGACGTCGACATCACCGGGCTGGCCAATGGCGGCTTCGTCGCGAGCTGGCAGGCCGCGAGCAGCACCACCTTCCTCTCTCACGTCAAGGTCCAGATATTCGCCGCCGACGGCACCAAGGTCGGACCCGAGTTCATGGCGCAGTCCGAAACCGTCGGGCATAATTCAGGCCGGGTCGCGGCGCTTCAGGACGGCGGCTTTCTCCTCACCTGGAACGGCGGGGGAAGCAGCCTCGGCACCATTGGGCAGTTCTTCGATTCGGCGGGCAATAAGAGCGGCGCCCAGTTCGCTCTCGGCAGCGCGCCCGAAATCGTGCAACGCCCCGACGGCACCATCCTGATCGCCTCGGGCAGCGGCACCATCAGTGCACAGCTTTACAATACCGCCGGCCAGGCCCTGGGGCCGAAAACCCTCGTGCACGAGGGCGGCAGCGCCAACGGAGTGGCATCGGGACCGTCGATCGCGATGCTCGCCAACGGCAATTTCGTCCTCAGCTACGATAATTCCGTTGCAGGCGACATCAATATCAGGGCGCAGATCATCCGCCCGAACACCGGGCTCGACCTCGGAGCGCCCGTCCGCGCCGAATCGGTGGCCGAGGACGGCTTCTGGATGATCGACGTCCCGGTTCAGATGAAGCCCCTGGACTCGCCGGGAATGGCGATCACCTATTCGATCGCCGGGGGCGCGGACGCCGCGCTGTTCTTCTTCAGCCCGTCCGGCCAGCTGCGATTCCAGTTCTCGACCTCGACCAACTACGAGGCCCCCGTCGATTCGAACGGGGACAATGTCTATGACGTGATCATCCGGGCGACGGACGGGGAGTTCACCGACGAGCAGACGGTCTCGGTCACCGTAACCAACGTCAACGAGGCGCCGAAATTCACCTCGCACGGCGTCGACTTCAATATCTCGCTGACCGTGGCCGAGAACCAGAGCGCCGTGACGACGTTCACGGCGACGGATCCGGACGGCCCCACCACCCTCACTTATTCGATCAGCAGCGGCGCCGACCGGGCGCGGTTCGCCATCAACGCCTCGACCGGAGTCCTGACCTTCGTGTCGCCGCCGAATTTCGAAGCGCGCTCGGATGCGGACGGGAACAACGTCTATCAGGTCACCGTCTCGGTTTCCGACGGCCAGAAGAGCGATACGAAGGCGCTGTCGATCACCGTCTCGAACGTCAATGAAGACCCGATCATCTCGGGCAGCCAGACCAACTATTTCAAGGACGAGAACGACCTTGCCGTCGGCACGCTGTCCGCGACCGACGGGGACGGGGACGCGCTGACCTGGTCGATTGCCGGCGGCGCCGACGCCGCCTTGTTCGCGATCGATCCGGTCAGCGGAGCGCTGCGCTTCGTCACCGCGCCCAATTTCGAGGCGCCTGCCGACGCCGGCGCCAACAATGTCTACAACGTCATCGTCGCCGTCAGCGACGGCAGCGTCTCCGCGACCCGGGCGCTCACCGTCAATATCGCCAATCGGGAAGAAGGGCCGGTCATTCTGTCGGGCGGCGGCGGCGACAGCGCCTCCGTCAGCTTCGCCGAGAATTCCGGGATCGTGACGACGATCGTCGCCGACGATCCGGACGTCCAGGACAGTTTCATCACCTACAGAATTGCCGGCGGCGCGGATGCAGCGGCGTTCACCATCGACATCGTGACCGGTCAGCTCCGCTTCAAATCCGGCTTCGGCAATTTTGAAGCGCCCGCCGATGCCGGCGGCGACAACGTCTATAACGTGATCGTCTCGGCCGACGACGGGTGGCTGCCCGCCGATACCCAGGCGCTGTCGGTCACCGTGACCGATGCCAACGACGCGCCCGTCATCACCTCCAACGGCGGCGAATTCCTGGCGAACGTCTTCATGGCCGAGAACCTGTCGGCCGTCACCACGGTCGCGGCCACGGACGCGGACGGCAATCCGCTTACCTATGCGATTACGGGCGGCGCCGACGCAGCGCTCTTCGCAATCGACGCGCAGACCGGCTTCCTGAGCTTCATCTCGGCCCCCGACCGGGAGGCGCCGAGGGATGCCGACGCCAACAATTCCTACTTGGTCACCGTCTCGGCATCGGACGGAGCCAAGTCCACGACCCAGCAGCTGACGGTCAGGATATCCGACACCAACGAGGCGCCGGTCATCATCTCGAACGGCGGCGGAAACTCCGCGGCCGTCGCGGTGGCGGAGAACGGGCTCGCGGTAACGACCGTCACGGCGACCGATCCCGAGGGCAAGCCCCGGTCCTACGCGATCTCGGGCGGCGCCGACGCTTCCCTGTTTGCGATCGACCCGGCGACCGGGGCACTGCGCTTCCTGGCCTCGCCCGATCATGAGCAGCCGGCGGATTCGAACGGGGACAATGTGTACGACGTCGTCGTGAGCGCGAGCGACGGAGTGCTTTCGGACACTCAGGCGCTGGCGATCACCGTGGGCAACGTCAACGAGCGGCCCGTCATCGTCTCGAACGGGGGCGGCGCTTCGGCCTCCGTCGAGCTCGACGAGGGGCAGGGCGCGGTCACGACGGTCGTCGCGGCCGATCCGGACGGCGCGGGCTCGGTCACCTATTCGATCAGCGGAGGCGCCCATGCCGCCCTATTCGCGATCGATGCCGCCACCGGCGCGCTGAGCTTCACCGCCGCGCCCGATTACGAAGCGCCGCTCGGCGGATCAGGCAATCTCTATTCGGTGACCGTGACAGCGAGCGACGGCGAGCTGAGCAGCTCCCAGTCGGTTCAGGTTTTGGTTCGCGACGTCAACGAGGCGGTTGCGATCACCTCCGGAGCGGCGGCTTCGGTCGCCGAGAACGATATCGCCGTGATGACCGTGACCGCTCAGGACCTCGACGGAGATATGGTGAGCTTTGCCATCTCCGGAGGCGCGGATGCGGCATTGTTCGCCGTCGATCCGGAAACCGGGGCTCTGAGCTTCCTTGCCACCCCTAATTTCGAGGCGCCCGCCGATGCGGACGGCGACAATATCTACGAGGTCCGGGTTTCGGCCAGCGACGGGGCGCTCAGCGATTCCCAGACGCTGCTCGTGACCGTGAACGACGTCAACGAAGGCGTGACGATCACCTCCGGCGCGTCCGCCTCGGTCGTGGAGAATGGCGCCGCCGTGACGATTGTGACGGCGCAGGACCTCGACGGGGATTCGGTTAGCTTCGCGATCTCCGGCGGAGCGGATTCGGCGATGTTCGCCGTCGACGCCGCGACCGGTGCGCTGAGCTTCCTCGCCGCGCCGAACTTCGAGGCTCCGGCCGATTCCGGCGGCGACAATGTCTACGAGGTGGAGGTGTCGGCGAGCGACGGGACCCTGTCGGCCTCGAAAGCCATCTCCGTCACCGTCACCAACCAGGACGAGGCGATCGTCATCGTCTCGGGCGGCGGCGGAGCCGAAGCCGCGGTTACGGTGAACGAGAATGATCCCGAGGTGATGAGCCTTCTCGCGGTCGACCCCGACGGTTCCACGCCCAGCTTCAGCATAATGGGAGGCGCGGATGCCGCTTCCTTCTACGTGGACCCGGTCACCCAGAGTCTGCGCTTCCATTCGATGCCCGGCGCCAACGCACGGCCGGACTTCGAGACTCCGCGCGATTCCGACGGCGACAATGTCTACGAGGTGATCGTCGCTACGAGCAACGGTCATAGCTTCGATTGGCAAACCATCCTGGTGACCGTCGCCAACGTCTATGAAGGCCTGGGCCTCGGGCCGTCGGTTTCCTTCTCAACACTGGAGGGGACCGAAGAGATCGGCGCGGTCTCCGCCCGCCGCGAGGCGGGCCTCTCGGTCGCCTATTCGATCACTGGCGGCCCGGACGCATCCCTGTTCTCGATAAATCCGGTCACCGGCGCGATCAGCTGGGTCGACACGCCCGACTTCGAGGGGCCGCGGGACTCGGACGGCAACAACGTCTACCATCTCGAAGTCACCGCGGACGACGGGGTTTCCAGCGAGAGCCAAATCGTGACCGTCACGGTCGGCAATGTCGACGAGCCGGTCGTGATCCTGTCTTACGGCGGCGCCGGAACTGTTTCCCTGACCAGCGACGAAGGCGAGCTTCATGTCGGCTGGGTCGACGCAGCGGACCCCGAGGGCGCCACGGTGGCCTATGCGATCGTCAGCGGCGCGGACTCGGGCCGGTTCACGATCGACTCGAGCACGGGCGCCCTCAGCTTCGCCTCCTCGGCAATGCCGAATTTCGAGTCCCCGGCGGATTCCGACGCGGACAATGTCTACGAGGTCACGATCGAGGCCACGGCGGGCGGCACCAGCGCGACCCAGGCCTTTTCCGTCACCGTCGCCGACGTCGACGAGCCGCTGGCCTTCACCTCCTATTCGGGCGGCTCCCATGTCACCCTCGCCATCGGCGAGAACAGCCGGGACGCGGCCATCGTCGCCGCCGAGGATCCCGACGGCGGGGCAATCGTCTATTCGATCGTCGACAGCCACGACGGCGCCAGCTTCACCATCGATGCCCAGACCGGCCTTCTCCAGTTCCTGACGGCGCCCAATCATGAATCGCCCGCCGATCTCGATGGCGACAATGTCTATACCGTCCTGGTCGCCGCGACGGACGGCGCTTTCTTCGATTACCAGACGATCTCTATCCAGATCGGGGACGTTAACGAACGCGTCACCATCACGTCGGCCGCGGCGATGTCGGTCGCGGAGAATGGCACGGCCGTCTCGACGGTGGTCGCCAGCGACCCCGACGGCGATTCCGTCTCCTATGCCATCGCCGGGGGCGCGGATTCGTCCCTTTTCGCGATCGACGCCGTGACCGGAGAGCTGAGCTTCGTCCAGGCGCCCGATTTCGAGGCGCCGGCCGATTCGGACGGGGACAATGTCTACGATGTCGTCGTGTCGGCCACCGACGGCGCGCTTGCCGCCAGCCAGGCCGTGGCCGTGACCGTTTCGAACGTCAGCGAGAGCGTCGCCATCACATCCGGCGGTGGCGGGGCCAGCGCCACGGTCTGGACGCCGGAGAACGGCACCGCGGTGACCGTCGCCGCCGCGAGCGATCCGGACGGCGGGCCGGTGACCTATGCCATAACCGGCGGCGCCGACGCCGACCGCTTCACGATCGACTCGAGCACGGGCGCGCTCGCCTTCGTCGCCGCGCCCGACTTCGAGACGACCCGGGGCGCCGGGGGAGGTAACGACTTCTACGTGACCGTTTCGGCGAGCGACGGCAGCTCCACCGACAGCCAGGCCCTCACCGTCATCCTCGAAAACGTCGTCGAGGGGCTTTTCATCACCTCCTACGGCGGCGCGGAGTCCGTATCGGTGACCCTGACCGAGGGTTACTTCTCGACCTACGACGTCGACAGCTGGGACGATGTCGACGTTTTCGCGCCGGTCGTCTATTCGATCTCGGGCGCGGACGCCGCCTTCTTCACCATCGATCATCAAGGCCGGTTCAGCTTCGACTACGATGCCCCGCCGAACTTCGAGGGCCCGGCCGACGCCGACGGCGACAATGTCTACGAAGTGACGGTCACCGCCTCAATCTCCACCTACAGCGACAGCCAGGCCTTCTCGATCACGGTCGTGAACCGCGACGAGAATGTCGTCTTCACTTCGCACGACGGCCAGCCCATCGTGGATCTCACGGTGGCGGAGAACGGCAGTGCGGTCACGACCGTCTCGGCCGTCGATCCCGAGGGCGAGGCGGTGAGCTACGCGATTGCCGGCGGGGCCGATGCCGCCCGCTTCACCATCGACTCGAGCACGGGCGTCCTCGCCTTCGTCGCCGCGCCCGACTTCGAAGACCCCACGGACTCCGGGTGGGACAATGTCTACAACGTGACCGTCGCCGCGACCGACGGCACCTTCACCAGCAGCCAGTTCTTCTCCGTTACCGTCGGCGATATCGACGAGCCGGTCGAGATCCTCTCTTACGGCGGCGCCTCCGCGGTCGCACTGACCTTGACGGAGGGCACCAGCCTGACGGTCGGCAAGGTCGAGGCCGACGACGAGGAAGACTGGACGATCACCTACTCGATCACTGGAGGCGCCGACGCCGCCCTCTTCCAGGTCAATGCCTATACCGGCGTGCTGGCCTTCAACTACGGAGTCTATCCGGACTTCGAGGCTCCGTCCGATGCCGGCGGCGACAATGTCTATGACGTGGTGGTCACCGCGAGCTCTTCGACGTCGAGCGCCGACCAGGCCTTCGCGATCACCGTCGCGGACCGGAACGAGGGGCTCTGGATCACCTCGGACGGCGGCGGGGACGCCAACCTCATCATGAACGAAGGCGACCGCAACGTCACCACCGTCACCACCGAGGACCAGGACGGGGACGTCCCCACTTATTCGATCGTCGGGGGCGCGGACTCCGCCTTGTTCGCGATCGACCCGGTGACCGGCGTCCTGACCTTCATCGCCGCTCCGGATTACGAGGCGCCGAGCAGCGCCGCGGGGACCAATTTCTACATGGTAGAGGTCGGCGCCAGCGACGGCGAGTTCATGGGCACTCAGAGGATCCGGATCCAGATCGGCAACGTCAACGAGAAGCCGGCAATCACCTCCGGCGGGGGCGGGGAGACCGCCGCCGTCACGGTCAACGAGAACGGTCTCGCGGTGACGAGCATCGCGGCAAGCGATCCCGACGGCAATACGCTGACCTGGTCAATCACCGGCGGCGCCGATGCGTCGCGCTTCACGATCGAAAGCTGGAGCGGCGTTCTCCGCTTCGTCCAGGGGCCGAATTTCGAGGCGCCGGGCGATTCGGGCGGGAACAATGTCTACGACGTCGTCGTGTCCGTCACCGACGGCCTCCTCACCGACAGCCAGGCAATCGCGGTGACGGTCGCCAACCTGGCCGAAATCGTCACCATCACATCGAACGGCGGCGGCGCCAGCGCCGCGGTCGCGGTGGCGGAAAACGGAACGGCGGTCGCGACCGTCGCCGCCAGCAACCCGGACGGGGGCGGAGCGGTGACCTATGCCATCGCCGGCGGCGCCGACGCCGCTCGCTTCACGATCAACGCGAGCACCGGGATTCTCGCCTTCGTCACCGCTCCGAATTTCGAGGCGCCGGCGGATGCGGGGGCGAACAACGTCTACGACGTCATCGTCTCGGCCGCCAACGGAGCCACCGTCGACACCCAGGCGCTCGCCGTGACGGTCTCGAACGTCAACGAACAAATGGCCATCACCTCCAACGGTGGCGGCGCCAGCGCGGCGGTCTCGGTGACGGAGAACGGCAATGTCGTGACGACCGTGGTGGGTACGGATCCCGACGGCGGGCCGGTGACCTATGTCATCCTCAACGGCGGCGATTCGGGCCGCTTCACGATCAATGCGACGACCGGTGTACTCGCCTTCGTCGCAGCGCCCAATTTCGAGGCGCCGGGCGATTTGGGCGGCGACAATGTCTACAACGTGACCGTCATGGCGAGCGACGGACTTTGGTCCGACACGCAGGCGATCGCCGTCACGGTCGGGAACCTCAACGAGGCTCCAATCATCACCTCTAGCGGCGGGGGTGCCGGCGGCGCCGTCTCGGTGGCGGAAAACGGCGTCGCCGTCACCGTCGTCGCGGCTATGGATCCGGAAGGAAGCCCGGTCACCTATTCGATCGCCGGAGGCGCCGACGCGGCCCGCTTCACGATCAACGCCCAGACCGGCGCCCTCCAGTTCCTCGTCGCGCCCGACTGGGAGCTGCCGGCCGATTCCAACGGCGACAACGTCTATGCCGTGGTCGTCCGCTCCAGCGACGGCCAGCTCTTCGACGAACAGGCGCTGAACGTCACCGTCACCAACACGCGCGACGGCAACAACGTGACCGGAACGAGCGGCGGCGACACTATCTCCGCCACCAGCGCAAATATCGCTCTGCGCACCTCCAATGAGGAGGATCTCGTGTTCGGGCGCGACGGCCACGACAATATCCAGGGCATGGCCGGCGACGACGAGCTCTACGGCGAGGCGGGCAACGACGTGCTGGTCGGAGGCGAGGGCGCGGACCGGTTGCTGGGAGGGCTTGGGAAGGATCAGTTCATCTACAATTCTGTGTCCGAATCTTCGGGCGCCTCGCGCGACCTGATCATGGACTTCAGCCGGGCGCAGGCGGACAAGATCTCATTGAGCGCGATCGACGCCAACAGCGTGCTGAGCGGCAACCAGGCCTTCACCTTCATCGGCGCGTCGGCTTTCTCCAACGCGCCGGGCCAGCTGCGGTTCGAGACTTCGGGCGGTATGACCACCATCTGGGGCGACGTGAACGGCGACGGAGTCGCCGACCTGCAGATCCAGCTCTCGGGCTCGATCGCCCTGGTGGCGTCGGACTTCGTTCTCTAGCCCGTCAATCCTCCCCTGCTTTTGCAGGGGAGGGGGACCATGCGAAGCCTGGTGAAGGGGTTCCTTCAGAGTCCGAAGAACCCCTCCACCGCGCTGCGCCGAAGGCGCAGTTTATCCTGAGCGACGCCGCAGGCGGCGTCGAAGGGCGCGGTCCCCCTCCCCCGGAAATCCGGGGGAGGATTTTAGAGCATCGTGCGCTAAACCCGGATCGTCATCCCGGACTTGATCCGGGATCCATCTTCTACTGGCCATCGCTGCAAGAAGAAGGTGGATACCGGGTCAAGCCCGGCATGACGGTCATGCGGATTTAGCGCATGCGGCTCTAGCGGCGCGACCGGCGGCGGTTGAAGCGGTTCAGCGAGTCGAGCAGGCTCGGCTCGTCCGCGGTGACGATGTCGGCGATCCGCCATCCCGCGCGGGTGCGGACGAGGCGGAGGCTCAGGTCGCGGCGGTCCGAGCCGCCGAAGTCGATCAGGACTCGCGCCGTCGCGGTCGAGCGGGTGGGCCGGCCGACTTCGCGGATCGTCGGCACAAGCCCGGACGAATCCTGGCATTGGCAAAGCGGATCGGCGTCCATGTAGCCGACCTCGTCGCTCGAAAGCCGAGCATCCTCGCGAATCGCGGCGACGAGCGCTGGCGCGAAGATTCGGCGCGGATGGGCGACCGGATTGTAATCGGGATCCCGGTAGCCCGCGTAGAGACGCTCGACGAAGGCCCGCGGACCCTCGGCGGGCGGGGCGGCGGCGGGCGTGGCCGCGGCGAGCAGGGCGGCGAGGGCGAGGCTCATCGGCGGCCTCCGGCGAGATCGAGGATCGCCGCCCATTCCTCGTCCCGCACCGGCGCGACCGAGAGGCGGGACTGGCGGATCAGCTCCATTTTCGCCAGCCGCGGGTCCGCCTTGATCGCCTTCAGGGTGACCGGACCCAGCGCCCGCACCGGTTCGACCGCGACCGAGACCCAATCCGGATCCTTCGGATCCGGCTGCCCTTCCCGGGCGATCCGCATGGTTCCGACGACGGCCCGCTCCTGGCCGCTATGGTAGAAGAAGGCCTGGTCGCCGACCTTCATCGCTCGCAAATGGAGGCGCGCGGCGGCGTTGCGCACTCCGTCCCACTCCGTCCCGCCGTCGCGGACGAGAGCGTCCCAGCTATAGCTGCCGGGTTCGGATTTCATCAGCCAGTGGGCCATCGGTCGGTTCCTCCGTCGCCAGCGTAGATTTTTACGGCGCGGCACGCCACAAGGAGCCCGCATGCGTCCCTCGATCATCCTCATTTGCCTGGCCCTTTGCGCCTGCGGAGAGCCGGCCACGGTCGCCAATCGAGCGGCTCGAGACAGCGAGGCCGCCCCGGAGGCCGCCGCGATAACCCCCGAATCGCGGCCGGTTCGGATCGGGGAGCTCGGCGCCAATTTCCGGGCCTGCGGAGCGGCCGGCACCACCCGCAACCTGAAGGCCGGCGAGGCGCTGCCCGTCCGCTCCGCGCCGTTCGACAATGCGGGGGAGACCGGAAGCGTGGCTTCGGCGGCCCGATTCTTCATCTGCACGCGCAGCCACGACCAGAAATGGTTCGGAATCGTCTTCGACGAAGCCGGCACGCTCGGCGAGCGGTGCGGTGTTTCGGAGCCGGTGACCCGCCGCCGCGACTATGACGGGCCGTGCCGGTCGGGCTGGGTCCAGAGCGCCTTCGTCAAGGTGATCGCGGGTGAGGAACCGGCCCCCGCCGCCCCGGCCGTAGCGGATAACGTTTCGGAGGCAGCCAATTTCGCTCTTCCAGGTGCTTGAAAAAAGCAGTTTTTTTCAAAAGTTCCAAGAGCAGGCGAATTATTTTTCGACGTGTCCCTTGAGTCACACGGCTCATCGCTTCGTCGCGGCCGGCGACTTGCGCGGCGGCGGGCCTTCGACCATCTGCCACTCAGCTTAGTAGCGAGAGCGGGTCCGCCGCAGCCGATTTAGCGGCCGGCGGGAGCTCGAGACGGGGGGCGATCGGGGGTGCACGTCTTGCACCCGGGGGATCAGCCAGCCGCATAAAAAAGAGACTAGATGATCCGGATCGTTCGCGCCGCGGGCTTCGCCGCGGCTGCCTTTGCGCTTGTCGCCGGGGCCAGCTACTCTGACCCCGCCGCCGCTGGCGAAACCGCCAGCGCGGTCCCGACCGCGGTCACCGTCCAGACGCCGCCGGCGTCGACCATGACCGACCCGACCCTGTTCTCCAAGATGTGGGCCAACGTCACCGCCCTGGTGACCCCGAAGCCTGAAACGCCCGCTCCGACGACCGCGGTTCCGGCGGCGACCAGGCTTGCCGAGCTCGTCCTCGCTTATGCCGGCACCCAGACCGGCGACCGCGAGATGGAATGCCTCGCCAATGCCGTTTATTTCGAGGCTCGAAGCGAGCCGATCGAAGGCCAGCTCGCCGTCGCCGAGGTTGTCCTGAATCGCGCCGCCTCGGGCCGCTACCCGACCGACCTGTGCGCCGTCATCACCCAGAAGGCGCAATTCTCCTTCATCCGGCGCGGCCGTTTCCCGGCGGCCGACCGGGGCTCCGAGGCCTGGAAGAAGGCCGTCGCCATTTCCAGCATCGCCCGCCAGAAGCTGGCCGGCTCGCTGCCCTCGAGCGTGCTCTGGTATCACGCCACCTACGTCTCGCCGAAATGGGGCAAGCGCCTCACCAAGCAGACCCAGATCGGGCTCCACATTTTCTATTCCTGACGGATGATCCTCCCCCGGATTTCCGGGGGAGGGGGACCGCGCGAAGCGCGGTGGAGGGGTTCTTCGGACTCTGAACGAACCCCTCCACCAGGCTTCGCCTGGTCCCCCTCCCCGCGAAATCGCGGGGAGGAATTATTTCGCCAGAGTCCGCAAAGTCACCGAATAGCGCAAGGTCTCCAGCCGGGGGATGCTGTGCTCCCATTCGTGCCTCGCCTCGCCGGTCAGCAGATAGGCGGAGCGAGGCTCGGCGGTAAGGGTGAAGCGCTCCCACCGGGCGCCGGCCCCCTCGACCCTGCTCAGGACATGCTTGCGGCGGAAGCGCAGCGGCGCCGGGGCGAGGAGCGAGATCCCGACGACGTCGCCGAACACCGGACGGTCGCGGTGCCAGCCGATGCCGGCGCCCGCTTCATATTCGATCACCAGGATATGGACGAAGGCCTCGGGCTCGCGCCCCGCCAGCGCGGCGGCCCTGGCGCGCAAGGGCCGCAACCAGTCCGGGATCGGCTCCGCGTCCTTGAGGCCGCTGCCGTCGAACGCATAATGCATCCCGAACGAGACGGTACGGCGGTTGCCGGTGAAGCCGTGAAACTCGAACGGCTTGAACGGCAAAGCGGCGATATGGGCGGCGAGCGCGCCTTCCTCCCCGGCGCCCAGGAATCCGGGCGCGTAGACCAGCCCGGCCGGCGCCCCGGGCAGGCCCCCGGGTGGGGGGTCCTCGAAAAGATTCAGCCGTGGGCTGGGCATAAACGAACGTCCTCAACGGGTTCAGCTAGCGATTCGGTAATCATTTCTATGCGATAGGGCGCCTCACACGCCGATCCTGGGGGCCGAAATGCACGAACTCCGCTCAACGATCCTTTCCGGAGAGCCCAAGCCCACCCTCGTCGCTCGCAAGGCCAAGACCAAGGCCGAAGGCGTGAGCCCGACGGGCCTCACCAAGATCGCGATAAAGCGCCAGGAAGCGCGGGTCACCGACCAGCGCCTCGAGGACCGGCTGCGCGGAATCGTCGAGAGCAGCACGATCATCTTCCGCCGCCGGCGCCACGACGTCGCCGTGATCAACGTCTCGTCCCGCGGGGCGATGATCCGGGGCGAGATCGAGCCTCGCATCGGCGAGAAGATCGACCTTCTGTTCGACGGCAGCAACCGGACCAAATGCATCGTGCGCTGGGTGCGCGAGGGCCGGATCGGACTCGAATTCGTCAACGAGACGATCTTCTGGACCTCGGACCGCGGCAGCGGCCCCGTCTTCCAGCCCGAAACGCCCGAGCCGGCCGCCATCCGCGCCGTCGCCGACCGGGAGTCGCGCCATAAGCTGCTTCGCGCCGGAACGCTCTACTGGAGCGGGATCTCGATCCCGGTTCGGCTTCGCAACATCTCGGGCGGCGGCGCCCGGGTCGAGAGCGGACGCGAGCTTTGCCCCGGCTCGGAGGTCGAGCTCGACCTCGGCGAGGCGGGCTTCCAGATCGCGGAGGTGCGCTGGTCGAAGGACGGGCAGGTCGGCCTCAGGTTCGCCGAGGCCTTCGACATCGAATCGCTGGCGCCCTCGAACAAGGCCGAGCGGCCGCCCGAGCTGCTCAAGCCCGCCTATCTCGAGACCGAGCTTCAACCCGATTCGCCCTGGGCCGCGCGCTTCGAGAAGCTGTCGCTGACGGATCTGAAGCCGGTCGGGCCGAAATGACCTTCTCCCCCCCATCGCAAGATGGGGAGGCAGCTTCTCACCCTGCGCTCGACAACCAGAAGATCGCGAAGGCGATGAACAGGAAGCCGAACAGGGCCATGACCAGGTAGATCGGCCCGGGCTTCGCCGTCTCGATCACGCATTCCTCGGGATTTTCGGGATTGTAGCGGACCGTCGGGGTCGCCCCGGCCGGATAGGGCGCGAGCGCCGCTTCCGCCTTGCCGGGGCTGGCGAATCGGTAATTGCCGAAGCGGAGCCGCCGGCCGCTCAGCTCGCGGCCGCCGGCGGAATAGGCATAAGTGACGACCGGATTGTACCAGGTGCTGGTGCCGCCCTCGTCGTCCCTCGATTCCTCCTCGACGATCTCGCTCGATACCACCCGGCCGGGCGCGGTCGGCCAGCTCTCGGCCGCCTTGGCTTTGCCGACCGCCCGGAAATGGGCGTAGCCGAAGCCGGCGATCCACAAGATGCCGAGCGCAAGCATTCCAAAACCCACATAGTCCATTGAAAACCCTCCCTCGAGTCGAGGCCATTGAGCATCGGCGCAGGCCGGGAGTAAAGCCCCGCGGGCAAGGGAGACGGCGATGCTGAAGCTCATTGTGGGACTGCTGGCGCTGGCCTGGGCGGGCGCGGTCGCCGCGCAGCCGGATTATGCCGCGCAGCTGAAGGAAGGCGACGCCGTCCTGCGCGACTTCCGCTTCGGCAGCGGCGAGCGGATGGCCCGGCTCAACATCCATTATTCGACGCTCGGCACCCCTCGGCGGGATTCCAGAGGCGCGGTGACCAACGCGGTGATGGTGCTCCACGGCACCGGCGGCTCGGGCCGGCAATTCCTCCAGCCGCAATTCGCGAACGAGCTGTTCGGGCCGGGCCAGCCGCTCGACATGGATCGTTATTACATCATCCTCCCGGACGGGATCGGCCACGGCAAATCGTCCAAGCCCAGCGACGGGGAGCGGATGCGTTTCCCCGAATATGATTATTCCGACATGGTCGAGGCGCAGCGGCGGATGCTGGTCGAGGGGCTGGGAATCAGGCGCCTGAGGCTGATCATGGGCACGTCGATGGGCTGCATGCACATCTTCGTCTGGGCGCAGGCCCATCCCGACTTCTCCCGGGCGCTGATGCCGATGGCCTGCCTTCCCACCGAGATCGCCGGCCACAACCGGATGTGGCGCAAGCTGGCGATCGAGGGGATCAAGAGCGATCCGGCTTGGGCGGGCGGCAATTATGCGGGCCAACCGGTGCTGGGGCTGCGCACCGCCGTCAGCGTCCTCCAGATCGCGGGCTTCGCCCCGCTCTACCTCCAGAAGGCCTATCCGACCCGCGAGGCCGCGGACTCCTATATCCTGGACCGGGTGGCGAAGGACCTTCCGACCCGCGACGCCAACGACCTCATCTACCAGCTCGAAGCGTCGCGCAGCTACAATCCCTGGCCCCGGTTGGAACGGATCCGGGCGCCGATGACCTGGATCAATTCCGCCGACGATTTCATCAACCCGGCCGACTACGGAATCGCCGAGGATGCCGCCCGGCGGCTCAAGACCGGCCGCTACATCCTGATCCGGGAGACCTCCGACACGCGCGGCCACGGCACGCATACGTGGGCGAAATTCTGGCGGCAGGAGCTGATCGATCTGCTGGCGCGGACGGAAGGCCTGCGCTGACCGGCCCCAATCCGCCTTTGGCTTGAGTTTTCGCTCCGTAACGGACGGATTTCCGCCTGCCGACGGACCCCGAATAGCTTATCGTTTCGCCCACGATCCGGAAGACGGAGGCGTTCGTGAGCAGCGCAGACACGGCCTACAACCAGCTGGCGTTCAAGGCCTCGCACAACAGCTACGGGCGGGACGAGGACCTGCACCAGCAACTGCAGTGGGACGCCGCCCATCCCTATCAGTGCGGCTGCCGAGGCCTCGAGCTCGACATCACCCGCCATTCGGATTCGTCGGGCGGGACGAGCCTGGGCTTCTTCCAGGTCTCGCACGATCAGGGCGGCTCGGGCCCGCCGCTCGCCACCTGCCTCGGCTATTTGCTGTCCTGGCACCTCGCCGACACCGGCCACGATCCCGTCTTCGTCGACCTCGACATCAAGAGCGAGGACGGCGACGAGACGACCTTCCCGGACGAGATCGATACCTATCTTCGCGAGTGGTTCAGCGCTCCGCTCATCTTCACACCCGGAAGCCTGGTAGGAAAATCCGGGCTGGACCTGGTCGCCTGCGTTCAGAAAGGCGGCTGGCCCACGCTCGAAGACCTGGCGGGCAAGTTCATCTTCTGCCTGAGCGGCTACGACAAGTGGAAGAGCAATTACGCCACGACCTCGCCGACCGATCGCCTCTGCTTCGCCGATTTCGACGTGAAGGACACGGCGGAGTCGAGCCCGGTGAGCAGCGGCTGGCGGGCGGTCGCCAACGTCCACCTCTATTCCGACGATTATGACGATTGGAAGAAACTGATCCCGAAGCTTCGCGCCGACGCCTTCCTGGTGCGCGGCTACGTACTCAACGGCGAAGGATTATGGGACAAGGCGCTCGGCGCCGGGATCAACGTCCTCGCCACCGACAAGGTCAGGAATTACAGCTGGGCGAAGGTAGGGGACGAGCCTTTCGTGCTGTCGCCCGTCTGAGGCGCTTTCGAAGGGCCTGCGCTGACCGCCGTCATTACCGCGAAAGCGGGAATCCAGCACTGGCTCCGAACTGGATTCCCGCGTGCGCGGGAATGACGGGAGAGAGCGCCGCGACTATAGGGGCCGTATGGAGACGCTCCTCACCCTCGTCGCGGCCGAGCTGGCCGAGCCGGTCGATCCGCGGGTGAGCGCGATGGCGGCGGCGGTGGCGGCGGCTTATCCGGGCGCCGCTCGGGCGGTGCTGTTCTACGGCTCGTGCCTGAGGCAGCGCGAGCTCGACGGGCTGATGCTCGATTTCTACCTCGTCGTGTCCGATTACCGAGCCGCTTACGGGCGGAGCTGGCGGGCGCCCGCCAACCGGCTGATCCCGCCCAACGTCTTTCCGTTCGAGCATGACGGGCTCGTCGCCAAATATGCGGTGCTGAGCGAAGCGGACTTCGAGCGGCTGAACGGTTCCGAGACCCTGTCCGTCTCGGTCTGGGCGCGGTTCGCCCAGCCTTCGCGGCTGGTGTGGAGCGCCGACGGGGCGGCGGCGGCTCGGGCGGTCGCTTCGGTGGCCCGGGCGGCGCCGACCTTGCTCGGCGAGGCCCGGCCGCTTTGGGAGGGCGGCGGCGACCCGCTCGACCTGTGGCGATGCGCCTTCACTTTGACCTATTCAGCCGAGCTCAGGGCGGAGCGGCAAGGGCGGCCCGCCTCGGTGGTCGAGGCAGAGCCGGAGCGCTACCGCCGTTTCACCGGCCCTGCAGTGGCCGCGGCGGGCCTCGATCTCTCAGCGCCCGTGCCGGAGGCCGAGCGCAAGCGGGCCGGACGGCGCTGGGCGGCCCGGCGGCGGGCGGGCAAGGCTCTGACCGTGCTCCGCCTGGTCAAGGCGAGCGGCACCTATGCCGGCGGGATCGATTACCTCGCCTGGAAGATCAACCGCCACGCGGGCACGAAGATCGAGATCAAGCCCTGGCAGCGGCGCTGGCCGCTGGTCGCCGCTATCGGCCTGCTGCCGCGGCTGCTGAAGCGGGGGGCCATTCGTTAGGGCGCCGGGCGAGCGCTCCGGCGACGGCGACGGCGAGCGCGGCGACGGTGAAGGGCTTGCGGAGGATGTCGTGGCCGCTCAGCTCCTCGCTTCCGGCCTCGCCGACATAGCCGGTGACGTAGAGGATCGCGGTCGAGGGCCAGCGCGCGGTGGCCTCGCGGACGAGCTCGGGTCCGGTCATTTCCGGCATCATGATGTCGGTGATGACGAGCTCGATCCGTCCGCCTTCGCGCTCCAATATCTCGAGCGCCTCGCGGCCGCCGGCGCAGGCGATCGGGCGGTAGCCGAGCTCCTCGAGCGCTCCGACCGTCGAGCGGCTGACCCGCGGATCGTCCTCGACGACGAGGATCGAGGTTCCGGCGGCGCCCGGAACGGCCTCGTCCAGGCCCGCGGCGGCGGCGGATGATTCCACCGCCTGGTTCGAGCGCGGCAGATAGAGCGAAACGGTCGAGCCGATCCCGACGGTGGAGTCGATGACGACGTCGCCGCCCGATTCCCGGGCGAAGCCGAATATCTGGCTGAGGCCCAGGCCGGTGCCCTTGCCGACCGGCTTGGTCGTGAAGAAGGGCTCGAACACTCGCTCGAGAATCTCGGGCGGCATTCCGGAACCGGTATCCGAGACGCTGATCCGGACATAATCGCCGGCGCCGAGCTCGCCGACCTCGCCCGCGGAGAGTTCGGCATTCTCGACGCTGATCGCCAGCTGGCCTTCGCCCTCCATCGCGTCGCGGGCGTTGACGGCGAGGTTGAGGATGGCGTTTTCGAGCTGGTTGGTGTCGACGCTGACGTTCCAGGTCTCGTCGGGGAAGCGGGTGCTGACGGTGATCCGCTCGCCGATCGAGCGGTCGACCAAGTCGAGCATGCCCTCGACCAGGCCGGCCGGAGCGACGGCGACCGGGAGCAGGGGCTCGGCTCGGGCGAAGGCGAGCAGCCGGCGGGTCAGAGCGGCGGCCCGGGTCGCGCCCTCCATCGCATTGTCGAGGTGGAACTCGACTTCCCGGCGCGGGCCGGTGAGCTTGCGCCGGGCAAGGTCGAGTCCGCCGACGACGACCGCCAGCATATTGTTGAAATCGTGGGCGATGCCGCCGGTGAGCTGGCCTACCGCCTCCATCTTCTGGACCTGGCGGAGCTGCGCCTCGGCGGACTCGCGTTCGGACGATTCTTCCTTGAGCTGCTCATAGGCCTGGCTCAATTCGCGGGTGCGCTCGCGCACCGCTTCCTCGAGCTGGTGGGCCCGGATCGCCTCGCTGTCGGCTTCGCGAACCGCCGCCAGCCGCTCGCTGATCGCCCGGAAGGCGAGCCAGCCGAGCACGATAGCGCCTATTCCGATCGCCACCGCCAGCCAGCCGAGCCATTCGGTGAGCTGGTCGGAACGGGTTCCCGAGACCCGAGTCGCGGCCATCCGCCGCCGCAGATCCTCGCGTTCGGCGGCGGCGATCTGGGCGAGGGTCTCGCGAAGCTCGGGTCCGGTCTTGGTCAGCGCCGCGCCATAGAAGAGCGAGAGGCCGCCGCTGCCGCGCTTGGCCTGGGCGGCGACGGCCGCCGGGGCCAACTCGCTTCCGCGGATCGCGAACAGGGTTTCGAGCGCGTTGACCCGGGCGAGCTGCGCCTTGTTGCCGCGGACCTGCCGCCTCAGCTCCGCGATCAGCTGCTGGGCCTGGCGCCACTCGGCGCCGTAGACGCTGCCGCTCTTGGTGACGTCCTCGTCGAGCACGTAGCGGCCGAGCGCCGCCTCGGCCCGGGCGATGGTGCCGTCGACGGTCCGGGTCAGGAGCATGACGTCGTAGCTGTGGCGCTCCGACGCCAGCGCCCGGTCCCGAGTCTCGTTCGAAGAGGTGACCATCAGCATCAGGACGACGAGCAGCAGAGCGGCGAGCACGGCTCCCGCGCTCGCCAGCACCCCGCGCCATGCCCCGGAAGTCCTTTCCTCGGACATGGCGTACATGTCCTCGCCCGCCATGAGCGGGAGTCTAGATCATGCGGGGAGGGGATTGGAAGAAGGTTCCACCGCGCGCCCTTCGGTTCGCCGCGCTTTGGGGGGCGGTGGTCGCGGAGGGAGGGGGGCACCAAATTCCTCCCCGCGATTTCGCGGGGAGGGGGACCGTGCGAAGCACGGTGGAGGGGCTCTCAGGCTGCAATCCCCTCTACCAGGCTTCGCCTGGTCCCCCTCCCCCGGAAATCCGGGGGAGGACTTTAGGAATCGAGTATCCCCGTCGCCTTCCCGGCGGCCTCGAACATTTCGAGGATCCGGGTCACCTGCTCGGTCGTATGGTCGGCGCAGAGCGAGCAGCGGAGCAGGTACATTCCGGCCGGCGTGGCCGGCGGGCGGGCCATGTTGACGTAGACCCCGGCCTCGAGCAGCGCCTGCCACATGCGCACGGTCCGGTCCTGATCGGGCAGCAGGATGGCGATGATCGCCGACTGGGCTTCGGGCGTGGCGAGGTCGAAGCCGAGGTCGCGAAGGCCCTTGTGGAGCCGGCGGCTATTCTCCCAGAGGTGCTGGCGCTTGTTGCCGGCGAACTTCAGCTTGCGGATCGAGGTCGCCGCGGTGGCGACGACGCTGGGCGGAAGCGAGGCGGTGAAGACATAGGGGCGGCAGACGAGCCGAAGCACTCCGAACTTGGGATGGTCGGAGACGACGAAGCCGCCGACGGTGCCGACCGACTTGGAGAAGGTGCCGACGACGAAGTCTACCTGGTCGCTCACGCCCGCTTCCTCGAACACGCCGCGGCCGTTGGGGCCGAAAAAGCCCATGCCGTGGGCTTCGTCGACGACCACCATCGCGCCGTGGCGCTTGGCGACCTCGACCATCTGCTTGAGCGGGGCGATGTCGCCGAGCATCGAATAGACGCCCTCGAGGACGACCAGTCGGCCGCCCTCGGCGGGAAGCCGGCCGAGGCGCTTGTCGAGATCCTCGACATTGTTGTGGCGGAAGCGGACGATCTGGGCGTCGCCCAGCTTGCAGCCGTCGTAGATGGAGGCGTGGCTGTCGGCGTCGAGGATGATGTAATCCTCCTTGCCGGCGAGGGTCGACATCAGGCCCAGATTGGCCTGGTAGCCGGTCGAGAAGACCATGGCGTGGCGGGTTCCGTAAAAGTCCTTGAGCGCCTCCTCGACCTCCATATGGCCCTGATAGGTGCCGTTCAGGACCCGGCTTCCGGTCGTGCCCGAACCGAAATCGTCGAGCGCCTTCTTGCCCGCTTCGATCACGTCGGGATCGAAGGTCATCCCCATATAATTGTAGGTGCCGAGCAGGATCGTCTCCTTGCCCCGGACGATCGCCCGGGTCGGCGAGAGCACCTCTTCCATGACCAGCCCGAACGGATCGCGAACGCCGGTGTCGAGCAGGGTGTCGCGCTCGGCGATCAGGGCGTCGAACTTGGAGAAGAGGTCGCGGCCCTGGGTGTGTCCGGGGGGATCGCCTGCGGGATCATTGGACGTGGTGTCGGCTTCGGTCATTGAATTCCTCCCCCGGATTTCCGGGGGAGGGGGACCGCGCGAAGCGCGGTGGAGGGGTTCTTCGGCGCCGGAAGGCCCCTCCACCAGCCTTCGGCTGGTCCCCCTCCCCTGCAAATGCAGGGGAGGAATTTCATCCCCCCCTCCCTCATCCGTCGTTCCGGAGCTCTTCGACCGAGTCGACGAGCTGGCCGATCGTCTCGATCTCCGCCTGCATGTTCATCGTGATCAGGATGTCGAACTCGTCCTCGACCGAGGCGACGAAATCCATGACGATGAGGCTGTCCCATTCGAGATCGCCGGCGAAGGTGGTCGAATCGGTGAGCTCGACGTCCTTCTTGTTGAACGGCTCGATGAGCTGCACGACCTTGGCGAAAGTCTCTTCTCTGTCGGTCATCCCAGCCCCTTATGTCCGGCGCGGAGCTCTGCCAAGCGATTAGGGCGTCAATGGGGCCGCGGCTTGGCACGCTGCGGAGGCCATGCCATGCTCCGCGCTCTCGCGGGCGGGAGGAGCGGCCATGGCGGAGGAAGTGCAAGACGGGCCGCCGGCCTATCCGCCCAATGCCGTGCACCTGACTCGCACCGCGGTTCTGGCGCAGCTGCATCTGTCGGCCATGGCCGACCAGAAGGCGAGCATCCTGATGGGCGCGACCTTCGTCATCTTCACCATCGCGGTGGGCCGCGGGGGAAGCGCGCCGCTGCCGCTCCTGATCCTGGGCGGCGCGGCCTTCCTGTCCGCGGTGTGCGCGGTGATAGCGGTCCTTCCGGCGGTCCATTCGCGCAAGAGAGCGCCCCTCAACCTGATGTTCTTCGGCTCCTTCACCCAGCTCGGCGAGGAGGAATATATCGAGCGGCTGATGGCGCAGCTCGGCAGCGACGACAGCATCTACCGGACGATGGCGCGCGACATTTACCAGAACGGCACGGTGCTCGCGCGCAAGAAGTACCGCATGCTCGGCTGGGCCTATCGCCTCTTCCTCGTCGGCCTGACGGCCAGCCTGACGGCGTTCGTGGTGGAGGCGCTGTCGTAAAGGCCGTCATCCCGGCGAAAGCCGGGACCTCAGGTCGTAAGGTCTCGGTGGGTCTCCCCGAGGTCCCGGCTTTCGCCGGGATGACGGTCAGGCCAGCGATTCCAGCACCTCCGCCGCGAACAGGCTGAGGGTGTCGTCGCGGGCGCCCATGACGAGGATCCGGTCGCCGGAACGGGCCAAAGCGGCGAGGCGGCGGCCGGCCTCGGCGCGGTCGGGGATATGCTCGGCGAGGCGGCCAGCGGCGCGGACATCGGCCACGATGTCGGCGCTGGTGACCGTCCGCTCGACGGTGCCGCCATAATAGACCGGGTCGCCAAGGATGAGGACGTCCTCGCCGGCCATGCCTTCGGCAAAGGCGGCGACGAGCTCCTTCCTCATGATCCGAAGCGGGCCGTAGCCGTGCGGCTGGAAGAAGAGGAGTAGCCGGCCGGGAAAGGCGTGGCAGGTGGCGAGGGTGGCGGCGATCTTGTCGGGGTTGTGGCCGAAATCGTCGATGACGGTGATTCCGGCGCGGCGGCCGACGACTTCGAACCGCCGCCGCAGGCCGGCGAAGCCCGACAGCGCCTCGGCCGCGGCGGCGAGCGGGACTCCGGCCGCCCGGGCGGCGGCGATCGCGGCGAGGGCATTGGCGACATTGTGCCGGCCCGGAACCGGGAGCCGGACGCGCGCCGTCGCCCCGCTGCGCCTCTCCGCGACCGTGAAGGCGACGGCGTCCGGGGCTTCGGCGATAGCGGAAGCACAATAATCCGCTCCGGGGTCGGCGAGGCTGAAGGTGACCGCGCCCGCTCCCGCCAGGGCCCTAGCCTCCGGGTCGTCGAGATTAACCAATGCGGTTTCTGCCCGGCCCAGGAAATCGCCGAACAGGGTGCGCAACTCCTCCATCGACTTGTGGTCGAGGCTGACATTGTTGAGCACCGCGATCTTCGGCCGGTAGAGCGCGATCGAGCCGTCGCTTTCGTCCACCTCGCTGACGAAGAAACGGTCGCCGCCGATCAGGGCGCTGGCGAAAGGTGCCTCGGACGTCGCGAAATTCTTCATCACCGCGCCGTTCATCACCGTCGGCTCGAGGCCGGCCCGGTGCAGGATCCAGGCGATCATTCCGGTGACGGTGGATTTGCCGCTGGTGCCGCCGACGGCGATCCCGGTCCCGGCCGAATTGAACAATATGGCGAGGAGCTCCGCGCGGGTGATCCGCTCGAGCCCAAGGCGCCGGGCCGCCTGGACGTCCGGAACGCTGTCCTCGACCGCGGCGGAGGCGACGAGGATCTGGTCCGGCGACGTCAGGCCGCTGCCGTCCTGCGGATAGAGATGGATGCCTTCGCGGCGCAGGGAGTCGAACTTGGCGGCGGCCCGGCCCTGGTCGAGGGCCCGGTCCGAGCCCGCGACGGTGGCGCCACGGGCGCGGACGATCGACGCCATTGGAAACATGCCGCTGCCCCCGATGCCGCAGAAGAAATAGGATTTGGTTCCTGACATAGGGCCGCCCTATTGAGGTCGGCGCGGCTTTTCAAACGCTGAGGGAGGGGCAATGCGGATAGGGATCGTGGCGCCCAGCACGCCGATCCTGCCCGAGACGGCGGAGCGGGTGACGGCGATCGCGGCGGCGAACTTCCCCGAAGCCGAGCTGGTCTTCCACCCCCAATGCTTCCTCAGCCACCGGCATTTCGCCGGCGACGAGGAGACCCGTGCCGGCGCCTTCCTCGAAGTAGCGAACGATCGCGCCTTCGACGCCTTGTGGTTCGCACGGGGAGGCTATGGCTCCTGCCGGATCGCGGAGCCGGTGCTGGCGGGGCTCGGTCCGGCGGCGCGGAGCAAGGCCTATCTCGGCTATAGCGACGCCGGCTACATGCTGGGCGGTCTCTATCGCGCCGGCTTCGAGCGGCTCGCTCACGGCCCGATGGTGGGGGATATAAGGCGCGAAAACGGCGAAGCGGCGATTCTCCGGGCACTGGCCTGGTTGACGGCGAGCGATTCCGCGGCCCTGGAGCCGAGTCTCGGCGCCGAGCCTGCCGTGGCGTTCAACATCACCGTCTTCTCGCAGCTGCTCGGGACTCCGCTCGAGCCGGACCTTGCCGGCCATGTGCTGATGCTCGAGGACGTCTCCGAACATATGTACCGCACGGACCGCTCGCTCTTCCACCTCACGAGCAACGAACGGGTGCGCCGGGTTGCCGGGATCAGGCTGGGCCGCTGCACCGAGGTCCCGGACAACGATCCGGACTTCGGAGCGAGCGAGGAAGAGGTGTTCCGCTACTGGTGCGACCGCTCCGGGATAAACTATCTCGGCCGCGCGGACATCGGCCACGATTCCGGCAACAAGGTGGTGCCGTTCGGGACGCTCCCCGGCGAAGGCCGGGGCCCGGCAGCCTAGCGGGAGCAAACTGGACCCCGGCCTTCGCCGGGGAGCTTATGGCCGAATCGGGCGCGACAGAGAGCGGCGTCGACCAGCCCTGCTCCCTCGCCGCGACCCGATTTTCGCCAATGATCCCCATTAAAAACGCGCTGGAACGGCCCTGAGCCGCGATCCGACGATTTCCCCTCTTGGAATCTCTTGCGCTCGCCGCGCGTTTGAGGCTTATCAGCCGAGCACTCACAGGAGGGAAAACTATGGCTAAGGGCACTACAAGCGGTGGAGCGAGGGGCGGGTTGTCTCGGCCGGTGACACCGTCGGCGGATCTGGCGGCGATCACGGGCAAGGACCCGTTGCCGCGCAGCCAGGTGGTCAGCAAGATGTGGGACTATATCCGGTCCAACAAGCTGCAGAATCCGGAGAACAAGCGCGAGATCCTCGCCGACGACAAGCTCAAGAAGGTCTTCGGAACGGATCGCTGCTCGATGTTCGAGATGAACAAGCATCTTTCGCGCCATCTGAGCTAGAGCCTTTCCGCTCCGGCGGAGAATGAAGATCGGCCTCGCCCGCAAGGGCGGGGCCGATCTGCTTTCGGGGAAATTCCTCCCCGGCATTCGCCGGGGAGGGGGACCAGGCGAAGCTTGGTGGAGGGGGCCTTGCCGACTCCGTAGAACCCCTCCATCGCGCTTCGCGCGGTGCCCCTCCCCCGGAAATCCGGGGGAGGAATACAACCGCCTACCTGCACCCCCGCCAGCCCATCGCGCCGCGCCGCGCCTGGTCGAGGTGGAGATGGTCGCGGTGGGCGGCGTTGTAATCGGGCGACAGGGTCGTCGCGAACAGGCGGCAGGCGCCGTCGCGAACGTCGCGCAGGAAGAGGGCCCTGGCGCCGTCGCCCTTCCAGTTGCCGACGATTGTGATCCGGCGGCCGTCGGCGAGGCGGAAGGCGGCGATGTCGACGGCATTGGCCGAGGCATGCTCGCTCCACGCGCCTTCCGAGCGGCCGTAGATCCGGCGGCAGCTGTAGCTTCCATAATGCTCGACCGCGGCGACCTTGGTTCCGAAGCGGCGGAGCGCGGCGGGCTGGACGACGTGCCATTCCCACAGCGCCAGAGCGGCGGCGACCGGGCAACTCGTGCCGAGATCGGCGGGCCGATAGCCGATCGCGAGCGCTCCGCCGGGCGAGAAGCGGACGGCATCGTCATAGCCGCATTGACCGCCGCCGCGCGGCGGCAAGGCGACGAAGCGGATCCCGGCGCGGCGCAGAAGCGCCCGGCAGGTCTCGCTTTCGCCCCCCAAAGCGGCGAGCTTGCGGCCGGTAAAGGCGCCGACCGGCCGGGCGAGGTCGAGCCTGGTCCAGGGCAGGTCCTCGGGATGGCGGCGCGCATAGCCCCAGCCGAGAAAGGCCAGAAAGGCGAGCAAAGCCAGCACTAGGAAGATTTTTACCCGGCGCAGGTATTTCATGCAGGCAAGACTCCGGGCGACGGGCGCCGGTTTCGTAAGGCGAAGGACGAAAGGTGACGGCGAGCAGGCTCGCGTCAAGGCAGGTCGAGAAATTGTGGGGGCGTTCAGAGCTTCCGCGAAGCTTCGGCGCGGCCGCGGCCACAGGCGAGCCGATCGGCGAGATCTGGTTCCAGGACGGACGCGGGCCGGAGTCGGAGCTGCTCGTCAAATATCTGCTTACGCGCGAGAAATTGTCGATCCAGGTTCATCCCGACGGGGCAGCGGCGCGGGCGGCGGGCTTTCCGCGGGGCAAGGACGAGGCCTGGCTGGTGCTGGAAGCCGAACCCGGCGCCCGGCTCGGCCTCGGCCTCAGGCATGAGGTTTCGCCGGCAGAGCTGCGTTCGGCTATCGAGGCCGGGACGCTGGAGGCGCTGGTCGACTGGCGCGAAGCGAAGGCCGGGGATTTCTATTATTCTCCGGCGGGCACGATCCACGCGCTCGGGCCGGGGCTCACCCTGGTCGAGATCCAGGAGAATGTGGATCTCACGTACCGATTGTTCGATTACGGCCGCGAGCGCGAGCTCCAGGTCGAAGCGGGCGTAAAGGCGGCCAGGCCGGAGCCGTACCGCGCGCCGACGCCGAGGCGCGAGATCGAGGCCGGCCGCGAGATATTGGCGGAAGGCGGGGCGTTCGTGGTCGAGCGCTGGACCCGTAGCGCGGGCGGGCGGCTGGCCGGCGAGGTGGAGCGGCCGGTCTGGCTGGTGCCGGTGCGGGGGAGCGGGCTGATCGACGGCCAGGCGCTCGAGCCGCCGTCGGTCTGGCTGGTCGAGGACCAGAGCCGGGTCCGGCTCGATCCCGGATCGGAGATGCTGTTCGCCTATCCCGGGCCGAGCGTGATCGAGGCCCTGTTCGTCGATACGCGCCAGTCGCAGCCGGTGGAGTTGCTCGAGGAACGCCGACGTTACCGGCCGCCGGTGCGGCTGGAGCCGAGCTTCCGCTGATGCTCAACGGTTCGCCGCAAGCGCCGGAACCCGAAGACTCCCGGAGCTTTGTCGCCCCATGATGTACGCGTTCCCGATCCTCATCGCCCTCATGCTCCTCTACATGTTCTGGCTGGCCGCCTTCCGGCTCCGGCGGGACCGCCTTGCCGTCGCCCGGCTTGCGCGGCGCCCGGACCGAGCTCAGCGCCGCCGGGCGCTTTCATAGGGCTCCGCCGTCACCGGATAGCCGATCCCCTCGGGGATGCAGACGAACCGACGGCCGCCGCGCTCCTCGACCCAGGGGGTGATCTGTCGCACCGGATGACGCTCCGCGTCCGCCTGGGCTTCGGCGAGCGAGGCGAAGCCGGCGAGGCGTTCCAGGTTGCGACGAGTCGGGAAGATCGCCTTGGCCCGGCCCGCCTCGATCTCGGCGAGCACCGTTCGAGCGCTTGCCCAGAAGGTGTGGACGCTCTCCGTCTCGTCGGCGCTGTGCAGGGTGCCTCCGCCCGCCGGGGCCTCGGCCAGGTAGAAGAGGGTGTCGAAGCGCCGGGCTTCGCGGAAATTGGGGCACCAGCGGGCGAAGGGGGTGAGCGCGTCCAGATCGAGCGACAGCCTGGTCTCGTCGAGCAGAGCGGCGAACGGCCGGCCCGCCGCCATCGCTTCGCGGAGTGCCGCCGCGTCGGGCGCGGGCCGAAGCGCGGGCGCGACCCCGGTCTCCTCGATCGTCTCGCGGATCGCGGCGATCCGGGCGGCGGCATCGGTCAGCTCCGGAAAGCGCTCCGCCATCGCCTCGTCCTGCGGATCGATCCGGCCGCCCGGGAAGACCAGGGCGCCGGCCGCGAAGGCCATGGTCTCGGCCCGCTCGAGCATGAGGATTTCGGGCGGCCCGCCGGCGGCCGCGGGCCGCATCAGGATGAGGGTGGCGGCCGGGATGGCGTCCGGCAGGTCGTCGTCCATGGCGGGGGCTTAGGCGCGGAATTGGGGACAGTCACTAGGGATGAGCCCCCACCCGCTTTTCACGGGAGGGGTTCGAATGCTGGCTGTCCCTAAGCGAAATCGGGGGATTTGACGACGTGGAGGAGGGCGCCGGGGGCGTAGGGCTTGGTGAAGAAGGTGGCCCGCTCGGGATAGGTGCCCTGCGGCGGGCGGAGCGCTCCGGAGACCATGATGATCCGCAGGTGCGGCCAGCGCTCGGCGGCGACGTTGGCGAGGGTCATTCCGTCGCCGGGGCAGGCGACGTTGAGGTCGGTGACGAGGACGGCGGTGTCGGGCTCGGCCTCGAGTCGGGCCAGGGCTTCCTCGCAGCCGGTGCATTCGGCGACGTCATAGCCGTCCTCGATGAGGAGATCGGCGGTGTTGCGAAGGACGAGCGGCTCGTCCTCGACCAGCAATATCTTGGCCCGGGACACGCGCAATTCCCCTGTTCCGGGCTGGCGGGAACACCGGCCCTTAGTCGCTAACCCAGATCAGCCCGTGACGTTCCCGCAGCCATCACGGAAATGTAAAGAAAGCTGGGGATTGTCCGGAAAGGGGACGGCTTGCTCTCCGACGAGTTACTCCGCCACCCTGAGCCGCTCGGCTACCGCCCTGGAATAATTCGGCCCGACCTGCACGATCGCCCCGTCGCGAAGGACCAGGGCGTTGATCGTTCGTCCGAGCCGCTGGACCTCGACGACGTTGGCCGGGCGGGCGAAGGCGGAGCGATGGACCCTCATCAGCTGGGTGGGATCGACCTTTTCCTCGAGCGCCCGCATCGAGATCCGAAGGATGTGGCTCCGGGTCGCCGTGTGGAGCATGACATAGTCGCGCTGCGCCTCGATCCAGTCGATCGCCTCGACCGGCACGAAGACGGCGCCGGCGCGGGTCGGGACCCAGAGGCCGTCCTCGCGAGCGGGCTCCCGGGACGCGGCGGCGGCCTCGGCGCGGCCGGCCAGAGTGCGCTGATGCTTGCGGCGCTTGGCGCGCTCGACCGCCTGCCAGAGCCGGTCGAAGCGGACCGGTTTGAGCAGATAGTCGGCCGCCTCGACCTCGAAGGCGTCGGGGGCATATTGCTCGAAGGCCGTGACGAAGATGATCTCCGGACGGTTTTCCGGAGGCAGGGTGGCGGCGACCCGCAAGCCGTTCTGCTCGGGCATCTGGATGTCGAGCAAGGCGAGGTCGGGCTTCAGGCGCTCGATCGCCTCGGCCGCCTCGCGGCCGTCGCGGGCGGTTCCGATCACCTCGGCGCCGGCAATGTCGCGGAAGAAGACCTGTAGCCGCTCCAGCGCCAGAGGCTCGTCGTCGACGAGGAGCGTGCGCAGGGTCATGCGACGAGGCCCAGAGCCGGCGCCCGGCGGGCGGGAATGCGCAGAAGCACGGTGAAGCCGTCGTCATGCGCGAGGGTCTCGAGCCGGCCGCGGGCGCCGTAGATGACCTCGAGCCTGCGGCGGCTATTGTCGAGCCCGACCCCGGTGCCGGAGGGGCGCGAGCCGGCGACGGCGCCGCCATTGTCGCTGACCGAGAGGATGAGGTCGTCGCCGTCGCGGCGGGCGCCGACCCGGACGATGACCGGTCGGCTGGTCGGAGCGACTCCGTGCTTCACCGCATTCTCGACCAGGGGCTGGAGGATGAAATTGGGGACCGGAAGCTCGAGCAGGGCGTCCGGGGCAGCGAACTCGACGGTGAGCCGGTCGCCGAAACGGATCGATTCGATCTCGAGATAGGTCTGAAGGGTCTCGAGCTCCTCGCCGAGCGTCACCTCGCTGCGCCCGTCGCCGACGAGGGCGGTGCGAAGGAAGGCGCATAATTTCGCAAGCATCGCCTCGCCGTCGCGGTTGCGGCCGGTGACGATCAGCGACGAGATGGCGTTCAGCGTGTTGAACAGGAAATGCGGGTTGAGCTGGAGGCGCAGGGCGGTGAGCTGGGCGGTCTGGGCGAGGGTGCGCGCCTCGGCGAGCTGGAGGTCGCGCTCGCGCATCGCGGCATTGGTCTGGAGGATGACGTAGGTCGTGCCCAGCCAGCCGTAGAGCCAGGAGAAGCTGATGAAATTGGAGACGGTGCGGTTGATCACGTCGGGCGGGATCCGGTGCTCGCCCATGAACATCTGGATGATGTTGGCGCCGAACAAGGCGTCGCTGAGCGAGAAGACGAAGGCGGTAACGCAGACGGCGCCGAACACGCCGCCGACCTTGAGCGCGGTCGGGGCCTCCTGGAGACGGGCGCAGGCCCAGTAGAGCGGGATCGTCAGGACCATGCCGATGGCAACGACGAGCGCGGTCATTCCGATCGCGAATCGCGGCAGCTCTCCCTTCGAGACGAGGACGGGCATGAGGAAGAGGATGAAGGTGAAGACCCAGACGCCGAGAGTCAGCTTCGCCGCCTGAAGCGCGACGTTCGGACGGGGAATGCTCTTGTTCATCGAAGCTCGTTCCCTGGCGGTCGATCTTTCATCCTATAATGGAAGCGCGGGCAACGCCGCCCTTTTCGTCGCACGGGCGGAGGGTTTCGCAGAACTATCCGCCCGCGGTCGGCCGTTCCGTCGGTGGAGGCGGGACGGCGACGAGATTGTCGACGACCAGCTTCCAGCCTTCGCGGCGGCGCTGCCAGATGCGGACATAATGGCCTTCGACCCCGGCCTCGCCCTTGCGCCAGCGGGCGGTTCCGTAAGTGAAAGCGAGATCACCCGCGGCCGAGGCGCCGCCGCCGAGCGGCGCGGTGTCGATCCGCTCCGGGCCGGCGGCGAGCAGGGGCGCCCAGGCGGCGGCGCCGACCGCGGGCTGCGGCCCGACCCGCATCAGCCGGCCGTCGGCGGCGAGGAAGCGCGGCAGGGCGGCGCGGGCGTCGGCGGCGAGGGCGGCGGCGAGCCGGGCTTCGGCGGCCTTGACGGTGGCGAAGGCCCCGGCTCCGGGGGAGCGGCGGCCGGCGGGGAGGGCGGCGACCCGCGCTCCGGTGCCGTTCGGCGCGGCCTCGCGGGTCCGGGGGCCGTGATCGAGGACCCAGCGCCAGCTTCCGTCCGGCTGCCGCCGCCAGATCGTGAAATACCAGCCATGGCCCAGGCGCTCGCCGGTGCCGACGACGAACGGGCCGGTGGTGAAGCCGAGGTCGCCGGACTCGGCGATCCCCGCATAAGCCGGCCACCATTTGAGCGGGATGGCGGGCAGGGGATTGGCTTCGAGCGCCGCCCTGGCGAGCCTGGGCCGCGGCTGGAAAACGAGCGCATCGGGCGCAGAATAACGGAGGAAGGCGGCATTGACTCCGTCGGTCTGCGCGGCCCCGGCAAAGGCCCGCTCGGCGGCGACGACTTCGCTCACATCGGCACGGGGGGCGGCGGAGGCAAGGGACGCGGCGAGCAGCGCGGCGAGGACGAGTGGAAGGCGGTTCATCGAGGGTCCGGTCGTTTGAAAGGGCCGCCGCGGGAGAAAAGCGGAGGGGCGTGCCTGTTTCCCGCGGCGGTGCTTGCCCAATAGCGCCGTCCCCCCGTTCGGCACGGCCGATGCGACGACGACGGGAAGCGCGGCGGCGAAGAGCGGCCGAGGCGACGAAGCACTCGATCCGCGCGACGAAACAAGCTCCGGATCGCATTAAGCTGAAGGAATTCCAGTCGGAATGTTCTTATATTGTTCTTATGCCGGGTTGCTTGTCGGCAGGGCTCTTTGAAATTGTGAAACCGGGAACAGGGCCCTCCCCCCATGGGCGGCGGGGAGGGGCCTCGCTCGACTCGCCGGAAGGGACGCCGAGGCCGGCCCGGTCCCCTCCGGCGGGCGAGGTCCTTTGGGCGAGATTCGGCGCGACGTGTCTTGCGCTGGACACGATAGGCTGACATTGTTCGCGAGCTTCGGGGGATTCGCAAGCTCGTTCAATGCTTTGACCGGCCGGCGGCTTTGGCGCCGCGATCCGGTCACGGGCGAGACCTTTCCCCTGACCGACGGTGCGCAAGGGCGCGCCTTCGCCGCACTCGTGAAAGGATCGTTCGTCGATGGCCGCCATTTCGCTCACCGCCGCAGGCACCCCCTATACCCAGAACTTCAACGCGCTCTCGAACACGGCGGGAAGCACGACCAACGATCTGAACAACGACCCGCAGCCGCTGCCCGGCTGGTTCATCAACGAGCTCGGCCTCGGCGCTCGCGACAATGATCAATATGCCGTCGACACCGGCGGTTCCAACACCGGCGACATATTCAGCTACGGAAGCGCCGGAAGCACCGACCGCGCGCTCGGCTCGCTCCAGAGCGGCACCTTGATCCCGACCCTCGGCGCCCAGTTCACCAACAATACGGGCCAGACGATCACCGAGCTCGTCATCTCCTACACCGGCGAGCAGTGGCGGACCTCGAACACCGCCGCGGCGCGTGACGACCGATATGATTTCCAGATTTCGGTCGACGCGACCAGCCTTGCCTCGGGTACGTGGACCGACGTCAACGCGCTCGACTTCACCAACCCGATCAAGACGGCGGTCGCAGCCGGCGCCCTCGACGGCAATGCCGCGGCGAACCGCACGGCGATCAGCCACACGATCACCGGGCTCAACATCGCTCCCGGAGCGACCTTCTGGATCCGCTGGAGCGACCTCAACGCCAGCGGCGCCGACGACGGCCTCGCCATCGACGACTTTTCGCTGACGCCGGTCACGGCCGGGGGCGGCGAGAGCCAGACCGTGGTCTTCGACCCGACTTCCGTCACGCTCGCGGAAGGCAATTCGGGCGCGACGGCCTATACCTTCACAGTCACGCGCACGGGCGGAACGACCGGCACGCTCGACTTCTCCGGCACCATCGCGGCCGGGACCACCGACGGGGCCGATTTCACCGGTGGCGTCGCCCCGACCAGCTTCAGCGGTTCGATCGCCGCCGGACAGGCCAGCGCGACCGTCACCGTCAGCGTCAACGGCGACACCGTGATCGAGGCCAACGAATCGTTCCAGCTCACGCTCACGAATGTCAGCAACAGCGACGGCGCCGTCACCGCGACGATCGGCGCCAATGCCGTCGCGACCGGCAACATCACCAACGACGACACTCCGGTCCTCTCGATCGACAACGTCTCGATGACCGAAGGCGACAGCGGTACCGTCACCTACACCTTCACCGTAAGCCTTGACCGCGCCGCTCCGACCGGAGGCGTGACCTTCGACATCGCCACCGCGGACGACAGCGCGACGACCGCCGACGGCGACTATGTCGGCCAAACCCTGACCGGCCAGACCATCGCCGCGGGCCTGACCAGCTACACGTTCGACGTCACCGTCAACGGCGACACCGCCGTCGAGCCGGACGAGCTTTTCCTCGTCAACGTCACCAACGTCGTCAATGCCACGGTCGGCGACGGCCAGGGCACCGGAACGATCGTCAACAACGACCAGCCGCCGATACCGGTCGCCTCGGTCGGCGATGCGGCGATCACCGAGGGCGATAGCGGCGTCAGCTACGTCAGCTTCACGATCAGCCTGTCCTTCGCGCCTACCGGTCCGGTCACCGTCGATTACACCACCGCGAACGGAACCGCGCTCGCCAGCTCCGATTATGTCGCGAGCAGCGGCCAGGTCAGCTTCGCCGCGGGCGAGACCTCGAAGACCGTCGCAATCCCAGTCATCGGCGACACCCGCCCGGAGAGCGCCGAGGCCTTCACTCTGACCCTCTCCAATCCCAGCGGCGCCACGCTCGGCGACTCGAGCGGCACCGCCACGATCACGGACAATGACGGCTCCGCTTATTACTCCCTCGCTTCTGGCAGCTTCGCTCAGGATTGGAGCAATACCGGGCTCATCACCACCAATGACGATTGGAGCGGCGTGCCGTTCATCGTCGGCTATCTTGGCGACATCGACCCGGCATCGCCGGCCGACGTCAACGCCACCACGGTCACCGGACCCGCGCTCGGCGCGATCGACGTCATCGCCAACCAGAACAACACCGCCAACACCTCCGGCGGCGTCGCGGAGTTCCAGATCGCCAACCCGACGATCGGCATACAGGGTTCGGGCACGGCCGACGCGCCGAGCATCGTGCTCTACATGGATTCGACCGGGCGGAGCGACGTCCGTCTGCAGGCGACGTTGCGCGACCTCGATGGCGGCGCGGACAATGCCACGCAGCAGATCAACGTCCAGTATCGGACCAGCCCGACCGGCACCTGGACCAACGTCCCCGGCGCGCATTTCACCGACGTGACGACCGCCGGCAGCGCCACCCAGACGACGTTGCTCGACGTCGTCCTGCCCGCGGGCGCCGACAATGCGGCCACGCTCGAAATCCGAATCCTCACCACCAATGCGGGCGGAAGCGACGAGTGGGTGGGCATCGACGACATCGTCGTTTCCAGCCTGACCGCCGGCGCCAGCCTGTCGATCGCCGACACCGCCGCCTATGAAGGCACCGGCGGGTCGAACGCCATCGTCTTCACCGTTACCCGCACCGGTGACACGTCGGGCGCGTCGACGGCCGACTGGACCGTGACGCCCGGCAGCGGAAGCTTCGGCGCGAGCGCCGGTGACTTTGCCGCCGCCCAGCCGCTGACCGGCCAGGTGAGCTTCGCCGCCGGCGAGGCCAGCAAGACGATCACTCTGGACCTGCTTACCGACACCGATCCCGAGGCGGACGAAGGCTTTACGGTCACGCTTTCCAACGCGACGGGCGCCACGCTCGCCGACGCTTCGGCAACGGGCACGATCGTCAACGACGACGGCCCGCCGCCGCTCGTCACGATCGCCGACGTCAGCCAGGCGGAGGGCAATGCCGGCACCACGGTCTTTTCCTTCACCGTTACCCGTACCGGCGGCACCGGCGCTTTCACCGTCGACTATGCCACCGCGCCCGGCACGGCGGCCGCGGGCAGCGACTTCGTCGCCACGTCCGGGACTCTGAGCTTCGCAGCCGGCGAGAACAGCAAGACGATCGACGTCACCGTCAACGGCGATACCGAGGGCGAGTTCAGCGAGACCTTCTCCGTCGAGCTCTCCAACCCGACCGGTTTCGCCGTCATCGCCGACACCAGCGGCACCGGCACCATCGCCAATGACGACCTGCTCTACATCCATCAGATCCAGGGCTCGTCTTATTACAGCCCAATCCTCTTTGCCGAAGGCAAGAACGGCTTCAACGTCGCGTCGACGACGACGGTGACCATCCAGGCCGTCGTCACCGCGGTCGACGCCGACGGCCCCCGCCAGGGCTTCTACCTCACCGAGCAGTTCAGCGACTGGGATTCGAATCCGCTGACCTCGGAAGGCATCTTCGTGATGGCCCAATATGACACCGGCGACACCAGTAACCCCCCGCCGGGCACCGGCATGACGCTGGCTGCTTTACTCACCGCCAACGGCATCGACCCGGCGAGCTTCGCGCCTGGCGACCTTGTCACTATCACGGCCAACGTGATGGAATATCAGGCGTTCGACACGCTGCCGCGCACTGTGCTTTGGCAGGTCAGCAGCATCACCCAGAACAGCACGGGCAATCCGCTCCCGGTTCTGACGCTCGACGCCGGACGTCCGATCCCCAACTCGATCCTGACCGGCGTCACCCCCGACCTCACCGACTCGGTCGGCAACACGTTCGACGCCAGCCTTTATGCCCTGTCCTTCTTCGAGACGGTCGAGGGCATGCTGGTCACGATCCCGGACATGGTGGTCGCCGACGGCTTCGTCACGACGTCGGGGGGAGACCCGATATTCCAGGCCTATTCGCGCGTTCACGCCGACGCCGATCAGATCAACTCGCGCGGCGGCTACACGGTCGCCGGCGATCCGCTGCTCTCGCCGCCGGACACGGCCGAAACGGACGACGGCACGATCTACGGCGGTCGCCACGTCCATGACGGCGACACCAATCCGGACATCGTCGAGCTCGATTTCTCCGGTTTCGCGGACCCCTATCCGGCCGGCCAGCTCGACAAGATGTCGATGGGCGACGGCCTGGGCGACGTCACCGGGATCGTCGAGTTCGACTTCACCGACCGCAAGCTGTTCGTCACCGACATCAACCCGGCGGCCTATCAGGACACCGTTCCGGCGCGCGAGACGACGACGCTGGGCAATGACGATCGCGCCCTCACCGTCGCGACCTTCAACGTCGAGAATCTCGATCCCGGCGACGGCGCGGCCCGCTTCGCCGCGCTGGCCGGAATCATCGCCAACAACATGAACTCGCCGGACATCGTCATCATCGAGGAAATGCAGGATAATAACGGCTCCGCGGGCGGCACGACCGACGCCTCGCTCAGCTGGCAGATGCTGGTCGACGCGCTCAACGCCGCGGTGCCGGGCGCCGCCTATCAATGGGTGGACCAGGAGCCGGTCAACGGCGCCGAGGGCGGCGAGCCGGGCGGCAACATCCGGGTCGGCTTCCTCTACGACACCAACCGCGTCCAGCTCGGCGACCTCGCGCCCGACGCCACCCTCGCCGAGCGCCGCCAGTTCACCGACCGGATCGGCGACGGCACCCGCGACGCCGGCGACCGCATCCTCTTTTCCGACGATTTGATCGCCGGCGAGATCAACTCGGCCGACTGGTCGGGGACTCGCAAATCGCTGCTCGCCCAATTCACCTTCCACGGCCAGACCGTATTCGTCGCCGCAAACCACCTTCCCGCCAAGTCGGGCTCCGGCAGCTTCTGGCAGTTCAACCAGAATCTCGAGGCCGGCCAGCCCGCCAACAGCGATTTCGCGCAGCGCAACGCGGTGGCGAACGACATCTACACGATGCTCAACGTCATCGAGGCGAACGCGCCGGGGGCGGGCATCGTCAGCGGCGGCGACTATAATGACTTCTACTTCTACCGTCCGCTGGAGGTCGCCACCGGCTACGTCCTGCCGGACGGCACCGCTCGGGTCGGCGGCGCCCGCTTCGACAATCTCACCGTCACCGAGCTGACCGAGGCGGAGCGCTACAGCTACACCTTCGACGGCCGCAGTCAGACGCTTGACCATGTCATCGTCAACGGCGTGCTCAGCGCGGTCGCCGGCTATGACGTGGTCCACGTCAACACCGGCTACAGCGGCTTCGGCACCGGCGCGAATGCGAGCCCGGCCTTGTCCGACCACGATCCGGCCGTCGCCTCGTTCGACTTCCGCAGCCTGTCCGAGACTCTGGTCGGCACTCCGCAGGACGACACGTTCAACCTCAGCCAGGGCGGCGACGACACGGTGAGCGGCCTCGCCGGCGACGACATCTTCTACTTCGGCGGAGCGCTGACCGCGGCCGACAATGTCGACGGCGGCCCGGGCGTCGACACGATCGTCCTTCAAGGCGATTATAGCGGTGGACTCACCCTCGACGGCTCGGTTGTCGGCATCGAGAGGATCTCGATGCTCGCCGGCACCAACGTCAATTTCGGCGATCCGGGGACGAACCTCTACGATTACGACCTGACGATCGACGATTCCAACTTCGGACCGGGGATTCAGGTCCGGATCAACGGCTCAGCTCTGCTCGCGGGCGAGGATTTCACGTTCGACGGCTCGGCCGAGACGGACGCGAAGTTCGTCATCTACGGCGGCCGGGGAACGGACGATCTGACCGGCGGCGCCGGCAACGACATCTTCTTCTTCGCCGAGGGCGGCCGCTTCGCCGCGGGCGATACGGTCGATGGCGGCGGCGGCTATGACG
>Ga0190275_10000121_pt1 | contig 91493 bp, 101 predicted proteins | sample Popmic550T_FD_133745 | JGI IMG/M metagenome (GOLD analysis project Ga0190275, IMG submission 133745) | Populus adjacent soil microbial communities from riparian zone of Yellowstone River, Montana, USA - 550 T | ecosystem: Environmental > Terrestrial > Soil > Riparian zone > Trees stand...
ACTTATTATGTCGTCGCCCATTTCCACTATGTGCTCAGCCTCGGCGCGGTGTTCTCGCTGTTCGCGGGCTGGTATTACTGGTTCGGGAAAATGTGGGGCCGCCAGTATAACGAGCTGCTCGGCCAGCTGCATTTCTGGATCTTCTTCATCGGCGTGAACATCCTGTTCTTCCCGATGCATTTCCTGGGCCTCGACGGTATGCAGCGCCGCGTTCCGGATTATACGCCGGCACTTGAGTATTGGAACGGGATCGCGAGCCTTTACGGCTACACGCTCATGGCGATCGGCATGATCTTCTTCTTCCTGAACATCGTCTGGTCGCTGATCGCCGGCAAGAAATGCCCGGACAATCCCTGGGGAGAAGGCGCGACGACGCTCGAATGGACCTTGTCGAGCCCGCCGCCCTACCACCAGTTCGAGACGCTGCCGAAGGTGGATTGAGCAAGCACCGTCATCCCGGCGAAAGCCGGGATCTCGGTGGGAAGGGCCGTGACTTCTTGACCTGGGGCCCCGGCCTTCGCCGGGGTGACAAATGGGATTTATGACGACGACGACGCTCAACCAGGCGACCGCCCTCCCCGCCGACTGGCGGGACTTCCTGGCGCTGACCAAGCCCCGGGTGATGACGCTCGTCGTCTTCACCGGATTGTGCGGGCTGCTGGTCGCGCCGGGGCCGCTCCATCCGGTGCTCGGCTTCACCGCGATCTTGTGCATCGCGCTGGGCGCGGGGGCGGCGGCGGCGCTCAACCAATGGTATGAGGCGGATATCGACGCGCTGATGAAGCGCACCGCCTCGCGGCCGCTGCCGGCCGGACGCATGGAGCGCGAGGCGGCGCTTCACTTCGGCGTCGGCCTCGCTTTCTTCTCGGTGCTCCTGATGGGGGTCGCGACCAACTGGTTCGCCGCCGCCATCCTCGCCCTCTCGATCCTCTTCTACGTCTTCGTCTACACGATCTGGCTGAAGCGGCGCACGCCGCAGAACATCGTCATCGGCGGCGCCGCGGGCGCCTTTCCGCCGGTGATCGGCTGGGCGGCGGCGACCGGCGACGTCGCGATGCTGCCGATGCTGCTCTTCGCCTTCATCTTCCTGTGGACGCCGCCGCATTTCTGGTCGCTGTCGCTGTTCGTGCGCTCCGATTATGCCAAGGCCGGGGTGCCGATGCTCCCGGTCGTCGCCGGCAATCACGCGACCCGGCTGCAGATCCTGCTCTACACCGTGCCGATGGCGGCGGCGGCGGTCGCGCCCTGGCCGCTCGGCCTCGCGGGGCCGGTCTACGGCGTCGCGGCGGCCGCGCTCAGCCTGGTCTTTCTGGCGCTGGCGATCGCCGTCGTGCGCAACCGCGCGAGCGAGCCCGCGCAGATGAAGCCGGAGAAACGGCTGTTCGCTTTCTCGATCCTCTATCTGTTCGCGGCCTTCGGGGCGCTGGTCGTCGATCTGTGGGTGATGGCATGAACCCGAACGAAGACGAGATCCGCCGCCGCCAGAAGAGCCGCTCGATCATCATGGGCGTCCTGCTGATCGCCTTCGTCGTGCTGGTCTACGCGATCACGATCGCCAAGATGAGCGTCTACGGATGACCCGCAACGCCCGCACCGGCCTGCTCGCCGGCCTGCTCGTCTGCGCGATGACGGGCCTGGCCTTTGCCAGCGTGCCGCTTTATCGTCTGTTCTGCCAGGTCACCGGCTTTGCCGGGACGCCCCAGATGGCGGTCGGCGGGCTGGCGCCGGGCGCGAGCGGGCGGATGATCTCGGTCCGCTTCGATGCCAATCGCAGTCCCGCTCTGCCGTGGCGCTTCGAGCCGGTGGACCAGCGCCGCCAGGTCGCGATCGGGGCGCGCAACATCGCCAATTACGAGGCCGAGAATCTCTCCGACCGGCCAGTCACCGGCACCGCGACCTTCAACGTGACGCCGAGCCAGGCGGGCCAGTATTTCACCAAGATCCAGTGCTTCTGCTTCACCGAGCAGACGCTCCGCCCCGGTCAGCGCGTGTCGATGCCGGTGGTGTTCTACGTCGATCCCGCGATCATGAACGATCCCGACGCGCGCGGCATCACCGAGATCACCTTGTCCTACACCTTTTACCCGGTGGACCCGGACGGCAGCGGAAGTTAGAGCACACCGATTCCCCGGCCGGGTGCCGGGCGCGATGATGGGAAGAGACGATGTCCGGAGCGAAGACCCACCAATATCATATCGTCAATCCGAGCATCTGGCCGCTGGTCGGCGCGCTCTCGGCGCTCGCCATGTTCGGCGGGCTGGTGATGTGGATGCACGACAATCCGACCGGCACCTATGTCACGATCGCGGGCGTGATCGGCGTCGCCTTCACGATGTTCTCCTGGTGGGCGGACGTGATCCGCGAGGCCCATAGCGGCGATCATACGCCGGTCGTCCAGCTCCATCTGCGCTACGGCATGATCTTGTTCATCGCCTCGGAGGTGATGTTCTTCGTCGCCTGGTTCTGGGCCTATTTCTCGGCCGCGATGTTCCCCTCCTCGGTCGAAGCGATCGGCGCCGCCTGGCCGCCCGAGGGCATGCACGTGCTCGATCCGTTCGGCTGGCCCCTGCTCAACACGATGATCCTGCTCTGCTCGGGCTGCACCGTCACCTGGGCGCACCACGCCCTGATCCACGGCGACCGCGACGGCCTGATCAAGGGGCTGTGGCTGACCATCGCGCTCGGCATGCTGTTCACCGGCATCCAGGCCTATGAATATATCCACGCCCCCTTCCTGTTCGTCGGCGAGGTGCCCGACGGCGCCAACATCTACGGCTCGACCTTCATGATGGCGACCGGCTTTCACGGCTTCCACGTGATCGTCGGGACGATCTTCCTGATCGTCTGCCTGGTCCGCGCCTACAAAGGCCATTTCACCGCGCGCCAGCATTTCGGCTTCGAGGCGGCGGCCTGGTATTGGCACTTCGTCGATGTCGTGTGGCTGTTCCTGTTCCTGTGCATCTACGTCTGGGGCGGCTGGGGCGCGGCCTATCACTAGGCCGGGTTGGACTGCCATCTCTTCCGTTCGTCCCGAGCGAAGTCGAGGGGCGCTGGCACGACCTCATCACGGGCGCCCCTCGACTTCGCTCGGGACGGACGATGATTGAGAATGCCCCCAAGGCTGTAGAGGTCGCCCTGCGTGGCCTGTGCCCCCGCTGCGGCGCCCGGACGCTGTTCGCCGGGCTCGCCGGCTTCGCGCCGAAATGCCGGGCCTGCGGGCTCGATTTCGCCGGCTTCAACGTCGGCGACGGGCCGGCCGCCTTCCTGATCTTCATCGTCGGCGGGTTGGTAGTCACCCTGGCCATCGCGCTTGAGCTTTCCGCCTCGCCGCCCTGGTGGCTCCACGTCATCCTGTGGCTGCCGCTGACCGCGGTGCTGACCGTCGGCCTGTTGCGGCTCTCCAAGGGGCTGCTGCTCGCCCTGGAATATAAGCATCGTGCCGGCGAGGGCCGGTTGCGGGACAAGGAATGAGGCGCCTGCCGATCATCCCGACCCTGATCGTCGCTGCGGCAGTGGCAACGATGATCTACCTCGGCATCTGGCAATTGCAGCGGGCGGAGTGGAAGGACCGGCTGCTCGCCGAATATGCCGCGGCGGGGACGATGCCGGCGGTCGATCTCGATCCCTTGCTCGATGGCGACGGCCCGCTGCCGCCGCTCGCCTTCCGCCGCGCGCTGGTGACCTGCGATGCGCGCGAAGCGGAGCCGAGGGTCGGCGCCGGACGGAGCGCTGAGGACCGGGTCGGCCAAGCCTATGTCATTCCCTGCCGTCCGGGCGCGTCAGGGCTCGCCGGGAGGCTGCGGATCAATGCCGGCTGGGCGGCGCGGCCCGACGCGGTAACGCGGCTGACGCTGACCGGTATCGTCGCCGGCCGGCTCGGCGCGGTCGAGGCGGACGGGCCGATCATCCTGACCAGCGCGACGGCGGTACCGCCGCTCGCGCCAAGCGCCCCCGCGAGCATCGAGAACGTCCCCAACAACCATCTCGCTTACGCCTTCCAATGGTTCTTCTTCGCCGCCGTCGCCGCCCTGATCTACGCGCTGGCGCTGAGGGGCCGCCGCCGCGGCGAATTGCCGCCGGAGCCTTGAGCGCTTAAGGGGAGCGCCAACAGCTGAGCCCGTTCGGGCTGAGCCTGTCGAAGCCCTCTCCTTCTCTTCGACCGCAAGAAGGAAGGCCCTTCGACAGGCTCAGGGCGAACGGGGATTTTGAGTCACCACGTATCCGGATAGTCTCGTTTCGATGATGCAGCTTACCACCCTCGCCAACGGCCTTCGCGTCGCCAGCCGGACCATGGCCGGCGTCGAGAGCGTCGCCGTCGGGCTCTATGCCGATGTCGGTTCGCGCAACGAGCCGGCGCGGATCAACGGCATCGCCCATCTGTTCGAGCATATGGTGTTCAAGGGCGCGGGCAGCCGCTCGGCGCGCGAACTCAACGAGGCGATCGAGGATGTCGGCGGCGATCTCAACGCCTGCACCGACCGCGAAGGCACAAGTTTCACCGCTTCGCTGCTCGCCGAGCATCTGCCGCTGGGCCTCGAATTGCTCTCCGACATGATGCTGCGCCCGCATTTCGCCGCCGCCGATCTGGTTCGCGAGAAAGAGGTCGTGCTGCAGGAACTGGGCGAGGCGCGCGACACGCCGTCCGACATCATCTTCGACGAATTGTGGACCGCCGCTTTCCCCGATCAGCCGCTCGGCCGTTCGGTGCTCGGCGACGAGGCGAGCATCGCGGCGATCACGGTCGACGATCTCCACGACTGGCGGACCGCACAATATAGGGCGGGGAGCCTGATCCTGGTCGCCGCGGGCAAGGTCGATCATGCCCAATTGGTCGCGCTCGCCGAGGCGCGCTTCGGCGCGCTGCCCCCGGGGACGATCGCGAAGGCTCTGCCGGCGCGCTTCGACGGCGGGCGGCGGGCGCTCAGCGTGCGGGCGGATCAGGCGCATCTGACCATGGCCTTTCCCGCGCCGCCCCACCCGCACCCGCATTATTATGCGTCGCGGCTGTTCGCCGATATGGTCGGGGGCGGGGCTTCGTCGCGCCTCTTCCACGCGGTGCGCGAGGAGCGCGGCCTAGCTTATTCGATCTGGACCTCGCTCACTCCCTATCGCGACGCGGGGATTTTCTATGCCTATGCCGCGACCGCGCGACGCCAGGCGGCGGCGGCGACCGCTCTGATCGGCGAGGTGATGGAGGCCGCGACCGGCGACATCGAGGCGCGCGAGCTGGCGCGGGCCAAGGCGCAGGCGAAGATGGGCCTGCTCCTGTCGCTGGAAAGCAGCTGGGGGCAGGCCGGCTATGTCGCGCGCACGCTCGCCATTCACGGCCGGCTCGCCGAGCCCGCCGAGACGGTGGCGCAGATCGACGCGGTCACCGTCGACGAAGCGAGGGCCGCGGGCGCGCGGATGCTCGCCGGGCCGCGGGCGAGCGCGACGATCGGCGTCGCCGCCGTCCGCGCGGCGTGACCCTCGAGACGCTCATCGCCGAGCCCTGGGCCGATTACGGGCTCGTCGATTCAGGGCATGGCCGAAAGCTCGAACGCTATGGCCGCTACCGCTTCATCCGCCCGGAGCCGCAGGCGATGTGGGCGCCGGCCTCGCCCGAGTGGGACGCCGATGGTGAGTTCGTCCCGGGCTCGGACGAGGAGGGCGGCGGGCGCTGGCACTTCGCCCGGCCGGTGCCGCGCGAGGGCTGGGAGCTGGGCTGGGAGGAGGTCCGCTTCCGCGCTTCGGCGACGCCGTTTCGCCACCTCGCTTTCTTTCCCGACATGGCGCCGCAATGGGCGTGGATGCGGGAAAGGTTGGCGCCCGGGGCGGAAGCGCTGAACCTGTTCGGCTATACCGGGGTCGGCACGCTGGCGATGGCCGCCAAGGGGGCGCGGCTCACCCATGTCGATGCCTCGAAGAAGTCGGTCGAGGCGGGCAAGGCCAATGCGGCGCTGTCGGGGATGAGCGACCTGCCCGTGCGCTGGCTGGTCGACGACGCCACCAAATTCACCGCGCGCGAGGTGCGGCGCGGCAGGCGCTATGACGGCATCATCCTTGATCCGCCCAAATTCGGGCGCGGGCCGGAGGGTGAGGTCTGGCGGCTCGAGGAGGGTCTGCCGGGCCTGATCGCCGATTGCCGCAAATTGCTCGACGCCGACAGCCGCTTTCTCGTCCTCACCGTCTATGCGGTGCGCATGTCCGCGCTGGCGATCGGCGAGCTGCTGCGCCAGGCGCTGGGCGACTTGGGCGGCAGTGTCGAATGCGGCGACATGGCGGTCCGCGAGGAAGCGCGCGGGCTGCTGCTGCCGACCGCCATCTTCGCTCGGTGGAGCCGCTGATTATCCTCCCCCGGATTTCCGGGGGAGGGGGACCATGCGAAGCATGGTGGAGGGGTTCTTGTGGTGAAAGAGCCCCTCCACCGCCTTTCAGGCGGTCCCCCTCCCCTGCAAATGCAGGGGAGGAAAGATTCAATCGCGCCCCGCCCGGATCGCCGCGCCGGCCGCGAAGGGGGCGCCGGCGAGGAGGAGGAGGGAGGCGGCGCCGAGCAATTGCAGCGCGCCGGCGTCGTTGCCGCGCTCAACATAGCCCGCGCCGAAGATCAGCAGCGGCACCGCCAGCGGCAGGATCAAGAGGCCGGCGAGCGCGCCGCTGCGCCTGAGGCCCGCGGTCAAAGCGGCGACGCCCAGGGTGAGCGCGGCGAGGCCCGGGGTGCCGATCAGCAGGCCGAGTTCGAGCCGGAGCAGTATCTCGGCGGGCAGCTTCATCAGCGCCGCCGCCGGGAGCGCGGCGAGCATCAGCGGCGGGCCGAAGGCGAGCCAATGGGCGACGAGTTTGGCGAGCGCGATCGCCTCCTCGCTATGGCCGCGCAGGCTGAGCTGATCGAGCACGCCTGAGGCCCGGTCGGGCTCGACCAGCCGGTCGACCGGCAGCAACGCGGCGAGCAGGGCCGCCATCCACAAAGCGCCGCCGCCGGTCCGCGCCAGCAGCGCGCCGTCCGGCCCGACCGCGAAGGGGAAGAGGGTCGCGACCAGCAGGAAGAAGACGAGCGGGAGCATCGCCGCGCCGCCGCTGAAGGCAAGCCGAAGCTCGCGAAGGACGAGGGCCGTCATCCGAGCCGGACCGCCTGAGCGCCGGCGAGCGCGAGCGGCTGGTGGCTGGCGGCGAGGATCGCGCCGCCGCCGGCGCGGTGCCCGGCCATCGCCGCTTCGAGCCGGTCGAGGCCGTCCCTGTCCAAACCGTTGGCCGGCTCGTCGAGCAGCCAGAGCGGCGCTTCGCTGGCGATCACCCGCGCCAGCGCCGCGCGCTTGCGCTGGCCGGTGGAGAGCATCCGCACGGGCAAATGGGCGAGCGCGGCGAGGCCCATCGCGCCGAGCGCCGCGGTCCCGTCCGCCACCCAGAAGGCGAGCGCGCGATCGAGGCGCTGGCGTTCGTCGAGGGCGAGATGCTCGTCCGCCAGGGCCGCCTGCGCCCGGCCGACGTTGCCCGACGCCGGGCGCAGCAGCCCGGCGGCGAGGCGGATCAGCGAGGATTTGCCGACCCCATTGGGTCCCGACACGATCGCCGCCTCGCCGGGCGCGAGGGTGAGGCTCAGCCCCTCGAACAACAGCCGCCCGCCGCGCCGGCAGGCTACGCCGTCGAAGACGAGCAGGCTCATTCGGTCTGGTCCTCGAGCGCGTGCATGTCGGCGTCGGAAAAGCCGAAATGATGGCCGACCTCATGGACGATGACATGGGTGATCAGCGCCTCGAGGCTGACCCCGGTCTCCACCCACTCGTCGAGCAAGGGCCGCCGGTAGAGGTGGATCATCGGCGGCAATTCGCCCGAGGCCCAGCTGTCCTGCTTGTCGAGGCTTCGCCCCGAATAGAGGCCGCTGAGATCGAACGGATCCTCGACCCCCAGTTCGGCGAGCACGGCATCGTCGGCGAACTCCTCGATCCGCAACACGACATCGGCGAGATGGCGGCGAAACCTCTCAGGCAGCCGGGCGATCGCCGCATCCGCCAGCGCCTCGATCGCCGCCGCGTCCGGCGCATAGGTTTGACCCGTCCCCATCAGCGTGGGACATAGGGTGAGAGCGGCGCGGGAGGAAGCCATGCTGAGCGAAGGTGAGCGGGACGAGGCGTTGGCGACGCTTCCCGGCTGGCGCTACGACGACGACCGGCGCGGGATCGCGAAGGGCTTCCGCTTCACCGACTTCGCCGAGGCCTTCGCCTTCATGACGCGGGTCGCGCGCGCCGCGGAAGACGCCGATCATCACCCCGACTGGAGCAATGGCTGGAACCGGGTCGAGATCCTGCTGACGACGCACAGCGAGGGCGGCGTGACCGGCAAGGACATCGCGCTCGCCCGGGCGATCGAGGCCAGCTTGCCCTAGGCCGCCCCGCCCCCTAGATGGGCGCCTTCCAGAGCATGCGGAGCGGTGGCCGAGTGGTCGAAGGCGCTCGCCTGGAAAGTGAGTATACGCCAAAAGCGTATCGAGGGTTCGAATCCCTCCCGCTCCGCCACCTAGTCTCCCTTTGCAGAGCGCTCGGCGAGCAGCTCCTCGACATCGCGAAGCTCATGGTGAAGCGGAAATAGAGCCAGACCGCATAGCGAATCACGTCCGGTGGAAACCGGTGCCGCTTGAAGGAGATTGGGTTCACGTTGGCGCTCCGGATGGGCGGGTTACCGGAGACGAGTTAGCATTAGACTGACAGCATCCGAGGCTCGTGGAGCGTCAGCGTCGTGCGTTGTACGGCTCCGTCATCCCGCCTCGCGGTTCGTTTCCGTATTTCCTTGCCGGCCTCGCGGATGGTAGCGTGATCGCGGGAGAGCGTGATGGCGTCGATTGAAATGCAGGGGATCGGCAAGTCTTTCGGAGCGACCGCGGTGCTGCAGGATGTGGACCTGCGGATCGAGGAAGGGGAGTTTCTCGTGCTGGTCGGCCCGTCCGGCTGCGGCAAATCCACCTTGCTGCGCGTGCTGGCGGGGCTCGAGGAGGCGGATCAAGGCGCGATCCTGATCGACGGCACCCGCGTGAACGATCTGCCGCCGGCGAAGCGCGGGGTCGCGATGGTGTTCCAATCCTATGCGCTCTACCCGCATATGAGCGTACGCGAGAACATGGCGTTCGGGCTTAAGCTGGCCGGCGCCGGCAAGGCACAGGTCGAGGCGGCGGTGGGCAAGGCCGCGGCCCTGCTCGAAATCGAGCCTCTGCTCGACCGACGCCCGAAGATGCTCTCGGGCGGGCAGCGACAGCGGGTCGCGATCGGCCGGGCGATCGTACGCGAGCCGACCGTCTTCCTGTTCGACGAGCCGCTCTCGAACCTCGACGCCGAACTGCGCGTGCGCATGCGCTACGAATTCGCGCGCCTCCACCGGCGGCTCAAGACGACCACCGTCTACGTCACCCACGACCAGGTCGAGGCGATGACGCTGGCCGACCGGATCGCCATCCTCGACAAGGGGCGGGTGGTCCAGTTGGGCACCGCCGCCTCACTCTACGAGCAGCCCGCCACCCTGTTCGTCGCCGGCTTCATCGGTTCCCCCCGCATGAACCTCCTCCCGGGTGAGATCGTGCGCGCGGAGCCCGCTGGTGCGCGAGTGCGCCTGCGCGGCGGCGTCGAGTTCGATGCTGCCGTCGAGGCGACCGGCGCCAGGCCGGGCGACAAGGTGACGCTCGGCATCCGTCCCGAGGATCTGCGGCCGGGCCAGAGCGGACTGGCCGGGCGCGTCACCCTGATCGAATCGCTCGGCAACATCCGCTTCGCCTATCTCGACAGCGCGGCGGCGGACGAGCCGCTGATCGTCCAGCTTGCGCCCGGGGAGGTCCTGGCGGAAGGGGCCGACGTCCTGCTCGCGGCCGCGCCCGCCGCCTGCCATCTGTTCGACGCCGACGGCCGCGCCTTCGCACGCCGTACCGCCGCTCCGGGCTCGCTTGCCGCCTGAGCGCTGAAACCGGTTACAATCCTCCTTGCGTATCGCCGGCCGCGGGCCTAGGCTCGACGATGTAACCGTTTACATAAGACGGTACGCTTGGGAGATGTCGTGATGGCCCGATGGGGGCTTCCCACCGATGGGGCGCGGGACGCGTCGGCGTGAGGAACGCGACCATCCGCGACGTCGCCCGCGCGGCGAACGTCTCGGTGGCGACGGTCTCGCGCGTGCTCAACAGCCCCGACGCGGTTTCGCCGGAAACCCGGGAGCGCGTCACCGCGTCGGCCGCAAGGCTCGATTATGTCCCGCACAGCGGCGCCCGCTCGCTCTCCACCCGCCGCACCGACACGATCGGCGTGATCCTGCCCGACCTGCACGGCGAGTTCTTTTCCGAGCTGATCCGCGGCATCGACCTTGCCACCCGCGCCCGCGGTCTGCATCTCCTCCTTTCCCATTCGCATGGCGACCCCAATGAGGCGACCACGGTGCTTCGGGCGATGCGCAGCCGGGTCGACGCGATGGTGGTGATGTCGCCTTATGCGAACGAAGGCGTGCTCGCCGCCGCACTCGGCGGACGCACCCCGCTCGTGCTGATCGGCAGCGGCGGCGACGCCGGCGGTCACCCACGCTTCGCCATCGACAATCATGCCGGCGCCTTCGCGATGACCGCGCACCTGCTCGGCCTCGGTTACCGGCGGATCGCCTTCGTCGCGGGGCCGGAAGGCAATATCGAGGCGGCGCAGAGGCTCGGCGGCTATCGCGAGGCGCTCGCCGGTGCGAAAGGGGCGACCGCGCAAGTCGTGCGCGGCGATTTCGGCGAGCGTTCGGGCTGGCTCGCGGCGCGCGAGCTGCTCGCCGGGCCGCGTCCCGAAGCGATCTTCGCGGGCAACGACATGATGGCGATCGGCTGCCTGCAGGCACTGCGCGAGGCGGGCCTGCGCGTCCCCGACGACATCGCGCTCGCCGGGTTCGACGACATCCCGATCAGCCGCTTCCTCGATCCGCCGCTGACCACAATGGGCGTGCCCATCGCCGAACTCGGCCGCCAAGCTGTCGAATCCTGCGCCGAGATTCTCGACTCCGGCAAGAGCGGCGCCAGCCGCATCTTCACGCCCGCTCTGGTCGTCCGCGCCTCATCCGTCATCGCCACGCCAGCCGCGCCGCAAGGCCGGCCAATCCAAGGGGACCATCATGTCAGCATCTCGATCGACTAAGACGCCGCGCCGCGCGTTTGCGGCCGCCCTGCTCGCGACTTCGCTGCTGGCGAGCGCGCCGGCCTTCGCCCAAGTCACCACGGCGACGATCCGGGGCAATGTGACCACGAGCGCCGCCCCGGCTCCGGGCGTCGCAATCACCGCCCGCAACGTCGACACCGGCTCCACCAACACCGTCACGGCGGGGGCCGACGGCTCTTATGTGCTGGCCGGCCTGCGTCCCGGGACCTACGACATCTCCGTCGCGAGCGCAGACGGCGCGGCGGGTCCTGCCCAGCGGGTGATCGTCTCGGTCGGCCAGAGTGCGACGCTCGACCTCGATACGGCCGCCCCGGCGGCCGACGCGGCCGCCGACGCGGGCGGCACCAACATCGTCGTGACCGGCTCTCGCCTGGTCGAGACGCGAACGTCCGAAATCGGCACCAACGTCACCGACGACCAGATCGAGAATCTCCCGCAAAACAACCGCAACTTTCTCAATTTCGCGGCGCTCGCGCCCGGTATCCGCGTCCTGCAGACCGAGTTCCGGCAGACGTTCGGCGGCGGCGGGGTGGGCGTCAATCGCGACGGCGACAGCTTCGGCGGCCCGCAGGTCAACGTCTTCATCGACGGCGTCAGCCTGCGCAGCAACGTCAACCAGGGCGGCATCGTCGGGCAGGACGTCAGCCGCGGCAATCCCTTCTCGCAACTGGCCGTCGCCGAGTTCCGCGTGCTCACCTCGAACTTCAAGGCCGAATATGAAGACGCGGGAACCTCGATCATCACCGCGATCACGCGTTCGGGCACGAACGAATTCCACGGCGAGATCTTCGGCACCTATCAGGACGAAAGCCTGATCGCGACGGACGCGCTCGTCCTTCAGAACAGGCGCAACAATCCGGCGGGCGATTTCCCGGAGCCCGAGCTGACCCGCTACCAATATGGTGCCGCGCTCGGCGGCCCGATCATCCGGGACAATCTCTTCTTCTTCGCCAGCTACGAGGCGAACATCCAGGACCGCTCGAGCACCGTGGTCCCAGGCGGGAGTCCGGCCCTGCAGGCCCAAATCCCCTTCGACGTCAACCAATTCGCCGGCTCCTTCGTGAGTCCGTTCCGCGAGCATCTGGGTTTTGCCAAGCTGACCTGGCAGGCCGGAGAAGACCATCTGGTCGAGCTCAGCGGAAGCCTCAGGCTTGAAACCGATCTTCGCGGTTTCGGCGGGCAGGCGTCGCGCGAGCGGGGCGAAAGCGTCGACAACGACGTCTATACCGGGCGCTTGCGGTGGGACTGGAGCGGCGACGGCTTCCTCAACGAAGCGTCGGTCGACTATCTGAGGTCGGACCTGGCCTTCGGCGCGCTTGGCGAGGCCGGCTTCGGACAAGTCTACCAGGGCGTGATCCAGGTGGGCGGGCGACCGCAATTCCAGGAGGTTCAGCAGGAAGGGCTCACCTTCCGAAACAATTTCAGCCTGACCGATGTGGAGTGGAACGGCAGCCACCTGATCAAAGTAGGGGGCAGGGTCTCGTTCCAGAACTACCGGGTCGGCGGGTCGGGCCCGTTCGCCAATCCCGAATTCGAGTTCATCAACAACGATCGCGGCACGGCCGATCCGAGCGACGATCTCACCTTCGCGCAGCCTTCGGTCGTCCGCTTCGGCGGCGGGGACCCGGAGGTGGAGGCGAGCACCACCCAGATCGGCCTGTTCGCGCAGGACGATTGGGAGATCAACGAGCATCTCACGCTCAACCTCGGGCTGCGCTGGGATGTCGACAGCAATGCGCGCAACAATGAGTTCGTGACCTCGGCGGCGGCGGCGGCGGCGCTGCGCACGCTCGGCGCCGATCCGCGCACGCCCGATTTCTTCGACGTCGAGGACTATATTTCCGACGGCGGCAACCGGAAGACGGACTGGAACAATTTCGCGCCGCGAATCGGCTTCTCCTACGACCTCAATGCCGACCAGCGCACGGTGTTCTTCGGCGGCTATGGCCGCTATTACGACCGGACGCTGTTTCGCAGCGCCGCCGAGGAGACCTTGCTCAGGCAGTATCGCCAGGGCGAGCTCCTGTTCTCCGACGATGGCCTGCCGCGCGACGGGCGGCCCACCGTGCTGTTCAATTCGAGCTATTTGACCCCGGAAGGCTTCGCCGCCTTGCTGGCCGGCCTGGCCGCCGACCCGACCTCGCCCGGCACGAGCGAATTGCGGGCCATCCCGAACGATCTCAACACGCCTTATACCGATCAATTCAGCATCGGCGTCCGGCAGCGTTTCGGGATCATCCGCACCGCGCTCAGCTACAGCCACATCATCGGGCGCGACCAGATCGGCTATGCGCCGCTCAACCGGACGCAAACCCTCAATGCCGGCGGCTTTTACGACTTCATCCCGTTGACCAACGGCTTCAGCAACGCCGTCGTCGCCTTCAACACCCGCGCCACGCGCTACGACGCCGTCTATGCGACGGTCGACAAGCCCTACACCGAGGCGTCGGGCTGGGGCTTCGGCGTCGCCTATACGCTCGCCTGGTCGCGCGAGCGCGGGCAGGCGTTCAACTTCGACCTGCCGAACATCGAAGACCAGCCCTTCGTCCCCAATGCCGGCAACGAGCGCCATCGTCTGGTCGTCAACGGCATCGTCGATCTGCCCTGGGGTCTCAGGCTGTCCGGGCTGATGACCTACGGGTCGGGGATTCCCTTCTTCGTCATCGACGCCTTGGCCGGCTTCCAGCCCGGTAACATCCGGCTCGGCTATTTCGACGAACTGCCGGACTTCTTCCAGCTCGATCTCAGGGTGCAAAAGAGCTTCACGCTGTTCAACGGCCCCGAGCTGGTGCTTTCGGCGGAGGTCTTCAACCTCACCAACCACGACAATTTCGGCGCCGCCGACGGCTTCGTCTGCTGCGGCGGCAACCCGAATTTCGGCGTGCCGAACGCTTTGGCGGGGCCGCCGCGCAGCTTCCAGTTCGGCGCGGCGTTCCGCTTCTGACGATAGGGCGGGTCCTGGTGGGCCCGCCCCCAGCCTTGCGGGTAGATGTGACGGATCGGCGTGATTTCCTGAAGCTGGCGGCGCTCGGCCTGGCGGGCCTGGGCGCGGGCTGCGTTCCCGCCGGGACGCCCGCGCGGCCGTCCGGCGAGGACGAAGCCTTTCTCGACGACCTCCAGCGCCGGACCTTCCGCTTCTTCTGGGAGACGACCAACCCGGAAAACGGGCTTGCTCACGATCGCTGGCCGACCCGCTCGTTCGCCAGCATGGCGGCGGTGGGCTTCGCGCTGACCGCTTATCCGATCGGCGTCCAGCGCCGCTTCGTCGAGCGGCGCGCGGCGGCGGCCCGCGTGCTCGCGACGCTGCGCTTCCTAGACCGTGCGCCGCAGGGCGACGCGCCGCGCGGAATGACCGGCCACAAGGGCTTTTTCTACCATTTCGTCGACATGGAGAGCGGGCAGCGGTTTCGCCAAACCGAGCTGTCGACGATCGATACCGCTTTGCTGCTCGGCGGCATCCTCTTCGCCAAGGGCTATTTCGATCGGCCCGAGGAACTCGAAATCCGCGAGCTGGCGGAGCGCATCTACGCGCGGGTCGATTGGCGCTGGGCCTGCGCACGGCCCGATCTCGTCGCTTTGGGCTGGCACCCCGAAACCGGCTTCATCGGTTATGACTGGATCGCCTATACCGAGGCAATGCTGGTCTACATCCTCGCGCTCGGCGCGCCGGATCACGCGCTCGGCCCGGAAAGCTGGGCCGCCTGGGGCGCGACCCTCCCGGCGCGCTGGGGCACGGATCACGGCCAGGAATTCGCTCGCTATCCGGTGCTGTTCATCCACCAGTACAGCCATGTCTGGCTGGATTTCCGCGATATCCGCGACGCCTTCATGCGCGAGAAGGGGATCGACTATTTCGAGAACAGCCGCCGCGCCACGCTGGCCCAACATGCCTATGCCCGGGCAAACCCGATGGGCTGGCGCGGCTACGGCCCCGAACTTTGGGGGCTCAGCGCCTGCGACGGGCCGGCCGACGTCACGCTGACGATGGAGGGGCGCGAGCGGACCTTTCGCTCCTACGCCGCGCGCGGCACCGAACGCTTCGACGACGGCACCGTCACGCCGACCGCCGCGGGCGGTTCGGTGCCGTTCGCGCCGGACCTGTGCGTTCCCGCGCTGCAAGCGATGCGGCGCGACCATGGCGAGCATCTCTACGGCGAATACGGCTTTTTCGACGCGCTCAATCCGAGCTTCACCGACGCCTCGGTGCCGCTGATCCACGGCCGGGTGGTGCCGGGGAAAGGCTGGTACGACACCGATTATCTCGGCATCGACCAGGGTGCGCTGCTGACGATGATCGAGAACCACCGCAGCGGCCTCGTCTGGCAGGTGATGCGGGGCGATCCCCACCTGCGCCGCGGCTTCGAGCGGGCCGGCTTCGCCGGCGGCTGGCTGAGCGGATGAAGGGACACGGCCTCGTCATCTCGCTGCTCCTGCTGCTGCTCAGCGCCTGTGGCAACGCCGATGACGGGCGCGAGGTGGTGCGCTTCTGGGCGATGGGCCGCGAGGGCGAGGTGGTCGCGCAGCTGATCCCGGAGTTCGAGCGGCGCAATCCCGGCATCCGTGTCGAAGTCCAGCAAATCCCCTGGATCTCGGCGCACGAGAAGCTGCTCACCGCCTTTGCCGGCGACGCGACCCCGGATGTCGCCCAGCTCGGCTCGTCCTGGGTTCCGGAGCTGGTCGCGCTCGGCGCGCTCGAGCCGCTCGACGCTCGGCTGACGGCCTCGCGGGTCGTCGACGCGCGAGACTATTTCGACGGGCCGATGCGCGGCAACCGGATCGACGGCCGGATCTGGGCCGTGCCCTGGTATGCCGACACTAGGCTGCTCTTCTACCGCGCCGATCTGCTGCGCGCCGCCGGCTACGCCTCGGTCCCTCAGGACTGGGCGGGGTGGCTCGCGGCGATGCGCGCGATCAAGGCGCGCGGCGGTGCGGACGACTATGCGATCCTGCTGCCGCTCAACGAATATGAGCCGTTGCTCGCTTTGGCGCTGCAGCAGCGCGAGCCACTGCTCCGCGACGGCGGACGGTTCGGCGCTTTCCGCTCCGCCGGCTTTGCGCGCGCCTCCGATTTCTATCTTCGCCTGTTCGATGAAGGGCTCGCGCCGCGCGTCACCAACACCCAGATCTCGAACGTCTATGACGAGTTCGCGCGCGGCCGCTTCGCCTTCTACATTTCGGGTCCCTGGAACATCGGCGAGTTCCGCCGCCGGCTGCCACCGGAACGGCAGGGCGACTGGATGACCGCGCCCTTGCCTGGGCCGGACGGCCCCGGGGCCTCGATCGCCGGCGGCGCCGGCCTCGCCATCTTCGCCCGCTCCCAGCATAAGGAGGCGGCCTGGCGGCTGATCGAATATCTTTCCCGGCCCGAGGTGCAGCTGCGCTTTTTCGAGCTGACCGGCGATCTTCCGGCCCGGCGCAGCGTCTGGAGGGCGCCCGCTTTGGCGCAAGATCCCTATGCCGCCGCCTTTCGCGTTCAGCTCGAGCGGGCGGTGCCGCCGCCGGCCGTGCCCGAATGGGAGCGGATCGCGCAGCAGCTTCGCATCGTCGGCGAGCGCGCGGTGGCGGGACAGCTCAGCGCCGAGGCGTTCCGGGCGACGATGGATGCGGATACTGACCGGATTCTCGCCCGCCGTCGCGCGCTGCTGGCCGAGGCGGCGCGATGAAGCGCCGAGGCCTTGCCGGATGGATCTTCGCCGGGCCGGCGCTGATCATGCTCGGCCTGTTCTTCTTCCTGCCCGTGTTGTTCGCCTTCGGTCTCAGCCTGACCAATTTCGACCTCTATTCGCTGGCCGATTACGGCAATACCGAATTCGTCGGCTTCGCCAATTATGCCGAGCTGGTGCGCACCCCCCTGTTCTGGAAAGCGCTCGGCAACACCCTCTATTTCGTCGCCGTCGGCGTGCCGCTCTCGATCGGGCTGTCGCTCGGCGCGGCGTTGTTGCTGAACGGCGGCATCGGCCGGCTGACCGGGCTGTTCCGGACCGCTTTGTTCGCCCCCGTGGTCACCACCCTGGTCGCGGTCGCGGTGATCTGGCGCTACCTTCTCCACACCCGCTACGGCTTCCTCAACTACGGGTTGGACCGGCTCGGCGTCGAGCCGGTCGATTGGCTCGGCGATCCCATCTGGTCGATGCCCGCGATCATTTTCTTCGCGGTGTGGAAGAATTTCGGCTACAATATGGTGATCCTGCTGGCCGGCCTGCAGACCATCCCGAACGATCTTTACGAGGCGGCGCGGATCGACGGCGCGAGCCGCTGGCAGCGCTTCCGCCACGTCACCCTTCCAGCGCTCGGGCCAATGCTGCTTTTGGTCTCCATCCTCACCATGGCCGGCTATTTCCAGCTTTTCGCAGAACCCTATGTGATGACCCAGGGCGGCCCGGTCGAGAGCACCGTCTCGGTGCTCTACTTCATGTACGATCAGGGCTTCAAATGGTGGAATCTGGGCTTCGCGTCGGCCGTGGCGTTCGCCTTGTTCCTGATCATGATCGTCTTCACTCTGCTTCAATACCGCTTCGCGCGCGCCCGGGGGATGGCCTGATGCGCATCAGCCGCCGCGCAGCGATGCTCAGGTTCGCCTTGCTCCTCCTGCTGGCGGGGTTCGCGCTCTTCCCCTTGCTGTGGATGCTCTCCGTGTCCTTTATGGCGCCCGGGGAGGCAAGCCAGTTCCCGCCGCCCTTGCTGCCCGAGGCGCCGAGCCTGTCCGCCTATCGCAGCCTGTTCGAAACGACGGGGATCGCCCGCTACTTCCTCAACAGCCTGTTCGTGGCGACGCTCGGCACGGCCCTCTCGCTCGCCTTCAACGGCGCCGCCGGTTACGCCTTCGCCAAGCTGCGCTTCAAGGGCCGGGACCGCATCTTCCAGCTACTTATCGCCGCGCTCGTCATCCCGGGCCAGGTGACGATGCTGCCGCTCTTCCTGATGCTGAAGGAGATCGGTCTGATCAACAGCTTCGCGGGCGTGCTCGTGCCCGTGGTCACCAGCATCTTCGGCATCTTCCTCGTCCGCCAATATGCGCTCTCGATACCCGACGAGCTGCTCGAAGCGGCGCGGGTCGATGGCGCGGGCGAGGGGCGGATTTTCCTGCAGATCGTCGTGCCGGTCCTGACTCCGATCCTGATCACGCTCGCTTTGTTCACCTTCCTGGCGACGTGGAACGACTTCATGTGGCCGCTGATCGTGCTGACCGACCAGCAAAATTACACGCTGCCCGTCGCGCTCGCCGCGCTGTCCCGCGAGCATGTCCAAGACAATGAGTTGATGATGGCCGGATCGGTGCTGACGATCCTGCCGGTGCTGCTGCTCTTCCTCGTCTTGCAGCGTTATTATTTGCAGGGGCTGCTCGCCGGGAGTGTCAAGGGATGAGGTGGCCCGGCCTCGCGCTCGCCTTGCTCGCCGCGGCGCCCACGCTGGCGCAGCCGCCGCGCGGGCTCGACGATTTCAGCCGCCCCGCGCTCTGGCGTGGCCAAGCCTCGGACGGGGTGACCGGGACGGCGCGGCCGTTCGACGGCGGGCTGAGGCTCGATTACGATTTCAGCCGCGGCTCGGGCTACGCCTTTTTGCGCCGGGAGTTGCCGCTCGAGCTGCCCGAGAATTTCGAACTGCGCTTCCGGCTGCGCGGCGAAGGGCCGGCCAATGCGCTCGAGATCAAGCTCACCGATGCGAGCGGCGAGAACGTCTGGTGGCACCGCAAGGCCGATTATGTCGCGCCCGGCGCGTGGCAGACGATCCGCGTGCGCCGCCGCCAGATCGAGTTCGCCTGGGGGCCGACCCATGACCGCAGCCTGCGCCGCGCGGCCGCGATCGAATTCGTGGTCGCCGCCGGATCGGGGGGCGGGCGCGGCTGGATCGCGGTCGACGATCTGGAGATCGTTGCGCTTCCCGTGCCGCCCGCCGTGCCGCCGCCTGTCGTTGCGAGCGCCGATGACGGGCAAGGCGCAGCGGCGGTGGACGGCGATCTGGGGAGCTATTGGACCGCGCCGGCAGGCGCCGCGCTCGATCTGGATCTTGGTTATGCCCGCGAATTTGGCGGGCTGGTGCTGCGCTGGGGGGCGCAGGCCTTTGCCGCCGATTACGACGTTTCGCTGTCCCTGGACGCCCGCGCCTGGCGCCCGGCCGTGACGTTGCGCGGCGGCGACGGCGATGTCGATTGGCTGCGCATGGCGGACAGCGAAGCGCGCTACATCCGTATTCGCCCGCTGCGTGCCGGCTCGGCGATGGTGTCGCTCGGCGAGGTCGAGGTCCGCCCGCTTGCCTTCGGCGCCAGCGACAATGGCTTCATCGCCGCCGCCGCCGCCGAGCTGGGGCGCGGCACCTTTCCCAGGGGCTTCACCGGCGAGCAGAATTACTGGACGCTCGTCGCCACCCCGGCCGGCGGCCAGAGCGGCCTGATCGACGAAGACGGGGCAATCGAGGTCGGCCGCGGTGGCTTTTCGGTCGAGCCGATGGTCCGCGCCGACGGCAATGACTGGCGGTGGCCCGACGCGGCCTCGGTGCAGTCGCTGCGGGAAGGTGATCTGCCGATTCCCACGGTCGAATGGCACGGTCCCGGCTGGCGGCTGGCGATCACCGCGATTGCCGAGCCCGGCCGGCTGGTGGCGCGCTATCGGCTGCGCAACGACGGCGCCGTCCCGCGGACGTTGCGGCTGATGCTCGGCGTCCGCCCGTACCAAGTGAACCCGCCCCAGCAATTCCTCGCCACCACCGGCGGCGTCAGCCCGATCCGCGCTCTGGCTTGGCGGGACGGAGTGCTGGCGGTGAACGGCGTCGACCGGGTCCGCGCCGATCGGCCGGCCGACGTCGCTCGCCTCTATGCCTTCGACCGGGGCCCGGCCGGCGGCAATAGCGACGCGATCGAGGATGATCGCGGCCTCGCTTACGCCTGGCTCGGCTACGATATCGCGCTCCGGCCCGGCGAGGAGAGCGAGATCGCACTCAGCCTCGGGCTCGACGGGGCCGCCCATCCAATCGCGCCCGGCGAGGCGGCGCGGATCGAGGATGCCGCCGCTGCCAGCTGGCGCGCCGCGCTGGGCGATGTTCGGATCACCGGTCCCGCCGCCGCCCGGCCCGCGTTCGATACGCTGCGCACCGCGCTCGCCCATGTCCTGGCAACGCGCGAGGGGCCCGCGCTTCGCCCCGGCTCGCGCTCCTACGCCCGCGCCTGGATCCGCGACGGTGCGATGATGTCGACCGCCCTGCTGCGCATGGGGGTCGCGCAGCCGGCGATCGACTTCCTCGAATATTACGCGCCCTATCAGTATCCCAACGGCAAGGTTCCGTGCTGCGTCGACGCGCGCGGCGCCGATCCGGTGCCCGAGCATGACAGCCACGGCCAGCTCATCCATTTGGCCGCGCAGGTCCATCGCTACGCACCGGACCGCGCCCGGCTCGAGCGGCTGTGGCCGCGGGTTCGCGCCGCCGCCGATCATATCGAGGCGCTGCGCCGGAGCACGCGCATCGCCGCCAACCGAAGCGGCGCAAACCGCCCGCTCCACGGCCTGTTGCCGCCGTCGATCAGCCATGAAGGCTATTCGGCGCGTCCGGCCTATTCCTATTGGGACGATTTCTGGGCGCTGACCGGGCTTCAGGACGCGGCCTGGATCGCGCGCCAGCTCGGCCACGACGCAGCCGCACGGACGATCGCGGGCCGCGCCACCGAATTTCGCACCGACATCCTCGCCTCGCTGGTTGCCGCACGAGAGGTGCACGGCGTGGATTTCATGCCGGGCGCCGCCGATCTGGGTGATTTCGACGCGACCTCGACGACCGTCGCGCTGACCCCGGCGGGGTTGCAGCACCGGCTGCCGCCGGCACCGCTCGAAGCCACCTTCGAACGCTATTGGCGCGAGTTTGTTGAACGCCGCGACGGCGGCCGCACCTGGGAAGCCTACACGCCCTATGAATGGCGCAATGTGGGCGCCTTCGTGCGTCTCGGCTGGCGGGCCCGCGCCGGCGAACTGTTTGATTTCTTCATGGCTGATCGCCGCCCCGCCGGCTGGAATCAGTGGGCCGAGGTGGTCGGCCGGAACCCGCGCGAGCCGCGCTTCATCGGCGATATGCCGCACGGCTGGGTCGCTTCGGACTATGTCAACGCACTGCTCGACATGCTCGCTTACGAACGCCCCCGCGACGGCGCCCTCGCGCTTGCCGCCGGCGTGCCCGATGCCTGGCTGGCCGGAGAGGGAATTGCGGTGGAGCGGCTGCGCACCTCCTACGGCCTGTTGAGCTACACGCTCCGCGCGGATGGCGGCCGCCGCCGCATTTCCTATCGGCTCGAGGGCGAAGCGCCGCCCGGCGGACTGGTCCTGGCGCTGGACGAGGACGTCCGTCTCGACGGCCTCGTCGGTGAGCGGGAGCTGCAATGACGATCCCCTCCGCCCTTTTTATAGCCCGCACCCGAACCCTCATTCGCGAAGGCGCCTGTTTATGACTGATTACCGGTTTCCCGACGGCTTCCTCTGGGGCAGCGCGACCTCGGCCTATCAGATTGAGGGCTCGCCGCTTGCCGACGGTGCCGGCGCGAGCATCTGGCAACGCTTCGCGCACACGCCGGGAATGACGACGGGCGGCGACACTGGCGACGTCGCCTGTGACCATTACACCCGTTACCGCGAAGACGTCGCGCTGATGGCCTCGCTGGGGCTCAAGGCCTATCGCTTCTCGGTCGCCTGGGCGCGCGTGCTCCCCGACGGAGTGGGCCAGGTCAACGCGGCCGGCCTCGACTTTTACGACCGGCTCGTCGACGCCCTGCTCGAAAAGGGCATCCAGCCGCTGCCGACGCTCTACCATTGGGACCTGCCGGCGGCGCTCGACGATCGCGGCGGCTGGCTCAACCCCGACATCGCCGGCTGGTTCGCCGATTATGGCGAAGTTCTGTTCCGCAAGCTGGACGGCCGGGTCAAGCGCTGGGCGACGCTGAACGAGCCCTGGGTGGTGACCGACGGCGGCTACCTCCACGGCGCTCTGGCGCCCGGTCACCGCAGCCTGTTCGAGGCGCCGATCGCATCCAGGAACCTGATGCGCGCGCACGGCAGCGCGGTGCGGCGCTACCGCGAGGTCGGCGCCCACGAGATCGGCCTGGTCGTCAATCTCGAGCCGAAACATCCCGCTTCCGACGGCGCCGCCGACCGCGCCGCCGCCGAACGCTCGGCCGCCTATATGAACCGCCAATATCTGGACCCGGCCTACGGCCTCGGCTGCCCGGCGGAGATGCGCGAGATTTTCGGCCCGGCTTGGCAGGATTGGAGCGAAGCCGACCTTGCCCTCGCGGCGCAGCCGACCGATTGGCTTGGAGTCAATTATTATACGCGCGGCGTGATGCGCGACGATCCGGCGAAATGGCCGGTGGGCGCCGATTATGTGCGTCAGCCGCACGCGACCTACAGCGAGACGGGTTGGGAGGTCTATGCGCAGGGCCTGACCGAAACCCTGCTCTGGGTGAAAGAGCGCTACGGCAACCCGCCCGTCACGATCACCGAGAACGGCTCGGCCTTCTTCGATCCACCCAAGGCGCTCGCCGGGCGCGTGCCCGATCCGCTGCGCGTCGATTATCTCCAGCAGCATCTGCGCGCGGTCCACGCCGCGATCCAGGCCGGGGCCGACATTCGCGGCTACATGGCCTGGTCGCTGCTCGACAACCTCGAATGGTCGCTGGGCTACTCGAAGCGCTTCGGCATCGTCCATGTCGATTTCGAGACGCTGGCCCGCACGCCCAAGGACAGTGCGCTTTATTATGCCAGGATCGTGGCGGGCAACGGCAGCGGGCTCGAAGGCGACCCCTGGTCGCTGCTGCGCGACGGCTGAACGGCGCGGCTTCAGCCAAGACGAACCGAAGCGAGGAGGGCAGGATGAGCGAAGATCATCGGGTGGTCGCGATTGTGCCAAGCAACGACCTCGACGCCAGCGAAGCCTTCTATCGGCGGCTCGGCTTCGAGGTGGCCAGCGACTATGGTCATTACCGCATCCTCGCCGACGGCCGCGGCTGGCACTTGCATCTCACCCATATGCCGGGCTGGCCGCCGACGCTCGAGGACAATCCATTCGGCCTCTATCTCTACGTGGATGACGTCGATGCCGTCGCCGCGCGGGTGCGCGATCTGATCATCGAGCCGGGCTCGCCCAATCGAAAGCCCTGGGGCACCTACGAGTTCGCGGTCAGCGACCCCAGCGGACTTCTCGTCCGGATCGGCCGGGTGGCCGAATAGATTCCCGGGCCGCCAGGCCGCCGGGACTGGGCGACGCGCTTGAGCGCCGTCCCCTCAGCTCTGCGGCAGCGCCCAATCGATCGGCTCGAGGCCGCGGGAGCGCAGGAAATCGTTCGCCTTTGAAAAATGGCGGCAGCCGAAGAAGCCGTTATGCGCGGAGAGGGGCGAAGGGTGCGGCGCTCTCAGGACGAGATGCTGGCCGCCCTGCTCGACGCTCTTCACGAACGCCGCCTTCTTCTGGGCATGACTGCCCCAGAGCATGAACACGACCGGGTCGGGCCGCGCCGCGACCAGCCGGACGACGGCATCGGTGAAGCGTTCCCAGCCCTGCTTCTGGTGTGAGGCGGCGCGGGCCATTTCGACGGTCAGCACGCTGTTGAGCAACAGCACCCCCTGCCGCGCCCAAGCTTCGAGAAAGCCGTGGCGCGCGGGCGCGACGCCGAGGTCGCTGTTCAATTCCTTGTAGATATTGACCAGGCTCGGCGGTGGGCGGACGCCGTGGCGGACCGAAAAGCACAGGCCGTGCGCCTGGCCCGGCCCGTGATAGGGATCCTGGCCGAGGATCACGACGCGGACCCTGTCGAGCGGAGTGAGATCGAGCGCGGCGAACCACTCGCCCGGCTCCGGAAAAATGCGCTTGCCCGCCTGGCGCTCGCCGACCAGGAATTGCCTCAGCGCCGCCATATAGGGACTGGCGAATTCATCCTTGAGCGGCTCCCGCCAACTATCGTGAAGCCTGACCTCGCCCACCGGAGCGCTCAGCGGCGGCGCTGCCCAGCCCGCCATTGCCGGACCGCTGCGAGCGCGTTGGGGACATGGTTGCGCCAGTCGAGCTCGCTATGGGCGTAGATGATCCGGCCATCGGGGGCGATCACATAAGAGGTGCGGTTGCTGCGCGGGCTGCCGTCGCCGAGCGCGACGTCATAGGCGCGAATCACGGCCTGGCTCGCCATCGCCACCGGGAAGGCGCTTCGGCAACCTTCGACCGAGAAGCGGCGCAGCGCATCATAATGATCGGCCGACATGCCGATCACCTGCGCGCCGGCACGGCGGAAATCCGCCATCGCGTCCGAAAAGGCCTTCGCTTCGAGGGTGCAGCCGCCGGTGAAGGCCTGCGGATAGAAATAGAGCACGACCGGGCCGCGGCGCAGCGCCTGGCGCAGGCTGAGCCGGAAGGGACGGCCGGCGAGCGCCCCGGTGGTGGTGAAATCGGGCGCCCTCGCCCCGGTCGGCAAAGCGGGCACGGCGGCGCTCGGGGCGAGCGCCAGAGCGAGAGCGGCGAGGGCGGGAAGCAGGCGCATTGTCGGTTGAACTCCCATGGCGTGCGGCGAGACGATAGGCGCAAAGGCCGGGCGCTGCCAACGGCCATTGGCCGTTCATGGCCGCTTTGCTAAAGCCGGCCGCGATCCTTTCTTCGGAGACGAGCCATGCGTAACCTGTTCCTCAGCCTGTTCGCCGCCGCGGGCCTCGCCGCCGTCGCCGCTCCGTCCGCTGAGGCGATGCAGCCCGGCTGCGGCGCCGCCTTGCGCGCCGAGGCCGATGCGGACAGCTTCGCCGCCGACGGCGAGCGGCTGGCGCGCGAGACCGCGACCAGTTTCACGGCCGCCGCGACTGAGCTGTGCGCCGGCGGCACCCTTCGCGCCGCCGATCTCGCCGCCTTCACCCGTCTGCTCGTCCGCAACACCGAGGGCGCGATCGAACCGATCGTCTATGACGATGCCGAGCAGGGCCCGGACACCTTGATCCTCGAATATGGCTTCACCCCCGCCGCCCCCAGCCAGGCCGCGGTCGGCCGCGCGATCCGCTGCTGGCGCCAGCCGGAGACGACGGGCTGCGATCAGGGCGGCGACTGAGCCGGCGTAACGGAGTCCTCATATGGGGCGGTTGCCTGTCCTCGACGCCGCCGGACCTGACGACGCATTGTGCCTTGCCCGTTCCTGCGCGATAACATCGGTCGCATGGATGCTGATCGCCTCGACAGGCTGACCGACCAGCAGCGCATCTGCCTGCGCTTCGTCTACGCGCACATGACCTCCAAACAGATCGCCCCGCGGCTCGGCATCGAGCCGGGCTCGGTCGACCAGCATATCAAGGCGGCGATGCGCGTGCTCGGGGTCGGCGACCGGCGAACCGCGGCGATCATGCTCGCCGAACATGAGCAAAGGCCCCGCCAGCCATTGGCATACCAACCGCTGGATATTGCCAGCGCGCCCCGATCGGCGACATTCGGCCCATCGACTGAGAACGGGCGGCAATGGGGTGAAGCAAGGGCCGGAGCACTGCGGGAAGAACAAGCTGCATATGACGCAGCGCCGCCGCTCCGGCCAGCCAGGCTCCAGCTGCCGCTCCCGGTCCGGGGAAGGAGGCCAGGGGATCTAGGGACGCTGCTGAGACTGGGGTGGATTTTCGCCATCATGGTGGCGATCGCTCTGACCTTCGGCGTGTTCATGGCGGGAGTGGAAGCCCTTTCCAGGCTCGGTCGAACGCTCGGTTAGCTTTCAACATCATCGACACAACAACGCGCCGGAGCACGCCGGCGCGAGGGAGATCGCTCATGCCAAGAACAAGACAAGCCGTTGCCCAGCAGGTCGCCGACCGGCTGTTCGCCGTCGAGGCGGCGATCGACATCGCCCTGACCCGCGCCGCCGAACTGAATGCGGCAATGCCGCAGGCCCGCGCCGAAGCGCGGCTGCCGGCGATGATCGGCCAGGAAGCGCTGGTCGGCGCCTCGGAAACCTTCGCCGCACTCGTCGAAGCGCGCCGCCGGATCATCGGCACCCATGCCTCGCTCGACGAGGCGCGTGCGCAGATCGGGCTGAAGGAGGTGGATGCGGGTGACACCGAGCCCAAGGTTCCGCCAAATCCCTTTACCGAGGGACGCGATGTCGTCCGCATCCGAGCAGCTGCATAGAACCCATCGCTTGACCGGGCTGCGATGTCGTGATCCGGTCAAGCGGTGAACCACTTTTTCTTCGCACTTCTGTTTGTCTGCTGCCTCTACGCCTTCGTGGCTGGTGGTGGACCAGAGCGCATCGGCGCTGCGAGTTACGCGCTCGCGTGCATCGCCAGCCACCTGCTCTTCTCGGCACCGCCGATCAAGTTCCGGTCGGTTGAGGTTGGAGTCTTCATCGTCGATGTTTTGGTGTTCACCGCCTTTGCTATCCTCGCGCTTCGGGCGAACCGGTTCTGGCCGATATGGGTGACAGCACTCCTCGGACTCGGCGTACTCGCGCACTTGGCACGGTGGGCTGGCCCGGGTACGATCCCATGGGCCTACCAGCTGATCCTGTCGATCTGGAGCTATCCGATCCTGGCCCTGATCGTGATCGGCACCTTCAATCACCAGCGCAGGCTGGCGCGCTTCGGTGCCGACAGATCCTGGACGAGCTCCTCCACCCCCTCGGACGACAAGCGGGCGGCTGGGCCGAACGGCTGATCGATGAATTCGGCTCGCTGGCGGCGGCGCTCTCCGCCGGGCCGGCGGCGCAGCGGCGGGTGCTCGGGGATGAGCGCGCGGTCCGCCTGCTCGGCGCGGTCAGAGAGGCGATGCAGCAGGCCTTGCGGACCGAGGCCCTGGCCGGGCCGGTGATCGCCAGTTCCGAAGCGCTGATCGCCTATCTGTTCGCCGACATGGCCTATCTGCCGACGGAGCGGCTGCGCATCCTTTTCCTCAATGCGCGCAACCGCCTGCTGAAAGATGAGACCTTCGCGCAAGGCTGCATCAGCGAGGTCCCGATCTATCCGCGCGCGATCATTCGCCGGTCGCTCGACCTCGGCGCGACGGCCCTGATCCTCGCCCACAACCATCCTTCGGGCGATCCAAATCCCAGCCAGGGCGACATCGACGCGACCCGCCGAATGGCCGCCGCGGCGAGCGGAGTTGGCATCATGGTCCATGATCATGTCGTCGTTGGACGATCGGGGTGGGTGAGCTTTCGAAGCTTGGGGTTACTATGAGGGAGGCGCATTTCGTGCTTAAATCGGGAAGTTTATACTTTCTATCGATTGCAAAATCGCTACTGTGGTGCGAAGAATCGGGTCGCTATGCAGCAGCAGGACACTCTTTTGATCAACGACGCTTTGGTGTCTGTTCGTCAGGCGCTCGTGCGAATTGCCTCGCTTTCGAAGGCATGGCCCGATGGCCGCGTCGGTCTTACGTTGTGTGCAATGGCTGAGCGGCTCTATTCGGAGCGCCGCCAGCGCGACGCGCATTTCCCTCCCGGGCTGTTCGGCGAGCCGGCCTGGGACTTGCTGCTGGCCCTGTTCATCGCTCAGGAAGAGGGACGAAGGCTCAGCGTCGCCGACGCCTTCACCGCGGCGGGGATCGGGGCGTCCGCGGGCAAGACCCTTGTCGCAAAGCTGAAACGCGCCGGGCTGATTGCTCCGGTCGTCGATCCGAACGACCGGCGGCTGCGCCTGTTGACGCTGACCCGCGATGGCAGCGATCGGCTGACGGATTATCTCACGCGGCTGCTTTGACCCAAAGAGCGGCCGCCGCCGCGATCAGGCGGTGATCGCCTGGCCGAAGGCGATGAGATTTCCGTCGGGGCCCAAGACGAGCAGCTCGCGCTGATTGTAGGGCTTGTCGGCCGGCCCGTGGACGTCGCCGTCCGGCAGTTCGTCGAGCTTCGGCTTGAGCTGTGCGTAGAGCGCATCGACATCGCGGCAATCGAAATAATAAGCGAAGCGGCGGGTGCCGGGCCGGAACGGATCGCCGGGGCCGGCCTCCAGCATGCGAAGCCCGGCGCCGTCGCGGCTGACATAGGCGTAGTTGGCCATCCGGAAGTCCACGACGAAGCCGAGCGTCCCGGTCATGAAGGCGAGCGCCGCCTCGAGATCCGGCACGTGCATGAACGGGGTGACCTGGACGATGTTGCGGCTCATCGCGTCCAAGTCGCCTGGCCGACTTTCGCCAGCCGTTGCGCGATCCAGGCCGCGAGCGCCGGCAAAAGCAGGGCCGCCCACATCCAGGCCGGGTGCGGGATGGTCGCAAGCACATAGGCGCTCGCGCAGATCACCCAGAGCGCGACCACCCAGCCGGCCAGCGCCTTGCGCGCGATCACGTCGGCCACCCAGGCGCCGAGCAGCGCACCCAGGAACCAGGAGGCGGGCACGAAGGCCAAAGCCGCCGCCGACATGGTCGCGAGCAGCCGCTCGACATGCTCGGGGTTCATCGGATCGATCCCGGCGGGCGGCGGATAGAGGCTGTGCCCGAGCAGCTGCACGCCCATGGTGACGAGGATCTGGACGACGACGCCGGCAAGAATGCCCGCGATGAGCCTGACGATCGGATTGTTCATGATCTCTCCCCCTGGTCTGCAAGCTCGGCGCCGCCCGGCGCTGGGACGTCGCTCTTGCCTTCGATCTGCAGCGTGTCGCTCTCTTGGTCCGTGAAATCGCCGCCCTCGCCGCGGAAGGCGGCGGCGAGTTGGGCGGGAGCGACGGCGCGCTCCCAGCGGGCGACGACGATTGTCGCGACCGCGTTGCCGATGAAATTGGTCAACGCCCGGCATTCGCTCATGAAGCGGTCGACGCCGAGGATCAGCGCCATGCCGGCGACGGGCACGGACGGCACCACCGACAAGGTCGCGGCGAGCACGATGAAGCCCGATCCGGTGACCCCCGCCGCCCCCTTCGACGAGAGGATCGCGACCCCCATCAGGAGCAGCTGATCGCCGAGCGTCAGATCGGTGTTGGTCGCCTGGGCGATGAACAGAGCGGCCAGCGACATATAGATGTTGGTGCCGTCCAGATTGAACGAATAGCCGGTCGGCACGACCAGGCCGACGATCGGCTTGGGGCAGCCGGCGCGCTCGAGCTTCTCCATCAGAAGCGGCATCGCGCTCTCCGACGAGGAGGTACCGAGCACGAGCAGCAACTCGTCCTTGATGTAGCGGACCAGCCCCCAGAGCGAGAAGCCGGCCACGCGCGCGACCAGGCCGAGCACGACGATCACGAACAAAAGCGAGGTGACGTAGAAGGTCGCGATCAGGGCGGCGAGGCTGGCCAGCGTGCCGATGCCATATTGGCCGATGGTGAAGGCCATCGCCCCGAACGCCCCGAGCGGGGCGAGGTACATCAGGATGTGGACCATCCGGAAAACGACCGCAGTCAACATGCGCAGGCTTCCCAGCAGCCGCTCGCCCTTCGCGCCGATCAGCGCCAGCGCGATCCCGAACAGGATGGCGATGAAGAGGACCTGGAGAATCTCGCCCGAAGTGAAGGCGCTGATCGCCGTGTCGGGGACGATGTCGAGCACAAAATCGGTGATCGTGCGCTCTTGCGCCTGGCTGACGTAAGAGGCGACCGCGCCCTGATCGAGCGTCGCCGGATCGACGTTGAGGCCCTCGCCCGGGCGGGCGAGATTGCCGACCACCAGCCCGATCGCCAGCGCCAGCGTCGAAAAGGTCAGAAAATAGGCCATCGCCTTGGCGCCGATCCGGCCGAACGCGCGCAGATCCGCCATGCCGGCAATGCCGGTGACCACGGTCAGGAAAATCACCGGGGTGATGATCATCTTGACCAATTTGATGAAGCCGTCGCCGAGCGGCTTGAGGCCGCGGCCGAAATCGGGGAAGAGCCAGCCGGTCAGCACGCCCATGGCGATGCCGACCAGCACCCAGAAATAGAGCGTCCGCCAGAACGGCCTCCCCGTCTTCGCCATGCGCGCCTCCGGCTCGCTTGATAGGACAGAGCCGAATGCTTGTCAGGCCATTGATCTTCGCCGCGCACTGGTGCTTGGGTTTGCCTCATGGAAGAAGGCATCGCGGTCAGCGCCATCGCGCATCAGATCCAGCTGGCGGTAGCGCCGGTCTTCCTGCTCGCGGGGATCGGGGGCTTCCTCAACGTGCTTGCCCATCGCCTCGCCCGGGTGGTCGATCGCTCGCGCGCGATCGAGGCCGATGCCGAGGCCAATGCGACCGAGCTGAGACTGCTCGACCGGCGGATGAAGGTGGTGAACCTGTCGATCAGCCTGTGCACGCTGAGCGCGCTCCTGATCTGTGTGGTGGTCGCGATCCTGTTCGTCGCCGATCTCGCGCGGATCGGCTTCGCACAGCCGATCGCATGGCTGTTCATCGGCGCGATGCTGTTCCTGATCGCCGGGCTGTTGCTCTTCCTCTACGAAGTGAGGCTCGCGATGCAGGCGATGCGGCTCGGGCGGCGCGCCCGCCGGACGAGGAGCGGCGGATGAGCGAGGATCGGGGCCAGGCCGCCCAGCTGGCGCGGGTCGCCTTGATCGTCTCGGCGATCGCGCTCGCGGTGGCGATATTGGGCCTGTTCCTGCCGATCGCGTGAAAGTCGCGATCGGCGGCGCCCGGTTCAGGCCTTTTCGGCGAGCCAGGCGGTGAGCAGATAGGCGAGGATCGCGACCGGGCCGAGCAGGAACAGGGTCGCCGCGACCGCGCCGAGGCGCACGAAGAGCGGGTCCCAGCCGGTGCTGCGGGCGAGCCCCGCGCAGACGCCGAACACTTTGGCGTTGCCGGCGTCGAGGGCGTAGCTGCGGGTCATGGTCTTATCCTCATCCTGTCTTGAAAGTCGGGGTTATGGATCGAAGGGCGAAGGCCGGCTCGGGCCTGGCCCCTGCCGGAGCAGGGGTCAGACGAGCGTGACGGGGCCGATCGCGGCGGAAATGAACAGGCTCGAAGCGAGCACGGCGCCGATGACCGAGAGGGCGATCTGCTGCAGCTTGTCGTTGGCGTAGGTCATTTGAAGTCTCCCTAAATTCGGCTTTGGGACCATCCCGCCGCCATGCCAGAGACAGCGCAAAGCCCGTGCCAAACGCAAAAAGCGGCGGAAATCCGCCATTTTCTTAAACTGGGCCGGGATTCAGGGGCAATTGCCGCCGCCAACTGGTGGCGAGTTTCGCCAACATTCGGCGCCCACTATTGGACGGACTGTTCGCCTTCGGACAGTCGCGCGCCCGCGCGGTCCAGATGCGGGCCCAGCCGGCCGGTTAGCCACAGTCCCCACATCCTGAAATCGGCGGCGAGCGACCAGAGCGGGTAGGTGAAGGTGGCGGGGCGGTTGCGCTCGACCGTCATGTGCGCACCCCAGGCGAAGCCGTAGCCGGCGACCGGCAGTGCGGCGAGCAGCCACCAGCTTTGCGTCGCCAGCGCGCCGAGCGCGATCAGGACGACGAGGCTGGTGCCGGCATAATGGAGGGCGCGGGTGGCGGGCCGGCTATGCTCGCGCAGATAAAAGGGCCAAAATTGCGCGAAGGAGCGATGCTCACGCATCGTCGCTGGTCGCGGTGGCTCCCTCGGCAAGCGCCGCAATGCCGGCCGGCAGGTGGCCGCCGATCAGGCCGCCGACCAGGGCCGCGGCGAAGGCGCCGAACTGGGCCCAGGCGGGCTCCGGATAGAAGATCGCGACGATCAGCGCCATCGCCGCGAGCACGCCCGCCGGAAGCCAGCCGATCCTGTCCGAGCGGGCGAGCCGCCGGGCGAGCCAGGCGCCGATCATTGCGCCCAGGAAAAAGCTTGCGAGATAAAGGGCGCTCGCGCCGGGCGGGCTGGTCGCAAAGGATTCGGCGACCTGGGCTCGATCGCTCATGTCGATCGCCGGCCGTGGATAGGCGATTGCGGAAAGATAGCCGATTGCGGCCTGCACGGCGACGCCGGCGATCGTCCCTGCCAGTGCGCCCAGCACCTTGCGCATCCGAATTCCCCCTCTTTGCGTTCGAGCCTCTATAGGTCCGGCGCGTCCGGGCCGCAAAGGCCTAGCTTCCGACGATCGTGCCACCATTGGGATGGAGCACCTGCCCCGACATATAGCTGGCATCCTCGCAGGCGAGGAAGAGGAAGCTCGGCGCGACTTCGTTGGGCTGGCCGGGGCGTTCCATCGGGGTCGATTCGCCGAAGGTTGCGAGCTTCTCCTTCGAGGCGCCGCCGCACGGGTTGAGCGGGGTCCAGATCGGCCCGGGCGCGACCGCGTTGACGCGGATCCCGTGCTTGATCAGATTTTCCGAGAGCGCGCGGGTGAAGGCAGTGATCGCGCCCTTGGTCGAACTGTAGTCGAGCAGCTCGTCGGCGCCCTGATAGGAGGTCACCGAGGTGCAGTTGACGATCGCCGAGCCCTCTTTGAGGTGCGGGCGCGCGGCCTGGGTCAGGAAGAACATCGAATAGATGTTGGTCTGGAAGGTGCGCTTGAGCTGCGCCTCGCTGATGTCGGTGATCTCCTGGTCGGGATGCTGCTCGCCGGCATTGTTGATCAGCACGTCGATCCCGCCGAGCTTGTCGACCACCTCGGCGACGGCGCGCTCGCAAAAATCCTTCTCGCCCAGATCGCCGGCGATCGTGATCGCCTTGCGGCCCTCGGCCTCGACGATCTCTTTCGTTTTGGCGGCGTCGTCATGCTCGCACAGATAAAGGATGGCGATGTCGGCGCCTTCGCGCGCGAACAGGGCCGCGACCGCCCGGCCGATGCCGCTGTCGGCACCGGTGATCAGCGCCACCTTGCCCGCAAGCCGGCCCGAACCCGGGTAGCGTGGCTTCCACTCGGGCTTGGGCTCCAGTTCGCTCTCATGGCCGGGGAGAGCGTCTTCGTGGATCATCTCGACGGTTTCGGTGTCGTTCGTCATCGCCGTCATTCCTTCGCCGCGATGCCGGCGCCGGCATCGCCGAAGGTCTCCAGCATCGAAGGCTCCGCTTGCGCTTCCTCCTCGGGCGAGAGGCGGGGCGGCTTCTTCTCGGCCTTGCCGGTCCTGTCGGGACTGCGCGCGCCGTCGGCCGGGTCGTCCGACATGCGGTTGTTCTGATTCTGGGTCAGCTGCTGATGCTTCCCGCGATGATTGCTCTCGGCCATGACGGCGATTCTCCCTAGCGTTGGTCGAAAGGACTAACCGCTTTGTCTAACGGGCGTTCCTTCCGCGCGCGCCGTTAGGCTTCGGTTCAGGTTGACGGACCGATGCTGATGCTACAAATGTAGCGCGTAAGCCAGTGCAACCGCCGTAGGGGACGACGGCCCAAGGGAGGGACTTTCCAATGTCGCGGTTGAACGCGGTCCATAGGGACCGCCAAGCCCTGTTGCTTGCCTTTTTGTGCTCGTCCGGCACCGCTTTCGCCCAGGATGCCGAGCCGGCGCCCGCCCCCGCTCCGGCCCCCGCGCCACCGACCGATGCGCCGCCCCCGGTCGCGACCCAGTCCGCCGCGCCGCAGGGCGCGCGCAGCTATACGCCGCCCGATTTCGCCCGCTTCAACCCGCGCAACGCGCTCGACATGCTGAACAACGTCCCCGGCTTCTCGATCGACGGCGGCGACACCGAGCGGCGCGGGCTCGGCCAGGCGACCAGCAACGTGCTGATCAACGGCGAGCGCTTCTCCGGCAAATCCACCGATATCTTCACCGAGCTGCGGGGGATCAGCGCCAGCAACGTCACCCGGATCGAGGTCGTCGACGGCGCGACGCTCAATATTTCCGGCCTCACCGGCCAGGTCGCCAATGTCGTGACCGCGAGCCAGGGCCTGTCGGGCAATTATGTCTGGCGCCCGCAGATCCGCGCCCGCCGGACCCCGGCCCGCCTGCTCAATGGCGAAATCTCGATCAACGGCACGATCGGCGGCACCCAATTCACTCTGGGCTTTCGCAACGACAGCTTCCGCAACGGCAATGCCGGCCCGGAATATGTGATTGCGGCCGACGGCACCGTGCTCGACATCCGCGACGAATTGCTGTTCGTCGAGGGCGACCAGCCGCGCATTTCGGCCTCGATCCGGCGCAATTTCGGCGACGGCTCGATCCTCAACCTCAATGGCGGCTTCCAGCTCTACCATTTCAACGCCGACGAAACCTCGCCGCGCGCCAATCCGACCCGGCTGCGCGAATTTCACGAGCAGGAGCGCGAACATAATTACGAGTTCGGCGGCGATTACGAATTCGCGCTTGGCGGCGGGCGGCTGAAGCTGATCGGGCTGCGGCGGTTCGAGCACAGCCCCTACAGCCAGACCCTGACCGAGACCTTCGCGGATGGGCGCCCCACCTTCGGCCAGCGCTACACTCAGGTTGCCGACGAAACCGAGAGCATCGCCCGCGCCGAATATCGCTGGCGCGGCGGGCGCAACGACTGGCAGATCAGCCTGGAAGGCGCGATCAACCAGCTGGACATCGAGAACGCCTTGTTCGACCGCAACGCGGCGGGCGACTTCGTGCCCGTCCCCTTCCCCAATTCGGCCGCGACCGTGGAGGAGAAGCGGGCGGAGGCGATGGTCACCTGGGGCCGGCCGCTCTCCAGCACCCTGACCCTTCAGGCCTCATTGGGCGGGGAATATTCGCAGCTGAGCCAGACCGGCGCCGGCGGCGTCACCCGGACCTTCTACCGGCCCAAAGGCTTCATCAACTTCGCCTGGCGCCCGCGCGAGGGGCTGGACATCTCCGCCCGGCTGGAGCGCGCGGTCGGGCAGCTCAACTTCTCCGATTTCGTCGCCACGGCCAATGTCAGCGGCGGCACCCAAAATGCCGGCAACACCAACCTCGTCCCGCCACAAAGCTGGAACGCGCAGGTTCAGGCGACCCGCAATCTCGGGCCCTGGGGCACGGCGACGGCGCGGCTCTACGGGCGCTGGATCACCGACATCGTCGACATCATCCCGATCGGGGCCAACGGCCAGTCGCCCGGCAATATCGACGGCACCGCGACCGTCTTCGGCCTGCAATGGACCAGCACCTTCAATTTCGATCCATTGGGCTGGCGCGGCGCCAAGCTCGACATGAATCTGCAGTTCCAGCGGACCCGGCTCGACGATCCGCTGACCGGCGTGCGCCGTCCGATCAACGAGAACATGACCCGGCAGATCGAGCTCAATCTGCGCTACGATCGGCCAGGCACGCAATGGGCCTTTGGCGCGAGCGCCTTTCAGTATCGCCAATCGGCCGGCTTCCGCCTCGACCAGCGCTTCCGCTTCCTCGATACGCCGGGCGGCCTCGGCGTCTATGTCGAGCATAAGGACGTGTTCGGCCTGACCGTCAGGGGAAGCGTCGACAATCTGCTCGGCACGAACGAAAGCTTCAGCCGCACCTTCTTCGACGGGCGCCGCAACCTCACCAACAGCAACGTCCTGTTCCGCGAGGACCGCGACCGTTTCTACGGCCCGATCTTCACCCTGACGATCAGCGGGACGATCTGAACACGCCCGAGGCGGCGATCTGGAGCGGCGCTTCGCGGCGCGGCTGGCCGGCTTCGGGGCGGAGCACGTCGCTGCCGCGCAGCAGGGTCGGGCGGGCCTCGGACGGACGGCATTGAGCGACGATATTCGGATAAGCGATGTCGTCGTGACGGGCGAGGACGTCGGCGGTCGCGGCCATGCACTGGGCCTCGCTGCGATAGGCGGCCTGCTCGACGCGAAGCTCGCGGCAGGCGCTGTCGTTCTCGCCGCAGCCCATGATTGCCATCACATAGAGTATCGTCTGCACCGCAACCGCTCCTTTGAAGGGCAAAATGCACTCATCCCGCCCCGTGTTCCCATCGTTTCGCAGCCGTAGCTTGGGAAGCGCGACGCCAGCGCCTATCTTGCGACCAGGATGACCGAAGAGACGACGAAGGCGCCGGGCGATCCAGGCTGGGGGGTGCTTCGCCGCTTCCTTCCCTATCTGTGGCCGGCCGGGCAGCCCGCGCTGAAGGCCCGGGTGGTGATCGCGCTCGTCCTCGTCCTGCTCGCCAAGGCGGTCACGCTCGGCACCGGCTTCATCTACGCCGCGGCGATCGACCGGATGACGCCGGGGATGGAGGCGGGCGCCTCGCTCGCCATCGGCCTGGTGCTGGCCTACGCCGGCGCGCGCTTCGCCGGCGTGTTGTTCGAGAATGTGCGCAACGCGATCTTCGAACGGGTCGGGCTCGATGCGGCGCGGCGCTTCGCCGACAATGTCTTTCGCCACATCCACGCGCTGTCGCTGCGCTTCCACCTCGAGCGGCGCACCGGCGCGCTCACCAAGGTGGTCGAGCGCGGCATCAAGAGCATCGACATGATGCTCTATTTCCTGCTCTTCAACATCGCCCCGACCGCGATCGAGCTCGCCGTGATCTGCGTGATCTTCGGGGTGAAGTTCGGATACGGTCTGGTCGTCGCGACGCTGGTGATGGTGGTCGCTTATGTCGCCTTCACCCGCGTCGTCACCGAATGGCGCTCGCGGCTGCAGCGCGAGATGAACGAGATGGACAATGAGACGGTCGCGCGCGCGGTCGATTCGCTGCTGAATTACGAGACGGTCAAATATTTCTCCGCCGAGGAGCGCGAGGCGCGGCGCTACGATCAGGCGTTGCGCGCGCTGAACGACAAGGCGGTCAAGAATGAGGGCTCGCTCGCCTGGCTCAATATCGGCCAGTCGCTGATCACCAATCTGATGATGGGCGGAGCGATGGCCTATACCGTCTGGGGCTGGAGCCGCAGCACCTTCACCACCGGCGACGTCGTGCTGGTCAACACCCTGCTCGCCCAGCTCTTCCGCCCGCTCGACGTGCTCGGCTGGGTCTATCGCTCGATCCGCCAGGGGCTGGTCGACATGGAGGCGATGTTCAACCTGCTCGACACCCCGGCGGAGATCGAGGATTCGCCCGACGCGCCCGCGCTGGTCGTGACCAAGGGCGCGGTCCGCTTCGAAAATGTCGGCTTCTCCTACGAGGCCGATCGCGCGATCCTGGACGGGGTGGATTTCGAGGTTCCGCCGGGCACCACCACCGCCGTGGTCGGGCCGAGCGGCGCGGGCAAATCCACCCTCTCGCGGCTCCTGTTCCGCTTCTACGATCCGGGCAGCGGGCGGATCACGATCGACGGGCAGGACATCAGCCACGTCAGCCAGTCGAGCCTGCGCGCGGCGCTCGGCATCGTCCCGCAGGACACGGTGCTGTTCAACGACACGATCGGCTACAATATCGGCTACGGCCGCGAGGGCGCCGGACCGGCGGCGATCGAGGCCGCGGCGCGCGGCGCGGCGATCGACACCTTCGTGACGGCGCTGCCGCTCGGCTATGACAGCCTGGTCGGCGAGCGCGGGCTAAAGCTCTCGGGCGGCGAGAAGCAGCGCGTCGCCATCGCCCGCACCCTCTTGAAGGACCCGCCGATCCTGATCCTCGACGAAGCCACCAGCGCGCTCGACAGCCGCACCGAGGCGGCGATCCAGGAGACGCTGCGCGACGTCACCGCGCGGCGCACCACCATCGTCATCGCCCACCGCCTGTCGACGGTGGTCGATGCCGACCAGATCCTCGTCCTCGACCAGGGCCGCATCGCCGAACGCGGCACCCACGCGCAATTGCTGCGCCGGAACGGGCTCTACGCGGAGATGTGGACGAGGCAGCAGAGCGAGCGCGAGGCGGAGGAGGCGGAGGCGGCGGAGTAGGATGAACTCAATTCCCGTTCGTCCCGAGCGTAGTCGAGGGGCGTTCGTGATGAGTCCGTGCCGGCGCCCCTCGACTTCGCTCGGGACGAACGGTTAGGCGAGCGGGTGGACAATCCCGTTACCATCGTCTGCAACACCTTAGCGTGAACCCACCCGGAGCCACGCTGCTGAAGCTTTCACTGCGGTAGGCTGCTGGAGAAGATTATTTGGTGGAAGACACTATCTGGCTGAGGCGATCGCGTCCGGAAACGTCGGCCTGGACGTCTGCCGCCGCTTCGCTCTCGGCCACACTGCGGCCGACCTCAAGCGCTGGCGCCGGATCGGCAACGCCCGTGTTTACGACGATGACGGGTGGAGCAGGTGCCGGTGCTGGCTGCGTTGTCTCGGTGGTGGTGACGACGCTGCTGATATCATCGTCTTCACGAGCAACGATGATCGTCTCTTTGCCATCGGCGCCCTCTAAGCGCACGATGCGGCGGTTCTGAACGCTGCGCCATCCGATTGCCACGATGACTGCGAAGACGCCGAGTCCGAAGAGGATAGCCATGAAACTTGATTCTGAGCCGGTCATTTGGACTTCCCTGGTAAATTCATGCCAGCCCATTAGCGCTTGTAAACGTTAACAATTTCGTATGCACGATGAGGCAAGGCCTCACCTCTGAAACCGGTGCTCGCCACTCTGACGCAGTTCCGCCAGACTTGCTCCCGCGCGCGTGTCCGCAATTGAAGCAGGCAAGCAGCTGACGGACTTTCCTACATTCTCCGTTCATGCTATGTTCCAGACATGCCCCGCCAGTCCCTTGCCGCCAGCTTCCGCGAAGATGCCGCCTTTACGGCCGATGAAACACCTCACGAGTGCGAACATTGGGACCATTCGGCCGTTGTGGCCGAGTCGCGGGTTGGCGTTGGGGATGGAACTGGTAAGGCCGGTCTCGTGCCCGCTTCCCCACTCACCATCCTGCGCAACACCTTCGGCTTCCAGGACTTCCGCGGGGTCCAGGAGCAGGCGATCGGGCGGGTGATGGGGGGGCGGCATACGCTCGCGGTGATGCCGACCGGGGCGGGCAAATCGCTTTGCTATCAGGTGCCGTCGCTCGCTTTGTCCGGGACGGTGCTGGTGATCTCGCCGCTGATCGCCTTGATGCACGATCAGATCCGCGCCGCCGAGCAATTCGGGCTTCGCGCCGCTTCGCTGACCTCGGCGGACGCCAATCGCAGCGAGACCGTCGAGCGCTTGCGCCAGGGCGCGCTGGAGCTGCTCTACGTCGCGCCCGAGCGCGCCACCGGCGAGGCTTTCCGCAACCTCATCGCCTCGATCCCGCTCGCCCTGATCGCGATCGACGAGGCGCATTGCGTGTCCGAATGGGGGCATGATTTCCGGCCCGATTATCGCCTGCTCCTGCCCCTGCTCGAGGCCTTTCCGAGGGTGCCGCGGCTCGCGCTGACCGCGACCGCCGATGCGCGCACCCGGGCCGACATCCTCGTCCAGCTCGGCATTCCCAAGGACGGGCTGATCGTCGCCGGCTTCGACCGGCCGAACATCCGCTATCATGTCCGCCCGCGCGACGGCCTCGGCGCGCAGCTCAAGGCGCTGCTCGGCGCCCAGCCGGGACCGGGGATCGTCTATGCGACCAGCCGCGACAAGGTCGATCGGCTCGCCGAGCAGCTCGGTGCCGGCGGGCGCTCGGCGCTGCCTTATCATGCCGGGCTGGAGCCGCAGGTGCGCGCGCGCAACCAATCCGCCTTCGTCACCAGCGAGGAGATGGTGATGGCGGCGACGATCGCCTTCGGGATGGGGATCGACAAGCCGGACGTGCGCTTCGTCGCCCATGCCGGCATCCCCAAATCGATCGAGGCTTATTATCAGGAGACCGGCCGCGCCGGCCGCGACGGCGAGCCGGCCGAGGCCTGGCTGTTCTGGGGCGCCGAGGATTTCAGCCGCGCCCGCCGCCGGATCGAGACCGAGGTCGAGGAGGGTCGTCGCCCGGGCGAGCGCGAACGGCTGAACGCGCTTGCGAGCTTCGTCGAGACGGCGGGCTGCCGGCGGGCGATCCTGCTCAGGCATTTCGGCGAGGACCCGCCCGCCTCCTGCGGCAATTGCGACAATTGCCTGGAGCCGCCGCAATCGGTGGACGCGACCGAGGCGGCGCGCAAATTGCTCTCCGCGGCCTTTCGCACCGAAATGCGCTTCGGCATCGGCCATCTGACCGACGTGCTGGCCGGGCGGGAGACCGACAAGGTGCGCAATTTCGGCCATCAACGCTTGAGCGTCTTCGGCATCGCCGACGAAGCGGAGCTGGCTTTGGTCAAGCCGGTGGCGCGGGCGCTGATGGCCCGCGATGCGCTGCGCGCCGACGATTATGGCGGGCTCTCGTTCGGGCCGGCGGCCAAGCCGATCCTCAAGGGCGAGGAGAAGATCCACATCGTCGTCCCGCCCAAGCGCAGCCGCAAGCGCGACCGGACGGCGGCGAAAGACTATCCGCACGATCCCTTGTTCGAGGCGCTGCGCGCGCGCCGCCGCGAGCTTGCGGCGACGGCGGGGGTGCCGCCTTATGTGATCTTCCACGATTCGACGCTGCGCGAGATGGCGGCGCTCAAGCCCACCACGCGCCATGCGCTCGAGCGCGTCTCGGGGGTCGGCGCCGCCAAGCTGGAGCGCTTCGGCGATGCCTTCGTCGAGGTGATCGCCGCCTGGGAAGCGCCATGACCGTCTACGAGCTCGACGACGACGTGTCGGTCGCCGGCCAGATCCGGCCCGAGGACGTGCCCGGCCTCGCCGCCCGGGGGATCGCGATGATCGTCAACAATCGCCCCGAAGGCGAGGAGGCCGGGCAGCCGAGCGGCGACGAGATCGAGGCCGCGGCGCGCGCCGCGGGCCTCCAATATCGCGAGATCCCGATCGGCGGCGGGATCGACCCCGACCAGATCGTGAGCCTGTGCGCGGTGCTGGAAGACGCCGACGGGCCGATGCTGATGTACTGCCGCTCGGGCACCCGCTCGACCTATTTATGGGCCTTCGCCCGCAGGCGGCAGGGCTGGGAGAGTGATGAGATCATCGCCCGCGCAGGGAAAGCCGGTTACGATCTGACGGCGATCCGGGCGATGTTGCGCTAGTTGAGGTCCTGCCTGCGAAAGCGCCAGAAGGTCAGCGCCACGAACAAGGCGATCCAGCCACCGGCGATGGCGAGCGAGCTTCCGACCGGGGCCGAAAAGAGCCCCGACGGGAAGGGGACTTGGGCCAGCGTGCCTTCCTTGAGCCAGCTCGCGATATTGGCGAGATGGTAGCCGGGCAGGATCTGGTAGAGCGCGCCGACCAGCGCCGGCGCATAGAGTTCGAGCACCGGCGCGAAGCTGCGGAACAGCTCCTCCATCGTGGTGACGACGAGGCCGACGACCAGGGCGGCGACGGTCGAGCGGGTCAGGATCGCGGTGAAGCTGACATAAGCGGCGGTGAGCAGAACCGGCGCGACGCAGGCGAGCGCGGCGAGGCCGTGCGCTTTGGCGAGCGCGGCCATCGCGATACCGGCAGGAATGGGATCGCCGCTGACCATGTCCTCGATCCAGCCGCACAGGCTGAACAGGAGCGCGGCCAGGGTGAAGCCGATCGCGAGCAGGCCCAGAGCGACGACATATTTGGCCGCGATCAGCGTGTTGCGCGCGCGGTGCGGGACGATCAGTTTCCAGGTGTTCCAGCCATATTCGCCGGCGAACACCACCGCGACGAAGGCGCCGAGCAGATAGCGGCCGAACGGTTGAGCAGGAACGTTCCAGAAGCTGACCGAATCGGCGATCCAGGCGGCCGGGGTCGGCTCGCCCGCGCCCGGCGCGCTATTGGCGCCGCCGAGGACGATGGCAAGCAGCCAGATCAGGACCAGGCCGATCGGCCAGATCCAGACCAGCCCCCAGGTCGCGCGGTGGCGGGTGAATTTGAGCGCTTCGGCCGCGATCGCGTCAAACATCGGCCGGCTCCTCCGCGGTGATCGCGAGGAAGACCTCTTCGAGATTGCGCTGCACCGGCGTCAGCGCGAACAGATCGACGCCGGCGCCGACCAGCCGGCCGACCAGTTCGGGCGCCTCGGCCCGGGTGGCGGCGACCAGCAGCGTTTCGCCGCGCCGCTCGACCGCCCAGCGCAAAGCGAGCGCGGTCTCCGCCGTCTCGAGCGGCATCGCCTCGATCATCAGCCCGCTCGACTCCTGATCGAGCAGGCCGGCGACGGTCGATTCGCGCACCACCTCGCCCTTGTGGATGATCGCGACCCGATCGCAGACCTGCTGGACCTCGTTGAGCAGATGGCTGGAGAGGAAGACGGTCTTGCCATGATCGGCGGCGAGGCTGCGGATCAAGGCGCGCATCTCCTGGATGCCGGCGACGTCGAGGCCGTTCACCGGCTCGTCGAGGATGACCATGTCGGGATCGCCGAGCAAGGCCGCGGCGACGCCGAGCCGCTGGCGCATGCCGGTCGAATAGGCCTTCACCTTGCGTTTGGCGTCCTTGGCCAGACCTACCTGCTCGAGCAGAGGCTCGATCCGCTGATGCCCGCCGCCATGGGTGCGGGCGAGCACTTCGAGATTCCGCCGGCCCGAGAGGAAGGGATAGAAAGCGCCGCCGTCGACCAGCGAGCCGACCCGTCCGAGCACCGACGAATCCACCGCGAGGTCGCGGCCGAACAGCTTCACCCGCCCCGAAGTCGGCGCGATCAGGCTGAGCAGCATCCGGATGGTGGTGCTCTTGCCGGCGCCGTTGGGGCCGAGAAAACCATAGACCTCGCCCGCCCCGACCGAGAGGGTGACGCCGCGCACCGCGTTCACACCGCCGCCGCGCCGGCCATAGGTCTTGCCGAGATTTTCAAGCTCCAGAACCGGAGCGCCGATATCGTTCATGACTGTGTTATTGGAGTATAACAGTCAGGCCGTCAAGCGCCCTCGGCGAGGAGCGCGCGAACCTCCGCCTCGTCCTCGTCATCGACCATCAGACGGACCGGAACCACGCCCAGATCGGCGCCGCCCCAATTCATCTCCATGTCGAACAGGACGCAGGGGATGTCCGCGGCGTCGAGGCGGGCCTTGGCGAGGCTGGCCTCGATCCTCGTGTAAAAGCGGGCGGCCTCGACCAGTGCCATCACCAGGGGACCACGTCACCCGCGTCCCGCTCCATCGCGGTCGGCTTGCGGCCGAGCGCCTGGTTGCGGTGCGGGAAGCGGCCGAAGCGCTCGATCACCGCATAATGCTTGCGCGCAAAACCGAGCTGCTCGGCATGGCCGAGCGCGGTGAACAGCAGCAGCGACTGGCGCTGGTCGCGCAGCGCCTCGCTATGCTGGAACGGCATGTACAGGAAACCGCGCTGCTCCGGCGTCATGCCGTCGTCAAAGCCCTTGTCGATCGCCGCCCGGGCGATGGCCAGCGCGAGCGAATCGGTGGCGAACTGATCGGCGTGGCCCCGGAACATGTTGCGCGGAAACTGGTCGAACAGGATGACCGCCGCCAGTGCTTCCTCGGCCGAGCCCAGGAAATGCTCGGGCAGATTCTCCCGCTGCTTTTCCCAAAGCGCGTGGAAGCGCTCCTTGATCCCGGCATCGAAATCCGGATTGGCCTTCCACCAATCGTCCCAGCCGTGGGAGAACCAGAAATCGAGGACCGAGCGGAGCTGCGCCTGGTTCATGCCGCGCCGCTCATTGCCCAAAATCCGGTCATTGCGCGGTGCCGCCGACGGTGATCCCTTCGATCAGCAGGGTCGGCTGGCCGACTCCCGCCGGCACCGATTGGCCGCCCTTGCCGCAAATCCCGACGCCTTCGTCGAGCGCCATATCGTCGCCGATCGCCGCCACTTTGGTGAGCACGGTCGGCCCGTCCCCGATCAAAGTCGCGCCCTTGATCGGCGCGCCCAGGCGGCCGTTCTCGATCCGATAGGCTTCGGTGCAAGAAAAGACGAACTTGCCCGAAGTGATGTCGACCTGGCCGCCGCCGAAGCTCTTCGCGTAAATGCCGTTCTTGGCGCGGGCGAGGATTTCGCCCGGATCGTCCTTGCCGCCGAGCATGAAGGTGTTGGTCATCCGCGGCATCGGCGCGTGGCTGAAATTCTCGCGGCGGCCGTTGCCGGTCGGCTCTACGCCCATCAGCCGGGCGTTCAGCCGGTCCTGGATATAGCCTTTGAGGATGCCGTCCTCGATCAGCACATTGGCGCGGGTCGGTGTGCCCTCGTCGTCGATGGTCAGCGAGCCGCGCCGCCCGCCGATCGAGCCGTCGTCGATCACGGTCACGCCCGGCGCCGCCACCCGCTCGCCGATCCGGCCCGAAAAGGCGGAGCTGCCCTTGCGGTTGAAATCCCCCTCCAGGCCGTGGCCGACCGCCTCGTGGAGCAGCACGCCGGGCCAGCCCGGGCCGAGCACGACGGTCATCTCGCCGGCCGGCGCAGCGACCGAATCGAGGTTCACCAGCGCCTGGGCCAAAGCGATGTCGATGGCGCGGTTCCAGACCGCGGGATCGAACAGATCGTCATAGAGGTAGCGCCCGCCGAGGCCGTGAAAGCCGCTTTCGCGGCGGCCGTTCGCTTCCGCCACGATCTGGACGTTGAGCCGGACCAGCGGGCGAACGTCGTGCGCGACGAAGCCGTCGGGGCGGACGATGTCGATCACGCTCCACGAGCCGGCGAGGCCGACCGTGACCTGGGCGACGCGCGGATCGCGGGCGCGGGCGGCGGCGTCGATCTCCTGGCAGAGCGCGACCTTGCGGGCGAAGGGGATCAGGCTCAGCGGATCGGCATCGGTGTAGAGGCGCGCATTGGTCCGCCTTGGCGGCGCGGGACGCTCGCCTTTGGCTGGATCGAGCACCTGCATCGTCTCGGCGGCGCGGCGGATCGCGGCTTCGCTGAGCTCATTGGCCTGGGCGAAGGCAGTGGTCTCGCCCGAAACGCCGCGCAGGCCGAAGCCCGCCTGGGTGTTGAAATCGGCGGTCTTCAGCCGGCCATCGTCGAAGCCGAAGCTCTCGGACGCGGTATATTGGAGATAGAGCTCGCCATCGTCGCAGCCCTTGAGCGCGGCGTTGGTGAGACGGAGCGCGGCCTCGGGATCGAGGCCGTCGGGGCGATAGAGGAAGCTGCGGGGATCGGTGCTCATGCGGGGGATATAGGACCGTCCGGGGCAAAGTCGAAGAGGCAGACCGGATGTAACCGCCCCGAACGCTCACCGGCGCCACTCGGGGTGGCCCCTTTTCGTCTGGCCGCCCTAACTCGTCCCGCTTATGGCACGGGGACGGTTGGGCTTCGCTGAGGTGGCTCTTCCTGCCAAAGGGAGGGACGAGAATGTCATTGCTGACGGCTATGGCGCTGGCTGCGGCCCAGGCGACGGCCGCCGAGTCAGCGCCAGCCGGCGGGGCGGCGTTCGAACAGCTGAAAGGCTTGGTTGGCGAATGGCGCGGTCACAGGCCAGACGGACGCGAGATCGCCATAAGCTACCGGCTGAGCGCGGGTAACAGCGTTCTGATCGAAACATGGGCCCTCGGGCCGGGCCGGGAATCCTTGACCATCTATCACATGGACGGGAACGTGCTCATGGCTACCCATTATTGTCCGCAGGGCAATCAGCCTCGGCTAAAGATGAGGCAAGCCGCGGGGAGCCGTTTGACCTTCGCCTTCCACGACGCGACCGATCTCGAACCGGGTGAGGCATTTCAGCATGACTTTTGGATAGAGATCGCCGCGGACGGCAGGATTACGCGCAGTGAAACCTATGCCCAGGACGGTAACGCAGAGACGGAAACGATCACATATATGCGAGTGCCTGCGTAGCTGAACCCGAGGCGCGGAGTCGGGGCCGGGCCGGAGCCTCGTTAGGCAGCGCCTGTGCGCTCGTCCGCAGGCCCGCCCTTCAGGATGAAGCGCTTGTCGCAATAGCCGCAATCGACATAGCCCTTCTCGTCGATCTGCAGGAAGACGCGGGGATGGCCGAGCGCGGGCGCCACCTCGCTGCCGCCGTCGCAGGCGACGCGGGCGCTGTCGGTGAAGGCGATTTCGGGGGTGAAGGGATCGGTCGCGGCCATGAGCGCGCCATAGCGAAGGACATTAGGCTTCGCCAGACGCCAAAGTGCCGCTATTCCCGCGCGGCATGGCCGAAGCCGCACTCTCGATCCGCGATCTGCAGAAGACCTATAAGGGCGGCAAGCGCGCGCTCGACGGGGTGACGATCGACGTTCCGCGCGGCGGCATTTTCGGGCTGCTCGGGCCGAACGGCGCCGGCAAGTCGACCTTGATCAACATCCTCGCCGGGCTCGTCACCAAGAGCGGCGGCAGCGCCACGATCTGGGGCTTCGACATCGACGCCCAGCCGCGCAACGCCAAGCGCGCGATCGGGGTGGTGCCGCAGGAAATCCTGTTCGATCCCTTCTTCACGCCCAAGGAAGCGCTGGAGATCTAGGCCGGGCTCTACGGCGTCCCAAAGGCGGACCGCCGGACCATGGAGTTGCTCCGCGCGATGCGGCTGGAGGACAAGGCCGACGCTTATGCGCGCACCCTCTCCGGCGGGATGAAGCGGCGGCTGCTGGTCGCCAAGGCGATGGTCCACAGCCCTCCCATACTCGTGCTCGACGAGCCGACCGCAGGCGTCGATGTCGAGCTTCGCCAGCAGCTCTGGGATTTCGTCCGTTCGCTGAACGCGCAGGGGGTGACCATCGTGCTCACCACCCATTATCTGGAGGAAGCCGAGCAGCTGTGCGACCGGATCGCGATCATCAACCACGGCAAATTGATCGCCAACGAGACGACGCGCACTCTGGTCGGGATGGCGCAGGAGAAGGTGGTCGAAGTGGTGGTGGATCGCGACGTCGCCCACGCGCCCGTAAATGGCTGCTTCGACAAGATCGAGCTGTCGGGCGAACGAACGCTGACGATCACCTACCGCAAGGACCGGGTCAACGCCGGCGAGGTGCTCGCCGCGCTGCAGAAGGAAGGGCTCGGCATCGTCGATGTCTCGACCCGCGAGGCCGATCTGGAGGACGTCTTTTTGAACCTCACCCGGGACACCGGCACAAATGGCTGATCAGCCCTTCGACGTGTTGATCGTCGGCGCGGGCGCGGCCGGGCTGACCGCGGCGCTCAATCTCGCCCAGCGCTTCAAGGTGGCGGTGCTGGCCAAGGGCGAGGGCGCGACCGGCTGGGCGCAGGGTGGGATCGCGGCGGTGCTGGAGCCGGGCGACACCTTCGAGGCGCATGTCGAGGACACGATGATCGCCGGCGCCGGGCTGAACGATCGCGCCACCGTCGAATTCGTGGTCGAAGGCGCACCGGCGGCGATCGAGCGGCTGGCGGCGCTCGACGTGCCCTTTACCGGCGATACGAAGGGCTGGCACCTCACCCGCGAGGGCGGCCACAGCCATCGCCGCATCGTCCATGTCGACGACGCCACCGGCTGGGCGGTGCAGCAGGCGCTCGAAAAGGCCGCCGCCGACCACCCCAATATCACGGTCCTCACCGACATGGTCGCGATCGATCTGATCACCAGCCGCCACGGGCTGCGCTATTCGGGCGACGGTCATGTCTGGGGCGCCTATGCGCTCAACCGGCGAACCGGGAAGGTCGAGACCTTCACCGCGCGAGCGACGATCCTCGCCACCGGCGGCGCCGGCCGGGTCTACCTGTTCTCGACCGCGCCCAAGGGAGCGACCGGAGACGGCATTGCGATGGCCTGGCGCGCCGGCTGCCGGGTTTCGAACATGGAGTTCATGCAGTTCCACCCGACCTGCCTCTACAACACGCAAGTCAAGAATTTCCTGATCACCGAGGCGGTCAGGGGCGAGGGCGGGCAGCTGAAGATTCCCGAAACCGGGCATCGCTTCATGCCCGAATTCGACGAACGCGAGGAACTGGCGCCGCGCGACGTGGTGGCGCGGGCGATCGATCATGAGATCAAGCGGCTCGGCCTCGATTACGTCCACCTCGACATCAGCCACCGCGATCCCGAGTTCGTGAAGGCCCATTTCCCGAACATCCACGAGCGCCTGCTCGGCCTCGGCATCGACATGACCCGCGAGCCGATCCCGGTCGTGCCGGCGCAACATTATACCTGTGGCGGGGTGGTGATCGATCGCGACGGGCGGACCGATCTGCCCGGGCTCTACGCGGTCGGCGAGGTCGGCCAGTCGGGCCTGCACGGCGCCAACCGGCTCGCTTCCAACTCGCTGCTCGAATGCTTCGTCTTCGGCGACGCGGCGGCGACCCATATCGCCGGCTGCTGGGACTCGCTGCCGCCACCGCCGGCGATCCGGGGCTGGGACGACAGCCGGGTCACCGATTCCGACGAAGAGGTGGTGATCAAGCAGAATTGGACCGAGATCCGCCGCTTCATGTGGAATTATGTCGGCATCGTGCGCACCACCAAAAGGCTCGAGCGCGCCCAGCACCGGATCAAGCTGCTGACCGAGGAGATCGAGGATTATTACGGCCATTTCCGGGTCACGCCGGACCTGATCGAACTGCGCAACCTGCTGCAAAGCGCCGAGCTGATCGTCCGTTCCGCGCTGCACCGCAAGGAAAGCCGCGGGCTTCATTACACGCTCGATCATCCCAAGACGCTGGCCAGGGCGGTGGACACGGTGCTGGCGCCTTAAGGCGTCAGCGAAGCACCCTGACCTCGACGCCGACCGCATCCGCGACGTTCGCCCAGGCGCGATCCATGGTGATGGCGGGCAAAGCGAGCCGCGCTGCCAGAGCTAGACAGGAGCGATCGCCGAGCGACAGCCCGGCAGCCCGAGTCGGCGCGTGCAACAGACCGATCTGGACGGCGTCATTCTCGGCCACCGGGTGAACATCGAAAGCGAGCTCGATCAGCGCCCTCTCGATCGCCGGCGCGCTCCATCCCCAATCGGCGAGCTTCGCGACGACCTCCGCGACGATGTTCGCCGAACATGCCGCGTCGGCAAGATGGGGCTCGATCGCCTCGTGACCCTGCTCGCCGCCGATCCAGGAGAGGATTGCCGAGGAATCGAGGACGCAGTCAGCCACGCCGTCGCCGCGCCGAAGCGCTCACTCCGCTGCGTCCTTGGTGGCCTCGGCGCGGCGCTCCCGAATCAGCTCTTCGGACATCGACTGGCCGGGCCGCAAAAAAGGCTGCATGAGCTCGCGCACACGCTGCAGCCGCTGCTGGAACGAGACGATCTCGATTCGATCGGCATATTCCTCAAGCGTGATCTTGCCGGCGCCGCTCAGGCCGAGCCGGCGACGCAGTTCGGCGGGCAGGTTCATCCGGCCGTTCTCGCCGACAGGGATGGAATAGGACTTAACCACTCCGGCTCGCAGTGGGATCTGGGCATTCATCCCAATAGCTCCTTGGGTAGAAATAGGCTCGCAGGTAGATAAGCTATCTTGGGTAGAATAGCAACTTCACCCGCGGAGAAACTCCGTGAGCACCGCGCGGAAGCGCTCGGGCCGGTCGAGCATCACCATATGGCCGCTGCCGTCGATGCGGATCAGGCGAGCGTTTCGGGCGGGTTCGTAGGCGGCCTCGAAGGTCCGGTCGAGCGACGCCCGCGTGGCCTCGTCGGGCGAGGCATAGACCACGGTCAACGGCGCGCGGATGCGGGGGAGCTGCGCAGTGAGGTCTATCCTCGCCAGTTCGCGCATGGCGCGGCCAACCACGGCGGGGTCGCTGTCGCGATTGGCGGTGTTGGGCGGGCTGAACGCGCTCATCAGGCTGCCGAACAGCCGCTGCCCGCCCGGGGTCGAAAAGAAATCGCCCAGGCTGTCGGCGAGCGGCCCGATGCCGGACGCGCTTTGCCCGAGCAGGCCGGCAGGCTGTGGGAGCATGTCCACGACCATGACTCGGCCAACCAGGTCAGGCCGGCGCGCGGCGATCATCATCGCCAGCGTGCCGCCCATCGAATGGCCGACGATCGCCGGGCGGCGCAGGCCCCGATCCTCGATATAGCGGATGATCTGATCGGCCAGCGGCGACAGGATCGCGCCCGCGCCATTGCCCCGCGCCGGCTCGCCCGCGAAGCCCGCGACCTGGAGGAGGTGATAGCGATAGCCGGTCACGGCATTGGCAGTGCTCCGCCAGGTCCCGCGCCCCGCGGTAAGGCCGGGGATCAGGATCACGTCGGGGCCGCGGCCGCTCAGCTGGGCCGAGAAGCGCGTCGGTTCAAACGGCGGCTCGGCAAACGCCGGGACATCGGCGACGAGCAGGGCCGCGCCCGAAAGAATGAAATGCCGGCGATCCATGCCACGATCCCTATGTTCCCATGTTTGAACGCAGCCTGACCCCAGGTGATTTCAAGCCGGCTTGCCGGCGGCTCGGAAATCGCCGCAAGCGGAAACCGAGAGCGGTTCCGCGCAAGCGGAAACTGCTCTAGACCCGGCCGATGGCCTCCCCGCATCTCTATCTCGTCGACGGCTCGTCCTATATCTTTCGCGCCTTTCACCGCCTGCCGCCGCTGACCAACAAGCACGGCCTCAATGTCGGCGCGGTCTACGGCTATACGACGATGCTGTGGAAGCTGGCCGAAAGCCTGAACCGCGAAGACGGGCCGACCCATCTCGCGGTCATTCTCGACGCGTCGGAATCGACCTTCCGCAACGAGATGTACGACCAGTACAAGGCCAACCGCCCGCCGCCGCCGCCCGAACTGGTCCCGCAATTCCCGCTGATCCGCGACGCCACCCGCGCTTTCTCCATCCCCTGTCTCGAGGAAATGGGGCTGGAGGCGGACGACATCATCGCCTGCTATGCCAAGGCGGCGCTGAAGGAGGGGTGGCAGGTCACCATCGTCTCGTCCGACAAGGATCTGATGCAGTTGATCGAGCCGGGTCTGGATATGCTCGACACGATGAACGACCGCCGCATCGGCCGCGAGGAGGTGATCGAGAAGTTCGGCGTGCCGCCCGAACAATTGGGCGAGGTGCTGGCGCTGATGGGCGACAGCGTCGACAATATTCCGGGCGTACCGGGGATCGGCCCGAAGACTGCAAGCCAGCTGATCCAGCAATATGGCGACGTCGAGAACGTGCTCGCCCATGTCGAGGAGATCGCCAAGCCCAAGCTCAAGGCGAATTTGATCGAGCATGCCGACAAGGCGCGGCTGTCGCGCGAATTGGTCCGGCTGATCTGCGATTCGCCCTTGCCCGAGCCGCTCGAGGACCTCGCGATGAAGGGCATCCCCGAAGAGCCGCTGCGCGAGTTTCTCGAGCATCACGGCTTTCGCTCGCTGCTGGCGCGGCTGGGCGTGCAATCGCAGGCCGCGGCGCCGACCGCGACCGAGACCACCACCCAGCGCGAGGTCCGGCCCGAGCCGAAGATCGACCGCTCGCTCTACGAGACCGTCACCGACGAGGCCGCGCTCGACCGCTGGATCGCCGAGGCCCAGGCCAAGGGCCGGGTTGCCTTCGACACGGAGACCGACGGGCGCGATTGCGTTTCGGCCCGATTGGTGGGGATCAGCCTGGCGACCGACTGCAACAAGGCCTGCTACATCCCGCTGGAGCATGGCGGCGACGACATGTTCGCCGAGCGGCCCGAGCAGCTCCCCGCCGCGCTGGTGCTGATGAAGCTCAAGCCCCTGCTCGAGGATCCGGCGATCCTCAAGATCGGCCACAATCTCAAGTTCGACTGGGTCGTCCTCGAGCGGCGCGGCATCCGGGTCGCGCCTTATGACGACACGCTGGTGATGAGCTTCAACCTCGACGCCGGCGGCCTCAACAGCCACGCGCTCGACGATCTGGCCAAGAAGCATCTCGATCACATCTGCATCGCCTATAAGGAGCTGTGCGGCACCGGGCAGAAGCAGATCACATTCGACAAGGTGCAGGTCGATCGGGCGACCGAATATGCCGCCGAGGATGCCGACGTGGCGTTGCGCCTGTGGCAGCGCTTCCGGACGCGGCTGCCGTTCGAGAAGGTGACTCGGGTCTACGAACTGGTCGACCGGCCGATGGTCGCGGTGATCGGGGCGATGGAGCAGGGCGGGGTCAAGGTCGACCGCGAGGTGCTGAAGGGCCTTTCGACCGAGTTCAACATCCAGATCAACGCGCTCGAGGAGCAGATCTGCGGCGAGGCGGGGTGCAAGTTCACGATCGGATCCCCGCAGCAATTGGGCGATATATTGTTCAACCAGATGGGCCTGTCGGGCGGGCGCAAGGGCAAGTCCGGCACCTGGTCGACCGACGTCACCGAGCTCGAGCGGCTCTCCCGCGAGGGCGTTCCGATCGCCAGCCTGGTGCTCGAATGGCGGCAGCTGACCAAGCTCAAATCGACCTATACCGACGCGCTGCAGGAGCAGATCAACAAGGAAACCGGCCGGGTCCATACCAGCTACAGCCTGTCCGGCGCGCAGACCGGCCGGCTCGCCTCGACCGACCCCAATTTGATGAACATCCCGATCCGCACGGAGCTCGGCCGCCGCATCCGCGACGCCTTCATCGCCGAGCCGGGCTATGTCATGCTCTCGGCCGATTACAGCCAGATCGAATTGCGGCTGGCCGCGCATATCTGCGAAGTGCCGCAGCTTCGCGAAGCGTTCGCGCGCGGCGACGACATCCACAATATGACCGCGGTCGAACTGTTCGGCGAGGCCACTCGCGACACCCGCGGCCAGGCCAAGACGATCAACTTCGCGATCCTCTACGGCATTTCGCGCTGGGGCCTGGCCGGGCGGCTGGGGGTGACCGCGGACGAGGCGCAGGCAATCATCGACCGCTATTTCGAACGCTTCCCGGGGATTTCGCGCTACATCGCCGACACCCTCTCCGAGGTTCGCGAGTCCGGCTTTTCGACCACCCTGTTCGGCCGCAAGACCCATTTCCCCCGGATCAGATCGAAGATCCAGCACGAGCGCCAGGGCGCCGAGCGGGCCGCGATCAACGCCCCCATTCAGGGCACCGCCGCCGACATCATCAAGCGGGCGATGGCGCGGATGGGCCCGGCGCTCGCCGCCGAGGGCCTGAGCCGGGTCAGGATGCTGATGCAGGTCCATGACGAACTGGTCTTCGAAGTGCCTCAGGAGGACGCGACACGCGCCACCGCCACGATCCGCCACGTCATGGAGCGCGCGGCCGAGCCCGCGATCAGCCTCAACGTGCCGCTCGGCGTCGAGATCGGGACCGGGCCGAACTGGGGCGCCGCGCATTGACCGACCGGCGCGCCGCGCCCGATGAGGATATCGCCGCCCTGGCCAGGGGGGGCCGGACCAACTTTTTCGGCTTCCTCCTGCGGCTCGCGGCGCGGCTGCCCTTCCTGTTCATCGCCGGCCGCTATTACGGCCCCGAATTGCTCGGCCGTTTCGCTTATGCGGTGATCGTCGTCGAGCTCGCCGCCCAGCTGGCGACGATGGGCCTGAAGCGCGGCCTCGCCCAGCAGCTCTCGACCACCGACGAGCCGCACGTCCAAATCGTCTGGGACGGGCTGCTCGCCGCCTTCATCGCCTCGGCGGCGGCGAGCGCGATCCTGATGCTCGTCCCACAGGCGATGTTCCCGGCCGGCGACATCAGGGGCGCCGAGTGGCTACTTCCGCTCGTCATCTTCGGCATCGCCGGGGCGGACATCGCTTTGGCCGCGCTCGCCTACCGTCATGACGTCGCTTCGACCGTGCACGTCCGCGCGATCGTCGAGCCCTGGACGATCAGCATCGCGGCCGGCGCCTTGATCTTCTATTCCTCGCGCGACGGCCTGATCCTGGCTTATGTGATCTCGGTCGCCGCCGGGCTGGCGATGGCCTTCTGGCGGCTGGGGCGCAGCTACGGGTTGCCGCGCGGCTGGCGGCCCAACCCGGCCGAATTGGTCCGGGTCGCGCGGCGCAACGTGCCGCTGGCCGCCGCCGACGCGATCGAATGGGGCTCGCGCCGGCTCGACATCGCCATCCTCGGCCTGTTCGTCACGCCTTATTGGGTCGGCGTCTATTATGTCGCGCAGCAGGTCGCCTCGCTGCCGCAAAAGCTCAAGACCAGCTTCGATCCGATCCTCGCCCCGGTGATCACCCAAAAGCTCGCCGAGGGCGACAAGAAGGCGGTCGCACGCCAGGTCCGCCAGGTCGGCTTCTGGATCATCGCCGCCCAGGCCGCGATCGCGCTCGCGCTCGGCATTCCGGGCGAAGCGGTGATGGGACTGGTCGGCGCCGCCTTCGTCAGCGGCACCGCGGCGCTTGCCCTCCTGCTCGCCGCCGAGGTCGTCGCGGCGACGGCGGCGGTGTCCGAGGCGGCGTTGGTCTATGTCGCGCGCCACCGCAATTTGCTGATCTCCTTCGCCATGCTCGCCATTCAGGGCGTGCTGACGCTGGCCATCATCCTCGGGCTCGACGCCGCCCAATGGCCCGCCGACGAAGGGCGGCGCCAGGCCTTCCAGGCGGCGGGTGCGGCGCTCGGGCTGACGCTCGCGCTCGGCTTCGCCTCGGTGCTGAAGGCACGGCTGCTCTCGCGCCTGCTGGGAGCGCCGGTGCAGGGCTGGCGCTGGCCGTTGGTCTGGGCGGCGGCGGCGGCGCTGGTGGTCGGCTTCGGCTTCACCGCGCTGCCCAAGGCCTTTGAATGGATGGAGCTCGCCATCGGCATCCCCTTGATCCTGGTCACCTTCGGCTGGGTGATATGGATGCGCGGCTTCACCCACGAGGATCGCGAGCTCTTCCGGATGAAGAAAGGCGAAGAGCCAGAGCTTCCCCCGCCGGGGACCGCAGCACCCTGAGTTAGTGCCGGAAGTGCCGCATGCCGGTGAAGAGCATGGCGAGGCCCGCCTCGTCGGCGGCGGCGATCACCTCTTCGTCGCGGATCGAGCCGCCCGGCTGGATCACCGCGCTCGCTCCCGCCTCGACCGCGGCGAGCAGGCCGTCGGCGAAAGGGAAGAAGGCATCGGAGGCGACCGCCGAGCCGAGCGTGCGCGGCTCGGGCCAGCCCGCCTTGAGCGCGGCGTCCTTCGCCTTCCAGGCGGCGATCCGGGCGGATTCGAGCCGGTTCATCTGGCCGGCGCCGATCCCGGCGGTGGCGCCATCCCTGGCGTAGACGATGGCGTTCGACTTCACATGCTTGGCGACCGTCCAGGCGAACAGGCAATCGGCGAGCTCGCGCTCGCTCGGGGCGCGCCTAGTGACCAGCCTGAGATCGTCCTCGCCGATCCGGCCATTGTCGCGCGACTGGACCAGCCAGCCGCCGGTCAGCGAGCGGGCGGCGAGCCCTGGCCGGGCCGGATCGGGCAGGGCGCCGGTCAGCAGCAGGCGCAGATTCTTCTTCGCCGCGAACACCGCTCTGGCCTCCTCGTCCGCATCCGGGGCAACCACGACCTCGGTGAAAATCGCGGCGATCGCGGCCGCGGTGGCGCCGTCGAGCGGGCGGTTGACCGCGACGATGCCGCCGAAGGCCGAGACGCTGTCGCAGTCGAAGGCGGCGCGATAGGCGTCGGCGAGCGTCGCCGCGCGCGCCACGCCGCAAGGGTTGGCGTGCTTGACGATCACGCAGGCCGGGGCGCCGTCGCGAAACTCCGAGATCAGCTCAAGCGCCGCATCGGCATCGGCGAGGTTGTTGTAGCTGAGCGCCTTGCCCTGCACCTGCTCCGCCTGGCCGATGCCGCGCGACGACGGGCCGGCCGGCGCGTAAAAGGCCGCCTGCTGATGCGGGTTCTCGCCATAGCGAAGCGCGGCGCCGCGCTTCAGCACGAGCGGCAGCGTCTCGGGGAAGCTTTCACCCTGATCGGCGAAGGCGAACCAGCTGGCGATCGTCGCATCGTAGGTTGCGGTCGCGGCAAAAGCCTTTGCCGCGAGGCGCTTGCGAAAGGTAAGCGACGTCTTGCCGCCACTCTCGTCGAGCGCGGCGATCAGCTCGGCATAGTCGCCGGGATCGGTGACGATGGCGACGGAGGCATGGTTCTTGGCCGCCGAGCGCACCATCGAGGGCCCGCCGATATCGATATTCTCGATCACCTCGTTGCGCCCGGCGCCCTTCGCCACGGTGGCGGCGAACGGATAGAGGTTGACCACCACCAGATCGATCGCGCCGATCCCGTGCTCGGCCATCGCCGCCTCATGCGCCGCATCGCCGCGCACCCCCAAGAGGCCGCCATGGACCTTGGGATGAAGCGTCTTGACCCGTCCGTCCATCATCTCGGGAAAGCCGGTCAGCTCGGAGACGTCGCGCACCTCAAGCCCCGCCTCGCGAAGCGCCTTCGCGGTGCCGCCGGTCGAGACCAGCTCGACCCCGTGCCGGGCCAGCGCCTCCCCGAGTATGACGAGGCCCTCCTTGTCCGAGACGGACAGCAGGGCACGGGCGATCTTTACGTCCGACATTTCGATCCTTTTAGTCAAAAGCTCAGGAAGCCCGTTTCAGCTCCCAGGAGATGGTCATCCCGTCGGCCGGGGTCTCGCCATCGATGACGAGCTGCAGCGAGCCGTGCGGGCGCGCTTCGCCGTCGATCCACAGGCTGTCCTCGACCGACAGGCCGCCGCCCCGGCAGCGAAACTGCCAGACGGCACCGCGCAGGCGCAGCAGCGCGCCCTGCCCGTCGGCGGTCTTGGTGACCTCGACCGCGGGCGCGAGATGGAAGCGGGCGGTGAACGCGATCGGCTCGGCCCGGCGGCGCCGGCGGCCCGAGGCGATCAGCCGGTCCTCACCGGTGAGCTGACGCCCGTCCGCGGAGAGATTGAGCCGGCGCTCGTGGAGCAGGCCGAAGCGCTTTACATAGCCGTCATGGCTGGCCTCGACCCGGCCGGCACCGCCGGTGTCGTCGCGAACCAGCTCGACCGCGCCGACGCCCCGCCCAAGCGAGCCGTCGTCATGAATCGCAGTCGAATTGCGATCGCCCAGCGTCAGGGTCGAGTGGGCGGCGGTGGTCCGCAGCCCATGGGCGAGCCCCGGCGGCAGCGCCCCCTTCGCCTCGCCGACCCCGCCGCAATTGACGATCATCCGATTGGGGCCGTCGCTGAGCTCGAAGGCCAGCGTCGAGGCGCACGCCCCGGCCAAAGCGCGCGGCGGCGGCGGCGGCGCGGCGTCGAAGACGAGCACGCTCGCCTTGCACTGCAGCCGCTGATAGCCCCAGCCCCGCGCCTGGCGGAGCGCCCGGGCCTCGATCCCGGCGCCCGCGACCGCCGCCGCGACCCGGCGGCGCGAGGCCATGTGCCCGCCCTGCCAGCTCGACAGCGCATCGTCGCCGAGCGCGACCGAAAGCAGGGCTCCAACCCCTCCGGCCAGCGCCTCGGTCAGCCACTCGGGGACGTCGCGGCGGGCGGCGGCATAAACCGCACGCAGCTGCGCCAGCCCCTCGACCAGAGCGAGCTGTTCGGTCGGTGAACGGCTGACCAGGCCGCCATCGTCGTGCAGCGACAGGCCGAGCGAGCGGGCCAGCCCCGCTTCGCCGGATTTCAGCCGGGCCGGACCGCCCTGCACGACGAGCGCCGAGGCGATCACCCCGCTCCAGGCGAGGATCCGGGGGAGCCCAGGCAAAGCGCGGTCGGCGCTTCGCTCGAGATGGCGGGCGCCGCGGGCGAGCGCGTAGAGGACGGAGGAGCGGTAGATCGGGTCGGGGCTCGACAGGATGTAGGGCGCATAGGCGGTCCAGAACAGGATCCGGCGCCCCCACAGATCCGCGCGCCAGGCGGGCTCGCTGACCTGCTCGGCATGAGCGGCCAGCCATTTGCGCATGATCGTCTCGGCGCAGCGGGCGCCCTTCTCCCGGGTCGCCGCGGCGGAGAGATCGCGCAGCCAGGCGAAGCTCTGCAGCCAGGCGCTGAAATCCTCGGGGAAGCCCAAAGTCCCGAAATCCAGACCCTCGATCTCGATTTGGGTGCCGCCATGGCGAAGCAGGCCGCGCAGCAGCGCCTCGCCCGCCGCTTTGTCGCCGGCGATCGGATCCTTGGGCACCGCGATCAGCTTCAGCGGCATCCGCCCGCGCAGCCGCAATTTGTGCAGCGGCGTCCTCCAGGCGAAGCGGTGAAGGCGATAGTTGAACCGCTCGAACAGCGACAGGCCGCGGTCGTCGCCGAGCCGGATCAGCCTCTTGCCGGGTTCGATCTCGCCCGTCTCGCTCTCCACACGTCCGAGGAGGGTCACCCCCTCAATCCCCTGATATTGTCGGCATAAGCGGCCGGCCCGCCCTTGAAGGTCGCGGTCCCGGCGACGAGCACATCGGCGCCGGCCTCGATCACCCGCTTCGCATTGGCCTGATCGACGCCGCCGTCGACTTCGAGGTCGATGTCGAGCCCCGCGGCGTCGATGCGCTTGCGGATCGCGGCGACCTTCTTGAGCTGGCTGTCGATGAAGCCTTGCCCGCCGAAGCCCGGATTGACGCTCATCACCAGGACGAGATCGACCTCCTCGAGCACATAATCGAGCACCTTGGCGGGGGTGGCCGGGTTGAGCGAGACGCCGGCGCGTAGCCCAAGCGATTTCACCTTCTGGATGGTGCGGTGGAGATGCGGTCCCGCTTCAGGATGGACGGTGATGATGTCGGCCCCGGCCTCGGCAAAGGCTTCGAGGAAGGGATCGACCGGCGAGATCATCAGATGGACGTCGAGCGGCTTTTGGGTGTGCGGCCGAAGCGCCTTCACCACCATCGGGCCGATCGTCAGGTTCGGCACGAAATGGCCGTCCATGACGTCGACATGGATCCAGTCGGCGCCGGCCGCGTCCACCGCGCGGACCTCCTCGCCCAGCCGCGCGAAATCGGCGGAGAGGATCGACGGGGAAATGCGAACCGGCTGCTGCACGGACCAACCCTAACATCCGCCCGAGTCGCGGAGCAAGAAAGCGCTGACTTTATCCCCGGTTATTTCGCCTGAATTGCGCAATGAAGAAGCTGTCGGCGCCGCCGGCCTCGTGGAAGGCGCCCGGGAGGATGCGGCGGCGCTCCACTTCCTCAAAGTCGGCGCGACGCGCGAGCAGGCTGTCGGCGACTGCCTCGCCCTCCTCGGGCTCGAGCGAGCAGACCGCATAGACCAGGGTGCCGCCGGGCTTGAGCCAATCGGCGGCGCGGCGCAGCATCGCCCTTTGCGCCCCGGCGAGTTCGGCGATCGCCTTGGGCCGCGCCCGGTGCAGGACATCGGGATGGCGGCGGAAGATGCCGGTCGCCGAGCAGGGCGCGTCGAGCAGGATCGCATCGACCGGGGCCTCGGGCGCCCATTTCATGACGTCGGCGGTGACGAGGCGGGCAGCGAGGCCTGTCCGCTCGAGATTCTCCGAAAGTCGCGCGAGACGACTCTGCGAGGCATCGAGCGCGGTGACCGCGAAACCGGCCGCGGCGAGCTGCATGGTCTTGCCGCCGGGGGCCGCGCACAGATCGAGCACGCTGCGTCCCTCACCCGGCCCGAGCATCCGGGCCGGAGCCGCGGCGGAAATGTCCTGCACCCAGAATTGGCCCTCGGCGAACCCGGGGAGATCGGCCACCGAGGTGCCGGCCGGAACCCGCAAATGGCCCGGCTGCAGGCTGACGCCCTCGATCGCGGTGGGCGCGCTCTCGTCCTTGAGCACCAGATCGATCGGCGGCGGCACCGCGATGGCGCGGGCGGCGGCCGCGACCGTCTCGTCGCCCCAGGCCTCGTGCCAGCGCGCGACGATCCCGTCCGGCAGCGTCGGGATCTGCGGCAACGCCCATTTCTCGCGCATCACCGTGGAGAAGACGCCGTGGACGAGCCGGCGCGGGCCGCCCTCCACCAAAGGCAAAGCGGTCGAGATCGCGGCGTGGTGCGGGGTGCCCAGCGCTAAGGCCTGGACGAGCGCGATGCGCAGGGCGAAGCGCGCCTTGGCGTCATCCGGGAGGCGCTTCTTCGTCGCTTGATCGATCAGCGTGTCGAGATCGGCCAGGCGGCGCAGCGCCTCGGCGGCGATGGCGTGGGCGAAGGCGCGGTCGTCGGGCCGCTCCAGCTCGCGCGCCGCCGAATCCAGCGCCGATTCGAGCGGCAGCCCCTTGCGCAGCACCGCATCGAGCAGGCGCAGGGCGGCGCGGCGGCTGGCCGTGCCCGGCGGATCGATTGCGTTCAGCGGCGGCGCCCGTGCGGGTCGAGCGCGCTGGAGCCGCGTTTGCTCTTCGGCACCGCGGCGGTGGGCCGCGCCGGCTGAGCCAAAGGCGGCGGTGCGCCGAGCCCCATCTCGTCGGCCATCGCTTCCAGGGCCGCGATCCGGTTCTCGGTCGCCGGGTGGGTGGAGAACCAGCTGTCGCCGCGGCCGAGGCCCGGGACGATGTAGAGCGCGGCGGCGGCGGGGTTCTTCGCCGCGAACGGGCTCCGCACCGCCTCGGCGCCGCGCGCCAGCTTGGCGAGCGCCGAGGCGAGCGCACGCGGATTGCCGTGCATCGCCGCGCCGCCGGCATCGGCGCCATATTCGCGGGTGCGGCTGATCGCGAGCTGGACCAGCATCGCCGCGAACGGCGCGACGATCACCGCCAGGAGCATCGCGACCATATTGCCCCGGCTGTCATTGCCGCGGAAGAGCAGGCCGAAATTGGCGAGCATCGAGATCGCGCCGGCGATGGTCGCGGTCATCGTCATCACCAGCGTGTCGCGATTCTTCACATGGGCGAGCTCGTGCGCCATCACCGCGGCGACCTCCTCGCGATCGAGGATGGCGAGCAGGCCCGTAGTCGCCGCGACCGACGCGTTCTGAGGGTTGCGGCCGGTGGCGAAGGCATTGGGGTGAGGCGAATCGATCAGATAGACTTTGGGGGTGGGCAGCCCGCCGCGCGCGGCCAAGGTGCTGACGATACCGAACAATTGCGGGCAGGAGGCGGCATCGACCTCCTTGGCGCCGTGCATCGAGAGGACGATCTTGTCGGCATTCCAATAGGTGAAGAGGTTCATACCCAAAGCGATTGCGAAGGCGATCACCGCCCCGGTCGCGCCGCCGAAGGTATAGCCAAGCGCCATCAGCAAGGCGGTCATCGCCGCCAGCAACATGGTCGTCCGGATCGTGTTCATCTTGCCTTTCGCGCCTCCGCCCCCGAAATGTGGGGAGCAGCAGCGATGGAATCAAACAGTAAAGCGATGGCCCAACGACCGCCCCACCTCAAGGCCCCGACCTATCTGACCAAGAGCCCGCCCGTGCCCGCGCCGCAGCCGGCGCAAGCGAGCGAGGAAACGGGCGGCCCCAAGGGGAAGGAGCCGACCCGCTACGGCGATTGGGAAAGCAAGGGCATCGCCTGGGACTTCTGAGGTCGCGGTATCGCGCCGGAAGTTCAGGAAGTTCGCCAGCAATAAAAATCCAATGGATCAATGAGGACGTTTCAATCGACTGGATCGATCACTCGCGTGCACATTTCAAAGAGCCGACCGCGCGGAACATTGCACGAACGATCCTACATTACAAGCGAGGCTACTCACCCTCCATTTTGAGCGGGCGCGAGAGCAACCGGGCGACGACATCGTCCACCGAGGCCTCGCCAACCAGCAAGGCACAGACCGCGGCAACGATCGGCATGTCGACCCCGGCCGCTTCGGCGGCGCGCTTCAGCACCGGCGCGGTGAAGGCGCCCTCGGCCACCGTGCGTCGGTCGGCGAGCAGATCGGCCGGACGCGCGCCCTCGCCGATCCCCTTGCCGAGGCTGAAATTGCGCGAACTGGTCGAGGAGCAGGTGAGGACGAGGTCGCCGAGCCCGGCGAGGCCGGCCAGTGTCTCGGGCCGCGCGCCCTTGGCGAGGCCGAAGCGGGTCATCTCGGCGAAGCCGCGCGAGATCAAAGCGGCGCGCGCGTTGAGGCCGAGCCTTCGCCCTTCGACCACGCCGCAGGCGATGGCGAGCACGTTCTTGACCGCGCCGCCGACCTCGGCGCCGGCGAGATCGTCCGAAAGATAAGGCCGGAAGGAGGGCCGCGCGATCCGCGCCACCACCTGCTCGCCCAGCGCCTGATCCGCGACCGCCAGCGTCACCGCGGTCGGCAGCCCGGCCGCGACTTCGTGGGCGAAGGTCGGCCCGGACAGCACCGCGATCGGCGCGCCGGGCTGAACCTGATGGGCGACGTCATGCATCAACAGGCCGGTGCCATCCTCGATCCCCTTGGCGCAGAGCACGAGCGGCCGTCCGCCAAAGTCGAAGCCGCCGAGCACGGCGCGCAAATGCTGGGCGGGGGTCACGACGAGAAAGGCGTCGCACGCCGCCAGATCCTCGAGCGCGCCGGTCGCGCGGATCGTGGGGGCGAGCGAGACGCCCTTGAGGAACACCGCGTTTTCGTGGCCAGTGTTGACCGATTCCACCACCTCGGGCTCGCGGGCCCAGAGCAGAACCTCCTCGCCGTCGGCCGCCGCGACCTGGGCCAGTGCGGTTCCCCAGGCACCTGCGCCGATCACCCCGATCTTCATCGACTCAGCCATCCCACTCTCCGTTCGGGCTGAGCTTGTCGAAGCCCTCTCCTTCCTTCCAGCGCCGAAAAAGGAAAAATGTCCTTCGACAAGCTCAGGACGAACGGTGGGGGGATCTTCATGCCTTCACCCCCGCGCCGCGCGCCGTCTCGGCCTCCGGATCGAGCGGCCAGCGGGCCCGGGCCGGCGCGTCGAGCGCGTCGATCAGGCCGGCCTCGAAGCGCAGCCCGCCCGCCCAGGCGATCATCGCCGCATTGTCGGTGCACAGCCACAAAGGCGGCGCGACGAAGGGCAGGCCCTGCTCGGCCGCGAGACCAGTCAGGGCGATCCGCACCGCCTGATTGGCCGCGACTCCGCCGGCGACGACCAGGGCGGTCGCGCCCTTGGCCCGCGCGAACGCCCGCCGGGTGCGATCGACCAGGCAATCGACCACCGCCTGCTGGAAGGAGGCGGCGATATCGGCATCGGCATAAAGGCCGCTTTGCTTGGCGCGCAGCACCGCGCTCTTGAGGCCGGCGAAGGAGAAATGCGGCTCCTCCGAACCGAGCAGCGGCCGGGGCAGCGGCACCGCTTTGGCGTCTCCCGTCGCCGCCGCTCTCTCCACCGCGGGACCGCCGGGGAAGCCGAGGCCGAGCAGTTTCGCGCTCTTGTCGAAGGCCTCGCCGGCGGCGTCGTCGATCGTGGTGGCGAGGCGGCGATAGCGGCCGATGCCCTCGACGAAGAGCAATTGGCAATGGCCGCCGGAAACGAGGAGCAACAGATAGGGGAAAGCGAGATCCGGATCGCTCAGCATCGGCGAGAGCGCGTGGCCTTCGAGATGGTTGAGCGCGATCAACGGCTTGCCCGCGGCCAGCGCGAGACCCTTGGCGGTCAGCAGCCCCACCATGACGCCACCGATCAGGCCGGGACCGGCGGTGGCGGCGATCGCGTCCACTTCGTCCAGCTTGACCTGCGCCTGGGCCAGCACCTCCTCGATCAGGCGGGGCAGGATCTCGACATGGGCGCGCGCCGCGATCTCCGGCACGACCCCGCCATAGGGTCGGTGCGCATCCTCCTGGCCCGCCAGCCGGTGCGCGAGAATGCGCCGGTCGGTCGTGACCAACGCCGCCGCGGTCTCGTCGCAGCTCGATTCGATGCCGAGGATCAGGCTCATCGCCGCCTTCCCTGCCACTTGCGGAGCCGCTAGCACAAGCGCGTCATGGACCAGCCCCTTCGCATCGGTACTCGCGGCTCGCCGCTTGCGCTGGCTCAAGCGCGCATGGTCGCGGACGCGCTAAGGGCCGCTCACGGCATCGAAACCGAGCTGGTGCCGATCACCACCTCGGGCGATGTGATCCAGGATCGCCCGCTCGCCGAGGTCGGCGGCAAATCGCTGTGGACCAAGGAGCTCGACCGCTGCCTGCTCGACGGGCGCACCGACCTCTCGGTCCATTCGATGAAGGATGTCGAGACCAACCGGCCCGAGCCGCTCGGCATCGCCGCGATGCTGCCGCGCGCGCCGGCGGGCGACCGGCTGATCGGCGCGCAGAGCCTCGATGCGCTCCCGGCGGGGGCGAGGGTGGGGACGTCGTCGCCGAGGCGAACCGCGCAATTGCTGGCGCGACGGCCGGACCTGCGCGCGGTGCCGATCCGCGGCAATGTCCAGACCCGGCTGGCGCGGGTCGAGCGCGGCGAGGTCGAGGCGACCATTCTTGCGGCGGCCGGGCTGGCCCGGCTCGGGATCGAGGCGGGGGTGGCGCTCGACTGGCTGCCGGCGCCGGCACAGGGCGCGATCGGGGTCGAGATCTTGTGGGCGCGCGAGGAGATGCGCGAACTGCTCGAGGCGATCGACGACCGCTACACCCATGGCTGTGTCGGGGCCGAGCGCCTGTTCCTCGCCAGGCTGGGCGGGACCTGCCATTCGGCGGTGGCGGCGCAGGCGACCGGGGTGGCGGATCAGATGAAGCTCCAGGCCGAGATCCTCAGCCCCGACGGCCGCGAGGTCCGCCGGATCGAACGCGACATTTCCGAAGACGAGGGGAGAACGCCGGGCGACGTCGCCCGCGAGCTGCTCGAATCCGCCAGCCCGGCGCTTCGCGCGCTCTTTGCCGGATGAGGGTCCTGATCCTCCGCCCGCAGCCCGGCGCGGACGAGACCGCGGCCCGCGCCCGGGCGCTCGGTCTCGACGCCGTGGTCGCGCCGCTGTTCGAGATCCAGCCGCTCGCCTGGACGGCCCCCGATCCCGCCGGTTTCGACGCGGTGCTGCTGACCAGCGCCCATGCGGCGCGCTGCGGGGGCGACGGCATGACGCCGTTCTTCGAGCTCCCCTGCTACGCGGTCGGCGAGCGGACCGCGGCGGCGGCGTGGGAGGCGGGCTTCACCGATGTCCGCCCCGGCCCCTCCGACGGCGGCGCCTTGATCGCGCTTGCCGCCGGGGACGGGGTGCGAAACGCCCTGCACCCGTGCGGTGAGCAGCATTTCTCGCTGAGCCATCCTGGAATGAGCGTGATGGCGATCCCGGTCTATTCCGCGGCGCCCGTAGAGACGATGCCGGCCGAACTCGACGACATCCTCGCTCTTCTGCATTCGCCGCGCGCGGCGGCGCGTTTCGCCGCGCTGGCCGGGGCGCGCCTGGGCGAGATCCGGATCGCGGCGATCAGTGCGCAGGCGGCGGCGGCGGCCGGGCCGGGCTGGGCGTCGGTCGACATTGCCGAGGCGCCGCGCGATTCGGCGCTGCTGGCCCTTGCCGCCAAGCTGTGCCAGAGAGGCGGCTGAGATGAGGCCCGCGCGCATGAACGGCGATTACGAACCGGTCGACAGCATTCAGCCGCCGCGCCGCTCGTCGCTGCGCCCGCTGCTGATCCCCGGCCTCGCCTTCCTGCTCGGGCTCGGCGCGATGGGCTATTTGCTGTCGCAATGGGACGCCGCCGCGCGGCTGATCGGGATTGCGCCAGCGGTCGAGCCGGTGGCGGCCCCGGCCGCGCAGCCGCAGCGCGTCGCCGCCCCGCAGACGACCCCCCGACCCGCGACCCAGCCGGCTTTGGCCGACGGCGCGCCCGGCCAGATCGTCATCGATCCCGAAATCGCCCGCCGGGTCAGCGCGCTCGAACAAAGGCTCGGCCAGGTCGGCAGCGAGGCGCGCACCGCCGTCGGCAATGCCGACCGCGCCGAGGGGCTTCTGGTAGCCTTCGCCGCCCGCCGCGCGCTCGATCGCGGGGTCGCTTTGGGCTTCCTCGAAAATCTGCTGCGCGAGCGCTTCGGCGTGAGCCAGCCCCGCGCGGTGGGGATGATCATCCTCGCCGCGCGCAATCCGGTCACGCTGCAGGAGCTGCAGCTCGGCCTGCAGGAGGCGGGACCGCGCCTGGTCGGCCCGCCGCCCGAGGCGAGCTGGTGGCAGGCGGTGCAGGCGGAACTCGGCTCGCTGATCACCGTGCGCCGCGAAGGCACGCCATCCACCGAACCGGCCGAACGCCTCGTCCGCGCGACACGGCGGCTGGAGGCCGGCCAGGTCGAGGTCGCGCTCGCCGAGGTGATGCGCATTCCCGGCCACGACAACGCCGCCGACTGGGTCCGCAAGGCGCGGATCTACGTCGCCGCGCGCGGCGCGCTCGACACGATCGAAACCGCCGCTCTGCTCGAACCCCGCGCCCAGCCTGCGCCGCAACCGGCGCCGGCGCAGCGCCCGGCGGCACCTCGCTAAGGCGCGGGAACGCCTTTCATCGTACGAGAAAATGGAGCGGGCGAAGGGATTTCGAGCCACGCGCGCAGCCCCCTGGGGCGGAGCGCCGCAAATCACTCAGAGGGTTCGACCACCGAGATGCGAAAAATTGGAGCGGGCGAAGGGATTCGAACCCTCGACCCCAACCTTGGCAAGGTTGTGCTCTACCCCTGAGCTACGCCCGCTCGGCCAGCGAAACCGGGGAACCGGTTCGGGTAAGGCGGCGGCTGCTAGCATGGGGCTTGGCACCCGGCAACCCCGAATGCTTGGCCCGAATGCTTGGCCCGAATGCATGGCCCGAAGCACGGGCTTGGCATGAGGGGGCGCCTTCCCACATAGGGGGCCGCAGAGGCTGGATTTTTGGAGGATGACGTGGCGACTTTGGGAATGAGCGAAGCCGAGCGCGAAGCGGTGGAGAAGTTCCGGCGCGACGTCGTCGAGCCGAGCATGACCAGCCTCGTCATCCTCGATTTCTGGGCCGAATGGTGCGGCCCGTGCAAGCAGCTGACGCCGGTGCTCGAGAAGGTCGCGGCCGATTATGCCGACAAGGGCGTGGTCCTGATCAAGGTCGATGTCGAAGCGGAGAAGTTCATCGCCGCGCAATTCCGGATCCAGTCGATCCCGACCGTCTATGCCTTCTTCCAGGGCCAGCCGGTCGCCGATCTGTCGAGCGCGCGCACCGAAGGGCAGCTGACCGCGGCGCTCGACCAGATCCTGGGCCAGCTCCCGGTCGCGGGCGAGGTGCAGACGCTGGAGGCCGAGATCGAGCCCTTGATCGCGATGGGCGAGCAGGTGCTGAGCGAGGGCGATGCCGAGCGCGCCGCCAATATCTTCGAACAGGTCCGGGAGATGGCGCCCGAGCATCCCGAAGTGCTCGCCGGCCTCGCCCGCGCCCAGCTCGCCGCCGGCCGGATCGAGGACGCCCGCACCACGCTCGCGGCCGTCCCTGAAAAGGCCGAGAAGGAGCCGGCGGTCGCCCGGGCGCGCTCGGCGCTGGCTTTGGCCGAAGCCGCCCCGGCCGGCGAAACCGCCGAGCTGGAGCAGCGGATCGCCGCCGATGGCGACGACCATCAGGCCCGGATCGACCTCGCCGGCGCATTGCTCGCGGCGGGCGAGCGCGACGCCGCCGCCGACCAATTGTTCGAAAGCATCGTCCGCGACCGCGACTGGGAGGAGGGCGCGGCACGCAAGCGATTGCTGCAGATGCTCGAAGCGGTCGGGCTCGAAGACCCCTGGGCGGGGGCCCAGCGCCGCCGCCTCTCCGCGATCCTGTTCGGCTGATGAGCCTGCTTCGCGTCCCGGTCTTCCCGCTCGCCGGGGCACTGCTGTTCCCGGGCGGCCAATTGCCGCTGCACATTTTCGAGCCGCGCTACCGGGCGATGATCCGCGACGCGCTCGCCGGCGACCGGCTGATCGCGATGGTCCAGCCCAAGGATGGAGAAGAGCCGCCCGCTTTGTTCGAAGTGGGCTGCATCGGCCGGATCGAAAGCTGCGAGGAGCTGGAGGACGGCCGCTTCAACATCGTGCTGGAGGGTCTCAGCCGCTTCCGGATCTCACGCGAGGCCGCGGTCGACACGCTCTACCGCCAGATCGACGCCGATCGCAGCGGCTTCGACGAGGACGAGGAGGAGGCGCTCGCCCCGATCCAGCGCGCCGAAGTGGAGCGCGAGGCCCGCCGCTATGCCGACGCGCTCGGCTATATGATCGAATGGGAGCAGGTCTCGCGGCTCGACGACGAGATGCTGGTCAACGGCATCGCCCAGATCGCGCCGCTCGACATCGGCTCGAAACAGGCCCTGCTCGAGGCGCGCGACATCGGCGAGCGTGCCGACCTGCTGGTCCAGTTCATGCAGTTCCAGCGCATGGCCCCGGGCGGGGCGGACGGGCCGGAGACCTTGCAGTGAGCGGCGAGGACGCCCCGGACCTCGATCTCAGCGGCCAATGGGCCGGCCTCTACAATTATCCCATCGATTGGCCGCCAACGAGCTTCGAAGTCACGCTTCGCGACATAGGCGGGCTGATCACGGGCATCACTACCGAGGAGGGCGATACGCCCGATTGCTACGGCATGATCCTGCAGGCCGTGATCGAAGGCAGCCACGACGGCACCGCCATCCGTTTCACCAAGATGTACGACTATCTGGAGCGCGCGGCCGTCGTCTATGACGGCGTGATCCAGCCTGGCGGCGACGAAATTGAGGGCATGTGGACGGTGCCCGGCGCGTGGTCGGGGACCTTCTTGATGGTCCGGGCCTCGAAAACAGGCGCGACCGTCGCGGAGCGAGTGGACGAAAAGGTGCCGCTCTAGATCCGCAAACCCCTGAGCAGCAGCGGCAACTCGCCCGATTCGCCCCGCGCTTCGGCCATCAGCCGGTCCTTGAGGGGGCCGATGCGCTGCACCGCGCCCATGCCGAAGCGGCGGATCGCCGAGGCCGCCTTGCCGGGAACCCCGTAGAGGCGGGTCAGGCTGTCGGTGGCGAGCGCGACCATGAAGGTGTCGAGACTGCGCCAGCGCTCATAGCGGGCGAGCACTTGGGTGTCGCCGAGATCGAGGCCGAGCCGGGCGCCTTCGACCAGCACCTGCGCGAGCGCGGCGGCATCGCGAAAGCCCAGATTGAGGCCCTGGCCCGCGATCGGATGGATGCCGTGCGCGGCATCGCCGACCAGAGCGAGGCGGGTGTCGGTGATCCGCGCGCCATGGTGAAAGCCGAGCGGGTAGGAGAAGCGCGGCCCGGCCAGCGCGACCTCGCCCAAAAAACCGCCCATCCGCTTTTCGATCTCGTGCGCCAGCGCCCGATCACCAAGGCCGAGCGTCGGCGCGGCGTCGCGCGCCTTGACCGACCAGACGATCGCCGAGCGCGGCCGGCCGTCCTCCCCGGCCAGCATCGGCAGGATCGCGAAGGGGCCGTCGGGATAGAAGATCTCATAGGCGGTTTCGCCATGGGGCCGCTCGTGCGTCACCGTTGCGACGATCGCGACATGATCGTAGCGCCATTGCGCCATCGCAATGCCCGCCGCCTCGCGCATCGGCGAGTTGCGGCCTTCCGCGCCGACCACCAGCGGCGCCGCGAGCAGCCGTCCGTCGTCGAGCGCGACCCGCGCGCCGGCGCCGTCGCGCACGACCTCGCCGGGCCTCGCGGGCATCAGCAGTTCGACCCCTTCCGCGGCGAGCGCGCTTTGCCGCAGGGCGCCCCGCAGCAGCCGGTTTTCGACCATGATGCCCAGCGGACCCCCCTCCGCCTCGGGTTCGAACAGGATCCCGCCCGGCGCGAGCCCCTCGCTGACCCGGATCGCGCCGATCGCGCAGGTCTGTCCCTCGAGCGGCTCGGTCACGCCGAGCGCTTCGAGCATCCGCCAGGACGAGCTCGACACCGCCGTCGCGCGGCCGTCATAGCTCGGCGAAACCTGCTTTTCCGGATCCGCCGGATCGACGACGATCGTGGAAAGGCCGTGCCGGTCCAAAGCCAGCGCCAGGGTCAGGCCGACGAGGCCGCCGCCGAGGATGATCACGTCCGCCTGGTTCATTTTTCGGGCCTTAGCGTTGCACCGGCGCAACGCCAAGCGCTTGACCGGGGAGTCGCCAAGGGCGCATGAAGGGACGAGGGAACATTTGGGGCACATTGACCATGGCGACGGCCAGCACGCAGGACACCCGGCCGGGGCGATTGGAGCAGTGGCGCGAAGGCTCGCGCCGGGTCGCCCAGCGCTCGCGAAGCTTCTTCGGCGGGCTGGCGCTGATCTTGTTCAGCCTGATCGGGCTGCTTAGCCTGGTCAGCTACACGGCCAGCGATCCCTCGCTCAACACCCAGGCCGCGGGCCCGGTGCAGAACTGGATGGGGAGCGTCGGCGCCTGGCTCTCGGACCTCATGCTCATGCTGATGGGGCCGCCCGCCTTGCTGCTGCTGCCGGCCGTCTTCCTGATCGGCCTGAGGCTCGCCCGGGGGGTCGATCCCGGTCGCTGGGGCCGCGCGCTCACCCTGTCCTTCGTGGGCATCGCCCTGATCGGCGCGGCCGCGGGCCTGTTCGCGGGCGGCGCGGTCAACGGCCTGGTCGCGGGCTGGGGCGGCGCGATCGGGCTCGGCATCGCCGGGCTGGTCCAGCTCGCGCTCGGCGCGATGGGCGATGCCGGCGTCACCGAGCCGTTCCGGATCGCGATCATCGCCATCGCCGCCGCGATCGGCCTGATCCTGTGCCTCGCCAGCCTCGGCCTCACCGCCGAGGAACGCGGCTGGCTGGCCAGACGACGGCTGGGGACGGCCGGCGGCCTGGACGAGGAAGTGGACGAGGACGAACCCGTCGAGCGCCCCGCCCGCGCCGCGGTGGTCGCGCCGGCGCAGCCGCGAAGCCCGGTGATCGCCGATCGCAGCCGCGCCGAGCCCACCGCCCGCCGCCCGTTGCGCGAACGCCAGCCCTCGCTCGCGCTCGGCGACAGCTACACTTTGCCCTCGGTCGATCTGCTCAACCCGCCGCCCAAACCGACCGCCTTCGTGCTCGACAAGGCGGCGCTGGAGCGCAACGCGCGCCTGCTGGAAAGCGTGCTCGACGACTTTTCGGTCAAGGGCGAGATCGTCGAAGTCCGTCCGGGCCCGGTGGTGACGATGTACGAGCTGGAGCCCGCCTCCGGGATCAAGGCGAGCCGGGTGATCCAGCTCGCCGACGATATCGCCCGCAACATGTCGGCGCTCTCCGCGCGGGTCGCGACCATTCCCGGCCGCAGCGTGATCGGTATCGAATTGCCCAACGCCAAGCGCGAGGCGGTGAGTTTTTCGGAGATCGTCTCCAGCCCCGCCTTCGAGGATCAGGTCGCCTCGCTGCCGATCATCCTGGGCAAGAACATCGCCGGCGATCCGGTGGTCGCCGATCTGGCGCCGATGCCGCATCTGCTCGTCGCCGGCACCACCGGCTCGGGCAAGTCGGTCGGCCTCAACTGCATGATTCTGTCGCTGCTCTACCGGCTGACGCCCGAGCAGTGCAAAATGATCCTGATCGATCCCAAGATGCTGGAGCTGAGCGTCTATGACGACATCCCGCATTTGCTGGCGCCGGTCGTCACCGAGCCGGCCAAGGCGATCCGCGCGCTCAAATGGACCGTCGAGCAGATGGAGGAGCGCTATCGGATGATGGCCTCGGTGGGCGTGCGCCAGCTCTCCAGCTTCAACGCCAAGGTGCGCGAGGCCAAGATGAAGGGCCAGCCGCTCGGCCGCCGCGTGCAGACCGGCTACGACCCCGAAACCGGCCAGCCGCGCTACGAGATGGAGGAATTGGAATACGAGGTCCTGCCGCAGATCGTGGTCGTCGTCGACGAGCTCGCCGATCTGATGATGACCGCCGGCAAGGAGGTGGAGTTCCTGATCCAGCGGCTGGCGCAAAAGGCGCGCGCCGCCGGCATCCACCTGATCATGGCGACGCAGCGGCCATCGGTCGACGTCATCACCGGCGTGATCAAGGCCAATCTCCCGACCCGGATCTCCTTCTCGGTCACCTCGAAGATCGATTCGCGGACGATCCTCGGCGAGCAGGGCGCCGAGCAGCTGCTCGGCAAGGGCGACATGCTCTACATGCCCGGCGGCAAGCAGATCGCCCGCGTCCACGGCCCGTTCGTCTCCGACGAGGAGGTGCGCGCCGTCGCCGATCATTGGCGCGGCCAGGGCTCGCCCGATTATGTGCAGTCGGTGACCGAGGAGCCCGAGGACGGCGGCTATATGTTCGAAGGCCAGCCGACCGGCGAGGACGATGCCGAGACTCAGATGTTTCGCAAGGCCATCCAGATCGTCGCCGAAAGCCAGAAGGCCTCGACCTCCTACCTCCAGCGCCAGCTCCGCGTCGGTTACAACAATGCCGCCCGTCTGATCGAGCGGATGGAGAAAGAAGGCGTGGTCAGCGCGCCCGATCATGTCGGCAGGCGCGAAGTGCTGGTCGATACGGAGGGGCGGCCTTTGGTCTGACTAGAACGAGAACTCAAAGCTGAAGTCGCCGCCCATCTGGAAACTCAGCCGGCCTCGGGAGAGGATGTCCATCCCCAGCAGGACCTGGAAATTGCCGTTGTCCTGAAACCAGGGGGCGACGAACTCGGCGCCGATCACGTAGAGCGTTTTGGCGCCCTGATTCTCGTCGCTGCAAAAGAGGCCCAAGGTGTAACCGTACGCCCGGCGGCGCTCAGGTCCGGACGTGGCGCTCGCAACGAGCAGCTTCGCCTTTGCCTCGAGCCCAAGTTTGCCGATTAAAGATTGTGTCAGACAGGTTCGGGTAGCTCCCGTGTCGATAAGGGCTAGGCAGGTTTCACGTAGCCCATCGGCGCCGGGCGGTGGGCCGATGCTAACCTCGATCAGAGGCCGAAGCTGATTAAGCGATCCGTGAATCGATCGCATGGCTAAAGAAGCCGAGATCTACCGGGCGATCCGTTACTTCCTGAACCGAAAAGATGCCGTCCCGGTATCGCAGCCGCCCATGGGCCAGCGCGTCCGGCTCATCCGCGAAATAGGCGACGATCGCGCCATGCCTCATCAATGCGAACTCGCCGCGATGCGCTCCCAGGATCGACCCCAGCCCTGCTTCGAACGCATCGAAATTGCGATCGACCTCAGTCTCAAACGCGGTCTGTTCCATCTGCATCTCCACAGACTGACTAGCATCTTGCGGAGGGATTGAGATTCCCCTCTGGCGCCCTTACCGCGCCCTATGCGGCGAAAGGAGGCAAATGTGAGTCGAACAGAGCCTCCAGAGCAGAACGACCTATAAAGACCGTGACGAGCGGGTTCACTGGACATTCAAGCGGCGGTCGCCATATCCGGGGCCGATCCCGATCGTTGGAAGGACTTTTCATGCTGCGTCTTCGCGCCCTCGCTCTTGCTGTCGCGCTTGCTTCGCCGGCCGCGCTCGTCGCGCAGGCGCCGAGCGGCCTTGCCCAGGTGCAGGCGCACCTGCGCGCGGTGAACACGATGACGGCGAGCTTCACCCAGACCGACCGGCGCGGCCGATCCTTGCGCGGCACGCTGACGATCAAGCGGCCCGGCCGGATCCGCTTCGATTACGGCCGCAGCGCCAACATGCTGATCGTCGGCGACGGCCGCGCGCTCACCTTTGTCGATTACGACGTCGGCCAGCAGCAGCGCTGGCCGATCGGCGATTCGCCCTTGTCGGTGCTGCTCAACCCCAATCAGGATCTGGCGCGCTTCGCCCGGGTGGTGCGCAACGACGCCGACGTGCTGATGATCGAAGCGCGCGACGAGCGCCGCCGTGAGTTCGGCACGATCACGATCGCCTTCGCCAAGCTGCCCGGGTCGCCCGGGGGCCTGTCGCTGCAGGGCTGGAACACCCGCGACGCGCAGAACAATACGACCTCGGTCAGGCTCAGCGGGCAGCGCTTCAACGTCGCCGTCGCCGACAGCCTGTTCCGCTTCCGCCCGCCGCAGCGCCGCACGCCGCGCGGCTGAGCGACAGGCTTCGTTCATCCGCGCGACAGGTCGGCGGCACTAGATCATAGCCTGCAATTGCGGGGGTCGCTCGGGTTTTCCCCCTGTTGCCTGGACGGGCTTCGCAATTGACCTCGCGTAACAACGCTTGGTGGCCCTCGCTCCACGCCCCCGGAGCGGGGGCCTTCCATTTTCGGCCCCTCTCGCCTAGCCCCTCTTCATGTCCCAATCGCTGAAGATCGCCTCCTGGAACATCAACTCGGTCCGCGCCCGTGCCGGAATCGTCGAGAAGTTCCTGACCGAGGAGGCGCCGGACATCCTGTGCCTGCAGGAGACCAAGGTCCGCGACAGCGAATTCCCGGAAGGTCTGTTCCGGCGGCTGGGCTACGACCATCTCTTCATCTGCGGCCAGCCGATGCACCACGGCGTCGCCATCGTCTCGCGCCTGCCGCTGCGCGAGGACGACCGGCTCGACTGGCAGGCCAATGGCGAGGCGCGCCATCTCGGCGTGCGGCTCGACTGCGGGGTACGGCTCGAGAACGTCTATGTGCCTGCGGGCGGCGACGTTCCGGACCGCGCGATCAATCCTAAATTCGGCCAGAAGCTGGACTTTATCGAGCGGATGACGCGCTGGTCGGAGACGCTCGATTGCCCGACGATCATGGTCGGCGACTTCAACGTCGCGCCGCTGGAATGCGACGTCTGGAGCCACAAGCAGCTGCTCAATGTGGTCAGCCACACGCCGGTCGAGGTCGAGGCGCTGACCAGATTGCAGGCGAGCGGCGAATGGACCGACCTCGGCCGCCATTTCTTCGCCGCGCCGCAGCGGCTCCACACCTGGTGGAGCTACCGCTCCGCCGACTGGACGGTCAACGATCGCGGCCGCCGCCTCGATCATATGTGGGCCACCCCGGATGTCGCGAAGCAGGCGATGAGCCATCGGGTCTACGAGCCCTGCCGGAGCTGGACGCGGCCGTCGGACCATGTTCCGCTGATGACGGAATTCGCGCTTTGAGCGGGGCGCGGGACGTTGCCCGCGCGATCGACGCCCTGCGCCGGGGCTGGCCCGTGGCGCTCGGCGAGATCTCCTTTCTGGCGATCGAGACCGCCGATGCGCAAGGGCTGGCCGCCTTCGACGGTGAGGGTACGCCGGCCGCATTGCTGATCTCCGGCAATCGGGCGGCGACGCTGAAACTGACCAATCAGAGGGAGGCGCTGCCGACCGAGCCGGTGCTGATCGCCCGCAGCCCGTGGCTCGATCTCGACGCGGCGACCGCGATCGCCGATCCGGCGCTCGACCTCGCCCGCCCGCTGAAAGGGCCGTTCCAGACCGCGCCGCTCTGTTCACCGGCCTCCGCGACGGCCGCGCTGAGGCTGGCGCGGCTGGCCGGTCTGCTCCCCGCTTTCTTCACGCGGCGGGACGGCCCGGCCGAGGCGCGGGTGGCGGTGGACGACGTCATGACGTTCGCCGGCGGCGCGGATCTGCGCATCGTTTCAAGGGCGCGGCTGCCGAACCGCTTCGCCGAACAGGCCGAGATCGTCGCCTTCCGCGCGGACGGCGACACCGCCGAACATGTCGCGCTCCTGCTTGGCGCGCCGAACGGCCAACCGCCGCTGGTCCGCGTCCACAGCGAATGCCTGACCGGCGACGCCTTCGGCTCGCTGAAATGCGATTGCGGGGCCCAGCTCGACGACGCCCTGCACCGGATCGGCAAGTCCGGCTGGGGGATCCTGCTCTATCTGCGCCAGGAGGGACGCGGCATCGGCCTGGTCAACAAGCTGCGCGCTTATGCGCTGCAGGACCAAGGCTTCGACACGGTCGACGCGAATTTGCGGCTGGGTTTCGCCGACGACGAGCGCGACTTTACGGTCGCGGCGCGAATGCTCGAGCGGCTCGGCCAGACGACCATCCGCCTGCTCACCAACAATCCCGCCAAGGTCGCCGCGCTCGAGGCGCAGGGCATCGGGGTGGCCGAGCAGGTGCCGCTCAAGGTGGGCGAGGGCGAGCACAACCGCGCCTATCTTGAAACCAAGCGCGACCGCAGCGGCCATCAGCTCTAGGCCAGCAGAGTGGCGACCTCGTCGAAATCCCGCGCGATCCGCCGGACGCCGAGCGCGCGCAGCCGCTCCTCGTGGCCGGGCAGGCAATGGCGTCCCGCGACCAGCCCGATCACCTCAGCACCGGAGGCGAGCGCGCCTTCGACCCCGACCGGCGAATCCTCGATGATCGCGCAGCGCTCGATGGGGACGCCCATGACCGAGGCGGCGTGAAGATAGAGGTCGGGCGCCGGCTTGCCCCGCGCGACATGCTCGCGGCCGGAGAAGGTCAGCGCGCCGAACGCCCCTTCGAGGCCGAGATGGGCGAGATGGCGCACGATCCATTCGCTTGAGCTCGACGAACAGATCGCCTTGGGCAGGTCCGGCGGCAGTGCGCGCACGAAACGGACCGCGCCCGCCACCTCCTCGAGGCCCTCGCGGAGCGCCCGCTCATCCTCCTCGGCGCGGGCGGCGTGGAAGGCGTCGGGCACGGGCCCGCCGATCCAGCGCTCGATCGCGCCGATGAAATCGAGCCCGGCGAGGCCCATGAACTCGCGCATCGCTTCTTCGACGGTGGTCGGATGGCCGCGGTCGGTCAGCCAGTCGGCGAGCTGGCTGTTGCCCGCCCACTCGCTCTCGAGCAGGACGCCGTCGAAATCGAAGATCAGCCCGTCGAAACGCACGCCGCCGCCGGCTCAGTTGAAGCGAAAGGCGACGACGCGCCATTCGTCATTGACCTTGTGCAGCTCGATCTCGGCCGTGCCTTGATTGCCACCCTGCCAGTCCGCTCGGCCGGAAACCTGGCCGATGCCGTTGCGCAGATTGCGCTGGGACCAGCTCCACTCCCGCGGCCGATAGGCGCCGATCCGCGCCTCGAGCCCCTGGGCATTGCCGAGTTCGCGCTGCAGCGACGGTGCCGCCCGCGCATAGGCCTGTTCATATTGGCCGCCCTTCAGCGCACCCATGAAGCCGTCGGCGCCATCGACCACCGGCCGGGTGAGCGAGAAGACGACGGTGAACAAAATGCCGACGAAGGCGACCAGCACGACCCCGCCGATCGCGAGAAAATGCCATAGTTTCCAGCGCCGCTTGGGCTCGCCCCTCTCGTCCATTTCATCCCCCTTCGTTGCGTTCCCCGAACAATGCCGTACCGACGCGGACATGGGTAGCGCCGATCATCACCGCGCTCTCATAATCGGCCGACATCCCCATCGAGAGCCCGGCCAGGCCGTGGCGCCGCGCGAGCTTGGCCAGCAGCGCGAAATAGGGTGCCGCCTCGACGCTCTCCGGCGGAATGCACATCAGGCCCGCGATGGGCAGCGACGCCTCGGCGCAGCGGGCGAGCAGCCCCGGCAGGTCGGCGACCGCGCAACCGCCCTTTTGCGGCTCGTCGCCGACATTGACCTGTGCGAAGCAATCGGGCCGGCGCCCGGCTTTGGCCATCGCTCCGGCCAGAGCGGCGACGAGCGACTCGCGGTCCACCGAATGGATCGCGTCGAACAGGGCCACCGCCTCGTGTGCCTTGTTCGATTGCAAGCGGCCGATCAGGTGCAGGCGGACGTCAGGATGGCGCGTACGCAGTTCCGACCACTTGGCCTGCGCCTCCTGCACCCGATTCTCGCCGAAGAGCTGCTGGCCCTGCGCGATCAGCGCCTCGATCTCTTCGACGCTTCGGGTCTTGGAGACCGCGATCAGCTCGACCTCATCGGATTCGCGCCCGGCCAGCCGCGCCGCCCCGGCGATCCGCGCGCGCACATCCGCAAGAGGTGAAATGACCATGGCCTTTGCTATAGGAAGCGCCATGCCGGCCCGCCAGCCTCTGCCGCGTCTGTGGTTGATGACCGACGAGCGGCTGGGCGACGGGCTGCTCGACGCCGTCGCCCGGCTGCCCGCGGGGGCAGGCGTCGTCTTTCGCCACTACAGCCTCGAAGAGGTCGCGCGGCGCAGCCTGTTCGAGCAGGTGCGGGCGGCGCATCCAGGCCTGCTGCTCCTCGCCGGTCCGGCGGAACTCGCCGATCGCTGGGGCGCCGACGGCAGCCATGGTCCGGGGCCGGGCGCTGGCCTGAGAACCACCCCGGCGCACGATCTCGCCGAAATCCGCGCGGCGGAAGCGGCGGGCGCCGCCCTCATCTTCCTCTCGCCGGTCTTCGCGACCCGCTCGCATCCCGAAGCGAGGCCGCTCGGCGCCGGGGGCTTTGCCCGGCTCGCTGCGCAGACACGGTTGCCGGTGATCGCTCTCGGAGGAATGACCCCAAAGCGCGCGGAGACGCTCGTCGGGGCTTATGGCTGGGCGGGAATTGACGCCTGGCGCGGTTAGAAGCGGAAAGCGGTCCCGACGTAGACCGCCTGGCTGTCGCGGCGCTGATCGCCGACCACCGCCTCGAGCCGATCGTCGCGCTGGATGCGGTAGCGGGCCCCGGCGGTGAGATCGACGTTGCGGGCGATCGAGAAGGACGCGCCCGCATCGACCGAATAGGCCTCTTCGCCGGTGATGATGCGCTGTGCACCCTCGGCCCGCTCGGACCCGACCGCGACCCGGCCGGTCAGCCGGCGCGTTGCCCGATAGCTCATCCCCACCTGGGTCGATTCGCGGGTGCCGGCGATAGCGCCGCGGTCCGACTGGGCGATGTCGCCGGAAATGGCGAAGCGACGCCAGCCGAGCGAGACCCCGAGATTGTAGGCGCTCGGCGCGATCGCGATGCTGGGCGCGGTGGGCGCCGGTGCCGCGGCGTTAACCGCCGGCGTGTTGCTGCGCGAGCGAATCGCGACCCGAACCTGCCGGCCGCGGTCGCCGGAGGCCGGGGTGAAGCGGAAATCGCTACCCACCGCGGTGCCGCGACGGTTCATCATGGCTGCGAGTCGCGGATCGGAAACGGCGGGTGTGAAGGCGCCCATCGGGCGGGTCGCGCTGTACGAGGCGCGCGCCTTGCTCCTCTGCGCCTCGGCGGCCAGCGTAGGGACGAGCGCAAGCGCCACCGCAATCAGCGATGCACCTCCAGCAATCCCGATGCCACGCAGGCTCTTCAAGACGTTCGTCTCCTTCGGTACCCGGCTTAATGCGAGTCGTTGGCGTTTCCTAGCGGAGCGCGAAGCTCGCCGCCCAGAATCCTCGTTGCTGTTGCATCATTCCCACAGACGCGCTTGACCGCCGATGAAGCAACGCCGAAGGAAGCCCGCCCGGAACGGCCGCAACAGGCGCTTGCCGCTTGCGCGCGCCTCTCTATAACGACCCTGCCCCCTTTCGTTTCCAAGGACCTCTTATGGCTCGCGTACTGAACATTGGCGTCTTCGCCGCCTGCGCCCTCACCCTGGCCGGTTGCCAGTGGGTCCGCGACGACATCAACCGCACGCTCGGCAATGCGCCCGAGGACAAAGCGCGCGAGATCGACATTGCCGCGAGCCAGGTGACGACGATCGGGGTCAATGCCTATCTTTGGCGCGCGGCGCTGGAGACGCTCTCCTTCGCTCCGCTCGCCCAGTCCGATTCGAATGGCGGCGTGATCGTCACCGAATGGTATTCGAACCCGCAAAATCCCTCGGAGCGGGTCAAGGTCACCGCGGCCATCCTTGATCGCGATCTGCGGGCCGATGGCCTCAGGATCACCGCGGCGCGCCAGACCATGCAGAACGGCCAGTGGGCCGACGCCCCGGTCGCCGCCGCCACCGTGCAGCGGCTCGAGGAGATCATCCTGACCCGCGCCCGCGATCTGCGCCGCGCCGCCATCGCCGGCTGATCTCTATCGAAGGCTCTTCCGCGATGACATCGCGCTTCAACCCGCTCAAGGCCGACGCGCACTGGCAGAAGCTTTGGGAGGAACGCGGCACCTTCCGCGCCTCCGACGAGAGCGATCGGCCCAAAGTCTATATTTTGGAGATGTTCCCTTATCCGTCGGGGCGCATCCACGTCGGCCACGTCCGCAATTATGCGATGGGGGACGTGCTCGCCCGCTATTGGCGGATGAAGGGCCGCGAAGTGCTTCATCCGATGGGGTGGGACGCCTTCGGCATGCCGGCCGAAAATGCGGCGATGGAGCGCAAGGTCCATCCCGGCGCGTGGACCCGCGCCAATATCGCGACGATGCGCGCACAGCTCAAACGGCTCGGCTTCGCGCTCGACTGGAGCCGTGAGTTCGCCACCTGCGAGCCCGATTATTACGGCCACGAACAGGCTTTATTTGTCGATCTGTTCGAGTCGGGACTGGTCTACCGCAAGGAGAGCGAGGTCAATTGGGACCCGGTCGACATGACCGTACTCGCCAACGAGCAGGTGATCGACGGCCGCGGCTGGCGTTCCGGCGCGCAGGTCGAGCGGCGCAAGCTCAGCCAGTGGTTTCTCAAGATCACCGACTTCGCCGAAGAGCTGCTCGACGGGTTGGAGACGCTCGACCAGTGGCCCGACAAGGTCCGGCTGATGCAGGAGCATTGGATCGGCAAGAGCCGGGGGATGAAGTTCCGCTTCGCGCTGGATCCGGAGGATAAGCCCGCGATCCCCGAAATCGAGGTCTATACCACCCGCCCGGACACGATCTTCGGCGCCAGCTTCGTCGCGGTCTCGCCCGATCACCCGTTCGCCGCCGCGCACGCCCGCAATTCGCCGGAGGTCGCCGCCTTCATCGCCCGCTGCAAGCAGGGCGGCACCACCGCGGCCGAGATGGAGACGGCCGAAAAGCTCGGCCTGGAGATCGCCGAGGTCGTCCACCCGCTCGATCCGGACTGGACGCTGCCGGTCTTCATCGCGAATTTCGTGCTGATGGATTATGGCACCGGCGCCATTTTCGGCGTGCCCGGGCACGACCAGCGCGACTTCGAATTCGCGACCAAATATGAGCTGGAGATCCCGCGCGTGGTCGCGCCCAGCGTCGAGGAAGCCGACCGGCCGATCGTCGGCGAGGCCGAGAGCGGCGACGGTGTGCTCGTCAATTCCCACTTCCTCGACGGGATGGACGTGGAAGGCGCGAAGGCCGCGGTGATCGCGCGCGCCGAGGCCGAGGGCTGGGGCGAGGGCACGACCGTGTGGCGGCTGCGCGACTGGGGGGTCTCGCGCCAGCGTTATTGGGGGACGCCGATCCCGATCGTGCATTGTCAGGCGTGCGGCGCGGTGCCCGTGCCCAAGGAGCAGCTGCCCGTCATCCTGCCCGAAGACATCGACTTCGAAACGCCTGGGAACCCGCTCGACCGCCATCCGGGCTGGAAGCATGTCGCTTGTCCCAAATGCGCTGCGCCGGCGGTGCGCGAGACCGACACGCTCGATACCTTCGTCGATTCCTCCTGGTATTTCATCCGCTTCGCCAGCCAGCCCGCGGACCGCCCGTTCGACCGCGCGGTCGCCGAGCGCTGGCTTCCGGTCGATCAATATATTGGCGGGGTCGAGCATGCGATCCTGCACCTGCTCTACGCCCGCTTCTGGACCCGGGCGCTGCGGCATATCGGGATGATCGACCTGGCCGAGCCGTTTCAGGGCCTGTTCACCCAGGGCATGGTCACTCACCGCACCTATCAGGATGAAGCGGGCAACTGGCTGCTGCCCGAGGATGCGGAGGCGGCGAGGGCGGCCGGCCATAAGGTCAGCGAGGGCCGGGTCGAGAAGATGTCCAAATCGAAGCGCAACACCGTCGATCCCGAGCCGATCGTCGATCAATATGGCGCCGACGCGGTGCGCTGGTTCGTGCTGTCCGACTCGCCCCCCGAACGCGACCTCGAATGGAGCGAGGCGGGGATCGAGGGCGCCTGGCGGTTCGTGCAGCGGGTCTGGCGGCTGTCGGCGGCGGGCGAGGAGGCCGGCGGCGAGGACAAGGCGCTCGACCGCAAGCTCCACCAAACCATCGCCGCGGTGGGCGCGAATATCGAGGCGCTCGCCTTCAACAAGGCGGTGGCGAACCTTTACGAGCTGGCCAATGCGATCGAAAAGGCCCGGCCTTCCGCCTCGCGCAAGGTCGCGGTGGAAACCATGCTCCGCCTGATCGCGCCGATGGTCCCGCATCTCGCCGAGGAAGCCTGGGCCTCGTCCGGCGGCGCCGGGCTGATCGCCGACGCGGCCTGGCCCGAGGCCGATCCGGCTTTGCTCGTCGAGGACGAGGTGACCATCGCCGTTCAGGTCAACGGCAAGCTGCGCGACACGCTGACCGTGGCCAAGGGTGCCCCTCGCGAGGCGCTGGAGACGATGGCGGTGGAGAGCGCGGCGGTGCAGCGCATCCTGGCCGGAGCGGCGCCAAAGAAGGTGATCGTCGTGCCCGATCGCCTCGTGAACATCGTCGCATGAGGGCGCGGCTCGCTTTGATCGGTTGCGCGCTGATGCTGTCGGCCTGCACCTTGCGCCCGCTCTACAGCGGCGGCGCGCAAGGACCGGTCGCCTCGGCGTTGAGCGGCGTCGAAGTGGCGCCGATCCCCGGGCGCGGCGGCTGGCTGGTGCGGACCGCGCTGCAGGACCGGCTCGGGGCGAGCGGCAGCGGGCGGGTCGTCTACCGGCTCGAAGTTGCGCTCGACGATTCGATCACCGGCTTCGGCATCCGCTCGGACGATGCGGTGACCCGCGAGCGCCGGACGCTGCGCGCCCGCTACCGGCTGGTCGATGCGACGCGCGGCACGGTGCTGCTCGACGCGACCGCCGGCTCGGACGCGGGCGTCGATGTCGTCTCCAGCGAATATGCCACCGTCGCGGCCGAGCAGACCGCGCTCGAGCGGCTCTCGGTGGAGGTCGCCGAACAGATCGTCTCGCGCATCGCGCTCTACGCCGCGCGCACCAGGCGCGCGCCCGCGACCGGCGAATGAAGGCGAACCGGCCGCAGCTCGACAAGGCGCTGAAGGCCCCGGCCGAGACCCGCTTCTTCCTGTTTCACGGGCCAGATCAGGCCGGCAGTCGCGCTTTGGCCGCGGCGATCGGCACGCAGATGGGCGGGGAGGCGGAACGAATCGACCTTGCCGCGGCCGCGCTCAAGGCGGATCCCGCGCGACTGACCGACGAGGCGGCGGCGCTCTCCATGTTCGGCGGCGCGCGCTGGATCCTGGTCGAGCCGGCCGACGACGGCTGCGCCGCGGCGGCGCAGGCGCTGCTCGAGGCGCCGGCCGCGGGCAACCCGGTAGCGCTGGTCGCGGGAGCGCTGAAACCGGCGTCTGCTTTGCTGAAGCTGGCTCTGGCGGCACCGAATGCGATCGCCTTCGCCTCCTATGTCCCGGACGCCCGGGAGGCCGAGCGGCTGACGCAGGAGATGGCCAAAGCGCTCGGGCTCAGCATGCGACCCGACGTCGCTCGCCGGGTGGCGGAGGGCGCGGGCGGCAACCGCGCGATCATCGATCAGGAGCTGATCAAGTTCGCGCTCTATGTCGGCGCCACCCCGGCGAGCCCGCGCGAGGCCGATCACGACGTGATCGACGCGCTCGGCGCCAGCGCGGACGAGGGCGATCTCAGCCGGCTGGTCGATTGCGCGGCCGGCGGCGATCCGCAGGGTCTGGAAGGCGAGCTGATCCGGCTCCGAGCCGAGGGCCAGGAGGGGATCACTCTGCTTCGGGCCTTGCTCCGGCGAATGGCCCTGCTCGCCCGCCTGCGCGCCGAGGTCGACAGCGGAAGCAGCCTCAGCGCCGTCATGGCGTCATCGGGTAAATCTCTGTTCTGGAAGGAGAAGCCCGAGGTCGAGAAGCAATTGCGCCGCTGGCGCCCGGGCCCGATCGCGCGGGCGGTGACCCGGCTGGCGGAGGCGGAGCGGCGGCTCAAGGCGTCCGGCGGACCCGGCGCGGTGGCCGCCGACGAGGAATTGTTCGCGATCTGCCGCCAGGCCGCGCGGCTGCGCTGAACTTCAGAACTTGTCCCCGCTCAGCCGCTGGCAGATCATGTCCAGCTGATCGAGCGTCGAATAGGCCAGGCTGACGGTGCCGCCCTTGGGCGTGTGGCGGATTGCGACCTTGATGCCGAGCAGATCGCCCAGTTGCCGTTCGAGCGCGCTGATGTCCGCGCTGGCGCCCTTATATTCGATCGGAGCCTCGCGGCCCTTGCGCGCCCTGCCGGCCCGGGCCAGCTTTTCCGTCTCGCGCACCGAAAGCCCGCGGCGGACGACCTCGGCGGCGAGCGCTTCGGGGTCGTCGGCCGAAACCAGCGCCCGGGCGTGGCCCATGCTGAGTTCGCCAGTCCCGACCATGATTTGGACCTTCGCGGGAAGATCGAGCAATCTCAGCAGGTTGGCGACGTGACTGCGCGATTTGTGGACGAGCCGCCCGAGCTCCTCCTGGGTATGGCGATAATCGTCGACCAACCGCTTATAGGCCTGCGCTTCCTCGATCGCGTTGAGGTCCTGGCGCTGGATATTTTCGATCAAGGCGACCTCGAGCGTCTCCTCGTCGCTGAAATTGCGCACGATCGCCGGAATCTCGTGCAGCCGCGCGCGCTGCGCCGCCCGCCAGCGCCGTTCGCCGGCGACGATCTGGAAGCGATGGCCGTGCGGGCGCACGATGATCGGCTGGATCACGCCGCGTGCCTGGATCGAGGCGGCGAGCTCGACGAGGGCTTCCTCCTTGAAGATCCGGCGCGGCTGGCCGGAGTGCGGCTCGATTCCCGCGACCGGGATCATCTGCACGCCGCCCGGCCCGCCTTCCAAGCCGCTGTTGCGAACCGGCGCCTCGACCGACACTTCGCCCAGCAAAGACGAAAGACCGCGGCCGAGGCCGGAGGGGCGCTTCTTGCCTGCCGGTTCGCTCATGCCGCTTCCTTCGTGCGTGCCGGCAGCCGGCCGATCAACTCGCGGGCGAGCGCCATATAGGCCTCCGAGCCCGGGCAGCGATGATCGTAGATCAGGGCGGGCAGTCCGTGGCTCGGCGCCTCGGACAGCCGCACGTTGCGCGGGATCACCGTGTCAAACACGACTTTGCCGAGGCACGCGCGGACATCGTCGGCGACCTGGCTGGAGAGATTGTTGCGCCGATCGAACATGGTCAGGGCGACGCCGAGGATGGAGAGTTCGGGATTGAAGCGGGCGCGGATCCGTTCGACGGTCTGGAGGAGCTGACTGAGCCCCTCAAGCGCGAAGAACTCGGTCTGCAGCGGCACCAGGATCGAATTGGCCGCGATCAGCGCGTTGACGGTGAGCAGCCCGAGCGAAGGCGGGCAATCGATCAGGCAGACGTCCCAGCGCAGATCCGCCGGACCCTCCAGCGCCTTGTCGAGCCGGTGGGTTCGTCCTTGCAATTCAATCAGTTCGATCTCGGCGCCCGACAGATCGACGGTCGCGGGGATGAGATCGAGCCGGGGCACCCGGGTCGGCACCACGGCATCGTCGAGCGTGCACTGCCCGGTCAGCAATTCGTACGAGCTATGCTCGCGCTCGGCCTGGCCGACGCCCATCCCGGTCGAGGCATTGCCCTGCGGATCGAGATCGATCAGCAGCACCCGGCTTCCGGTCGCGGCCAGCGCCGTGGCGAGATTGATCGCCGTGGTGGTCTTGCCCACGCCGCCTTTCTGGTTCGCGACCGCGATCCGGATCATGAGCGCCTTCCTTTGGCCCGCCGATGCACCCCGGTCGCGACGATGATCCGCGCCTCTGGGTCCGTGATGCTCGGTTCGAGCCGAAACTCACCTTGCCACGTCGGATCGAGCGCGGCCAGTTCCGTCTCGGCATTTCGCCCCTTCGGAAGCAGCCAAAGGCTGTTTATTGTGGACAATCCTGTGCCAAAATCGAGCAATCGGCCGAGCGGCGCAAAAGCGCGGGCGCTGATCACGTCGAACGGACGCGGCGGCAGGCTCTGCGCGCGCGCCTGGATGATCTCGACATCGAGCTCCATCACCCCGGCCGCGGCCCGCAGAAAGTCGGCCCGCAGTCGCCGCTCCTCGATCAGGGTCACCGGCCCGCGATGCAGCGCGGCGGCGATCAGCCCGGGAAAGCCCGCGCCCGTGCCGAGGTCGACCCAGGAGGCGTCAGGATCGGGCACGAAGCGCAGCAGCTGGAGGGAGTCGCCGATGTGGCGCTGCCAGACCTCGCCCAGGCTCGCAGACGAGACGAGGTTCTGCCGCTCATTCTCGGTGCGGAGCAGGTCAACGAAGCCGTCGAGCCGCGCCATTGTTTCACGTGGAACATCGAACTCGTCCCGAACCCAGTCGCGCGCGGCCTCCTCGTCCATCAGGCCGCCCTGCGCCGTGCGTAAACAAAGATCGCGGCGAGAGCGGCGGGGGTGATCCCCCGGATTCGCGAAGCGGCGCCGAGCGTGGCGGGACGCGCCGCGGACAGGCGCTCGGCCATCTCGGCTGACAATCCGGAGAGGGTCAGATAGTCCAGATTGGCGGGGAGCCGCACGGCCTCGTCGCTGCGCAGCCGATCCACTTCGTTCTGCTGGCGCGCGACGTAAGGTGCGTAGCGATGATCCTGGATCGCCTCTTCCAACGCTTCGGCGTTGAAGGCAGCAAGCTCCGGCGCCGCTTCGATCAAGTCGGCAGTCTCGGTCTCGGGATGGCGCAGACGGTCCGCGAGCGGCGGACCGCTCGGCGGCCGGCGGATCAGAACAGCCTCGATTGCGGCGCGCGCTGCACGGCCCGCCGCGAAGTGACGCTGCCGCTCCGCCGAAACGCAACCGGCGCGGATCGCCTGGGGCGTGAGCCGTGCGGCGGCATTGTCCGCGCGCAGCCGCAGCCGATATTCCGCCCGCGCGGTCAGCATCCGATATGGCTCGGTCACCCCCTGCAGGACGAGATCGTCGATCATCACGCCAATATAGGAATCGGCGCGGTCGAACAGGATCGGCGCCGCTCCTCCCACCATGGCGGCGGCATTGAGCCCGGCGACCAGGCCCTGCGCCGCGGCCTCCTCATAACCGGTCGTGCCGTTGATCTGCCCGGCCAGATAGAGACCCTCCACGTCCCGCACCGCCAGCGTCGGCTCGAGGATGCGCGGGTCGACATGATCATATTCGACCGCATAGCCGGGCTGGAGGATCTCAACCCGCTCGAGCCCGGCCATGGACCGGACCATGTCGCGCTGGACGTCGGCGGGCAGTGAAGTCGAGATGCCGTTGGGATAGATGGCGGGATCGTCGAGGCCCTCGGGCTCGAGGAAAATCTGGTGCCCGTCGCGATCGGCGAAGCGGTGCACCTTGTCCTCGATCGAGGGGCAATAGCGCGGCCCCACCCCCTCGATCGCACCCGCGAACAAGGGAGAACGATCCAGGTTCGCGCGGATCAGCGCATGGGTCCGCTCATTGGTGCGGGTGATCGCACAGAACAATTGCGGGAGCGCCCGGCTCTCGCTCATCGGCGACATCGTCCAGTCGCCGTCGTCCGATGGCTGGCGCTCGAGCGACGCCCAGTCGATCGTCCGGCCATCGAGGCGGGGCGGCGTTCCGGTCTTGAGGCGGGCGAGCGGGAGGCCGAGCGCGCGCAACTGGCCCGCCAAAGCGGTCGCGGCCCGCTCCCCGACGCGGCCGCCGGCATGGCTCTCCATCCCGAAATGAAGCTTGCCGCCCAGGAAGGTCCCGGTCGCGAGAATGACCGCTCCGGCCTTCAGCTGCCGGCCGTCCGCCAGCCCGACGCCCGTCACGCGAACGCCGTCAAGCAGCAGAGAGGTGGCGTCGCCTGCCACCACGCTTAGCTTCTGTTGGCCGGCGATGAGGGACTGGATGGCGGCTTTATAGCGCGCCCGATCGGCCTGGACGCGCGGCCCGCGCACGGCGGCGCCCTTGCTGGCGTTGAGCATCCGATAGTGGATCGCGGCGGCGTCGGAGGCGCGGGCGATCAAGCCGTCGAAGGCATCGACCTCCCGGATCAGATGCCCTTTGCCGAGTCCGCCCATCGCCGGATTGCATGACATCGTGCCGAGCTGGTCGGCGCTGAAGGTCAGTAGCGCCACCGACGCGCCCATCCGCGCCGCGGCCGCCGCCGCCTCGGTCCCGGCATGGCCACCCCCGACCACGATAATGTCGAAATCACGCTTCACGCGAGCCCCTTAGCCCACTGTTCCACGTGAAACATTCATTTTCCGATGCAGAAACGCCCGAACAGGGCGTCGAGCATATGCTCCACCCCCGCTTTCCCCGTAACCGCATCCAGCGACGCGAGACCGCGGCGTAGCGCCTCGGCGGCGATCAGCAGGTCGGTCGACCCTGCCTCCTCCAGCACGTCACGACATGAAATGAGCAGAGTCCGGTGGCGCGTATTGAGGGCAACCTCGCCTTCAACGGGCAAGAAGCGAGCTGAATGCTGAATCAGCAATCGGATGAGAGCGTCGATATTCTCCCCGGTCATCGCGGAGACGCAAAGAACGGAATCGGCAGGTGCCGGGATCAGGTCTGCCTTGGGATGCAGGCGAACCGCCTGCTCCGGGGCCTCCCCGGGCGGTCCGAGCCACAGAATCAAGTCGGCGGCGGCGGCCGAGGCCTGCGCGCGGGCGATGCCAATCCCCTCAAGCTCGTCGGCCGCCTCGCGCAAGCCGGCGGTGTCGATGAGCAGGAACGGCCGCCCTTCGAACGAGACCGGGGCCTCGATCAAATCGCGGGTCGTCCCGGGGAGGGGCGAGGTGATCGCCGCGTCGCGCCCAAGCAAGACATTGAAAAGGCTAGATTTACCTGCATTGGGCGGGCCGGCGATGACGACCCTCAGGCCGTCTTTCAGCCGCTCCGCCGGGGGACGGGCCAGCCATGACGCCAATTCCCCCCGAAACGCGACAAGGCGCGCGCCGAAGTCCGCCGACAATGGCTCGACATCGTCCTCGTCGGAAAAATCGAGCGCCGCTTCGACCTCGGCTGAAAGCGCCAGCAATTGCTCCTGCCATTCGGCGACCTTGCGGCTGAGCGCACCGCCGGCCAGCGCCAGCGCCTGCCGGCGCTGCCCCTCGGTCTCGGCCTCGAGCAAATCCGCCAGCCCTTCCGCCTCGGCGAGGTCGATCCGGCCATGTTCGAACGCGCGCCGGGTGAACTCGCCGGGCCGCGCTTCGCGCAGCCCCGCCATCCGCCCCAGCGCGGCCAGCACCGCCGCGACCACCGAGCGGCCGCCGTGGAGGTGCAATTCCACCACATCCTCGCCGGTCGCGCTGGCCGGGCCCGAAAAGCGCAGCACCAGCGCCTCGTCGAGCAGCTCGTCGCCCTCGCGCAGCGTCGCAAGGGTCGCGACCCGGGGCCCGGGCAGGCGCCCGGCCAGCGCCTCCAGCGCCGCCTCGGCCCGCCCCCCGCTGATCCGCACCACGGCGATCGCGGCCGGCGGCGCGCCGGACGACAGAGCATAAATGGTATCGTTCAGCGCCCCGCCTTCCCCATCTGGTCGAGCATCTGCGTCCACATATTCATGCCCGCCTCGTTCATCGGCCCCCAGGCCTTCATCATCTCGCCGAACATCTCCGGCGTCGGCCCGTCGCCGACCATCGCCTTCATCTTCTCGACATAGGCCTCGTGCACCGGGGTGAGATCCGGCAGGCCGAGGAAGCGCCGCGCCTCCTCCGGCGTGCAATCGACGTCGACCGTCACTTTCATCGGGCAATCCCTCCCTGCTGTTGGCCAGCCGGGGTCTATGGCTATAGGGGCGAGGCGCGCAAGTGGAGGAAGAGATGGGCAAGACGATCGAAATCGCGACGCTGGCCGCCGATGGCCGCTTTCCGGCCTATCTCGCCGAGCCGGCGGGCACGCCCAAGGGCGCGATCGTCGTCATCCAGGAGATTTTCGGGGTCAATCAGGGGATCCGCCGCAAGTGCGACCATATGGCGACTCTCGGCTACCTCGGCGTCGCACCGGACCTGTTCTGGAGGCTGCGGCCGGGGGTCGAGCTCGACCCGGACCTGCCCGATCAATTTCAGGAGGCGCTGGGCCTTATGCAGCGCTTCGACCAGCAGCTGGGCATCGCCGACATCGAAGCGACGATCCGCGACGCCCGCGCCCGCCTCGGCGAAGGCGGCAAGGTCGGCGCGGTCGGTTATTGCCTCGGCGGGCGGTTGGCCTTCATGGCCGCCGCCAGGACCGACGTCGATGCCTCGGTCGGCTATTACGGCGTCGGCCTGGAAGGGCTGCTCGGCGAAAAGCACGCGATTCCCAACCCGCTGATGCTCCACATCGCCGGCGACGATCATTTCGTCACGCCGGACAAGCAGAAGCTGATCCACGAGGGCCTCGACAATCATCCCAAAGTGACGCTCCACGATTATCCCGGCGAGGATCACGGCTTCGCCACCGAAAGCGGCAACAGGCGCAGCGACGCAGCCGCCGCGCTGGCCGACGCGCGCACCGAAGCGTTCTTAGCGGGGCATCTCGGCTAGGCCCGGTTTAGTCTTCTAGACGTTGAATCTTCGCGCGGCTTCTTCCAGCAGCCTCATCCCGCGCATTTTGCCGTCGCCAATCTGGGCCAAATAATGGACACCTGCTTCGACGGCTGGGCCAATCTGATGGCTATCCAGCATGAACGAAAAGGCCAATTGTCCTCGCCTGGCCAAGTCTAGCAACGCCCCTTCGTCCTCACAGAACAACACGTGCGTGCCTGTCACAACGAAGAAGCATGATTTTCTCGCGAATGCCAAAAGCGCGTCCGCGTCTGCGAGATCCGGGAAGGCTCGGTTGAACGTGTCGATCGAGTCTCGAATGCGTTTCGGTCGAGCGCCGAGCTGGAGCAGCCGATTGATGGCTCTCAGGATAATGACGTCACGAAAGGTATAACTCCGGTGCTTCCCGTGCTGCCTCTCCCGCCGCTTCTCGGGCACAAACGTCCTCTCACGCTCAAGATGGTTTAGCATCCAGGGCTTCTCAAAGCCGGCCAGCCTGGACGCTTCAGCAGCGGAGAATCCCTCCATTTTCATAGTATTGCGCAAAACCATTTTAATTAAAAGACAGATTGCGAAGCAAGAAAATTAGGCACAACAGATCGGGTCATCGCTCCTAGCGAGATACTAGATGTGGTGACAAAGATGATTGTGGCGGAAATCTCGGGCAATCGTTGCGGGCTCTGGAATGGCCAACTTCGTGAGTCGGACACCGGCGACGCCATCGGTGGCATCTGGCAGGCACACAGCAGGGGTGAGCTCATCGCAAAGATGAGACATTGGCTTCCTCTCACCCACCTGGTCTTCCTCGATCGGATGAATCCGCTCGATCCTTAGCCCGCCGATTTAGCGGCGGGCGTTGCGGGTCGCCCAGCCGATCAGCCGCGCCCAGAAGGCGCACTGGCCGCACTCACGGGAGGTGGAGCCGCGGTTCATGAGCTCGGCTTAGACCGCGACCCGTTTCACTTTCGTGAAGGGCCGCGGCCCGCAATCAGAACAAGGTCGAGATGCCCACGCCGGGATCGATCCAGCCGTCATAGATCATCTTGCCCGCGACATAGACGATCACGACCAGTCCGACATAGGCGATCCAGCGATAGCGCTCGATATATTTGGCGATCAAATTCGCCGCGATGCCCATCAAGGCGACCGACAGGAACAGCCCGATAATGAGGATACCGGGATGGTCGCGCGCGGCGCCGGCCACGGCGAGGACGTTGTCGAGGCTCATGGAGACGTCGGCGATCGCGACCGCCCAGGCCGCGCCGATGAAGCTCTTGGCCGGCCGCACGCCCGAGCGCTCGTCGCCGTCCACCTCGGGCGAGCCGCCGCTGGAGCCGGCCGGATGAAGCTCGCGATACATCTTCCAGGACACCCACAGGAGGAGCAGGCCGCCCGCGAAGATGAGGCCGACAATCTGCAGCAATTGGGTGACGACCAGCGCGAAGCCGATCCGCAGCACCAGCGCGGCGATGATCCCGATCAGGATCACCTTCTTGCGCTGCTCCGGCGGCAGGCCCGCCGCCAGCGCCCCGATGACGATCGCATTGTCGCCGGCGAGCACGATATCGATCAGCAGCACCTGCCCGAAGGCGAACCAGGCGGCGCTGTCGCCGGAGAACAGGGTCACGATATCGCTGGTGATGTGGTTCCAGATTTCGAGCATGTCGTCGGCGAGTCCCGTTCAGTCCTACTGGTTCATCGAGGCGAAGAAGTCCTCGTTCGATTTGGCGTCCTTCATCTTGTCGAGAAGGAACTGCATCGCGTCAACCGTGCCCATCTGCATAAGGATCCGGCGCAGCACCCACATTTTGGAGAGCTTCGCCTGATCGACGAGCAGCTCTTCCTTGCGGGTGCCGGATTTGCCGACGTCGAGAGCGGGGAAGATGCGCTTGTCGGAAACCTTGCGGTCGAGCACGATCTCGGAATTGCCGGTGCCCTTGAACTCCTCGAAGATCACCTCGTCCATCTTGGAGCCGGTGTCGATCAGCGCGGTAGCGATGATCGAGAGCGAGCCGCCCTCCTCGATGTTGCGCGCGGCGCCGAAGAAGCGCTTGGGCCGCTGCAGCGCATTGGCGTCGACGCCGCCGGTCAGCACCTTGCCGGACGAGGGCACCACCGTGTTGTAGGCGCGGCCCAGGCGGGTGATCGAATCGAGCAGGATGACGACATCCTTCTTGTGCTCGACCAGGCGCTTGGCCTTCTCGATCACCATTTCGGCGACCTGGACGTGGCG
>Ga0190275_10000122_pt1 | contig 90823 bp, 76 predicted proteins | sample Popmic550T_FD_133745 | JGI IMG/M metagenome (GOLD analysis project Ga0190275, IMG submission 133745) | Populus adjacent soil microbial communities from riparian zone of Yellowstone River, Montana, USA - 550 T | ecosystem: Environmental > Terrestrial > Soil > Riparian zone > Trees stand | place...
GGGAAGTCCGACGATATCCTCTATCTCCTTACGGACCTTTTCCACCTCGGCGGCGGGGAGGTCGATCTTGTTGATGACGGGGACGATCTCATGGTCGTGCTCGATCGACTGGTAGACGTTGGCCAGCGTCTGCGCCTCCACCCCCTGGGCGGCGTCGACGACGAGAAGGGCGCCCTCGCAGGCGGCGAGGCTTCGCGACACTTCGTAGGCGAAGTCGACATGGCCGGGCGTGTCCATCAGGTTGAGGACGTAATCCAGCCCGTCCTGGGCGCGGTAATCGAGCCGCACCGTCTGCGCCTTGATCGTGATCCCGCGCTCCTGCTCGATCTCCATATTGTCGAGCACCTGGCTGGTCATCTCGCGCTCGGTGAGGCCGCCGGTCGACTGGATCAGCCGGTCGGCGAGCGTGCTCTTCCCGTGATCGATATGGGCGATGATGGAGAAATTGCGGATTCTGCTGATGTCGGTCATTTCGAGGGCGCGTTAGCAGGGGCGCGGCGGGAGGGAAACCGGGGCGGTGCTGGGGGGGCCTCGTCATTCCCGCGAAAGCGGGAGCCGAAGACGACCGCAGGTCAATCCAGACAGATGTTGGGCTGTGGGATGAACGCTTGCGCCCGCTCTCCAGCGCCGCAGACGCCGATTTCAAAGAGACGGCACGACGGCGCAACGACGCGACGTAGAGAGCCTCCCTTTTCTACGTCGCGCCTTTGCGCCTTCTCTCGAAAAATCCAGGACCTGCCGAGGGTGGAGAAGACGTGCTCGATGCGAGTGCGGCAGGCCTCGGCCAAATCCTCCCGCGGCAGCGGGCGGTAGACCAGCTCACGCACCGCGCTTCAACCGCTCCTCGTGCAGCGCCTTCAGATAAGCGCGCACTTCTGCCGCGCGGGAATATCAGGCCGGGGGTCGGCAATAGATTCGCGACAGCGCACCACGAACGCCGGATCGAGCGGCTCGGCGGCGGCTTGGCCGTCTTTCCCGTGCGCGCGCGCGGTCATTTGCGCGGCTCCCCTCCGGATTGAGAGGAAAGTAGGCCATGACGAAACATCGGAAAGCACGTAGCACAGGTCCGTGAATTACGCTAATCGAGCACATTTGATGCCGCAGCAGCGAGCCCTCACGCGGACTCTTTGCGGCTTAGCGGCTTTGCGTGAGAATTCTTTCTTACGGTCGAGCGGGCACGGGAGGTGGAGATTGTCTCACGCAAAGCCGCGAAGCCGCTAAGAGGCCGTGCCGGTGGACATAGAGCGGCTGGCGACGATCGCGGTGGATTGCGGGTTCAAGGTGCATGAGGGGCTGGGGCCCGGTTTGCTCGAATCCGTGTACGAGGCGACGCTTGCCTACGGTCTCGCCAGACGCGGGCTGGTGGTCGAGCGGCAGAAGCCGGTTCCGATCCGCCTGGAAGCCGTGATCCTCGACGAGGGTTTCCGCGCCGACCTGCTGGTCGAGGGAAAGCTGCTGATCGAGCTGAAGGCGGTTGAGCGGACGGCACCGGTCCACGGCAAGCAGGTCCTGACCTACCTGAGATTGATGGACCTGCCGTTGGGGCTGCTGATGAATTTCGGTGCGGCGACGTTCAGGGAAGGCGTCAAGCGAGTGGCGAACAATCGATCCTCTTTGCGGCTTGGCGGCTTTGCGTGAGACCTCTTTGCTGGTCCTGGTGCGTCACGAAGGTTGGAGAAGATTGGGTTCACGCGAAGCCGCGGAGGCGCAAAGGAGATTGGTGGCTATCACGGATTTCCATCGGCCTGTTCCCCCTGACCTAGGTTTTTGCCATCGTCGTCAACCTTCCGGGGCAGCAACAGGTCTCGCCATGAAAGGGAATCAGCTCCGTCGAAAGTCTCCACGAGCTGAATCAGTTTGGGCTGACCTGGATAGTTGTCGGCTGCGTCGGCAACGAGACGGCGGGCCCCCTCGAGGTCGCCGGTTGTCCGGTGCCGTTCCGCGAGAACAAGCGCCATCGCCGCCTCGAGAAGTCGAGGCGCGTGAAGCCCTGTTGGGGTCCAACGTTCCCGCCAATAGAGCTCATAAGCCCGTGCATGAACTTCTAAGGCCCAATCGTCCGTGCTGCCGAAGCAGGTGCGCGCGACGAGTATCTCGGGTGCGGGAATATTTCCCAGTTCGGCGAACCGACGCATGAACTCGTCGGCTCGCGGCCGTCGCTGCTCAGCCGAAACAATCCCAGTGAAGAGGGCGTAAAGTGCATAGAGCGCCGGCCGCGCACTCTTGGGAGCATACGGCATCAACTTCTCAACGTCCCCTAGCATTGCACGTATGTCAGTGAGCTTTGCGCCCTCCGAGCGGCTCACGATTGCGGCAACCTGCTCGAGCAGGCCCTGGAACCGCTGCCTGGCCTCCCGTGGATGGAGCAGCGGCTGCCAAATCCAACACTCGGCCGCGAGACGCATGCTGACAACGCCCGACTGCTCAAGGGCGTAATCGTAAGGTTCGCGCTCGACCTTGGGCCGCTCGCGGACGAAGGCGCGTATCGCGTGCCTAGTCAGGCGCGACAGACCTTGGAACGTAAGGGCGGGCCGGCCTTCGACTGTGGTACTCTCCCAATGCCCGAACGGATGGGACAGCTCGTCGGGCAGTTCCTTGAGATTGTGGACGTAGTGCGACCGAATGGCATAGGCCTGCCGGAGCGCCTCCGAGAGCTCCCGCCGGCCGACGGCTCCCCCGAGCAAGGCGTCTCCCGTTCGGAAGTAGGAGTTGTCCACGCGGTCCAGCACATAAGCTCGGTACCGTCGCGCCAGGGACGGATGCTCGACTGAGGCGATGGCGTGGCGCACACGGTCCTTCGTGGCAGGCGAAGCCCGACGAAGCGCCTCATCAACGGCCGAGCGCTTTCGCTCCTCCACATCGGTCCAACTGGTCTCGTAGCCGTCGAAGTTCTGCGCAAGCGACTCGACCGCCGAGACGAGGAGGGTGTAGGCGAGGCCCAGATCGTCCTGTAGGCGATGTAGCCCCGCTACATATGTACGCATGGCGCGTATGGCGGCGAGGAAGGAGCGACGTTCCAGTCCCAGGAGCTCGTCGACGAAGCGAATGAGCTCATCTGCGTCATGCTCGTCCACCCAAACTGTTTCGTCGAAGAACCGACGCACGAACTTGCTAGGTGCGTCGTACGATGCGAATTCGGGACGGCCGCTGACCAGACGATCCACAATGCCGCGATCCGGCGCCACGACCACGTTCAGCGCGAAGGAGGCCACGACGGAAAAGTCCTGCAAGAATGGGCCGATCGTGTGTGAAACAAGCACTCCCGGGCCGGTCGGGCCCATCTCGATCCGTTCCTCAAGCTCATAGACGACGGCGCGGCCCCGCAGCCCCGAATCGGTCGAGCGAAGGGTACCCGCGGCGGTCACGACGTCCCGGCGCCAAGGAAGCCGCGCATTGGTATAAAGCACGCCCCGAAGCTCGTTCGTCCGCTCGATTTCGCGGGTGAAGAGCTTACCCGTGTTAATCTGAAGCATCGGTCAAGGGCCTCTCTCGAAGGAAGGTGCCTGGTACCACGGAAAATTCCTCCGGGTTGCCGTTGCTAAACCGCGCTTACTTGCCGTGCGTTATGTTAAGAACAACCGGCGGCTCCGCGTCACCTCGCTCCGCACGAAGCAGTTTGGCCTTTCCATCATATTCGACTCGTCGAATGCGGGCATAACCGTCTAAGCCAGCCTTGAGAATAAGCGCGATCCCAGTGAAGACTCCGCCTATTTGAAGTGCCGCTAGAAGCTCGACATTCATCTCGCACCGCCATCCATGAGCGACAGGTCGCTCTGATTTTGATTGCGTGAGGAGGATTGCATCCCCGCGCCACCGCAACCAAATGTCGCGGGGGTTATCGGGATGGGGCATTTTACCCGTAATCCTTCGGATTGGGAAGGGGTAATGGGGTTCGGTGGCAGCTCCTGGGTGCTGGCCGTCAAGCTCCGCTTCGCTCACCGTTTCTCAAGCAACAGCGACTGAACCGCCCGCCCGAACGTCCCCCGCTCGTCCGCCAGGCGGCACATCGCCAGCCCGGTGCCATCCTCCCCAACCCAGCATTGGGCGTCCGACAGGATCCATTCGCCCTCCGGCTCACGGGCCAGGCTGACGGTCAAATCAGCGTTGATGAAGGTCCAGTCGGACCAGGGGAGCTCGGTGGCGATGCCGTTGGAATAGTCGCCGACGGCGGCGGCGCGCATGGCGGGGCTCAGGGGCTCGCCTTCGACGATGGGGGCGTGCTGGCGAAACCAGACCTGGGCGGGGCCCAGCTTGCCGCGTTCGGTCAGGCGACGGAGCTCGAAGGCGGCGGCGAAGCCGAAGTCGAAGCCGGCCGGGTGGCCGGGGACGTCCGCCGGCGGCGGGGCGTCGAGGGGCGGCAGGACGGGGCCGCGCGGCAGCGGGGTTCGGGCGGTGCGCAGCTTGAGCACCGTGCCGCGCACCACCTCCTTGCCGTCGTGGAGCAGCCGGACCTCGACGAGCTGGATCTTGCGGCCCTCGCGGAGCGTGGCGACCCTCAGCTCGAGCAGCGCGACGGGGACCGGGCGGAGCAGCTCCACGGTCAGGCGGGCGACCCGCATCGGCGCGGCGGCAGGCACCCGCTCGGCCGCCCAGACGACCAGCGAGGCGGGCGCTCCGCCATGCTGGAGGCCGGGGTACCACGGCCCGGCGGCGTGCGCCGTCGCGCGCGCCGTATCGCCTTCCACTATATAGGCCGCGCCGGTCATGGCGACGGCTCTAGCGGAGCCGGGCGGTGGTGGGGAAGATGGGCCGGCCGGTGGAGGGACGTTCCCGGCGCCTCAGCCGGCGGGAAGATGGACCCCGGATCAAGTCCCGGGTGACGGTTCGTCTCCTTCGCCGCCGCCCCTGTCCCCTTCGCCGCCCCTGGCCGCCTCCCGCTTCGCCCATTCCTCCGCTTCCGCTTTGGCCTTCTCCTCCCAGGCGCGCTGGGCCTCGGCGGCGAGGGCGGCCTCCTCGTCCCGGCGGCGGCACCATGATTGATAGTCGCCGTCACGCGCCGCCTCGTAAGCCCGGGGCGGGTCGGTCGCGCAGTGCCGGTCGCGTCGCCCGAGCGGCGAGGGCGGGGGGCGGTCGACCTCGCCTTTTTCGAGCCAGATCCCGCGGCGGATCTCGCCGAGAAGCTCGCTCATCGGGGTCGCGGCGACGTCGAACAGGCGGCGGTCGCCGCATTTGAGCGCCTCGAGGATTTTCCCGGCCCTGCCGCCGAGATCGAAGACCACCTCCATCCAGCCGAGCTGGCGGACGGAGAAGTCGGCCTCGACGATCCGTCCCTCTAGGCGGGCCTTGCGCTCCGCGACGAGCTTGATCCGGTAGAGGTTGAGCATCTGGTTCCAGAAGGCCTCGGAGTCGCGGGCCTCCTGCTCGGGGTCGGCCGGCTCGGGCGTTACGCCGCCGCGGGCCGGCCAGGCCTTGCGGCCGGTGCCGGACTGGAGCTCGCCGCGCGACGGGCGGCCCCTGGGCTCCGGGCGGGGGTGGCGGCGGTGGTGGAGGGCCAAGGCGGCATCCCAGGACTCGGCGAAGCCCTCGCCGCCATTGGCGGTTCGCAATTTGTAGGCGCCGCTCATCGTCCCGCCGACGGCGATCGCCGCCTGCTCGGCATGGCCGAGGACGGTCAGGGCGACGATGAACTCGATCTGCCGTTCGGCCAGCCAGCCGTCGTGGCGGACGCATTTGCGGACCACGGGCTCGAAGTGGAGCAGGGCCTCGACCTCCGGGTCGAGATGGGGCTGGCGGGGCGATTCGGTTTCCATTGGAGAACAGAAACAGAACAATTCCTACATTGCAAGCGGGCATCCGGAAGGGGGCGAGCCGTATTCGCGGCTTGCGGTTCGCGGCTTATTGGGCTGGAATGGCCAGGCGGGGGAGGGGTCATGCTCGAGGCGATCGCAATCTATCTGGTCTGCTCCGGCGGCGGTGCCCACAAGGTCAACGACAGCGCCTATGCGGTGGATAATCACGGCAACGGGGTGACGATCTCGGGGACGAGCCGGGTGGGCTATCGCGACGAGGTACGGGTCGAGATCGTCGGCGACCAGGGGCGGATCCGGGTCCCCGACGGGATCAAGCCGCCGCTGCGCTCCGGCGGCGCCGAGGGCTGGTGGAAGCTCAAGGCGCTCGACATAAGCGAGGACGAGATCGAGGGGGAGATCTCGCTGAACTTCCTCAACAGGCCCAGGCTTCGGATCAACCGGCTGAACGGCCACATCTCGATCCGCGGCCGGACCGGCAATTTCGACGGCTATTGCGAGCCCTTCGATCCGAAAACCGTCCGTCGGAAATTCTGAAGGCGTGGAGGCGCGGGCCGCTTTGGAGCGTTGAGCAGCGGAAGGATGCAAACAGCATGCGCCGATCGATCCTGCCCCTATTAGCGCTCGCCGCCCTGCCGCTCGGCGGTTGCGCGGCCAGCCTCGCCGCGGGCGCCGTCGGCGCGGCGGTCCGGGCCGCCGACCGGCCCGACCCGCCGCCGAAGGAGGATCCCGGGCCGGCCGCCCGCGCCGCCTGCACGGCGCGCGCTTCCCAATATGGCGACGTCCGGATCATCGATGTCGTCTATCGAAGCCCGGCCAAGCTCGTCGTCTGGGGCAGCGTCGACGGACAAGGGCGGCGGCGGTCGTTCCAGTGCCGCTATGACGGGAAGCTCGTCGGGTTCGAGATCAAGGAGATCGAGGGGCGGCGGTAGGAGGCGTTTTTCTGAGGACGGGAATGCTCATGGGAGCAAGCCGCGACGCCCGATCTCGAACGTGGGTCAGTCGTCATCTCACTCTTGCTTTTTCCCAGCCGACGGCAGCCATCGGCGGCGTTCAGCCTGCTCCTGGAAGCCCTGCGCGTCAGGGATTGAGCGACCCAGAGGGTTGAGGCCCTCCGATCGCCTCCAGCACCACGAGCAAGGCGCGCAGCTTGCGCATTGTCTCCTTGCGGTCGGGAAGGCGGCTGACCGTCAGCCGGTCGCCTTCGGCCTCGATCAGCATCCTTTCGCCGGGGGCGATGCGGAGGCCGTCGGGGAGGCGCAGGGCGACGCTTCCCCGGCTCCTGAACGTCTTCGCTTCGTGAACGCCCATGGCCGACTCCGTGGTTAACGCACCGCCTTATCGCCCGTCGCGGCCGGCCTTTCATCCTCGGGACATCACGTAGCGGCCCGTCCGCAAGGCGGCGGCCCGGATCAGGCCTTTCCCGAAGCGGATCCGGCGAAGTCGATCGCCCGGCCGCGTTCGGTGAGCCCGAATATGTGCGGCTCGCCGCCGAGGACTCCGCGCCAGGGGGTGCAGACGTAATAGAGGTCGAGGCGGCTCGCCTCGAGGATGACCATGGCGGGGCCTTCGTCCTGCGGGACCTTGCGGCCGATATGGAGCAGGCTGTGGGGCTGTCGGACGTCGAGCGCCAGGGCCCAGATCCGGCGGCGGGTGGTGGGGAGCCCGAGACCGAAGAGATCGGCCCGGGCGTCGCACCAGATCTGCTCGCTATGGTCGTCGTCGGCGGCATAGGGGACGAAGAACTTCCTGGCCGCAAATCCTGCCGGACCGGCCCTGGCCGCGAAAAAGGGGACAGCCACGGGACTGTCCCCTTCCCCGACCGGTGGGCATGGGGGACGGCCACGAATCCGTCCCCCGGCTTCCTCTACGCACCCACCCGGAACAGGCCCCCCAGCCCTTGCGGAATCGCCCATTTCAGCACTCCGCTGCGCCAGGCGCAATCGGCCGGCACTCCCGCCATGAAGTCGAAGCGGCGGGCGGTGCCGGATGCGATCGCCAATTCCGACGCGTTGATTTTCGGGCTTTACGCCAGCCCGTCAATGAAGTGGCGGCGATCTGTTCTGTTACTTTGTCGATCCGAGTCGGTGTACAAATACCGTATTTTCCCGGTATTTCGGCCGTTCGCGGATGGATTGCACCGGTCAGCAGGGGAGGCTCGAAAAAGCCCCTGCTTGTCTTCTCTTCAACGATGGGGCCGACTCGCGTCGATTCGTTCGCCATGTCCGAACAAAAGCAGAACGATACCTGATTTAATCCTACAAGCCGATCCGTTTCGGACCCAATGCAGGGCGGGGCGAAGCGTCGCCGGTCTGTCCGGGCCAAAAAAAACCGCCCGAAGGCGGCTAAGGACGCTGGGAGTGACGGCCTGGCCGCAATGGCGGCTCAGGCGTAATTCCCCGTCGCGCAGGGGCTGGTGGCGCCGCTGCCGTTGGCGCCCCAGCGGCGATAGCCCTTCGAATCGAGGTGGAAGCGCATTCCGGAATAGAAGCCCAGGCCGATTCCGAACGCGCGGCCGCTCGACTGGTGGATCTGGCAGACGTCGCGGATCAAGGCGCTTCGGGAGACGTCCTCGTCGACCGGGACGAGGTCGAGCGCATAGAAATGGCGGTGGGCGCTCGCCTTGGCGCCGCCGGCGCACTGGTTCAGCTCCGCGTTGCGGAAGCCCGAGACCGGCTGGACGTCGCCGATCACCGGCTCGACCTCGGTTTTGACGAAGCGCAGGGTGTCGGCGATGTGGGTCCATTCGCTGGCCGGAGCGACCTCGAAGCGGGGGCCGCCGCAATCGCGCCACTTGCTGGCGGTGCGGACCAGCTGCCAGGTCGGGACGACTCCGTCGACGTCCGCGGCCTCGAGATAGGATTTGAACGAAAGCACCATCGTGCGCGCCCCGGCATCGCGTGACAGCCAGGCGAGATAATCGGCCTTGCTCTGCCCCTCGGCCTGCGCCTGGGCGGAAGCGGGTGCGGCCAGAAGGGCCACAAGGAGGGCGGCCAGCGCGAACGCTGCGAAGCGGATAAGTTGTTGCATAACAGGTAGATAGACACATTTCGGCCATATTTCAAGGGGTTTGGGGGGAGGGCTGGCCTGTCACGGCGAAGTGATGTTATATCGCGCCAGATGATTGGGAGAAGCCTTATGCGCGGCCTGCTTTCGAACCTCGGCCTGGCCCTCGCCCTCGGGGCCTGCTCGAAAGTGGCGCCGGACCCGCGCGGCGTGGCGCGCGACGAGGTGCTGGTCCAGGTCTCCGCGTCGGGACGCGCCGATATGAGGCCCGATGAGGCCCGCTTCACCGTCGGGGTCGACACGATCGCGGCGACGTCGCGCGAAGCGAGCGCCCGCAACAGCGCCACGATCAACAAGGTCGCCGCGGCGCTTCAGCGGCTCGGAGTGAAGGAGGACGACCTCCAGACCCGCTCGATCACCTTGTCGCGAATCGATTACGGCCCCAATCGCGGCCGATTCCAGGCCAATAACCTTATCGAGATCAAGGTCCGCGACATCAAGCGGGCGGGAGAGGCGTTGGCGGCCATTACCGAAGCCGGAGCCAATGTCCTGTCCGGGCCGAATCTGCGGGTTTCGGATCCGGAAAATGCCGGCCGCTCGGCTTATGCCGCCGCCTATCGGTCGGCGCGGGCTCGGGCCGACGCTTATGCCCAGGCGGCGGGGCTCAAGGTGGCGCGTGTGCTGGCGATTCGCGACGGCGGCGATTCGGGCGGCCCGATCCATCTTCCAGGCATCGAGGCCAGCATGGATGCCCAGGCTGGGATAGTGGCGCCGGAGCAGGCCGCGCCGCCGGTGCAGCCCGGGATCAGCACTCGCGAGGTCCAGATACGGGTCGATTTCGCTTTGGCGAAATAGGCGGGCGGGAGCCGCCGCGCCGGGGAGGGGGTCAGGTTCCGGCACGCACCGAAGCCCGATTGCTTTTCAAGGCTTTGTCGCCGCGCCGGCTGCCGCTATCACGGGACGGCAACGACGAAAGACCCCTCCATGGCTTCTCCCTCGCCCAGGCCGGCGGCCGTCGCGCCGATGGGCGAGAGCGTGATGAGCCACGATTGGGGCGCGACCCCGCTCGGCCCGAGGCAATCCTGGCCGCCCAGCCTCGCCTTCGCGGTCGGTCTGTGCCTGCGCTCGCCGCTGGCGACGGCGCTCTATTGGGGGCCGGAGCGGATCCTCGTCCACAACGACGCCTGGATCCGGCTGATCGGCGGCGAGGCCGCGCTCGGCGTCCCGGCCGCCGAGGCCGTCCAGTCGCTCTGGCCGGTCGCGGCGCCGCTCGTCGAGCAGGTGGAAAGGCGGGCCGAAGGCGCTTTCGTCCAGGAGCAGCCGCTTCGCCTGCTGCGCGACGGAGTCGAGGAAGAGACCTACTGGAATTGCCATCTCGTGCCGATCGTCGACGAGGAAGGCGTCGTGGCCGGGGTTCTCAACCAGGCCAATGAGGTCACCAAGACGGTCAATGTCGAGCGGCGGCTCTCCTTCCAGGTCCGACTCGCCGACCGCCTGCGCGGAGTCCACGATCCGGAAGAGGCCAAGCAGGCCGCGGTCGAATTGCTCGGCTCCTATCTCGGCGCCGCCCGGGTCGGCTGGGCCGAGATCGACGAGGCGCGGGGCCTAGCCTTCGTCCAGCGCGACTGGACCCGCGACCCCGCCGTTCCAAGCCTCGCCGGTCAGAGCACCCCCATTGCAAGCTTCGGTGAAGAGGCGCTCGGCCTGTTCCGCGCCGGGCAATTGCTCGCCATCCCCGACATCCGCCGGCTTCCGCTCGGCTCGGCCGACCGGACCGCCGCCTGGGAGGCCGCCGGCGTGCGGGCGCTGATCACCGTGCCGCTGGTCCGCGAAGGCGCCCTGAAGGCCCTGCTCTACGTCCATGAGCCGGAGCCGCGCGCGTGGAAGAGGTCCGACGCCGCCATCGCCCGCGACGTCGCCGAGCGCAGCTGGGCCGCGGTCGAGCAGGCCCGGGCGGAGCAGCACCAGCTGCTTCTGATCAACGAGCTCAATCACCGGGTGAAGAACACCCTGGCCAGCGTCCAGGGGATCGCGTTCCAGACCCTTCGGGGCGAAGTGTCGCTGGCCGAGGCCCGGGCCCGCTTCGAGGCCCGGCTGATGGCGCTGTCCGGCGCCCACAATCTGCTCACCGAGGAGAATTGGGGCGGCGCCTCGCTCGAGCGGGTGGTGGGCGATGCGATCGAGCATCTGGCCGGCGAGTCGGGACGCTTCGACGTCGAGGGAGAGCCGCTTCGGCTGGCCCCGCGCGCGGCGCTCGCCCTGGCGATGGCGCTCCACGAGCTCGGCACCAACGCCACCAAATATGGAGCGCTCTCCGTCGACGGCGGCCGGGTCTCGATAGGCTGGACCCAGAAAGGCGACCGGTTTCACCTCGTCTGGCGGGAGAGCGGCGGCCCGCCGGTCGAGGCGCCGGGCCGGCGCGGCTTCGGCTCGCGGCTGATCGAGCGCGGCCTTGCCGCCGATCTCGGCGGTGCCGCCACTCTGAGCTTCGATCCCGCGGGCCTGCGCTGCGACATCGAGGGCTCGCTCGCCGCGATCCGGGCGCCGGAGCGGGCGCTTGGCTGAGCGGCGCCTCAGGATCCTCGTCGTCGAGGACGAGATGCTGGTGGCGATGAACATCGAGGACATGCTGCTCGAGCTCGGCCACGAGGTCGCCGGGCTCGCCAGCCGCCTCGGCCCCGCTCTGGCCCTGGCGCGCGAGGGCCGGTTCGACGCGGCGATGCTCGACGTCAACCTGGCCGGCGAGCCGAGCTTCCCCGTCGCCGACCTCCTCGCCGAGCGCGCCATCCCCTTCCTGTTCGCCACCGGCTACGGCCGCGCCGGGATCGAGGAGCGCTTCCGCGCCTGTCCGATCCTGCAAAAGCCCTTCCGGGCGGCCGAGCTGGGCGCGGCTTTGGCGAGTCTTGGCCTCCCTGCCGGCGAAGCCGGTGGGGAGGGCGACCACGCGTAGCGTGGTGGAGGGGTAACCTTCGCATGCCTCGTCAGATCACCCCTCCACCACCTTCGGTGGTCCCCCTCCCCATCTGGCGATGGGGAGGCAAAGGCGGTCAAAACCCCCGAAACCTCACAAACGCCTCCAAAGGCTCCCGCTCCGTCCGCATCGCATTGATGGGCGCGGCCGGGTCGGCATAGCCCAATGCCATCCCGCAATAGAGGATCCGCTCCGCCGGAAGCTCGATATGCCGCGCGACCACCTCATGCGCCGCCGCCCAGGCCTCCTGCGGGCAGGTGGCGAGGCCGCGCTCGTGGGCGAGCAGCATCAGGGTCTGGATGAACATTCCGAGATGCGCCCATTGCGGCCGGTCGAAGATCCGGTCGATCGAGAAGAGCAGCAGGACCGGCGCTCCGAACGCCTCGAAATTGCGGGCGAATTGCGCCAGTCGCGCCGCCCGGTCCTCGCGCGGAATGCCGATCGCCTCGTAAAGGGCTTCGCCGCTCCGGTACCGGCGTGACCGGTAGGGCTCGGGGAGCGGGGAGGGGTAGACGCTCAGCTCCATCTCCGCCCGCTCCGCGCCGAGCGCCGAGAGCGCCTCGGCCTTCAGGGCAGCGAGCGGCTCGCCGCTCAGCACGTCGACCTGCCAGGGCTGGAGATTGCCGCCCGACGGCGTCCGGGCGGCGGTTTCGAGAAGCGCCTCGACCAGCGCCCGGTCGATCCGGCGGGGCAGGAAGGCGCGGACCGAGCGGCGTCCCAGAACGGCATCGGTGATGGAGTTGCGCTCGGCGGACATGCGGTTATTGTGCGCGGCCATGCGGCTACTCGACAAGATGCTTCCCGGGCTCATCAAAAGAGGCGAGCTCAATATTATCGACCCGGCGGGCAAGACCTACCGCTTCGGCGCTCCGGATCCGGAGCTGAAGCCGGTCACGGTCCGGCTTATGGACCGTAAGGTCGCCTTCCAGATCGCCCGCGATCCCACCCTGGGAACGATCGAAACCTGGATGGACGACCGGCTGGTGCTGGAGGAGGGCGAGATCATCGACCTTATCCTGATCATCCGGCGCAACCGCCGTTGGGAGGAGAGGACCCGGCCTAACGAGTTCCTCAAGAAGACCGGCAAGCTCCGCCACCGACTGAGCACGCTCAACTGGAAGTCGCGCTCGCTCAAGAACGTCGTCCACCATTACGACATCGGCAACGACCTCTACCGGCTCTTCCTCGATCCGGACATGCAGTACAGCTGCGCCTATTTCACCGATCCGTCGAACAGCATCGAGCAGGCCCAGCTCGACAAGAAGGCCCATATCGCCTCGAAGATGCTCCTCGAGCCGGGGCAGAAGGTGCTCGACATCGGCTGCGGCTGGGGCGGCCTGGCGCTCTATCTCAATCGAGTCGCCGACGTCGACGTGCTCGGCGTGACCCTCTCCAAGGAGCAGCTCGCGGTGGCCCGGCAGAGGGCCGAGGAAGCCGGAGTCTCCGACCGGGTGAAGTTCGAGCTGTGCGACTATCGCGACGTTACCGGCCAGTTCGACCGGATCGTCTCGATCGGCATGTTCGAGCATCTCGGAACCGCTCATTTCCCCATCTTCTTCCGCAAGATACGCGAGCTGCTCAGCCCCGAGGGCGCCGCTTTGGTCCACACCATGGGGCGAATGGGCAAGCCGGGCACGACCGACCGGTTCATGCAGAAATACATCTTCCCGGGCGGCTATCTGCCGGCCCTCTCGGAGATCGTCTCGGCGAGCGAGCGCGAGCGGCTGATCATGTCGGACTGCGAGGCGCTTCGCCTCCATTACGTCTACACGCTGCGCGCCTGGTACGAGACGTTCAAGACCAAGCATGACGAGATCGTCGCCCTCTACGACGAGCGCTTCTACCGCCTCTATCTCTTCTACCTCGCCGCCTCGATGACGATGTTCACCGACGGCGCGATGGTCGTCTACCAGCTCCAATATCTGCGCAGCCGCTACGCCGCGCCGATGACCCGCGACTATATGCTGAAGGACGAGGCGCGGCTGAGGGAGAAACAGGGCCCGGCGCCGGGGCGCTAGATTTAACCCCTCTCCCGTCCTTCACGGGAGAGGAGGGGCCCGCCGCGAAGCGGTGGGAGGTGAGGGTCTGGACCGCTTAAGTCAGCAAGACCCTCACCTCCCAAGCCTTCGGCTTGGGTCCCCCCTCTCCCGCGAAAAGCGGGAGAGGAGCGGAGGAAGCACCACCCGCTTGACCCGCCCGCCTCCTCCATGCTCATTGCGCTCAAAATCCAGGGGTGTCTGAACCATGTGGCTACTCAACAAAATGCTGAAGAAGGTCGTCCGCAAGGGCGATCTCACCGTCATCGACCATGACGGCAAGGAATATCATTATGGCGACGGCGGCCCGGCGCCGCACGGCCCGATCCGGGTGCGATTCACCGACAAGGGCGCCGCCAACCACATCATCAAGGATCCGCGCGTCGGCGCCGGCGAGGTCTTCATGGACGGCCGGATGGTCGTCGAGCAGGGCGACCTGCGCGGCCTCGTCCTGCTGATCCGCTACAATGCGCCGGTCGAGCGGCAGGGCGATCTGAAGCCCAGGGGCCCGGTCCGCAAGGCGATCGGCCGGATCGCCGGCCGGCTCGACCAGATCAACTGGAAGACCCGCTCGAGGCACAATGCCGAGCATACCTACAACCTCACCCGGCGCCTGTTCGAGCTGTTCCTCGACGAGGACCGGCAATATACGATGGCTTATTATCGCGACCTGTCGAACAGCCTGGAGAAGGCCCAGCTCGACAAGAAGGCGCACGTCGCGTCCAAAATGTATCTGAAGCCCGGAATGAAGGTACTCGACATCGGCTGCGGCTGGGGCGGATTCGCGCTCTATCTGCACCGCATGTACGGAGTCGAGGTGCTCGGAGTGGCCCTGGCGCCCGACCAGATCGAATTCTGCAACGAGCGGGCGCGCGAAGCCGGAGTGTCGGACAAGGTCAAGTTCGAGCTGATGGACTATCGCGACATCAAGGGCCAGTTCGACCGGATCAGCAATGTCGGCCTGATCGAGCATCTGGGAACGCCCCATTATCCCGGCTTCTACGAGCATATGCATCGTCTCCTGAAGGACGACGGGGTGATGGTCTCCCATTGCTGCGGACGGATGGGCGAGCCGGGCGTCACCGACAAATGGACCCGCAAGTACATCTTCCCGGGCGGCTACATCCCGGCCCTGTCGGAGCTGGTCGTCCAGGCCGAGAAGCACCACCTCGTCGTCACCGACGTCGAGGCGATGCGCTATCATTATGCCCCGACGCTGGCGGAATGGTATGCCCGCACCGTCGCCCACAAGGACGAGATCATCGAGCTTTACGACGATCGCTTCTACCGTATGTGGCTCTTCTACCTCGCCGGCGCCGAGGCCGCCTTCCGCTACGGCGGGATGGTCAACTGGCAGATCCAATATGTGAAGCGCCGCGACGCCATCCCGATGACCCGCGACTATATGTACGAGGAATCGGCCCGGCTTCGCGAGATGGAAGAAGCGCCTGAATGGCATTTGGCGGCCGAATAGGCTTGAAGGCCTCCCGGCCCCAATACCGTTCGGGCTGAGCCTGTCGAAGCCCACTCCTTTCCGGCGCCCGGCCAGGAAAGAGAAGCCCTTCGACAGGCTCAGGGCGAACGGAGGACTTAGTCCTCCTGCCGGTCGTCCCGGCGCTCCTGCCTCGCCGCGCGCGCCGCCTGCCGCTCTTCGACGCTGATCGTTCCGTCGCGGTTCGAATCGACCCGGTCGAAGCGCTGGAGGGCGGCCCGCTGCGCCTCGGCGAGGGCGACGCGGCCGTCGCGGTCGAGGTCCATCATCGCCAGGCCGCGGCCGCCGAAGCCGCCCATCCTGCCGCCGCGATGGGCGAAGCGCTGGCCCCGGCGCTCGGAGCGCATCGCACGGCGCTCGCCGCGCTCGCCGCCGCGCACAGCGCGGGGGGCTTCGAACTCGGCGCGGCTGATCGAGCCGTCATTGTTGGCGTCGAGCTGCTCGAACCTCTGCTCGCGCCGCTCGCCGCGCCGCTCCTGGCGCTGCTCGCGACGGGCTTCGGCACGGGCCCGAACCTCGTCCTGGGTGATGTAGCCGTCGCGATCGGAATCGGCCCGGGCGAAGCGTGCCTGGACCTGGGCCGCCAGAGCCGAGCGCGTCTGCGGCTGGGCGAAACGGGCGCGACCCTCGCCGCTTGGCTGGGCCGGAGCGGGCGCCGCGGCAAGCACCGCCAGAGCGGCACCGGCGAAAAATATCTTATTCATTATCAACTCCTTGGAACTCGGGGAAGCTCTCTCCCCTCCAGGGAAGATGGCTAAACCAGAGCGGCTGTACCAGGCTTTAACGCCGGCCCGGAGCGGGCCTGCCGAAGCATCAGGGCAAGGAGCGCGGCGAGGATCAGGGCCGGCGCCGGCAGATGGAGCAGGCCGAAGGTCTGAACGATCAACGGAAGTAGGAAGGCGAGGAGCAGGACGAACGCGGAGCCGCTCTCCGGCTCGCGCCGGAAACGCGCCAGCATCAGCAGCGCGGCCAGGCCGGGAACCGTCATGTCGTAATTGAAGGCGTAGGGAAGGACGAGGAAGGTCGCGACTCCGCCGGCGAGGCCCGCATCGCGGCTGTCGCTCGGCATGTGGCGGATCAGGGCCGCCACGGCCGCGCCTCCGGCGAGGAGCTGAAGAGTCCAGGCGAGGGCGCCGGGGAAGCCCAGTGATGAGACGGTGGGGACGATGGTCGGCATCATGGTCAGGAAATAGGTGCCGACGTCATCGACCATCGCCGTCTGCACCCCGACCGTGGTTCCGAGCCAGGTGCGCCACAGATCCGGCCCGAATGCGAGCGCGGAGACGGCGACCAGAAAGGCGACGGTGGCGCCGGCCGCGGCGAACGCCTTCCACTCGCCCCGGCGGGCGAGGATCAGGGGCGCTAGGATGGCGAGGTGCGGCTTGACCAGCATCAGCCCGATCAGGATCCCGGCCAGGATCGGCCGGCGCGGCAGAAGGTGAAAGGCGCCGAGCCACAGAGCGCCGATCAGGAGGCCGTAATGGCCCGCCCAGACGTTGAGCAGGGTCGCCGGGGCGATCAGCGCCAGCCAGCCGGGCAGGCCGGAGTCGCGCAGATAGGGCCGGGCCGCGGCGGCGAAGGCGGCGCCGGTCAGAAGCAGCCAGGAGAGCAGGGCCAGCGGATAGGGAAGCAGCGCGAACGTCCAGGTGTAGAGCAGGGTCGGCGGCGGATAGGAATAATTGTGGTTGCGAAGGGCGCCGTCGAAGAGCGCCTCCTGCCAGGCGCTGTAGCCCTTGAGGTCGTAAAGCAGGTCGAGCCTGCCCTCGAGCAGCAGATTGCCGGACGTGTAGACGTTGGCGAAGTCGCGCCCCCAGATCGCGGTGCCTCGGATGGAGGGCCACGGCATGAAGTGGGTCGCCGCGATGTCCTGGATGAAAAGCAGCGAGACGAGGATCAGCGCGAACGCCCAGGCAAGCCTCCAGAGCCGCTCCGGCGACTCGGCCGCGGCGGGCGTCGCCTTGCTCCAGTCGCTCTGCCTCCAGGGATACGCCATTCGATCCTCCTATGCGCAGGGCTAGGAGAACAGGGTTAATGGAAGGTTAGCGCCGCTTGCCTCGCTGGCGCCGGAGGCGACGGGGGGGGGACCACCGAGGGTCCTTCGATACGGGCCTTCGCCAGGCTCAGTCCCTACTCAGGATGAGCGGACGTGATTATTTTCGACCGCTCATCCTGAGTAGCCGCTGAGCGAAGTCGAAGCGGCGTATCGAAGGACCCCTCCAACCACGCTTCGTGTGGTCCCCCTCCCCACCCGCTTCGCGCGCAGGGAGGATAAATAAGTTAAAGGTTGAATTTCCGCGCCGGAGGAGGGAGGCACCGGGCCCTATGACCTCCACGCCGGCCGAAAGAGAGAGCGCCAGCGCCCGCCAGCCGCGCGCCTGGTGGGAGCATCCGGCGGTCGCACTCGCGGCGGTGCTCGCCTGCGGAATGCCGTTGCTGTGGCCGGACGTGCCGCCTCTGGTCGACCTGCCCGGCCATATGGGCCGCTACCATGTGCAGATGGGAATCGGCGGCTCGCCGATCCTCCAGGCCTTTTACGATTTCAAATGGGCGCTGATCGGCAATCTCGGGGTCGACCTCCTGGTCGTTCCGCTCGCCGCGCTGATCGGCCTCGAGCCGGCGGTGAAGCTGATCACCATCGCCATTCCGGTGATGACGGGGGCGGGCTTCCTGTGGGTTGCACGCGAGGTGCACGGGCGGGTGCCTCCGACCGCCTATTTCGCTTTGCCATTGACCTACAGCTTCCCCTTCATGTTCGGCTTCCTCAATTTCGCACTGTCGATGGCGCTGGCCTTCCTCGCCTTCGCCTTGTGGCTGAGGCTTGCCCGGCTAGGGCGGCTGAAGCTTCGTGCCGGCCTGTTCGTGCCGATCTCGATCCTGCTCTGGGTCTGCCACGCCTTCGGCTGGGGGACTTTGGGCGTGATGGCCTTCTCCGCGGAGCTGGTCCGCCAGGTCGACCTGAAGCGGCCGATCTGGAAGGCCGCATTCAACACCGGCCTGCATTGCCTGGCGCTGGCGCCGCCCATGCTTCTGATGCTGCTGTGGCGGAGCGGCGCGGTCGGCGGCGAGACCTCGGTCTGGTTCAACTGGAAGCTCAAGAAGAACTGGATCCTGATGGCGCTTCGCGACCGGTGGGAATATTGGGATTATGCCGCGCTGGCGGTGATCGGCCTCGTCCTCGTCACCGGCCTGCTGTGGTGGAAGAAGCTCGAATATTCGCGCAACCTCGCCGCGTCCGCGATCTTCCTGGCGATCGTCTACGTCTGCCTGCCGAGGATCGTCTTCGGCTCCAACTATGCCGACATGCGGCTCGCGCCCTTCGTCATCGCCGCCGCGGTGATCGCGATCCGCTATCGCCCCGCCTGGGCGGGCAAGGCGGGAGGGGCCTTCGCGATCCTCGGCCTGCTCTTCGCCGGCGCCCGCCTCGCCGGTAACACGATCAGCTTCTGGATGTACGACCGCGCCTACGATCGCGAGCTGGCCGCCGTCGATCATATCCCGCGCGGCGCCAGGGTCGTCTCCTTCGTCGGGGTCAAATGCCGCAAGGAATGGCCCCAGACCCGGATCGAGCATCTTCCGGCCCTCGCTCTGGTGCGTCGCGACGCCTTCTCCAACGACCAATGGTCGATGAGCGGCGCGCAATTGCTCACCGCCCGATTCCCCGACGGCGGCTGGTTCTCGCGCGATCCCTCGCAGCAGGTGCTCGCCCGCCCCTGCCGCGGCGAGCGCTGGCTCACCCTCGACCAGTCGCTCGCCATGTTCCCGCGCGACCGGTTCACCCATGTCTGGCTGATCAGCCCGCCGCGCCCCGACCCGGCGCTTCTGCGCGGGCTCCAGCCGGTCTGGCAAAGCGGTACGAGCGTGCTGTATCGGGTCACCGACCCGACCCCGATCGCGACCCAGGACCCTGAATGACCGCGCCAGCCCTCTCCATCGTCGTCCCCTGCTACAATGAGGAAGCCTGCCTTGCCGAGCTGCACGGGCGGCTGACGGCGGCGGCGCGTGTGGCCGTCGGCGAGGATTATGAGATCGTCCTCGTCAACGACGGCTCGCGCGATCGCAGCTGGGAAATGATGCGCGCTTTGTCGGCGACCGATCCCCGGCTGGTGGCGATCAACCTGTCGCGCAATCACGGCCACCAGCTCGCTTTGACGGCGGGGCTCGACCTCTGCTCCGGCGAGCGGATCCTGATCATCGACGCCGATCTCCAGGATCCGCCCGAATTGCTCTCGTCGATGCTGGCCGAGATGGACCGGCAGAGCGCCGACGTCGTCTATGCGGTGCGGCGGGCGCGGGCCGGCGAGACCGCGTTCAAGCGCGGTACCGCCAAGCTCTTCTACCGCCTCCTGTCGCGACTGGCCGAGATCGAGATACCGCGCGACACCGGCGATTTCCGGCTGATGAGCCGGCGCTCGCTCGACGCCTTGCTGAGCCTGCCCGAGCAAGCGCGCTTCATCCGCGGGATGGTCGCCTGGGTCGGCTTCCGGCAGGTCCCGATCGCCTACGACCGGGCCGAACGCCATGCGGGGCAGAGCAAATATCCCTTGTCGAAGATGATCCGCTTCGCCCTCGACGCGGTTACCGGCTTCTCGACCGCGCCGCTGCGCATGGCGAGCCACATCGGCCTGTGGCTGGTCGCGGCCTCGGTGCTTCTGGTCGGCTATATCGCCATCGGCTTCTTCACCGGAAGCGCCATCCAGGGCTGGACCTCATTGATGCTGGTCGTCGTCGTTCTCGGCGCGGTGCAGATGTTCGTGCTCGGGATGATCGGCGAATATCTCGGTCGGCTCTACATGGAATCGAAGCACCGGCCGCTCTACATCGTCGCCGAGATTGCCGGCCATGCCGGCGGCGAGCCGAGCCTTGGCCATGTCGCTCACGGCGCCGAAGAGGGGGCGGAGACGATCGCGACCAGCGAGACCCCCGGCGGAAACGGCAGCCGCCCGATCGCATAGCGCTCCAGGCCGAAGACCGCCTCGAACAGGGCGTTGAGCGGCGCGGGCGGCAGCTTGTCGTCGCTATCTTCCTTCTTCCGGACCTTGCCGGCGAAGCGCGCCGCGGCGGCGAGCGGGAAGAGCAGGCTGTTGAACCAGCTCATCATCTCCAGCTTCAGCCCCGCCGAGGCGACGACGGCGCGCAGCGTCTTGCGCGTGTAGCGGCGCTTGTGGTGGTTGACGACGTCGTGAGCGCTCCACATCCAGGGATGCGCCGGGACCGCGATCAGGATCCTGCCGCCGGGGCGGAGCTTGCGGGCGATGCTCTCGAGCGCTTCCCGGTCCTCCTCGACATGCTCGAGAACATCGAGGATGGCGACCAGATCGTAGGCTCCGTCCGCCACGCCGGTAAGCGCTGGCAGCGGCGAATCCATCACCGCGTGGCCGAGCCGCCGGCTGGCGATGGCGCGTGCGGCCGGGTCGATCTCGATCGCGTCGACCCGGCCGAAGCGCTTCAGCATGACGATATTGTGGCCGGTGCCGCAGCCGATCTCGAGGATTTGCGGAGTTTCGGGCAGAGCGATCCGCCGCTCGATCAGGTCCGCCAGGATCTCGCGGCGCGCCCGGTACCACCAGTGCCGGCTGTCGAGCTCGGCCATCCGATCGTAGACGATGCGTTCCATCAGGCTTGGGCCATCAGTTGAACACCCATTGCCGCTGCACCGAGAAGGTGACCAGCGGCGTGACGAACAGGATCGGGATGACCGACCACCAGATCGGCCCGCCGAGATGCTTGACCAGATACCAGACCCAGAATTGGTTGAGCAGGAAGCCGAAGGTGTTGATGACGAAGAAGCGCAGCTTGCGCATCCCGGCGCGGTCGCGGGCACCGTGGCCCTTGAAGCTCCAGCGGCTGTGGAGGATGTAGCCCAGCGGGGTGAAGGCGAGATAGTTGAGAGTCAGCGAAAGCATCGGCTCGACATCGAGGACGGCCGCGACCGCCCAATAGCCGCCGGCGACGAGCAGCGACAACAGTCCGCCGGTGAGCCCGAAGCGGACCATCTGCGCGATCAGCGTGCCGTAACGCTCGATGAGGATGATGACGGGTCGGATGTCTTGCTTGCCCTTTATCGTGCTGCGACTAATGCCGTCGCGAGGGGTTGAAAAGGGTCCATAGGATGGCGGGGCTGGAGGGGCTGGAACGACGCTGGCGCTGGTGGGTGCTGCTCTTCTGGCTCGGAACCTGCGCCGTCCTCCTCTACATGCGCTGGGCCCCGATCAATGCCTTCGCGCTCGGCGACACCGACGACAATATGCGGATCATGCAGGTCCGCGGCCTGCTTTCGGGCCAGGATTGGTACGATCTTCGCCAGCACCGGCTCAACCCGCCCTTCGGCGCCGACATCCACTGGTCGCGCCTGGTCGACCTGCCCATTGCCGGAATCAAGCTGGCGCTCGCCCCCTTCGTCGGCGGGCCGACGGCGGAGAAGGCCGCGGTCGCGCTCGCGCCCCTGCTGCCGATGGCGGCGGCGATGGCGGCGGTGGCGGTGACGGCGCGGCGCCTGATCGCGCCCTGGGCCTTCGGGCTCGCCATCGTCATCCTGCTCTGCGGCCATTCGGTGCGCGGCCAGTGGGTGCCGCTCCGGATCGACCATCATGGCTGGCAGCTCGCCCTGCTCGCCGTCGCCGTCGCCTCGCTGGCCGACCCGAAACGGGCGCGGGGCGGAGCGGTGCTCGGCATCGCCACCGCCCTGTCGCTCGTCATCGGCCTCGAAATGCTGCTCTACCTCGCTCTGGTGGGCGGGATCGCGGTCCTGATGTGGGTGCGCGATCCGGCCGAGGGACGGCGCCTCGCCACCTACGGCGCCAGCCTCGCCGGCGGCGCGGCGCTCGGCTTCCTGCTCTTCGCCTCTCACGCCAACCGGGCGCCGGTCTGCGACGCTCTGTCGCCCGTATGGCTGTCGGTGGTCGCGGCCGGCGGGGCCCTCGCGGTCGCAATGGCCCTTCTCGGCCCGAGACCCTGGCCGCTCCGGCTCGGTCTCGCCGCGGCGGCGGGCGCGGCGCTGGCGGCGGGCTTCGTCCTCGCCTGGCCCCATTGCCTCGGCCGTCTCGAAGGCGCCTCTCCGGAGCTGGTGCGGCTGTGGCTCGGCAACGTCCGCGAGGCCCGGCCGCTCTACATGCACGGCTATTCCACCGCGATCTCGGTCGCCGCCCTGCCGGTGGCGGGGCTGGTCGGCTACGCGGTCATGCTCTGGCGCCACCGCCGCGACGAAGCGAAGCTCGTCGCCTGGGCGGCGACGGCCGCGCCGGCCCTGGTCGCCGTCCTCCTCCTGCTCTGGCAGAGCCGCGCCGGGCCCGCCGCGCAGCTGCTCGCCGTGCCGGGAGCGACCGCTTTGGTCTGGCTGACCGTCCTCAGCCGCTTCATGGCGGTTCGGGTGGCCGGCAGCGTCGCCCTCTTCCTGCTCGCCTCGGGCCTTCTTCCCCAGCAGATCGTGCGCTACTTCCCGCCCAAGCCGAGGCCGGGGATGGGGGTCGTCAACAAGGCCAACAATCTGTGCCCGACCTTGTGGGCGCTAAAGCCGGTGGCGCAGGTGCCGAGGGGCCAGGTGCTCACCTTCGTCGACCTCGGCCCGAGGCTCATCACCCTCACCCACCACGACGCGGTCGCCGGGCCCTATCATCGCAACGGCCGCGACATCATCGACGTCATGCGGACGTTCCGCGGCACGGCCGAGGCCGCCCGGGCGACGATCGAGCGGCGGCGGATCGATTATGTGCTGATCTGCCCCGGCCTTTCCGAATCCACCATCTATGCGAGCCAGGCCAAGGACGGTTTCTACATGCAGCTCGTTCGCGGCAAGGTCCCGGCCTGGCTCCAGCCGGTGCCGCTGCCCGCCAAGTCGCCCTACAGGATGTGGCGGGTGGCACGGCGTGCGCCGCCAATCGAATCAGGCACCTAGAAATTGGTGCCTGGCACCAATTAAGGGGGCGGGCCTGAAGGCCGGGCCTAGACTTCGAAGCTGACCGAGATCCCGTCGATCACGAACTGGGCGGCGAGGGCGGCGAGAACGACTCCGAGCAGGCGGGTCAGCATCGCTTCCATCCGGTGGCCGAGCAGGCGCATCAGCCAGCCCGCGGCGAGCAGCGAGACGAGGGTGAGGAGCAGGACCGCGACCAGGGCGGCGAGCACGACCAGGCTCTCGTCGAGACCGTCGCTGCGCGCCATCAGAAGCATGATCGAGGCGATCGAGCCGGGGCCCGCGATCATCGGGATCGCCATCGGGAAGACCGAGACGTCGTCATGCTCGGGATCCGCCTCGATCTCCTGGGCCCGGCTCTCGCGGCGCTGGGTTCGGCGCTCGAAGACCATTTCCAGGGCGATCAGGAACAGCATGATCCCGCCGGCGATCCGGAAGGCGGCGAGGCTGATCCCGAGCGTCTTCAGCAGATCCTCGCCGAGCAGCCCGAAGAAGAGCAGGATCCCGGCCGCGATCAGCGAAGCCCGGATGGCCATCGACCGGCGCTCGGCGGGGGTGGCGTCGCGGGTCAGCCCGGCGAAGATCGGAGCGCAGCCCGGCGGGTCGATGACCACCAGGAAGGTGACGAAGGCGGAGAGGAAGAGCGCGATCACGGACGGCGCCACGGAACCCCTCTCCCGTTCTTCACGGGAGAGGAGGGGCCCGCCGCGAAGCGGTGGGAGGTGAGGATCTGTACCGCGGAGTCAGCAAGACCCTCACCCCCCAAGCCTTCGGCTTGGGTCCCCCCTCTCCCGTGAAGGACGGGAGAGGAGCTGGCGGACTCGAGCCCGATCACAGAGCTTCCGGCGGCGGCAGTCCGGCCCTCGCATGGGCCGCCACCAGGGTGTTGCGAAGGAGGACGGCGATGGTCATCGGACCGACTCCGCCCGGGACCGGGGTGATCGCGCCGGCGATTTCGGAGGCGCTCGCGAAATCGACGTCGCCGACGAGGCGGTCCTTGCCGCCTTCGTCCCCGGCGATCCGGTTGATTCCGACGTCGATCACGGTCGCCCCCGGCTTCAGCCAGTCGCCCTGGATCATCTCCGGCCGGCCGACCGCGGCGACGACGATATCGGCCCGTCGAACGACGCTCTGGAGGTCGCGGGTCCGGCTGTGCGCGAGGGTGACGGTGCAATTCTCGGCCAGCAGAAGCTGCGCCATCGGCTTGCCGACGATGTTGGAGCGGCCGATCACCACCGCGTCGAGGCCCGACAGGTCGCCGAGCCGGTCCTTCAGGAGCATCAGGCAGCCGAGCGGCGTGCAGGGCACCAGCCCCTCCTCGCCGACGGCGAGGCGGCCCGCATTGACGGGCGTGAAGCCGTCGACGTCCTTGGCGGGGTCGATCGCCTCGATCACCGCCTTGTCGTCGATCCCGGCCGGGAGCGGCAGCTGGACGAGGATCCCGTCGACCGCCTCATCCTCGTTAAGCTGGTCGACCAGCGCCAGCAGCTCTTCCTGCGAGACGCTGTCGGGCAGGCGGTGCTCGAAGCTGGCCATGCCCGCCTCCTGGGTCGCCCGGCCCTTGGAGCGGACATAGACCATGCTCGCCGCATCCTCTCCGACCAGAACCACGGCCAGGCCGGGGGCTCGGCCCGCGCCGGCGGCGAAGGCGGGAACCGCTTCGGCGACGCGCTCGCGCAGCCGTGCGGCAAAGGCCCGGCCGTCGATGCGCGCCGCGCTCACCGGTAGCTCATCGCGACGTCGAGGGCGACTCCGCGAAGCAGCCGGTCGAGGATCAGAAGGACGATGAGGACGACCATCGGGCTGAAGTCGAGCCCTCCGAAATCGGGCAGCACCTTGCGGATCGGCCGATAGACCGGCTCGGTGACCCGGTCGAGCCCGCGCATCAGCCCGCGCACGAAATCGTTGTAGGTGTTGATGACGTTGAACGCGACCAGCCAGCTCAGGATCATCTGGATGACGATGATCCACCAGACCACCGTCAGCAGGATCAGCAATATCTGGATGAGGGCCAGCAGCATCATTCTCTCCCCGCGGGACGTTCCCGGCGATGTAGGGTGAGGGCGGGTTGGGGGCAATGGCGGCCGCTCTCCGTCATTCCCGCGCAAGCGGGAATCCATCGGCGGGCAGAGCCGCGCCGACGCCGGGCTGGATTCCCGCTTTCGCGGGAATGACGGGATGCATGGTTTTTGACCATCGGCCGCGCTACGCTGCCGAAATGATCGTCGCCGCCCTCCTCGCCGCCGCCACCGCCGTCCCGCAGCCCGCCGAGCTCAAGACCTTTCAGGACTGGACCGTCGGCTGCGACAATGGCCGCGCCTGTCACGCCGTCGCCCTGATGCCGGAGACCTGGCCGGACGACGGCCTGACGATGAGCGTGAGGCGCGGGCCCGAAGCCGGGGCCCAGCCGGTCGTCGCCTTCGAGCTCGGCGCCGGCAGCAATGCCGTGGCGGTCAGCGCCGACGGCAGGAGGCTTCCGGCGCGGCTGCTCGGCGCCGAGGGCGAGACCCGGGTGGCGCCGGCCGACACGGCGGCCATGATCGGCGCCCTGCGCTCGGCCGGGCAGCTGCAATTGCACGGAGCCGACGGCAAGGCTCTCGGGACCGTCTCGCTCAAGGGGGCGAGCGCCGCCTTGCTCTATATTGACGAGCGGCAGCGCCGGATCGGCACGCCCACCGCTTTGGTTCGGCGCGGCACTGGCGCGTCCGCCGCCCCTCCGCCGCCGCCGCTGCCCGTCGTCGCGGCGCCCCCGGTTTCGCGGGCGCGTCCGATAGCCCTGAGCTCGGCCGCGCTTCGGGCGCTGCGCAGGAAGCATGGCTGCGAGATCGGCGAGGTCGGCGGGCCGGACGAGGCCGAAAGCGCCGCTCTGACCGCCGGCGAGACCCTGCTTCTGCTCGCCTGCGGCTCGGGCGCCTACAATGTCAGCTACGTCCCCTTCGTGGTGAGGCGCGGCGGACGGGCGGAGATCGCGCCGTTCGACCATCGGCCGGGCTGGTGGGCCGAGGAAGGCAAACCGATTCTGGTCAATGCCGGCTGGGATAAGGAGCGCGGGCTGCTGGGCAGCTTCTCGAAGGGCCGCGGCCTGGGCGATTGCGGAACGACCTCCGAATATGCCTGGGACGGCCGCGCCTTCCGCCTGGTCGAGCAGGCTGAGATGGACGAGTGCCGGGGGTCGCGGGACTACATCACCACCTGGCGGGCGAGGCTGGTTCGGCGCTGATCCTCCCCATCAAAGGTGGGGAGGGGGACCAGGCGAAGCCTGGTGGAGGGGCTCTCCAAGCTCCCAAGAACCCCTCCACCGCGCTTCGCGCGGTCCCCCTCTCCGAGAAATCTCGGGGAGGAATTCAGGGCGCGGACCTTTCCGGCTCCGCTCGCGCCAGCACCAGAGCGAAGCGGGCCTCCTCGTCCGTCCACTCCTCGACCGGAGTCCAGCCGCCGGCGAGAAGCAGCAGCCTGGCGTCGCGTTCGCCATATTTGTGGCTGTTCTCGGTATGGATGGTCTCGCCCGCGGACATTGAGAAAGGCGTGCCGGCGACCTCGAAGGCGATAGGCCGGGTCGCTTCCAGATGCATCTCGATCCGGCTCAGCCGCTCGTTCCAGACGGCGCGGTGGCGGAAAGCCTCGATGGGGATGTCGCCGTCGAGCTCGCGGTTGATCCGGACGAGGAGATTGAGGTTGAACTCGGCGGTGACTCCGGCTTCGTCGTCATAGGCGCTGAGCAGCTCGGCGGGATCCTTGACCCGGTCGAAGCCGATGAACAGCCAGGCGCCTGTGCCGAGCGTCTGGCGCATTGCCCGGAGCAGATCCGTGCCGGTCGCCGGGATCATGTTGCCGATCGTCGAGCCGGGGAAGAAGCCGAGCTTCGGCAAGGCGGCCAACGCCGCGGGGAGCTGGATCGGCCGGGTGAAATCGGCCTCGATCGGGTGGACCGCGAGACCTGGAAAATCCTCCGCGAGCGAGGCGGCGGAATCGCGCAGGAAATCGCCGCTGATGTCGATCGGGACATAAGCCGAGGGAGCCGCCGCGGCGAGGAGAATCCGGATCTTGACCGAGGCGCCGGAGCCGAACTCGACAATGGCCTGGCCCGCGCCCGCGATGCGCGCGACGTCCGGGCAGCGCCGCTCGAGCAAGGCGGTCTCGGTGCGGGTGAGATAATATTCCGGGAGCTGGGTGATCGCCTCGAACAGCTCCGATCCACGGCGGTCGTACAGCCAGCGCGCAGGGATGGCGCGGATCGGAGCGGCAAGGCCGGCGAGGACGTCGCGCCGGAAATCCGCGTCGGCGGCCGTTTTCACAAGAGCGTCCATTACAGATCCCGAACCAGGCGCAGCCCGGAAAACATCCAGCGCTGATGGGGGTAGAAGAAGTTTCTGTAGCTTGCCCGCAAATGCCCGCGCGGGGTGGCGCAGCTGCCGCCCCTGAGCACGAACTGGTTGCACATGAACTTGCCGTTATACTCGCCGACCGTGCCTTCCGGCGGACGATAGCCAGGATAAGGGGAATAAGCGCTCATCGTCCATTCCCACAGGTCGCCGTACATCTGGCGAAGGCCTTCGCCGGCCGGTGCCGGCCGCGGGCGGACCGGGCCGGCGCGGTCCAGCTGGGTGCCGCCGGCCGGGTCGAAGCCGGATGCGGCGGCTTCCCATTCCTCCTCGCGCGGCAGGCGCGCGCCGGCCCAGCGGGCATAAGCGTCGGCCTCGTACCAGCTGATATGGGCGACCGGCTCGGCCGGGGCGAGCGGCCGCGAGCCGTCGAGGGCGAAGCGGCTCCAGCCCTCGCCCTCCCGCCGCCAGTAAAGCGGCGCTTCGATCCGGCTCGCCGCCGCCCAGGCCCAGCCGTCAGCCATCCACAATTCCGGCCGGGCATAGCCGCCGTCCTCGATGAAACCGAGCCATTCGGAATTGGTCACCAGCCGGGCGGCGAGCGCGTGCGGATGGAGCAGGGCCTGGTGGCTCGGGCCCTCGCAGTCGAAGGCGAAGCCGGCGCCGTCATGGCCGATCTCGACGAGCCCCCGCCGTCCCTCGATCCACGAGGTGCCGGGGCTCAGCGGAGCGGGCGGCGGCGGAGCGCCGGGCCAGAGCGGGGGATGGAGCGGGTTCTCGGCGAGCGCGGCGGTGAGATCCATCAGCATCAGCTCCTGATGCTGCTGCTCGTGGTTGAGGCCGAGCTCGACCAGGGCCGAAACGGCTTCGGGAAGGCTGGGAAGCGCCGCCGTCACAGCCTCATCGACATAGGCGCGCCAGGCCCGAACTTCGTCCAGGCTCGGACGGCTGATCATTCCGCGGCGGTCGCGCGGATGGCGCTCACCTTCCCCCTCGTAATATGAATTGAAAAGATAACCCCAACTCTCATTCCACAGGCGATGGCCGGGGACATGGTCGCGAAGCACGAAGGTCTCGAAGAACCAGCTGGTATGAGCGAGGTGCCATTTGGCCGGCGAGGCGTCCGGCATCGGCTGGAGCGTCGCGTCGGCGTCGGACAGCGGAGCGGCGATCGCCTCGCTCAGGGCGCGGACGGCGCGGTAGCGCTCGGCCAGGGCGGCGGCGGGCGGGGTGTCTGCCTGTGTGGCCATCGCGCGCTTCCTATACCACAATATTGACAAAGGTTAGTCGGAGCACCCGTCATCCCGGCGAAATCCGGGACCCCGGGACAAGAAGTCACGGCGGGTCTCCCCGAGGTCCCGGCTTCCGCCGGGATGACGAATTATCGCGTCGCGCCCGGCTTCCACAGCACCTCGCCGCCTTCGGCCGAGGCGGCGAGCCGGGCCATGACGAAAAGATGGTCCGAGAGCCGGTTCAGATAGGTGAGGGCGAGGGGGTTGAGCGGGGTCGCCCCCGACGCCGCGATCGCCGAGCGCTCGGCGCGGCGGACGACGGCCCGGGCGAGGTGGATCGCCGCCGCTCCGCCGCCGCCGCCGGGAAGGATGAAGCTGCGCAGCGGCTCAAGGCCCTCGTTCATCGAATCGATCTCGCGCTCGAGCCGGTCGATCTGGGGCTGGACGATGCGAAGGGTCATTTCGGAGGGGGCGAAATCCTCGCCGGGCGTGGCGAGATCGGCGCCGAGATCGAACAATTCGTTCTGGATCGCGGTCAGCATTCGCCGCTGCGCCTCGTCCGCCACCTCGGGAATGGCGAGGCCGATCGCGCAATTGGCTTCGTCGACGTCGCCGATCGCGGCGAAGAGCGGGTCGGCCTTGGAGCGGCGGGAGCCGTCGGCGAGGCCGGTCGAGCCGGAGTCGCCGGTTCGGGTGTAGATCTTGTTGAGCCGGACCAGGGCTCAGCTCTTTCCGCCGGCGACGAGCAGGAGAAGGATGACGAGGACGATGGCGACGGCCTGATACAGGACGCGCTTGCGCATCAGCGCCTGCGAGCGGGCGCCGGTAATGTCCTTGCCCTGGGCCATGCCGATCACGCCCTTGGCCAGGACGAACAGCGTCGCTCCGGCCATGAGGACGATCAGGATGATGAGGATGGTGGTCATCGCGCCTATCTAGGGGCCCGCGGCCGAATATCCATACGGCATTTGTCCCGTCAGCAGGTCCGCGGCCAACGCCTTCGGATCGACTCCCGCCTCGCGGAACTCGCGCAAGGTCGGAGCGCCGTGGCGCTTGGCCAGGCGGCGGCCGTCGGCGCCGAGCAGCAGCGGGTGGTGGTGATAGAGCGGGGTCGGCAGAGCGAGCAGGGCCTGGAGCAGGCGGTGGACGTCGGTGGCGGAATAGAGGTCGCGGCCGCGCACCACGTCGGTGACGCCCTGGGCGGAATCGTCGAGGGTGACGGCGAGATGGTAGCTGACCGGCGCATCCTTGCGGGCGAGGACGACGTCGCCATGGGCCTCGGGCTCGGCCTGGACCTCGGTGTCGCCGTCTCGCCAGTAGAGCGGACCGGCCCGGGCGGCCGCGCTCGCCATGTCGAGGCGCCAGGCGTGCGGCTCGAAGGCGCTGCGCCGCTCGCGCTCCTCCGGGGAGAGCGCCCGGCAGGTGCCGGGGTAGAGCGGGCCGTCCGGGCCGTGCGGGGCGGCGGCGCTGGCGGCGATCTCGGCGGCGATGTCGGAGCGGGTGCAGAAGCAGGGATAGACGAGTCCGGCCTCCCGCAGCCGCCCGAGCGCTTCCCGGTAGAGCTCGAGCCTCTCCGACTGGAAGATGATCTCGCCGTCCCAGTCGAGACCGAGCCAGGCGAGGTCCTGGATGATGGCGTCGACATGCTCGGCGCGCGAACGGCCCGGATCGATATCCTCGATCCGAAGCAGGAAGGCACCGTCGCGGCCGCGCGCGAAATCGTGCGCCAGCAAGGCGGAGAAAGCGTGGCCCAAATGCAACCTTCCGGTCGGGCTCGGCGCGAAACGGGTGACGACCCTCATCTGGACTCTTGACCGGGAGTCGCGCGCCATGCTGTCATGACGCCGTCACCTTCGCAGCGGAGGGGGCTTGGACTGGGGAGGGGCTCCCCCGTTCTGAGTGCGACAGGCCGGGCGTCCATCCTCGCGATGACGAGGGTTTCGCGCGGCGCATGTACCATCCCGACCTCCTTCGCCATCCGGACGCCTGCCCCGCGCTCGTGCTCAACGCCGATTATACGCCCTTGAGCTATTATCCGCTCAGCCTGTGGCCGTGGCAGACCGCGGTCAAGGCCGTGTTCCTCGAGCGGGTCGACATCGTCGCCCAATATGTCCGCGAGGTTCACAGCCCGACCCGAACCCTGCAATTGCCGTCGGTGATCGCGCTCCGGCAATATGTGAAGCCGAGCGAGCATCCCGCCTTCACCCGGTTCAACCTGTTCCTTCGCGACCGTTTCGAATGCCAATATTGCGCGAGCCCGGCGGAGCTGACCTTCGACCATGTCGTCCCGCGCGCCCAGGGCGGGCGCACCACCTGGGAGAATGTCGCCACCGCCTGCGCGCCGTGCAATCTGCGCAAGGGCGGGCGGACTCCGCTCCAGGCCCATATGAACCTCAACCGCCGGCCCTATCGGCCGACCAGCTGGCAGCTTCAGGAAAACGGGAGGAGCTTCCCGCCCAACTACCTTCACGAGAGCTGGCGCGATTACCTTTACTGGGACATCGAGCTGGAGGCTTGAGGCGAGGCGTCATCCCGGCGAAGGCCGGGACCTCGGGGTCGAGAAGTCTCGGCGGGTCTCCACGGGATCCCGGCTTTCGCCGGGATGACGGGAAACCACAAACCCATAAACCGTTACGCTCCCAATGCGCGATTTCTCACAGCTGCTCGACGCCCTCGTCTACACCCGCTCGCGCAACGCCAAGCTGAAGCTGATCGGGGATTATCTCAGGCGGACGCCCGATCCCGACCGGGGCTATGCGCTTGCGGCGCTGACCGGGGAGCTCGATTTGCCGGGGGTCAAGCCGGCGGCGATCCGGGCGATCGTCGAGGAAAGGATCGACCCGATCCTGTTCCGGATGAGCTGGGACTATGTCGGCGACATGGCCGAGACCGTGTCCCTGCTCTGGCCCAAAAGGATCGACCAGCCCGCCGAGATTGACGACGGTTCGCTGCGCATCGCCGCCGTCGTCGAGCGGCTTCAGACTCTGGGCCGCGCCGAGGCGCCGGGGGCGCTGGCGCGGATGCTCGACCATCTCGATGCCAGCGGCCGCTACGCCCTGCTCAAGCTGGCGACCGGCGAGCTTAGGATCGGAGTCTCGGCGCGGCTCGCCAAGACCGCTCTGGCGCAGGCCTTCGGGCTCGACGTCGACGCCGTCGAGGAGGTCTGGCACGGGATCGGGCCGCCCTACCTGCCGCTCTTCGACTGGGCCGAGGGACGGGGAGCGCAGCCGACGAGCGAGAACGTCCCGGTCTTCCGCCCGTTCATGCTCGCCCACCCGCTCGAGGACCTGCGGCTTTCGCTGGACGATTATGCGGCCGAGTGGAAATGGGACGGGATCCGGGTCCAGATCGTCCGCGCCGGCGGCGAGACGAGGCTCTACAGCCGGGCGGGCGACGATATCAGCCGAAGCTTTCCGGAGATCGCCGAGAGCTTCGCGGCGGACGGCGCGGTCGACGGCGAGCTGCTCGTCAAGGGCGAGTTCCAGGGCGCCGACGCCCAAGGCGGAGCGGCGGCGAGCTTCAACGCGCTCCAGCAGCGGCTCGGCCGCAAGCTCGTCTCCGCGAAGATGCTGAAGGACTATCCCGCCTTCGTCCGGCTCTACGACATATTGTTCGATGGCGCGGAGGATTTGAGGGCCTTGCCCTGGAAGGAGCGCCGGGCTCGGCTGGCCGCCTTCGTTCCGAGCCTCGAACCGGATCGTTTCGATCTGTCGGCCCTGATCGAGGCTTCCACCTTCGACGATCTGGAGTCGATCCGCGCCGGCGCCCGCGATGCGGCGATCGAGGGGGTGATGCTGAAGCGGCGCGACAGCCCCTATATCGGCGGCCGCCGGGTCGGCCTCTGGTACAAATGGAAGCGCGATCCGCTCACCGCCGACTGCGTCCTGATGTATGCGCAAAGGGGCAGCGGCAAGCGCTCCTCTTATTATTCCGATTTCACCTTCGGCTGCCGGACCCCGGAGGGCGAGCTGCTTCCGGTCGGCAAGGCCTATTTCGGATTCACCGACGAGGAATTGCTGTGGCTCGACCGCTTCGTGCGCAACCATACGGTGAAGCGCTTCGGGCCGGTGCGCGAGGTCGAGAAGAGCCTGGTCCTCGAGGTCGCCTTCGATTCGATCCACTCCAGCAAGCGCCACAAATCCGGCCTCGCCATGCGCTTCCCGCGAATCTCGCGGATCCGCACCGACAAGCCCGCGGCCGAAGCCGACACGATCGCGGGGCTGATGCGGCTGGCAACGTGATCTGCCTCCCCATGCAAAGCCTGGGGAGGGGGACCGGACGAAGCCGGGTGGAGGGATGAGAAATCTGGTGTCAGACACCGAATTTCCAGGCGTCGGAAAAATCTCCCTCGTTCCAACGACATAAAAATCGGTGCCAGGCACCAATTAACCTTTCGCGGTGCCTTTTCCCGTTTTGGAACGGCGGATTTAGGGGGGCTGACAGCGCCGTCCGGGCGCCGCAGGGGGCAGGCTCGGTGGAGCGCCGGTAACGCGCTTTCGCCCCTTTGAAGGGATAGGGCCATGGCCAGTTTCAGTCTCGAGATCCAGGATGAGAGTTTCGCGCACGACCCGCAGAACCGCGGCTATTGCGTCGCCTATCGGGAGAATGAGGTGAACCACTGCCCCGGCTGCGGCCGGACCCATTGGTATGTCGGCCGGGTCTCGGCCGAATGCGGCTTCTGCGCCACCGCACTGCCGCTCGTCGCCGCGACCAGCCGCGGCGCCGGCACCCACAGCCGCGGCCACCGGCCCCTCAGCTTGAGCGAAGCGGCGTAACCCGTCATCCCGGCGCAAGCCGGGACCTCAGTGCGAATTCTCGCCGAGACCCCGGCTTCCGCCGGGGTAACGGTCCGGGCCCGGCCGGGTCCATCCCGTCAAAAGGGCAGCCACCGGCTCTTCTGGCTGAAGCGCATATAGCCGGCATTGACCCCGAGCCGGGCGCCGACTCCGAGGCGGATGGGGATGAGGACGACGTCGCCGCGCCGCAAATAGCTCGCGGTGAAGCCGCCGACGACATAGGCTTTGCCCTCCCCGGCCGGAAAGCGGCGGAACAGCCGCTCGCTGTCGTGGAGGTTGTAGACCAGCACGAACACCTTGTCGGCATTGGCTCCGAAATCGAAGCCCACCGAGGGTCCGGTCCAGTAGACCTTGCGGTCGCCCTCTATCTGGTGGTGGAGCATGCCCGAGCCGTAGCGCACCCCGGCGATGAAGGCGCCGCCCGCCTCGCGGCCGGTAATGTAGCCGGTGGGATCGCCTCGCTCGCGAAGCACATCCTCGATCAGGTCCGCGAGCCCTTCGGCGCCCTTGCCGAACACGCCCTCGGCGGCGCCGAGCACCTTCTTGAGCGGGACGGTCTCGCCCTTGGCCGCCTGGCTGGCGCGCTGGCTCGCCGTGCCGGTCGGCGCGGCGGCCGTCTCTTCGGGTGCGCCATCCTCGAAGGCCGCTTCGCTCCCGGGCGCCGCTTCCTGCGAGCCCGAGTCGACCGGCTGATATTCGCTCTCCTCCGACTCCCAGCCGGGTTCGGCCGTTTCGGCGGGCGTCGCCGGACCCACGGCGCTGTTGGGATCGATGGTCGAGACCTGGGCCGGCGCGGCGACCGCGCCAAGCGCCAGGGCTGCGGCGGCCGCAAGCCTCAGGAAAACGGGCCTCAGCATGTCTTAAACTCCCCCTGGCGCTCCTGCGGGGAAGTAAATGCTTTCAAGGCTTTCGCCGCAATGAACGGGCGACGAGCCGAGTCGATATCGCGCCGGAACGGTTGGACGGACGCCGTTTTCCCGGACGGCGGCGGTGCGCCCGTAGGACTCCGGGGCCCGGATCGCGTAAAATTGCCGCCGCCGGACGCCCGGTCAGGCGGCTTCGGCCTGCCCGGCGTCCCACTCGAGCGCCCCGCGTACCGCTGCCGGATGCGCGCTCGGAAGCTTCGACGGGAGCCGCGCGAGGTTGCGGCGGCTGAGTCCCGAAAGATCCAGCGCGAGCTTCTGCTTGAAGCGCCCGATCCGGTTCAGAGTCCGCAGCAGGAGGTTGCGAAGCGTCCGAAGCGGCGCCGGGCGCAACGTCGCCATCTTCGTCAGCCTTCCCGCCAGCGCGAGGACACGCCCGGCCGCCTGCCTGCGCGTGGCCGAATATTCGTCGAGAACGGATTCCGGGGCTCCGGCCCGGAGCATTTGGGCCAAAGCGTGGGCGAGCGCGATGGCGTCGACGAGGCCCGTGTTCATGCCCTGGCCGCCGGCCGGACTGTGGACATGGGCGGCGTCACCCATGAGCAGGAAAGGGCCTTCGCGATATTTGTCCGCCAGCCGGTGATGGACCCGGAACCGCGACCCCCAGACTAGTTGATTCACCTTCGCGCCCCCGCCGGACGGGCCGCGGCTGTCCAGCAGGCGCTGGATGTCGGCCGCGGAGGGCGTTTCCGGCGCATCGTCAACGGCGGCGACGATCCGGAACGAGCCGTCCGGGAGCGGAGCCACGACCATCAGGCCGCCCGGGGAGAAGTAGAGGGAAACCTCCTTGGCCTGAAACGGCCAGGTCATGAATATGTCGGCGAGGACGAACGACTGCCCATAAGCCTCTCCCTTGAAGCCGATACCGGCCGACTTGCGGACCAGGCTGTTCATGCCGTCGCCGCCGACGACGTAGCGGGCCTCGATCGTCCGCTCGCCGGCCGGCGAACGGACCCGGACCGCGGCCCCGCCGCTTTGCCGCCAGGCGCGACTCGCCGCGACATTGCGATGGATTCGGCCGCCGAGCGCCTCGAGACGATCCGCAAGCAGCCTCTCCGTGGTCGACTGCGGAACCATCAACAGGCCCTTATGGGCGGAGGGAAGCGCCTCGAAGCCGATTTCGAGCAGAGAGCGATCGCGATCCCGAATGGTGAAATTGGCGAGCTCGAGGCCCTCCCGCTTGAGCGCCTCCGTCACGCCGATCGAATCGAGGGCCTCGAGCGTGTGGGCGTGGACGACCGCGCGCGCGAGAGGTTTTGTCCCTTCGGGAGGGCATCGATCAGGATATGGTCCACGCCCGCGCCCTGCAGGGCGACGGCAAGGGCCAGGCCGGTGGGGCCCGCTCCGACGATCAGGACATCCGTTTTTCCAGGCAGCATCATTCATCTCCATTTTGCCAACAAGCGTTGACTAATCTCGACGCTTGCATTTGTCAACAGGCGTTGGCAAATAAGGCGGATGGCTCAAGCGAGACGAAGCACTCCCAAATCCGACCGGGCACGCCGAAGAATCGAAGCCGCGGCGAGAGACCTGTTTGCAATCAACGGCTTCGAGCGCACGACGGTGAGGGAGATCGCGCGCCGGGCCGAGGTCGATCCCGCCATGGTGATCCGCTATTTCGGGAGCAAGGACGCCCTGTTCGCGCAGGTCGCCATGCCCGATCTGAAGCTTCCCGATGGGAGCGGCGCCGCACGAGTCGCCATCGGCGAGACTCTGGTGCGCCATTTCCTGGCGCAGTGGGAAGGGGAGGAAGGGGGCCGCGGGCTTCCCATCCTGTTGCGGTCCGCCGCTTCAAACGAGGATGCCGCGGCCAGGCTTCGGGAGATATTCATGACGCAGGTGATGCCGATCGTAGCGTCCCTGGGGCCTCCATCGACGGCGCCGGAACGCGCCGGCCTGGTCTCAAGCCAGCTGCTCGGCCTGGCCCTGACCCGCTACATCCTTAAGCTTCCCCCGATGGTCGCCATGCCGCTCGACACGATCGTTCGCGAAGTCGGGGCGACGGTGCAGCGCTACGCGACGGGGCAGAATTGAAGCGGCTGGCGGAGACGGAGACTGCGCGACTTTATGAGGAGAATACAGGCAAAAAATGGCTCCGTTCCCTCATTTGCTCCCTCGGCCAACGCTACGGATTTGCGAGGAACTCGGCGAGCTGCTCGGGCCGTGGCCTCTTATGGTCAAAGTTCAGGCTACCTTGGATGCGATCGCCGTCAAATCGGTAAATGCCCCAATATTCTAGCATGCCGCCCCAGGCATTCCCGTGACGCCGACCGCCGTGAGCGCTCTTTTCACCAGTGAATATCCAGATGATTTCCAGCGCTTCAGCATCTAGAAAAGCGCGCAAAGCAGCACGATCAACGACCGCGGCGCTGAATCCGGGTTCATCCGCGGATGGGTCCTTGAAGAGAACCGTGCCATCTACGCTGGCATAAGCGAGGGAGCGCCCGTCAGCGAGTCTCAGGTTAAGGCCGCGCATCAGGCTTGGAGAAGGAATTGTGAGATTGAAGCTTTCCTCGACGGAATAATCGTGGCCTGACCGTTCGACATACCAGTCGACAACCGTTCCCTGGATCGGGATCGGGCGCTGTTCCCCGATTTCCCAGCTACCATCGGCGGCCGCAAATGCAGGATGCCAGGGATATTCGCCGAGATAGCCGTCTCCGGCTATTTCGACTTCCGGCGGGTGGTCGCGATCGTGTTCCGATCGCGCAAGCAACCGTTCCAAGCGCAGAACGCTCGTCCTTTTCACCAGCACGGATTTGACCTTGTGCCAGGTCATCCGGTGGATCAGGCGCTCCCCATCAACGAGAACCCAATGGTTACGGCCGACACTTGTATCGAGCACGAGCCAGCGTCGACCGGCGGGATCGGTGACGTCGATTTGCCGGATGGGATCCGGCATGTCCCTCAAATTATCCTCCATCCAGGCAATGCGCGCTGGCGGCGGGTCGTCGCGCCAGCGCGTGCTATGGGGCGACCACCAGGTGCCCCCTTGCCGATCCGATTCCCGCTGCATCGTTCGGGTCACAAGGATGGTCGGATCCATCTCACGCGCACCGACCTGCCAAGGGCCTGCGTAGAGTCCTGGATCACCTTGGAGTCGGCCATTTACCAGCGCAATATCGGATAGACGGCCAGCCAGCTCCTGAAAGGCGATCCACTGGTATTTCTTGCCGATGCGTTCAATTCGATGCTCGTTGCGGCCATGGGTCGGCATTTCGCGATCGAAATCCCCGAACCTTTCCGCAGTCCAGCCAAGCTGATGCGCCCGCCATGCGACCCAGCGTCGCGCCCGCTTCCCGGCATAGGTCGGGTGCCACGCAGCTGCGCGCTCATCCCACATACGACCGCGCAAATAGCCGGCTGCGCGAAGTCGGAATCCCTCGACTTCGTTAGCGTCGAAGAGGCTCTCGAGCTGCCCAATTGCTTCATCGCGCTCCTTTTCTACGGCACGCCGCGCCTCGAATGACCGATCGCTCACACTTCGATCCCATCGATCGAACTCATTGAGCATTGAGCGGAGGTTCTCCCCAAGCTCGATCACCCGCTCAAGTGCAGCCTCACGATCGGGATAGGGCTTGATGGCCGTCGCAAGCCAAGCTTCGTAGATCTCGCGCATCGAGCGCCCAATCTCCTCGCGCGGAAGCCGAAGGAAGTGATCGGCAAGGTAGTCGATTTCGTAGCGTGCGAAATCGCCGTCCTCGATTGCCGAGCTACAGATCTCATCGTGAAAGCGACGCCCGCTATAGTTTTCTATGTAGGCAGCCAGCATCTCGTCGGTGATCTCTTCGAGTGGTCGGCCGCGTGGGTAGGGGGGACGCACGCGTTCTAGCGGCACGTCGCTCGGCAATACGCCTCGACTGGCGGCGAGCTCGATGATGCCGCGCGCATGATCCCGCACCAGCGCATTAGTCGGCATCGGATCCCGTGCAAATACAGCCGCGAAGGCAGCCCGCGCGAGTTCGGCAAGGCCGTCGTCGCCTGACCGCTTGGTGGCCCCGCCGTAGGCAGCAGCGAGTACACGATCGACGACGTAGGCATCATCGACATCGGCAAATTGATGGATCAGCTCCGCAGCGAGGCCGCGCCGGCCGACGAGCATCGTCGCAAGCCCCTTAGTGGCCATATCGCGAACTGACCGATGACTCAGGCTTGTGAGCCAAGCGAGCACGACGGCGACAAGTCTCGCCCGAGCGGGCTCGATCTGCTCGAGGCCGTTGGCCAGCACCCATTCAATGAGTGTATTGACCGCTCCCTCGCCCTCCTCGGCGATGCGCGCGGCGCGAGTTGACCATTGCACGTCGCGCTCGGGCATCGATAGCGGCCGCAGCCAGCGGTCGAGATAGTCAGCATTGAAGCGGTTGTCCGGCTCGGTAGCGATCGCCAGCAACGTCTCGAGCTCGGCGTCGCCGCCAATTGCGTCGGCCCAATTCCTGACAAGCTCGAGGGTTCGTTCCGTGAACACGTCTTGACGCCGCCACAAGAGACTGAGCTTGAAGCCATGGACGAGGTCCCATCGGGCGAATTTGTCGTCGACTAAGTCGATCAACTCAACGCCATACCGTTCTGGCAATTGGACGGCGAGCGCCTCGGCGATACCGGCGAAACGGTTCGCGTCTCGACCTGCTACATAGCCCGCGAGCGACCCACCTTTGACGAAGGCGGACCCCGGATCGCCGTTGCCGACGTGCTCATCGAGTAGTCGTTGAGCGATACGATGGTCGCTGAGCCGCTCAAAGGTGAAGCGAACCAACTCGACGACAGCATGATTCTCACGCATGGGCTCCACCGCAAGCACCCCTTCACTTTCGAACTGAAAGAGAAGGCTTTGATCGTTTCGGCCGTTTGACGGGTGAATGCCCTCAAATATTTCATTTGCGGCATCGATCGACAGATAGCCGGTGCCGGCCGCCACCATCGCCTCGGTAATCGCAGCGAGCGCTGACTCCACGCGTTTCAGCCTCGGTGCCAATCCCATGCGCTGATTAAGTGTCTCTGCAACGGCGCCAAAATAGAAGTCAAAGATGCTCGATACGCCGCCAATGCCGCGCGGGAGCTCCCGCTCGCCGCGACGATCGAGCATGTCGCAGCAGGTACGTAGAAAAAGCGGATTCTCGAACTCGGGCGCGAAATGCGGAGCCGCCATCCGGACTATGCCCCGTTGATCGAGATAACGGCGCGCGGCCTCAGCTTCCCTGCCCGCAAAGCCCGGATGCTCGAGCCGCGGCAAGGCGGTTTCACCGAGATCTCTCACAATATAGGGGACAAAGGTCGTGCGGCAGGAAACCAGCAGCGCGACGTATTGGAAGCGGTTTGCGACATTGAGGAATGCGGCGAGGCGTTCCGACCAGACTGCGATGCCATTACGCTCGTTAATGGCGTCGACCATGATCAGCGCACGTGTGCCTGCAGCCTCTGCCGCTGCATCGAGTGCACCGAGGATCGCGTCCGGCGGGGTAGTAGTAAGTCCCAATTGATCGGCGATTTGCCGCCAGGGGTCGGCGTCGCTGAACGCGCCGCCAAGGGTAAGTACGGCGGGAAAGCCATGATTGATGTGGTGTTCGGCGACGTCGGCAAGCAAGTGCGACTTACCAACGCCCGCGTCTCCCGTGAGGAGCAAACGCCGCTCGTTCGCCAAGACGATGCCGGAAGTCGTTATGGCATCGCTGAAGCTACCTAGGGCTTCGCGCAAGTGTTCGGCGAAGTACAACCCTCTGCGCGCTGTTTCGCGATCGCCATCGGGCTCTCGACGCAAATCCCAGATCCGAGCCGAGCAACGGTCGAGTGTCGTTATCGCGCTCGCTGTGAGATCGCGCCACGCAGAGAGGGGCACCGGGTCGGTGGGGCCGAGCGCGGCAGCACGGACAGCCGCGGAGATTGCTCCGACTTGATCGCCTAGAGACGAAAAGGCATCGGAATGTGCTGATGCAAGGGCTGCGCCGATGTCGGGCAGTGATCGGTGGCGCGCTTCGTCGAGATTGTCCGCAGCAGCGATTAACCCACGGGCGAAATCGGGATCGCGCGCGAAGGCAGCCAGCGTCTGGCGGATCGGCAGCTCAATATTGAGCTCTGGTGTATACCGTCGGCCAAGAGCCGCTCGCGAAATCGCAAAACGTTCGCGCAGCCAGCCAATGCCAAAATGCGGAGTGTCAAACCAATAGGTGCGGCGTCCGACGTGGAGCGGATCATTCCGCGACAACCGCTCGGTCAACTGAAACCCACCCCACAGCTCAATCTCTACCGTTCGGGGAGCGATCGCTGCCTGACGTGCGGTCACCCAATCATTCCATCGGTCGCGCTCGGATTTCTGCTTGCCTACACGACCGTCGGAGAGGTCGAACGGAAGGCAAACGATGAAGCGCCTGAGATTGGGATGTTTCGCAACTGCGTTATCAAAGGAATCCTTGAGCTGAGTGGCCTCTCCGCTCCCGAGCTCGAACAAATATTTTGTCTGCCATCCGGTCTCCGAGCCACCCTGCTCAACGCGATAACATTCGAGACCGGCGTCGGCGCCCGCTCCCTTTCGGTGAAACGGTGTGCCGGCTGGCGTGTCGAGAGCTGCGAGCTGACAGGTAAGTTCCTCGAAGCCGCCATGCTGGCTGCCGTGATGCGGGCGAATCGCCCGGAAGTCGATCGCTGGCGTGGGCATCAGGGAAGCTCAATCCATTCCACCGTAATCACTTCGGCGCGATGATCACGCGCACCTGGAGCTTGCCGCCATGATCCTCGAGATCCCGCTCGATGCCGGTCGGGTTACCAATCCTTCCCTCCGGGTCATAGACAAAACAGACGAGAGTGTCGCAATCGGGATGTCGCTCGTATCGCGCCCGATCGATGATCAGTTCCCCGCCGAGGTCTCCTGCTTTCATCGAAGGACGTGTTTTCTTAACCTCGATGACGATCCGCTCGTGTTTGAGCAGGAAGTCGAGGCGCGACGAACGGCCAGCGTAGCTTGGCGTCCACTCCTCGGGCCGCACGTCATCAAAGTGAAGTCGCAACAGCGCATGTAACAGATCCTGCACGTCATATTCGTCCTCAATACGTATAGTTTCGCGATCGGCATGACGCACCTGGAGCTGGCGAGCAGCTACATGAAAGCGCAAACACAATCGCTCAATGAAGTTTAACTGGTCGGGAGAGTCGATCCCATCATCGCCGTCGAGTGCGTAATCTCGAATCTCGTCGACCATTGACTCGAGGATCGCGTCCGCCCTGTCGAGTCCGCGACGATAAGCATCTTCTTGCTCGTGGTCCTGAGTGCTGGTGGTCCATACCTGCAGGCTGAAATTGATTGCTTTGAAATCGGCGATATTGCGGCTCTGTGGCGCAAATATGCGTTCGATCGCGATCTCAGTGTCCCGACGCCACTTGTCGAACGCGGGGCCACCACTGAGGATCGAGCGCAGCGAGCCAATCGCCGCACGCTGACGTTCAAGTATCTCAATTGCGCGACTAGATTGCATATCCACCATACCCTTCAGAGGCTCAATCATCTCAGCCGATTATCCACGCCGCAATGACATGTTTGGGCTACGCCGCGCAGGCCGACGATACGCCTCGCAGCCTTCGCTGCTGCCGGATCGGCAGTTCAGTCTACCGCTCCCGCCGGCGCCGAAGGTCAGCAAGGCGGGGGTCAGCGCTGGTTTCCGGCGCCTGCTCAAGTATCTCGATCACCTTCTCGAACTTGTAGGGCCATGCTTGTGGGTCTTCGGGAAGCACCGCTTCCAGCAGATTGAGCATCGTGCTTGGGTGCCGACGGGCTGGAGAGTCCGGATTGTCGCTGTCGAGCGCTATAGTGTGCAAGCTGCCGCCGCGCACGGGCACCAGCCGGGGAAGGACTGCCGCTACGACCTCAGGCATGAGGTCGCCGCTCGCCAAGGCGAACTCGGCCAGCCGCCCAGCGATCTCAGGAACACGCAGGGCCCGCTGTTTTGGCCAGACATCTGTCAGAAAAGGGATAACTCGCTCACGCCAGCGCCCTTGGTTGCCGGTCGACCACTGCTGGAGATTTCTGATGACTTGGCGCCGCAGGTCGTTGTCGGCGTGAATCAGCACTTCACGAAATTCGACATCGCCAATCAGCCTTTCCGGCTCCTCGGCGTCGAGGGCGCCGCCCCAGCCGGCAAGCAGCATGCCCGCGATGATGTTCGAATGCGCCTTGCGAGAGGCCGGCTGCAGGGCCCTTGTCATTAGTCCAGGCTTCAACCGGAGATACAGCTCTGTCCTCGGAATGCGAGCCGCCCAGAGAAAGCCACCCCAGAAAGCTTCGCCGTCCTGGCCGCCGTCCTCAGCGAAAGGGAGAAGGGCCGCTTCCGTCCAAACCGGATCGATGGCGAATAATGAAGTGACCCGATGCGCGATCATCACCAACGCCTGTCGCCGCAGGTTTCCCGGCAGTCCGAGCAGCTGGTCGAGACGGTCGCGCCAATGGCGAGGGTAACCTGCGCCGATTTCAAGGCCGTCCTTCGCCGGATCCTTCATCAGCAGGTTGACCAGTCTGCCCACCGGCGCATTCAATGCATCGTCGGCCCAGGAGCGATCCGGCCGGTGGGGTGGATCGGCTCCGGACCCCAGGGCCTCGATCATCCGATCCCAGAGCGGAGCCAAAGCGTCGGAGGTGTCCCCGAAAAGCCGCTCGGCGTTGCGCTCCATCCAGTCTGAGACTGGATAGGCGACGTCGCGAAGCTGCTCGATGGGGAGGCCACAGAGCCTCGCGGCAATCGCGTGGATCATTCGCGGGCGATCCGCCTGGCGTGTGTCGGACCCAAGAAAATCCGCCCATGGGCGGCGCGGCGCCTCCCCACGTCGCGCCGCATGAACAAGGGCTAGGAAGGCGCGGACGGGGCGCCGCTTTACGAGGCCTGCAAACGGCTCGCGCTGGACGCGGTCAGCGATATCCATGCGACTGGCATCATGCGCACGGGCCAATATTTCTGCAATCGGCACGTCCATAAGCTGGCCAGGCGTATCGTCGGTGTCGACAGTGAATACTTCGGGTGCGTTCGAAGCTGCTGCCTCGGCACCCGCGCCTTGGTTCCAATCGGGGGCCAGTATGCGCAATTTGGCCATCTCTGCGCCAACGTCGAAGCTGAATACAACGCCGTGCTCGGAGAGCCAAAAGAGGCGGTTAAGACGGTAGAATGCTGCCACGCGAGCGGGACCTCCGCTAATATCGTCCCACCAAGGGTAGGAGCCTTCCCGCAAGCGCGTCTCGAGGCGCTCGCGCTCTGCGGACGAGAAATCTGGCCAGCGGTCGCGTAACGCATAAAGCAGATCCCGCTGATGGTCGGACCCCCAGAACACACGATCCGGCAAGCTCGAGAAAATCGACTCGGCCTCGGAGGCTTCGAGGAGATCCCGCCGGCCGGCAGCCCAAATTCGCAGGCGCGCGAAGACATATTCATCGGCGACTGGCCAGCGGGCGACCTCTGTGCGTGCGCCTTCCCGGTCGAGCGCGATGAATCGCGTCATCAAATTCTGGAACAGAACAATCGGGCCTGTCAGCCCAAAGCTGTCCTCATCCAGTTCGGACCCGTCATCATTGGCTCGGCTCGTCTGAAGATAGACGTAATCCTGGCCGGTGATCTCTTTCTCGAGCGCAATCGCCAGCTCGAGGTTTCCGCGAAACTGAGCGATGGCATAGGACACTAACCCAGGGGGAATCGGCAGAGGGTCGTGGGGACGAGGATATTCGACGTCCAGGCGCATCAGCCCTTCGGGTATCGGCACCTGCCAATGAAAGGGGTGGCGAATGCCGAAGGCCTGTTCGACCTCGAGCCTCGGCCTGTTCATGGCGACCACGTCGCGCACGAGCGATGGCGACCAGCCATCGCGGGCGGCGCGTGCCTCTAGATCGTACCGGACCATGTCCGGATCTTCCCGGCGGTCCGACCAGGCCGCAAAGAGCCAATGCCAGCCTTTACGCACGGGATCGGGAAAACGATCGGGGGAGTGGCGTAAGGCAGATTGAATATGACGCTGGATGTCCGGATGCAGTCCCTGCTGATGGGCAGCCCACCAGAGCGTCACGGGCTCGTGGGCGACGCGCTGGATCCAGATCCCGAGACTGGCCAGCCTTAGAGGCATCGTCGCCACCGCCGACACGCCAGCCCCACGCAGGACTCCGGTTCCCGCTGGTCCGTCATCCTCGTCGTCGAGAAAGTTCTTCTCGAAGGAATCGAGCATCCCTTCGGGCGGTGCATCGCGGAGGTACCCGTCGTCCGGGTCGCGAGGTTTGGGCGGGACGTCGCTATCGAGGCCGAGCGCGTCAAACGGGAAGAACATTTCCGTCGTGTCGTCATAGGGCTCAACGCGGCCGGGTGGGGCGTAGCGCTGCGCCGGGTCAAGCGCGAGTAGCCAACGGCCATCGAGCGTCTCAGGCATTGTAGCGATCCTGTGCGCTCCTTCGCGGGTGGCTAGAACCGTCGCGACGACTCCCCGAAAGTGAGGATCGGTTGCCGCCGGCCCGGCGGCCGCACGCTCGATCAGACCGCGATACCAGCCATCGACATCCCGGGCGCGCACCGCCCAAGCGGCCAGCGTTTCCCAGAGCGGACCGAAGCCGGCGCTGCTGTCGAATGGGATCGCCCGCACACCACGATGCTCCCACAGCGCCGCCGCTTCGCCGGCATCACCCTCTTGGAATGCGAAGAGGCGCGCTTTGGTGCCCGAGTGCAGGTTAAGCGCCTCGAGCAGATACTGCACCGGTGGATCGTCCGCGCTGTAGCCGACGAAGACGATCTGGTACCGGCTCAGAAGCGACTGAATGAACCTCGTTGCCCAGCCATCCGACAGATAGGCCCGGCCGAAATCGGCGCTCGAGACCACGAACTCGTCGTCAAACGGCTCGATATAGTCGTCATCGACGCGGCCGTGAAGGTGGACGATGCCACGAAACTCGCGGTCGTTGCGAGGATCAGGAAGCCGGGGCGGTCCCCATCGCGGCAGGTCTGGAGAGCTCTCTTCGAACAGGAGGTCGAAGTTGGTGGTGACGATCCGGGTCACACCGGCCCGCGACGTCGCCAGGTCCAGCAGGACATGGTGGGCATCGAGGCCGTAGCCGTCTGGAGGCCGGATCGCCTCGGCTACAGCCAAACGGACGTCGCGCACCTCGAACTCGCGTTCGAGGAGGCCGAAAACTCGATCCGTGGAAAGGAGCCCGCCGACACCTATCATTCCGCCGACTTCCAACGCTTTATCGAGCAGTCGTCGAGCCGTGCTATCGAGCGCCGCGCCGAGGATTCGGATAACCTCGCGGCCGAGACGTTCAAAATTGGGCAAGCCCGCATTTGCCTGGGAGACACCAGCGCCGCAGAAGAAGACCACGTCGCCCCTGTCGCGCGCGACAAGGAGCTCCTCAGGGATATCAGGACCTCCGGTAATAAAGCGCATACCGCCACTGTGCATGGCCTGTCCCGCCTCGTCTATGCCACCGGTGCCGACTCAGCTGCGATCAGCGAAATCCCACACTCCAAGCTGGCGCGGTTAAAGCAGGCCTCAGGTCAACCACGTTGGAGGTGGCAGCCAGATCTTCGCGTTGTCGGGGTTGAACGTGGGTTCACTTCCGCCCGCGGGTCCTGCTGAACCGTACCCCCACCGTACCATATGCGAGGGACGCACCGCCTGCCGGGCACCCGCTTTTCTTATCCTACCCTTATCTTTTTCCGCGGGGCCGTTTCACGGGATTGTCAAAATAAGCTAATTGATTCCAGAGTCCTAGCGACGCAAACCCGCTTTTCGCGATAGATGAAGAGATAAGAGATTTCGGGGCATGGGATTCAGGCCTCCGTGGACCACCGGCCGCCAGTCGGTACGGTCACTGAGGGCGGGCCGCCGCACTGGCTGGGCACGCCAATGATCTGTGGATGCCGACACCCGGCAATCTAGGGGCACTTCCTGGTGAGAGTTAGGTGAGCCGCTCTCGCTAATTGTAGCGCCTGCATCTTGGGATGGAATGGACGCCACGTCTCCTTTGACAGGCACCCCTCCTCACCAACGGCTCCGGACCGCGAGCCTCCGCGTTGTCGGTGCCGAGATATAGGCGAGAGTTTTGCCGCGGTGGGTGGCAGAGCTGCAAGCCCTTACATGCACCCGCATAGACAGCGAGTGGCTTCGGCGTTTCGCCTGACTCAGGGGCTCCTGGGGCAGCGGCGCGGCTCGGCCTCGCCTCCCCGGATCATGGTTCGTTGGACTTGGCCCTCGAGACTGCTTGAGCTGAGCACCTGAAGGCCGGATAGACTTAGAAAGGCGCCTTCTTAGGCCAGCATTGCACTTGCACCCGCTCGATCTCTCGCGCGTGCGCGCGCCTTCCGCGGCTGCCGGCATAGCCCTTGCCGGGAATGCGGGTCTCCTGGTTGACCGCGAGCGCCTGCAACCGCGGCAGTCCCATCTTCGCGCAGTAGCGTTGGATCACGCCGAGAAACCAGCGCGCGGCGCGCCAATGCTCACCGATGCTGGCGCTGAGTTCCTTGTAGCTGAGGGGCTTACCGCGCTTCGCGGCGGCGACGAGCCTCGGCCAGGCGCGCCGCGCGCGGCGCTGATGCAGCTTCTTGTCGACCATTCGCCTTCCTCCTGGCAAACATACCCGCGAGCCGCCCGCACGTTCCGAGTCAAATCGACAGCGCCCGACATCACGCCGCTGTCCCATGAGGTCGGTTCGGACACCACTCGACGCCAATTTCACCACCCCTTAGACGTGCAACGATGCTCGATCGACGAGTCCAGATCCTTGATGGGGGCGGGGAGGCCGCGGCGGCGACGACGACCATCTCATTGCTGCGCGATCGGCCGTATCTCGTCCTGCTCGGCGAACCCGGCATCGGCAAAACGACGGTGCTCGAAGCCGAGGCAGCCGATGCCGGCAGTATGGTGATCAAGGTCCGCGAACTCATCAACCACAGCGTCGACCTCCCGGGCGGCACGCTGTTCCTCGACGCGCTTGACGAGTATCGCGTCGGCGCCACTGATCTCGACAAGGTCCACCAGCTGGTGGGCGCGATTCGCGCTGTCGGCACGCCGCACTGGCGACTGACCTGCCGTGCAGAGGATTGGCAAAAAGGCGCCGATCTCGACGCGATCCGCCGCACCACCGCCGGCGCTCCCATCACCGTGGCGCAACTGCTCCCGCTGGAAATCCCCGAAGCGCTCGCTGTCCTGCAGGCGCTGGGCGAGCCCGACCCCGACGCGTTCGTCGACCGCGCGCTCGCAATGGGTGCCGGTGGCCTCCTCGAAAGCCCACTCAGCCTTAAGCTGCTGCGTGAGGCGGTGATCGGCGACAAGCCATGGCCGACAACCCGGTTTGCGTTGTTCGATCAGGCGACCAGCGCGCTCGCCCACGAAGAGAATAAGGTCCACCGACTGGACCGCAGCCGCGCGAGCGCGGAGGCGATCCTCACCGCGGCCGCCACGACGAGCCTCTTCCTGCTGGTGACCGGCAGCCGCTTCCTTTGGCGCTCGGGAGCGCTGCCCCGCTCGGGCGACGCTCGCGCGAATCTGCCGGCGAGCGCCTTGGGTTTCGACCCACCGCTCGTCGACGATCTTGTCGGCTCAGCGCTGTTTCGCGGTGAAGGCGAAGCGTTCGAACCCGTCCACCGGACCATCGCGGAGTTTCTCGGCGGCCGCGCGCTCGCCCGCGCGGTGAGCGGCAGCACAAGCACCGCGGCGCTGCCGCTCGGCCGCGCCGCCGCGCTCATCACCGGCAAGGACGGCCGCGCGCCAACCGACCTGCGCGGGCTTTACGCTTGGTTCGCCGCCCACCTCGCCAAGTTCGGCGCGCATGCTGAGGCGCGCGAATTGATCGAGGCCGATTCGGTCAGCGCTCTCGTTTATGGTGACGCCGCGGTGTTCGACACAGCCGCCAAGCGAGCAATGCTTGCCAACCTTGATCGCCACGACCCCTATTTTCGCGCGTCAGAGGTTGGCACCACCTCGGTCGGCGGGCTGGCCTGCGAGGAGTTGAGCGAGGATCTAGCTCAGGCAATCGAACAGGGCGACGGCACCCACCGGATGATGACGGTCTATGAGGTGCTCAGTGCCGGCGCGCCGGTGGCGTCCCTCAAACCTCGCTTGCGGGCCATCGCTCTTGATCCGGCCCGGCCAGAGTGGCAGCGCACCCGCGCAACCGACGCTTGGCTTAACGGCCATGCGGACCGCGCTGCGGCGCGCCGCGAACTCTTCGACGCGCTCGCCCCCGAGCCGCGGTCGGCCGCGCGAGAGGCCGTGCGCGCCGAGTTGCTGAGCGCGATGCCGCCCGAGCTGGTCACCCTCGCCGACCTCACCAGCGTAATCGGCGATTTCGCGCGGCTGCCCGATGATAATGTGATCATGCGCCTTTACGGCCTACGCAACTTCCTCGTTGCTCACCCGCGCCCGGCGCTGTTCGATGCGCCGCTTGATTGGCTGTCGTCCGGGGGCGGGCGTCGGCATGACGTCGAGGTCGAGGACCTGCTTGACCATGCTCTTGCCGCTGCGATCCGCGGCACCCCCGACCTCGATGCGCCGCGATTATGGCGCTGGCTAATCTACGCTCGCGAAGACAAATGGACGAATCTCCGCAACGCCACCCGGCCGGCGGTGGCCGAATGGCTGAAGGCGAACCCGTCGCGCGAGCTAGCCTTGTTCGAAGCGATCCTCGGGACCGACGACCCGGCCGAGGGGCCGTGGATGATCGGCACCTACTATATCATCGTCGCTGGCTCGCCGAACGGCGAGATCCTCGACCATCTGGTGACGCGCGCGGCGCAGGCGAAGGGCGCAGTTCAGCGACGTCTGCTCGCGATCGCGGTCAACCTCGCACGGCGCCACGAGGTCGGCCAGGACGCTTACTGGCGCCTATTCGCGTTCCTCGAATCGATGCCGCGCGGCGGCAAGCGGCTGCTGCGCGAGCTCACCGTCGTCGACATCGAACGCTGGCGGATGCGCCAGTATATGCGGGCGCGTCAGACCGGTCAGGCCGAAGCAAAGCGTCGCTCGAAGCAGCTCGCTACGCTTCGGCGTAACATCGCCGGCATCGCCAGCGCGCTTTACAAGTCGACGCTCGCCTGGGCGGCCGAGATCTATTTCCACCCGCGCGATAAGAACGAAGCCGCTCGATCGGGACTGGAGCGAGTCGCCGCCGAAACCGACGATGCGGTGCTCGACGCCATTCTAACCGGCTGGCGCGTCCTCGCGACCGCCGACACTCCCGGCGTCAATCCCGAAACGCTTGGCAAGTTCGAGGCGAAGGGAGGCTATTTTTATTCCGAATATGCCGCGATCGCTGGATTGGACCGGCTCCGGTCGGAAGGCGGCTATGATCTCCTGACGCTGCCGCTCACGCTCGCGATAATCGTGCTGCGCAGCGGCTGGATTACCCACCCGAGCGGGTCGCGCGAGGCGCTCGAACGCTGGGCTTGGGACCGTCTGAACCTCGATCCGGTCGCCGGCGCCGCAGCGCTCGAGAGCTACTGGGAGGCGATCCTCGCCCATGGCGGGCACAGCAACCACTGGCACCAGGCCGGCGACGACCAAGGTGGAGAAGCCGCGGCGCTCGCGTGCTCCGGGATGCTGACCCGGCATCCGGCGCTGGCGTCCGACACGCTGCGCACCCTTATTGCGGCCGCCGCGAAGCGCCTGGACCGGGCGGCACTGGCTGCAACCGCTGCGGCGGCGCTCACCGACCGGGCACTGTCCGCCCAGCAGCGGGCGATTTGGAGCCTCACCTTGTTCGCTCTCGACCCGCTCGGGGGCCACGATCCACTGTCGGGCCATGACCACGCGGACCTGCTCGCCTTGTGCGACGGCATATCGGGCACCCGGCTGATCGACGTTCTCCCGCGCGGAAGCGACGCCGAGCAGGCGGCGGTTGCGGCCGGGATGTTCGCGCTCGTGGCACCTCATGCCGAACCCTATGTCGAGCGGCGAAGCGGCCGGGTTCCGCAATCACACCGCCTAAGCGACGCCGGCAATGCCTTCCTGAAGCGGCTCGCCGCGCTGGCCACGCCGAACGCCACCGCCGCGATCGCCGCGCTTAGGGCGAAGCTCACCGCCTATCCTAAATGGGATGCAGCGCTCAAACATGCCGCCGAGCAGCAGGGCAGCGCCCGCCGAGACGCCGAGTTTCTCCCCCCTGATGCGGAGGCGGTCGCCGAGGCGCTTGCGGGACGTGCGCCCGTCAACGCCGCGGATTTGCGGGCGATCGTCGTTGATGAACTCCGGCGCTTCGCTCGGGAGCTGCGCACCGGGGCCACTAGCCCATGGCGCGATTATTGGAACACCGACGCGTACGGAAAGCCGACCACGCCCAAGATCGAGAACATCGCGCGCGACATCACGCTGACCCGGCTTCAGGACCGCCTCGTGAAGTACCGGATTGCTGTCGTGCTGCCCGAAGCTCAGCGCCGTGACGACAGCCGCGCCGATGTTCTGATCATATCGGGCGCTTCTCGCAATCTCCCGATCGAAGCGAAACGCCATTATCATTCCGACCTTTGGCAAGCGGCTGCAGGCCAACTTCAAGGCTATGCCAGCGACGAGCGTGCCGATGGCTATGGCGTATTGCTCGTCTTCTGGTTCGGCGATGTCGCACCCGTGCCTGCTCGCACGGATGGAGCAGTGCCGACCTCTGGGCAAGAGCTTGCGGCGTTGCTCGAGGCGGACTTGTCGCCGGAGTTGCGCGCGCGCACCGACATTGTCGTTCTCGACGTCGCGGCATTAGATCGCGCAGCTAAGCCGGCGGTCAAACAAGCCCCCGCGAGCAAGAAAACGGCGGCGACAAAAGTTGGCTCGGCAGTGAAGGAACCAACCGCGAAGAAGTCGGCGCCGAAGGCGCGAAAGGCGGCTCCCTGAGCGAGGACTATGGCCCCACGCTCGAGGTGGTGTCAGTGCGGGTGCGGCCAGGCGAGCTCACCTGCCGGGCTTACTCGACGCCTATGGAACGCCTGCTCATGGGTCCAAGGCAGCTTACGCGTCCAGCTGAACGCAGGTCCCCTATTACACCTAATCGCCTGCGGGCTGCCCGTCTGCTATCAGCCAAACTCAGCCAATGGCAGACGTAGTGTCTGCCGATCTCTACCCGTAAGCAACTGGGTCGCATTAGTTTATTGCCGCCATGGCAGCCCGATCCCTCATTCGAACCCTCAAATGTCAGTTTGCCTGGGCCAAATCAGCTCCCCGGATTACTTTGCGCATGTGGATGGTGTGCAACCTCAGGACACCTCTCGCGACCCTTATGACGCGTTTGTTGGAACATGGCGCTCATTGGGCGCACCCTGCGCCTCAGATCATGGTGGTCGGCGTTGAGTGTCCGTTTTGCGCCAACTTTCGGTCGTTCAGGTACCAACATATGGTCCGAGAAGCTGCTGTACGTTCAGACGCATTGGCTGAGTCTCTGAGGCTCAGGACGCCTGGGTTCAAATCCAACTTAGCCTAATCGTCGACTGCTCGAGTTCGCATGCTCCGGCGCAATAATCAGTCGGCGCCTCGGGCAAGCCGCGTGCCCGGCGGCGGGCCTCGCCAGGCCGCCAGCTCAGGGACCGGGTCGTCGTGCCGGCGCCCGGCAGCTTCGTCCTCGTCGGCGCGACGTGCTCCACGAGTGCGCGAACGTCTTTCTCGAGCGATCGAGGCAGGGGGGCTGCGCTGGGGACGGCGACGATGTCGATCAGGTCGCTGATCGAGCGCCCATCGACGATGTCGAGGTCGAAGACGACCAAGGCGAACCCGTTCGCCGGATCCGCGTCGACCTGCCACGTGCAGCGGAAGCTGTCGTGGCAGTAGCTGTCCGGTGCCTCGCGGCTCCCGTTCGCGTGACATCGAGTGCCAGCTTCGTCGATGAGACAGAGCATCATGTCCGGCGGGCTTTCGAGCGCGATGCTGGGCAGCAGCGGTCCGACGATCCCACCGACATGACCAGCGCCGTCCCAAGGCCGGTTGTAGATGTTGACGCGCTCGGCATTCACCTCGACGAGGAGCCGCCCGCGCTGCTTTCGCTCGGGTACCAAACGGACGTCGATCTCACCGGCATTGGCAACTATCCAGCCACTGCCGATCGCGAAGGCCGCGACTGTGCCAAGCAGCGCCTTGGTCCAAAGGGCCATGTCCGAGCCCCCTCAGTAGGCCGTTCGAGCCGCACGACGCGCGGCCGCTCGGGCGCGCGCTTGCCGTTCGGCATAGCGGCGCGCCGTCCTGAGCTCCTGAATGCTCGCATCTCGAGTCTCGCCGCGCAGCCGGCGCGCGTAACGGCGGCCGCCCGGCGCGGAGTCCGTCACGATCCGGTCGTTGCGCACGTGGGGAAGCCGCACGGCCCTGCCGGCCGACTTGTCGTAATGACGCTCTCCGCTCTGTCGCCGGGCGGCGACATCCAGGACCATCACCTTCCCTTTGACGCCGTTGATGCTCACCCGGTTGCGGCCGGTCCTCGCGCGAATGTCCTGCGCCATAAGCCGAGTGCGCGCCGCCTGGCGCTGGTTAGCGACCGGTATCGCGCGATAGGGCAAGCGCTCTACCGTCGCCCGTGGGCGCGAAGCGGGGACGGCAGACCGGTTGAAGGCCCTTCGCGCTTGGCCGCGCTCGGCGGAAGCGCCGCTGGATCCCGTCGCCTGGCGGCTTCCCTGCGGGCCGTTCTGCCCACTGGCGCCTTCGGCGGGGCGGGCGAGGCCGGCGGCGAGCGCGAGTATGAAAATAATGCGGATCATGCACATTCTGCGTCTCCCGGGGTTGGACATGTCGAGGACGGCAAAGCTCATCTTTCCCGCTCCGCCGCCCCTTCGGGGCTGACGATCGTTCTCAGGCTCGGATAGAGCGGAGACCAGGCCAGCGTGGACGCAAGGCCGGCTGCGGGATCGCGACCGTCGACCATCAGGAGATAGGCGTAGCGGCCGCCGCCCCGCGCAAAGCTGCCGATAGCGAACTTGCCGCGATCGCGGTTTGGATTGCCGGCCTGGGAGGTGCCGCTCTTGCCGACATGGTCCCGGGCCTCCCCCAAGGCCTGCGCGACCCCCGCCAGCGTTCCGCCGCGCTCGACCGGCGCGCTCAGCACGCCGCGCACGAATTCCCGGGCGCCCGCCTTGGCGAACTGGTCCGATATGTCGAGCATTCCGGAGCCCGGCTTCCATGGTTTCCACTTCTGGCCCTGGATCCGGAAGGCGCTGACGATGGTCGGCAGGCCAGCCTTGGCCGGCGCCCCGGCGGCACCGCGGCCGATCGCGTCGATCATGCGGACCATGTCGGCGGGCCTGGCTGTTGCGGCACCGAGCACGATCGTCTCGGAAGGCTTCAGGCGTCCAGGTAGCCGAAGGCCATAGCGGCCGGCCAGCTCACGGAGGTTTGCGTCCGGGAAGTTGCGGAGGCGCCAGATCAGCGGGAGGTTGTAGGACTGACCGTAGACGGCGCGAGCCGGAAGCCACATCGCCGGATCGGTACAGCCGCCGCCTTTCCCGCCGCCCGCATTCTGCACATTTCCATGTCGCTCGTTGCAATAGCGCGTCGCCACCGTGTCGCTCTGGCCGAGCAGGGGGGCAAGCATGGCCTTGCCGGTAGAGCCGATCGGCCGGGTCGCTTTCGAAGGATCATATCGACCCTGCGCATCGCGTTCATTCCAGCCGCCGTAGAAAGCGGGCTCCTGCATATTGGCGTAGAAGCGCACAATTCGCCCGTCCTCGACCAGCGCCGCGATGATGTCGGCCTTGGCCTGGGGGCCGACGAGAGAGCCGGCCAGCGCGCCGCCATATCGATCCTGCGCGGCCTCAAGGTCGCGGTGCAGCCGTAATTTGAACCGCATGTTCTCCTCGGCGTCGACCGTCAGCCGGATCCCGTTCAGTTGCCGCATTTCTTCGGGAGCGATGGCCTCGGTGAGCTGGCCGTAGGCCGCGCGAAGCTCTGCCGAGGCATGGGCAAGTGCCCTGACCTCGGGATTGGCCCAGATCTGGAAGGCGGCCAAGGTGAAGGCGGGGCGACGGGCACCGTCGATGCCGAGCGGGCCCGATGGCGCGGGCATGGCCCTGATCGCGTCGATATCCGCCTGCAGCCCCGGATCTTCCGGAAAGGCCAGTTGGAGTGCGCGCACGGCGCGGGCCTGGACCCGCTTCCAGCGGGCATCGCGAGCGGCGACGCCCTCGGGCGACGAAGCCGGCGCGAGGATGATCGGAGCCTTCACCGCCCCCGCGAAGATCGCGGACTGCCACCGAAGCAGTCGCGCCGACGAGGTGCCGAAGACGACCTGGCTGGAAAGCTCCAGCCCGTGGAGGGGCGTTCCCATCCGGCTCCCCGGAGCGCCGATCACGAATGTCAGGTGGCGTGCGAGATAGCTTTGGAAAACGGGCGAGTCCGCGCCGCCGAGGCGGTGGTAGAGCAGAGGCGCGTGCTTGAACTCGTGGCCCTTGCGCCGCAACTTGCCCAAGGTCGACTGGCCGCCCGGATTGGTACCGTCCATGGAGCGCACCAACTGGGCCGCCAGCGCGCTGCCGCCCGGGCCGTCTCCTCCCAAGGCCAGGCTCTTGAGGCCTCTCACGACGCCCAGCACGTCGATGCCGTGGATCGATCGCCAGGTTCCGATATGTCGATCCTCGAGTGCGTAGAGGAGACGGATGAAATCCTTTGGTGGAGCAGCTTCCATGGCGACATAAGGAAGTGCGGGCGCGGGGGACCCGCCGCTGCGCGCGCGGGCCGTCAGCGACCGGTCCGCAACGCCTATCCAACCCTCCCCCCGATCCTCGATGACAATGGCTTCGGTTCGGCGATGCTGCTCAAGATAAGAGTCGGTCCAGGACGACGGTGCCCAATAGGGGTAAGCAAGGACGGCGACGGCGCCCGTGCAAACGCCAATCGCCACGGATGCCCGCAGATGCATTGCCCTAGCGCGGACCCGCCGCCGCGTGTCCGCCCGGTGATAATCCGAGGCGCGGACGGCGGCCTTGGCCTGCCGGCGGAGATGTATTTGCGCGCTGAACCGTCGGAGCAAGTCCGCAAAATCGGGCCTTCCGCGCTGGGTTGCGCCCTGGGTCTGGCCGCGGTGGCCTGAGCCGGCCAAAACCAGGACTTCGCCATATTCCTCGGCATTCATTTCCCGCCAGGATCGTCCGATGCCGGCGATCTCAGCCTCGAGACTGTAAGGTCCGATCCGCATGTCAGAGCCCTCCGGCCTTGGCGCCGGTGACGACCTTGAGGGGCGCGCCCTCGGCGTCGCGTGCGCCGTTCCGGGCACGCATCAAGCGGGCGATATCAGCGAGCTTGTAGCGTGCGATGGTCTCGCGCTTGACCTCGTAGAGGGCGATCTGGACGTTCTTGCCGAGCTTGACCTGGAGGTCTTCGCGGATTCGGCCGGGCAGCGCAGAGAACGGACTCGTAAGGTGGAGCCTGACATCGGGGTCCTCGCGGAGGACCTGCGCGAGGCCGCGCAGAAGCTCGCCCTGCTCGCCGCCGCCGTGCAGGGGCACCAGCATATAATCATATCCGTCCCTCTGGACCGAGAAGGCGTCATAGGCGTCGAGCATGGCGAGCTTCCCGGTCAGCAGCGCCTCATCGAGGGTCTGAACGAAGTTGATCTCGTCAGGGCCGATCCTGCGGATCCGGCGCAAAATAGCCTGTATCGGCGAGGCTGGATCGGACTCGCCATCCTGGTCCTGCGTACCCAGGCTGAAGCCGGTCACGACGGCATGCGCTCCACTGAACAGCAGCAGCATGACGTCGAGCGCCAAACCGAGCATCGTCGGCAGCAGGTCGAGCCTTTTGTCGAACGGCCTCTGGAAGCTCGCGAGAGCGAGGCCGCGGCGAACGCTTTCGCCATGAGTGGGTTCGGTCATGGCGGGAGGTCCCGCGGGCAGCGCGGGCATCCCGATCGCCGCGGCGTCGCGCAGCCGGGCGACCAGGCCGGGATCGCGACAGTAAAAGGGCTTGCCCGCGGCGCTCACGAACGGCTTCTCCGCGGCCGCGATGCGCTCCTCCACCTTGCGCTTCCAAGCCTCCAGCGCTCCGTCCCCGGTGAGCGCGCGAACTTGGGAGTACGCATCGTCGACCTGGCCGACGGCGGCGGCGTGGCGCTTGGGGTCGTAGGTGAGGGCAATATTGCGGGCCGCTTGCGCCTGCTTTGCGACTTCCCCGGCGCGGCCGCGAAGCTGCGCCGCGGCGCTCTTGAAGGCCGCCGCGTCGGCGAGGCGCAGGTCGCGGCGCGGACCGGGCGCCGCAATCTTGACTCCGTCGCATGTGCCGCCGCCGCGCAGTTCCAGCAGGGCTTGCTCGTTCGAATAGCTGGCGATCGCATCGGCCGCCCGGCTGGTACGCTGCATGGCCGCTTGGACCATGGTCAGCGGCTCCACCGCCGCTCGGACGGCGCTCCTGACGTCGGACCGCGCGGCAGTTGCCGCGCTGGTTAGGTCGAAATAAAGGCCGAAGCTCATCGTCACCGAAATTGCGGCGGCGAAGGCCCAGACCGTGAAGAACATTATCTTCAGTCGCTTGCTTCGGACGACGAAGATCAGGGTCGCGCAGATTCCGAGGCCGGCGGCGATGACGACGGTGAACAGGGCCGACAAAGCGACCTCGACCGGCCCCGATCCGCCCATCGAGAGGAAGCCGCTGAACATCGCGCCCGCGGTAACCAGCGTGCACAGGATGATCATTCCCAGGAGCAGGCGTGCGAAAAGATCGTTCTTGGAGAGTCCCGAGGACTGGCCTTCTCCAAGGTTTTCCGCATTGCTACGAGCAGCAGCGGTGTCGAACTCCCTGAACATTGCCGTTCCTTCCTCAGGCTGGTCAAACCAGGTAAGGAAGTGAGCAGCACCGCTCGCTCGCGGCTGCCTCACAGCCGCTACACTTCTCCGGCGGCTGGCCGTTTCCGACATCGCCGCCAGCGCGGATCGGATCCTCTCACTTCATTCCCGACAGACCGATTCGGGCCTGCTGACAAGGATTTAGGGCATGTTGGGGACCTTGGCCCGAATGTGGCGGGAAAGTAATAACCCTACGAGCCAACGGCCTCGCGTACTTTCGCTTACTTTCCCGCCCGAAGATTAAATGCGGGGCCTGTCGGGGAGGCCGTCCGGCACTTCCACCTCGATACCGGCGCCGCGGAAAGCCTCCACCAGGAGTCTCGCTTCACGGTGTGAGAGCAGGTAGCCGGTCCTGACCATCTTGCCAAGCACGGCTTCAAGCTTCCGCGCCGCGTCGTGAAGCTTGGCGAGCATGGCCGCCTTGCTCTGCGCTGCGTCAGTCGAGGCAACAGTCTCGCCGGAGCGGATGACCGCGATCCAGACCTCCAGATAATCGGCATAGATCGAATATCGCGTCTCGCCAGTCTCTGGCAAGAGCACGAGACTCTTGAGGATCGCCAATGTCTCGAGGGCGCGGGCCGAAAGAGCCTCGCTGATCGCATTGGCACGAAGCCGAGGGTTCGTGCGCGTTTCGAGATCGAGTCGGAGCCAGGCGGCCAGCTTGTTTAACTCGCCCTCATTTGGGCCTGGGGCTTCTGGCCATTTGGAGCCGGCGCCCACGGCGAAGGCGGCGGCATCTGCGAGTGTCCGGCCTCGAATCGAAAGGTATTCGAGAAGGACGTCTCGGCTTGCTCCGGAAGCGCCCACAAGGTTGCGGGCCTGGTCAAGCAGGTGGAGTGCACCAGAATAGTTTAGCTGGACGGCGGCAAGCCGGGCATGGTCGATCTTGGTGCCGATCCAGTCGTTGAGGGTGCCCTGGGACAGACTGCGCAGCGATTCCTCGACAATCCGCTCAGCCTTATCGAGCAGCTTCGGTTTTTGGGCGATTCGGTCGACTATGGGGAGAATCAGCTTGCCTTCTCCGAAGTCGACGGTTTCGTCCGCCCGTTCATAGAACAATCGACGGCTGGCGAGCTCGATTAGAAGCCTCGTATACATGCGGCGGCTACGGCCGCTAAGTGTGCCGGCCTCGACCCCGCCCTCCGTCTCGTCGTCGGCATCGATCCGCGAGGACATGCGGAATTTCTGAAGCGCCTCGACATGCCGACCGCGTAGGTGAAGAACCTCGGCATGGCGCGCGCTGAGCAGGCGAAGCTCCCGTCGTCCCGCCTTGCTGTCCGCATTGGGAATGGCATCGATCAGAGCTTGGATTCGAGCCTCGACCGCCGCAAGGCCTGACGGCTCCGTCAAAGGCACCTCGCCGCGGCGAACCGCGGCGTCCGGATTGCGGGCGAGTAGGATTCCGAAATCGAGCTCATAGCGCCGAATCCGCGACAGGATGGCGAAGTGGCGGTCAGTGAGTGCAATCTGCCTGCCATTCCGCTCTGTGCTCAGTCTCGCCTGCCTGGCGCAAGCCGACACGATTGGGCGGAGGCCGAGCCGCGCCGCGGCCCCGGCCGCGAAAGCCAACAGGCGCAGCTGCGCGCCGAGGTCGAGTTGGAGCCAAGGCGACTTCTTTTCGTGCGGGATCCAGTCGGTTGGTTTCGCCTCGGTCGCGGCATAGGTCTGCCAAGGCCAGCGATTGTCGAGGAACGGGAATACCGCTGCCAGCCGCAATCTCGCGTCGAAGATTTCCACCCCACTCTCCGCGGAGCGTGCGAGATCCTGTTCGAACAGCGTCGAGTAGGCGAAGCGTACTATCTCCGGCCCAGTCGGCATCCGCGCCTCGCTTCTCTCCAGCTTTGGCAGGACGACATGCTCCGAGGCGCGCTCGTGCGGCGCGTCGCCGCCCTCCGATGAATCGACGCTGGCGAGAAGGAAGAGCAGCACCTGGACGTCGCGCCCGGCGCTGACGCCGAGACCGGAATGGAGCCTAAGCGATCGCGCCTCGGTCGCCGCCGCGCGCGCGGTCCCCCAGCACGCCTTGCGGAACGCGTCGGGCGCCTGTTTACGCCAGTTGGTCAGCAATACGTCCCGTAGTGCCCGCTCCACCTGGTAGCAGGTGGGCCCGGAAGCGGATCCCCTGGCGGGCTTGCGAGCGACAATGGCAGGGAGCCTCTCGAGTATGTCCACCGGGTCGAAATCGACCAGCCCCGGCTCGAGATTGACCCTGAGGGCATCCACGATCGCCCTCAACGTTTCCGGCTTCAGCCCATCATGGCTTAGCCCCACCAACCCGAGGCAGAAGCGCTCCGCCTCGCTCAGCAGCGCCTCGCTGATGAAGTCAGCGAGCTCCCGCGTCGTCTTGGTCGGTATCGCCCGGTTGCGAAGATGGGCATCGTCGAAGCAGAGATGCTGAACTTCCGCCAGCAGGTTCGCGCGGTCCTGTCCACGCTCGATCCCACACAGGGCCTTGGCGCATTCCCGGACTGCATGATATTCGTAATTGGTCGCCGCGATTGCACTGTCGGTGAGGTCGATCGTCTCGTCGAAGGCAAGGAAACGGTCGTCCTCGTTCGCGTCGAGCGGAGGACGGCCCGGGCTGCGTTCCTCCGACGACGCCGATACGAGCAGGCGGCCGTCCGGATGCCCTTGGAGGATCCGGCTCACCATCTCGCCCAACTGGTCCTGGTGAAGTGCCCGCACGACCTCGTCACGATCGATCGCATCGACCCCTGAAATGACGATCAGCGCCGGAAATTGCTTAGCATAATGGCCGATCTCGCCGACCAGATCGGCGATGCTTTCCGCCGGGGGGTGCGCGCCCAAAGCGCTCCTGTAAAAAGATGCGACATTGCTTATCGCTTCGCTCGGTGACAGCTCGTGAAGCGAAAGGGCGCAAAGCGACAGACGCGAGCCGTTCTCGATCTCGAGGCCGAGCTCGGAATGCTCCCGCACCAGCTTTCGCAGCAACTCGTTCTTCCCGCAATAATGCGGGCCCGTCACCCGTACGCTCTGCCTGCGCGCCAAGGCGTGGCGCACCGCCTTGTAATGTTCCTCGAACGCCCGTGACGCGAGCCCGCGCCGTGCGGCGCTCGGGGTGGGCATCACGCCGAAGATGCGTGACTCTATCCGCCGCCAGTCCCGGGTATCGCGCATGCCCTGGAGCAGCTCCAGAGCGTCCGAGAAGGCTTCGCGCGCCGTACCTCGATAGTTGTTCAGGAATTCGCGCAGAGAGACGTTAGGCATAAGCGCCTTGCTCAGGACCTCGTCGGCCGTGCGCAGTATGAGGTCGACGCACGTCTCCAGTTCGGAGCCTTCCGGGGCGGGCGGGTTGCTGCCGCTCAGCCAGTGATAATAAGTGTCGGCGGTATAGATGTTCGTCCCCTGGACCACGCCTCGGTAACGGCGCGGCGCCGAGCTCAGATCCTTATTCTGCAACTCAACAACCTTACGGGTGAACGCCCCGGGCGTCTTAGTCGTACCCCGCACTCGGGCCAGCAGGTACGCGATCTGGCACTTATATTGAGGGCCAAGCGGCCGATCGGGTTCGCTCACCCAGTAAGCGGCAACCTTGCCGGCATTCCTCGACTTTTCAAACCCGGCCTTCACCTTGTCGAAGGTCACGAATGCATTCACGAATCCTTCGTCCATGCCCCCTCCCACACGCACCCCACCTGCGCGTGATGCATGTCTCCTATCCGCCAGGGACTTGATTGTACAACGACAAGAATCATCTCGCGTTTGGCGCGGCGGACCGCAGCGAACCCACGCTTTTGGTCGTGCTGCTGGATGGAGTCTGACGACCAATTTAGCATGTCGGCGCTGGTTGTCCTGCGATTGTCAGACGAATCGGCCCCCAACTTACTCTCCAAAAGTCCGAAATGGGTCAGTTGCCGTTGAAACTGGAGGGACCGTAACGCCCATTTTGAGCCCATGGCGGAGGCATTGTCTGCCGACCATCGTGGATAAACTATTGACCCGACTGGGTTTTTTTCAAGCGATGTCATCGGCTCCCTCATTCGATCCCACGGAAGGAAGAGATTCGTTGCCGATCGTCGGATTTTCGATCTGCCAAGCAGCTTCATCAGCTCGCGGACAGCCGCCGCAACATGAACCCTTACCCTTGCTTGCCGTGGTGCCTCTCGCAGCGTAAACCCGCCTCGCGGTCCCGATCGTCGTAGTGAGGGATCGCCCGCCATTGGCGCGTGGACACAGGCACCGGCTTCGGTCGGGTGGCCTGCCGAATAAAATACCCTCTCGGGGGGAATAAGCAGGGCGCGGTTCCCTGTGTCCTCGCGCTACGAACCACCCGGCTCGGGGCCGGATGGGGCGGTCACGCAGGGATTCCGCATGCCGCATAAACCCACACGCCAAGAGATCGCCTTGGTGGCGCTCTCATGGGCGATGCTCGCCCTCTCGCTTTTGGTCGCCTTGAGAAACTGGCCTGGCACCCCTCGCTAGTCCGGTTGCCCCCGCCGTGGATGGCTTCCTCCAGCGGGGGCGGGGGCCGGACCATGTTTGAACACAGGGCGCCGGCCCCCAATCTCATTCAATCAGCCCGCACTACCCACCCGTGCCATCGTCAACCCGCGATGAAACGCCTTGGCATTCCATCTCCGGACGACGACAGTGACCGCGATGAAGACGGGCCTGGATCACCTGCCGGAAGGCAAGCGGCGCGAGCTGGCGTCGGTGGTCCGGATCCTGTTCGAGGAGTTCGAGGCGGTCACGTCTCGCGCCAGCCAGCAATGGAAGAAGGGCGGCCGGATCCTCAAGGTGGTGCTCTACGGCTCCTATGCCCGCGGCGGCTGGGTGGACGATCCGGTCGGCGGCTACAGGTCCGACTACGACATCCTCGTCGTCGTCAGCGACGAGCGGCTCACGGACGTGGTGGACTTCTGGTCCGTGGCGGACGACCGGCTTCTTCGAGAAACCTCGATCTCCAATAATCTCAGCGCGCCCGTCAATTTCATCGTCCACTCGCTCTCCGACGTGAACGGCCAGCTCGAACGCGGACGGCCCTTCTTCATAGACATCGTCGAGCACGGGGTGGCGCTGTACGAGGCGGAAGGCTTCTCCTTCGCGAGTCCCCGGAAGCTATCGCCCGAGGCTGCAAAAGCGGAAGCCCAAGTCCACTTCGATCGCTGGTTCGCAGGCGCGTCGGAATTCCTCGCGACCGCGAGATTCACCCAAGGCGAAGGTTGGAAAAACCGGTCCGCCTTTCTCCTGCACCAAGCCACGGAGCAGCTCTATCACTGTGTTCTCTTGGTGCTGACCCTCTACAGCCCAAAGTCTCACAAGCTGAACTTTCTCCGGTCACAGGCTGAGCAGATTGCGCCGGCATTGATCGGAGCCTGGCCACGGGAAGGTAAGTTCGAGCGGCGCGGCTTCGAGCTTCTTCGCCAAGCCTATGTGAATGCCCGCTACTCGCCGCACTACAAGATCTCCGAGAAAGAGCTGACTTGGCTTATCGAGCGCGTGTCCTTGCTGCGCGAACTGGTCGGGGGCGTCTGCCGTGAGCGCCTCGGGGCTGACGACTGAGCTGACCAGTTGACGCGAATGGTGCACCTGTCCGAGAGATTAAGACTCACCTCAAATTTTCTGGCTTGGGCGGTCATAAATCAGGATGACCGCATTTGGCTGTAAGCGGGTAGGCAGCTTTCGGGCAATCTCATCGCCTCAGCTAACTTTTGGTAGTTTAGCGAACCGTTCCGGTCAGGTTACGATAGTCTCCCCGGACCATTACGTGCCAGGGTGTTGAGATCGTTTGTATTATAGTGGGTTGACCCATTATGGCGAGATTGTAGCCATTGCCCCGCGCTGTTAGGCAAGGCCCAGTAGAAAAATCTTACTTCAATAGATGGGGAGCTGGAGAAAGCGGCGTCTTTGTAGGCTCGCCAACGAGCGAGGCACTGAGCGCCCTCCTGCGTGGAATGTAAGACGGGAATTTCGCCAGATGCAAACGTTGTGATAAGCTATCAAGAACCGGACGGCGGCTCAATGGATTTGGGAACTCGAAGATTCGGGCTGCGGCTGCTTGGTTCCTTTTGCCTGTTCGATCCTGAGGGAAAGCGAATACGGCTGACCAGCCGTAAGAGCGTCGCTTTGGTCGCCATGCTCGCCATGTCGCGAACCGGGGAGCGCGAGCGCACGTGGCTCCAATCCCACCTATGGGGATCGCGCGCGCCCGAACAGGCCAAGGCGAGCCTAAGGCGGGAGCTTGCGAACCTTCGTCTGGCGCTGAAGGATTGCGCGCCGCCGGTCCTCATCATCGACCATGCGCGCGTGCGCCTCGATTTCGGCAGCGTGAATGTCGATGTCCGCGAGCTTGAGCAGGAGGTGGCGGCGGGCCGCCGCGGCTCGGCCCTCGACTATGGAGAGCTGCTCGAGGGCATCGACATACCAGGCGAAGAGGAGTTCGAAGACTGGCTGCGCGTTCAGAGAAGCGCCGTGGCGGATCTGGTAGAGCACGCGAAGGCGAATGCCTGGGAGCGCCAGGCACTGGAGGGGCCCGCTTCGGCATCGCCCGACCCGCGTCCCGGCGAGAGCGCCGTCGCCTTTGCTTCCGGAGTCGACCCGCCCTTGCCGAGAAAGCCTTCGATCGCGATCATCGGCCTGGGCTCTGCCGACGATCAGCCGATGGATATTTCCATTCTCGAGGCCACCGTTGACGAGCTCAGCATCGCCATCTCGCGCTACGCGACGCTGTTCGTCGTGCGGGCGGGTGTGTCGCCCCTGTCCGAAAGGCACATCGATCGACGCGAGACATGCCGGGCCCTTGGCGTCAGGTATCTGCTCGAGGCCTCAGTCAGGCGTTCGAGCGACGCCTTGCGCGTGACGGTGCGTCTCGTCGACGGCGCGGCGGGCGAGCAATTGTGGGCGGATCGCTTCAACGGCACTCCGACCGACGTGTTCGGTTTGTACGACTCGATCGCCGCGACGGTCGCTCCACAGATCGACGCATCGATCGAGCAGACCGAACGGAGGCGGGCGGTGTTCAGTCCCGTCAAGACGGACGACGCCTATCAGCTCTACTGGCGGGCCAACGCGATCTTCCGGCGCTTCGAGAAATCAGCCATGATCGAGGCGGCGGGGCTGGCCGAGCAGATTCTCGAAATCGAGCCGGACAATGCCTGGGCGGCGGCACTCGCCGGCTTCTGCCACTCCGTCGCATTCGCCCTCGGCTGGGCCGATGACCCGGAGAAGACCCGCAAAGCGGCCCTCGCCCATTACGAGCGAGCCCTGCGCGCGGGCGGTGACGACCCGTTCGTCCTCGGATATGCCGCCGGCACCCTGGTCGGAATTTCCGGCGACATGGAGGTCGCGGACCGCCTGATCGAGCGCGCCCTGGCACTTCACCCCAATGCGCCGGCGACATTATTTTGGGGAGGATGGGTGGACATCGCACTGGGCCGGGCGGAGCGGGCTTTGCAGCGCTTCGAACTGGCGCTCCGCCTCAACCCCCGCTCCGCGGTCAGGCCTCACTCAATGACCGGCATCGGCATCTGCCTGATATTTCTCGGCCGACATGAAGAAGCGGTTATCGTCCTTACCGAAGCCGCCCAGCATTTGTCGCACCACGCCGTTACTGTCGCCGCGCTGGCGCTGGCGCTGAAGCTGCTCGGCCGCAACCCGGAAGCTGCCGTCTGGACGCAGCGGCTGGAGCAGCTGGGGGGCGTCGAAGCGGTCAGCAGCGTCATTCGTGACCCCGCGCAACGCCGAGCGCTGGCCGAGGCCCTTAAAACCTGATCCCTGGAGAGCGCAGGGCGAGCGCGGTCAGGCCAAGCCCCATTCCTCGAGTTGCCTAGTGCGGATGACGCGGCGCATGCGCGGGTCGCTGAGCAGCGTCAATCGTGCGTTGCGCCATCTCCACGCCTTGGTGCCGTGCACCGCGGGATCGCCGAAGCCGGCGATCACGCGGGCCGGGGAGATCACGCCCTGCTTGCCCCAATGCTGGCTGAAACCGATCCCGGCCGTCTCGAGCGCGAGGGCGACCCGCTTCGCCGCGTCGGAGCTCTGCGGCTTCCTGAGGCCATCGAGATTGACCACGACGGTGTCGTCGAAACGGGTGAAGGCGAGGTGACCCTGCGCCTTCGTGACGAAGCGGAGCGTGAACACCAGATGGCCGCCGCCGGACGTATTGAATGCGTCGAGCATCGTTCTCAGCGCCTCGCGCAGCCGTCCCCGCGGCAGCGCGTAGGCGGCATTGTACAGCTCGATGTCGAACGGCAGGGCATGATGCTCGCCGTTGGCGTCGCCCCAGGTCACCTGGCGCGGCCGTCTTCCGGTGCGGGGCTCCGTCTTGAACAGGCGATCCACGATCCGCGCGACCCAGTTAGGCGGGATGCTGCGATAGTCGTCGAGCGCGAGGGCCTCGGCCTTCGCCCCTTCGCCGATCAGGTTCAAGGCATCTTCGGCAAGGGGCCGCGGCGCCGGCTCCCGCTCTTCCCCGGCAGGTCCTTTGAACAGCAAAATCACCAGCGCGGGCGCGGGATCCTCGGAATAGCCGAGATAGGGACGAAACGGGTTGAGTATGACCTCGACGAAATAAGGCACCGGGACCTCGTCAGGCGAGTCCGCCCAGACCCGCTTGGCGAAGGCCCGGAAATCGCCCGATTCGAGCTCTGCGAGGGCGGCCTCGTCCAGGACGTGCTTCCGCTTGACGACGCCGACGGTGTAGCCCGGAGCCGCCTCCAGCAGCACGGCATTGACGATGCCGAGGCCGCCGAGGTGGACGAGGGCCGCTTCGAACAGATCCGCGTCGCGAACGAGGGTGGACGCGAATCCTCGAACGAACGCCGCGTCGAGGCACGGCGCCTCGGGCCGCTCCAGCCATACGGAGGTTCCGGGGCCGGTCACCAGATGGACGCCGCGAACCTGGTTCTGGAAGGCGCCGTAGCCGATTACCGAGCCGTGGGTTCCGGTGCCGATCATCCCCGCCACCGTCTGCCCGTCATGGGCGCCGGACGTCGTGAGGGACAGTTTCGGCTCCAGAAAATCGTTCAGCCTCTGGATGGTCGTGCCGGCGCTGGCCAGGACCAGCCGATCGCGCGCGGTCGCCCGCGAATCAAGTTGCGCTTCCTGGAGAAGATAGATCTGGTTGGGAAGGGCGGTCTTGAGTAACCAGCCGTCGCTCTTGAGAATGTCGCTGAACGACCAGCTCGACCCGAGACTGAGCACCGTCGTGTCCGCCCTGGCAGCATTTTCCATAAGCTCGCCGAGCAGCGCTGCGGTGCGGGCGAACAAGGCGGCCGGATCGTTGCCGCCGCCGCCCTTGAACTTGTAGATGAGCGCGTCGTCGCGCGGCTCTAGCGACTCGTGATAATTGTTCCAGTCCCTCGGACCACGCCTGACAAGCTCCACCATCGATCTTCCTCCAAATGAGCCACTGACACCGCGTAGAGCGCCAGAGTCCGAAAAACGTGAGCACGGTGCGAACGAGATCGTCCACCGGCGAGGTCGCCCCTGGCAGTCTATGGCGCGCGGCTGCTTCCTGCTACTGTGCGGCGGGGTGCGGTGCCGCGCTTCGGGCAGCGAGGGGGATCCGATGACGCAGGTGAGCAAATTGCTGCTGATCGCAGCTTCGGCCCTGCTCTCCGCCTGCGCCACGGCCGGTCCGATCAACATATCCTGCCCCGGCTTCGACGACCCGAACCCTAAGCTTGCCTTTCGCAAGAGGCTTCCGCCAACCCGACTGGAACGCCAGATCAAGGGCGAGACGGTGATCGCGCCCCTGCGGCCCGCCCCGCCGGATAAAAACAACCCGTTGCAGGCCGCCTTCGAGGAAGCCATGTTGCTCGCATCGACCAAAGGCGTGGCCCCTGGCGAGACTCTCAATTTCATCCTGCTCTCGGGCGGCGGCCAGTGGGGCGCATTCGGCGCCGGCTTCTTCTCCACGCTGCAGGATACTCACGGCCCGAACAGGATTCCGCGGATCGACGCGGTGACCGGCGTCAGCACCGGGGCTCTGCAGGCCCTGTTCCTCGCTGTCGACAAGCCGCATTATTATGGACGCCTGCTCTCTGCCTACTCGCCCAAGACGGAAAGCGAGATTGTCGACCGCCATCCGCAGCCGCAGGCCGCCGTCCGCGGGTCGATCGCGGGCCTGAAGCCTCTGCGGGCGCGAATCGAGCACAGATTGTGCGAGGGCGAGGGTAATTGCCTGGTCGAGGAGCTAAAGACTCTGCAGATCCCGGTCTTGATCGGCTTCATCGAAGCCGAATCGGGCGATTTCTACTTCGTCGACGCCGTCAAGCTCGCCCGGATCGAGGACCGGCCAACGGCGATCCAGTGTCTGACCGGTGCGGCGCTCGCCTCGGCCGCCATGCCGGTCTTTTTCCAGCAGATCCGGATCAACGACAAAACCTATTATGACGGCGGCGTCCGGCAGTCGGTCTTCGCGGCCAGTGTCGCCGAGGCGACCGCCTCGGCAACCTTCGCCCGGCGGACGCGCTTCGGCCCGGAGGCCAAGCCAATTCACCTCTTTGCCGTTCGCAACGGTCCGACGACGGTCCGCCCCGACGCCAAGCCGAATGCCGCCGCGGACGCGCTGGCGAATGCGCTTCGCGCCGAAGCGATCGTCGTCAACCAGCTCGAAGTGGGCTCGATCGCGGCATTGCGACTGGAATATCCCACCGGGCCGATATCGGTCGTGACCGCCGACCGGTGGAATCTGGCACCGCAGAACGGCCAGCCTGGAGGGCAGTGCGAAAAGCCCGATAAAGTGATGTTCCATCCGCCCTTCATGAAATGCCTGAGGCATTTCGGCGCCGCCAAGGCGGCCGTGAAGAAACCCTGGATCGAGCTCGACAGCCTGACGTCGCTCGCCGGGGCCCCGGGTCCCTAGGCACGGCGGCCCGGCCCATATTCATTTTTCACGATTCTCGGACTCTCAAATCACGTGGCGCGTACTTTCGTCTTCTAGGGGTGCGGAATTCCTCCGGACGGAGATCCGACATGCCCAGACAAACCGCACCTGCCGATATTCTGCTTGCCGCGACATCCACGCCGCGGCCTCCCGCGCGCCCGACAGCCGGCTGCAAGCGTCTGCGCTCCTTCGAGGCCAAACGGCTGGCCTTGTTGCTGAGCGCCCCCGCGACCTTGGCACTCGCTGGCTGCACGACAGTCAAATCCGAGGCTCTCGCCACGGATCTGGCTAAGCCGGCACACGGACTCGTCTATTATCTTCCGGTCCGGACGATGCACGTCGAAAGCAAGTTCATCGTCACCGATTGCGGTCTCAACAGGGCCACTAAGACGGCCGAGTTGCTCTACGAGGTGGTCCCGACCGTGACCCTGGGCGTCGCCGCCGACCGTCGCCGCCCGTTCGTCATCCGCGAAGGCCTCGAAGGCAAGGCGCTGAAGGCGCTGAACGTCGAGATCGCCACCTACGAGAACGGAACGCTCAAATCGTTCAACGCGGTCGCCGACGACCGGACGGCGGAGACTGCGACCAACGTGATATCCGGCGCCCTGAAGTTTGGACTCGGACTGACCGGCATGGGGCTTTTCTCCGCCGCCCCCGCGGAGGAGGAGGAGGAGCCGCCGGTGGTCTGGCTGCGCGAAATCTACCGTCAGCAGGCGGCGCCAGCCGTGCCGGCCGCACAGCAGGGCAAAAAGAAAAAGGGAACGGCCGGCCCGGCGCCGGCCAAGACCAAAACGACGCTGGCGCAAGTCCGATCCGCCTGCGGCCCCCGCCTGACAGACGCGTTGATGAAGGTCCACGACCTGACCTCGAAGGTCGACGGAGCGCAGGAAGCGGCCGATGGCAAGGCGCGGCTCGCCGCAGCCGTCGCCAATGCCGAAAAGGCCGTCGCCGAGGCGCGGCTGGGGCTGAAGGCGGCCAAGGAAACCGAAGGCGCAGAGGACCTCGCACTCGCGCGAGCGACCCTCGCCGCTGCGGTCAAGAAGCTGATCGAAGCTCGGGCGAAACTGGATGCCGGGCCGAGTTCCGCGCCCCCTTCCTCTCTCAGCCAGCAGATCGCTTACATTGTCCAGCGCGACCTGACCTTCAGCGCGGCGACGGACATCGTCCCGGTCGAGACTCCGGGTGACGCAAGCTGGACGCTGTCCTACCCGAAAGCCAATCTCGAAGCCCAGGGCGTCAAAGCGACCAAGGGCCTCGACGCGGCGGTCGAACTGGCGCTCATCTCGCCGAACGAGTCGGCAACCTCCATTGGACCGCTGCCGGCGCGGCAAACGGTTGACCAAAACCAGAAGATCGCCGGCATCTGGACCCGCACGCCGGCCATGGCCAGGCTCCGTGTCTGCCTGTCCGATGCCTGCGGAAACGAGACCGTAAGGCTGTCGCAGTCGATCTCAATTCCCCAATGGGGGCAGATCAGCGTCATACCGCTGAAGAATATGGTGTTCGCCAGGAACAGCATGAAACTCGCCTTCGCGCCGGACGGGACGCTTACCAACCTCAACTTCGAGTCGACGGCGGCCGCCGAAAGGGGGAGCGCCGCCTTCGCCCAATCCGGCGAGATGTTCCTCGACTTCGTCACCAAGCGGCGCACCCTGCTCGCTGATCTCGCCGCCGCCGACACCGCCGCCGAGAAAGCCGAGATCCAGCAGCAGATTGACGTCGTCAATCTCCAGGCACAGCTTGCCCAGGCGCAGTCCAGCATCGGCCCCGACCGCCAGAACCGGCTCAACCAGCTTCAGTTCGAGATCGACGAGGCGAAGAAGGAGATCGAGCTGATAGAGGCCCAGAGGAAGCGCGATGCGCTGCGGAGCGGCTCGGAATGAGCCGCTTCACTCCCCTCGTCGGCCTTCTCGCCCTCACCGTAGCGACCGCAGGCTCGGGTCAGTCGATTCCCGGCGGCGCCGCCGCGGAAGATGCGGCGCGGCTCGACCCCCGCGTCGAACGGCTGCCGGAGGGACGGGTGCGCACGCTCCTCTCGCGGCTCCCGGCCGATCAGCTGCGGCTGATCACCACCGCGGCGGAGGAGGAGCTGGCCGAGGTCGAAGCCCGCGAGAGAGCCGGCGACCTCACCGAAACGCAGGCGGGCGCAGAGCTTGAGGAAGTGCTCGGCCTGCGCGCCGCCCTGATCGTCGCGAGCGGCCAGCGGGCGCAGGCCCTGACGATCGCACCGGAGCTTCGGCTGTTCAGATCGTCGGAGTTCGTGACCGCGGCTTATGCGTCCGAAGCGAGCGGCAGTCTCGTCGGCTCGACGTTGCGCGAAGAGGCGCGACGCGAACGGGTCGAAGCCTTGATCGGCCTCTCCCCCTGGATCTACGAACCGCTCATCCCGTGCAACGAGACGCAAATACGTGACCGGCACCGGCTCGGCATCTGCATCGATCGCTCGAGCTACAGATCCGTGGCGGGTGTTGCCTGGGACAACGGGGGCACGCTTCAGATCGAATGTTCGGCCCAGTTCCTCGACTCACGCTTCCTGGTAACCGCCGACCACTGCTTTCTGACGCACGGGGCCGTGAAGCCGACCGTGCTCACCCATTATACCGGCGGGGCCGCGCGGGCCCGGCGGGCGGGCGAAACCCGGATGTTCAGCGGCCTCAGGGTGCATGCCGTGAAATCCGTGTTTCGCATTCCGAGCGTTCCTCACTCCGGCTTGGACTTGCGCGATTTCGATCTTGCGGTGATCGAGCTGGAGGAGGCGGCGCCCGTCGCCGGATTTCCGCCTGCCGCCCCCGCCTTTCCGGCACGACCGAAAATGACCCTCGCCGGATGGGGGCTGGCGGATGCCGACCCGGTCAACGACGTCGCGCTTGAAGTGACCCGGATCGAACCGAGGGGCCCGGCGATATTCAGCCTCGAGCCGCCAACGCTTCGAACCTGGCCGGCCCACCTCGCCGACGGCGGCGGCATCTGCAGGGGCGATTCCGGCGGCCCGGTATTCGTCGGCGACCCATCCGGGCAAAGCCCGGCCACACTGCCTCTCCTCGGTCTTGTGGCCGGCGGCAACATCAACTGCGTGAGCGGCAGGCAGGCTTTGACCGACCTCACCCGCGCCGAGGCCCGTTCCTTCATTTGTCGGCACGCGATATCGAGTCGTTTCTGTTCCTGAAGGCTTGGGGAAGCAATCGACCGCTGATCGAGTTCACAAAGCTAGCGCTTCTGTGGGTGCAGAGTAAGACGGTCGAGCGCGCGGTCTTGCTCATGCCGGAGCCGTCTGATCAGCGCGTCGGGCAACCGAAGGTGCGCATGTCCGGACGGGGGCACGAGCCCTGTGATCCAGGCGGTCCGAATTGCTTCATGCCGCAGAAGCTCGAAGAAGAGCGCCTGGAAGCGCCCGTGACGCATGTAGCGGGGGCGCTGGATGCGCTCGATCTGAAGGGATGCCTCCACCCCCAGCGCCGCCCGGATCTCGTGAATGCGGCGGATGGCCTGACTACCGATCGATTCGTTCTGGCTCGGGTAAGCCACGCGGTGGCAGGATCTGCACAGGAATCGACCGTGTCCCCAGAGGATGGCGCAGCGGCGGTCGCAACAGGGGCACCGAAACCAAGGTCGGTCTCCGCCGAAGTGGCAGGCGGTAAAGGTGAGCTTGACGGTCTCGCGAACCGCAATCTGGTGCGGTCCGAAATTGTAGTCGAGCTGCAGCGCCAGCTCAGAGGTGAGGGAGCGGATGCCGATGCTCGCCAAGTCGGTCCCGCCCCGCCGCCAGGTCACCGAACCCCGCGCGTCCCCCCAAAGGAGGCCGTCCCTGTAGAGTTCCCGCACGTCCAGCCTGAGAACCTGCTGGTCGGCGACCGGGCGCCGCGCTCGACTGCCGATGCGTGGATAGCGGCCGCTTCCGATCCCGCCCATCAGCGGGCGGCCTTTTCAACCGAAATCAATAGCGAAAGTGTAAGTTCGCCATCGTTCGCGAACCGCGCCCGGGCGGCGGATCCGGTATTCTCCGAGGTCGAGCAGCGCTTGCCGAGGACGAAGCTCCCGGAGGTTCCCCAAAAGCGGGCCTCCGGCCTGGCTCGCCTCGACGACTGTTTCATCACATAGCGGAGAACGATGTCGAGATTGCGGAGGTAGCCGCCCTTCTCCGGGCGAAGGGCGGCCGCATAATCCCGTCCGACAGGCCGGGTCTTCACGATGCCCTTCCTCAAGGTCGCCCGGGCAGACCGCAGCCACCCCCGCTGCAGCTGGCCGAAGCGGCGAACGCAGGCCGGCGGCACATGGAGGAGGATCTGGACGTGGTGGCCGACGCGGCCACCCCGCTCCTGGACCCAGACATAGGCCAGGCGGTGCCCGAGGCGCCGCAGCCAGTCCTGAGCCTGCTTGAGGAAGCGGCCCGTCGCCCTGACGCCGTCGCCCACGCCGGCCGCTTCCCAGTTGATCGTGACGAAACGGTTGAGCGGGAGGCCGATCGTGGCGGCATGCCGGGAAGCCGCGATGAGGTTCGATCGCTGGGGGCCCGTCAGGCGCCACGAGCCTTTCCTCCTCCGGCCGGCCTGCCGCACTGGGTATGGATAACCAGATGCGGCAGGCCGTGCTCGGGAACTAGGTTCAACCGCCCGCGTACGCACGCGAGTCCGCCTCGCATCCTCCTCGCGGCAGGAGGGGATATTCGTGCCGGAGACAGCCATCCCGACCGGGCGAGAGTCGCAAGTTTCGGATTCAGGACGCCATGGCTCCCGGAGCGCGGGCGAAAGCGACATGGTCAGCTGGCCTGGCCGACCAGTGCGTGAATGGACGCGGTGGTCACCAGCGTCCGCCGCCCTACCTTGAAGGTCTTCAGGCTCCCGTCGTTGATGAGCTCGTAGAGCTTGGTCTTCCCAATTCCGATCGCCCGCCTGGCGTCGTCGACCGATACCGCAACCCGTTCCATCGCCGCTCCTCCCGCCGGCATGGTCACCAGCGAACGTCCGAACAGCACAACGAACGAGAGCAGTCAGCGTAATTTAAGGAACTTTTAGGGACGGAAAAGGCGCGATAAGTTATTGTCCGCGGCGCCACTTGTAGAATTTGCGCACCAGTCTCCTGATGGCTGACCCCTCCGCCGCCCCTGTCAGTCGACCCTCAGCGAAAAACTGGCGAGCGGCCTCAGTGGGATTCTCGGCCTTACCTTCGTCGATCAGCTCTTGGATGCGCGGGAAAAGCGACTCGTCCGTGCGCGAGTGTGGGCCAGAGCCCAAGGGTCTCCCAATTGGTCGATCGCTCGCAACACGGATCTCGCCTTCCTGTGGTTTCATTTCTGGCGCCAAACTGAGCAGTGCTGCCCGGTCGAACTCAATTCCATGGGCCTCGACGTCCAGGTCGGGCCCAAGATTGCGCCGGAGCAGACGAAGCGACCCCGCTTGCCAATCGAGGGATTTGACCCACAATCCTTCAGCGACGCTTTCCCAAACCCGAGTCGGGATCAGTGATCCTTCGGAAAGACGTTCGCCGCGTTCGCGCAGGAACAAGGCGCGCGTCGGGAGGAGTCCGGCGGCCGCCCATTGTATCAGCCGTGTGCGATTGCCGTCCGGCGACAGCCCCGTCAGGCGAAGATGTTCGAGTGCGTCTCGGGTCGAAAGCCACTCTCGCGCGGGCTCGATGCTGGTATCCACAATGCGGTTGGCCACGGGATCGTACTGATACCGACCGCCTTTCATCCGGCACCGCCCCACCGTAGCCCACTCATATCGTCAGAGGCTCGGTCCTTGCGCATCAGGCGCGAGCGAGTGCGATTACGTTCGACTTGGTGGCGAGATAGTCGCTCCACGCCGCCATCAGCTTGCGCCGCTGCTCGAGGAACTTGGTGCGCTTGTAGGCCGCCTCGACCTTGTTCGGCAGGGTGTGTGCCAGCGCCGCCTCGGCCCACTCGCCGGGGAAGCTGGTCTGCTCCGCGATCCAGTCACGAAAGGCCGAGCGCATGCCGTGGACCGTGGCAGAGCCTCCCCTCTCGACCCGCAGCACCTTCGCCAACGTGGCGTCGCTGAGAGGCTTTCCGTTGAGGCCGGGAAAGATCGGGTGGCCTTTCCGGACCGGCGTGATCTGCCGCACCTGCCGAAGAACCTCGACGGCGGCCGGCGTCAGGGGGACGCTGTGGGCGGTGCCCGCCTTCATCCGGTCCGCCGGGATGTTCCACTGGGCCGTGTCGAAGTCGATCTCTTCCCAGCGGGCGCCGCGAACCTCGCCCGAGCGTGCCGCGGTGAGGATCAGGAATTGGAGCGCCAGGCGGCCGACCGTGGGCGACCCGGCCCGCAGCTCGCCCATTAGGGCGGGGACCTCGGCATAGGGCATGGCTGCAAAGCCGCCGCTGCGCCGAGGCTGCTTGATCCGCTTCATCAGGGAATTGATCGCGTTCCTCGGAGTCTCGGTGGCCCGCCAGCCCTGGCCGTGCGCGAAATCTAGGACCGAGCCGATTCGCTGCCGCACGCGACGTGCCGTCTCGGGCAGGGTCAGCCAGATCGGCAGAAGCACGGATTGGACGGTCGGGGCATCGATATGGTCGACGCGAATCGCACCGATCATCGGAAAGGCATGGGCGACGAGGGTGCTCAGCCATTGGTCGGTGTGCTTGCCGTTGCGCCAGCTCGCCTTGACCGTCTCGTGGTAGCGCCGGGCCGCCTCCTCGAAAGTGGGGATCGCCCTCTGCGCTTTCTTGCGCTCGAGCGAGGGATCGAGACCATTCTTGGCCATCTTCCGGCATTCCAGCGCGCGGTCCCGCGCTTCGGTGAGAGAGACGATATCGAAGGAGCCGAGGCCGTAATCGCGGCGCCTTCCGCTCACCTGGACTCGCATGACCCAGGATTTCGCACCGCTCGGCTTCACCAAGAGATAGAGCCCTTTCCCGTCCGCATGGCGTCCGGGCTTGGCATGTTTGACTTCGGTCGCAGTGAGGCCGCCCATAATCCGCTCCCTCAAATGTTCCCACACTTTATGGCGGCTGGAGGCGAACGTCAACGGCCCGCCGCGACCGGCGGCGGCGCCAGCCTCAGAGGAGAATTTGCTGGGTTTTGGATGAGGGCGAACGTCGGCGAGTGATAGCTCTGGCGGAGACGGAGGGATTCGAACCCTCGGTAGGAGTAATCCCCCTACGGCGGTTTAGCAAACCGCTGGTTTCAGCCACTCACCCACGTCTCCGGCGCCGAAGCGACGACCCTATATAGGCGGGAATCCATTCGTTCAACCGAGCCGTGAAAGTCTATCTCCCGCTTGCTCCCCTTGCACCGTCCGGACCGGCGCGGTAGCCCGGCGCCATGGAGGTCGTCGGACGCTACGAGGAGGACGGTTACGCGCATATCAAGGGGCTGATCGAGCCCCGGGTCGCGCAGGCCTTGCTGCATCGGATCGCGAAGGATCTCGGCAAGACCGCGCTTCCGCTTCGAGGCAAGGACGCCCATCCCGGAGTCCTGAAGCGCCCCGCCCTCCAGGTTTTCGGCGCCGATTACGCGCCGATGCAATTCTTCCTCTGGGGCCTGACGCCGATGATGAGCCGGCTCGTCGGCCGCGAGCTGCTCCCGACCTACGACTTCTTCCGGGTCTACCGCGCCGGCGACGTCTGCCGGGTCCATTCCGACCGTGAAGCCTGCGAGCACAGCCTTTCGCTCACGCTCGACTATAGCGACGGCAAGGTCTGGGATCTCCAGGTCGGAAGCCGGGTGCTTCCGGGCCGCCAGAAACATCTGACCGAGGATTTCGGGGACGAGACCTACGCCTCGGTGGAAATGGCGGCCGGGGACGCCGTCCTGTACCGCGGAATCCATCGCCGCCACGGCCGGATGACCCCAAACCCCAATCGCTGGTCCGCGCATCTTTTCCTCCATTGGGTCGAGGCCGACGGGCAATATCGCGACCAGGCCTTCCAGGGCGCCGACCCCGAGCCCGGCAAGGTCAATTTCGGCTGACCCAGGTTGGCTTCCCGCCGATTGGGCGCTAGGCGCCGCGGATGCTCAGCCTCAGCTTCCTCCGCGAGAACAGGGAGATCGTCGAAAAGGCGGTCCGCGCGAAGAACGTCATTTTGGATCTCGATCGCCTGCTCGCGCTCGACGGCGAGGTCCGCGGGCTGAAGACCCGGATCGACGAGCTTCGAAGGCAGCGCAACGAGATCAGCGCCAGCTTCAAGACCGCCGATCCGGGCGAAAGGTCGGCGCTCGGCGCCAGGGCCAAGGCCTTCGGAGCGGAGGCGTCGGAGGCCGAGGCGGCGCTGGCCGAGCGCTCGGCCGAGCTCGACGGGCTGATGCTTCGCCTGCCCAACATCCCCTGGGAGGGCGCTCCGGTCGGCGCGGACGAAAGCTTCAATGTCGTCGTCCGGACGGAAGGCGAGCCTCCCGGCTTCGATTTCGAGCCCCGCGACCATGTCGCGCTCATCGAGATGAACGACTGGGCGGACCTCTCCCGCATCACCCAAGTCGCCGGCTCCCGAATGTACGCCCTGAAGGGGCGGCTCGCCCTGCTCGAGCAGGCGCTGATGTTCTGGGCCCAGCAGATCATCGCCGACGACGGCTTCACCCTGATGACCGTGCCGGCTCTGGCCAAGGCGCAGGCCTTCGTCGCGACCGGGCATTTTCCCGGTCACGAGGAGGAAGCCTATGAGATTCCCAAGGACGGGCTCTACCTCGCCGGCACCGGCGAGATCGCCCTGACCTCGCTCCATTCGGGCGAGATACTGGACTCGAGCCAGCTGCCGATCCTCTATGCCGGCTATTCCCCCTGCTTCCGCCGCGAGGCGGGCAGCGCCGGCCGCGACGTCCGCGGGCTCCTCCGGGTCCACCAATTCTACAAGCTCGAACAATATGTCATCTGCGCCGACGACGAGGAGGAATCGGCGCGCTGGCACGCCCGGCTGCTCGCCAATGCCGAGCGGCTGCTCGAGGCGCTGGAAATACCCTATCAGGTCGTCGAGACCTCGACCGGCGACATGGGCCTGGGCAAGTATCGGATGAACGACATCGAGAGCTGGGTGCCCAGCCTGGGCAAATATCGCGAGACCCACAGCTGCTCGACCCTTCACGACTGGCAGGCGCGGCGGGCGAACCTCAGGTGGCGGGATCCGGAGCGCAAGGTGCGCTTCGTCCACACGCTCAACAACACCGCGCTCGCAAGCCCCCGGATCCTCGTGCCCTTGCTCGAGAACCACCAGCAAGCGGACGGAAGGGTGCGGCTGCCCAGGGCCCTGCAGGGGCTGATGGGGAGCGAATATCTCTGAGGCCGATTACCGGCGGCCGCCGCGCTGGCGGCTCGCGCTCGAAGGCACGGCTCTGCTCCCTCGCCTCTACCGCGCTTTCGGCCGGCTCGGCGAGCGCGGCCCGCCGGATGGGCGCAAGCTGATGGTCCTCCCCGGGTTCCTGGCCACCGACCGGACGACCTTGGGCCTCCAGCGGGCGCTGGCCGGGGCCGGCTACCGGGTCAGCGGCTGGGGGCTGGGGATGAACCGGGGAGTCCGACCGGACACTCTGGAGCGGATCGCGGCCCGGCTTGAACGCTTCGGCGGCGGCGAGCCCGTCATCCTGGTCGGCTGGAGCCTCGGCGGAATCTATGCGCGCGAAGTGGCCAAGGTGAGGCCGGAGCTGGTCGCCGGGGTCGTCACGCTCGGAACCCCTTTCTCGGGTGACCGGCGCAACAACAATGTCTGGCGCCTCTACGAGGCCATTGCCCGCCACCCGGTCGACCGGCCGCCGGTCGGCGGGGATCCGGCGGTGAAGCCGCCGGTTCCGACGCTCGCCTTGTGGTCGAGGCGCGACGGCCTCATCGCTGCCGCCTGCGCGCGCGGCGAGCCGGGCGAGCGCGACCGCGAGCAGGAGCTCGACTGCCGCCACATGGGCTATGCGGTGAGCGGCCGCGCCTTCCGGGCCATCGTCCGGGCGATCGCCGACTTCCAGGAGGCGAGTCTGGAAACCCGCGGCCTTAACGGCTAGTCGGCGGACGCGGCGGCCGGGCCGGCCGGCACGGTAAGCGGCGTTCGATCGAAAGGTGGCGTTGGTTGAAGATCCTGTTCGTCACCTGGGACGGACCGCAGGTCCATTATCTGGAATCCCTTTTCCTGCCGATCTTCGCCGGGCTCGGGCCGGAGGGCCATGAGTTCGAGATATTGCAATTCCGGTGGGGCAGCGCCGCGGAGGAGGCGGCAGTGCGCTCGGCCTGCGCCGAAGCGGGCGTCGGCTATTCCTCGGTCAGGATCCGGCGTTGGGGCGCCCTCGGCGCGTTCGCGACCGCCTTGCTCGGCGGATTGCGGATCCGCAAGGCGGTCCGCCGCTCCGGCGCCGACGCGATCATGCCGAGAAGCGTTCTGCCCTCGCTGGCCGTCCTGGCCGCGGGCGGTCCCGGGCTTCGGCCCGTGCTTCTCGACGCGGACGGGCTCGAGCCGGACGAAAGGGTCGAATTCGCCGGCATGAAGGCGACCGGGATCGCCTACCGCCTCCTTCGCGACATCGAGGCGCAGATGGTGCGCAAGTCGACGGCGGTGCTGGTGAGGACCGCCGCCGCGCGCGAGATCCTGATGGCGCGGGCCGGGCCGCCGGCCGACCCGGCCAAATATACGATCGTCTCCAACGGGCGGGACGGGCGCGCCTTCCACCCGTTCGACGAGCCGGGCCGCCGGGCCGTGCGCTCGGAGCTCGGTATCGCGAACGACGCTCCGCTGATCGTCTATGTCGGCTCGTTCGGGCAGAAATACAGGACCCGTGCCGTCGGCGCGCTGGCGATGGCGCTTCACGCCTTGCGCCCCGACACGCGCCTGCTCGTCCTGTCGCTGGCGCCGGAGCAGGTGCAGTCCGAGCTCCTCGACCCCTTTCCCGGCCTGGCCCGGTTCACGACCGTCCGGCGCGCCCCGTTCAAGGACGTCGCGCGCTATCTCGCCGCGGCAGACGTCGGAACGGTGTTCATCAACGAGACCTATTCGACGCGCACCGTCGTTCCGGTCAAGACCGGCGAATATCTGCTTTGCGGAGTGCCGACGGTGGGGACCGCCTCGGTCGGCGACAACGAGGCCGCGCTCGAAGCCGGAGTCTTCTTCGACGACCGCCGCGGCCCCGACGAAGCGGCCCGCTGGGTGGTCGAGGAGGTCCTGCCCAAGCGGGAGGATTACCGCCGGCGCGCCCGGGCCGTCGGGGTGGAGCATTTCTCGCTGGCGAGAAGCATTAGCGACTATCGCAACGCTTTGGCCAATTTCGCCCGGCTCAGGGCGCGGGATAGCGCTGATGCCCTCCCTGTTGCACGGGTTGGCACCAGCCTCTAAAGCCGGCCCGCCGTCAGGGGCCGCTCGGCGGGCGGGGCGAAGCCTTCACCACTCTGGACACCTCGAAAGCCGTTCGCTTTATGCTACCCAAAGAGACACCGGTCATCATCCTGTGCGGCGGCGAAGGCACTCGGATCGCCGATGTCTCGCGCGATGCGGTTCCAAAGCCACTGATCCGCATCGGCGACCGGCCGATTTTGTGGCACATCATGAAGATCTACGCCCATTTCGGCTATAGCAACTTCATCCTCGCGCTCGGGCACCTCGGCTGGGAGATCAAGAATTACTTCCTGAACCAGCGGCTGATGGATTCCGATTTCGAGCTGGTGAGCCGCGGCGGGGAAGTGGAGATCAACGTCCATAGCGGGCCCCAGTCGAACGACTGGCGGATCGTGTTCGCCGAGACCGGCGGCAGGACTCAGACGGGGCAACGCATCGCCCTGTGCCGCAAATATGTCGAGACCGACTATTTCATGGCCACCTATGGCGACGGTGTCGGCGACGTCGACATCGAGGCGCTGGCCCGCTTCGCCGTCGAAAAGAACAAGCTGGGCACCGTCACCAGCGTCACTCCGTCGAGCCGCTTCGGCAATATCGAAGTGGACGGCAACGGCGCCGTGACCGCCTTCGCCGAGAAGCAGGATGCCGGCGGCGGTACGATCAACGGCGGCTTCTTCGTCTTCAAGCGCGAGTTCATGGACATTGCGGAGCGCCATGGCGACGTGATGCTCGAACGCGAGCCGATGGACGAGCTGGTGGAGCGCGGAGAGCTCGCCGCCTATCGCCATCAAGGCTTCTGGGAGCCGATGGACACGATGCGCGAGTTCAAGCAGCTCAACGCGATGTGGGAGAGCGGGACCGCGCCATGGAAGATGTGGTGACTCCCTCCGAGCGGCTGCGCGGGGCCTATTCCGGCAAATCCGTCCTCATCACCGGCAATACCGGGTTCAAGGGCGCCTGGCTCGCGCTCTGGCTCACCCGGCTCGGGGCGAAGGTGACGGGCTTCTCCGAAGCGATTCCCACCGACCCCAGTCATTTCGAGCGCCTGGCCCTCGACTATCGAACGATCTTCGGGGACATAGCCGACGCCGGTGCGGTCCGGTCCGCCGTCGCGGAAGCGCGGCCGGAGATCGTCTTCCATCTCGCCGCCCAGTCGCTCGTCCGCCGTTCCTATGCCGATCCCGTCGCGACCTACCGGACGAATCTGATCGGCAGCCTGACGCTCTTCGAAGCCTGCCGCGCGGTGCCGGGCGTTCGGGCGATCGTCTCCGCGACGACGGACAAGGTGTACAGGAACCGGGAATGGGACTGGGGGTATCGCGAGCTCGACGAGCTTGGCGGCGCCGACCCCTACAGCAGCTCCAAATCCTGCGTGGAGCTGATGACCGAATCCTGGCGCCACGCCTTCGCCGGCGAAGTCCGGGTCGCCAGCGTAAGGGCGGGAAACGTCATCGGCGGCGGCGACTGGGCGGAGGACCGGCTGATCCCGGACATCGTCCGGGCGGCCTATGGCGGCCAGACCCTGAGGATCCGCAACATGCGGTCCACCCGTCCCTGGCAGCATGTGCTGGATCCTCTCGCCGGCTACCTGATGGTCGGCGGCCGGCTCCTCGCCGGGGAGCCGGTGGCCGAGGCGTGGAATTTCGGCCCGTCGAGCGGCCGCAGGATCGCCGTCGCGGACATCGTCGACTCGCTTCGGGAAAGGCTGCCCGGACTGACGGTCGAGCATGAGCCGGAAACCTCCGGCCGGCATGAATCCGGACTGCTCGAGCTGGATTCCTCGAAGGCGGCGAACCGGCTCGGCTGGAAACCGGTCTGGGAGTCGGAGATGCTGGAACGCTCGCTCGAATGGTACCGGGCTTTCTATCGTGAGGATCGCCTGATCTCGGACGAGCAGCTCGACGATTATACGCGCGCGCTCGACCGGGCGGCCTGAAGCCATGGAGATCGTGCCGACCGCCCTCGCCGGCGTCTTCGAAGTGCGGCTGGACGTTCGCGCCGACAAGCGCGGGCGCTTCAAGCGCCACTATTGCGAAAGGACGTTCGCCGAGGCGGGACTGATGACCCGAATCGTCCAGATGAACCACTCGATCACCCTCGGTCGCGGCTCCTTGCGCGGCCTTCACTTCCAGCGGCCGCCTTATATGGAAGACAAGCTGGTGAGCTGCACGCTCGGCCGGGTCTTCGACGTGGCGGTCGATCTGCGCCGAGGCTCGCCCACCTACCTGCGCTGGACCGGCGTCGAGCTGGACGAGAGCAGGGCACTCCATATCCCCAAGGGATGCGCCCACGGCTTCCAGGCGCTCAGCGATGAGGCGCATCTGGTCTATCTGCACAGCGAATATTATGTCTCTGAAGCGGAAGGCGGCGTCCGCTACGACGATCCCGCGATCGGAATCGCCTGGCCGCTGGAGCCCTCCAACCTTTCCGACCGGGACCGGTCCTTCGCTCCGATAAGCGAAGCGTTCGAAAGCCTCGCCGTATGAAATGCCGCCATTGCGGCAACGGAAGCTTCATTCCGTTCGCCGATCTCCAGAATTGCCCGCCGTCCAACGCGATGCTGACCCGCGAGAGCCTGGCCGAGCCCGAAGTCTATTATCCGCTCGTGGTCGAGGTCTGCGACGTCTGCTTCCTCGCGCAGGTGGACGAGCATAAGAAGGCCGAGGACATATTCAGCGCCGAATATACCTATTTCTCGTCCTTCTCCTCCTCATGGCTCGCCCATTGCCGGCGTTTCGCCGGGGAAGCGATCGAGCGCTTCGGCCTCGGTCCCCGGTCGAAGGTGATCGAGGTCGCTTCCAACGACGGCTATCTCCTCCAATATTTCAAGGAAGCCGGAGTCCAGGTGCTCGGCGTGGAGCCGACGGCCAACACCGCCGCGGTCGCCCAGGCGAAGGGCATCCCAACCATCGTGGACTTCTTCGGCGAGCGCTTCGCCCGCGAGCGGCTGGCGGCGGAGCAGGCCGACCTCGTCTGCGGCAACAACGTCTTCGCCCACGTTCCCGACATCAACGACTTCACCGCGGGCCTCAAGGCGGCGCTCGCCCCGGGCGGAATCGTCTCGCTGGAATTTCCGCATCTCCTCAAGCTCATCGAGGAATCCCAGTTCGACACCATCTACCATGAGCATTTCTCCTACCTCTCGCTCGCTACGACCCGCTCGATCTTCGAAGCTCAGGGGCTGAAGGTGTTCGACGTCGCCCCGCTTCCCACCCATGGCGGCTCGCTTCGGGTCCTCGGCGCGCATTCCGACGACGAGTCGAAGCCGGTTTCGCCCGCGGTGGAGGCGCTCCTTCTGGAGGAGCGCGAGGCCGGGCTTGCCGGCCGCGAAGTCTATGAGGGCTTCCAGGCGAAGATCGAGGCGATCCGAGCCGACTTCCTCGGCTTCCTTCTCGAGCAGCGCCGCGCCGGCCGGACGGTGGCGGGATATGGGGCGGCGGCCAAGGGCAACACACTGCTCAACTATTGCGGCGTCAAAGGGAACGAACTGATCAAATTCGTCGCCGACCTGTCGCCGCACAAGCAGGGCAAGTTCCTTCCGGGAAGCCACATACCGGTGCTGGCTCCGGAGGCCATCGACGAGCAGAAGCCGGACTTCATCGTCATTTTCCCGTGGAATCTCAAGGAAGAGGTGATCGGGCAGCTCGGGCATGCGCGCGAGTGGGGCGCCAGGTTCGTCGTTGCGGTGCCCGAACTCGCGGTGATCTGATGGCGAAGGTCCTCCTGACCGGCGCGAGAGGATTCATCGGCGGCGCGGCCCTGCGCCGCCTGCGCGCGGACGGTCATGAGGTGGTCGCGCTGTCGAGCGCGGGCGGGAACGGGGACGGCGAATGGCGGCGGCTCGACCTGCTGCAGGCGGGCGAGGACGAGATCGCCCGGCTGGTCCGGGCGGATCGGATCACGCATTGCCTGCATGCCGCCTGGTACACCAATCATTCCGACTATCTCGTCGCGGACGTCAACCGCGACTGGGTGCAGGCGAGCCTCCGGCTGGAAGCCGGCTTTCGGGCCGGCGGCGGCCGGCGCTTCGTCGGCCTGGGCACCTGCCTCGAATATGACCAGGACGCCTCGGGTGGCCGCTTTTCCGAGAGCTCGACCCCGATCCGGCCGGAGACGCTCTACGCCCGCTGCAAGACGTCCTTGTTCGAAGAGCTATCGGAGCGCGGCGGCGATTTCGCCTGGGCTCGGGTGTTCTTCGTCTACGGGCCCGGCGACCGCTCGGGCCGGCTCATTCCCCTCATCGTCGAAGGCCTGGCCAAAGGGGAGAGGGTCGCGGCGAGGTTCGGAGGCCTGCGCCGCGACTATGTCCATGTCGACGACCTCGCCGGCCAATTGTCGCGGATGCTGTTCGCGCCGGTCCAGGGGGCGGTCAACACCGGCACCGGCGCCGCCGCCAGGGTGGCCGACATCTTCATCCTCGCCGGCGAGATCGCTGGACGGCCCGATCTGATCGAGGTGAACGACCTTGTCGGGCCCGGCGAGGCGGAGGCGATCGAGGCGGACATGGAGCGTTTCAGCGCCGAGATAGGCGATCCCGGCGCGCGTCCGCTTCGGCAGGGCCTGGCCGAGCTGATGGCATGAGGCGGCTTTCGGACGCCCGAATCGGCTATGGGGGCTATAGCCGCGATTTCAGCCGCCCCGGCGACCGGCGCCGCTTCTCCGCCTATGCGCGCCAGCGCGGCCTCACCTACGAATATCCGGATCTGAAGCGCGACTACGACCTCGTCGTCGTTACCCAGAATGCCGACCTTACCGGCTGGACCGAACGCAAGCGCCGCGAGGGCGACCGACTCCGCCTCGTCGTCGACCTCGTCGATCCCTATTTCCAGCAGAAGCGCCTCGACGAGCGGCTTCTGAAGGGCATCGGCCGCTATCTGGAGGGGCGCGACAGCCGCCTCTCGACCGATTTTCGGCGGACTCTCCAGGACGTCTGCCGGGCCGCCGACGGGGTGCTTTGCTCGACTACCGAGCAGCGCGAGACGATCCTCGATTACAATCCGAACGTCGAGATCAGCTTCGACTGGTTCGACGACGAGCTTGGGGCGCCGAAACGGGATTTCCGCCGCGACGGCCGGCTCAGGCTGGTCTGGGAAGGACAGGCGGGGACTTTGCGCAGCATTCAGGTGCTGCGCGGTCCGCTGAACGCGCTCAAGGACAAGGTCGAGCTCCACGTCGTCACCGACGCATCGGTGCCGCGCTGGTACGGGCGGCTGGGAACGCTCCCGGCGACCGAGCTCCTTGCCGGAATCGAATGCCCGATTCGGCTCTCGCTTTGGCAAAAGGAGACTTTCTCCGGGCACATCACGGCCGCCGATCTCGCCGTCATTCCGATGGACTTCAGCCATCCGATGTTCGCGCAAAAGCCGGAGAACAAGCTGGTGCTTCTCTGGAAGCTCGGAATGCCGGTGCTGGCCGGGCCGACGCCCGCCTACCGGCGGGCCATGGCCGCCGCGGGCCTCGATATGATCTGCGAGACGGAGCGCGACTGGACGGAACGGCTGGCCGCGCTTGCCGAAGCACCCGCCGACGACCTGGCCCAACTCGCCCGGCGCGGCCACGACCATGCGCTCGGCGCTTACAGCGAAGACGCCTTTCGGGCCCCGTTCGACCGCATATTCTCGAGCTTCGGTTTCGGGGTCGCCTGAGGCGTCCGTCGACATCGAGCGGAGCGCCGGGACCGCCAAATCTCCTCTCCCGCTTTCCGCGGGAGAGGAGGGGCCCAGGCGAAGCCTGGGAGGTGAGGGTCTGTACAGCGGACTCGGCAAGACCCTCACCTCCCACCGCTTCGCGGCGGGCCCCTCCTCTCCCGTAAAGGACGGGCGAGGGGAAGATGGCGGGACCGTTGAATGGCAGCTAGCCGGCCAGCCTTTCGATCACCCTGGTCGAGGATTGCCTCCAGTGCGGAGCCCGGAAGCCGAAATCCGTCTCGAACCGGCCGCAGTCCAGCCGGCTGTTCCCGGGCCGGGCCGCCCGGGTGGGCCAGTCTTCCGTCCGGATCGGCCTCACCCGGGCCGAGGGAAGCCCGAGGCGCTGCGCCTGCGCCATGATATGCCCGGCGAAGTCGAACCAGCTCGCCTCGCCCGTGCCGGCGAGGTGGTAGGTGCGGCCGAGGCCGAGCCGGGGCTGGTCCCGCCAGGCGGCGGCCATCGCCAGGATGCCGTCGGCGAGGTCGTCCGCGGCGGTCGGATTGCCGTGCTGGTCGGCGACCACCTCGAGCTCGTCGCGCCGCGCCGCCGCGCCGAGCATCGTCCTGACGAAGTTGCGGCCGTGGGCGCTGTAGACCCAGGCGGTGCGCAGGACGACATGGTCCGGATTGGCCTGAGCGACGCTGAGCTCGCCCGCCAGCTTGGAGCGGCCGTAGACCCCGAGCGGGCGCGTCGGCGCCGTCTCGGCATAGGCGCCGTCGCCGGTGCCGTCGAAGACATAGTCGGTCGAGACCTGGACGATCCGAGCTCCGGCCCGGCGGGCCGCCGCGGCGACCTCGCCGGCGGCGGCGCCGTTGATCCGGAATGCCCGTTCCGGCTCGTCCTCGGCCTGGTCGACGGCGGTGTAGGCGGCGGCGTTGACGACAAGGTCCGGAGCCGCCGCCGCGATCGCCGCGGCGATCGATTCCGGCCGCTCGAGGTCGAGATCGGGCCTGCCGACGGTCTCGATGGAATAGCCCGGAAGCGCCGCGCCGCGCTCGGCGAGGCTTCGCGCGAGCTGGCCTTCGCGCCCCGTGACCAGAACCCGCATCAGCCGGTCCCGAGCCTCGCGCCGGAATATTTGCCCTCCCGGATCGGCCGCCACCACCAGTCGTTGCCGAGATACCAGTCGATGGTCCTGGCGATTCCGCTCTCGAAGCTTTCGCGGGCCCGCCAGCCGAGCTCGTCTTCGATCTTCGAGGGATCGATGGCGTAGCGGCGATCATGGCCGGGCCGGTCGGTGACGAAGGCGATCAGCGAGCGCCGGCTCCGGCCGCCGGCGAGGGGCTGGCGGGCGTCGAGCAGGTCGCAGATCGTCTCGACGACGTCGAGGTTGGTGCGCTCGGCGCGGCCGCCGACATTGTAGCTCTCGCCGACCGCGCCCTGGGTCGCGACCAGCTCGAGCGCGCGGACATGGTCCTCGACATGGAGCCAGTCGCGGACATTCTCGCCCTTGCCGTAGACGGGGAGGGTCCGGCCTTCGAGCGCATTGAGGATGACCAGGGGGATCAGCTTCTCGGGGAAGTGATAGGGCCCGTAATTGTTCGAGCAGTTGGAGAGCACGACCGGGAGGCCGTAGGTCTCGTGCCAGGCGCGGACGAGATGGTCGGACGCGGCCTTGGACGCGGAATAAGGGGAGGAGGGGGCGTAGGGCGTCTCCTCGGTGAAGATGCCTTCGTCGAGCGGAAGGTCGCCGAACACCTCGTCGGTGGAGACGTGGTGGAAGCGGAAGCGCGACTTGCGCGGCTCGGGCAGCCCGCGCCAGTGATCGAGCGCCGCGTTGAGCAGCCGGAAGGTGCCGACGATATTGGTGTCGATGAACGCCTCGGGGCCGTCGATCGATCGGTCGACATGGCTCTCCGCCGCCAGGTGCATGACGATGTCGACGGCTTCGGCGGAGAGGAGCTCGCGAACCGCCGCCTGGTCGCCGATATCGCCCTGGACGAAGCGATAGTCGGGCGAATTGCCGATCTCCCTCAGGGATTCGAGGTTGCCGGCATAAGTGAGCTTGTCGAGATTGACGACCCGGTAGCCGCCGCTTCGCACCAGATGCCGGCACAAAGCCGAGCCGATGAAGCCGGCGCCGCCGGTGACGAGGATGTTGAGCCGCTCGCTCATCGCGCCATCCCGTAGAGGTCGCCGGGACCGCACGGGCCCTCGTCGGCGCGGCGCCTGAGGAAGGCCGCATAATCGGACTTGCCGAGCCGTTCGGCGGCGGCGCGGAGCTGGTCGGCGTCGAGATAGCCGTAATCGAAGGCGATCTCCTCGGGCGACATCACCTTGATGCCCTGGCGGTGCTCGACCGTCTTTACGAAGGACGCCGCCTCGTGGAGGCTGTCGTGGGTGCCGGTGTCGAGCCAGGCGAAACCGCGGCCCAGTCGGACGACGTTCAATTCGCCGAGATCGAGATAGGCCTGGTTGACGTCGGTGATCTCGAGCTCGCCGCGGTGCGAAGGCTTCACCTTCGCCGCGATGTCGAGAACGCGATTGTCGTAGAAATAGAGGCCGGTGACCGCCCAGTTTGATTTGGGCTCGGGCGGCTTCTCGGTGATCTCGACGGCGCGCATCGTCTGAGTGTCGAAGGTGACGACCCCGTAACGCTGCGGATCCTCGACATGATAAGCGAACACCGTGGCACCGGTGTCGCGTCCGGCAACGTCGCGGCAGAGCTGGGCGAGGCCGTTTCCGAAGAAGATGTTGTCGCCGAGGATGAGGGCGATCGAATCGCCGCCGACGAACTCGCGCCCGATGATGAAGGCCTCGGCGAGCCCGTTCGGCTGGGCCTGCTCGGCATAAGCGAGGGTGAGGCCGAAGGCGCTGCCGTCGCCGAGCAGGTCGCGGAAGCTCGGCAGGTCGCGCGGCGTCGAGATGATCAATATTTCCCTGATGCCCGCCAGCATCAAGGTGGCGAGGGGATAATAGATCATCGGCTTGTCGTAGACCGGAAGCAGCTGCTTCGAGATCGAGAGCGTTGCCGGATAGAGGCGGGTGCCGCTGCCGCCCGCCAGGATTATGCCTTTCAAGCGAGCGCTCCTCTGCGGGCATGTGGACTGGTCATCGCGAATCTATTCTTTCTTTCAGGAGGCCGCGGCGACGCGAGGAGGCTCGAGGCCGCCGCCCAAGCGGAGGCTTCCAACCTCCGCCGGCTGCGTGTAGGTCGCTCTAGCGGCGGCCATGCCGCGAATCCAGCCGCATGGGCGCACCCGGATCGTGCGCGTGGCACTTCTTGTGATCGAGCGAAGAGATTTTTTCGGAAAATGGCGGTTGCGAATCAGCATGTGTCAGGGCCGGCGCCGGCCGTCTCGGTCCTGATACCGGCCTACAATGTCGCCGACTATCTCGACAAATCCGTAGGTTCCGCCTTGAGCCAGGACGTCGACCTGGAGGTCATCGTCGTCGACGACGCCTCGACCGATTCGACCCCGGAGGCGATAAGCCGTCTCGAGGCCGACCCGCGGGTCCGAAGCTTCCGGCTGCCGGTCAACGGCGGCCCGAGCGCCGCCCGCAACAAGGCGCTGGACGAGGCGCGCGGCGAGTGGATCGCCTTCCTCGACGCCGACGACTGGTTCGGCCCGGGCCGGCTGTCCTACCTGCTCGAGGTGGCCAAAGCGGCGGGCGCGGACGCGGTCAGCGACGATCTCCTGCTCATCAACGATGGGGCTGACAGGCCCTGGACGAGCATCTACGAGCTCACCGGCTGGAAGCAGTCGGAGGAGGGACAGCGTCTCTCCGCCGCCGAGCTGTGCCGGAACGACTGGATTCTCCAGCCGATGTTCCGGACGGCCTGGCTGCGCCGGCACGGGCTTCGTTTTCATCCGGTCCGCAACTGGGCCGGCGAGGATTTTGAGTTCTACATGAATGCGATGCTTCTCGGAGTGAATTGGGTGGCGGCGAGCGACGCGCGCTATTTCTACCGCTCGCGCCCCGGCCAGCTGACCGGCCGGCGCGCCATTGCGGAGGGGATTATCGAATCGCTCGAGGCGATGGCCCGGGATCCCCGGGTGAACGGCGACCCGGAGCTTGTTCGCGCTTTCTCCGACCGGATCGGACGAGTCCAAGCGGCGCAATGGGTCGGCCATTTCGCCGACGCGGTGCGCGGCGGCCGCTGGCTCCGGGCCGCCGCGATGGTGCTTCGCTCACCGGCGCGGATCGCGGACGCGGCCTCGGCGCTTCGCCGGCGGCTGGAATTCCGGCGCCGGTGGAGGGAGGCAGGCGCATGACCCCCTTCGGCCTCCTCGGCATCTTGATCTCGATCGCCGGCTTCCGCTTCGCCCGGGTGTCGGAGGCGCGGTCGCGGCTGGTCCTGTTCGTGCTGCTGCTGCTGGCGCAGCTCGGCGCCTCGATCGTCTATTATTTCTATGCCCAGGAATTCGGCGGCGACGTTACGCTCTATTACAACGATCCGTTCGGGATTTACGGCTCGGGCACCGGTCTCAGCACCATCTTCGTCGTCAACTTCGTCCAATTCCTCAAGGAATATTTCGGCGGCTCGATGCTGGATTATTTCCTGCTTTTCCAGGCCATGGGCTTCTGGGGGATGCTGTTCATCCTGAGGGCTTTCGACGACATTTACGACGAGGTCGGACAGCCCAGGAACAAATATGTCTATCTGCTGCTGTTCCTGCCCGGCCTCCACTTCTGGACGAGCGCGATCGGCAAGGACGCTCCGATCTTCCTGAGCGTCGCGATGTGCACCTGGGCCGCCTTCCGGCTGCAGAGGCGCTATCTGGCCTTCGCCGCCGGGCTGGCCATCGCCCTTCTGGTAAGGCCGCACATCACTCTCATCGCTCTCGTTGCGCTGGCGATGACCGTGCTGGTCGCGCGCAACACCTCACTGCTCTCGCGAGTCGCGCTTCTCGCCGTCGCCCTGGCCGGGATCGGCTCGGTGGCGGGGCTGGTTCAGGACAGCTTCTACGGCCTCAACATCTCGAACGCCGATTCGGTAAGCGAGTTCATCGAGACCAAGTCGTCCGTGTCCGAGGAATCGGGGGGCGACGTCAACATCGTCGGCGCCTCATTCCCGGTGAAGCTCGTCAGCCTGCTGTTCAGGCCCTTCTTCATCGATGCGGCCGGCCTGCTCGGCTATGTCGCCTCGCTCGAAAATGTGGTCCTGCTGATCGTGATCGGCACCCTGGTGTGGCGGTTCAGGACGGCCGTAGCGGTAGCTCGGGCGGCTTTGTTCGCGCGCTTCGCCGCCTTCTTCTTCGTCATGCTGACCTTCCTGCTCGCCCTGGTGAACTACAATGTCGGGCTCGGGCTGAGGCAGAAGATGATGATGATGCCGGCTCTCCTCGTCTTCTTCGCGGCGATGCTGGCGGTTCGGGCGGCGCGAAAGCGCATGGTTTACGGCCCGGGCGCATCGCCTTATGCGGGCGGCCCGGCGCCGGTGCAGGGCTACAGGCGCGCCTGAAGCATTGGCCCGGCCCGCGGCGCGAAAGGTTTGATGAGCATGCTGAACGTGAAACCGACGGCTGAGACGTCTGCTCCGGCAGAGGATTTGCGGCCGGGGCCGGACGAGCATTGGCCTTATTATGCCGAGGACGAGATCGAGGCCGTTACCGACGTCCTGAGGTCGGGGCGGGTCAACCAGTGGACCGGCGGCGAGGTCTTCGCCTTCCAGGACGCGCTCGCCCGCAAGTTCGGCGGCCATCGCTGCCTCGCGCTCGCCAACGGCTCGCTCGCGCTCGAGCTGCCGCTTCGCGCCTTCGGGATCGGGCCCGGCGACGAAGTGGTGGCGGCACCGCGCACCTTCGTCGTCTCGGCGACCTGCGCCGTGCTGGTCGGCGCGGCGCCGGTCTTCGCCGACGTGGATCGTGATAGCGTGAACGTCACCGCGCAGAGCATCGAGGCGGTGCTGACC